>Ga0163144_10000224_pt1 | contig 133085 bp, 113 predicted proteins | sample OliLak19BULKMAT1_FD_123175 | JGI IMG/M metagenome (GOLD analysis project Ga0163144, IMG submission 123175) | Freshwater microbial mat bacterial communities from Lake Vanda, McMurdo Dry Valleys, Antarctica - Oligotrophic Lake LV.19.BULKMAT1 | ecosystem: Environmental > Aquatic > Freshwater >...
ACAGATATTCACCACGTCCAACCGGTTTCATTTGGGGGAACAAATGATCTTTCCAATCTTTTGACCCTTTGTCGGACCCATCATCGAGAAGTTCATCGGCGATGACGCGGAGATTGCTTCGCTTCGCTCGCAACGGCTGCGCGTTTTGTAACGACTGGGGGAACGATTAGTTAGTGCGGGAGAGTGTGTTTTCGATGACCTTAAGAACTTCGAAGATCTTATCGCTAAACGCGCGCTTGTTTTGTACGACGTGGAACATCGGGTGACGTTCCCAGATGGCACGAGTGCGGCCGTCGAGTTCGCGGGCTTCATCCCAGTTTTCGGTGCGCGATGGGTTGCGCAAGCTGTGGATGCCGTAGTCTTCCTCGTTGGCGCTTTCTAAGTAAATTACTTCGTCGTAGCGAGCCAATTCTTGTTCTGGCGACGAATTTAAATTGGAGAAAAACTGATCAGGACCTGCTGGCCAATAGGCCGCGCCATCCACTGTTCCGCGATCCAACAACAATACTCGGCCGGCGAAATGAGATTCGTAGGCTTTTTCCATTTCCAATTGCACGCGATAAATAGCGGATTGTAAGGCCGAGCGCCCAACGGGTTCGTCCCAGCGAGGGAAACCGCCGCGAAATAGCAGGGATGCAGATTCGGGAACTACGATGAGGCGGTGGTTAAACGCACGGCCGACTAGTTCTGCAATGGTAGTTTTTCCAGCGCAAGGTCCGCCGGTCAGTACAATCTTATAGGTTTTGCCCAAAGCTTTGCCGGCTGCCATGTTTTAAGTCCGTGGATTCGGATAGCTTCTACCGGATTCTGCCCTGCTGGGCTACAGGTAAGTAGCGGAGCAAAACGGCTGCCAAAATCACCGTTCCACCCAAGATCGTGCCCACCGATGCCCGCTCGCCCACCCAGAAGAATGCCAAAATCGGATTTAAAAGTGGCTCGATCAAGCCCAGAATTCCGGCTTCTTGGGGGCTAATTGACTTCAAAGAATAGGAAAAAAGGACGTATGGCAGTGCCATTTGGAGAATTCCAAATGCCGCCAATCCCGCCAACTGCGCACCGCTTACCTCCATTACCTTGGGCAATTCTCCCAAAGCCCACAACACCGGCACCAAAACAACAGCGGCAAAGGCATGGTTCAAAAATGTCAGCCACCACGGATGAATGCCATTTAGGCGACGTAAAAAAACCGCCAAAAATCCAAAGCTCACTCCCGCCAGTAACGCGAGCGAAACGCCTGCTGCATCACGCGGCGCTTCAGAACCGACGATAATCGCAACCCCCACGAGTCCGACTCCCACCGAAATCACACTGGAGCGATCAACCGATTCCTTGAGCCAGTAATGGCAAGCGAGGATCATCCACACGGGCGCGGTGTATTGGAGAAAGATCGCGTTGGCTGCTGTGGTCAACGTCATTGCAGAAACAAAACTCAAATTCATCACTGCGAAACAGAGCATCATTCCCAACAAGCTAGGTCGCCATTGCGTCGGCTTGTGATGCCGCGGCAGCAATAGTCCAAGAAAGATCGCGGCAAAGACTGCCCGATAAAACGCCATTACTGGACCAGGTAGGTCCAAGGACTTTGCGAATATCGCGCTCGTACTCCAAAGCACTGCCGCAAGGGCCATTGTAAAACGCGCTTTGGTGGCCTGGATCTGCTCAACTGATTTAATTTCCATCATAGGTGTCATAACCAAAAGTCGTTCGCTCTGGTAGAATAAGCACATGAAAAATCTTCTTGTATCGGCATCTTGTGCTTTTTCTCTAGTCTGCTTTGCCGCGGGCAAACCAGTAGAAAAACCGGCTGCAAAATCCGTGACAGCCAAGCCCTCGTGGTCACAGAAGATGCAGGAACTCTCGCAGGCCATGTCCGACCTGTTGCCCGAATTAACGAGTCAAAAGCCGACGACTAATCCCAAGAAGCTCGCCAAGATCAAGGCAGCCACCGCCAAGCTGCAGGGCCTGGCCCACACCATTAATTTAGCCGACGGTAAACCAAGTCCTACGCCGCCGGATGATGATCCGAGCATCGCATTTTTATCGTCATTGTTTGAACGGGAACTGAAACATGCCAATGCTTCGTTAAATGCCGGCAATCTGGAATATGCCAAAGGCAGTTTGCGCGTGATCACTAATTATTGCATCGCCTGCCACACGCGCACGGATCAGGGCCCAAGCTTTCCAGCCTTTCCAATGCCCGAAGCCACTGCCGCTTTGCCTAAGTTTGAAAAAGCGCAGCTTTACGCAGCGACACGCCAATTTGATCGGGCAGCGAAAGAGTTTGAAGAGGTAATTTCCGATGCTTCTTTTGCCAAGAAGAACCAACTCGATTGGGGCCGCGCAGTTCGTCAGGCGTTTACGATTGCGGTGCGCGTGAAAAAAGATCCTAAATTGGCGATGGAGATCGTCAATAAAGTGGAGAAACTGCGACCGGTTCCGCCATTGTTTAAAGAATATGTCTCTGCTTGGAAAGAAAGCGTCCAACAATGGAAAGACGAAAAACCCAAAGATTTTAAAACAGAAGCAGAGATGTACGCCGAAGCACAACGCTTGCTGACGGCCGCCACCAAACTGCAAAAGTATCCGCTGGATCACTCGGCAGATATTTTATTCCTGCGCATTTCACTTATCTCGCATGCAATTTTGGGCAAATACCCCAAGGGAGCTCACGCGAGTGAGGCTTTCTTCTTCGCTGGCCAAGCGTATGACTTGCTCGACGATCACTTAGTATCGCCGTTGCCAGAAATGTATTACGAAGCCTGCATTCGAAATGCGCCGCACACGGATGTTTCAAACCAGTGCTACAAAAAATATGAAGCGAATGTGAATTTTGGTTACACCGGCAGCGGTGGCACTTCGATTCCAGAAGATCTGAAAACTCTTTTAAATGAGCTGAAAGGGTTGGCAACAACCAGCACGGATAAAACCGAAAAAAAAACTGAGAGCTGATGAACTTTCCACAGGCGCTTCGGGCACTGAGTACTGGGTCGGCCGTTTTTGCGGCGTTGGCGTTTGTTATTTTGAGAGTTGGGAGTGTTGAGAGGCTTTTGAGCCCAAGCGGCAAGCCGCTGCCGGTGCAGCTCATTGTCCTAGGCGCTCTCGCTTTAGCGACGGCCTGTTGGGTGTATGGCCTTTGTTTCTCTGCTGAGGGCTACCCCTCTCTACAAAGTTCCGCTCCGGGTCACCCCTTTGCTCCCCCGCGCCGCGACCGACGATTACTCGCTTTACTTGTTACGATCTTGGTTTTCATCGGCGCCCGAGCCATCACCGAAGTTTCGACGACCACAATGGACTGGGACGAGTATGCGCACAGCTCGCACTTAGCGATGGGCGACTACTCTGTATCGATGGACCCCTTTCACTTTGGCCAGCACACTTTATCGTCGGTATTTTCGACTTTCTCGATGCTCGTAGCAGGGGCAAGCCCACTAACGGCGCGCGCTCCGGTAGTTCTCTTCACGCTGATTTTTCTAGTGGCTGTTTTCTTTCTGTGTTCTCGCCATCTAACTTCGTTTGCGGCAGTCATGTTGGTCGCCCATCTTGCAGTCAATCCTTGGGTGCGGTGGTATCTCCATTCGCAGCGCGGCTACGCAGCATTATTGGCCATCACCACTTTGGGGATCTTTTTTATCTTTGAGTGGCACCGCGGGTACCTAGCGTGTGCCAAGGCCTCTCGAATTCTTCTGATTTTGTTTTTCACCGCTCTCTTTGTGCACCTGTTTGCTGCGCTGCATTTCTTCTGCTTGTTTTTTGCGCTCGCAGTTTGCATGGCAATTCATCGCAATAGCTGGTCGCCCGAGAAAGTCGCCGAGGGCAAAAAGCTATTGATGATCCCGCTCTATGTGGGCCCGATCTTCGCGGCTCTTGCCGTCGGAAGCATTCTTTCGCTCTCGTCTTACGGGCATGTGCTGAAAGCCACTGAGTTTAAAATTGAAGCAAATCTCGTCGCCATACTCGAGACGTTGGGGCTTTATCGGGAATATTGGTTGCGCGCGTTTACTGTCCTAGCCCTTGGGCTTTGGCTCTACGCCTGCCGCAAGCGGATGGAGCTGAGTTTTCAAATATTGATTGCGCCGGTTACGTTTATTTTTTTCGTCTTGGTGATCTACGCGCTCAAAGCGGATCCCTACACACGACTCTATCTTGGAATGATTGTGCCGTTTGTTCTAATGACAACGGGACTGCTGGAAGATGCTTTTGCACTTACTCGGCCAAAATTAATTTGGGCGGTGGCGTTGCTATTGTTCGTCGCCGTTCCTCTGCAAAGTTACGTGCCGCAAGAAACCTCGTTTGGAAATCGACTCGTGACGTTTACTCACTTTATGAAGTCGCACCGAGATCGCTACGCGCAGCCGGGCACATGCGCTACAGCTTCTGGCGATCCTTGGTTAGTGAAATTCTCTGTACTCTACATTCCGCCGCAAACGACTGGGGCCTGTGAACGCGAAGTAAATTTGCACTTTGTGCTAGAAGGATCGCTCGAGAGCACACCGGTGCCGCCGAAGTATTCTGGCTGGAGATTGGTGGAATTTGCAGAGGAAGGCGACGGGCGCTACCTGCTTTTAGAAAAGCAGGCGATTTAGCGAGAGACTCGGAATTTCAGTAGAGTGACAATGGCGACCACGCCATCTTGCCAGCGAATCTTTTTACCTTCTTCTAGACTTCGCGGTTCGTAGTGGATGGGAACTTCTAAAATTCCTACCGAGCCGCGGATCAATTTCGCGGTGATTTCGTGATCGGTTTCAAAGCCGCTGGTTACGACTTTCATTTTGCGGATAGCGGCAGCTGGATAAATTTTATAGGCGGTCAATGTATCGGAGATCCATTTGCCGTAGAGCAAGTAAGTGATCCACGTCAGGACTTTGCCAGCTACCCAAGGCCCCCAGCCCTGCCCCTTCCACTTAGCGAGGAATCCAGCCTTCTGGAACACCTGCGAACCGAGCGTACGACTGCCGTAAACTGCGGTGCCGGGGTGTGAACTTAGGCACTTAAGCATTTCAATATAATCCATGGGGTCGTATTCGAGATCCGCATCTTGGACCAAGATGTAATCCCCCGTTGATTCTGCGATCCCGCGCTGCACCGCTTTGCCCTTGCCACCATTGGGAGATTGGCGAAAGCAGCGAACGTCTTTAAAACTTTTTGCTAGCTCCAGCGTGCCATCCGTCGAACCGTCGTCGACAAACACGACTTCCTTGGCAAAACCCAACTTCTCTACCGGCACTGCGAGCACTCGCTCGAGTAGTGTGCGCACGTACCGGCTTTCGTTATACGCCGGAATAACAATGGAGAGTTTCGGCATGATTACGCTCGGGTGTTTGCGAGTTTGAGTCGGAACAAAATCCATAGGGCGCCAATGCCACCCAGGATAGTAGTTTTCTTGCCGTCTTTTTTACGACGAGGAACGTAAGACACGGGCAATTCTAAAATGAACGTTGAGTTGCGACTGAGTTGAGCAACAAACTCAGTCTCTAGATCAATGCCGCGCGCAGAGAGCTTTAAATTCTGCAGGCACTGCGAAGAAAAGGCCTTGATGCCAGTGAGAGGATCGGTCACAAAACGATTATATAATACAAGTCCGCTTAAGCTTAGGAGTAAGCCGCCATAGCGGCTGATCATGTAAGGAATCTTTTTTCCGCCGTAGATTTCGAGAATCCGGCTGCCGACGTTGACGCACTTGATTGCGCGGCTACCAAAAACCGCAGCGGCTTCGCCTTTAGTGATGGGGCCAATCACTTTGTACAGATCTTCTACGTCGTACTCGCCGTCGCAGGGGAAAGTAACGACGACACTGCCGCGCGCTTTAGCGATGCCATGTCGAATCGCTTCTCCTCGACCCTGGCAGTCGGGCACTCTGTAAACACTGACTGCGGGATGGCTCGCGGCTAATTCGAAAGTGCCATCGGTAGAGCCACCGTCGAGGACCAAGATTTCCTTGGTCAGGCCTTCGTATCCAAAATCGAGTTTCTCTAAATCCTGCAGCACGGAATCAATGGCAGCTGCTTCATTGAGTGCCGGCACCAGAATGCTCACCATGTGGGGACGAGAGCCGACGAGGTCGGAGCGTTTTTCGCCTAGGATTCTGACGATAGCGTCGAGAATTCTTCCGCCCAGGTGTTTACCGTTTTCGCCTTCCCAGTTTTCGAAAACTGCGGCGCCGGGAGGCAGGAGATCGCGGTCACGAACGGGGATGTAGCGTTGCTCGCCGGTTTTCTTGGTACGCTCTAATTCATTGGATTGCAGAAAGCAGCGGGTAACTAGGGAACCCGCCTGCACTCCGGTGGATGCGGTCTTAGAGAGATAACGAATTACTTTTTGGTAAATACTTCCGGCGCTCTCGCCTACAGTTTCATTATCTTCTTGAATATTGCAGACGAAGATTTTTTCGGCTTTGCACCTCGCAATGACTTCGCCGATTCCTTTGGTGAGATAGGAAGGCAATAGCGACGAGTGCTGCGTGCCAGGTCCGTAGAGTATGGCGTCTGCGGATTCCAAGGCCTTGGTCGCTTCGGGATTGAGAAGAGGCGTAAGCGAGCGCTTTTGTAAGAATGCAGTGCGCTTGTTTGCCGGCAACGCCAGCACTTCCCGCTGCACGGACTCGGATAAAGGAGAATCAAAGAGAAATAGCTCGGTAATAGGCGCCGGGCTTTGTTCGCTAACGATCGAAGCCTCATCAAAGAGAATGCTGCCGTCTTGTTTAATCGCCGAGAGACAATAGCCTTCGCCTTGCGTGACGTTTAGCACCTTGGCAGAAATCGGCACAATGCTGGTGAACTGGTGGACGGCCTCATTGAAATCGCGACTGGCCAGGAGATAAATTCCACCAAAGACTAAATTACCCAAGGAGCAATCGGCGAAGGAGAAACTTCCGCCCTGCTTCACCTGCTCTTGATAGTATTCGAGAAACGCCTGGAGGCTTTTTGAAACAATGCGCGCATGATCTAGCGTCAGCGCATCGCGGACAAAAGCGAAAGAGCTCGCCGATGGTTTTTCATCGAGATTGGTCAACTGCTTCAACAGGTCCAAAGCCTGTAGTGTGGTGAAATTTTGCGGCAGACGGTACTCCAACAGGTATCGCAATGCCGACAGCTGAGGGTATGCAGCTCCCAAAATCGTCGTGTAAGTTTTACGAATATCAGATGGCCCGAGCATTCCTGGGATAAATTTGCGCAAGCGGCCCGTCGATAAACCATCGTCGTACGTATTTACGAGAACATGTAGCTTTACTTGCGGCTGCCGAACCATGTTTTCAATAATCGTTGTGCACCCGCGACCACCGGAAAAAAGCGCAATTGAAATTGGATGTTCGTTAGAACGCGCGTGCGTTCTCGCTACCAAAAGTTTTTCGACTTTGCGGGCATCGGAGCGGGTATTTACTCCCGCGCCCTCGTTCGTATCCTTCATGCGCAAGCTGAGGACAGCTCCCGGATGGGTTTCAAATTGTGGGAAGAGAGGAAGCAGATTCCACTCTTGGGTCTTTGCTCCCATGGCAGAACTACCGGCTCTAGACTCCGCAAGCACTCTGCGCAGGGCATCGGAAGTAAAAGCAAAGAAGCCAATATCGGATTCGCCGGTTTTCTTCGTCGCAGGAATCTGACCTTCTCGCGCTTGGTGAACAGCGGTAATCATACCGGCATCACCGCGTTCTATCGACGTATAGGGCTTCTCTACGGTGATGGTTGGCAGAGTGAGGTTGCTGCCCTGACGAGATTCGTGAGCATAGAGACAAGCCGCCACAGTAGAAGGCCGGATCAGTACCTGATCGCCCCAGAGTGTGGCGACGTTTTTAGTCGCGACGGATTCCAAACCCGTGTGGATGGCATCGGCCATTCCCCGGGGTTCTTTCTGGGTCGCGAATCGGATTTTATAAAAATAGGAATAGCCGTGAAGAACTTTTTCAATGCGTCGGCGATCGCGCGGCGCAACTACGAGTACGAGTTCCGAGAACAAAGCTTCGACTGGCTCCAGTACTGAGCACAGCATAGGTCGCCCTGCAATCGGGAACAGGCATTTGGGGCCATCAAACAAAAGTCGGGAGCCCCGTCCTGCGACCGGGACCACGAGGGTCCAGAGCTGCGGATTAGATTTTTCGTCGGAAGTAGGCGCAACTAGGTCGCGGATAGACGTAAGATCCGGGCGCGCCGGCAAGGATAGATTGGCAAGGGGCTTCATAAGGAGAAAACGGTGAAGAGGTCCGTTAGTCTACTTATCGACGCAATAGCGGGAATACCTGTGGGACACTGTGGCAGTGTGCCAATTCGAAAAATCACCTGCATTCCTGCGGTGATAGCAGCCCGTAAACCGGCTTCGGAATCTTCAATTACGGTGCACTGCGCTGGAGCGATTCCCATCTCTTGCGCATTGCGCAGAAAAATATCCGGCGCGGGCTTTCCGCGCATTACATCAGAGCTGCAAACGACAGAACGGAACAGGTGTCTCACTCCACTTAGTTCCAAAAAACGGACAGTCGATTGCCGACTTCCGCCGGTTCCCAAAGACAGAACAAATTTCTCGGAGAGTTTGGTCAGCACGGGGACGAGTTCTGGATCGAGCGAATCTTTGGTGATGCCTGTCTGCGCCAGCAGCCGCTTTTCCATCGACATGGTGTCGATCAGGTCTTCGGTAGAGGGCACACCATTCGATGTGAGAAGAGCTTGAAATGCCTCTTCCGTTGTTTTGCCGGCGATGGCGTCGTAATGCAGCGAGGCCTTAATGCCGTGTTTTTTTAAAACATCGGCAAAGGCTTTTTCGTGGCAGGCGATGGAGTTGAGTAAAACTCCATCCATATCAAAGATGATTGCGCGTTTATTCATTCACTTTAGCAACGGTCAGGGTCTGACCAAGTTGATAGGGCACACTTAAGCGAGCAAGAGGACCTGGGAGCAGTGCTGCAACTTTCGCTAGGAAAGGCAGCTTTGCCGAAGCTCGCTTCAAGATGTAGCCCAATTCGAGTTTTTGCCAATGAGGCCAGTGGCCCACGGTTTTGAATCCGGCTTTCTTCAAAGTTTGGTTCAGGCTCTTGCGGGTGAAGTAATAGAGGTGAACGCCGAGAAGAAACGGCCAGTGCTTGCCCATCAAGCGGCTTACGATGCTGCCGTAGTCTGGGAAATTAATCAGCAGCACGCCGTCTTTTTTCAAAAGTCTCCGGCAGTGATTCAACATATCGTCGGGACGGTGTACGTGCTCTAGGACATCCCAAAGCGAAATGGCATCAAAGCTCTGTGGTGCAAAGGATTGGGATTCGAGAGTGCCCGTGCGCAGATCCACGCCATACTCTTTGCGAGCAAACGCACTGAGCGAGCGATTGGGCTCTACACCGGTTGCTTGATAGCCCAAATCTATCGCGGCTTTTAAGAACGCGCCGCCGGCGCTGCCGATGTCTAGAATCTTAGCGCCCTTTTTTAACCCTACCCTCTTTGCAACCGACCTTAGCGACGAGGAGAAGCTGGCGATGCGTGAGGCATTTTGCGAAATAAAAACCGCATCTTCCGCTTGCGCGTAAGAATCGACGACTAAATCAGCAATCGGGCGTGGATTGAGAAACACCATCTGGCATTTCTGGCATTTCACTAAAGGATCCATCAGTTCTAAGTCGCTTGAAGATTTGTAGATCCGAACCAAGTCTTCATAAGTCAGATTGTTCGGATAGCGCGATGGCAAAAGAGTTTGAAACTCACTGCTCCCGCAATGAAAACAACAGACGGATTCTAAGAAGTCGCGACCAGAAGTAGCTTTTCGTGCCGGCTGGGCTTTCATTACTTGCATGTGATTTTAAGAACCCGAGTGAGAGAGAAGTAGCTGTATCCGCGTATGGAGCGCGCGGTAGGGAACCATCTCCATCTTGGTTTGAAATCGACGGAACAAGAAATTAAACGGCTGCTTCAAGATTTTGAACGGATGATAAATCAGTTTCCAAAAGAGGAAGTCGCGATAAAGGCAGAGACGAAACCGATTGAGCGAACGGTAATCCTGCCGCCATTGTGGCGAGAAGGTAAGCTCGGAGTAATGCGAGAAGCCTTCGATTTTGCCATTCAGCTCGCTGCCCGGAATCGGGGTGATGATAAAGAGTGCGATTTCGTCGAGACCGACCTTCACCAGGTCACGCACCATATTGCGAGTCAGAGCACGATCTTCGTCATTTTCCGTTGGGAAACCCAATACGAAACAGGCCTGCGTCGACACGCCTACTTTGCTCAGTGCTTTGATAATTTTTACGGCGTGGTCGTAGAGAAATGGTTTTTTAATCAGCTTCATGATGCGCTGAGAACCGCTCTCGGGAGAAATCGAGACATAACGGCAGCCGGCTTCCGCCATCAACGCCGCAGTTTCTTCGGTCTTAATCGTCTCTACTTTGGTGCCGGAGACCAGCTTCCAAGAAATCTTCAAGTTGCGGCGGAGAATCTCCGCGCAAATCTCGCGAATGCGGACGTCTTGGATCGTTGGATTGAGATCTTCAAAATGGAACTCGTGTACATCCAAAGTCTTAATACAATGTTCCATCTCGTCCACAACACTCTTGGCACCGCGCGCACGCCACTTACGAGAATTTAGTTCTGGAACAATACAAAAAGTGCATGGATAAGGGCAGCCGCGGGAAGTCAGCACCGAGATGTATCTCCTGGCGCTGAGAGGACCATGTGCATAATGCAGGCCCCAATAATTTTTTAGTGGGAAAAGGTCCCATGCGGGAAATGCTAAGGCATCGAGATTTTCGATCTGCCGATTAGGGGCGCGATAAATCGTCTTCCCTTCCCAACGAGTTCCTACTCCATCGATTCGCCCGGCAATTTTATGCGGGGGTTCGGTGTTGATGAGATCTGCCATCTCCACGCCGCGTTCTTCGCCCTCACCTGTGATGATGAAGGTAGCTCCGGCATCGTAAAACTCTTCCTGCACATGGCGCAGGGAATAAGCAGTCACGGCCTGCGTGTTCTCAAGAACAGCAATGGGAGTCTTGGGCTTAGCCGCACGCACAGTGCGGATTAATTCCATAATCGAGAAGTGATTGCTCACACCACCGGCGTATACGACGACAAGCTCGGGCTCTCCGAGACGGGCGGCGATTTCGTTGGGCTTCAGGCCGCGGATCAAAAAACCAGCATGCGAACGAAACCGATTGGGGGCTTCTCCAAAACAATCAACGGCTTGCACAGTGTGGCCATTTTTACGAAGCGACGCCGCAAACGAAGCGAGAGTAACAGGCAGGTAAACAACGCCCGTAGTCATGGGGTCATTCTTCTGAAGCACAAGGCAGGGATTAACGACGGTAACGAAAGCCATAGGCCGTTTCGACTCGAGTTGTGAAGAAGTTGTGGGAGATTGAGCGGCAGAATTACCGCTTTAAATAGGATAACACCATCGGCCAGCGCTATCTACTGTGAGCGGCCTTAAGAAATACGTCGATAACGCGATTGGCGAGGGTGTTCCAGTTGAACTTTTCAACGTGTTGTTTGCCGCGTTCGCGCAGAGCTTGCGCCTTTATCGGATCGAGAACTTCGCGGAGCGCTTGAATCATCTCGGTCGGATCATCTGGCGAAACTAGTTGGCTTCCTCCGCCTGATACTTCCGACACAGCGCCCCCGCGCGCAGCGATGACCGGGCACCCGCTGGCCATTGCTTCTAGTGGCGGTATGCCAAAGCCTTCGTACTTAGAAGGATATGCAAAGACGGTGGCGTGTTGGTAGAGGACGCGCAAGGTTTCTTCTTCTGGAAAACGAATGTGGCGAACGGTTTTATCGATGCCTAAGTCTTTGAAGAACTGCTTTTCAGATTCAATGAAGTTCTCACCCGTGCAAACCAGGTCGCGGGTGGCTGCGAAGTTGCCTTGCTTATAGGCATTCGCCAGCAGCTCAAAATTCTTGTGATTCACCCTGCCCCCGACATGCAGGATGTAGGGACGATTGAGACCCAGCTTTGACAACGTGGCCTTTGCCTCCGCATCGGAAATTCTCTTGCGATAAAATTCAAAATCGACACCGATGTAAATGCTCACCGTTTTGTCGGCGAATTGCGGATAGGTTTTTAAGAAATCCCGCTTAGTGCATTCGGAGTTGCAAATAATCTGCGTCGCATTTTCTACTGCTCGCAGGCGCTTAGCCCGCAGAATCCGATTCTGTTCCGAGTCAAACTGCTTGATGAAAATCTCGTCGATTAAATCGTGGACGATGATAACCGTTGGCGTTTTCGGATTTGGTGGAAGATTATAATAAAAAGAGAAGAAAACTTCTTCGTTCGTAGTGCCGGTCTTTACTTCATTCTGCCGCACGCCTCGACTTACTGCGATTTTTTCGACGAAGAGGCGAGCTTTACTCAAGACGCGTCGCAAATTTCCGCCGGGTAACCAACTCGGGGCTTTAGGAGTGAAACGTTCCAAAACCGAAACGCCGGGCCCGCGCAGCGCATCTAAAACTCCTGCAGGCCCAGGAGTGAAAACAACTTTGTGCCCCTGCCCTACTATTCGCGGCACTAGAGCAGAATAGTATTTGTAGCATGCGCCTTCCCGGTTGAGACACACACTGCCATCGAGAACAATCGTTGCCATACCCAATTGTACATCAGAGCGGATTAAAGAGAGGAGCATCCATCACCGGTGCAGAGGATATGCCGCCGGAAAGGAAGGTAAAAGGTGCCCGTCTACTTTCCGGCCGCAAAGGAATAGGGTGTCCCGCATTTTTTGGTGGTGGGGGGGTGATCGCGCAGCTCACCTGTCCCGGACAGGTAAGGAGATTGCCTCGCTTCGTTCGCAACGATAAAGCGGGACACCCGGCTCTTTTCCGGCCGAAAAGTAGATGGGCACCTTTTAGGGATGGATGACCCAGACTGGGCAAGTGGCGTGGCGGACGGTTTGGCGGGTGACGCTGCCCAAGAAGGCTGAGGCGCCCGCGCCGCTTTCGCTGGCCAGGGCGATGATGCCGCAGGCGTTCTTTTTTGCCGTCGATAGAATTGATTCTAAGACGTAGCCGCTTTTCTCGTCGAAGATCGTTTTTACTTTAACGCCCGCGTCCTTAGCAGATTGCAGCCAACGTCTGCTGGCTTCTTTTTTGGCTTTTAATTCTTGTTCCCAGAAATTGTCGTACACCGGAAGTGGATCAAATCCGTAGACCACTGGCACCACGTATTCCATTTTGTAGTAAAGCAAGACCTGCGCTTTGCGCACGCGCACCGTCGGCAGGAATTTTAAATAGGCTGTGTAGGATTTCTCCGAGTAATCGGTGGGGAATAAAACTTTGGAGATATTGTTTTGGACCTTCGCTTTAGGGCTGACGATATAGACGGGAACTGTGGAGCGAAGAATCAAACTCTCTGCATAGCTGCCGATTAAAAACCGCGTGAGCGCTGATTTTGTCGTGGTGCCGGTGGCGATAATTTCAGCACTTGTGTCTTTCGCATACTGCACCAGCGCATCAACACTCGAACGCAGCGAAAGATTCTCCTGCACCAGAAGGGTTGGAGCCAGCAGGCCTTTGATTTTGCTTTCTTTGCAAATCTTCTCTAGCCGCTGCTCCGCCTCAAGACGGTATTCCTTGTGATGTCCAGCAAAGGCTTTCGCCGGAATGCGAAGCTGATCTGGACTCAATACGCAAACAGGCTCTATCCAGATATCCGTTCCGCGCACCAGTTTCTCCAGCCCATGCACAACATGGATCTGGGTCTTAGTTTTTTTAGCAAATACGTCTACCGCCCAGAGGGCCTTTCTGCCGCTTTTATTCATGCCTTATCTTCAACGAAAACCATTCAATCAGTAAAGGTCTTCTAAGGCTTGTTGCACAGCTTGTCGCACCTGGTCCATGCGGTTCTCAAAGCCAGGCTTCATCTTGCCCGACAAAGACACTAGGTCATGGTCGACATCAAAGGCATTTGGAGTAACGCTTCCGCCACTTCGACAACCTTCAACACCGGTATGCACACCGCAGATCTTCTGACCATTAGCTTGATACCATTTTTCAACCATGGTCTTGCCCATAGCTGAGGACCACGACGACAGATAACTCGTCGTGCGAATATCGCCTCGCGAATTCACCGAAACGACATAACGAGCCTTGTTCGCAGCGTCGATATAGAACGCAGGTCCACCCGAGTCGCCGAAGCAAAGAGCTGCACCGCCCCTGGTTACGATGTCATTGCTATTGCCCGAAGGAAGACGGGTGATTCGGCTTTGGCCAATGCGGTATGTGCCATCATTCCCACCGCCCCCACCGGCGCGGATGCAACCATAGCCAGTCAGAGTCAGATTCTCGCCGACTTTAAAACGAGACGGTTCGGTATTGAGCGATTCGTAAGGAATACCCGCAACCACTTTGTCGACAAGACACAACGCATAATCCGCAGTCGAATTACCGCGATAATAGGCCGAGTGAGTACACCTAGAATTGTATCGGTTTGCACCAACACTAAAACTTGCCGTTCCCCCATTCGAAACACAGTGAGCCGCAATTGCCAACACGCGAGGTCCAACCACAGTGGCAGAGCAACGCGCACCGGACATCGAAGCGTAAACGCTCGCTGGCCAATCGGCGATATTAGCGGCACTGCCGCCAATCAAAGTAGGTTGTACTGTTTTGGCTGAAAGCTCGATGGCGAGAAACGCCATGAGTCCGACCGTCAGAATTACCATCCGAACATAGAGACTGTTTGCATCCATTGCCTTCATCTAACCCTCCCTGGGAAATTGAATCCATTAAGTGCTACTTGAAAGCACTTCATCCAAGGTACGGACGGGCAATAGAGGATAAATGAGGGAAGTTTGGAGTTGCCGGCACAATCAGCGGCCGCGGAGAGTTTTCCACCAACGATTGCAGAAACTTCCGACTGTTTTATCAATCTCCGGCAACGGAGCTTTTAATGCCGCTTCTCGCAATTTGGAATCGGGATCCCATTGGGCCGCGAAAGCGAGCAGTTTCGTACTCTCAGCTTCCCGGCCAGGCATTCTCAAACGTTCAGCGGATTGGAACATGCGCGTCACAACGGCATCGGGAAGCGGTTTTGCAGTGCCATCCTCACGGAGATAGGTCTTAAAGAATCTTTCTCCGATGTGTCGGATGGAAAATTCAGGGTCACCCAGTGCATCAGCGAAATGCACAAGGCGGTCGTCAGTGATGGCTGCTTGAAGATACTCAAACGCTTTTGTTCTATCCCACGTCGCACCATTACGGGATACTTCGACCAGTACTTGTTCGGCCTCCAAGTCACTATGGTCTTTCTTTAACAAAACCCCGGCGGCTTCGCGGCGCACTACAACACTGCCCTCTTTTAGCATCGCCTTGAGCGATTGCCGTTGCAAGTCAGTAAGCTCCGGATTTTTGTCCAGAACGCGCAAAGCGGTCAGCCGACTGAGATCATTTCGACTACTCAGTAACTCTAAAAATACTTCGTCTGTTCGAGGATGATCCGGCCATCGTCGGATAATTTCATTGAGAACTCGCTCATGCCATTTCGAAGTCAACCGAGTGGCCGAATCGCGTAGCAGAAAGTCGAACATTTCTTGCGCCTGTTTGTCGTTCAATGTAACAGCGGGAGATTCAAGTGCCTTCAAAAGCATTTCAAAATCCGACGGATTCATGAACCGGTGAAAAGCAGTCCGGTGAAGATCCTTCATCGCCGAATGTAAAACCTCCTCCGTATTTCTACCTAATTCCAACATACCTACAGCACCTACGGCTTCAATTCGCTCGCTACGACTATTAATTGAGTCGCGCAAGATACCTTCTTTTACTTCGATAGGCAAAACCGAGCCGGCAACGTTCCTAACGCCTTCCATCCTTACAAATTCGTTGCCGTTGTAACCGGACAACAGCATAACAAGTTCGCTGAACTTAGAGGCATCGATCGCTTTCTTCACCACATCCACAGCGATTCGTAATCGCATTGGCTGGTTGGAAAACCCGAGCAAGTAATTGAGTAACTCAGTCGGCGATGCATCGTGCTTCACAAATGCTAATTGAATCAGTTCCCCGGCGTTAGGAATCGTGGCGTCGTAAAGCATTCGCTTTTCGTCGTAGCTGTAGCCATTAACATCCCAAATTTTCCACCACGGCCGTTTACCGTACGTTAAAGCCTTCGGGTCCTGCGGCACAAACTCAGTGGACTGCATAACCGGAGTTCCTATAGCAAATGCAGCGGAACGACGCACAGTTCCCAACACACCGGCGTTATCGCCGGATGTACTATGGCCCACCAACATACCGTGGTAGCGACCTGCGATTTCTGGCTGAACTCTATCTAGCCACAAATCAAAAAATTTTGCCGGAACCAATTCGCCCGTGCGCTTGTCGCGAACAGTCAAGGTGCGGTTAAACACACTTGAACCAAAATCGACCGACAGATAACTTCCATGGTCCCGATTTCCACCCGGGATCATTTGAGTCCAGCCTCTGTTTTTGCCGTTCTCCTCGACAAAATGAAAGATGGCGCCATTGAGAGCGGCCGTTAAAAACCTAGCTGGGCGATCTTTTACGCACTCGTTGTAACAAGTGCCTTTCCAAATCGCGTGAAAGGGTCTGGGACTTTTGCGGAAAGTGAAAGTTGTGGCGCCGCTCGATTTCTCGGCATCTACTTGTTTGCCGCGCGCCGTAACAACTTTTTCTCCCGGAAACAATTTGCGGTCTTCGATGATTCTTCGCACGTCAGGAATGGGCTCACGAAACAGTGCCGCTACGCCGCCCACGTCCTGTAACGAGTAGGACTTTAGAATTTCCTCGGGATAGCTCTTGAGTTCTTCAATCGCGTAGAAAATCACGTCTGCCGAGCCGGAACGGAGCTGATCGCGGAAAGGCGGTGTCGTTAGATTCTGTAAGCTAATGTACGCAGCCAAAGCCTTGAAACTCGGGTCCTGCTTAATCTGCAGGATTAAATCGCCGTGGTGCTTATGGACTGCGCGGCTTGTTTCGCCGTACTTCGCCTGCAAGGCGGTCATATCGTCAGCTAAAATCTTATCCAGCAATTGCACCGAGTTGCGCACAAACTCCAGGCGAGCCTTAGGCTTCATACGAAGCAAAGGCGCCGCCTTTGAAGTTAATTCTACAATCGATTCATCCAGCTTGGTGTTCCAAGCTTCTTGGTTAACCGTACGACCAGAGACTTTAGTTTCTCCGGAAATCTCAAAGTCCTTACCCGAATAAGCAGGTTCCATTAGATTCTTTGCCAAGTCTCGATGGCGCTTCACTTTAACTGCTAATGCATTGAGAATTTCTTTGAAGAGACTCTCTTTTACTCCGCCCTCAATATACTGATCGAGTGCTACTCGGTACTCTTCGCGCAACGACGCATATTTTGGAGAATAGATAAAATCCAGCAGTAGCTTTTGAAAGGCTTTTTCTCGTCGCCTGTCCTCGTGTCCAGAATTCAGGGGCAGCTCTACACCATCCATGAGTTTCATGAAGATGGCATCCACGTCAGCTAACGTGGGTTCTGCGCGCAGAGGTGTGCACACGAATGCGGTGAGGACTATTATAATGAGTAAAAGGTTTTTCATTCGTTTAATTACTCATAGAAATTAAAACCAAGTTCTTTTTTGGCAGTGCCAATTATTTTTGCGGCCTCAGGATTCTGATCTTTCAATCGGCGCGCTGCCTCCCCATCAACGGTGGCTGCAACGAGAAAGGAAAACATAAAGTCTGCTGGCACGGACACGTCCCTTGAGTGCATACCGGTATCAAAGGCATGCTGGAAATAAAGCCGCTCTACTTCCTTACCCTTCTCCCCTTTCAGAGCATTTTCCCAAGCTTGCTTCTTCTCCTTCGGCCATTTCTGGTATCTGTTCCTCACCAAACTCGCCCCAATCAAATTTCGCCTAACCTGGTCCCTCGAACTTAAGCCCGCATAGAGTTCGAGTTCGCCATTTTCACCCAGCTGCACTTCCGCCTGGAAAGGATTCTGCTTGGACGACACCCAAGACGATGCTGGGATCATGACCATTCGAATCTCTTGATCCTTCAGCAGTTCTTTTGGCAGGTTTGAAAAAGCAGATCTCAATTCTTCCAACGAACGTTCAGTCATTACTTCCGCCGATGGGTGCCCCCAACGAGTGCAGAGAACTACGTTGAAATCTTCGTACATTTTTTTGATTCGTGTGAAACTGGCGAATTGCCGGGCGTCTTGCTCTTTTGCCGTTTGATATCCGGCATTAGATCTTCCCATGACTAATCGCTCAATGATTTTTTCGGCCAACTGTTTGGACTTAAGCTCAAAGTCGGAAAAGCTTTCGCGAAGCCGCTCTTTGTTCGGCGCTAAGTCGCGGTGCGGATCGCAGGCCAGCATTGCCTTCAATAAGTCGTATGCAGGATCGGCAATCTTCGTACCGGTAGCAGTGGCTCTCTCTTTAATGACAGGCAGGCCCGTCTCTTTATCGTCGTCGTCTTCCGCATACTGAGCCTCCGGGGGCAGAAGAGAAAACCGGTTTGGATCGAGAGCAAAACTTAATATTGCAGCGCCGCCGAACAATCCCAGAGTACCGAAAAACGAAGCCCGCGTTAATTTTCGTTTGCGGTCGACTTTTTCGCGATGGAGGCGTTGCTGGCCCAGCTCTGCCATCTCGCGCACGATGTCCCACATCGAAAACTCATTGAGCCACAGATCATCCGCAACGCTTGTTTTACTATTGAGCGGTTTGCCCGGTTCGGGCGGATTGTCGTAAACAGCTTTTAAAATGTCCTGCAATGCTAACTGCGTGCTCGGCTCCAAGCGATCCGCCGCGCCTTTACCCATCAGCAAATGCAAATTCCACGGGCAATTCGACTCAATTGCGTACCCAGACACGCTGAATAGCTGTGCCATCAAGAACAGACCGGTTAGGAGGAATCTACCGCGCATCTTGCCCTCCTATGACTTGAATCACACCGTTCTCGTCATGCAGCCCAAGTTCCTTCAGCTCCGATTCAGGGAATACGCGGTCAGTGTTCGCATGCTTGTAGAGAAGCTCTTCTAAGGCTTTTTCGACCCACTTCACTTCGTTTTGCAATACAGATAGGATTTTGGGATTGCGCACATTCAGCATCAACTTTGTAATCCGACTTCGGTAGTCATTTAGCACTCCACACAAGCTGTCACCTTGGGCAGACCGACAGAAATCCCCGATGCGGCTAGTGGAGAGGTAGTATTGAACTTCATCTTCCTCGCGACTTTGTCTGACCGCGCGCGAATACTCTTCTGGTGTAGAACCCAGAAATTCTCTCCACATCAAGCCGACTTTCTTTTCGGACATGGCCGACTGGAAACGATCTAGCGCATCGCCAATTTTTGGGCCAAACTCTTTAGATAACTCGTCGACTTTCGCTTCAGGTCTCGTCGGTAAGATACCTGCCTGACGCAGCTTATGACCTGCGGTGCGGTTAATAGCTTCGCTGCCGATAAAAGTCGCGGAGAGCGGAGCTAATTTTCGGTAGAAATAATTGCAGCGTACAGCGGGCGGCAGTCTGCTTCCGAGCGCTGCGAACGTCTGCTCGCTGACTAATTCTGCTGCTAAGAAAGTGCTCGTGTTCCAACCTAACTCCGTTGCGTACTCTGTAGTGGCGAGTTCAGATAGAATATCGGCAAACGACTCGCCGGCGATCAGTCGATGGGCGACATCCGACGCAACCATCGACAGCGCCACTCCTAGACCATTGCCTAAAGCGTAACGCGTACCGCGCATGGAAGTTGGAATGCGACGATTTACCAATGACTTCACTCGCGAGTGAGTGGCAGCGAAAGCGGCAAATCCGGCGTGCTTGCTTACAGTAGGAAGGCTGGATAACCAGCTCATAGCAACATGCGGATCTCGATCGTACATGCTCCAGAAAATCGAATTAATCAGTTCCGCGAGATAGACGTCTTTTACTCCCGATAGGAAAGGTCGAATCTCCGGCAATGGAATCGATCGTCGGTTTTTCTCGGCCTTCGCCTGAACTTCAGTCAGCACAGACTGCACATTCATCAAGCTGCGCACTTCTTCCGACGACAGTGCCGGTAATGCATCTCGAATAGAATCCAAGCGAGGGTGCAAGAGCCAGCGCGTGATTAAATCTCTATCGGCCTTAGCTAAGCCGGCTTTGTCTTTGCTGCCAGCTTCTAACCACGGAATAAACTTCTCGGCCATGTTGAGCTCTGAAGTTTGTTTTTTAGAGACATTGGCTAGGAGCTTCGCCCGGCCAGCTTCGCTCACTCCCATTTCGGAGAGGAATTTATCAGTCTCTAATTTCCCTTGATCGTGGAGTTCGACGTTTCTAGCAGCTACCTTCCACTTGCGCGGATCTGGATTCGAAAGTGCATACTTAATTTTACCCAACAAGCTTGGGTCGGTAACCTTCGACAGCTCTGTCGCCTTGGTCAGAACCTTATCGCGGAACGTGTTCTTAGGAGATGCGTGCTCTTTGCCGCGCACTCGCTCTTCATAAACTTCCAACTGGAAAATACCTTTGATGAAATCGTAAAAGAGCATGTTGGGTTTCATGCCCGCATCTTCTAACGACGACAGCAAGTAGTAGAACGGTCCCAAGATTGACCTAGGACTGCTGGTCGTATTAGGGAAATACTTCGAAATTGCGCGCTTCAGGCCAGCCTGCTTTTCGGGAGCGATACCCGTCGACTTTATCAAGGCATCGACCAGGTTCGGCTCCGCACCAACGTGCTCAAATAGCTGCGAATAAGACATCAATTCAATTACGCGATCGCGGTCGGCCTGGCGCAGCTCATATTGCTGTCCCCAGTCGATAGGCTTGTAGCGATAAAGTAGCTCACCTGTCTCGGAATCGTATGCCCAGATGATATTTCCAGGATGGCGATCGGGATCGACGTGCGTAGTGCGTCCGTCTTCCGGGAAGAGCAGATCGCGCTCACCCTGCAGAATAATTTCTGCCATCCGGCGCTGTGCCTCAGGCGAGAAATCACGGATGTTTCCGCCGCTGGCAAATTCAGAACTGCGCAATTGATAGAGAGAGCTCTTATCGGGCGAGACTTGCTCGATCAAAGGACTGGTCTGTGCAACTTCTACTTTGACATCTTTGCCGAGGTCTAACTTCTTGTACTCCTCGCGCGCGATGACGGCCTTCTTACCCTCAGACAACAGACTCAGTTCGCGACGAATCGCGTCCTTTGTTGCCTGAACCATTCCCTTTAAGAAAGCATAACGTTGTGGCGAGAGCTTAATCAGCTCCATCACAATCACTTTCATCTCTTCAAAGTTTCTCAACAGCGCTGCTTCTGCTTCTTCACGCTTTACTTGAATAAGGTGGCGCTGACCGTTTCGGTCGATAACCGTAACGGCGTACTTCATCGAGGCAGAACCCTTGAGATCCTCGACGATAAAGAGGGGCTCAATAGCATCGGTCTTTAATGTCGACTTTAGACGCTCATAAATTTCATGGCGGAACGGCTCATTTGCGTGATCGTCCAGGTCCGAAAGTTTATTGCGTACGTGGTCAGGCAAGAAGTCGCCGGCAGCTAAGATCTGTCCCAGCTTAATCCCCGGAACACCGTAGGCTTCCAGTAAGTTCTTCAGCACGTTTCCGGTATCCGACTGCTCAACCGGGTGCGCTAAGAGATACGATAGAACCGCACGGCGCTTGGCAGGGTTAGAGACCTTCTCCATCGCCACTAAGAAACTCTCCAGAAGTTCAGATGCGATATCCGCAGTCGACTCATTCGCCGGCATGATTTCGTTAAGAACTTGCTCGTAGTAGAGGTTCTTGCCCTCGGCTTCCAATAGCCCGACGCGAGGTGCGCCCAGGATCGTACTGATAAAGCTACTGCGCACGAGTGTTGGCAAAGTCGTGTAGAGACGACGAACCGTCTCAGGGCCCATGCGGCGCATCTTAGTCTTAACCAGATCCGGAATTGGACCCGAACCGCGCAACCAGCGAATCAACGCCCAGCGCTCCACGGGATCCCAACTCATGGCTTCGTCGACGATTTCGTTGATGACCGAGAAAGCTAAATCTTTATCGTCGTTATTGTGCTCCAAGAATTTCTCTTTGACGTAAGCAGCTTCGGATTGCCGATTACGAAGTCTGTGACTCATCCAGTCTAAAAGAGAAGCCGTAGAGTAGCCCGACTCTGGGAAGTACTGGCGAATCACTTTCATTTCGGCGTTGATAATCTTGACTCGCTCATTCGGATACTGGACTTCGGAAGCGAATGAGCCCAGGAGCTTTTTTACCTCGGGAAAATTCGTCGCGCGTTTGTCTCGGCGATCGCGCGTCGTGCCTTTTGCACCGATCGGAATCAATACTTGCCGCAGTTTCTCCTTAGCAGCCTGCTTCTGCTCGGGTTTATCAAAAGTCATTTTATCGAGTTCGGCTTCGAATTCGGCCGCCTTGGCGGCAATCTCAGCTTTTTTCGGACTGGATTTCTGGTACCACTGGATTCTGTCGAGGAAGGCCTGCCAGATCTGCCCATCGAGATTCTTTAATGTGTCGCCATCAATGCGTACTTCGGCCTGCCGCTTGTAGAGACGTGCGCGAATTTGTGGATCCCAAATCAGTCCGGCTTCGAGCGCTTCGTTGGCTTCAACGCGGGCTTTTTCAGGCGCAATCTCTTTCAATACTTGGTCGATGAGCGAATCGGTAACTCCCGTGGGACCCCGCTTCGCCATTAACTTCCACAGATCTAGTTTCTGCTCCGGCGTAGCATTGGGAAACAGGTGATCGAACCGCTTCATCAAAATTAACTGCACTTTTTCCGAGTGACCCGGATTGTAGTTATAAGAAGGGTACTTCTTCGCAAGGTTGGCGTAGCGGTCAAAAAGCTTCTGCTCCCAGTTCGCTGCAGATCCTGCCGCAACAGAATCCAATTTATGCCAAGGAAGTTCGCTGCGAAGAACGCGGTGAATATCGTCGAGCGACTTTATGTTATTCGGATCCGCCTTCAAGCTTTCTAAGAATAACTCGGCTAAGTATCGGCTTTCGGCGTCGTAATTACCGTGCAAATTCTCTAGGGCGTCAATCAACGCAGTACCAGATTCAATCGGTCCGATAGCTCGCATCCGCCGACGTAGTTGCGCAAGAAACTGTTGATCAATAGGACCTGCTTTTGGGTCCACCGCGTCCGTTAAATGCGTTCCAAAGGCGAATCGCACGTTGGGGTCCTTGATCGACATGGCTTTTAGCAAAATGGATTTAAGCAGGAAGGCTTGGCCAAAAAAATCCAGGCCGAAGCCAAACTTTACGGAGCTCCAGTTATTAAAAAGCGTCCGAATTGCCCAGCGGGTCTCTGAACGGAACTCCGCCGCAGTATTTTTATCGTGCGCTACGCCTGCAATGACATCCAATGAGTGACTAAGCAGCCGGGCCGCATCCGAGTACATCTCGTTCTTAACAAAAACAGTGAGCAATTCTGCTTTTTGCTTTGGCGTTAAATTTTCTGCGAGCAACTGACGGGAACGCAGCATTAAAACGAATGGGGGGACATTGCGATCGGCAAAGGCTTGGCCCACATCCGTAACCGTTTTCAATTTTGCGATAGGCGAATCAGGAAAATGCTTGCGCCAAACATCGACGTACTTAGCTTGAGTTTTGCCTCTGAAATATTCGACGGCATTCATTCGCTCCAATACAGTGCGGAACTTGTCCCGCTCTGTTTGCGGCAGATTAGGATCAGCGAGGCGCGCGTCGAGAATTTTCAGAATAAAATCGGTATTCATCTCCGCGGCCTTTTGAGCAAGAGAACCCATCATCCAATAGAGGAAAACCTGCATTCCCTTCGAGCTATTAGCCAACTGCTCGATCTCATAAGGAGTCTCCGGACTCTCATATCCCGCTCTCTCTTTGGGCGGATGGAGCATCAGCTCTGGATAAACTAACGCGCGCGCAACAGTCCGCACTTCACGATCGGTGGGGGACTTACTGTTCCCTTTTCCTTTATGTTCAGCTTTTAATTCTTCTTCTACCCGCTCGAGGACTCTCTTGCGGAAGCTAGCCATCGCTTGTTTGGGCTTCCTACTAAAGATGTGCCAAAAGGTGCCGCGTTCAAAGAGCAGCTGATAGACGATGCGGTTACGCATTCTGTCCAAATCAGGATTGACGCCGTCTTCGACAAATTCAGAAAGCAGATTTTCCCGTGCCACTAATCGAGCCATTTTCTCAGGCGGCGCGCCGCTCACGTTAGCATCGCGTAAATCTAAAAATAGCTGCGCCTGCCCCTGGAGGTTGTGGCGATAGCGATCGAGGAAATGTGCAGAACGCAATCGTAGTGGAGAGAGCAACGCCCGCTCTATTGCATGCAGAACAGCAACCGGCACACCGATCTTGGAAGCTTCCCAGCCATAAGTCAGCACAGTCTCCGCGACCGGCTTTAAAACATCGGTGCCCAACCAGTTAAACGCGCCGGCAAGCGGTTCCCTGATCCACTCAGGAGGAGTGAGGTTATTCCAAATTGACTCCCACAACGTGGGGCCCTTTTTCTCCACCATCTCGCCTGATCCACCACCACTCGGCCACCAACTACCCATCCAGTCCCAGAAACGTTGCCATGTCGTAGGGCCCTGCGGCGCCGCAGGGGGCTCCCATTCAATCGGTCGCTCTACCGCTTTGCGCTCCGGCCACAAACTGCCGAAGAAATTCCACACCGAGGTAGCAGCATCCGAAAACATACCTCCGCCCCACTTCGCACCGCTGACGGTGTTGGCGAATAGTTGCGCGCCTTTGTAATAAATCGCCAAGAACGCAGCAATGGTCCCGCTAACATAGCTGGCATCCTGCATAGCCGGACCAAAGGATACGACTTGCTTTAATTTTGCAGTTTTGTGAGTGAGCTCTTGTTCGTTGGTGAGAGGCTGGCCACGGTAAATCAGACGAGCAAAATTACCTTCTGCTCGATTCTCGAGAACTAGGATGTACTTCTCCATGAACTCAAGTTCCATGGCTCCCGTTTTCGAATCGCGACCTTGGTTTTTAATCCGATCGATTGCCTTGCGAATTAAACCCTTTTGCCGCGTTCCAAATTCATCACGAGTGAGCTCGAGTTTTTTAGCCGTGATCATTCCCCACGGATCAAAACCACCAGTGCTGCCTTTGTCGTCCACACTACCGACCAAGCGCTCGATTGCATCCATCGCGGCGCGGAGGTTTCGCTCAGTCTGGCCGTTCATCTCGATCTTAAACCCGGTTTCGGCCAGAATCTCCTTTAAGTCGCGATTGTCTTTGCGGGCTTCGTATTTCTTGGATTGTTTTAGAAACAGAAATGCCTTGAGCAGTTCTTTTTTTTGCTCGGTAGCAGCATCACTCTGGTCGCTTTTCAAATCGGCGTACTGTTTGCGAATGTGCACAGCTGGGTCCGTGCCCCTAGGAACGGAGAGCTGAAGGTGGTCTTCCAATTTCCGCCTGATTCGAAGTCGGCGAAATCAAATTCAAATTCTGTATCGGGGAGGGGCTTGCCGTCGGCGCCTTCGATGGCGGGCAAGAAAAGCTTGGGTTTGTTGACGCGTTTTTCGACTTTCCCGGCGGATTTTTGGGCGGATTCTGCTTTCTCTGCCTTTTCTGCCGTTTCTTCCTTTTCATCATCATCGGCAGACCACGCATGGTGGCCTGGCAATAATAAGAGGAGCAGCAAAATGAAGGACCCCAAACGCATTGTGCGCGGAATAGGTGCAAAAGGGGTACCCACACAATCGAGCGTGGGCACGCTCGAGAGACAGACAGTGCACGCCCAGCCTAACCGTCGATGCGCAAGGCTTAGACACCCGGCCCCAGCCCTCGCTAAAGCGGGGCCCGGCCAGTCGCCGCGAACGCATCCAGTCGTTGCGAGCGGAGCGAAGCAATCTATCGCCGGACGCGGTCGGATCGGAATCCGATATCACTGCGGTATAAATTAGGGCCACCGCCCGGGACGCCTGGGGGCTTCGGGTTTCTAGAAGGCGATCTCGCGCTAAGACCGCGGAAGTGGACCACAGCTTTTGTTCAGTTTTTAGCCCGCGGTATTCCCGTTCGGCGGCCCTAATTTATACCGCACTGATATCGGATTCTGATTCGGCGGCGGGCGGGAGATTGCTTCGCTCCGCTCGCAACGACTGGATGCGTTCTGGGCGATTTTCCCGCCCGCGTTCGCGACGACTTTCCGGGTCGCGTTCGCGACGCTGGATAGTGGTATGTTAAGGAGTGCGGATGACGAGGAGTCTTGGTTCGGTCATGTCTTGCATTGCGTAGCGCACGCCCTCTCGTCCGATGCCGCTGTCCTTTACTCCGCCGTAAGGCATTGAGTCGACTCGCCAGGATGGGACTTCGCCAATGAGTACCCCGCCCACTTCCAATGTGTCCCACGCTGAAAGTGCTTTGTAGATGTCTCGGGTAAAAATTCCTGCCTGCAATCCGTAGCGACTGTCGTTAATTAGTTTCAGTGCATCTTCGAATTTGGAATATTTCTCTAGAATAACTACCGGGCCGAAGGCTTCCTCTTTGCAAATTTTTGCGGAGTGCGGAACGTTTTCTAGAACAGTTGCTGGGACCATCAAACCCTTGCGGGTGCCACCCACTAATTCTACGGCTCCTAGTTTTTTTGCTTCTGCGATCCAGCTTTCCACTCGATCTGCTTCTTGTTCTGAGATCATCGGACCAATGAATGTTGTCTCTTTTTTTGGATCGCCTGCTTCTAATGTTTTTGCTTTTGCGCAAAACAGTTTCTTAAATTCTGAATAGATCTTCTGGTGGATTAAAATCCGCTGCACGCTGATACAGCTTTGACCGGATTGGTAGAATGCGCCGGTGATGTTACGTGCGACTGCATCTTGGAGATCTGCATCGGGTTCTATTATGCAGCCTGCGTTGCCGCCCAACTCTAGAACTACCTTTTTCTTCCCGGCCTTTGCCTTCAAGGCCCAGCCCACATCCGGTGATCCCGTGAAGCTGAGTAGTTTAAAGCGCTCGTCGGTCGTAAATAGTTCAGCGCCCTCGCGGTGACATGGCAAAATCGAAAATGCGCCGGCTGGTAATTTCGTCTCCGCCAACACTTTGCCAATCATCAATGCACCCACAGGCGTGAGGCTGGCGGGCTTTAATACAAATGGGCATCCCACTGCGATGGCTGGGGCGATTTTGTGGGCGGCTAAATTTAAGGGGAAATTAAATGGCGAGATAAAGGAGCATGGGCCAATAGGGACTCGCTTGGTGAATCCTTGGTAGCCCTTGGCGCGGGCGGAAATATCCAACGGCAAGGTCTCGCCCCCAAAGCGTACTGTTTCTTCTGCGGCGATTTGGAACGTTTCAATCAACCGCGTGACTTCTACCCGGCTGTCCTTGATTGGCTTGCCCGCTTCCACACAAAGTGCGAGCGCCAATTCTTCTTTCATCTCTGTAAACCGGGCGACGCAATGAAGCAGGATGTCTTTGCGTTCGAATGCCGGCATTTTCCGCATGGCGTCCTGCGCCCCAACTGCCGCCTCTATCGCTTTTAAGATCGCACTCTCATCCGCCTGAGCCACCCTTGTTGCCAGCTTTCCCGAAAACTTGTCGGTGACACTTAAGTCGGCGTTGGCAAAGACGGGTTTGTTCGCGAGATAGTAAGGGTATTTGGCGTCCATAAAGGCCAAGCTAAATGAGAACCGGGGGATTTGCCAGAAACCGGGTAGCAGGCTAAACAGGGAAATCCATGGAATCTCGTCAATTCGATTTTTACGGAGTCCGCGCCATCGTCCGTAGCGATGACCTGGACTTGCTTGCTGAATTGGAACGCGATTTCCGGTTCTTTTCTCGCAAGATTCTAAGCGAAGATTCCTCTTCTACTGTGCAGATTGAGCTGGAATGCCGGAGTGAAACTCCGCCTACCGAGCTGCCGCATCTGACGACTCATTGGATCAACTCTCGCTGCACGGTTTATCAAGATCCCGCTTCGGGAGAAAAATGGATTTGGTACTACAGTGGCGGAGCGCTGGTGCATTGGAATCAAAAGCGCGATCGCGGCACGATTTGGTCGACGAAGCCTGAGATGTTGCACGAGCTAGCGTACTTGCTCGTTCTGTCGCGCATTGGGGAGCGGTGGGACGAACGTGGTTTGCACCGCCTGCACGCGGCCGCCCTTAGTTGGAATCATCAAGCGCTTCTACTCTGCCTACCCTCCGGCGGTGGCAAAACTACTTTTGCGATGCAGGCGCTTAAGCACCCTGGGCTGAAACTTCTCTCCGACGATATGCCGGTGATTGATCGCGCAGGAAACGTCTTAGCGTTTCCCAATCGCATTGGCCTGTGTGAAGAGCCCTCGCTGCAGATTCCACGAAATTTTGTTCGAATTTTCCTGCGCCAAGAACACGGCGTGAAGTGGTTGATTGATACCGAAGCTTTTCCCGGCAAAGTGGTGCCGCGTGCGCTTCCCGGTTGGATTTTTGTTGGGGCTCGTCGATTACGAGGGGCTCCAATGATTGTGCCCATCTCGCGCTGGGAGGCTTGGAAGGAATTATTCCGCTCTGGCGTTGTCGGCGTTGGATTGCCCCAAGTCGTCGAGCTGTTTTTAAATACGGGTTGGCGGGATTTAATTGCGAAGGCCAAGATCGCAGTGTCTCGCTCCATCGCGATGTACAAATTGCTGGTGCGATCAAAGACTTTCCGCTTTGAATTGAGCACTGACCGAGAGAAGAATCTATCGGTATTCTTACACTTCTTAGAAATGCAGACAGCAACGCAGCCGGAGCCAGCGGGCGTTATTTCACCGGCGTAACTGAATAGATCACGCCCTCGCCAAAATCCGCGACGTACAATTCTCCAGCCGCATCCCGGCCAAATGTTGAAATCGCGATAGGCCATTTGCCTAATGCTTCCATTGCAACGAGAGAATCGTTTTTTTCCGTCGCTGGAGGCTGCGCCGCCCAAATCCGGCCGGTGGCGAAATCGCCGAACACGTAGCGGTCTTTTAATTCCGGAATCGCTTTGCCCGTATAGGAATAACCGCCGGTGATGGAGACGCCTTCGTCATGGCCATACTCGACAAATGGCGCAACGAGATCGGTCTTCTTGCAATTTTCTTTCGGCTCGAAGCATTGGGCTGCTTCCATCGTCTTCCAACCCAAATTGCCGCCCTTGGGAACAAACGAAACTTCCTCCCAAAGATTCTGGCCGACATCCGACACAATCAAGCGGCCCTTTGGATCAAAGCTATAACGCCAGGGATTGCGCAAACCGGTTGCAAAGATTTCTAGCTTGCCGCCCTTACTGTCGACAAAAAGATTATCTGCTGGGATTGCGTACTGCAGGCCAGCAGCTTTCTTATCAATATTGATCCGCAGCATCTTTCCCAAGAGCACTTGAGGATTCTGACCGTTGCCGTGCGGATCATCTGCCGCACCGCCATCGCCTAAGCCAATGTAAAGAAATCCATCGGGTCCGAACGCTAGTTGTCCCGCGTTGTGATTGGAGTAAGGCTGTTTCTCCTCGAGCAACACGCGTTCACCCGCTAGCGTGCCCCGTCCCGGCACCCATGCAAATTCGCTGATGCGCGTGCGTATCGGGCCCTTATCGTCGGGATTGTAGTTGAGATAAACTTTGGGGGTTTTGGGAAACTTCGGATGGAAGGTGAGTCCTAGCACTCCCAATTCACTCACTCTGTGGACTTTAAAAGTACCAATCACCGACGAGGTATTTTTCTTAAGGTCAAAAAATTTTACCTTGCCCGTCTTTTCGCACACAACGACTTGGGTGGTGCTGCCCGGGATAAATTGAATGTCGGTGGGTTGTTCAAGTTTGGTTAGGACCGGAACGAGCCCTACTCGAATCTGCTTCCTAGCAGCATCTTTGCCAGAAAACACAGGTTGAAGAACAGCAGCGCTATAGGCAGGAACTGCCACGGCAAAAGCGCCAAGAATCCAAACGGATGCGAGTATTTTGTTTTTCACGCTAGAAATTCTAATGCTAATCGCGTGACTTTGAAATCGCTTCTCTCACGCTAGTAAGAAATTTGGAGGCGTTAAACGGTTTAGCGAAAACGGCGTGCACACCCGGCGGATCCTCATCTGGCAGCCAATGGCTATTGCCGGTGATGAGAATAATGGGGGGAACGGAAGGGTCTATTTTGCGCATCTGTTTCACGAGCGTCAGCCCGTCTAGCTTTGGCAATTGGAGATCCGTTATGACGAGAGAGTACTTCGACGCGGAAATCATCCGCGACGCTTCATCGCCCGTGGTGGCTTGATCGACGGTGAGGCCCGTCTCTTCGAGCGCTAGGCCCAAGACTTCGCGAAACGCAGCGTCGTCGTCTACGATTAAGACTCTTCCGTTTAATTGGGGTTTCACAGTATAAGAGTATGCCATGAAAATATGCTCCTGGAACGTAAACGGCATTAGATCCGTCCATCAAAAAGGTTTCTTAGATTGGTTAAGGAAAGAGAAGCCCGACGTTGTTTGTCTTCAAGAAGTAAAAGCAAACCCAGAACAAGTTCCGCCCGAAGTGCGCGAAATCGAGGGCTATACGTCGGTATGGCATCCCGCAACAAAACGCGGATATAGCGGCGTAGCCACGTACACGCGCATCGCGCCGAGTCGAGTGCAATTGGGAACAGGTCGCTCGGAGTTTGATAGCGAGGGACGAGTCTTAGAGACAGAGTTTCCAAATTTTGTTTTGCTCAATGCTTATTTCCCCAACAGCCAGCGCGATCACGCGCGCTTGTCGTACAAACTCGATTTCTGCGAATCTATGTTGGAGTACATGAATAAGCTGCGCGCAGGTGGCAAGAACGTTGTGCTCTGTGGCGATTTCAATATCGCGCACCAAGCAATTGATTTGAAAAACCCCAAGCAGAATGAAAAGAACGCTGGCTACCTGCCCGAAGAGCGAGCTTGGTTTGCTAAGCTTGTGGGGCATGGCTATGTCGACGCATTCCGGATGTTTCAACCCGAAGGTGGTCACTACACTTGGTGGAGCTACCGTCCGACGATTCGTGAGCGCAATATTGGTTGGCGCTTGGATTACTTTGTTTGCAATCCTGAATTGAGACAGCAAATAGCAGGCTGCGATCACCAACCCATGGTGAAGGGTTCGGACCACTGCCCCGTACTATTAACTTTGCATTAAGAGAGTTGCACTAAAACGGTAATTTGATTTTCTTGCCGACGCTCTCGAGTGCTTTCTGCACTGGTGCGGGAGCTTTTTTCTGAATTTCTTCCGCAATGCGCTTCTTGGCTTCGGCTTCTACTTTGCCCTTTACCGCGCGCGCCACGTTGTTGGCAGCGATCTTCGCTAGCGCCTCTGGCACTGATGTGTAGTCAAACTCCGGTGCAGTTAATTTACCGCGCACTTTAATCGGCAGCACGATGGGATTGTTACCATCCGCAAAAAGCGGATCCACTCGCACACCCTGCTCTTCAATCGAAACATTTTTCAACTGCGTAGCGTTGTAAGTATCGACGACTTGCCAATCCGCTTTCAGACTAAAATCTTTAATACCCACGGTGGTGGCGCCTTTTAAGTCGACACCTTGATTGGGTTTCACTTTGGCAAAGAAATCTGGCATTTCGAAAACGGTGTTCTTCAGAGTGAAGTTTGCGGTCATCGATTCGTAACCCGATTCGCGATCCTCTGGCACTTTTATCGACTTACCTTTGAGGCCTGGGAACTTACCGCCCAACGCGCCGACAGCTTTATTTGAAGCTTCGGTAATCATGCGAGCGATATCCATCGACGCAAAACTTCCGTTGCGAATCTGAAACGCGCCGGTGGAGGTGAGGTTCTGAATCGCCATGTCGGTATTAAAGCTTGTTCCCGAGCCGCCCATTTTAAAGTCGGCTTGGCCGTAGACAGTGTTCTTAAATAACTCGAGTTGCGAGGTAACAGCTTTTTTTAAATCCAATCCAACCACTGAACCTTGGAAATCGTAGGTTGGGCGCTTGGGGCGCAGCCGAATGGTGGAACTAGCACCAATCGAGCCTTCGAAAACTTTCATCTTAAATGACGCGAGCTTCGCTACCAGATCGACAAACGTCATCTTGCTCGAGATCTCGGAGATGCGAACGTTCATCGCTTTAATAAAAGGAATCGTGACGGTGATATTCGCCTTCATAGCGCCGGCAATCGGATTCTCGCGCAACGAGTCCAGCGACTTGTCTAGATCGGCAGCAGGAGCGTCGGACTTAGGAGCTGGCTTCTCTGGAGCAGCGCCCTTTGGCGGTGGCTTTGGAAAATCAATCCACTGATCGAGATCCATGCCCTTAGAAGTCACAGCAAAATTAGCGACTGGCTTGGTGAACGAAACCACTGAGCCCTGTAAGGTGAGATCCGTTCCAGGACCTTGTACGGTAACTTTCAAATTCTCCAGTTTGTCGGTGACCACTTTAATAGCAGCATCGATACGAGGCTTGGCCTTGAGCATCGGCGCTTTGGCAGTCAGGTTATCGACGGCAAGATTTGCGCTGTACTCGGGCTTGCCCGAGGTGCCCCAAGCCTTAGCAGCTAGCGAAGCACTTCCTGCCAATTCGTAGTCTTTTAGTAGAGGAGAAAGCTGATTCCACGGTGCGAGATCAATCGTATTGGATTTCACATCAAACAGAATGCTGGGATTGGCTGGTACCTCTGGGTCGGCACTTGTGAGATTCGTCGCTTTGCCTGATATCTGAATAGTGGCGTTGTGAAACACAGCGGAGAGTTTTTCGATCGTGGCTTCGGTAGTCGCCACTTTCAAAGTGCCTTCCATATTGGCTGGAATCTTTGGCGACTTCTCAAATGTCCCTGGGAGAGAAATATTCAAGCCGTCGGCATTTGCCTTGAACCACACTCCAGCAGATTGAAATGCCGCGCCTTCAAACTTTGGATCGACCGAAGCATCTAGCCGCAATGGGCCTTTGACGTGGAAGATCTTACCCATCTGGGTATCTAACGTCGCCCAAACTTCCATCTTCATTTGGCGAGAAAGAGAAATATCTTTGATCATCACGTTGAGATCAGAAACTTCACTCGATAGGTCGGTGCCTTTGTCTTTGTAGACTAGGTGCGCTTGTGTGAGCTCTACTCCCAGACGCGCGCGTGTCACGATACCAGGCAATGATTTGGGCGCTCCGCCACCTTCGGTGGGTACTGCTTCCTTGTCATCTGCAGGCTTGGCCGCACCGGGCTTCATCAACGTCATGACATTGAGTTTGCCCTTAGCGTCCTTAATGACCTGGAGCTCGGGCTGTTTAGCTTTGAAGGTAAGAACGGGGGAACCGGAGAAGACCGAAAGAAAAGGAACGTGGAAGTACACGTCCTTAGCAGCCACCACCGAATTCCCCGCTTTATCTTTTAAAGTAAAGCCATCGACTTGGATCTTAATCTGACCCCAAAGCGAGAGCGATAATTTGCCCAGTTCGAATTTGCCATTAATCTGTTCGTTTACGGTTTTCTCGATGTCGGGTCGGAAGCTGTCTACGTCGACGAATAGGGGAACCAGAATTGCGGCCAGTAGCATGAGAGCAAACAGACCGCCAAAAATAATTCCCAACCACTTAAACAACTTCTTCATACCTACTCCTGAAAAACCCCAGAACCGAAACAATACTAAGCTGGCGTTTTGAACCAGCTCATGCAGTAACCTTCTGCGGCAACAAAGCCTTTTCCAGTTTCAAATAGCTGGCAGGAACCCACTTTTTGTTTTCCGCCGCCCTTGATATCGACTGTAATTTCTTTTCCAGAAGCATCGACAGCCCACGAGAACTGCATACAGTTGTCGCACTTTTGATCGGGCTTGTCCGTTTTATGGACGTATCGCAATGCCTTTGCCATCGTATCGGCTTGGCGCGTTTGCGGGGTATCGGCGCGTTTGACGTCGACGATGCCAGCTTTAGCCACTGCTTCTGTTGTAGTAACGGTTTTCTTTTTTGCAGCAGCTGCTGCGGGAGCTGCCGCGCGCAGCAAGCGCGAGAAACCCAGCGAAAACGCTACAGGTGTCCAAAATGCGGTTTGAATAAAACTTCTTCGAGATTGGGACATAAGAATCCTCCAGGTTGAGATTAAACGCCGTAGTGAAGCTACGAAGAGTTACCCCGGCGCGTACGTTACATCAAAACAATTATTCTAGCGTAGTTCTCGCCGAAGAATCTTTCCGACGGCGGTCTTAGGAAGAGAATCTCTAAATTCGATCTGGCGCGGCACTTTGTAGTTTGTCAGGTTCTTACGAGCAAACTCAATCAGCTCTTCCTTCGTTACGCTCTTATCGCGCGCGACTACAAATGCCTTCACCACTTCGCCCGAGTGCCCATCTGGCAAGCCGACTACGCCGGCCTCGAGCACTTTCGGATGACTGGCCAAAACCTCTTCCACTTCGTTGGGATAAACCTTAAAGCCCGAAACGGTAATCATGTCCTTCTGGCGGTCGACGATTTTTAAGTAGCCGTCTTCCGTTAAAACGCCCAAATCGCCGGTGCGCAGCCATTTGTCGGTCGAGAGCACTTTTGCCGTCTCATCGGGTCGATTCCAATATCCCTGCATGACGTTTGGACCTTTCACGCAAAGCTCGCCAACTTCTCCAGCCTTTACTGCTTTTCCGGATTCGTCTCGGATCTGTACATCGACAGACGGAAGTGGGTAGCCCACTGTGCCGGGTCTTCTCTCGCCAAGGGGCGGATTTACAGAAACAACGGGAGACGTCTCCGTCAGTCCATAGCCTTCGAGCAAGATCGACTTGGTGACCTGCTCCCATTTTTCGAGCACCGGCCGCTGCAACGCCATCGCTCCGGCGACAGAGAATTTGAGATTCGACAGATCGAGCTTCGCAAACTCCGGATTGTTGAGAAGTGCGTTAAAGAGAGTATTCACACCCGTCATGACCGAGAACTTCCATTTGCTCATCTCTTTGATGAGCCCTGGGATATCGCGTGGGTTGGTGATCAACACGTTGTGAGTGCCGTACTTAAAGAACGCTAGCGAATTCACCGTCAGAGAAAAGATGTGATACATCGGCAACGGCGTGATGCAGATCTCTTTGCCCTCGGTCAGGCAGGTATTTAAAACCAGGCCCACCTGCTCCATGTTAGCGACGATATTGCCGTGTGTAAGAACAGCGCCTTTGGAAACACCCGTCGTTCCTCCGGTGTATTGCAAGAAAGCTACCGTCTCTAAATTCACTTCTACTTTTTTGTAAGAGAGTGCTGCTCCCTTTTTCAGAGCATCTCGAAACGAAATCGCTGTCGGCAGATTAAACGCGGGCACCATCTTCTTAAGATGCTTCACCGCAAAATTAATGATCGTGCGCTTGGGAAATGGCAGCATATCCGCAAGCTCGGTAACGATGACCGTTTGAATTTTCGTCTGCGGCAAAACCTCTTCGAGGTTCTTGGCAAAGTTGGCGCAGATCAAAACTATTTTCACCCCTGCGTCGTTAAACTGGTGCGCCATCTCGCGCGGCGTGTAAAGCGGATTGGTATTTACGACGATTAATCCGGCTCTTAATGCCCCGAAGGCCGCTATAGGAAATTGCAGAAGATTGGGCAGCTGAATCGCGATGCGATCGCCTTCTTCGATCCCGGGAATGTTCTGCAAGTAAGCTGCAAACGCGCGGCTCGCTGTGTCCATTTCCTTGAAGGACATGGTGTGCCCAAAATTCGAGAAGCAAGGAAGCTCCGCAAATTTGCGACACGTGACGTCGATTACTTCATTAATCGACTCATACGCGTTTGGATTGATCTCAACCGCCATGTCTTTGCCGTACCATTGATGCCATGGTCGTGTGCCCACGACCGCCTTTTCGGATTGCTTTCCAGCATCCCGTTTATCGACTGGACCCATTTTGCCCCCATCCCATTTCCAAACCCGATTGGATTTTTACTGAATGGGGGTACGACGTCACGTAGAAAAAAATACGTGTGTAACACCTGGATTATTTTTATCGAGAGAGTAATGCGCCGCGACACCCAATTGGTTGAGGTGCTTGTGAACAGCTGACCGCACGCGCCCCGATCCTAAACCGTGCACGATTTCTAAAGACCCATAGCCTTCGTAGAGCGCTCTGCTAACAGCGATGTCTAATTCGCGAAGCGAATCTTCCACCGTCTTGCCGTGGAGATCGATTTTCATCTTTTTGCGCATGTCCGGATTGCGATAATCGGGAGCTGCTTTGCGCGGAATGAGATCGTGTTTTTTCTTAGGCCCTTTGGGGAGTGCTTTTAATTCTGCTTCGGCACATTCCATACTAAACGCACCTACCCGCACCCGGTAGATACCGGGCCGAACTAATGCCTCAATGGTGCCTTCTTTTTTAATTTTGGCGACCCAAACGAGTGCCTTTGGTTTCCAAGAACTAGCCATTATAGTGCCCTAATGCTTGAGCGCTTAAATCTCAACCAACTTCGGGTTTTTGCCGTCGTATACCGACATCGCAACATGACCCGCGCAGCGAAGGAACTTTATCTTACTCAGTCCGGAGTGAGCCAACATATTCGCGCATTAGAAGACGCTTTGGGCCAAAAACTCTTCGACCGCCACCACCAACAAATTATCCCCACCGCTGCGGCCATTGGACTGTATGACGGCTGCGCCCGCGGCATGGGCGAATTAGAACAAGCGCTGTTTCGGATCTCGGGCCACAAGCCCAGTGGAGTTGTGAGAGTCGGTTGTCCACCCGAATTTGGCTACAACATCCTGCTGCCACTACTGACCAAGTTTCAGGAACAGTTTGAAGAAGTCGTCTTTAGCACCACGATCGGCTACGCCAAAGATATGAATGAGAGCTTGCTCGGCGGCGAATTAGATTTCGCCTTTGTCGACGATTTCTCAATGGATGCGCGAGTGGATTGCTTAGAGGTCTACGAAGAAGTGATTGAGCTTTGTATTAGTCCCCAGCTTGCAAAAAAATTCGGCAAACCTAAACACGTAGCGGAGTTCTACGACAAGCTGCCTTACGTGGCGTACTTCGAACAAGAGCCGGTGCTACGCCGCTGGTTTGCCCATCATCTCAATCAGCGCGATATCCGACTCAATGTGCGCGCGTATATGAGCGACTGCCAAAGCGTTTCGCGCATGATCTTGTCCGGAGTCGGCGCAGGAGTTATTCCGCATTACTCTATGGAAAGCTGGGCAAAACAGGGACAACACATGGTCCGCTTCAAAGGCGGGTCTACGCCGCTGATTAACCGCATTTCCCTGGCCCACCTGCCATCGAGAACCCTCTCAATGGCCGCCACCCAGTCCATGGGCTTCCTGCGGGAGCAATTGACCGGTAAAAAGCCCAAGCCCGCCAACCGCTAGCCTATAAACCACCATAAGTATTCCTAATGTGCCTTAATCTGATTAAATAATTTTGGCTTATCCGGCCAAATGGATATCTCTGTCTCTGTTTTGAAAGGCCGTAAAAAATTACAGAGGATAGAAATGAAAACCCAATCAATTACAACCTGGCTGCTAGCGCTGAGCCTGCCAGCCATTTCCTTGGCTCAAACTGAGTCCAAAGTGCAACTCAACTACCGTTACAACGATGCCAAGACCGGCAAACTCGTGAAGGCAACTTCCGCTGCTGAAGTGCCCGTCGCAGGCAAAACCTGGAACACCACTGATTCGGAGATGATCCAGACCGTGCTAGTCACCAAGCTCGCAGCGTCGCTGCAGCAAAGCGTGCAGAATTTTGAAAAAGCTTGTGAGCAACCAGATGTCCGTCCGTTTAGCGAAGACCTCAAAGGCCCACAACGTATCCTGCCTAGACCCTTTCCTAAGCCGATACCGGATCCGCAATTGCCTGCCGATTGCTTGGCTAAACGGACGGCAATCGCCGACCAGCTTTTGACCGATGTGAAAGACATTCAAAAACAATGGAGCGATGCGAGTCAGACTCGCCTTGCTGCGATGGAAGAAGCCGTCGATATGGCGCGCGCTCTTGCTAAGAATATGAAGGACGGAAAGGTCGCTCGCCCGCTAGGGTTGGAGAGCGGCGGCCAATTTCGTGCCCTCTCGATGGCATCTGGCGTAGGAGCTAGCGCAAGCCTCAACGTCGGTACCGGCGGCGCACAAGACTACGGCTATTTCCGCCGCATCGTGAAAGACGGTTATGTGCCCGCGGCAGAATCGTTTGTGATGGAAGGCTTCTTAGCGGAATTCCCGCTGTCGCTGCCCTTTGCGACTTGCACGGAAGCGATTTGCATTCGCCCGGGCATTACGGTGAACAAGGACGCTTCGAAAATGTGGGTGCAGTTGGCTATGGGATCCAACATCACGCCTGCAACGTTCAAACGCGCTCCACTAAATCTGTCGTTAGTGCTCGATATCTCCGGTTCGATGAGTGCCAATGACGGCACCGAGAAGAATCGTCTGGAATGGGCAAAGGAAGCCATCGGCCGCGCGGTCGACGCATTAAATAGCGACGACTACGTCTCGGTAGTGATCTTCGACACCAACAGCGAAGTGCTAGTGCCTGCAACGAAAATCGCGGACAAAGAGCAGATCATGGAAAAGGTGAAAGCACTGAATCCTCGCGGCAGCACCAATCTGCATGCGGGATTACAAGACGGCTTCACGCAGATTGCCAAATTCCAAGACGACTTAGCTGGTTATGAAAACCGCGTGATTCTGATTTCGGATGCTTGGTTAAATACAGGCGTCACCGAAGACTCGGCTCTCACTAAACTCGTGAGCGACTACGCTGCGGAACAAGTTGGCCTAACGGCAATCGGCTTGGGTGCGCAGTTTAATCAGAAGTTTATCGATACGGTCGCAAATAGCCGCGGCGGCAACTACGTCTACGTCCATTCGGGCAAAGACATGCTGCGCTACTTCGAATCGTTCGACTTCTTAGTAACGCCCGTCGCATACGGCTTACGCGCCACTCTGGAAATCCAAGGTGTCGATGCCAAGTTAGTACGCGCTTACGGAGTTCCTGCAAAAGCCGGCGAACCGGTGAAGGAATTAATCAGCGTTCCTACTCTCTTCTTTAGCAACAACGGTGGAGCGATTGTTCTTGAATACGACCTTAAGAACTAAATCGCTCACCTAGAAAAGACCGGACATTTCCTCCTTTGGGTTGGGGGTGGGTGTTCGGTCCCATCTTAAAAAGCAAAGAGCCAGTCAGGATCACCTGACTGGCTCTTTAATTTCTTTGGTAAGGATTAACCCTTAAGCCTAACTTCTTAGAATTTAGGTCCGCGCTCAAACTTAGGAAAATCAGAATCCGAGTGGTTGCTCTTCTTCACATCTTCCCAAACTTGTTGGAAGAACTCAGAACCTGGCTTTGCGATATGACTTTGGAAACCTTCCAACACTTGCTCGGCAGGTTTCTTCGTTTGCATCAACGCCCAGGTAATTCCTGGAGAGAATTGAGCGTGAGCATCCGCATTGCGCCATTCAATTGCGCGACCGATAGAATCGACAATCACAAGACCATTCACGCCAATCACAACGCCTTTGAAGAACTTACCAGCTTTGCCGGTGCGTAATGCAAGAGCGCGCGTTTCCGTGAGGTTGGTTTGAGCAAGAGCAATTAACTCGCTCTTCAATTCAGCAGTCACCATGCGACCATTGCGCAGAGCGCGGTTGGTCAACTTAGCTTGTGCTTCGGTAGCGCGTAAGCTCTTAGCAATATCGTGCATGCGAGCTTTTTCAGCTTGCTTGATTTGCTCTTGAAGCGTCTTGAGCGAAGCATCCGATTCTTTCAGAGCAGCCAAACGAGCTTCAACGCCTTCTGGCAAAGTGCCATCAACCAGCGCTTTAGCTTGAGCAACTGCTTTTTCAGCTTGCTTCACAGCCTTTGCACCTTCGTTGGTCAACAAAGCACTGAGAGCGATCGTGCCAGAAGTCAGGTCCATTCCGAAGAGAATGTTACGAGCAAATTCATCTCCGTCGGCTTCAGGGCGCGACTTGAAGAAGTTTGCCGTTCCAGTGTCTACTGCAGAATTGATGCTGTGGTTCACTTTGTTTTGCGTGTTCGAAGAAGCATCTGACACTTCGGCTTGTTGCTTCTTGATTTGAGCGTCAGAAATTTCTTGGCGACGAGCATCGTTACGAGCAGTGACTTCACTCAATTGGCTCTCAACTAACGCCTTACGACCAGGATTAATCTTGGTCAGACGATCTTCGAGTTTAGCTTTGAGTTGTTGCTCTAAGCTCAAATCTCCATCGCTCTCGCTTGGGATCTGAATCGAGCTAGCAGTATCGATTTTCGCTGGAGCTGGACGGCTTTCAGGCATGTCCTTCAACGAAACGCGTTCTTCGCTGAGCATGTAGCTCAAGAAAGGAGACCACGTAGGCTCTGCATCCGTTGCGTACCATTCGTAAGCGCGGTGTCCTGCCATGGCGAAAGCAACCGTCGAACCAGCCAATGCTGTTCCACGGAAAAGTCCTGCACCACGACGCTTAGCAAATTTCTCCAAGAGAGCTTTGTTTGCTTTAGCAGTTTCAAGTGCCGACTTGGCTTCTGCGTAAGCAGAGATACCAGTGGTCGAAGGAACTTTTTTGATCCCAGCGCGATTCAACGCGAGGTAGGCCAAAAAGCCAGAAGCTGCTAACTCCATACCGCCAGCCAAAGCTTGGGTATGCGCTTTGCGCTTATCGATACCGTAGAAAGAATTGCTGTCCGACTTATCGTCAGCAATTACCGGCTGAACAAATGCCGAGAAAATTACCGTAAATGTAACTAGGCGTTTCATTGAAATACTCCTTAAATAAAAAGATTAAAGACCCGAATTGCACTCTTTTTGAACGACTTCGAGCTTCGTTTCAATTTCGGTGCTGGGGTTAGAAAATTCTTCGAACGTGACCTGAATAGGCACTTTCGTGAACACACAATCACAGAAACGCTGAGAAACTTCTGCTGTGTCACCGCTAGCGCGCAAAGTAGCTACGCATTCGGTTTTCTTGGTGGAAACATTTTCCGTGGTCCAACCCTCTTTCAAGGGGGCTGAATCTTTCGAACAGGCTGCGATGGATACCACCGCTACGAGAGCTAATAGACTGTACTTCATCTTTTCCCTACTCCATTAAAAATTAATCGACCAGCGGGGCGCTGGTTGGCCAGCAGTTCTGCAAGCCTAATGCCCCAGGTGGATCACGGTGAAAGTGATGTTTTCTAAAAGACTTAGCTACCCTTGTAAAGGACGGATGCCTGTTGTTCGCTCTACACTTGGACGTAAAATGTTACTCTTCGCCGCGATTTCAAACAGATTTTAAAGAATCGAGTGTGAAAAACTGCGTTTTGGATCAGTGCACTAGTTGTGCGCAGGAATAGCGTTTGCAATTCCCTCTGGGTTGGGAGTTTACGTGCCTTTTAGCCGGCTAAAAAATAGAGTGCGGATCTTTGCATTCGCGCTGTTGATGACGTCGTTTTACTCGGCGGCGTCCCATGCCGTTGTCCACATTCCCGTCGACAAAGGCTTTGATTATGCCTGCAATAAGAATTTCTGGGGGCTCTCGACTGCCTACTACAAGACGATGGGCGTGAAGGATCGCGTCGTCGATACTGCCATTCGCATCCCCAAAGAAGTTCCGATGTTTGTATGGTCACGCCTAAGACAAGAATCGACCGACGAAACGGTTGAGGAGAATCGTCAGGCGGCCCGCACGCGTCTGACTGCTAAAGATACCGAGCGCCGAGATGTCTGGAACGAACGGGCGCCAAAAATCTCAAAATACCTGAAGGAGTTCGGCCAAAGCTGGGGACTCAGAGTTGCATTTAAAGAAGCAAAGCCGCCCGACCACCTAGCCTTGGGATTTCTGACGCCGTGGAAGCCAGAAGTCACTAAGTGGTACCACCATTTTCAATTGGCCAATCCGTTGTTTTGGGTGCAGCTGCTGCCTCGAGTAGCCACTAAAATGGCGACTGGCACTCCCCATTCTGTGACCCCTTTGCGCGGAATTTTTAATACCGCGTTTCAAGTGCCCATTCGCGCCACAACTAAAAAGCTATTGGGAAAGGCGTACGAGCTGACGTTGCCTGTCCATTTTTTCTTTGATGGAGTGGTCTACTACCACGTCTACGGTATCGCCGATGAAATCTACCAAGAGTTAAAGAAAGACAAACTCGAAAACAGCGTTGAAGAAAACGGTCCTGAATATGACGACATGATCGAGTACGACATCCGTTTTGCCTCGATTAAGAGTGACCTAAAGAACGCTGCGAAAACGGGAATCACACGCACTCAAGCCCGCAGAGCGGCCTATGTTTTAAACCGTGCTCACAATCAGTACCTAGCTTACCTCTCGACTCAAGGGGTTCAAGATAGCCCCGAAGTCCGTCGCGAACGCCGACTCACGTTTTTCTCGCTGATCGCGCCACACATCGTGGACCTAATTGAAGACGGAGTGAAACCGCGCCCGGGCTTTATCTTTAACGGTAACCCCCGAGACCTGACCGACGAAGAAGTCGACCACTTGCTCGATATCCAAGACGAAATCTTTGTTCGCCAGCGCATCGCCCGCGCGTGGATTTTAGATGACCATGGCGATCTCGCCCAAATTGAAAAGTCTCCAGCAGCTACAGAACGACTCGCCGATCTAAAGCAGGATGGCTTTATTACCTTCTTAATGGGCCTCAAAGACAGCGGCACTCTGACACAGAAGCAGTTCTTGCGAGAAGTGCAGATGAATATCGAGTGGCAAGGCCGCTTTGCGGTCTCTGAAATTCTTCAAATGAAGCCGGTAAATCAGAATGCGGCAGAAGAGAACACGCCGCTAGATATCACTGACACCCAGCTCGATACCGTCGAGCGCCTCAGCCAACAGCCCCCTTAGAAAAACCAGCTCAAACCAATGTTCACGACGGGGAAGAAGACATTCTCTTTCGTCGTACTGCTAGGAGCGGTGGAAGGAGAAGTGGCATGGCCGATCGATTCACCATAGCCGCCGCCCACTGCGACGATGATGAGATCAAAAGCGATAAACCCATACTTAATAGAAGCCCCAGTCACGCCCTCACGACATTGCGTACGCCTAGGCCAACGTTAAAACCGGACGGAGTTCCCAGCGAGAGTCCAACTTCAAATTTGGGTTCTTCTGCCCAGTCGCCATCGCCGTGATTCGCCAGCGGCATTGCAGTAAGAGGACTCGAAGGAGTTTTCTCCTCGGTTTTATCGACAAGAGTGCCAAAGCTCGAAGAGCTAGTGGCCACACAAAACAAAACAATCACCAAGAACTTCATACGGACCCCTTCGCGGCCCATTATATGTGTAGAAATAAAAAAGGCCCGCGGTTTTCACCGCGAGCCTCTTTAAAAGTTGTTCTTAAATCCGCTTAGGCTTTTTTCTTAGCCCGAGCTGAATCCAAGTTATGCACTGTGGCCGGACGTTGGTTCGGCTTCACGGTGTTCGTCATAGCCACTGGCTGCGTTTTCGCAAACGGACCAGGACATGAGTGCGAGTGACCGTTGTGCATGTAGTGGAAATGGCCATCGTGTTCATAGCAAACGTGGCCAGCGTGCACATAGGATTTGTGTCCGCAATTGGCCGCGTGGATATGGTCGTGACCTTCTAGGATTTGTTCACACCGCTGGAGGGCGGCTTGAGCGAGAGCTTTCTTCTTTTTCATAGAGTTCTAGGATAGCCCCAGATTGTGAAGCAAATTTGCAACCCATTGGAAGACCTGGGATTTACTCACGATTTATCGAGACACGAAATAGCCACTTGCCGTCTAAACTGGGCTAACCACAATTACTTCACAAAGGACTGCTAACCTCAGAGTTTTCCTTCAGGAGAGCTCTATGCGGATCATTCGCAAGTACTTGCTGTTCGTGCTGCTTTGTCTTTGTTTTTCGACGGAGACTGTCCAAGCTAAACCATTTTCGACCGATGGCGACTCCTCCTCTGGTCCCGCCTCGAATCAAAGCAGTGGTACTGGGCCAGCGGCGGCAAACTGCGGTCCAGCCCCCCTCGAGGATCCGAGCAAATCTCCCGATGAAAACAAAATTGAATTTTTGAAATGGTGGGATTGTATCTACCGACTTTCCAGCCACCGAAAAAGATTTTGTGCCGTCATGAATTGCGTTCAGGATGTGGTCGGAGGGATTACCAGTCACCCGACTCCTACGCCGGAAGCTTCCAAAATCATGTGTAACGCATGCGAAAACGAAGGCCCTTATCCTGAGGCCGTCCCCAATTTACCCTACCGGTTGGACTGCCTTTCAGATCAGGTGAAACAATTTATCGGGCCTAACAATACGGGATTTGAGGAAGGTCAATACAACTGCAATGATTATGCGTCGGTAGCTGACAGTGTGCTCGCCCACTGTGGCTGGCAAGTTCACAGTAGCTTCCGCTGCGCTGTTGCTATCAAGCCGGATGGTAACGACGCGGGACACCAATGGTTACATATTCAAACTCAAACAGCTCCACCTATCTGCTACGCCTATGACCCGTTCAATAAAATTTATATCCTTATCAATTGCGAGTAACTCGCTGGGAAGGCTTGATTTGCTATAATTTTACGTCATGGCGAGATCGAGAAACATTAAGCCCCTTAAAGAGTACCGAGCCAAGCGGAAGTTCTCTCAAACGCCGGAGCCGGCGGGCAAACTACTTAGATCAAAAGGGCCGCTTCTTTTTGTCGTGCATAAACACGCGGCTTCTCACCTGCATTTTGATCTGCGCCTGGAAATGGGCGGAGTTTATAAAAGTTGGGCGGTTCCCAAGGGTCCGTCGCTAAATCCGTCCGAGCAACACCTCGCCGTCCGGGTGGAAGACCATCCAATGGAATACGGAAAATTCGAAGGCATTATTCCCGAAGGCAATTACGGTGCCGGCACCGTGATGATCTGGGATCGCGGCACGTTGCAATCGCGCGCGGATATCGACCGCAAAAAGCCGGATCGAAAAGCGAGTGAGAAGGAACTGCTCAAGGGCTACGACGAAGGCCACATCACATTGATTTTGCAGGGCGAAAAATTAAAGGGCGAGTTTGCGTTGGTCCGAATCAAAAAAGGCGCCGCCAAGACCTGGCTCCTCGTGAAAAAACGCGATTCATTCGCCAGCTCTAAAGCACTTTTGCATGATCGCTCGGTAATTACGGGCCGCACGATGCCCGAGATTACCGCCGAGGCGCAGGGGGAAGGTAAAGTTTGGAGCTCTGGCAAAAAGGTAAAAGCCATTGCGAAGCCTGTGGCGGAGCGAAGCAATCGCCCCACTACAGCATTTCCTCGCCGCGTAAAATTGATGCAAGGTGTGCTGTTAATGAAAGCCCCCGAAGGAGAATTTGCCTACTTCCCGTCGTGGAACGCAATCCGCGCCATCGCTGAAATTGAATGTAAAAAAGCCGCTCTCTATTCCAAATCGTTTTTACCCCTGGGCAAGCGCCATCCGGCCGCATTGGCCGCCGTATCCAAAATTACAGCTGACATCGTTCTCGACGGAGACATCCACGACGAGAAATTTTACGTCACCGATCTAATTTACGCCGACGGCACCGACTACCGGTCGAAGCCAGTCGAAAAACGCCTAGCTGCTTTGGAGAAACTGAATTTACCGACGGAAATTATCAAACTCCCTGCCCTAACTGACGCCACCAAAGCACTGGCGGCAGCGAAGAAACTCGGCGCGGATTTCCTCGTAGCGAAAAAACTGGGCACGCCCTACGAATCAGGTCTGTCAAAAAACTGGGCCCGCTTCCAAACTGCGGGCAACAACCAAGACCCTGCACTCGAAGCCCCCCCGCTCACGCACTTAGACAAGACTTATTTCCCCGACGATAAATTCTCTAAGGGCGACATTGTTAGTTACTACGATTCGATTTCAGAATTAATTCTGCCTTATCTCATTGATCGCCCCCAATCGATGCACCGCCAACCCGATGGCATTCGCAACGCGGGCTTTTTTCATAAAGATCAATCGGGCTATTTGCCACGGAGAGTAAAAACTTTTCGAGTGAACTCCGCTTCCAGAGGCAAGACGGTCAATTACCTACTCTGCCAAGATCGCTGGACTCTGCTCTACATGGTGAACATGGGCTGCATTGAATTAAATCCATGGTTGTCGCACGTTCCCGAGATTGATCAACCAGACTACGTCGTGATCGATCTCGATCCCGACACCAATTCTTTCGACGAAGTTGTCGAGATCGCGAACGCATTTAAAAAAGTGCTCGATGAAATCGGCGCCGAAAGTTTTTGCAAAACTTCGGGTGCGAGTGGCCTGCACATTTGCATTCCCACTCAAGGAAAATTCGATTTCGATAAATGCCGGATCTTTGCCGAAGACGTTTGCAAAGTAGTTGCAGCGCAGTTCCGCAAGAACACGAGCCTGGAACGCACGCCCGCGAAACGACGCGGAAAAATCTATCTCGATTACCTCCAAAACCGCCGAGGCCAAACGCTGGCAGCCCCTTATTGCGTGCGCCCTCACAACGGCGCCCCCGTCTCCACACCTCTTAAATGGACCGAAGTGAAGCCAGGATTAAGCCCTGCCAACTTCACCATCCAAACCATCCGCAAACGCGTGAAGAGCGTGGGCGATTTGTGGAAACCGATGCTCACCGTCCGGGTCGATTTGGCGAAGTGCCGGAAACGCTTGGATAAAATTACCCCTAAAAAGTAAGCTCAACTAGCTGGATTAATTGCACTTGCCGCACTGCGATATTTGCTTTAAGCAGCCCCACTTGCTCACCGATAGAGCAGACGGAGGCCGTATGGCTAAAGCCCCTAGCAAAGCTAAAAAAACTGATCCTTTCAAAACTCGCAAAACCCGCGAACCCAAGCAGGAAGCGGGTGACGTGCTCACGCCCCCATCGGATGTTGCGCACGCTGTGGATCAATTCCGCGAGTTTCAAGAGCAAGCAAAACATTTTGAAGGCGAAGCCACGGTTCAAAAAGACATCATCCTGGATTACGGCCAGGGCGAGTACGTCAAGCGCGTGCTGAAGGGAATGAATCGCTCGTTTAAAGTAATGGGCGATCAAAGCATGGTGACTTTTGTTGCGATGGACACCAGCAGCGGCCTTACCGAAGAAGAAGTCGAAGCGTTCACCGAAAAGTGGGGAGAGAAAGCAGCGGAAGATCTCATCACCCGCGATTTGGGCAGCATTCGTTTTGACGCCGAAGTTTTAGAAGCAAATTACGACGCGGTAGTCGAGGCTCTCAAGGTGCTTCCAGACGACGTAATTGAAAATCTTTTTAAGCCCATGTTGATGAAAGCCAAGTCTGGCGCGGTTGAGCGGGCGAAGAAGTATGCAAAGGGCGCAGAAGAATTGCGCGAGCTAGTTGGTCAACTAAAAATACGCACCTACATCCGCTAGATACAAATTGCCGTGAGGCAAAGCGCTGATGTAACCCTCCACTATATGAACTTTCAGGTGGCGGAGGGGAATCCCAAGAATATATTTTCGGCAAAGTTTTTTACGCGGCGAATCATAGTGGCGCTACCTGCTTACATTCGAGCTCCTCATCCGAAAACAGGAATTCTTCCTGACCCGAGCTCTATTAAACGCATCTTGGATCAAGGCTGGGTGGGACAACTTAAAATTCACGGCCATCGCTGTCAGCTTCACATCCCCGCTACCGGGAATAAAATCATCGCCTACAATCGCCAGGGCAAACCACACGCGCTCCCTGTGGCGCCTAAAATTGTCGATGAAATTTTGCGACTCTTTCAACCGCGCACAGGTTGGAACGTGGTTGATGCAGAATGGTTGAAGCCGGAAGAAAAGATTTTTGTTTTTGATTTTCTCAAGCAGGACGATGTCTTGCTCAATAAGCTGCCTTACCCCCAACGATGGGAAAAGCTGCCGCGTGCGTATCTCTCGCCGCATCTGCAGACATTGCCTTTAGTGCGCGATCTCAAGGGCTGCCTAGCCGCTTTGGAATCTACCGACGATAAAATTGAAGGTTTGGTCTTTAAATCGCTCACCCGCCCTGGCTTTGCCGACACTTCCATCATCCGTTGCCGCAAACGTAAATAAGCGTGCCCAAAAAGCGGAAAGATCTATCCCAGAAAACAACTTAAGACGCGGTTTTTAAGAGGCCTTGGGCTTTTCGACAGAAATCTGAGTGACTTCGTCGCCAGCACCCGTGGTTTTCTGGCCGGGGCCAGCTTGGATGATGGGAGTAGCAGAAGTATTGGTGTTCTCGGTGAGCCCCGGTAAATCGATTGGCGCTCCGGCTTCGGGAACAGCTTCTGGTGAGGGCTTGTTCAAACTAATCTCTCTTACTTTGATCCGCACTTCTTCCATTGTGCGCTCAAATTTCCAGTCGAACATGTACTTTACCTGTTCCAAACCGTTTAATACGCCCGTCTCAATTTGCTTAGCAGCCGGTAAGTATTGCGCCAACAGCACAGAGCTAGGAAGTAATTCTTTGGTATCGGTTACATTACGCGTTTTGAGATCGAGCACTTCAAGAAAAGCCAATTTGTGGCCTGCACGTTCCTCAAGCACGATACGGAACATTCGATTGCGTGGGTCAAAAATCAATTCGTTGGTTTGTGGATCCCATTCCGTCATCGGTTGGGTATCGGGTAACTCAGGCTTCTTGACCGTGTTTTTTCCCTTTTTATAAATGTAGTAAACACTGCCGCCAAAACTCAAAACAAAGAGCGCGACAAACGTCCATGCCCAGCGACTAGCGGCAGTCCGACCCGCTTCCACTTCATTCGCACCCGGTTGGCTCATGCCTAAGACCCAGAGCAAGCCGTGGTAAGCCGATTTCACTATGCGTTGGGCGTATTCCACCGCGCCTTCTAGTTTCTCGGGTGGAACATATTCACCTTGGTTCTGATTCTCAGGAGCTTTCTGCTCCTCCGCTTTTAAAGTATCCGCCGGCGGCGCATCGCCCAGAGGCACACTATTAATAGGAACGCCTGAAACTGGTGGAGCCGCAGGAGGAGGTGTCGTAGGAATCGCAGATTGCGGCGCGCGAACCAGCGCAGAATCCGGCACAATGGTAGCGACTTCCCCACCATGTCGACGAGCAGCAGAAGCATCGCTCGCGCAAACGCAGAGCGTTATCGCGAGGCTAATGAGACTAGATTTAAAAAGCATTCCCACACTACCGTTTCGGAAGAGAGATCTCGTTTAATGAGGCGAATTAGCCGATGAGAGAATAAGACATATGAAACTGCGTCGACAAATCTTAATCATGGGCACTCTATCGATGCTTTTCATAACGCTTCGCGTAAGCGTTGCGGCCGAGGAATATGCCACGCAGGACGTTCGCGCTTCCAGCGCAAATCTGCATGAGTGCGTGAAACAAGGCGGCGCTTGGAAAACAAACGTCACCAATCGCCAAATCGTCGACTTCAAGGCGATTTTCTCTGACCCAGAAATGAAGAACGTTTGTCTACAATACGTTGAATGCGACAACGCAGAAAAGAAAGAACACTTCGCGCAGGTTTTAGAATGCGGACAAACTGCTTCTGGAGCGTGTGAAGATTTGAATACTTGCTTGGCGCAACGAGCTGCAAACCCTCGTCTCTTCTATCTCGCCGATATTTCTGCAAAGCCGGGTGCCAATCACTACGCCGCTTCTGGAAATATTCAGTGTCAGCAAGTAGGCGGTCCGGAAGCACTCTACGGCAACGATGCTAGAGCCGTTTGCTTACAGAAAATGGATTGCACCAAAGACACAGCTAAACAACGTTACGTCGTCGCCTGCCCAGTGACGGGTGCGGTGACCACGCCTCTTCCCGTGGATGGGCCTGTTCAAGAATGTCTACCGTTTGTTGAGTGTGCGCAAAAACAATATCGCCTCACGGCTTTCCAAACCTATGCCGAGCCTGCGACGAAAACAGCCGCGACTCCAACTAAGCCCCCGAAAGCAAAGTCCGCAAAAGCTGCGGCGACTAAGAAACCCGCTAAATCGACTCGCCTGCCCGCATCTCAATCCAAAAAGAAGACAAAAAAAAACCGCCGCTAACCTTTCGGCCAGCGACGGTTCTTTAAAGCGGAAAACTTACATCGTGATGTTGCAAGCTTTTGCTAAATCATCGTTCCGCGAAATCACGGTGATGATCGAATCCGTTACACTCATCGTAGCGACGGTGTGAGACGGGAAGATTTGTTTGAAGTTGCGTTGCAATTCGCCAGCTAGTTGGTCTTGGTTGCCTTGGCAATCCATGATGCTTGCTAACGATACGATTGCTTCGCCTTGGCCACGAGCCATGTCACCAGCTAAAGCAACTTTGTTGCCGTTGATGAATTGATCCATGTTCTCAGCTTTCGTGAACACATTACCGCCATCGCAGTTCAATGTTCCGAACGTGATACCGAACATTTGACTGTAGAACGTGCCGTTCGTGGTGGATGCGAAGATTTGGTCGATGCCATCTCCTCCGCCGATCACCATCGAGCCGAGACCGCAACCTGCAGTACCGTATTGACGTGAGAAAGAAGTTTCTTTCACTTTGCCGCCAGCTGCTTGCGCAGAAGCCGCAACCATCAAGCTAACCAGAATTCCGTATTGAAGAAATTTCATGTTGTCTCCCTCTCTTTAAATTAGATGGCCTGGCACTGAAGCGCCGAATTGGCTTCAATGAGAGGTTCCACTTTGTCCATGAATACTGGAGCAGTTTCATTGGTGTTAAACACTTGAGCGAAATTCTTTTGGAGACTGACGGCCAGCGGTGCGCTGTCGTTGCATCCAAGAATTTCAGCTAAGCTGACGATCGTTTCGCCTTCGCCACGAGCAACATCGCGCTTCAAAGCTTCTTTGTTAATTTCGTAGAACAAATTGGCGGTCTTTTTCGCGCCATCACGGCAGTTCGAAGTTCCGCTCGTGATACCCGAGGTTTGGCTACCGCTCGAAGAGTTAGTGTAGGCGACGAAGATCTGCTCAAAGCCGTTGCTACCCGTAATAACCATCGAACCCAATCCACAACCTGCCATTCCGTACTCATCTGCCATTGCGGGTGCGCTTACAAAGAAGAGCACTGCTGCAAAAGTAGACGACAAGACACTCTTTTTAATCATAGCTGTCGTTCTCCTAGCCGAAACATTTTGCAGTCTCTCACCGCGAGAGAGCGCAACCCATTTCTTTTGAATCCTAATACGTTGCCAGCAGAGTTAGTGAATGGCAATGTCCTGCCGTATGTTTCGGGCAACTTTCTCTTTATTATTGTTGGTTTTTTTCGCTCCCATCGCATTTTTCGAGCACAGCGCACTTTCAGACATCCGTACAAAAACTGAAAATACAGAACTCGACAAGCGTTGGCTGCGAATTGGTTTCTACACGGGCTCGCTCTGGGGCGGTTACGTTTCACAGATTTCTGAAGAGTCTTATTTCTTAGCGCCAGGTGGCCGCCGCAACCCGAGAGCCGAGCTGGAAGCAACTATCCAAGCTTTTCAAGCTCCTGTGACCAAGGCAAATCTCGCTGCAGAAATCATCGAATACAACGCGGATCCCTCGTCGGAACAGAAGCAGCGCTCGCAATATGCTCACGCACTGTGTCGATATCCAGCGCGCTTAGAGTACGTGCTGAGCATTCAACCGGAATTAAGTTCAAAACTCCCGCAAATCAAATGCGCGCGGTACGAAAATTTTCTCCGTCGCACCAATGCTGCCAAGATCAGCCTGGTTTTCTCCTCTTATTACTTGGGAAACCCCAGCTCCGCCTTTGGTCACACGCTCCTGCGGGTGCACAACGAGAAGTTTGCGAATGCCGAGAGCGAACTACTAGATACAGCCGTTGGCTTCGCCGCGTTTCCCACTGTGAGCAATCCGGTTCTCTACGCCCTCTACGGATTAGCCGGAGTTTTCCCCGGTGGATTTAGCGCCGAGCCCTACTACCGCAAGGTTCGCGCGTATAACGACCAAGAATCACGCGACCTCTATTCCTACGATCTGAATCTCAAGCCCGATGAGATCAAACGGATGATGAATCTGATTTGGGAAATGGGTTCGGCCTACGTTTCGTATTATTACTTCACTGTGAACTGCGGAACGCTGCTGATGGATCTGATCGATGCAGCTGCTCCGCGCGTGAACCTCCGTGCGCGCATTCCTTTTTATGTCGTGCCCTCGGATGTGGTGCGTGCCGCAAATGCCGAGCCAGGCCTGATCGGAAAACGTCGCTACCGGCCGTCTGTTCGCCGACAATTTGAATTGCGCTACTACGCCCTAACCAAGGAAGAGCGAGATCTTTTTTGGAATGTAGTGGAAACTTCAGATGCTGCCCCTGTTAAAGGCAAATCCGACGAAACGCGCGTGCGCGTGCTCGATGCATGGGCAGACTATATTGAGTACCAATCAGCGGCCGAGATCTTGGCCAACGAGCCAGTAGCAAGCGCCTTAAAACAAAAGGCGCTTACGGCTCGCTCCGAAATTGTTTTCCCAAGCACTCCAACCACTACACCTCCCGAGGGCAAAGCCCCTGAGCTTGCGCACGATGTGCGCCAGGCTTCGCTTGGCGTCGGTCACAGCGAGAAATTTGGCGCGATTTTACAAACACGTTACCGCTTTGCTCTGCACAGTCTCACCAATTCTGATCTGGGATTGCCACCGAATACCGAAATCACGTTTTTCGAATTAAGCGGATTGTGGACGTTGGAGAAAAAGCCGTTGTTCTACATGGAAGACTTCACCCTCTTCCGAGTACTTAATCTCAATCCCTGGAAATCTTATGAGAAGCCCTTCTCATTCGGTGCAGGACTGGAGATGACGACGAGCACGGATCCTGATTTCAATAATCCGCTTTCCGGGACCGAGTATGTTTTCGCCGGCGGCTACGGTGTGACGATTCCGCTGTGGACCGAAAAAGCGCTTCTCTTTACTCTGATGCGCGTGCGCTTAGCTGCGGGTCCGGATTACCGCACATCGTGGTGGAGATTAAACGTCGGACCGCAGGCGGGCTTGCTGCTGCACTTTAGCGACCGCACTAAATTCTTATTAGAAGCGACGGCCTATTATCGTCCCAATGGCGACGACAAAACGTTCGTCGTTGGCACCGGCGAATTGCAGTATTCGTTTAGCGATAGCTGGACAACTTTTGCTCGCTTCTCCGCCAACAAAGTCGACCAGCGCTTTTTTGGAGGCTTCCGATTCCTGCACTAGCACGACTACTCTGCGGACTTTGCCTGCTGTTGCTCTCGGGCTGCTCCGGCATGCTCTACTATCCCGACCATCTGAATTACTTAGAAAAAATCCAAAACGGTTTTGGATTGAAGCACACCACCTTCTCACCCGCTCCCGAAATCCAATTGGATCTCTGGGAAGGATCCAAAGAGCCGCGCGACAAAAAGCCCTGCGTCCTTTTGATTCACGGCAACGGCCAGAACGCTTCAGCGCATATCCAAAATATTTTGTGGATGGTTGATCTGCACGTACGCGTTTTTAGTTTCGACTACCGCGGTTACGGCAGCTCTATCGCAAGCCCTTCTCCCGAAAACACTGTGGCCGATGCCATTAAAGCAGTGGATCATGTCGCTGGTCTCTGCGGCGGCGGCCCGATTTCCGTCATTGGCCAAAGTCTCGGCGGTGCGGTCACCCTGCGCGCGCTGGCGGAATATCCGGGCAAGGTTCCCGTGAAGGCGGTTGTGATCGATTCCTCTTTTCTGTCGTACCGCCGGATCTCGGTCGACGTGCTTTCTCGCATGTGGCTTACCTGGCCGTTTCAGTGGTTGGGATGGCTGGTGATGTCGGACAAATGGGCGCCTAAAACTGCTCTCGACCGCATCCCCGATTTGCCGATTTTGGTGTTTCACGGCACCGCCGACACCGTAGTGCCTTTTAGGTTCGGCGAAGAACTCTTCGAAAAGCTCAAAGTCCCCAACAAAAAATTCGTCGCAGTCCCAACTGGCCACCACACCGAGTCGTTTTGGGTCGGCGGCGGCAGGTATCGGGCGGAAACGATGCGCTGGTTGTTGGGGAAACCCACCACCCCTGAAAATCCTTAAAACTGGCCTACTTCTCTGTTGGTGGGTCGTGCGTGCTTAGCCTTACCCAATCTGCGATGCCGGAAATTGTGTGCTGGCTAAGCACTAGAAACCAACACTCAAGTAGGCCAGTTCGGACCCGTTGAGTCCGGATGCAGGTTGATATAATAAGAGGCATGTCCTCTTCTCGTTTCCATAGTAGGCAGGATTGGATCCTAGCCTCCCAGTTCCGCCCTGAGGTGGAAGCTGCGTTTTGCAGGGACCTAGAGAAGAAAATCCTGAGCTTAGCCGAAAGTGCGAAGAAGCCACCGGCAGTTATTTTCGATTTAGATTCAACACTTTACGAGGTTTGCCCACGTACGCACCTCATCCTGCGCGAAGCGGCCGACTCCCTAAGCCGTGGCCTGCCTGGCCCAGTGAAACGCGCCTTTAATTCGCTTTTAGAGAGCCAAGTGGGCTACTCGATTTCAGATACGTTTCAGAATTTGGGCCTGCCAATGCAGTCGCCGACGATTCAAAAAGCTTGGGCGAAAATTAAGGGCTTTTGGTTCGATCGGTTTTTTAGCAATGAGTACCTCAAGCACGATCGCCCTTATTTATTGGCGCCGGAGTTCGTAACGCGGCTGCATAAAAAGGGTGCGCACATTCTCTATTTGACCGGCAGACACGACGAAAAAATGCGTATCGGAACCCTCGATTGCCTTGAGCGCGACGGCTTTCCGGTCGGTGATCCGCGTGTTTTGCTGAGGATGAAAACCGGCACGAGCCCGGATGATGCAGCCTTTAAGGCGCGCGTTGCCCGCTCATGGGGCGAGCGGTTTAATGTTTTGGCCTGTTTCGAAAACGAACCTAGAAATTTAATTCGGTTGCAGTCTGCTTTGCCCAAATCCATGGCCGTTTTTGTAAATACGGTCTGCAGTGACAAGCGTACCCGCCCGGGTAATCGCCTTTTCCACATGAAACTCTTCCCAAAACTCTCCCATTCCTGAGCTTTTTTGACTCGCTCGCTTTGACCCATCCCGAGTTTGAATGTTAAGACTAGTTTCTCCTTTTAACCCGATAGGGGGGCCTAAACGATGGCCCAGTTTCGAGTCTATGGAACTATTTGACTTCTTTTCTCGCGCGAACGGCGATTATCTCGAGCAGCTCTACGAACAATATCGACAGGACCCCTCCAAGATCGACGATCGCTGGGCGGTTTTCTTTGCCGGTTTTGAAGCCGGCAATCCCGAAGGTAGTGAAGGCGTTTTAGGCAGATTGCTTTCTTCGCGATCGGGCTCTCCGGCTGAAGGTGTGAACCACCTCGTCCACTCGTATCGATCGATGGGACATCTGGAAGCGAATCTCAATCCGCTGGGTGAAGACCGGCCAAAAAGCCCGCTCTTAAAAATGAGCGAGTTTGGTTTCCAAGACGACGGCGATTTAGACATCGAGGTCGGTTCGGGCGGATTCCAAGGACCTTCGCACACTAAACTCCGCGAACTCGTTGGCCACTTGCGTGCCACTTATTGTGGCAACGTCGGCGTGGAATTCATGGGTATCGCCGATAAAGTCCAACGCGAATGGTTGCTCCAACAAATGGAGCCGACGCTCAATCGTCCGCAGTTTTCTGTCGACGATAAAAAACAGATTTTAGAAGGCCTGGTGCGCGCAGAAGGCTTTGAGCAGTTCCTGCACACCAAGTACGTCGGGCAAAAACGCTTTGCAGTGCAGGGCGCTGAGTCCGTGATTCCTCTGTTGCAAACGCTTGTGCGCGAAGCAAATAAAGAGGGCGCCGAAGAAATCATCATGGGCATGGCTCATCGCGGACGCTTGAACGTTCTCGCGAACGTTCTGGACAAACCTTACGAGATGATTCTGTCTGAGTTTGAAGGCACCGCACTCACGCCAAACGAAGAAGGCGACGGAGATGTGAAATACCACATGGGTTACACCAACACGCGCGAAGGCGTGAATGGCAAACCGCTGCAGGTTTCGCTCTGTCCGAATCCGAGTCACTTGGAATTGGTAAACCCCGTTCTCGAAGGAATGGTAAAGGCCAAGCAAGAAGCCAGGGGCGATGAAGAAGGCGGACGAGTTGTTCCTATTATTGTGCACGGCGAAGCAGCGTTCACCGGCCAAGGCATTGTCCCTGAAACACTCAGCTTGTCGGAATTAGATGCGTATCGCACCGGCGGTACTGTGCACGTCATCATCAACAACCAAGTTGGATTTACAGCCAACCCCGATCAAACGCGCTTTACGACGTATCCTACCGACGTAGCGAAAATGATCCAGGCGCCAATTTTCCACGTCAATGGCGACGATCCTGAAGCAGTTGTACACGTTGCGCGCATTGCGATGGCGTATCGTCAGCGTTTCAAGATGGACGTCCTGATCGATCTTTGGTGCTACCGAAAATACGGGCACAACGAGACAGATGACCCGACGTTCACCCAGCCGGTGATGTACCAGCGTATTGCGGAAATGAAATCCGTACGCGATCTGTACGCCGAGAAATTAAATGCGGAAGGCACCGTCACCGCTGAAGAAGTCACGGCAATGGAAACCGGCCTGAAGGAAGAGTTAGATGCTGCTTGGCACGGAGCTCGCGACACGCGCGCTCGTTCGCGCATTAATAATTTCCGCGATCTCTGGGAAGGCTTTGACCGCGCGCGCGATGATTGGAGCGCACGTACGGCCGTCAGCTTCGAAGACATTCAGCAAATTTCTGAATTTGGCACTTTGGTTCCTGACGGTTTCAACGTGCATCCAAAACTCAATCGCTTTTTAGAAGCGCGCCAAGCAATGGCACGTGGAGAAAAGCAGACTGATTGGGGATGTGCTGAGATGTGGGCCTTGGGCAGTCTTCTGATGGAAGGCACACCCGTGCGTTTGACCGGACAAGATTGCCAGCGCGGTACGTTTACTCACCGCCATGCAGTTCTGCACGATTTTCAAACGGGCCAAGAGTATGCGCCGCTAGCAGCCCTGCCTTCTCGTTTCACAATTAAGAACACCATGCTCTCGGAGCTGGCGGTACTTGGTTTTGAGTGGGGTTATAGCGTTGCCGATCCGCGCAACTTGGTGATCTGGGAAGCGCAGTTTGGCGATTTCGTTAACGGTGCGCAGGCAATCATCGACCAATTTATGTCGAGCGCGGAATCCAAGTGGGATCGCATGAGCGGGCTTGTGCTGCTCTTGCCTCATGGCTACGAAGGCCAAGGGCCAGAGCATTCGAGCGCACGGCTTGAGCGGTTCTTACAATTGTGCGCGGAAAACAATATGCAGGTCTGCTATCCAAGCGTGCCTGCGCAGTATTTCCATTTATTACGACGACAGATTCATCGTAATTTCCGCAAGCCGCTGATTTTGATGATGCCAAAGAGTCTCTTGCGCGATGAGCGCTCGACCTCTCCTATCGATGATTTCACCAAGAGCGATTTGCACTTGGTAATTCCCGATACGCATGCAGATGCAGCGCGAGTGGATCGCGTGCTCTTTTGCACGGGCAAAGTTTACTTCGGTCTTGATTCCGCACGGAACGACCAGAAGGTCGATAACGTCGCTATCGTGCGCGTGGAACAATTGTATCCGTTCCCCGATCGCGATCTGACGGCAGTCATCGCCAAGTATAAAAACGCCACTGAGTTTTTCTGGGTTCAGGAAGAGCCGAAGAACATGGGCGCCTATACTTTTGTCGCGCCTCGTTTGGAGCGCGTATTGCCCGAAGGACGAAAATTGGAATACCGCGGCCGCGGCGAGGCTTCGAGCCCCGCGCACGGATTCTATCGCGTGCATCTGTTGGAAGAACAAGAGCTGGTCAAATCGGCTTTGGACTTCTCAAGCAGTGCAGTTTGGAACACGAGCAAAGCAACGGCAGAAAAGCAGCTGTAATTTTGGCTGTCAGCAGCAAATGAAAAGGAGCCTCGGATGGCTTTGAAAGTTCAAATTCCTCCCTTGGGAGAATCCGTCAACGAAGCGGTCATTGCGAAATGGCTTAAAGAAGATGGCGCCGCCGTAAAAATCGACGAGCCAGTCTGTGAATTAGAAACAGACAAAGCCAATGTGGAATTGCCCTCGCCGGGCAACGGAGTCCTTCGCCATAAAGCTAAAGCCGGCGACACTGTAAAAATCGGCGACCTCATTGCAGAGATTGCGGAAGGATCCGCAGCAACGGCTCCCGCTAAAGCCGCACCTGGCGCGCCAAAAGCACCTGCACCAAATACAGCTTCTGAAAGTACTGAAGCTTTAAGTCCATCTGTCCGCAAAGCATTGCGCGAACACCCGGTCGACGTCGACAAACTCGAAGGCACGGGTCCACGCGGACGCATTGTTAAAGAAGATATTTTGAGAGCCGCTGAAGCTCCAGTCGTTGCGAGCGAAGCCAAGCAAGCCCCGAATTCAGCGCCAGCTACACCGAGCGCGCCGAAAATCCCGGCTTCTCCAGGTGCTGGTGTCTTGTTGCCGGGACAACGTCGCGTACCAATGACCAAGATCCGCAAGCGGATTGCAGAACGCCTGGTCTCCGCGCAGCACACCGCTGCGATGCTCACGACTTTTAACGAAATCGATATGTCGGCAGTTTTAGAATTGCGCGACAAGTACCGCGAAAGTTTCACCAAAAAACACGGCGTATCTCTAGGCCTAATGTCGTTCTTTGCCCGCGCTTGCGCACTCGCACTGGCCGAATTCCCATCGGTAAACGCGTTTATCGAAGGCGAAGATGTTATCTACAACGACCACGTCAACCTAGGTATTGCGGTGAGCACCGAGCGCGGTTTAGTGGTTCCAGTACTACGCCACGTTTCCGATATGGATTTCGCCAAAGTGGAATCTGAAATCAAACGCATGGCTGCTTCTGCTAAAGAGGGGAAACTCTCTCTCAATGAACTGACCGGCGGCACATTCACTGTCACGAACGGTGGTGTGTTTGGCTCCTTGATGTCGACGCCGATCTTAAATCCGCCACAAAGCGGAATCTTAGGAATGCATGCGATTCAAAAGCGCCCCATTGCTATCGACGATAAAGTCGTGATTCGCCCGATGATGTACGTCGCACTCTCGTACGATCACCGCTTAGTAGATGGCCGTGAGTCGGTTTCTTTCTTAGTGAAAGTAAAACAACTCATCGAAGATCCCCATCGCCTAATGCTCGCAATCTAAAAGGTGCCCATCCACTTTTCGGCCGGAAAGGAGCAGGGTGTCCCTAGACGATGTGCGTCTCGCAAATTCCAGAAAGGGCGTCGATACTTCGTGTCTTAGGAGCGATCGATGCATACAAAATACTTTTTCCTCTTAGCGTTTAGTTTTCTTGTCTCCACAGCGGATGCGACGGATGTAAATCCCACAGGTAAATTTGGGTACGTGAAGCTGAAGATGCCGGCTGGCGCCAAGAAGCTATTCCCCTCTGAATTTAAAGCTAATTTTATAAAAATCTTTAAAGGAAAAGTCGCTATCCCTGGTCCGGATATGGCGACGAAAGTGTTTGAAGGCGACGGCTGCTTGCAAATTCAAGGGGCGACCCGGCTGCAATACGTTCAAATGTGCGGCTATAAGATCGCGGAAGGCAAGACGCTCGAAATCCCGTTATCGCTGGTGCAAATCAAAGTAGATCTAAAACTCATGGAAACAGACCTCGCGCCCTTGCCGACGGTCGAGCTCGTCGCCAACGAACCGAAGATCGAGATTCAAAAAGAATTGGGCGAAGCTAGAACGATCTTGGCCAAGCCGCTGTCGTATCTCTTACCTTCGGGGAAATATGAAGTGCGCTTTAGCGGCGTCGAAGTATTAAAGGGCGAGTCAAAATCATTTGAGGTCATGGATGCCACGGAACAAATCGTCGATATTACGCCAAAGGACCTGCGCGCTGAGATCGTAGTGAAAGCGGAAGCCCCCAAGTACGAAGTCCCCAACCGCAACCAATACAAGATCAATGAAGTATTTGTCATAGCTCGTGATGTCGGAACGATACCTAAGAAAACCGAAACTTGGGACCCTTTGAGCAATCAATCCAAATACGCACAAGCTAAGGAAATCCCCTTCTCCGATAAAGCGTGGGAAAAGAAATTCAAGGTGTATCCCTATTCCAGCGTTGGCACCTACCGGCATGAGGTAGTGATCAATAACCTGGTGGTGCCGCTTACGTTAGCCAGCGGCGCCGTTGAGACGATCGAACTCAATGCGCTCAATGTGAATCATATCGACGGGACCATGGCTGGTTACTTCACCGTGCACCAGGTGGAAGCTACAGGTGAGCGACTCTTCAAGTGGCGTGAACCGCAAATGCGTTACCTCACCTCGATAGGCAACCCTGTAAATGGACAACCCGACGCAGCAGGCGACACTGGTTACGTTCCAACCAGCAAGACTGTATTTGTCCCAAACGGCTTTCAATACAAAGTGCGCTCGTATGCTTTCGATGAAGTCGGCGAGTTCCGCGCGCAGTCCGAACACGATGTAGATTTGCGCTAGGAATTCACAAGCGCTGCGAGCATCTTGCCTATAACTTCGCGGGTTTTCTCGTCGGTGAGATTGCCTTTGTCGTCGAATTTCTTGTCTGCTGCCGCGATGAAGACTTCGGGCTTGTTTAGAATTTTGCCATTCATGAAGATAAAGACCTGGCGCAGATGGTATTGCGCGCGAGAGGTGCCCAACATCCCTGGGCTCGCGCCAAGGAGCGCGATTTTTTTGCCATCAAATGGCTGCTCTGGTGGGCGTGATGCCCAGTCGATCGCGTTCTTCAAAACGCCCGAAAAACTGTAGTTGTACTCAGGGCACGCAATCACCACAGCCTCCGCTGCTTTAATCGCGTCGCGAAGTTTCTGTACCGGTGCAGGGTGGCCGTTTCCACGAACGTCTTCGTTGTAGATGGGGATCTCAGCGAGAGAAAAAATTTCTAGCGTTGATCCCGCCGGGACGAGTTGCTGAGCGGCTCTGAGAGCTGCAGTGTTCAATGAGTCCTTACGAAGGCTACCCGAAATTCCTAAGATTTTCATATAAACTCCTAATGGGGAGTCAAGCTACAATGCCCTCGTCGAAATGAGAAGGGACACCCGCTACCTTTTCGGCCGAAAAGTAGATGGGCACCTGGAGGAACGATGATTGACGTTAGAAAGTCAGATGCGCGCGGACGGACAGATATTGGCTGGCTTAGGAGCTGGCATAGTTTTTCGTTTGGGGAATATTACGATCCGGACAATCGAGGGTTTTCGGATTTGCGCGTGATTAACGACGATATTGTTGTTCCCGCTATGGGATTTGGCACCCACCCTCACCGGGACATGGAAATTTTCACCTACGTTTTATCCGGGCAACTCGAACACAAAGACTCGATGGGAAATGGCTCGGTCATTCGCCCGGGCGATGTGCAAGTGATGAACGCAGGCACCGGAGTCACTCACAGCGAATTTAATCCCTCTAAGAACGATCCCGTTCACTTGCTGCAGATTTGGATTATTCCCCCGAAGAAAGATCTGTCGCCGAGTTATCAGCAAAAGAATTTTTCGGATGAAGAAAAAAACGGCAAGTTGCGGCTCATTCTTTCGCCGACCGGCGAAGACGAGTCTTTAACCTTGCATCAAAACGCGCGCGTTTACGCCGGATTGTTTGATGGCAACCAAACCGCAAAACTCATGGTGGAACCAAAACGCGCTGGCTATGTGCATGTGGCAACGGGTGAGATTGAAGTCGCTGGACAAATGTTGAAAGGGGGCGACGCTATTGCCTTTACCGACGAAACAGAGATTCAGTTTAAGAACGGCCGCAAGGCGCAACTCATTGCGTTTGATTTAAGAGGTGGAGAATCCTGACTAATTGAGATTTACGTTGGTTGTGCAGACGGCGCGAGTACTGCCAAATCCAGTCACGGTGAGAGTTGCAACTTGGTTTCCCCTGGCCGCAGTCACAAGCGGAGAAACAGTGACCTGAACTCCGTTGGCGTTAAAATCGATCATTTTGCTTTCTAGGCCATCCGCTACTAACGATGCAGTTGTGAAACTGCCGTTGATTCGCACTTGGATCGGGTAAGGCGAGCCCACGCTAGCCGAAGCAACAGTCGGGGTCAGCGTGCAAGTTGGTGCGAGTTTCACCAACACCTGCGCTCTTGCAATTCCGCCCTGGCTGGAGACTACTGCTTGATAATAAGAGGCTCCTACTTGGGTCGGCGTAACGGTTAGTTCCGAGTTGCCGCCCACGTAGCTGACGAATGTTCCGCCCAACGATACGGAGGGGGAGCTCCCTTCGGCTGTGGCGCTTAATTTTAGTTTGAAACTTTGGCCCAACGAAAGTTCGCTCGGCTCGGCGACATACGACGTGATTACGGGCGCGCTGATGGTCTGAACGGTGGTCACCACGGAAATGCGACAGCTAGCCGTTTGGTTGCCCAAACTTTTTTGTCGGACATTAAAAACAAACTCTCTCGTGCCTATCGTACGAAACGCAATCGGCACACTGTGATTGAGCGATTCCGCTGTGGGAAATCCTGGCACAACAACTTCTGAGCCACCGCTTTCGACGCGGTACAACTCTGCCAGCTGAGTGGTAGTAACCTGAAAATTAAAGTTAGCGTCGGCCACTTGCACTCCACGGTAGTCAGTCGGAACTCCCATGGTGTTTGGATTTGCCGTCACGGAGCATCCGAAAATCGGCTGTACATCAAAAAGAGCGCTCGTAGCATAAGAGAGCCGCTTAATCGCTCCCCGTGTATCTAGGCTTTGAACCTGCACGCGCTCAAAAACATTGTTGGCCACTGCGTTGTATGTGACCGGATAGAACGTTTTGCCATTCACAAGAGGAATTACAGAGCCGTCATTTTTCACCGCGACATAGGAACCGGTGCACCCACTCGCCGAAACCTCGAAGCTAATGGTATCGCCGATCCTCACTCCAACAGCAGGGACATGTGCCAATAGCGTAACGACAAGTTCGGTATCGCACTGGTCTCCGACAACAACGGTGGCCCCCTGCGACGAACCGCCTCCAGCAGTTAACGTGGTCGATTTCTGCGCACAACCAAGGCTCGCCAAAAGTGCCATTTCAGATATTAAGAGCGCTAAAATTTTGGGCGAGAACCGCTTCATACCCCCATTAACTAGCAATTACAGTGCCTACTAGCGCTACGCTCGCCAACATCTGGAACAGATGCCTACGAATTGGACACTTTCTGGCTAAAGTGGCGCTATTCGCAGCAAATTCAGTGAGTTAATCGGGTGAACAGCAGCAAGAGGGTGTCAAAGTTATCATTCCGGCACGCTGAGATTAAAGCGGCGTATATCGACGACAACCGACGCGCTCCAACCCGAAATTTGTGGAATGTTGGAGAAGGAAACATAGGAGATCTGGCCGCCAACACGTAACCCTTTGCCGAATTTTGCGAGCACGGACATGGAAGGCTCGATTACAAAACTCGAACGCATTGTCGCGCCGCTAATAGCCGAGTGGTAATTCGCGCCCCCGCCGCCAAATAGCGAACTTCCCTCAATAGAGAGCCCCGCCGTCAGCGGCAATTCTGCGCCGAGAAAAAGTCCGCCAAAGCCAACACTTCCGGCACCCGCACCAGAGCCAAGTAGGCGCCCTGCGTATCCGCCACCGCCTATAAAAAGATTCGACGTGAGAAATATACCGTAACGCGCCCCTGCAAATGCGGCGACGCCATTCGACTCAGAGGTTCCAGGCAATGCCTTCAACTCAATCGCCGTGCGAGTTAAGCTCTGCCGCGCTTCGGTTAGATCGACCGTTTCAACGCGACGTTCTATTGCTTGCGAGGAAATTTGATCAAGCACGAGCGTGGCGAATAGAATTCGCGCCAACAATACGTATCCCAATGCTTGCATCGATAACTCCAAAAATAGACGACAGAACCCTTGGAGAATAAGTGAGTGGTACGCGTTTGTCTAATTCACTGCCGCGTCACAGCAATCGCCAAAACTCTCTTTCGTTTCAGTTTCTTAAGACGATTTGCTGGGTTAAACTGAGTTCGCATTCCAACACAATCAGAGGCAGTCATATGGCGGACAAACTCTATCTCGTGCATTTCTCTGGCGAGAATCTCGGACCCGTTTCTGCATCGCTGATGCAAAAGTTGATTAAAATGGGACGACTCCAAGGACAAGACTACGCTGCAACCAGCGGCGGTCAGTGGAAACAGATTTGCGATATCGACGAATTCTCCGGACTTTTCCCGTCAGCACCGAAAGGTGCGGCGCCAAAATTAGAAGCAGCCGCTGCACCAGTTGCGAACAAAGCAGCGCCGGCTCCTGAAAAAACAGTCGAGGAAGTGGAAGAGCAAGCACCGGCTCCAGTGAAAGCCGCGCCGAAGGCCGCAGCTCCGGCACCGGCACCGGCACCGACACCCGCTCCCAAACCAGCTCCGAAGCCCGAGCCAAAACCCCAGCCCAAGGTCGAGGCAAAACCGATCCAAGGCGTGGTGACCATTGGCAAAAAGATGTTCAAAATTGTCGAAGTACGACAAGCCGGACTTTTATTGGAAGCAAGTGGAGATCTCGAAGAAGGCACAGAAGTTCAAATGCAGCTTTCGGGACAATCTTTCCCAAAACCCTTTGAAATGAAAGCGATCCTCGTCGGAAAGGAAGCCTATCAAGGGATGAACGTCTACTTCACCGAGTTCGTTCGACCGAACCCGGCGCACAAGCGGACATTGGCGGCGTTTATCCCCGGCTCTGAAAAGGAATGAAAAAAAACAGCTCGCGTTTTCTGAAACCTCGGCTCGTTCACATCACAATCGGATTAACCCTTGCTGCAGCGTCGTTGTTTGCAGCGGCGGATCCATTAACTGCGCATTTCGATAATATGTTTGCGCAGGGCAAATGGAGTGCTGCAGCCGAAGCAGCTCACGAAATCCTGCTGCGTAAGCCCTCGGATATCAGTATCCGACTGCAAGGCGCGTATGCCCTGTTTCAAAAAGGCTACCCCAATGCGGCTCTGGCGATGCTCCGCCCCGTCTCTAAAGACGCATGGAAGAGTGTTCCCAAAGAACAACAACGCCTGGCGGAACTCCTCGCGCTCTATCAGAAGAAAGTGCCACTCACTGTACTGAGCACGCGCTTAGAGCAAATGGACGCGAATGGTGCTTCACCTGCATTGCGCGACGAAATTCTCTTTAACCAAGGCCGCAGCCTGCTTGAAGAAAAGAAGAACGCTCAAGCCGAAACTGTTCTGACTCAAATTCAAAAAGGTTCGCGCTACTACGCGCCCGCCAGCTACTTAATGGCGTCTCTGGCCGCGCAGAAAAAAGATTATAAAACCGCGCGCGAATTCTTCTCCCGCGTATTCGATAGCAACGTGCTCGATCAGTCCCAGGAATTCTGGAAAGACTTGGGCGCTCAAGACGTGAAGAAACTCAATTCCGCTCTCAGTGTCAGCATGGACACCGATTTGCTGAACTCCACCAAGCGCGTAGGCGAACTAGCTGTGTTGGGCATGGCACGTGTGGCCTATGCACAAAAGGATTTCAGTTCGGCTCTGGCTAATTACGATCGCATTCCGCCGACTTCCCCGTTCTATCCCAAGGCCCGGTTAGAAAAGCTGTGGAGCTGGCTGTCGATGGAGCGCCATGATCAAGCCGCCGAAGCAGCGAAGGAATTAATGGCCGACGATAAGTATTTTGAAAGCATCGAAGCACGACCTATCCGCGCTTTGATCTTAGCCGACGCTAAGAACACCAAGGAAGCTCGCGCCGAGATCCAAGCCTTCTTCGAAACTTACAAAGCTTTCAAAGACGCTTTAGCTCAATATCGTCGATTCCCCGACGTGAAGAACCTGCCGCCGTTCTTGGTCACGGACCTTGAACTCGATACGCGCATCACGGACTTGAAGGAGTATCAAAAGCGCCTCAAAGCAGAAATCGCGGCCCTTAGAGGCGAAGAGCGCCAACTCTATCCAGTGTTTGGTTCGTACGGTTCAGAGTTGGAGCCGCTGGTCTCGCAAACTCAAAACCTCATCACCAAGTACACCGAAGCTCAAATAGATCGCCGCCTGGCGAATTTCGAAGCGCTCTTTATCCAAGCTAAACTAATTTCGGCTGAGACCTTCCTAGAAGATCGCGAACAACTCCGCGTTTCTTTCGCTGGTAAGGGCACAACCGAAGAAGATCAAAACAAGCACGACGAACAACTCGTGGGTCTATTGACGACTGCCGTGAACGAAGTCGACGAGGCCATGAACATCACGCGCACTAAGAACATAGCGCTGGAGTTCCGTCAGAGCGAATTGCTTTGGGAATTAAGCAGCGCTATTGCCATCATTGCTCAAGTCACGAAGAACGATAAACTCGAAGCCCAAGCAGATGGCTATCGCCGCCGCTCGTTGGGAATCGCTCAGGACATCACCAAGAACCACCCTGAGTTTCCACGTCACGCGCAGACCATGTTCTTCACGGCGTTTGCACTTTTTGAAACGAATCACGAAAAAGAGGCGCTGAGCCTCTTTGAACAATACGTAAAGAAATATCCACAGCACGAGCAAGTGCCAAACGCCTACCGCATGCTGGCCGATGTGCAATTTGAGAAGAACAAATTTGCAGACGCAGAGCTTCTATACCGCGAAATCTTAAAGTTCCCCAACACGCCTATCGCTGGTTACGCGTTCTACAAAATCGGCTGGTGTAACTACAACACCCGCAATTACGCCAAGGCGCTCCTTGGCTTAGAACAAGCGATTCTCTGGGCCAAAGGCCTCGAATCGACGGACCAATTGCTCAATCTTAAGCGAGAAGCCCGCCGCGATTTGATTTCGATCTACGCGGAAGTGGGCAGCCATAAGAAAGCGCAAGATTACTTCGATCGTTTCTTGGGTGGTGACTCGGCGAGCTGGATCAGCGACCTAGCCGATCAACTTGAATCCAACGGCCAGTTTGATAAATCAATCGATCTCTACGACCGGTTGCTGGCGATGAATCCTTCGACTGATGATCGCATCAAGTACCAGACGGCGATCATTCGTGGTTCGTACCAATTACAGAAATGGGATCTATCGCTGAAATCGACGAGAGATCTCGTGGAGAATTTCTCGAGCACTTTGGAGCCGGTTCAAGAGGCGACCAGCCCCGCCGGCAAAGCCGAGAAGATTCTCAACGAAACTGTATTAGCGCAGCACTTTGAGTACCAAAACAACGCTCAGCCTAAAGACGTAGAGCGCATTGGCGAGTTAGATCGCCTGTATCTCAAAGCGTTTCATCTCTGGCCCGCGTCGCAACAGCCGCTTTATCAGCACGCGCACTTTCTCTTAAAGTACGGACAAAATGAAGCAGCGGCAGATTCATTCCAGAGACACTGGGAGCAATTTAAAGCCACGTTGAAAGAGCCACTCCGCGAAGAAGCTATCCGCAACCTGGTTCACTCGAACGAAAAAGTAGAAGAAGCTACCAAGGAGGCAACCGGCCCTACTTCCAAAGCAGCAGAAGAAATCTACAAATATACCGACGAGTACGTACAGAATTATCCCAAGACCAAGTACGCCCGTCCGATTGCGTTCTTAAAAGCGACAACGTTATTTAAGTACAACCGCATGGACGAAGGCATCACTGCGAGCCAAGACATTTTCCTCAGCGAACCAGGCGATGAATTCGGTGGCCGCGCTTTTAAGAACCTAAAAGTAGCCCACTACAAATCCAAAGACTGGAAACGTTCATACGAATGGTCAACGGCTTTGGCTAATAATCCAAAGATTACCGCCACTCCATTTTTTAACGAACTGAAAAAGATTCGCGAAGAGACGTTGTTCTTGTGGGCTGAAAACACCAAAGAGAACACCGAAGCCGCAAAGCTCTATCAGCAGATCGCAGACGATCCGCAAATGCAGAATCTGCGTGCAGAAGCATTGCACAACGCCTTTTTGCGCTACCGCGATGCGGATATGCGCGTAGAAGCCTTGGCAACTGCTGCTAAGCTCGAAGCTGCAAATCCTAAGTTCAAGGCGCTCCCGGCAATCGCGGGTATTCGTGCAGCTCTATATCAAGAAGCCGGCGATTACGAAAAAGCATTGCCACTCTACGTACTGTTCTTGCAACAGCCGCCTAAAGATATCGACGTAAAAGTGCTGAGCCAAACGGTTCTCTCAGTTGCTTTGATTTCGGAAGCAATGGGCAATTCAGCAGATGCTACGAAGCTGTATAAGCAGTTTCTGACGATGACTGCGGCGACGAAGGATGCGCCAGGAAAAGAAGAAGCTGAAGACGGCATCGAGCGCTTACAGCGCACGGGCCAGCGCAAACTAGCTTCCAAGACTCCTAATGCTGCTTACGATGCTTTAATGAAATCGGAAAAGGCATTTCAAGCGGCGCCACTTGGCAAGACCGACAATCTCGCTCAATCCATTCAGCAAGGCGCGCAGAAGCTAGAGAAGACGATTCGAGAATTCCTCGCTGTGTCGAGCGATGCCAGAACGCCTAGCTTCTACGCCTTTGAAGCGTATTGCACAGTGCCATTCCTGTATCAGCATTACCAAGCCGGCATTCGCAAACTAGGCGATGGCCAACCAGACGAACTCAAAGTGGAATTAGAAAAACTTGCGAGCCCGCTGGATGCGCAGTCGTATGACCTTGCCAATAAATGCTTAGACCGCGCAGTCGAAGCAAAGCACGATGGCCCAACGTTCAGAAAAGTTCTCTCGATTTGGGGATGGGCAAAGAACGAGCAAGCCAAAAAGCAGGTCGACAAGATCATTGGCCTACTTGGCTCCAATGCTCCGTGGATCATCGGCTCGACTCTCAATCTCGACGAGAAGGCTATTTTGCAGGCGCATTTACAAAAGCAAGATACCGCCGATACCTGGTACGCTCTTGCTAAGGCCCGTTTTGATCGCAATCAGTACGGCATGAGTCGCCTGACTTTGATGGGCACTCTGAGCAAGGAGCCTAATTCTCCTCGCGTGCTCAATGGTCTTTCTGTGATTGAGCAGATGAGTGGAATCGAACGCAGTGCGGCTGCAGCACTCTTTGAGAAAGCTCTGGAATCGGGGTCGGGAGAAGCTGGCGCTAACTTAGCGTTGATTCACCTAACCGGCGCACGACTCAAACAAGGTCTTGATGCACTAGAAAAGGCTACCGACAAAGGTGCTTTTGCTAAAAACGCAGATATTCCAAGCGCAGTTGCGGAACTCAATCAGATTTTAAACGCACCGCAAGATGCGGGTAAAAAGGATGGGGGTTGATATGAAGAGAATTATTCCTTCCCTTCTAATGATAACGCTCTTTGCTATTGGTATAATGAACGAGGCCGCGTTTGCAGTGGAAGGCGCGGATCTCAAAGCGGCAGCACCGACGTTAGCGAAGCCGCCAGATAGAGCACCAAATTTTCAGTCAAAAGTTAGTTTCAGTGGTCTGAAGTTGCAGGGGCAATTAAAGAAACCCGACTTGAGTTACATCTACAAACGTAGAGGACTGAAGGCGGAACAAATCGTAAACATCCCGGAAGATTTCAATGAAGAAATTGTTCAAGGGGCAGGCAGGTTCTAATAGTCCAGGCATGTTAGTGCGGGTGTTTTGGGGAGATATTCTCTATGACACCGTCGTGTGCGAAGCCGGACAACCCACAACCGTTGGTCGCGAGCCAGGTTGCACTTTCGTCATGGATTTGGGCAGAAAGACTACGGTCTCTCAATTGCCGCTCATCTCCATCACTGGCGATAAGTCAGCCGAACTTATTTTCGACCAGCACATGGAAGGCCATGTGCGTACGGGCGGGAAACTTGTCACCCTAGAAAAAGCGCGTGCTCAAAACCTCGCCACTGTTGGCAGCGACGGACTTTATCGAATCGCTCTCGGAGGCGAAGATACCGCCAGTGTGGTGATTGGCTACGTCAGCTTTGACATAGCGTGGGCCAAATCGCGCACACTCTTACCTCGCCCAATCGTTTTAGATCGTAAAGCCGCAATATTCGGCGGCGCTGCGACTGCGACGATTATGGTCATGCTTCTGCTGCTCAATATTCACGTTGAGCCGCCAAAGGAAGAGGAAGAGCCAGAACGCTTAGTGGAGATCATCACTCCACAAACTGTTCGTCCAAAGGCGCAACCCCCAACTCCTGAGCCACCTTCTGCAGAACCTGCAGCTGCTCCAGCAGCCGCACCGGTCGCACAAGCGCAACCTCAAGAAACTCCTCCACCTGCTCCCGCAGCTCCCCCGCCGCCTTCGGCTGCGGAAAAGCTACGCAGTGCAGATCTGAGTTCGCTCGTCGGTAACTTGTCGTCGCTGGGCAATACAACGGCTCCAGTGGTGAAAGATTCGGCTCCTGCGGTTCGTTCTCCTTCGAGCAGCAACTCTCTCAACGCGGCTAACTTAAAAAACTCCGCGATTGGCCAGAGTGTGAGCATCGGTTCTGAAGTGGCAAAAGGCGTTGGCAGCTTTCAAGGCGCTGGCGCATTAACCTCTTCGAATTCGTCGATATCGGGCGGAACAGGCGGAGCGCTAAGCGGTCCTACGGGCGGTGGCGGTGGAAGTGGTTTGGATAAGAGCGTGATCGATCAGATCGTGCGCCGACGCCAAGACCGCATCCGTCTCTGTTACGAACGCCAGTTGAACTTCGTTCCGAACTTGGCCGGTAAGGTAACGGTGCAGTTTGTGATTGGAAAAGAAGGTCAGGTTCGCAAGACGACGATTATCGAAGATACGATGAACAACAAAGCCGTGAAGGATTGTATCTCGAGTGAAGTCCAGCAATGGACCTTTCCCAAGCCTAAGGGTGATACAGATGTCGTCGTAGATTACCCGTTTGTGTTTGAATCGGGCGGTGGTTGAAAGCAGATCGCTTCAGGCCTTCGGCCCTCGCAACGACTGATCAGTCGTTGCGAACGAATTGAAGCAATCCCCTATTGTGGAATTTTAGAAGACGAAGCCGGTGCCGCAGCAGGTGCCGGCTTTACTTTTTTCTCGCTGGCTACGTTACGATCACCCTTCTTCTGAATCGAAGGATCCTCGAAGTAATCCGTGCGAACTTGTTCGGCTTGTCGACCATGATCGGAAACGAAAAGGTCTACAACTGGCGCCGTACCGATGATGTGGTACGTAACCGTTTGCATTGGCTCTTCATTGCCCAACTTGTCGATGCTCTTGAACGAGATCTTATAAACCTTTTTGTCGCTCGTTAAGTTGATCGAACCCGAGTAAGAGGCGAACGGGCTGTCGTTCACACTAATCAGGGTCTTATCCACTCCAACACCGTGGTTATCCACAACCAGAGTTAAAACGTTTGGTGATGGCGAGTACGTGATGCCATCCCGCTGCACTAGAGGCTGCGCAGTTTCAATTTTGGTCTTAGGTGGAATTTGGCTGACGACTAGGCGGAACGAGCGTGTAGGTTCTTTATTGCCGACACGGTCGACAGAACGGAACACGACACTAAAATCGCCTGGCTTCTCAAAGCGAAGAGGATCTGTATAAGTGTGGAAAGTTGCTTCCTCTTCCAAACGATATTCGATCTTTTCTAATCCCACTGGGCTGTTGCCAGCTTCCAACTTCAAACGCACGTCTGACCTTGCGAAATTAATTCCGCCAGTGTTCACCATGGTGCCTGTAGGAGTTGCAGCTGTACGAGGCGCATTAGAAACGGTGTAGACGTTAATCGACTTGGGATTCTCTTTGTTCCCAACGTTATCCACTGCGTAGTACGAAATCTTGTGTGGGCCTTCTTGTAAGAAATAAATCGGCTTCACGTAAGGCTTAGCTGCTTGGTTATCTAGGCTAACCATAATCTCTTTCACGCCCGAACCCGTGTCCGAAGCATCCATTACGAAAGAAACAGAATCGCGAGCAGCACTGTAGCTGTTGCCGTTGATGGCAGCTTGCGTTAATGTGCCGCCGCCAATTTTTAATTCTGTCGTCGGAGTGGAGCCGTCTGCATAAATTTCAACGCGCTGTGCTTTTTCGCCGTTCCCGACACGGTCAACCGTTCTGAAATAAAGAACGCGCTTACCAGGCTTGTCGATGAGCAACGGATTTTCGTAGCGCAGGAATGCGCTTTCGGAATCCCAAGAATATTCAATGCGACCAACGCCCGAGAGATTGTCGTGTCCAATCAATGAGATAGTCGAATTCATGCGAACGAAGTGCTCCACGCCTTCGCCAGCAGCACCGGCGATTTTAGTGAATGGGGTGGTGTCTTCGTAGCGAAGCTGCGTGAGCGGCGCTTCCAAATCGACAAATACGTCGACAAATTGCACGGGAGACCAGCTATTTACCGGGTTAATCGCACGGAACTTTACGTTGTGCTTACCTTCTTCGGTAAATTGAATCGCGCCGCCGTATTCCTGCCAGGCGCCGCCATCGATGCTGATTTCGATTCGGTCTACGAGCGTCGCATTGTCCACCTGCTTAATGGTGAACTTAGCGCTACCGCCGATGAAGTATTTCTTCGATTCGGGGTCGTAAACCATCGCCAAACCTTTAGGTGCATTACTCGCTGCAGCAGATGCGTATGTCGCACCGCCGGCACCAGCATTTGACGACGAGCTGTCAGCGCTTACAGCACTGTTATCACTCGAGTTTGTATTACCGACCGATGCTTCGTCATCCGCAAGGGCCGAGCTGTTTACGAGCACAAAACTAGTGGCCGCAATCAGCAGGTAAGGTAGAATGAAGAAAGGCTTGAACGGTTTCATGCCTTTAACTTCGGCATCCTAGCCGGAAAACTTAAACTCAATCTACAAAACGATTTCGAGCTGCTTCCACGGCAGCAATCAAGGGGGCTTTGTATGTCAGGTCTATTATTGGCGTATCAAGAAGGCGGATGGGGAATGCACCCTATTCTGATGTTGGGCGTTGCGAGTATCTACATCACGGCAGAGCGGATCAATCAGCTCTACTTCAAGATGAACATTAACAAAGAACACTTTTTCAAAAGCCTCACGACGTATCTGTTGAAGGGCGACCTCGAAGGCATGTTGCTGGTCTGCGATCAGAACCAAGCACCGATGTCCAAAGTGGTGAAAGGTTGCTTAATTAAACTGATCAACCGCGGCACCGACGCAGAAATCCAAGCAGCTCTCGACGAAGGCGCACTGATCGAAACACCCAAGATTGAGAAGAAGATTGGTTTCTTGGCGGTATTCGGCAACGTGGCAACACTCGTAGGACTTCTAGGAACGATTTCGGGTCTAATCATGTCGTTCGCAGCAGTAGCGAACGCAGATGCTGCAACGAAAGCCGCAAAGTTAACGAGCGGTATTTCCGAAGCGATGCACTGTACGGCATTTGGTTTGATTGTCGCTGTGCCAGCGGTTTTGGCATTCGCATTCTTACACAGCCGCGCGCAAACGCTGGTTGAAGACATCAACGAAATCTCGATTCGCACACTGAACTTTATCTTGGCTAACCGCGAACGTTTCGGCGTAGGCGAGCAAGCACAAGCTGGAGAGGCGGCATAAAATGGGTGGCGTTTCTACTCCCGGTGGAAAGGGGATGGATGTTGACCTCAACGTCGTCCCATTCATCGATTTATTAAGTTCCTTGGTGCTGTTTCTGTTGTTAGGCGCCGTGTGGGTGCAAATTTCTTCCATGAAAGCCAGCGTGGAGGGCCGCGGTCCTGCGGCCGCGGCTGCGTCTTCGACTCCCCCGAAGCGCGTGGAAGTTCAAATCACCACCGACGGTTATAAATTGAAATGGCCCAAGGGCGCAGGCAATCGCCCCGCAGCTGTCGCGAAGAAACAAGGACAGTGGGACGTGGTTGGATTAGGGGCAGTGGTGAAAGCTGCTGTTACCGACGGCAAAGTGGATTCGGGCGCAGTCAGCGCGACGGATGCAGCGCCGTACGGCGAACTAGTCACTGCGATTGACGTCATTAAAGATGCTGGCGCCACGACGGTAGCCATCAGTACTGAATAATTTAAGGAGCTTTACCCATGCCACTTCAGAAAGCCCGATTAAAGATCAGCGACTACAGCGCCAATAAAAATGGCAAAGCCAAAGATCATGCAAAAAAGGTCTCAGCGGTTTCGTTGTCTCTGACGTCGATGGTGGACATGTTCGCAATTCTGGTAATTTTCTTGCTAGCGAACGGCAATACGGTTGAGGAGTGGGTAAAGCTCGAACACGATATTGATCTTCCTAAAGCGCGCACCACGGATGCTTCGAAGAAAGCAACGACGTTGCAGGTTTCTGACCAAGCAGTTTACGACGAGAATAATAATGAGCTGGTGAAGGTTGCGCAGATCAAGAGTGGTTCTGCGGTTGTGCAGCCCGTGGCGGCATGGTTGAAGAGTTTGAAGAACCAAGAGGGGTATATCAACTTGGTGGCGGATAAGGATATTCCGTTTGGTGCTATGAGACGGTTGATTACCACCTGCCAAGCCACGGGGTTTAAGAATGTGAACTTGGCCGTATTCCCGCGATAAGATTTTTTTTGGAGAGTTTGTGAGGCCGCCCGATTGGGTGGCCTTTTTTTTGCCATTCAGTCGTTGCGGCCGAAGCGAAGCAATCTCCTAGTTGCGCTCATCAGACGAAGCAGTGAATAGTTTCGGCTGGGTTGGTAGGGAAATAAAGGATGACTCGCGTTGGTAGAAGCTTGCTAAGGGTTACAACGCCCACTCGGTGGCCGGTGCGAGCGAAGCGAAGCAATCTTTTGCTGAGTCCGAGTCGGCGGTTTTGTCGTCGATAGAACTGGGTTTACGCTCCCCTCATTTAAGAGAAATGATATTGCCCCGCGTCTTTTGTAGACGTATATATTTTTTATGTCAGCGCAATTTTCATTTCACGAATTGAAGCGAAAGGATATTTTTGGTGGGGCCACTCGTGCTGGTAAACGGAAATCTCAGCGACCCGTGGTTACCAAGAGGCCGATGCATTTGGTTTTGAAGTCGTCGTTGGCGCGTGGGCGGTACTCTCTTCTTCATAAAAACAATTCTAAGTTCATCTCTGGGTTGGTCGCATCGCTTTCATCTCGTTGGTCGGTTCGGATTTTCGAATTCTCCAATAACGGGAATCATCTTCATCTTTTAATTCAGGCGCGCGATCGAAAAGGTTTCCGTGGGTTTGTGCGCGGGCTTTCGGCAATGACGGTTCGGCACGTTACTGGCTGCGAAAAAGGTCGGCCGTTCGGTAAAACGTTTTGGGATTCTATTCCCTTCACTCGCATCGTCGCTTGGGGCCGTAGTTTTTTGCTCGCCAAAAACTATGTCATTCAAAATCAAATGGAGGCAGCAGGTGTTGTTCCGCACTTCCCTCGTGGTAAGGCAGTCCCTTGGTGGCTAGATTTTCCTCGCGGTGCGAGTTGACGCGATTTCGTTGCGAGCGCATTCGAGCGCGCCCTAGCGATAGGTATTTGCAGCTGCGCCGCCAGCTACTTTGTCTGGGCTGTGTTCGGCCATTGGATCGTAGTTGGGGTTTGTGTTGGGAGCTGCGGGTGCTGTTGGTGTTGTTGGGGCCGTGATCGCAATCGGGGACTTCATTGCTGGCTCACGCAATGGTTCTAAACCATCTCCCGTTAACTCTGCTGCTGTCGGCATGTCTTCCGGGTTGTCGCCGAAGATTGCTCGGCGTTCTGCAAAGTATTCATTTTCAGTCATTCCGCCAGCTTCATATCGAGCCGTTAAGGCGTTCATCTGTTCGACTTTTTCTCGGAGACCGCTCATTCGGACTGCACGGTAAACTTTGCGGGCTAAGTCAGTAAGGAATTCTGTAACCGCTTTTGCTTGGTCCGGCTCAACGGGATTTCCTTCTTCATCTACTGCGGCTCCCGCATCGGCGATCGCTGGTGTCGCGCCCTCCGCCTGCTGCTTCGCCGCTTGGAGTGCCGCCAGCTGTTCATTCGACCCCGTTATTTCTACCCACCACTCAGGGGCTTTTCCATCTGCGAACTGCGTCGATACGACGTACATTCCGACCATCGGCGCGACTAACGCAAAACCCAGCATGAACTTCATCATGTTGCGTAAACTATCGGCTTTTTCGAGCCTCACCTTTACCCGGTCGGCGTCCACGCGATAAACTCTTGGCCAATGAAAAATCAAAACGCCTTTATATCTCGAAAAGACGTCATCGCCGGGTTAACCACTTTCTTTACGGCTAGTTATATCGTCGTCGTCAATCCCTCCATCCTCTCGACCCCCGGAACAGGGATGAGTTTTTCAGGCGTCATGACTGCCACCGTCCTCCTCTGCTTCTCCATGACACTCCTCATGGGACTCTATGCGCGACTGCCCTACGTCGTCGCACCCGGCATGGGCATCAACGCATTCTTCGCTTTCACCCTAATCCTCGGTAAAGGCATTCCTTGGCAAACCGCACTCGGGATGATTTTTTGGGCGGGAGTTCTTTTCCTTCTCGTCTCCGTTACCGGATTGCGGGAAGCGATTGCCACATCATTGCCGAAGCTTTTGCGATCTTCTGCCGCTGCCGGCATTGGACTACTGCTCACGCTTATCGGTTTGAAAAACTCTGGATTGATTGTCGCCGACCCCGCGACCTTCATGAAACTTGGAGCTCTATCGCCCAAGACCGGACTCGTTCTCGCCGGTGCCTGCGTCATGGCGTTTCTCTACGAGAAGAAAAATCCGCTCGCGTTTCTCTCAGGCATTTTCTTTATTACTGCCGGCGCATGGGCCGCGGGGTGGGTAACGCTTCCTGCGCAGCCGTTTTCTGCGCCCGATTTTCAGTCCGTGTTTTTTAAACTCGATATCTGGGGCGCACTGCAGCTAGCGCTTGTTCCCTCGATCATCACGGTTTTACTGACCGATCTTTTCGATTCTATTTCAACGTTCGTTGGCGTGTCGCAGGCTACTGGCCTCGTCGATAAAAACGGTAATCCCACTCGCCTGAAAGAAGGACTCATCGTCGACTCGTTTGCCACGCTAGGCGCGGGCCTTGTGGGCACCTCTTCCGGCACCGCGTTTATCGAGAGCGCTGCTGGTATCGAAGCCGGTGGCCGCGATGGCAAATCTGCCATCGTCACCGCCCTCTGCTTCTTACCTTGTTTCTTTATCGCCCCACTAGCCGGCGCCGTTCCCGAGTACGCAACTTCACCCGTCCTCATATTCGTAGGCTGCTTTATGTTTCGCAGCATCGCGGAAATTTCATTTCAAAAACTCGAAGATGCGATTCCGGCATTCCTCACTATCGTACTCATCCCCTTCACCTTCTCCATCACTCAAGGGATCTTGTGGGGAATTCTTTCGTTTGTGGGGATGAAGATTTTGGTTGGTAAGGCGAAAACAATTACACCGATGATGTACGGACTCTCCATCGTGGCAGCCGGACTACTATTGCTGGAACACGGTACGCTTTAAATTATTCGCGGCGTTTTTCTAGAATCTTTTCGATGCACGTCAAGGTGCTCGCGGCTTGCTCGCCGGTCAGGGGAAACTTCAAATCTCTAGGAATCACTTGCATCCGCGCGTCGAGCAACCCCCATTCCTTCAAAATCCCACCCATGCCGGTCAGATAAAACAAAACGTAGTCTTGATTGGGCTGCTCACTTAAATGGCGAAAAGCTTTTCTTAAAAGCTGGCGTACTAGCCCGCTCTCTATTCCCTCGCCAGCCAAAACATAGAGGCCCACCGCATAGGTTTCCTCCGCTGAGGTAACCAGCGGATTGAGAAGATGCGCGACATGCACAGCTTCCTCATTCCGAATTGCATAATTAGCTCGATAGTCTTCGTCGGAAAGGTCTGCCGGATAAGGCTTTCGAGCGCGGTTGATTAGCCTCTCCCAAGCTACCATCGCGTTCGCAAATTCGTTGAAATGGGTCGGCCGATGGGGATCCGCATGGGCGGCCGCCGATAGGAAGATCGCTACAACAAGAAGAAAACGCAACACCACACCCTGCTCCGGTAATGGGAACAGGGAGTACCATGGGGGTTGAATTTCGGGAAGAGATTGCTTCGCTGCGCTCGCAACGACTGCTGCCGTTGCTGCTTTAGTCTACGCGTTTGCCACGAACAGCAAAATCGACGTTATCGCGGGTCCAAGCAAAGAACTTATCCTGCGTGGCCAGCTCCGCACCCGGAGTGAGCAAGGTGGAATTCTTCCAGCCTGCCATCACGGTTGCATCCTGAGTCCAGATCTTGACGCGCTTACGCGGGACCATCGACTTCCAACCCTTAGCAACAACCGGGTCAGTGTAGAGAAGACGTAAAGTGATATTGCGAGAGAGAGTTTCCAAAGGCTCCAGCGTTATCGCGCGGTAACCCTTCTCACCCTTTTTACCTGGAACATCTGGCTGGCCATCGCTCAACATCACGATGGAGAGAGGCTTCAGGACCATGTTCTTCTCTTTCACCGTATTGGCGATCTGCTCGAAGAACGCATTGTAGTCGGTAAAAGGATTTGCTTTGGTCTTTGGAAAAAGAGTCATGAGCTTTTCGCGCGTTTGCACGACAGTCAGACCTTCAAACTCCTGGATTGGGAAAAACGTCTTTGGCTCTCCCGGCTTGGAGCCACCGATGCTTCCGACGAAAAGAGCGCTCGGCTTTTCTAAGCCGCCGTAGCCCATCAAGTGTGAGTGTAGGTAATGCGCCATGAAGTCCATACCGTCGTCAAAATGGCGGCTGTTTAAGAACGAGCCGCTGACGTCCACACCGAAGAACATTACCAACCGCGGCTTCGCGTCTTTCTCTCCGAAGGGCAAGCAGCCCGAGAGAATCGTCGAGAGGCAAAGCGCAAGCAAAGTCATTTTCATCTTTTTCATAAGAACTCCAGTTAAGCAGCGCGCTTCTTTTTCGTCGATTGCGATTCGAAATCAGCAAGAATGGTCTTGGCCGACTTTAAGTCGTTTAGTGATGTAAAAGGCAAATCAAACAAAGTCTTTTGTTTGAGCACCGTAGTGACGAAATTCAATCCGCTCGCCAAAACTTGCAGAGGTGGCAAGAGGAATGCTTCTAAAATATTTTGACCTTGGTTTTTTGCCCAGGTCATTTCTTTTTGCAATTGCGCGACTAACATCAGAGGAAAGCTAAAAGTTCCTTTGAAGATAGCAATGTTCTCTCGTTTCTTAATCTCTAAGCCCGAACCCTGAATAATCGCCATGATGGGCGGCGTTCCAGCAGAAGCGAAGAGAAACCAAGACAAGCTGCGAATACCAAACCAAGTCGTGCCTGCAATTGCGAGTGTTCCAAAGATTCCCAAATCCAATCCACCCGAAGAATGTTGAGCAAACCAGGGCACGAGTGCATCGACGAATTCGCGGTACAAGAACACAACTTCAACGGTCAGTGCCACTGCTTCAATCGCGCCGATTTTAATAATCTGCGCGATGTTGCGGGTCTTCAGAGCGTTAGTCCAAGTTGACAAGATAGAGTAGCTGCCCAGAGCAATAAAGAGCATGAACATGAATACCGGGGCGCGGATTACACCATCAGTTAGCGCATCACCCGTAAGGTTCGAAAGAGTATCGACGACAAGCGGCGAAGTTACGTAGGTAAATACGATTGCTTCAAACACGCACCACAACACGGTGAGAGTCACTGCAATCCAAGGCAATCCAGGATGCAGCACGCTGTTACCGACGTTAGCGATAGCGCGGAAAGGAACCAGGAAGAAATCCTGCACCGTAACCCAAAGTCCTAAAAAGAGGAGTCGCACAAATCCGAAGGCGGCGACTGTGACTGGGAGAACAAATTTAAAAACTCCGCCCCAGTAAGTCAGAATATTGCGGCCTAGGTCCCACCAGCAAACTAGTAACGAGGTCAGTAGGCTTTCGCGCTTAGAGCGGAAGATGACCGTGGCCAATCCCGTTACTGTCGCGGCATATCCGACGCAGACACTAATAAGAGGAACAACCAGGAAAATACGCTTTGCAGTGGCGACACCCAGCGTGTCATGAGCGCCCCAGCAGAAGTTCCACACCGTGAAGAAAGTCTCGACTAAGAAGACTTTGCTTGCCCAAAAAGTAACTGAATTGCTGTCCATTAGATCCCCCTGGAGGCGCGCGATTTCCTAGACAGCTTTTCGGAAGGAAAGAGGCGTAGCCAAAGGGGAATTATCGACTACAAACGTAAACCGGCCCGGGACCAGCGAGTGGTACCCGGGCCGGCAGACAATTGTGATGATAATTACAAAGTCGTTTCTTTTTCGATCGTCGAGGCTACCTCGTAGTCTTTCAACTCCATGGCGACCTTGATCTTCGTTCCAAATGCGAGCGGTGTGCTCATGTAGACACTGCAATAGAATTGCTGCTGCTTCTTGCCGCCCATCAGGATTCGCTGTTCCGGATCTTGTGGACGCGGAGGATTTACTGGGCTTTGAGCAAGCAACTTGCCCTGCTCGTCGTATACTTTGCAACGCGCGTAATCCCAGCCCTTCCACTTGAAGGTGTAGTAATTCGACGTCTGATTCTTCAGGAATGCCGACGCAGAGACGTAGTTAGAATTCACCGTGACGTTGAACTGGTCCCATTTGAAGGCTTTTTCAAACGCGGCCCGCTCTTTTGAAGGAGCGTAAGAAGGAATGCTCACTCCTGCTTCGGTTAAGCCAAGTTTGGAGAGAACAACTTTGCCTTCCACTACTGCGTCCAAAATATCGGAGAAGTTTGCAGTGAAGAATGGAGCTTCTTTCTTCTGAGGATCGAGGCCAGATCGCTGCAGCACCACAGTTTTTCCGTCGCGGGAGAAACGCATGGACTGGGCACCTTCGACCTTAATGTCCGTTTTGCTATCGATATCACGCAGAACCAGCGTTTTCGCCCCGACCGCCGACGAGTAACTCAAGTACTTTCCGTTAGTCGAAAAGCTCAGCGTGTTGGGATCGGCCAGTCCGCTGCCGATGCTCTCTGAAGTTTTCTTTTCCGTATCGAACCGGAACAACGCAGCTCCTCCCCCGGCAAAACCTTGGTAGAAAATCGAATCATCGGACACCCAATCGATGCGATTCACGGCTTGGAAGGCTCCGAGATCTTCTGTCTTCTTGGTAGCTAAATCGTAGATGCGAAGCGAAGTTCCCGACGCCACACGCCCAAACGACGAAACCACAAAAGCAATCTTCGACGAATCAGGCGACCAGGCAACGGTGTTTACGTTCGTAGATGAAAATGAGCGGCCCCGAAAGAATGGTGGCTCTTCCAGATCCGACTCGTCGGAAATCTGAATGCTGTCCATGTAGTAGCCGGTTGGCTGCGCAGTGCCCCGCTCTGCGTCGTAGAGGTATTCGGTGAGGTTAAAAATCCACAGCGATACCGGTCCACCACTTTGATCCAAGCGGCCTGCGAAAGCCGTAAATTGGCCGTCAGGCGAAAGCTTCGGAACGCCCGTCGTCATCACACGCGTTTCAGGGATCACCGTCGCTGGGAAACCATTCTTTCCCAATTCCACAACTTTGATGCCCATGTACGGTGGCACATTGAGCGGATGCTGCACCGACATTACTGTCGCGTCGGCATTGATATCTAGCTGACTCACTGAACCGGTAAATTGTTGTACTTGCGATTGGAAGATCGGAGTTTGCGTTTTCGCTACTGGATCCCACGCAAAAATATCATCCATGCCGACAAGGCGAGAGAAAATATTTCCGGATTCGGAAACAGCAAGAGGAGCAACTGGTAAGAGCTCCGCAATTTTTTCTTCTTCCTCTGCGGCCGCAGACATTCCCGCGCCTACAATTGCGGTTCCCACAACCGAGACTGTAAGTAGTTTGTTGATGAACAATCGTCGATAACTAGCTGATTTTTTATGATGCATTTGTATTTCCCCACTACCCATTACAGACAACGGTAACGTAGCGGAGTTGGGGGTCAAGGCGCGGAGTCCAAGTGAAGTTACAACCCTTATCAAAAATACTCAGTGCAAGGCGCGCCTGACAAAAGCAGGAATTAAATTCCGGTAAATTTTTCCGATTGATTCAGCGAGCAATGGATCATGTTTTGCGATGCGTCGATAAAACCACGGACGCGAGAGGTATTGAGGAGTGGAAATCGAGCGCGCCCACTCAAAAGACCGAGCTGCACCTTCTGTGTCGCCCATTTGATAAAGAATAGACCCGACGTCTGCCGCGGCGTCACAGAGATCTTGTACGTAGCTCGATGACAGATACTCTTTTGCAAACTTCAGCCCCTGCAGACGACATCGCCAAACTTCTTGAAATTTTTGGCTGCGACTTTGTTCGCGCACGTGCAGATCAAGCAGTGACTCTTCGATAATCGAAACGCGCGGTGAATGATTGAGCACGCGGATATGAAATTCGTGATCTTCGCTTTGCCAAAGATCCTCGCGGTAAGCACCGGTCGTAGCGAGAAACGTTCGGCGATATACCGCACTACTAGTCACAATGGCGTGTTGGATAGCAAAACTTACAGGGTCGCGGCCTTTTCTAATTTCCCACAAACCAATGGTGCGTTCGAATCGCTGACCGTCTGCATGCACGCCATCGACCTCGAACAGAATCACATCGGGATTCTCGGTAGCGATTTTATCGTCGATTTTCTCGCTCCAGCCAGGCTTAAGCTCGTCGTCGGTGTCGTGAAACTTCACGTAAGTCGCGGTGCTATTCTTCAAAAGGAAATTGCGACCATAAGCGGGACCGCGGTTTCTAGTACCGCGAAAAATTTTCACGGTACCCTTGAGATGAGCTGGCACAAAGCTCTCGGCGTTAAACTCTGAGCAGTCGTCGTAAACTAAAATCTCTTTGGGTGGGCTCTTTTCCCCGGCGATGGAAAGCAAACTTCGAGTAAGAAGTTCCTTCTCGTTGAAATAAGTGATCAACAATCCAAGCGACATCGAGATGCCTTCCCTTTTCTCTCTTGATCAAACGCCTTTAAACATTCTACATTGAAATTAGAAGTTGTTGGTCTTTAGCGAATTTCGGCAAAGCAGTCGTCTGTGGGGGGATGGATGGGTACCGAAATACACGAAGGCAGGTAACGCTATTTCTTGAAGTCTGGTTTTTTAAGACCCAAAAAAAACTGCGTAAGCTCTGAGAAATTATTAAACCGCATGCAATCGGCATCCGGCTCTCCGAAGCCATATCCGGCGTGATAGAAATCCATTCCTGCTTTAGTAGCAGCAATCTGATCGCCAGCTGTGTCGCCGACATATGCCGATTTATTCAGCTGATGCTTCTTCAAAAGCAATTGCAGATTGTCTGCCTTAGGCTTTCCCGTGCGGCCGTAACATTCCCAATCTAAGAAATGATGGCGGAGCGGGTTCTGCTCAAAAAACATATCAAGATAAGGCACGTGGCAATTGCTCACTAGATAGAGCGGAAAGGCCTCGGCTAATTTCGCCAACCCCTTTTCCACGCCTCGATAGAGAACGCCTTGTTGCCCAGACATGATTTGTTTTTGCTTAGTAAGCAGCGTGTCAGAAAACACCTGGCGACGACCGACTGGAAGTTGCGGGAAATACTTTTCGAAGATTTCCTCAAGAGTCATCCCCATCATGCGCGAAACTTCTTGGGGAGTGACCGTGGGTAATTCCTCGCCCAATTCGATGACCGCTAGGGCCCACGCTTCACTTACTGAAGCAGTGGAGTCCCACAACGTGCCATCGAGATCAAAAACTAGGGCGTCATACATACAGCAAACCGAACTCTCTTAGTTATAGCTAGGAGTCAGGCGCGGAGCGGAAGATGCCAATGCGCGGCGATAAACCGACCATTGCTTCCACGCTAAATGAAACTCCAACTTCGCCACTTTCATATCGGCCTTCATACGCGCCAATCGATCGAGTGAACGAGTTTGAACGTCTTTTTTCACTGTCCGGTAATCCTCTTTAAGCTGGCGCCAACGAGCTTGCGCTTCTTCTACACGGTGCTTCAAGGCAGCTACTGTTTCAGGAGACATGCCGTAGTGCACCAGGCGAATTTGCTCGTTGAGCAAGCGCGCGCGGAGAATTTCCGAAGGCTCCGTGCGACGTAAGCGGTAAGTCATACCGACCCAAGACATCGACAGAATTAACCACTTGGTGGGATCCCATTGGTACCAACGAATGCCGTTGCGGTAATCGGCGGCAAAAACGTGGTGATAATTGTGATAGCCCTCGCCGAAGGCCAAGAACGCCATCACCCAGCTGTCGCGCGCCGTTTGCTTATCACTATAGGGACGGGTGCCAAGCGTGTGAGCCAGCGAATTAATGAAGAACGTAACGTGGTTGGTGAAGAAGACCCGAGCGATACCGCCGAAAATCAGTCCACCCATCGGGCTACCGATGGCGTATCCAATGCCGAGCGGCACGATAAAGCCCATAAAAATTGCCAGCGGCACGTAGTAATTGTGCTGCAACATGATCCATTTATCAGCCATCAAATCGGGAGCGAACTCCATGCGCGACGTTGGCCCGGATTTATTCATCATCCAGCCGATGTGGGCGTGCATGAAACCTTCGCGGATATTATGCGGATCTTGATCCGTATCCACGAAGCGATGGTGGCGGCGATGCTCCGATGCCCACCAGATAGCCGAACTTTGAAAGGCTCCTGCGCCAAAGAGTAGGAACAGATTCTTTACCCATGGCCGCATATGAAAACTGCGATGAGCCAAAAACCGGTGATAGCCCGCAGTGACACTTAAACAAGTGCCCGCCGACCCAATCACGAACATTGCAACGAGCGGCCACGTGAGCCCCTGCGTCCAAATGTACCAAGGAACCAAAACAGCGGTTGCGATGGCGGTCCCGATGAAAAACAGTGTGTTGCGCCAATAAATATCTGACCAGTTCACGATAGGTCTCCTTTGATCGTGTCCAAGACTGGGGGGGACTCGATCTGATCTTACCAGAAGGACCCCTGACAGGGCCGGGAGAGAATATCGCTCCTGTTGCGCGAGTGGTCAAAAGAAGATTAAATGCTCAGATGACAAATCTTAGCGAAGGATCCAAGGCTCCTAACTTCTCCCAAGCGTCTGACGACGGAAAAAAAGTCTCTCTTGCCGATTTCAAGGGCAAATACCTGGTTTTATATTTTTACCCCAAGGACCTCACCACGGGGTGTACGACGCAAGCCTGCGACTTTCGTGACAACCTAGCCGGTTTGAAGAAGCTGTCTGCCGCCGTGGTCGGTGTGAGCAAGGACGCAATCGAGCAACACCAGAAATTTCGCGACAAATACGACCTCAATTTCCCACTTTTGGCCGACGAAGCCGGTAAAGCTTGTGAAGCTTATGGCGTATGGAAAGAGAAATCGATGTATGGTCGTAAATACATGGGCATCGAGCGCACGACTTTCATCATTGGACCCGATAGCAAAATTTTGAAAATCTTCCCGAAGGTCAAAGTCAAAGACCATGCTAAAGCTGTGAGCGAAGCAATCGCTGCCGCGAAAAAGAATTCCAAATAGAGGTACTCAAGTGGATTTGAAGGAAAAAATTATTGTAGCGCTGGATGTAGACTCGCTCGCACGCGCTAGCGCCATCGTGCCCATTCTGGCACCGCACGTCGGCTATTTCAAAGTCGGCCTGGAGTTATTGACTCACGCGGGTGCTCCCGCTGTGGTCCAACACATCCGCCGTTTGGGCGGAAAAGTTTTTTTCGACGGTAAATTCTGCGACATCCCCAACACGATCGAAGGTGCCACTCGCGCCATGGACGAGATGGGGGTTTCGTTTTTTACGATCCACGCTAGCTGCGGACCTGAGGCGCTCAAAGCAGCTGCCGGGGTAAAGGGCCATGCAAAAGCGCTGGCAGTCACCGTGCTGACGTCTATTGATGATCCGACCTGCGAGAGCATTTTCGGAGCACCCCCAGCTACCAAAGTTCCCCAGTTTGCCCGCGATGCTTCGCTAGCGGGAATCGACGGTATTGTGTGCTCAGGCCAAGAGCTGGCCTATTTGGGTGCCGATGCGGGGCTAACGAGTCTTCTAAAGGTGGTTCCTGGAATTCGTCCTTCGTGGGCGGCAAGCCAGGATCAAAAACGCGTGATGACTCCTGCTGAAGCAATGAAGGCCGGCGCTAGTCACTTGGTGATTGGTCGCCCTATTCTGCAGCCGCCGATGGGAATCGGCTCGCCTATTGATGCGATTGCGGCGATTTTGAAGGAACTCGCAAGCTAACGATCAGAAGCGCCACTAGGATCAATCCCATCCCCGCTAGCGAGGATGGCGAAATCGTATCTCCAATTAAAAACGAGAATATCGTCGATAAAAAGATAACGACGTAATTCACCACGGTGGCGCGCGAGATGCGCTCGAGTGCCAGCCCGCGACTCATCGAAATCTGTCCTAGCTGCGTCGTCACTCCGATGCCCAAAAGAATCAACCACTGCCAACCTAATGGCGCGACCCAATGAGCGGCAGCAAAAGGGGAAGCCAGCACCAAGGCGATAAATGGGAAATAGAGCACAATCACGTGCGGATCTTCTCCCTGCAGTCCCAACTTGCGCACGACATTGTAACTAACCCCGCTACACATCGCGCCGAGCACGCCGAGAAAAGCGACGGGCCAGTGACCGCTTGCTGTTGGATTAGCGATGAGCACCACACCAGAAAAGGCGACAAGAATCGCTACCCACTCCCGTCGTCTCGCCTGCTCTTTTAAAAACCAAGGCGCTAGCATCGAACTAAAAATCGGATTTAAATATTGCAGCGTCACCGCTTCGGCGAGTGTCATGACTTGAATGCAGTAGATATAAATCGAGAGCCCTAAAAACCCCGTCAGCCCTCGCAGCATTAGTAGGCGTCGATTTTTTCCCACCCAAGATCGCCCCGCATACCAGAGCATAAATCCGGACATGCAAAAGCTAATCAACGTGCGAAAGACCACGACTTCCATCGCGGGGAGTGTCGGCACCAATCGCACGAGCAGTCCCATCATACTGAAATACACTGCGGCCAAAGCCATTTGGCGCAAACCGGGAGTGATAGATAGGGGCATGAGAGGGTTATGCTCGCTTTAACGACACGCCATAGGCGCAAAGACAAAGCCATCCGATCATCAAAGATGTTCCGCCGACAGGTGCTACTGCGCCCAACCAGCGCTGACCAGTAAAGGCCAAGCCCAAAAGCGCTCCGCCAAAAACACAAATACCGACGACAAAACACAACCGCGCAGATTGTACGATTTTCTTTTCACCGAGTGAGAACGTCGCTACCAGCGTGATCGCATGTAGCATCATGTACCTGGCGCCGGTATCGAGCCACGTCAGACGCTCGGGGGTCAGCGTCTCCTTTAGTGCGTGCGCGCCAAAGGCGCCCAAGGCGACAGATAAAAAGCCAAAGAAACTTCCTAGGATTAGAGCGAGGTGGGAATTCATGCAGACATCAAATCAACGGGCGGAGCCGGCGGCAAGCGAAGAAGAGCTGCCGTCTAGATGGGGGCGATTAGCGATAAACCAAGCTACCGTGCGCTCGATTCCGGCTTTAAGAGCAACCTTGGCTTGGAAGCCAAACATCTGGCGCGCTTTCTTTACATCGAGCACGCGGCGCGGCTGGCCGTTGGGACGACTGGAATCGAAAACTAAACTACCTTGATAACCCGTGCACTCTGCGATCATCGTCGCGAGATTACGAATAGAAATTTCCTGACCCGAGCCAAGATTCACCGGCTCAGAGCCGTCGTAGCGCTCGGTGGCAAGAGCAATGCCCTCTGCCGCGTCTTCAACGTAGAGAAACTCTCTCGTCGGAGAACCATCGCCCCAAACGATAATTTCTTTTTGGTTCTTCTCTTTGGCTTCAATGCATTTGCGCACGAGTGCCGGGATCACATGCGAGCTTTCTAAATCAAAGTTGTCGCCGGGGCCGTAAAGATTTACGGGCAATAGATAAATCGAATTGAAGCCGTATTGTTTGCGATAGGCTTGCGATTGCACCAACATCATTTTCTTCGCCAGGCCGTAAGGCGCGTTGGTTTCTTCTGGATAACCGTTCCAAATCTCTTCTTCTTTAAAAGGAACAGGCGTGTATTTCGGATACGCGCAGATGGTGCCAATCGCGACGAATTTTTGGACGTTAAACTGACGAGCGACTTCCATGAGTTGAATGCCCATGATCGCGTTGTCGTAGAAAAAGGAGCCGGGGTTTTTCATGTTCGCGCCGATACCACCGACGACTGCGGCTAAGTGAATCACGCAATCAGGACGCGCGTGTTGGAACAGACGAATGATGTCGTTCTTCTCTCTTAAATCGTAATCTGTAGACCGAGGAGCGATGACGTCGCGGCAACCACGTTGTTGCAATTTTTTGACGACGACTTTTCCGAGAAAGCCGGAACCGCCAGTAACCAGGATCTTCTGGTAAATCACATCCATGTGGACAACCTAACTGTATTGGAGGTTGGAAGGAGCTTGATACGGAGCGGCAAATTCCATTGAACCGCTCTCCTTCTTTTCGAACAAAAGTTAAAAAAGGTTAAGGGTTCAACTATACTAATTATAGTTCTTCCCATTCTCTTCGCCTCTCTCAATGAATAAAATCATCAAAGTAAATGGCCTGAGTAAACGCTATCGTCTCGGCACATCGAATCAAAGCAGTCTCACTCAGAGCCTGAATCACGCAGTGCATTGGGCGACGCAAACGATCCAAGGTAAAGCCGTCGATAACGATGACGCCAACCAGCATATTTGGGCGTTGCGCGACGTGAGCTTTTCGGTGGGCGCCGGCGAAGTGATTGGCCTGATTGGACGCAATGGCAACGGGAAATCCACTCTTCTCAAAATTTTAAGCCGCATCACGTTACCCACCCAGGGCACAGTTGAAATCAACGGCAGCCTCGCGAGCCTTTTGGAAATCGGCACAGGCTTTCACCCCGAGCTAACTGGTCGGGAAAATATTTTTCTCAATGGCGCCATCCTGGGGATGAATCGCACGACGGTTAAGAAGCACTTAGACGAAATCGTCGATTTCGCCGAAATCGGCGACTACTTGGATACCCCGGTGAAGCGGTACTCCAGCGGTATGTACGTGCGCTTGGCGTTCGCTGTTGCCGCGCACTTAGAGTCCGACATTTTGGTTATCGACGAGGTTTTGGCCGTTGGCGACGGAGCGTTTCAGAAGAAATGCTTGGGCAAGATTCAGAGCTTTGGCGGCAGCCAGCGGACTGTGTTCTTCGTCAGCCACAGCCTGCCCTCCATTCGAACGATCTGCTCGCGCGCCATTTTGCTCAACACCGGCCACGTCGTAAAAGACGGACCGACAGAAGAAGTGCTCGGCGAATACAATCGCCTTCTGCAAACTCCGCGCGATATTGAGAACGAAGCTATTGGCAATCGTCTCACCCGCAGTTCTGGAGCCGTTCGCATTAAGAGCATTTCGGCACGTGGCTTAGATGGACGAGAAACTTGGGCTTTTCACACCGGCCAAACGGTCCGCTTAGTGATGGACTGGAAAGCCATTCAGACAGTTCCGAGTCTTGCTGTCTATGTCACGGTGACTTCGATGGTGACCGGAGAAGTGATCACGTCGTCTCGTCAAATTCTGTCGAAATCAGAAGTGGCAGAGAACAACTCTTCTAAGATTGAAGTTACCTTCCCTGAAATCCCACTGATGCCAGGCGAGTACGGCCTAACTGTCTGCTTGGGAGATGAATCATTTGATCGCAGATATGATTATCTCGATTACTCCAACAGCATTCCTTGGCTCTCTATCCACTCAGAAAAGCGAGATAGCTTAGAGCTGGGCGGATACTTCTCCATTCCCACGAAAATTGCCGGCTGACAAAAACAGCAATGCAATCATCTTCATTGTCACCTCATCTATTTCGCGACTATTCCACAAGAACTTTTGCCAGCACGGTATCGCTAGGTTATTTATTTAGCTTAGTTTTTTAAACAACCATGCAAAAAACAACCGACAGCCAGACTAAGAATTCGTTCGGACTCGCATTAGGTGCTTTGGGAGTCGTGTTCGGCGACATTGGTACGAGTCCGTTGTACGCGCTTCGCAACTGTCTCGACGAGATTGCTGTTACGCAAGAGCACATCTTCGGAATCCTCTCGCTGATCATTTGGTCGTTGCTGGCGATGGTTTCGCTGAAGTACCTGCTTTTTGTTCTACGCGCTGACAACAACGGCGAAGGAGGGGTACTCGCACTCACTTCTTTGGGATTTCCCGAGAGGCGCCAGCGCTCGACGAATCAGGCAGCGGATCGCCGCACACTCGACACACCTACTCGACGCACTTTTATTCTCTTGGGGCTTTTTGGCGCGGCGCTTCTGTACGGTGATGGCATGCTTACACCGGCGATTTCTGTTTTGTCGGCGATTGAGGGGATTGAAGTCGCAACACCGGCGCTGCAAGCCTACATTATTCCCATCACGATTTTGCTATTGATTGGGCTCTTCTGCGCCCAACGTTTTGGTACCGGCAGCATTGGCGCGGTCTTCGGCCCGATCATTTTGATTTGGTTTGTCAGTATTGGCGCACTTGGAATTTACGGCATTCTTCAGCACCCGGATATTTTGGCCGCCGCGAATCCGATACACGGATTTTATTTTCTCTTCCACAACGGTAGGAATGGTTTTCTTGTCTTGGGTTCTGTTTTTTTGGCGATTACCGGCGGAGAGGCGCTGTACGCGGATATGGGCCATTTTGGCAAAAACCCGATTCGTAAAGCTTGGTTTTTTATCGCCCTGCCCGCTCTCATTCTCAATTATTTCGGCCAAGGCGCATTGTTAGTTTACGAACCGTCGGCGGCTTCGAATCCGTTTTTCTATCTTTGCCCTCGTTGGGGGCTGTATCCGCTGATTGTGCTCGCAGCGATGACGACCGTCATTGCATCGCAGGCCATGATCTCGGGAAGCTTCTCACTTACGCGCCAAGCAGTGCAGCTGGGATATTTACCGCGTCTTGTGATTCAGCACACGTCTTCCGACGAAATCGGACAGATCTACGTGCCTCGAATTAATTGGATGCTGCTGATTGGTACGGTTTGGTTGGTACTAGAATTCCGCAGTTCCGATGCACTAGCGGGTGCCTACGGCATCGCCGTATCGACGACAATGGTGATCACGACGTTGCTCATGTTCACGGTCATGCGCAAACTCTGGAACTGGAATTTGGCTGTAGCGATTGCTGTCATCGCCTTCTTCTTAGTGATCGACCTAGCGTTCTTCACCGCTAACTTGGCAAAGCTAGGCCACGGCGGATGGTTCCCAATTGCTGTGGGCGTCACGTTCTTCACAATTATGACAACCTGGAGGCAAGGTCGCCGTCTGCTAGGCGAGCGCCTGCAAAGCCGCACCATCCCGATTGCTGAATTTCTGCAAAAGATCCAAGTCGAGCCACCGATTCGCATTCCCGGCACCGGCGTTTTTATGAGCGGCCAGGGTGACGGAACTCCGCCAGCGCTTTACCACAACGTAAAGCACAACAAAGTTTTGCACGACCGCGTAGTGATCATGATGGTTGCTACCGAAAACGTTCCCCATGTTTCAATTGAAGATCGCATCGAGATTCAGCTGCTGGGCCCAAATTTTTATCGCATCACCGCTTATTACGGCTTTAAAGACACGCCCAACGTTCCGGGAGCCTTGAGACTCGCCAAGAACGAAGGAGTCGACGTAGCTATCGACGATGCGACATTTTATTTAGGTAGAGAGACATTATTGCCAACGAAGCGCCCAGGAATGGCGATTTGGCGAGAGAAGCTCTTCGCCACTCTTTCTGCGAACGCAGAGAGAGCGACGGCGTTCTTTAAAATTCCGCCAGAGCAAGTAGTGGAAATCGGAATCCAAGTAGAACTTTGATTAGACGATATCTGCGAAGTGCTTTTCTACTTTGAAGAAGTAGCGACCACCTAAGTACAACCAAGCCACCGTCATCGCCGCACTTATTCCCAGTAGCGATAGATCAATTGGGTGATTAAAGAGGCAACCGCGTAGGGCTTCCATCAATCCAACCATTGGGTTTAACCCAGCTAGCCAGCGATAATCTGCGCGCACAAGGCTGAGCGGATATACGACGGGCGTCGCAAACATCATCAACTGCAACAAGAAGCTCACGCCGTTGTTCACGTCGCGGTAACGCACATTCAACGCGCCTAAGAAAAGCCCGAAGCCTAGCGCAAGAAGCGCCGTCATTCCCACAACGAGCGGCATCCAAAAAACAGCCTTCCAACTTGGGTAGATGCCGTAAAAGAAACAGCCCAAAAGCAAAACCACAAAGGCGATTCCAAAATCGATAACACCTGGAATCGTATTTGAGAGCGGAATCAATACGCGCGGGAAATACACTTTGTTTAAAAGGTGCGCGTTGCCAACCAAGCTCCCGCTGCAGCGGCCAATGGTATTGGAAAACAGCAGCCACAAGATCAAACCCGAAAAGCCGAATAGAGAATAAGGCACACCATCTGAAGGCATTTTAGCGACGGTGCCAAAGAATACGCTGAACACTCCGGCCGACAAAAGCGGCTGAAGCACCGCCCAGATTGGACCCAGTAAAGTTTGGCGGTAACGAACAGTGATGTCGCGCAACGTCATGAACCAGAGCAAATCGCGGTGGCGCCATAACTCTCGGATGTTCAACCCACGAGATGGATCGTTTTCGCCTTCGATAATGAGATGAAAACTCCTGCGGGAGGAGATCGCTTCAGACATAGTTTTTCTCGGGTTGAGGATGGCGTGCTTAGAGCAGATTCCAGTATATCAAAGGCCCACTTCGTCTTCGTCAGAAACTTCCTTACCCGCGGGCAAGTCGATCGGCCCCTCTGGCATGATTTGAGGGGAGTTAGGCGAAAGAAGCGTTGAGACCTCATTGGGTTTTCCAAATCGTGTGCGGTCTAGCGGAATCAGCTCGTGAACAAAACGGCTGCCGCCCGACGGCCGCTTTTCCGGGTGCCCTTGCTTGATACCCGCAATCACGCCCTGCATGGCTGAACGCTGCGACGTGTCGTCGATAGACGCTAGCTCTCGTTCTTTTTCCTGGCGCAGTGCCTGGACTCGCGGCAACTCGTTTTCCGAATAAAACCCAAAGAAGGGCGGTCGGTATTCAAACGTAAATTTGCCCAGAAACATGCCGTGGCGGTAACCGTCTAGGAGCAATCGCCCTCTCACCCACTCTGGCGAATCGAGACTGCGTCTGGGATCGTTACCGAGGACCAATTTCACCTGCGGGTACTTGTCCAAAATTTTTCGGTCTTCTTCAACGTCCGCCTGTTGTGACATCACGATGACAAAGTCCGCGCGGATGCTGGCCTGCCAAATCCATTTATTGAGAGCACTCTTCACAGAAGTTGCGTGAATAGACTTCCCGTACCACCCTTCCGGAAGCACAGAGAGAATCGCAAACGTCAGCTTGCCCCGTTGCACGATTGCGAAAGCGGGAAAGATCCGGCGATCATTTTCGTCCATCACGTTGGTGGCAACAAATTTGAACGATGCTTGCTTTGCTAATTTCTGAAGCGTCTCCTTGCCCAAAGCAAAATCCGATGGCCCAGGTGCAAATATATCGAGACTCATAACGTTGAGTGCCTCGACGATAGTGGGAGCTTGATCCGCAAACTTTTTAATGTCCGTCGCACCCTCTGGAGCAAACAGATTGCCACCGTCGACATAGAGCAGGTTTGTAGGATTGGTGCGAATTGCTTCTAGCGCATTCGATTCGCGATCCAAGCCACCGTAGGGAGTGGTGGGACTCGTCGAAGGGGTAAATGTCCCCTGTCGGCCCGATTGATAGAGCAATGTGTAGGGGAAAAATTCCCCCATCGGGATCACTGGCGCCTCTTTTGTTGGCGAACTGGAACAAGCTCCAAGCAACAGCCCCAAACCCAAAGCGCACCGCGTCCAAGATTTCATAAAATTATTTTATCATGGCGCCCGTACCGAACTTGACTGAGCTAGCCAGGAGGGGAAAATCACAATCTACTTGGGGGAAATTTTGATTAAAAAATTATTTATCGTCGGTGTCGCGTTTGAATTCTTCATGGTCCAATTCATGGCGACAGGGTTTGCTTGTAGTGCATTTCAATTGTCTGATTCGGATCATCTCGTCGGAAAAAGCTATGACTGGCACCAAAGTCACGGAATGGTATTTACCAATTCTCGCAAAATGAAAAAAACAGCGTTCCTGCTGGATACTTCTGAGACGGCAGAAGAATGGACTTCCGAATACGGCAGTCTCACCTTCTCCCAACATGGCAAAGACTTTCCATTGGGCGGCATGAATGAAAAAGGCCTCGTAGTAGAAATCTTGTGGCTCAACGCCACTCAATACCCACTCTCGGACGCACGCCCGACGGTTAACGAACTCCAATGGATTGCGTACCAGCTCGACAATTTTTCGACTGTAAAACAAGTCATTGCAGATGTGGCTAAACGCCGCATCTCGCCGGTAATGGCTAATGTTCATTACTTGGTTTGCGACACCACACCTGAGTGCACGGTCGTTGAATTCATCAAGCGCAAAGAACAAGCGCCCGATGGCTCGACTCTCAAAGCAAATGTGATCACTAATGATAGTTACGAAACATCGGTGGACCATTTGAAAGACTTCAAAGGATTCGGCGGAACCAAAGCGGTCCCCACCGACACTAGCTCTTTGTCTCGCTTCACATCGCTCGCAATGCAGTTAACCGTGCCAACAGGCAAGACCGCAATGGAACATGCCCTAGCGTTGTTAGATGGCGTGGAGCAATCCAATTTCAGTGTCTGGAACATTGTCTACAATCCAACGAAACAAACAGCAAGCTTCCGAACTGCTGGAGAAGATTCCAAAAATATCCGCACGATTGATCTGTCGAAAATCGATCTATCCTGCAAAACGAACAAGCTTGGAAATTACGTAGATTTCCAAACGACTTCGACTGGCGACCTTACGTCGTCATTGCTCGGGTATGATGCAGCAGAGAACAAGGCAATCGCAGAAAAAGGCATGTCGCTGCTAGAAGCAAAATTGCCTAAGGCAGCAGTAAAGGTGCTCACTCAAAAAGTTAGTGAGTATCCGGAGACTGAGAGTTGTGAGGAGTAACTAGCGGAACTTTTTCTGCTACTACTTTTTTGCGCCGTTTGGGCTGGGCTGATTTCGGCAACGTTCGAATCAGCCTGGCCGCGGACCGCTCATAAAACGATCGGCTATCAATGATCTTCGCCGACAGAGAAGCAATTAGACTCGCCATCATCATCGCAAAAATCGCCGAATGTCTGTCAGTCATTTCCATAACCAATACAAACGAAGTAAATGGCGCGCGAGTCACTCCGCTCAAAAACGCAATCATCCCCAACAGGATAATAAAATTCGCGTTAGTGGCGTGGGTGAGTTGCGCGATTTTTGCGCCAATTGCAGCTCCTGCCGCTAGCCCAGGAGCAAACATTCCACTCGCCACTCCCGTCGAATAAGTAGCAAGCGGCGCAAAAAACCGAGCTGCCACCAGGCCCCAGGATATTTGCTTATCGTCGTCAAACAACAAGTGCAGGATCAGATCTGAGCCACCGCTAATCATCATCGGCCCGACCCACCACGCGGTCAGCGGTAGAAAAACCCCCATCGAGAACGCAAGCCACAGGCGCCTACGTTCCTGCCAGCGGCCAGTTGCTTTGGAGATTAAATGCAGAATTTTTCCAAATACCCCGCCGAGAAATCCCACAAACAAGCCAATACCAACTGCCCAAGGTAAAAGACTCGCTGTCACCACCGGCATTTTCGGAAAACCGAAATACAAGTAGGGGCCTTGCAAACCTTGCGCAACTAACCCTGCAATGATCACAGCAGAAATCAGCATCGTCTTAAAACGATGGAAATTGCGGTGCGATAGTTCTTCAATCGCGTACACGATTCCGCCCAGCGGGGTATTGAACGCCGCTGCAATACCGGCTGCTCCCCCTGCGATAAGTAAGCTGTGATGATTCAGATTGGGCCAAATGCTGCGAAAACGCTTACCGAAGCCATAAAAAATGCTCGCGGATATCTGAATAGTAGGACCTTCGCGGCCCATCGATCCGCCACCAACTAAAGCGACGAGCGAACTCAGAATTTTAACCACGGCAATGCGAAAGCCCACCCAGCCATCCATATGCGGGGGATCTACCGCGCAAGCCGCCATGACATGGGGAATACCACTGCCACCTGCGGCAGGCGCAAACCGCGTCACCATCCATCTGGAGAGAACAAAGCAGAATGGTCCTATGGAAAACAGAAACCAGGGATAATCCCGCAGCAGCATCTGACAGACCGTCGCCGCACCGTCAAAAGCCTCGGCATATAACACCGCAACAAGTCCCGCTGCAGTCGCCGCAAGCCAATACACACCTGCCTGCAGCGCCGAATGACGACTTAAATACTTGGAGATCTCGGGCCAAAAAATTCCCTGCTCCACCCAGCCCGCTACACTACGCAGCGCGCTTCTTGCCAACCGCACTCCTACGCGCCATTGGTCCGCCAAGGCGCGTTTCGGATGTTTTGGAGAAGGAGTTTGTTGCATGGGAGGAGTTTAAGTTAAAATTCTCCCATGCGGATATTATTTTATTGGATTTGTGCAGGCGTTCTACTGGTCAACGGGTTAGTCGCTCTGTTTTTTCCAATGATACTGTGGTCCCTACTCATTCTAGGGCCCATCATGATTCTGGGGATGTGCGATGCGCTTCAGACGAAACAAACCATCCGCCGCAATTTCCCAGTGCTCGGCAATTTCCGCTACTTGTTTGAAACCATCCGACCTGAAATCAATCAGTACTTTATCGAATCAAATTCGGATGGCGTACCCTTTAGTCGCGAACAGCGATCAATCGTTTACCAACGCTCTAAGAAGGAGCTCGATACCCTTCCTTTCGGAACTCAAAAAGCCGTTTATGCCGACGGCTATGAGTGGGCCACGCATTCTCTCATGCCCGTGCACGTAGCACCTGAGTCGCTACGCCTGACGATTGGTGGCGAGAGTTGCACCAAGCCTTATTCGGCGAGCATCTTAAATGTTTCGGCGATGAGCTATGGCTCTCTCAGTAAGAATGCCATTCTCGCTTTGAATGGCGGCGCCAAACTTGGCGGCTTCGCGCACAACACGGGTGAAGGGGGATTGAGTCCCTATCACTTGCAACCAGGCGGCGACATCATTTGGCAAATTGGTACGGGGTACTTTAGTTGCCGCGAACGCGATGGCACTTTTAGTGCTGCACTTTTTGCAGAACGTGCGGCAATGCCTAATGTGAAGATGATCGAGATCAAACTTTCGCAAGGCGCCAAACCCAGCCACGGTGGAATTTTACCCGCAGCAAAAGTCAGTAAAGAGATTTCGGAGATCCGCGGCGTGCCTATGGGTGAAACGGTCATCTCCCCTCCTGCGCATTCGTCGTTCTCAAGTCCACGTGGCCTTTGCGAATTCATCGCAAAATTAAGAGAGCTCTCGGGCGGCAAGCCGGTTGGATTTAAACTTTGCGTTGGAAAAAAGCGTGAGTTTGTAGCGATCTGCAAAGCCATGGTGGAGACAGGCATTCTTCCCGATTTTATTACCGTCGATGGCGGCGAAGGCGGCACGGGAGCTGCGCCTTTGGAGTTTTCAAATTCCATCGGTTACCCACTGCGGGATGGTTTGGTATTCGTCCACAATTCACTCGTCGGCTTCGGACTCCGCAACCGCATTCGACTCATTGCCAGTGGCCGCGTAGTGACCGGCTTCGACATGATCACTGCATTTGCTCTTGGCGCGGATCTTTGCAATTCCGCACGCGCAATGATGATGGCGTTGGGATGTATCCAAGCGTTACGCTGCAATTCCAACGAGTGCCCCACGGGTGTGGCAACTCAGAAACCAGAGTTGGTAAAAGGCCTCAGCGTTTCGCACAAAACAACTCGCGTTGCTAATTTCCAAAATCAAACAGTACAGAGTGCGGCAGAAATCATGGGAGCTATCGGCGTATCGAGTCCGATTGATATCCAACCGTGGCACGTCTTGCGCCGCACTGGCAGCGGAGAGATCAAAAACTTCGGTGAGATCTATCGATTCTTAGAAGCGGGATCACTCCTAAAAGATCCGCCTCCTCCGGGGTTTGTGAACGCAGTTCGTGCTTCAACACCCGAAAGCTTTGCTGCAATCGATGCCTAAGTTCTAGGCAGTTCGCGCCAAAGTGGAGACAGAAGCCGTTCGCAATTAGATACTTGCACCGTTTCTGTCCAGACCTTACCCCCCTGTTTAAGAGCTATCCAACGTAAGCCATTGGTTTAAGGTCATTCCATTGCTGTCTTCACAATTCCGCCCAAAAGCTACGCAGCTGCGACGTATTTTGTCAGGCGTCTAAGAACGAGACACTTTAGTCAAATTCCCCAGCCGCACAGAGCACTTACCAACGAGAACTTCTGCTGGCATGGCACCTGCTTTCTATATCTATGAATGCGTGTCTTTTTTGCCATCACCACTTTCCTCTTCTTCGCCGGGTGCTCTTCGACCTTCGATCAAACGAATATCGAGATTGAGCCGACGCTTGGTGTATTGGGCGGAGCTATTCTGGCGACGCAAAACACGGGACTCGTGGCGATGAATCGTCCGAAGTCGCAGCTGTTTCGCTTGCAGCAATTCATCGACCCGCTTCCCTCTGCTTACGCCGCAGCGAATTCGTGCGGCGCCGTCACCTCCGGTGACTGCTTAGATGATACTGGGCAGAGCGCTGGCGCAAATCTTCAAGTCTTCTATGACAACTGCCAATCCCCCGGCATGGAAGACGCTGGTTACTGGCGATCCTATTTCGTTTTGCGTTTTGAATCGCAAGCAACTTGCACAGCAGTAAAGGCCAGCGGATTCGCCGGCGCAGGACTCGCTGCTGTTGCCGGCGAAAAAGTAACTCGTAATATTGGCTCCCTAGGCAATCCCGATGAAGATCAGGAGAACGTGCGCTTAGCGACGGTCTTGGGAGATCTGTCGGAAGCTGTATTCATCTATTCCAACTTTCCAAGCGGTTGGGACAAAACCAAAACAGGTGGTGTCGAAATTACGTTTGAAAGCTCCACTACAAGACGAATGGTCATTAAGGGCATGCACGTAAAAGCAGCTCGCTTTACCCAGATGCCTATTTCCACCACTGGATCTTTTGATTTAACCACTTTGGGAAAATCACTCACCATGACTTGGGACCACACGATCAATACCGTTACGACGGGTGAGTCGTTGTTTAACATTGGGCCTGCTGTCGTAGGCAATGTAGGCGCTGCTTCCTTCGGCGACAGCTCCGATGCACCCGCTGCAACTTTCGACGGCGATGTCGTCGTAAATGGAAACACGGTCCAAGCGGGATCCGTGTTTCGCATTCAGCAGAATATTGCCCAAGGGGTTGCGGTCGCAATCGTAACTTCGCCGCTGGTTTATGATGACGCCAATTGCTGCTGGCCAAGTAGCGGTGTCGTCGAAAGCCGCTTTGACTTGAGCTACCCAGCCCCGACAGTTGAAGACCGGATCGAATTCACCGGCGCTTCTTGCGGTGCTGTTATTTACGAAACAAGCGAAGGTGTCTCTGCTCGGGACATGCTAACTCACTGCTTCTAATTCCCGCCAATCGACGACAAATGCCACATTTCTAAGCACTTGTTTCCCCTCGGAATTCCAATCGACCCTGCGTGTCACTTTATTAGAATCCGATAACTTCTAGGGTAACTAGCCCTAGATATGAAAAAACCGCGTCTAATATTCAGCTATCTCGCTCTGGCACTGTGGCTACCGGCTTGCTCGGAAACGCCATCGGCATTGGTTGATTTGGAACCGGCACTGAGCGTTTTAAGTGGCGCCGTACAAGCCACTCAGGAATTTGGACTACTGGCGCGCTCGACACCTAAGCCATCGTTCTGGGTCCCGCAGGCTTTTGATCTCTTCCCCAAAGCCTGGGCCGCACCCCAGTCCTGCCCTGCTGTAAATGGATCCGATCCTACGACGAGCTACTGCGACAACGAGACGCTCGTGCTTTTCTACGACCATTGCCAAAACACAAATTTCGGCGAATCAGGTTTGTGGCGGATGTATACCCGCCTTGAATTCCCCTCGAGTGCTGACTGCACAGCGGTGCATGCTTCTGGATTCACCCCCGCAGTTTTAGCGTCGTTGGTCGGGAAGACCGTCACGCGGACGTATGGTATGGGTCCAAACGGCGATCAAAACAACGTGCGCTTTGCTCCGTCCTTAGCAGAAGCCGTGTATCTCTATTCTGACTATCCAAGCGGCTGGCACGAAGACCGCACCGGCGGCGTGCAAATCACGTTCACCTCTTCGACCGAGCGCAAACTCGATATTAAGGGTGTGCACGTGCGAAGTGCGATTCACCCTGGCTACTCTGAGAACGTAGATACCGACACACTCGATTTGCTAACGCTCACCAATGCTGAAGTGACGAGCAAAGCCCGCTTCATTTGGGATCACACTTTAAATACGGTGAAAGCCGGCGATTCGATCTTTGAAATCGGACCTGCCATCTCCGCAAACGCAGACGCTCCGGGTTTCGCTGAGGAGATGAGCAGCGACACTACAGCCCCTTTGGATGGCTATATTCTGGTTTCGGGTAATCGCGTGAAAAAAGGTGCGACCATTCGCGCGCAGCACAATATCGCGAGCGGCATCGGCATCATGATTGTCACCGAAGACTTAGTCTGGTCGGATCCCAGTTGCTGCTGGCCCACTAGCGGCACAATCCGCGGCGAGAGCGATCGCAATTTCTCGAGCGCCACTCTCACTGAAACTCTCCAATTCACTGGCGATAGTTGCGGCTCTATCGAGTACGTCACCATCACTGGCACCAGCGATGTGAATCAGCTCTATCACTGCTTTTAATACTCCCAGCGTCCAAAACTCAGTCGCACACCCCATCGCCTCTTAGCTAACTCCCCTGGCATAGACATTGAAATGCATCTCCGATCATGGAGTTTGCATGAAATCAAAACGCCTTAGTGATCCGTATCAAGCGCTGGAATTTTTCTCGTCCATTCGAAATGAGCGGCAAGAAGTACTAGCGAGTTGTTTTCTCACTGCGAGAAATGACGTCATCGCAGTTCGCGAAGTTTTCAGAGGAACTATCCGAGGCACTTGCGCGAGCCCGCGAGAAATTATTCAACAAGCCTTGTTGCTTAACGCTGCTGGCATCCTTGTCGCGCACAATCACCCATCCGGAGATCTCAATCCCTCCGACGAAGATGTTTATTTTACTGAAAAGCTTTCCGAAGCCACGTCGCTCATGGGGATCTTATTAATCGATCACCTCATAGTGGGACCCGGACGATCGTTTTACAGTCTTACGCTGCGGCAGATGTTCGAGCCGGCTGGCGAATTCCCAAGGCTAGCGCCAGACAGATAAGGGTAAACGCGGCCGACACGATAAAGGGCAATCCCAACCAGCGTTCGAACAAAAATCCAGATGATGTGGGACCTAGAATTCTTCCCAATGCCGAGAGGGCTTGTCCCTGCCCCAGAGTTTTGCCCTGTTTGCCTGGAGCTGCAGATTGAGAAAGTAAGCTAGTGATGCTGGGATTAAAAATCCCAGTACCGACGGCAATGAGAGCCATATCAGCCAAGAACAATGGGTAACTTCCCAGCTCGCCCAAAGTAGGAATCAGCCCAATGGAAATCGCCACAAAGACGATCCCAGCCATCAAGAGTTTGCGTTCGCCAAATCGGGTAGTGAGTTTTCCGATGAGAAAACCTTGCACGATCGTTGCGACTACGCCGACTAGGATCAGCATGGAGGCAGTCATCAAGGCTGCCTTTTTTGCGGAGGTTCCGGCCAGGTGCTCGGCGGGCAGCCAGGTAAACTCGATAAACATGCCGACCACTTGTTCGAATTGTGAAAACGCGGCGGTGAAGAAAAAGAAGATTCCAAATAAGAACAGCACCTGGGGTGAAGCCACCACTTCTTTCAGACGGCGCCAAGACAAACGGCGTTCCTCCAATACATCGGTGGCGACGCGCAGTTTGCGTTTCTCAGGTGGATTGGTTTCGGGCAGTTGGTAGTAAGCCCACAGAAAATTCACAGCGCAAAGTGCAGAGGCAGCAAAAGCGGGCATCTGCAATCCAAACTGGCTTAGAAAACCGCCAATTGCGGGTCCAAAAACAAAGCCCAGACCAAACGCAGCTCCAAGCATTCCCATCCCACGAGCCCTGCGCTCGGGCGGCGTAATATCGGCAATGACTGCCTGAGCACTACCTAGGTTGGCACTGCCGAAGCCAGAGAGGAAACGGGCAAAAAACAAGACTTCAAGCGAAGGAGCCAGAGCAAAAATCAAATATCCAATGGAGCTAATGGTCACACTGGTTAGAATCACCGGCCGCCGGCCAAAGCGATCCGAAAGCCTGCCCCAAAAAGGCGAAAACAAAAACTGAGCGCCTGAGAAACAAGTCCCCAACAGCGTTACCCACATTGGGCTGGCACCCATCGACTGCGCGTAAAAGGGTTGCACCGGGATAACCAGTCCAAAGCCCATCAAGTCTAAGAACAAGGTGAAGAAAATAATGCCCATTGTGCGGCGTTCGGTCTTATCCGCTGGGCTCTTTGCTTGCGACATCGTGGTTTGATCCCTTCTAACTGGCTTTTCGAATCCGCGATCACAATCGGAATAGGGTCCAATGTCAAAGCGACTTAATGCAGGCATCTCACTTGCAATGTTCTAGTTCAGACAGCGGCTGCGCCGGCGAAGCGCAGAGACTTGAACGGAGACGTGACGTGAAAACAGTGAGAATACTCCCTAATCCCCCAGCAAACCTTGGCGATAAACGGCCCCCTGTACAGGCAAACACCGTCACTCCGCCATCGCCAGCCACCAGCCAACTGCAGTCCGCATACGTTGCCTACGTCCATTCGGTCATCCGAGATTTATTAGAGCGAGAGAGCAATCCCATCGAACGTCAAAATTGGATGCTCCAGTTGACCAAGGGCACCAAACCCGAAACCGTTCCCTTATGTCTGATTTATTCGGCGGAATATCGCCACCTGCGTGTCCGCCGCATGTTCGAAAAAACCTTTAAGCGCCCACCGACGTGGGATGAATTACGCCATTGGTCGGAAGGCCCATCAGCCAATAAGAGCTTTGAAATGATCTGGGCGGCGATGCTCAATTCGCCGGAATACACGGCCCGCAACGGCCAATCGAATGAGACTTTTGTCCGCGCATTATTTCGCGACGTTTTAGACCGCCGTCCGGAATCCCATGAAGCAGAGGGCTGGCGAGGGTTGTTAGATGCTTTCGCAGCAACGAGAGAATCGTTGGTAGAGCAATTCCTGCATAGCAAAGAATACCGCTCGCAAATGATCCGCCGATGGAAAGAGACTGGATTGGGCCGCGGACCATTACCGCGAGAAACAGCAGAATTTGTTTCAAAGTGGGAAGCCGGGCATCCACCAGAGAAACTATTGGCCGAGATCCTGTCTAGCCCGGAATACTTTGTGCGCCGTTTGCGCCGTAACTTAAACTAAAACCCAGTCGTTGCGAGCGTAGCGAAGCAATCTCCTGCCCTTCATTACGAGGGCGGCCTGGACAAATTCCATCTGGCACCGCGGTGCTGCTCCCGAACGTCCGTATCGCGGGCAATAAACCAGTTAAAACTTAAAGACGACTTCCGCGATCCGAGCGCGAGAGAAACCACTAGAAATTCAAGGCCCCCAGGCGTGACGGTCGGGAGCAGTACCGCGGTGCCAGATGGAATTTCTCCAGCCTCCGTCCTCCTAACGAACGGCGGGAGATTGCTTCGCTTCGCTCGCAACGACTGGTGGCCGTCCCTTTATTTGCAAGATAGTTTCGTCCAACGGAGTTCCCCCGTCCGTCTCGGCATAGCCCACGGCCTCCTGCAGCCGCGGATGACCCGTCACTGCCATTGCAATTAACGCGTTTCTTCGCAACCCATTGCGCTTTGCGCGAGTCATTGGCGTGCCGCCAAACATCTGCCGGTATGCATGGTCGTCCATCGTTGCCACTATAAACAAATCCCAGTTTAGTCTAGGCTCTAGGTCCTGAGGCGGGTCCAGTCGTCTTTTGGGTTTGATGTTATAGGGGCAAGCAGTCTGACAAATATCGCATCCAAAATAGTACTTCGCCAGGTGAGGCCAGAACTCCAAAGGAATCGGCCCGCGGTTTTCAATGGTCCAATAGGCAAGGCATTTGCGTGCATCGAGTCGATAGGCTTCGTCCAGGGCTCCGGTCGGGCAAGCCGTCTGGCATTGGCGGCACGGGCCGCACCCGCCCTGCTCAGTCTTCCGATCCACCGGCACTGGCGTTTTGTCGTCGATGGTCAGGTCCAGGGTGGTAAATGCCTCCGCCAACAAAACCTGGCTGCCAAATTCCGGACTAATCCAAAGCGTGTTCTTTCCGATAAAGCCACTCTGGCCCTGTGCCGCCAGCGCTCGCTCCAGGACCGGGGCGGAGTCTACCGTCACCCGGTAATCATCGTGCAAACACGAAAAGCTTTGAAACACGGTCTCTACTTTCCGTCTCAAAACTTTGTGGTAGTCCTTGAATCTCGCATAAGCGGCAACTTGCGGCTCGGCAGCGCAATCGACGGTACGGAAGCTGGGATGTTGGTAGGACATACAAAAGACAACAACCGATCTGCACCCAGGAAGAATCTGGCGGGGATCCAAACGGACGTCGCGATAGCGTTCCAAGAACGCCATGTCGCCATGTTTGCCCTCGGCAATCCAGCGGTCGAAACGGCTTCCAGCTGCCGGATAAGCGGGTGGCACAATGCCCACCACTTCCAGCCCGTGCAGGGCCGCTACCGTCGACAACTGGTGTCTATTGATAATGGATTCTTTCACAGTACCCGCTGTTATCATGGATCTGGCGTGACCAACAGAGACTCACAAAACAGGATCCAAATCCCCCTATGAAGCCGATTAAAGTCTTCTCCGAATTGCTAAGTCCTATGAGTTGGGCGGTCCTCTACGCGGGCTTCATTCCGATGTTCGTCCTTGTACTGCGTCCTTCCTGGTCGGAGTTTGGCTACTTCGTCTTAATCGACACCATTGCCCTTATGCTGATGATAGTTCTGCCGACCGAGCGGTGGCTGTTCCAGGCCATCTGGCCGCACAGCAAGGCTTACTTCCCCACGTTTAATCCAGAGCCCTACGCGACCGCCCCAACCAAGAAACGAATCGAGCTTTTCGAGTCGCTCATCCGCTTCCCGCAGCGCCGAGCGGCCTTCTGCGCGGTTATTAGTTACCTGAAATACGTGCCCGCCCTGTCGTATGCGGTGTTTTACTGGGAACATGATTATTCGGTAACGATACAAGCAGCTCGGATCTTGGCGCTTTTTACCGTCATGTGCTTCTATTTTTACGGGGCACTCTACTTCGAATACCACGCACGCGTTTCTGAAGTGATTGCGACTCTGCATCAAACGCAAGACTGGACCGAAGTGTTTATGAACGCCCATCCTTCTTATCCGAATATGCACTTTGACCAAGCGCACGTGGTTTCGGTGAACTCTATTTGGGCCAGTATGATTGCGGCATTGGGTATCATCGCCTGGAGCTCTGGAACGATCAGTACACAGCTACTTGTCGTCGAGATTCTAGCCTGCAGCATTGGCGCTTTCATCTTGTGCAGCCGGTTGTGGTCCTTGGAGCGACGCTATTTCTTGGGCGGCCTACAGCAGCTTTTCAAGCAGCTGGATAATTTCAACCCTCAAGAGGCGCAACGAGTTTTGCCGCTGCACTCCTCTCCGATTTTGGCCCGTTTCGACAGCATTTTTAACCTGTTGATGGACAGACTGCGAGCCAACGAGCGCGAGATTTCGCACTGGATTTTCTCGGTTTCAGAACAGAGTCGGTTTCGGGCACTCGGCGAAACCTCCGGATTAATTGTGCACGATTTAGGCGCTCCGCTGCAGGTTGTAGCGTTTTGCGCCGAGCAAATCGTCGAAGACCCCACCCGGGCCCAGAACCCGCGGTATGTAGAGCAGCTCCAGCAAAACATTCAACGCGCTCTTGACCTGATTCAATCTTGGAGAGCCTACCTAAAGAATCAGAAAACCAACGAGCAAAAGGCCGGTTTGGATGATGCGTTTGTTCACGTTAAAAAGCTTCTGGCGACCCAGATCGAGCCGTTTCAATACAACTCGGTCCGACTGGAATTCGACGCTAAATTAAAGGCGATATCGCTCAAGATCCCGCGCGCAGAACTCATTCACATTTTGGTCAATCTACTTTCCAATAGTTTTAATAATCTTATCCAAAATCAAATCGCAGATGCGGTTATAACCCTAAAACAGGTTGAACTAGACGATAGCGCGATCGTTATCGCTATTACGGATAACGGCACAGGCCTAAGACCAGAGGTTTTTGAGCAACTTACCGCGTTTCAGTTTCTCCCTCGGCAGAACGAGCGAAGCCGCGGCGGAATGGGTCTCAGACTTGTAAGACGATTAATAGAGCAAAACGGCGGGGGACTTACCGCCGTAGAAACTCCAAATGGTACAGAGCTCAGACTAAAATTGATATTAGGTTAAGCAGCAGAGAAAGACTCAATGACGGACAATAAGAAAAATATATGGGTGGTTGAAGACGATGCAGGTTTGCAATTCGTCTATGGGGAGATTCTTGGTTTTCGTTACAATCTGACGTTCTTTGGGACGTTAGAAAAGTTCCGAACCGCGCTTAAGCAAAGGGTCGACAACAGCAATCCTGATTTGCTGATTATGGATCTGCGCCTGCCCGATGGATCGTTTTTGGATCTGTTGATGGAAGCCGACAGTCCAAAACTTTTCTCGATGCCGTTCTTGGTTGTTTCTTCAATGGACGATCTTGATGCGTTACGAATTTGCTTTGAAGAAGGTGCAATTGATTACATCACCAAGCCTTTTGGTAAGAGCGAATTGATTGTAAAGATCGAGCGTATTTTTTCGCGTCTGCCTGAAGCGCGTGTTTTTCCACGCCAACAGCCAACCGAAACTGGCGCGATGGGACAAGAGATTTTGTTAGATCCTGTTACGCTTACCGTTCGCCGTGGAACGCTGCAGTCGAGTCCTCTGACCTCGAAGGAGTTTCAAATCTTGTCGGTGCTAAAGAGCGCACCACAAAATTCGCTCCCCCGAGATCAGATCGTGGACCGGGTTTGGCAAAAAACCAAAGTCACTGGCAAAACTCTCGACGTTCACTTATTCAATCTGCGCAAAAAGCTGGCCGCACTTCGGATAGAGCTGGTGTTCCAACCGCCGCAGTCGTTTCGACTGCTAAGCGATCGGATGGATAGCTAGTTCTGGCAAAACATCACCAACGCTTTTTGGAAACTCCCCAAAATACAGCGGCACTAAATCCGGGTGATAGGCCTTTACCACTACACCCCTGCCAACCAGATGCGATGGCGTCATATCGATGAAGTAAGTCTGCTCCAACGACGGCGGCGTTGATTCTCTAGGCGCCGCCATACGCGGCATCCGACGCTCTAGCCATTTTTTAATTGTGTCGATGCCTTGTGGACATAGCGACCATTCCTGATGGAAAAGTGCCGTGGGCGCTCGCTCGGGTGTAGTCGACGGTAGTTCCTCGCCCCACAAAAAAGCCAATCGCTGCAGAAGTTCCGACTCCGCCTTGTGGGCGGCAATTGCCAAAGAAGCCGCCGAGCCAAAGCCGCAGATAAACGGATGCTTGCTGCGGTCTTTGGGAATACCAAAAATACCAAGCACGGTGGTTTGCGGACTTTTATAAAATTCTATCGTCGTAAAAACGAAGAGCTCTTGCAGCTGAGTGCGGGCGGTAAAGCTGCAATCGATAGATTTCAGTTCCTGCCACCCCAACCAAGTGCGCAGCACTTGGTCGCGCTCTAGCAGCTCACGATAGGCGCTGGCGCACGCCTCAAGCTTTTCGGTGTGTGATGCCACGCCATTTGATTTAGAAAGACGACTCGTTTGTGTTTCCTCGCCAAACACTTTATCCGCGGGCCAGCGCTCTGATGTGCCGCCAACCTGGAAAATGGTTACCTCGCTGGGCATTGCGCTAAAGAAATCTAAGATCGCAGACCGCTCGACTAATTCAAACCAAGCACGATGCAGAGGTGGACCTTGCAATGAAGCAGCGCTGGCGCTGACGCCGCCCTTCTCCACTCCCTCAGCAGATATTCCCAGCATTGAAATTTCCAAGTCGCCAAGGACTAACTTGTCCGAGAAGACCTGCGGCTTTCGCCACTTTTGACTGAGAGGAAAACTGTCTGAAACGGCTTCAAACGCTGACTTAAGCGTTTCCGGATTGCTTAGCACTGTCTACCTCCTGGCCAAAGGCGCGGTAGAAGACCATGGCGCGATCCAGGACTGCCAAACAAGATTCCAGTTGTTTGAGTGGAACGATCTCGTCGAAAGTCTCCAGTCCCTCGGCAACATGCGCTTGATCGAGATGAACGTGGTTCGCAACGACGGTGACGCAATCACCCATCCCGCATTTTTCAGTAACCGAATTCACCAGCGTAGGACCGACTAGGACCGTGAAATACTCTGCTAAAAAAGTGTAAGGTACATAGAGTGTGGGATCTTCCTCGATAACATTGCCCAGAAACATCACGAGGTTTTGGATCGCGGGGCTCACGGGTACATCACCGTTAGTCGCACCTGCGCGCGAAACTCGCTCCATGTCTGCACGCGCCCAGGCATCGTGACCCTGCTCTTCTTCAAACTTGTGATTGAAATAGTCGGCTAGCTTACTCTGGTTGCGTGCCTGTGCGACTTCGTGCGCACGCTTTAAATAAATGGGTGTGTGGCGAATAAGAAATTCAATTCCTTGGAGGTAGTACTTCAGCTGATCGGGCTCTAGTTTTCCCTCGGCGGACAATACGTAAATTGGATTTCTGGAAAGTGACTCGGCTGCATACTTTTCAACAGTTTGTTTGAAAGCCTGCGATACCATCTGAAATTACCCCGCTAAAAAAAGAAAGGTCCCATCGGCATTGCCAAAGGGACCCTTCAAAACTTTTAGAAGGTGAATAGCGCGAATTGCTTTTTCATGGCTGCCTCCTTTCTCTTCACAAGAATTATTGAAAGGAGTTGGTTTGTTGGCCTCTCGATGGACACGAGACACGCCGATATGTCGTAAAACAAAACCCATTTAATCCCCCAACCCCATGTCCGATATTATTTTTCGGGGATCGGATGGCGACTTAAGTTTTGCTGATCGCAGTTAGCTCCGCTTAACTGACGTGGTTTTATCGACGATTTATTTCACGATCAGGGTTAGTAAATCTTTATTGTGCAGAGCGTTGTTTGTTTGAAATAGTGCGCCGCTTTGTGGAACGCCCTAAATCACTGCACTGACGCGGTTCTCCTGATCACCGACCGTCACTACGTTCGTCTAGCCAATCATGCGGCAAGGCGAGTCTTGCTACGAAAACCCGGGAGTATCACTCGAAGAAGAGTGCACTCGTTCTTCCCCGATTCAATGCACGGTCAAGTTGCGCGCGCGCTCACTGCAATTAAACGCGGAGAGAGTGCGTGGCAGGGAGAAGTTCAATATCTCGGTTCCTCCGGGCAATCCCGCGACGGCCATCTACAGGTCGTTCCGCTGATTGAAAAAGTAAAAGCTGCTGAAATCGCATTTTTGATTTCTGATTTAACTGTACAAAAGCAAACCCAAGCCGAGCTAAGAGAAATAAATCGTCGATTACTTCTGGGCATGCGTCTATCGAGCGTCGCTAGTGCCAACCTAATGCTTTCGCACTCTCTTCAATTTCCCATCTCCATGATGGAGCAGTATGTGCGACGTCTTATCGACACTGCGGAAACTGCCACGGACCCCATTCGCTCTAGGCTAAGAACTGAGGCGGCGGTTCTGGAGAAATCAGTTTGGTCGTCGATGCGGGTACTGCGCACCTTGCATCAGATCACGCGCAGTAGTGAAACAACTCAAGCCGAGGCTACCAATTTGCAAAGCGTCGTCGAGGAATCTGTCTTTCACTGCCAAGAAAGATTCAAGCGCAAGGACGTTTCTCTAGACGTTCATTTTCCGGAAGATCAATCAATAGTGGTGCAAATCGAAGCTGGCGCTCTGACCCACGCAATCCTTATCCTGCTAGCCAACGCCTTTGATGCCGCGATGAATTCGCACAAGCGCTTTGTGAGTTTAGAGGTTACTCAGGAAGATGGTTTTAATTGTATTCGGGTTACCGACAGCGGCCCTGGCGTTTTGCCAGCCTATCGCCATCGTCTATTCGAACCCTTCTTCAGTACTAAGCCACCAGGGCAAGGCTCGGGGCTAGGTCTGTACCATGCACGTCAAATTGCGCGGGATAACGACGGGGATGTGGTCTTAGAAACACTGCCTAAGGCCACGACTTTTACTTTCAGACTGCCGATGGTTAGACATAGATTTTTAGTTCCCGTGTTCGTCCCGAATTTCGCCGACTAGGCCTTCAAGCACATCTTCCATCGTAACGATGCCGATGTTCTTGCCCGAGCGCCCATCGCGCACGACTGCCAAGTGGGCACGGCAGCTTTGGAAGAGTTTCATCAATTGATCTTGGCGCAGTGAAGAATCGACGAAAATCGCCGGTCTGGCATTGCGCTCTAGTACTTCATTGGTCGCGGCGGGCGCTAACTTCGGCCACACGTCCTTCATATGAACGATGCCAACGACGCTGTCAAAATCACTTCGGCACAACGGAAACCGCGTGTGCATCTTCGCTTGCACTGTTTTTAGGTTTTCAGCCAGCGGCGTTTCAAGCGAGAGAATTTTTACGCGTTCTCTAGCGACCATGATGTCGCCCGTGCGCTTATCGCTAAATTCAAACGCGCGATTAATAATCTGCGCTTCGCTATCGCTAATCACGCCGTCTTCGCGCGATTCTTTCATCACGATTTTTAATTCTTGTTCGGTAAGCGGTGGCTCTTCGTAACCATGGTAGCCAATCCGTCGGAGCACAAAATTTGCTAAGTAAGTGAACGACCGAATCAGCGGACGAGTAAAGCGGTAGAAAAATGCCAGCGGTCGCGCGATCCAAAGACAGACTTTCTCTGCATCTTGAATCGCCATGCTCTTAGGAACTAATTCTCCCAGCACGACGTGCAACATAGTGACGACAAAGAACGAAAGTGTGAGCGAAATCAGGTGATGGTGGTTTTCGGCAAAGAGACTAGGGGCTGCTAGTACGAGTAACGAGGCAAACGCCTCTTCCCCAATCCAACCCAGGCCCAGACTAGCCAGCGTAATTCCAAGCTGGGTCGCCGAAAGGTACTCATCCAATTTATCTACAATAATGAGCGAAGACTTGGCGGTGCGCACACCTTGGCCGGATAATTCCTCTAACCGCGTCCGGCGGACCTTCACGATCGCAAATTCAGCAGCCACGAAAAAGGCATTCAGAGCGATCAGCGCAAAGGCGATTGTCAGGGCAAACAGTGTAAACAACGTTTGGGGAGCTAGGTCCATGAATGAGCTTAGAGCATAGCGGCCCGATCCCACTCCTTCAAGAAACACGTGTAATCGGAATTAACGAGCCCAAGTACGCTACTGTTGATTTCTGCACCCTTCCTGGGTAGTTTCCTGCGCTTATCCACCGTAACTGAGGTCAGTTTTATGAACAAATCGGGTAGTACTTCTTCCACCACCACGTCCTATCCACCTGTCGGAGCCGCTGGCAGCGGGCCTGTTGGGAAGTTCATGACTCACCACTACCGCCACTTTAACGCGGCTGCTCTAATGGATGCGACCAAGGGTTACGAAGCCCACCTGCAAAAGGGCGGCAAAATGTTGGTCACCCTCGCTGGTGCCATGAGTACTGCCGAATTGGGAATCTCTCTGGCCGAGATGATTCGTCAGGGCAAAGTGCACGCGATTTCTTGCACGGGTGCGAATTTAGAAGAAGACGTCTTTAACTTGGTGGCGCATGAGCACTATGTGCGGGTGCCGAACTATCGCTACATCACCTGCCAGGACGAAGAAAAACTGTTAGCCAAACACTTGAACCGCGTGACCGATACCTGCATTCCAGAAGAAGAAGCGATTCGCCGTATTGAGCGCGCTGTCCTTAAAGAATGGGCAAACGCGAGCGAAACCAAAACTCCTCGCCTACCGCACGAATTCATGTACCGGATTTTGCTGAGCGGTGAACTTGCTCAGTATTACCAAATCCCGAAAGAACATAGCTGGCTCTTAGCAGCTGCCGAGCGCAATTTGCCGTTGTTTGTTCCTGGCTGGGAAGATTCCACGTTGGGCAATATTTTTGCTGGTCGTTCTATCGAGGGCAAAGTGGATTCGAATGCAGTGAAGAGCGGCATTCATTACATGATCAGCGCAGCCGGCTGGTACACCGAAACCTTGAAAGCCTCTAAAAATGGAATTGGCTTTTTCCAAATCGGCGGCGGCATTGCGGGCGACTTCCCAATTTGCGTTGTGCCGATGCTTAATCAAGATTTGCTAAAGAACGTTCCAGTTTGGTCGTATTTCTGCCAAATCAGTGATTCCACCACCAGCTACGGTTCTTACTCCGGCGCCACGCCGAACGAGAAAATTACGTGGGGCAAACTCGAAGCCAATAGCCCGATGTATGTCATCGAATCCGATGCCACTATCGTCGCTCCGTTGGTCTTCAGCTACCTACTCGGCTGGTAAGCCGGTCGCGAGACGAGTATCTTCAGTCGGAGACGATAACCTGCAGTCGTTGTGAGCGAAGCGAAGCAATCTGCGCATCACCGCCCATGCACTTTTTGATGATGACTGCGACAAAGCGTCAGCAGATTCCCCAAGTCATCGGTCCCACCAATTGAAACCGGCCGGACATGATGAATATCAGTCCATTGCTTACACCTGCAGCGAGTGCCAAGCGGAGTCTTACCCTGGCATTGCCCGCGATCGCGGAGCATCACCTGATGCCGAACAGCTGCCGGAATGGGAGATCGAGTTTGTCTGGCAACTGCCGGTGCAGGTTTTTGAACAGGGCGGGCAACTTTACTTAAGACATGTTGATTCACGTTGGATTTCGCCACTAGCTTCTTCTGCATGATGCGCTCTGCCCTTTGCACCGGATCTTTTCTACTTAAAAACACGTCAGCCATCTGCTCAAGCGCCCGCTCCAAATCACAGGGCTTAGCCGAGCGCTGTGCTACAAGCCCTCGCACACGTGCGAATTTCTTCTCTAATTCGTGACTGATCCCAACGACTAGCATCGATCTGTCAGCAGCAACTGGCTTTACTGTTTCCTTCACAGCCGCTTTGGGATTTACCGTGGCCACTGCTCTCTCAAGATCTTTCTGTTTGAGAGTGGCTGACTGAGAAATCCACAACTCTGCATTCCCTTGAGTGACCACACTCCCGATCCGTTTTGCGGCAGAAACACTCACAACACCGGTTTCAATTGCTGCCTTGAGCTGCGGCACTTCCGTGCATTTCCTGGAAACGTAGATTAATTCGTAGGCTCTGCTCTCGGAAAACTTATGACGTTCAACGCAGTACTGGTACATCGAGGAATAACCAAGCTCTCTAAATACAAACTGCGCTTCAATCTCCTGCAAAATAGAAATGAGTTTTTTCTCTTCATTGCGATAGCGCTGAATAATTTGCACTGCTTGGTCGTCGAGAGGGTGCTGTTTCATTGGTGTACTCCTTTCCTCCGCTTATACACCCGGTTTTTTGTTGGATTTGCTTGCACCTGTTATGTGCGTTCCTCAGAAAAATCTCTAAACAAAAGAATGACTCAGTAAACGTGGTTTATAGAGGCAGATATCACCGCAGGAGTTGATATTAAATTTGCGTCTCACAAACCAAAAAAATGTTCGGCAAATCGCGTCAATAGGAAAGTTTATTTGTAGGGAGCGCGTTTCCGTCGGCTCTCATCTCCCGGCCCGGCCGACGAGCCACCCGCGCTCTCGCTTCGCTCGACAATACCCGCGCCTTCCGACCAGGCCTCGGCGCACAACCCCTAAATCACCGACGTCTTCCTTCCATCCACAGCCCATACCAACCCTCCCCAGCAGACTTTCTAACAATGCAGACCCCCGCAATAGCTTTCCCGCTCTAGCACTAACGCAACCTGCATCGCCCCAGCCACCCATCACACGCTTTTTTTTATGCCTGCCCTCACTCACCACCAGCAAGCCTCAACACCCCGCCTCTCCGGCGCTATAAGATTTTATTTTTGTTTTTTTGGGGGGAGACACAGACGGTAATCAACATGTCTCAAGTAAAGTTCACATCAGTCGTTGCGAGGAGCGCAGCGACGAAGCAATCTAGGCCCGTTGTTCAATCATGGTTTTCAGTGCTCGTACCCAAACCGGGTGCGAGTTGAGCGAAGGCACGAGCAATAGCTCGCTGCCGCCGGCAGCTTTGAATTGCTCGACAGCGCGAATCCCAACCTCCTCAAGCGTCTCCAGACAATCGGCGACAAACGAAGGTGAAATTACCGCGATTCGCTTTACGCCCTCTTGGGGCAAAGACTCATAAAGGTGATCTGAATAGGGCTTGATCCAAGGCGTGCCCCCTAACCGGCTCTGAAACCCTACGACGTAGTCCTTGATTCCCAATCGTTTGGCCAACCATTTTGAAGTCCAAAAACTTTGGGCGCGGTAGCAGTTTTTATTGGCAGGTAAAAGCACGTCGCAGCAACCTTCCAGTTTTAAGCAATGCTTGCCCGACAGATCTGTTTTTTTCACGTGCCGCTCTGGCAGTCCATGAAAACTAAAAAGCACTTTGTCGGGTCTGAACTCGTCGAGGTAGGGCTTGCTAATCTCCGCAACCGCATCGAGGTAGCTGTCTTGGTTGTAGAAGGCCGGTAAAAACTCGGTGCTCAACTGACCCATGCCGCGTTCCTGAATGAGCTTTTTTACATGAACTATCGACGATTCAGTCGCCGACAACGAATATTGTGGATAGAGCGGAACGACAGTGAGGTCAGTCACTCCAGCGGCGTGCACCTTCTCGATCGCCGACTCGAGCGACGGCTGTCCGTAGCGCATCGCAAACCACACCGGCGCTTCCAACGCTTTGCCCAATTCTCGAGTGAGATCTTCCGAATGGAAAAGCAATGGCGAGCCTCTCTCGGTCCAAATATTTTCGTAGAGCTTCGCGGAGGCATATTTGCGTCTGGGAATAACTAGCCAGTTAATCAAGATCCAGCGCGGAAGATAGGGAATATCGATCACCAGCGGATCCATGAGGAACTCTTTTAAATAAATTCCCACGTCTTTTGGCGAAGTCGATTTAGGTGTCCCTAGATTTATTAGAAGCACGCCCTGCTTTTTAGGATTTGTTTTCAAAAAACTACCTTAGCGCCGTGTAGAGACGATGAACGTCGTCGTTGTCGTCGATATCATTTAAGAACGCGATCACTTCTTTTTTAGCCTCTTCTCCCAAATCCACTTTGTCTTTAGCAATCCAAGCAAATTCGCTGGCTTCGACCTTCCATCCCATTGTCTCCAAGGCTTTAGTCACAGTCACTAGGTCGGTCTTGTCGCAGAGAAAGCGCGCACCCGTTTCGGTAGCTTCGAATTCTTGCGCGCCTACTTCGATGGCCACCGTTTCAAAATCAGCGTTTTTATCGACTGGGGTGGCTTCGACCATTCCCAAGTGATTGAACATGTAGGCAACTGAGCCGCTTGCTCCCAGAGAGCCTTTTTTGAACAAAACACGAATATCTGCGGACGTGCGGTTACGGTTTTCAGTCAAGCACTCGACGATGATCGGCACTTTGTGCGGGCTGAAGCCTTCAAAGGTAACTGTTTCGTAGTTGATAGGCTCTAAAAGACCGGCGCCTTTTTTAATAGCACGCTCGATATTGTCGCGTGGCACAGAGGCTTTACGGGCCACTTCTACCGCAGCTCTTAAGCGGGCGTTATTAGCTGGGTCGGGGTCTCCGGACTTCGTCGCAACGATGATTTCCTTCACCATTTTACTGATAAGCTGACCACGTTTCGCGGCGTTCTCGACCCGCCCACTATGCTTCCACTGAGCTCCCATTTTCTAACCTCGTTCGGAGTAAACTACGACTGAATGGGGAAAATTTCAAATCGCTGGCTTTACGAATTCCGGCGGATGTGGGAGCCAAGCCACATGAAAAACATACTTTGCTCACTCGCGTTCATCACCCAAATCACCCTCGGTCTAACTGCCACGGCAGCACTGCCGGAAACCATTCACTATTGGGGCATGGCCGACCACACTCCTAAGGGCGGAACGGTTGTAAAAGTTTGGGTGCTTGGCACTCGGGTGGAAGACCGCAAGGCCCAGTCGATTTCTGATACCCAACTCTATGTAGGGGAAAGCGGATCGGTTTCGGAGACGAAGTTTGTTTTTGATTTCAAAGCCAAGACCCTCACGGCATTCGAAGGCGACAAGGCAGTTGGCCACGGTACTATCGATTGCAATGGCACGGTAGAGAAACATACTAACTGTAACTACAAGTACGAGACCGCTGGCTCGGATGCTTACAAGGCAGTTGGCAAAGACACGCTTGGAAAAAACGGCGTGCTCTATCGCGAACAGAGCGACATTACCTACGCCTCATCACCGAAAGCCATTCCGTACGTCGTCGATTACTTCGCGATTAAGCCGGAAGCCTACGCAACCCTGCGCAATAAATTACTCGCAAAATAGATTGCTTCGCTTCGCTCGCAACGACATGAGTCGTTGCGAGGGCCGAAGGCCCGAAGCAATCTCCGCTCTACTCCGGCTGATCTTCCTGCCGACGACCACGATCAAGACGGCTAAAAAGCCTTTACCAGCAACTATTTGATTTATTCGGCAGGATTGTTTTAGAGGCTCTATTCATGCTAGGTCCTACACCTCAAAGGTGGCTTATGCGTTTTGTCTCTGGTTTCGTCGGTGGTATTCTCGTTTCGTCGGTTCTTGCAAACCCTTTGGCAGTAGCGAGCACAAACCACTGCGACTTAAAAGTTCTCAATCCGGCGCTGGCTGTCTTAGAAGCCAATCTCGGCTCCCAGCCCATTTCCTGGACCAACACCATCGCTGTCGACGGTAAACTGCTCCAGCCCGAGCCGATTCGCGATTTAGCGCGGGGCTACCGCATCATCGACGCCGTTTGGGAGAACCCAGCGCTTCCCGCGGAAGTACTACAAGGCGTGGGCCTAGGCCCTACGCCAGATTACGGCCGATTTTTTTCGGTGTACCCAGCGGCGTACGATCGCTTTGTGACGTCAATTGACGGCTACCTTCAATTGGTTTTCTTGGCTGGATCGATGTTGCCGAAAGAAGGCCGTATTTTAGATCTCGGGAGTTTCACAGGAACGGCATCAGCCCTACTCCTAGGATTTCCGCAAAACACTCGCACCATGGTGCTGGTGGACAAAGTGGGAGTCGCGTTAAAGCTCGCACAGTTGAAATTACTGGCAGTAACGAACGGGGATACCTCCCGTTTTGAAACACACGAGGCGACGATTGCGGAGCCGTCCCTTTTTGCCAAGCCTTTTGCCGGTGTATTGATGATCAACGTCGCTTACCTAAATAACGACGAGACGATGGATAAAGCATTTGCCCTGATTGCCGAGAATCTCCCGCCCGGGGGCCGCGTGGTCTTGGCAGATCCCGCAGACAAAATGCTGCGCGACCCTGCGGCAATGCAAGAATGGCTTAAAGCAAACTTAAGTAACTCGGTTGCCAATGGCGGCGCCGGTACCGAATTCGACGGCGCTTTCATGGCGGCCATGCATGCCAGCCTGCAACAGCGCTCTGATATTTACCCTCGTTCGGCGCGGACGTTGGCCGATTTAGGCCGCAAACACGGGCTGCTCGTCGATACCTTCCGCACGGACGTGAATTTTAATGGCGGTAGCCTTGTAGTATTTCAAAAAGAATCGAAGTGAGTCGTCAGCGCTTTAGTGACGGCGGCTTCGTTGTCGATCGTAACAAAATGATGAGAGCCACTAATCGTAACTAGCTCCGCACCCACGGCGGCGGCCTCCGCGACCAATTCCTCAGCCGGAAAAAACCAGTCGTCGCCCCCGGCGATAAGAAGTTTGGTGCCCTTAAATTCTAAAAGTTTCTCAGCCCCCTCAAAAAACACGCTTAGCCCCATGCTATGAAGAACAGACAAAAAAGCCGGCGCTGAAACCGGAATCGAATCAAACAACTTGTGACCTAGCTCGCGATTAGCAGAACTAAAATAAATCGGCGCTAATGTTTTTAGCCAGTCGCGGAAAAGCTCTTCGGTAGGACTAGCGAAAAAAGCAGTTTGCGCCGTCATTCGCTCCGGAGTTCGGAGCGATAAGCTCCGGGCCTCAAATGCGCCCCAACCCTTTGCGGTAGTACACATGCACATTCCCACCCAGGCTTGGATAGGAACCCGCGCGCGCGACAGTAGTACCGTCGAGTAAAGCGCACCAAACGAATGCCCGACCAGGACCACACTTCGTCCCAGACTTTCGATCTGCCGCTCGAGATCTTCGATTACTTGCAAAAAACTGACGGGGCCAGCCAGGGGCTCTAGCAGTACTACGTCGAAGTGTTCCCTAAGAACGTTGCAAGAGCCTAACGACGCAACTCCCAAGCCCGGTCCGCCGGGAATTAAACACAAAGTAAATGTGTGGGTAGTTTTCATTTTCTTCTCATAGCAGTACAACGTCAGACGTGTCCAACTCACTCAGCACCTTTAAAAAATCATTCCTCGATCGAAGTACCGTGCTTCGCGGTATTTTGCAGTCGCAAGGCCCGACGCTCTTCACACAAATTCTGCAGCAACGGTCGATGGAGGCAAAGCCCAAACCTAAGAAACCGGTTTCTTATCGAGCTATGGTGAAGGAGTGGACGAGTAAACCCGTCTCGACACAGTTACTCGCTCTCAAAGAAAAGCTTAAGGACGTTCGTGCTCGCGTCGAAAACGAGGCGCTGGTCCCCGCAGTTATTGCGTGGTCTGATTTTGCTCGCAGTCCTGATAAGAAAAAAGAAATGTTCGATATCGCCCTAGCATCGCTTGGCACTTACGGCGGCGCGGTGATGGGCATGGGACTTCCAAGCGTCGATATCCGGTTTTTCTCTAGCGATACTCCCGATCAAACCGTGGTTTTTCACTCAGCGCCCAGACTCTTCACGAGAGTCACGCTAGAATGGCTGGAACAGGTTTTCGCTCTAGCATCCGTGTCACCGTCTTTGAGTCATGAGGATCAAAAGTTTTTTGCAGCCCTGCAGAAACTAACTCACGGTCTACAGCGTGGGGTTCAAACAGGAACTTTTGTGCGCGATGAAGTTTGGCGATCATTGCCAGGACTGCGTTCGATTTTGCATTCCGAGCAACCACTTCCCGTCGACGCTTATTCTTTAAAGATGGCGTCTTTGTGGGTGACTGAAATGTTGCGAGCAGCTGCCGCTCGAAAAGAACCTAAGTAAGACAAGATTACGCCGCCGAATACTAATATAGATCCCACTAGCCAGCGGATCGTTAGCGGCGTTCCTAAAACAAACCAACCGGAAATGCCTGCCACTACTGGCTGCAGAAACACAAAAACTGCGACCTTTGAAGGCGCCACTCGCACCAGCACAGAGTTGATTAAGATATAAGGAATCAATACCGCGCCTACGACTGCATAAACAGCATGGCTCCACAACCAACCATCAAACGTCGGCCAAACCACTGTCTGCCATTCCGGAACTGAAAAAACTCCGACGTATACGCTACCGGCCAAAAACAAATAGGCGGTCGCCCATAACCGATCATAGCGACGCAGGAAATCGCCACCAAACGCCAGGAATGCGCCGTAGCTCAATGCATTTAGGATCACCAGAACATCGCCCACCATCGAAGCTGCAGATAGGCTGTAATTAGTGATGTCGACCACAATGAGCGAACCTAAAAATGCAAAAGCAAAGCTAATTCCAATACGCAGAGACCATTTCTCTCGGCGCATGAGGATAGAAAACAGAAGTGTAAAGACGGGAATCAGGCAGCTAAGTACTGCGCTATTCGCCGCAGTCGTACGCTGAAGCCCAAGAAGAAAAGTAATTTGGTTGAAGGAAGCACCGATAAATCCTAATCCCAACAGCGGCAACCAATCGTGCCTGCTGACTCGCGGTGGTTTTCCACGCAACGCGAACGCTAAAAGCGAAACACCTAACGCAGTAAGCCATGTTCGCACACAAACCCACACCATTGCCGGCAGTACCGACACCATGACCTTGGAAGAAACGTAACTAAATCCAAACAAAAATTGTATTAAAACTAAAATGCCCGTTTCAGAAACGGTCGAAGATTTAGCAGCGCTCACCCAACTAGTAGAATCACGTTGAGTTCCCTTGGCAAGGCCGATAACCTTTTCATCCATGGCTACTACTTTTATTGACGACAAAAATCGAAGTTCAGAAGAAGTACAATCTCTACAAGTTGCGGAAGACTCTCGCGAAGAACAATGGGAACACCCAAGCTTCTTAGCGGATCTTTTCATGGGCAAGACGCGGTTTGATTACTTGATGCCCTACCCTGAGCAAGAGACAGAGGATAAGCGCATCGGCGATGCGTACGTCGCCAAAGTACAAAAGTTTTTTACCGAAAAAGTCGATGCCGATGAAATAGATCGCACGGGTCAAATTCCCGATGCGGTGATGAAGGGCATGGCTGACTTGGGATTGTTTGGTCTTAAGATCCCGACGCAATACGGCGGCATGGGTCTAAGCCAAATCAATTACCTGCGAGCTTTATCTGTGGTGATGAGCCATTGCGCGAGCACGGCGGCGTTGCTGTCTGCGCATCAAAGCATCGGCGTGCCACAACCACTTTTGTTGTTCGGAACCGACGAACAGAAAAAGAAGTATCTACCAAAATTGGCAAAGGGTGCGGTCTCCGCATTCGGCTTAACAGAGCCCGAAGTCGGTTCGGATCCAGCGAAGCTCTCCACCACCGCCACTCCCATTGAGAACGGCGATTACTATTTGATCAACGGCATCAAACTCTGGTGCACCAATAGCGTTATTGCGGACTACATCGTGGTCATGGCTAAGACACCGCCGATCACGGTACGTGGCAAAGAGCGCCAGCAAATCTCGGCATTTATCGTTGATACAAAGTCGCCCGGATTTAAAGTCCTCCACCGTTGCCGCTTCATGGGATTAAACGGCGTTCAAAACGGTTTGATTGAATTTAAGAATGTGAAAGTTCCCAAGGAAGATATCCTGTGGGGATTGGGCAAGGGCTTGAAGCTCGCACTCACTACTTTAAATGCTGGCCGTCTCAGTATTCCGGCCGGCGTGGCTGGTACTGCGCGCCTTGCGCTGCAAGTAGGACGCGAATGGGGCACGGTTCGCAAACAGTGGGGCGCTCAAATCGGCAAGCACGAGCCGGGCGCACAAAAGCTGGCGTCGGCTGCTGCCAATACTTTGGCGATGGAAGCGATGACCTACTTGGGTGGTGCTTGGGTCGATAAAAAGAGCCAAGACATTCGCCTAGAAGCTGCGATGTCGAAATTGTTTTGCAGCCTGCGCAGCCATTTCTTGTTTGATGAAATCCTGCAATTGCGCGGCGGCCGCGGTTACGAACGCGCCGAATCGCTCAAGGCTCGCGGAGAAGTCGATGCGCCAGTGGAACGCTGGCTGCGCGATTCGCGCATCAATCAGATCGTTGAAGGCACCAACGAAATCCAACGGCTTTTCATTTCGCGAGAAGCACTCGATAGACACTTAACGATTGCTGGCGCGGTTTTAAATCCAAGTTTGCCGATGGGCGTTCGGGTGACAACGGCGCTCAAGGCTGCGTGCTTTTACGTGATTTGGTACCCAAAGCAGTGGCTATCGATTTGCCCATGGCCGTTTTATTCTCAGTACGGAAAATTGGGCAAACACTTCCGCTTTGTAAAACGCACTAGCCATCGCCTGGCCCGTACTTTGTTTCACCTCATGGCGTGGCACGGCCCAAAACTCGAGTTCCGCCAATTACAGTTGGGCAGAATCGTCGACATCGGCACCGATCTTTTTGCGATGTCGGCCCTCTTAGCAAAGAGCGCATCGTCCAAAGAGCCGCACCATCAAGAGCTTACAGAACTCTTCTGTCGCGAAGCGCGCCACCGGATTCGCATAAATTTCAGCGGCATCTATTGCAACGACGACAAGCAGTACCGTGCGCTGGGCAAAAAGATTCTCGATGGCGAGATCAAGTGGTTGGAAGACGTCGGCAGCTACTAATCGTGGCAAACGCCCGTCATCGCGAATGCCAGTCGTTGCAAGCGCAGCGAAGTAATCTCCGTGTCACCGCCGATGAACTTCTTGATGGTGACTGCGACAAAGCGTAAGCAGATTCCCCAAATCATTAGTCCCGCCACATGAAACGGGCCGAATATGATGAATATCCGTCCACTGTCTGCAACCGCAACGAGTGCCCAGCGCCGTCTTACCCTGACATTCCCCGCGATCGCGCAGCATCACCTGATGCCGAACAGCTGCTGGAATGGGTGCGCGCGTCTGTCTAGCCACCGCGGGAGCTGGCTTTTGAACAGGGCGGGCAACTTTACTTGAGACATGTTGATTGGCTCTGGATTCCGTCATCAGCTTTTTCTGCGTAATGCGCTCGGCCCGTTGCACCGGATCTTTTCTATTTAAGAACACGTCTACCATCTGCTCAAGTGCCTGCTCCAAATCACAGGGCTTAGCCGAACTCTGTGCGACAAGCTCCCGCACCCGTGCCAATTTCTTCTCCAATGCGTGGCTGATCCCAACAACCAGCATTGATCTGTTAGCACCAACTGGCTTTACCATTTCCTTCACCGCCGCTTTGGGATTAACCGTGGCCACAGCCCTCTCCAAATCTTTCTGTTTGAGAGTAGCCGCTTGAGAAATCCACAGTTCTGCATTTTCTGAGGTGACCACACTTCCAATTCTCTTAGCAGCAGAAACACTAACAGCACCGGTTTCAATGGCTGCCTTGAGCTGCGGCACTTCCGTGCATTTCCTGGAAACGTAAATTAATTCGTAGGCTCTACTCTCAGAAAACTTATGACGCTCAACACAGTACTGGTACATCGAGGAGTAACCTAGTTCTCTAAATACAAACTGCGATTCAATCTCCTGCAAAACAGAAATGAGTTTTTTCTCTTCATTACGATAGCGCTGAATAATTTGTACTGCCTGGTCGTCGAGAGGGTGCTGCTTCATTGGGTACTCCTTATTGCGCTTATACACCCGGTCTTTTTGTTGGATTTGCCTGTAGCTGTTGTGTGCGTTCATCAGAAAAATCTCTAAACAAAAGAATGACTCAGTGAACGTGGTTTATAGAGGCAGATATCGCGGCGGGAACTGATTTTATATTTGTGTCTCACAAAGTAAAAAAATGTTCGGCAGATCGCGTCAATAGGAAAAGTTTATTTGTAGGGAGCGCGTTTCCGCCGGCTTCTTCTCTCGGCCGGCGAGCTAACTCGGCTTACTTTGTAATCGGCGAGCCACCAGCGCTCTCGCTTCGCTCGACGATACTCGCGCCTTCCCACTCAGGCCTCGGCGCAAAACCCCTAAACCACCGGCTCCCTCCTTCCAACTACAGTCCATACCAACCCTCCCCAGCAGGCTGTTTAACAAGGCAGCCCCCCACAATGCCTTTCCCGCTCTCACGCTTATCCAACCTTCCTAGCACCCGCCACGCATCACTCGCTTTTTTTTGTGCTTGGCCTAATTCGATCCGCGCAAGTCACAACTCTTCGCCTCTTCGGCCCTACAAGATTATTTTTTGTCTTTTGGGGGAGGCAGAGACGGCAATCAACATGTCTCAAGTAAAGTTCATATCGGTGATTGCAAGTGCAGCGTCGACTCTGCTGTGCCAGTCAGGTAAATAGAATGCTAAGTCGCTAGTTCGCCACCCGGCAGGCTACAGACCTGCTCGAACTCTCGCCTTGCACGCTCAGCACTCCGTTATACTCATAAGCATTAGCAGAAGACGCAGTATCGACTGCCACGGTAAAGTTACCGGCAGCTTGATAGGTCGTAACAGAACCGACGGTGGAACGCGTAACATCCGCCCTCGTAGTCGTCCAAGCTTCTGGACGAAGTGCCAAGATGCCGTAGTCGGAAGTGGTTCCCGGACCGGTCACGACAAATAGTTCCACGTCTTTTGCGACGGAAGCGGAACGACAAAAAACTTTTACATACGTTTTAGACGAGTCGTCCGGAACGGGCTTGCTGTCACGGTAAGTATAAATCCCGTCGTTATACCCCAGCACTGCAAAAACAGAGGACGCTTGGATGTCCGCCTCCACGAGGCTCGTCTCCACCCCTGCGCAATTGTCGACGTAAGTATAGGACGTACCGTCGTATGAAATGGAATTTCTGTACTCCGTGTTAGATGGGCACACATGCGTTGGATCCATATCGTAGTACCTACCCTGAGTACCCGCGACATTCCCGCTAGGCCCGGCCGGGTTTCCGACGCCTTCCCCGTTTCCGCATCCGCCAATAAACAGCGAGTTGCTCATCATGATCAATAAACCGACATGTCCCCAATTACGCATAAAGTAAGTTTACTCGCTCCCCGTATCACAATAAACTAAGAAAACATGCCAGTTAAAACGAAGGCTAAAGTCGCTGATTTCATCAGTTATATCGACGTATTGATTCGTACCGGGCGCAGCGCCAAAGCGCGGTCCGAGCTGACTCGCCACCGTCCGAGTTCCTTCACCCGCGAAGAGAGGTTTGAGCTAGCGGCTGTTGCACGGCGTGCTGCTCTGCCGTGGCTCACGCTAAGATTGCTCACCCCCATCGTAAGGTCCTCCGCCAAGAAAAATCTGCAGGCGTCCACGCGTGAAAAAGCGGAATATGCCGCAGCGTTGGTTCGGGTTGGCGCCGTACGCGAAGCGGTTGAGATGCTGGAAAACTTAGATTCGAAAGAGTTTCCACAAGTTTTGCTTTACCAAGCACACGCGCTTTTCACCCAATGGGAATATGAGAAATCGATTCCGATTTTGCTAAGCTACCTGAAAAAGGATCTGACAGACTATCAGCGCACGGTCGGAGAAATTAATTTAGCATCCGCTTATGTGCATGAGCGGCACTATGACGAAGCTCAAAAGCTCTTAGCGAAGCTGGAGCACTCCACCCAAGCTCAAAACCTCCCAGCGCTCTTCGGGAACACGCTGGAACGGCAAGCCGAAATGGCCATCGACCGCAAAGATTGGAAGTTAGCGAAACGCTATCTCGCCACAGCCGAGAAAGCAGTGGAGCAAGCCGCAGGCTTTGACGCCTTCTTCGTCAATAAAGGGCGAAGCATCTTAAATCTTCATATCGACGGTAGAAAGGGCCTTTTAGACTTCGAAAAATTTAAGGCAATCGCCAACGAGAAAAAACATTGGGAAACCGTCCGCGAATGCGACGCTTTTCGCGCCGTCATCTGCCGCGATCGCGACTTGTTTCTCAAAGTTTATTTTGGCACACCTTACCTCAGTTACCGCGAGAGACTGCGCGAAGATTTCAAAGACAGTGTGGAAATTCCAGATTCGCTCCCATTCCCACTTCCGTCGCTAAGCGCAAGAACTGGGACAACCGGAAATCTAGATCTGCTCCGAAAGGAAGGACTCAAATCAGGGCAGCTCAAACATCGCCTATTGAAAGCAATGGTATCTGATTTTTACCGCCCGGCACGCGTGGCTCATCTTTTTTCCGATCTCTATCCCGGTGAAAGTTTCGAACTCGTAGGCTCCCGCGCCCGCGTCCATGTGGCGATGCAAGAATTAAGAAATTGGTTTCGCAAGAAACGACTCCCGCTTCGCATCGTCGAAACACAAGGTGAATTCCGCCTCACCAGCTCCGTGTCGGGCCTTCAACTTATTGTCCCATCCCTGCAATGGTGGCAACAAAACCCAATAAGTCGCCTCGCAATCGCACGGGCGCAGGCTGGAACCAGCGCATTTTCGGCCGGGGAGTTTGCCCATTGGCTGAAGATCCCACGCCGTACAGCCTTTGAAATCCTGTCAGACTCAGTTAGTCGAGGGGTCTTAACGAAGTCCGGAGCTGGGCCAACCACCCGATACCAATTCATAATTCCCTAATCTTATCTGGCATAATTCCTTAGTTTAAACCTAACGCAACACACCGCATAATCAAGACAGATGAAACAAGGAGTTACCAATGAATAAGTTTGCAATGTCCGGCTGGTTCGTCGTCCTTTTGACTCTCGTACTCTCGGCGGCGTGTAGTAAGGACCAACCTATGGATCCGTTGTGCTCAGGCCTTTCTCGCTTACCCGAAGAGTTCCAAACGGGAAACCCTACCCTTAATGTGGCAGCCGTGCTCGGAACAGCGCTTGAATTGGGAGAAAATTTTTATCCTTCTCGAGAAACGTATCGGGAGCGTTACGCTTCAACTAACGGATGCTACCCGTCAGCAGCCGAATACTATTACGACCTCTGGCCTCAATCGGTGCGTTTTGGGGAATGCACCAGTGGCGTCGCGAACGCCTCAAACCAAATCGGTAGAACGAACGGAATTATGGTGGAGAGATCTGTCGGTCAGCTCTCCTACTCTAATTCGTCGCAAGCAGCATTCTGCCCGCAGTCTTGGGAGCACTTCCTGCAATCACCTCAATCAAACGTAGTCCGCCAACTCAAATACAGAGGAACAGGCCCCGGATCTTTAGGGCAACCCGTTCCCGTGAATGCAAGTACTGGCAGAGAAATTGGGGGATGGGATCCTCAAGTTACTCTGACACCAAGCTCAGGTTACAACTACGGAATAAAGATTTCTACGACGCCGCAGGGAGCAGTACTAAAGATTCACGGAGCAAATTACCGTACTCCCAATTGGGATCATACTATTAGCTCCGGGGACCTAAGTGTGAAAATCAATCCTTCAGACTCGTCTAAAGTCGTCGTGCACTCTGGTGACCAAGCGATTACCGTCCAAGAAAACATTGGCTACTATACAGCCAAAGCTAAAGCCACCGATCTATCTTGGGACTTCTCTTCGAGTGGGTGCGGCTGCCTGCCAACGTCAGGGAAAATCGAAACGGTTTTTTCTGGCAATGTTACGGGCCGAGAGACCCTCACGTTTTCAGGCTGCGGAACTTACGAGCTCCAGCGAAAGGACGAAAAGGGAAACCTTGCGTACATGTCGCACGGAAAACTCAATTACTGCCTATAACTTCCGGTAAGTGTTTCTGCACACCCCACTGGTAGATGGCCCCTCCCAGCACCGCGCCCAGGCACGGTGCTGTGAGGGGCACCCAGAACCAATAATTATTCATTCTAAAAACATCGCCGCCCCATCCGGCGACAAAAGTGAAAAGCCGCGGACCAAAATCGCGCGCAGGATTAATCGCGTAGCCCGCATTAAATCCAAACGTCATCCCGATGAGCAAAACCACCGCGCCTAAAAGTACGGGCGCTAATCCGGCTTGGGGCACATCGTTCTTACGATCGGTAAGTGCAAACACCATCAGACTCAAAAGCAGCGTGCCGAGTACCTGATCTAAAAATCCACCAGGAAACGTCGACAGAAACTCTCGCGGATAGGTTGCAAAGATAGAGGCCGTACCCTGCTCTCCAGCAATTTGCCGAACGCCACCATCGAAATATCCAAAGGCCTCGTGATAAACCGCAAACACCGTTGCAGCGCCGAGAAAGGCACCGAGCATTTGAGCCAAGATGTAAGGAGCCACTTTGCGTTTAGGAAATCTGCCAAACGTCGCGAGTGCTATCGTCAGCGCTGGATTCAAATGCGCGCCGGACATCTTGCCAGCAACGTAGACGGCCATCGTGACCGCCAGCCCCCAGCCCAAGTTAATCGAGAGAAAAGAGCCCGCTGTTTCGCCGCTAAGCGTTACCTGCGCATTGACCCCAATCCCGAAAACAATCAGCACCCACGTGCCCAAAAGCTCCCCTGCAAACTCTTTACGCTCTGTTTTCATAGGACTTACCTAACCCATTTCACCGTTTTTTCCGAGAAGATCGGTATGGATAAACAACTCATGATTCGATTCTTTATGGGTTTGCTCATTGCGGGCTCATTTGCCTTTTACCTAGGCAAACACTACGACCGTCAGTTTGCTGCACCGCTCACAGGCGGGCTTACACAAAGCCCCTTTGCCCCAATGAAAGCTGGCATTCGTTAGACTCTGAGAGAGTCGAGCTTTTTAACGAGCTGAATAACGACGAGAAAACACAGAAGTAGTGCCACGCCTTGCCAAAAGCCTGCCCCAAGTGCTGGCACCATCGAACCTGCCAATAACAGCACGGCGATCACGCCCTGAATCACGCCAAGCGTCATGACCGTCCGCACACCCATCCGTCCGACGTAAAATGCGATAAGGATCGAGAAAAGCGCGATCACCACCAACCCTGCGCGCACGACTTCACTCTCTACAAACAAACTCCAATCGAAGGATTCTTTCCAATCTCGCGGCAGTTTTTGTAAAGCTACGAAATCGCCCATGCGGAAAACAGCATTACTGCGAAGCTCGATTTGGCCAATCTCCACTCGTACTAGGGGCACACCAATATCGGAGCGCTTCATCCGACTGAGTTCATCAATCGCGGCCCAACCATTTTCAACTTCACCAATTAAAAAACCAGCCGCAGCTACGGGCACTTTGTTCAACGCAATTTCAAAAGACCCGTCGCCATATTCTGCGCGAGCAAAAACCTGTCCGCGCATGACGGAGTGATATTCCACAGGCTTCGTAAAATTTGGAAAGCTCCCCTTATCGCTCTCGGTAAACTGATTCTTGCGCGTACCATAACCACCAAACGTAATACGCTCGCCGGGTACTACATAGGTAATCATCGACAGTCGATAAGCATCGCGGCTCACCCAGGTCTCAAACATCCGGGCTTCTTCGGTGTCAGCAAGACGAATCAGAACATCGCCCGCCATAGTGCGTACAACGGCAAATGGAGTTGCAGGCGATGCAGTGGCCGTTGAAGTGGCTAATCCAAGCGTGAGCAAAACCGCCGCTGTCGCTGCCAGGGGTTTAGAGAAAAGATCTCGCCATCGCAACATCAGTGGCGATGCCACTCGGGGCTCGCGCAACCGCCAAATCACACCGTCGGCTAGAAAATGTTGGATTTGAATTGTCGCAATGATGACACCTTCTGCAAAGATCAACGAGTGACCCGATACTGCAGCACCGAATCGCGGCAGGAAATAAAACAGCACGATGCCCAACAACACATTGATCACATACCACTTCGACGAAACCCAAAACGCCGAAAGCCGTCGAGAAATATCGGCAAAACGGGGACGCTCAAATACCATTTTCTCATTCAGTTCCATTACCCAGGCGATCAACATGTATTGCAAAGAATGAAAAAGAGGAACCAGCACGTTATACGCTCGATTGCTTGGAGCCATCACAAACCAGAAGAACAGAGCTACCGAGGGTACCAGGCAAATCAAGGGCGCTGACTGCTTCGACGTCATTCGCCGCCCCAACCAGCAGCCGATCCAAATCAGTCCCGCAATTGTGCAGATAAAATACATTACTTGAGGAATCCACCGGGGCACGCCCAAAGGCGGCAGCGTGAGCGCATAGTGAGGCGGCATTGCCTGATATTCATAAGCCAGTAGGGGCGCCAGAAACGCCGTAAACATATAGAGAGTGAGCGACCAACTCTCCAGCGAATTCAAAGTCCACCCTGCCCGCTTGGAATAGAGACGAGTAATGCCAATGGCTTGCCCCGTGTAGTGGTAGGGTGACCAGAACATCATGAGCCTAACCCAGAGCACCGCCCAAACTTCTGTATCGTAAAAACACGCCACCGTCGCAAGGATTAGAAGGAGCGGCGCCAGATATGCGGTAACGGGATAACTATCCGCTGTCGCCTTTCGACTATACAGACGATAACTCGTAGCTGCGAAGTGTGGCCAGTTAAATAGGAATTGCAGCAGGCCAACGGCTGCGAAGTAATAGTAGGTATAGGGAATGGAACTTCCGGCAGTGACGGTAAAAAAATAAACAAGAATCGAAATCCCCCCCATGAAGAAAAAATCGACGAGGGGGTGAACTAGATAGAGCCTGTCATTTTCTTGTACTGCGCTGGAACTCACTGGGCCTTTTTATTTTGGAAATCCGCTGCGAAGGCCTTTGCACTCAAAGGCTCTCCGGTGGCAAACTCTGTCAGCTCTCGCCAATCCAATGTCTTCGCCGGTTCGATGACTTTTGTCTTGATAAAACGTCCGGCATCTTTACGGCCCACGTATTGAACTTTCGCGCAGTCCTCTTCGTCAAATACCTCCTTCGCGATGGCGTGGTGGACCTGAGAGGCAAAGAGTTGCCCGAGCACGTAGTTGTGGTAGTACGCCGGCGCCGTCACGATATGGATCTTCGAAGCATAGTCGGGAGCATTTCTACCCTTAGGCGCTTTCAGGCCTTGGTACTTCTCCACCAAACTCCACCACAGTCTATTGAGGTTTTGCTTGGGATTCTCGTAGAGCGCCTTTTCAAAGCGGAACATCACTTGGCCCCAGCGTGAGAACACCAGCAAGTCGTATTGGTTCGCCTTTAGGCCCACAGCATTGAAGGCATCGGCGTTCTTTACTTTGACTCCCAATTTGCCCAGCCAATCCGCACTGAGCGCAAATTTCTGGAACATCATCGCCAAGCCTTCAGTCGTAAGCGTGTGCGAGGCATCTCTCAAAACGTAGGGCACCTCTTTGGGCATGAATTTGCTGCTGTATACGGAGTGACCCAATTCGTGGAGCATCGTCGACATCCACTTGTCAGTCGGCACGATATTCGCCAACACGCGCACATCGCCCTGACGATCAATATCGGTGCAGAAAGCATGCGGGCTCTTGCCCTTTTTCTCATAGAGATCACTGCGTGCGATCACGTCGTCGATCGGCAAACCAATGCCCGCGTAGAAATCACGAGCTAACTTCAAGATATCTTGCTTCTCGTATACGTCGTCAAAACGCACGCTCGATACGGATGGCGCTTCTTGGAAGAACGGATCCTCGTAATGCCATGGCATCAACTCGCCCGCGCGAATCTTGAACTTCTTGGCCAAAGCCTCGTCGATATCGTTCTTGGCCGCGAAGAAGGGTCCTTGAGTCAACGTGTCTAATTCGTCGAAGATCTTTAGAACTTCTTCTGACTTTTGTTCACCGATATGGAGCTGAAATTCGTAGTAATTCGCAAAGCCCAATTCTTTCGCCCAACGATTGCGCAAGTCGACTAGCTCGAGCAAGTCGCCCACTACGGATTGGCCTACCGATTTGGAGGCTTCCCAAATCGCTTTGCGCAATTTTGAATCAGTGGAGTCCTTGAGGATCTTAGCGACTTCGCTCGCCGAGTATTCAGTGCCGCGAACCTTGGCGCGAGAGCGATTAAACGTTTTCTCGACGGCGCCGCGCTTAGAAGTGATTTTTCTCAGTAGCGACGGATCGACCTGCTTCTCTAGATACCGCAAGTGCATGACTTCAATTTCGCGGGCTAAGAGTTTGTGACCTTTATCGGGAGTCATTTCCGAAATCGCTTTTAGCTCTTTAAAGACAGCTTTGTTGGAGAGTTTCTCGTCGAGCGCGTTTTCTGCTGCTTCCAACTTTTTAAAGTCGTCGTCCTTGCCCGAATTATTGGCGACCCACCAGGCGAGGTTCGCGACCTTTTCCAGCGGCGCGATTTGCGCCTCGTACTGAGCGGTGAATTTTTTTGCCCGCTCGTCAAACGGTGCGGCATAAGACGCTGAAACAACTCCGGCCACTAAGGCCGCAACAATAAATGAACGCATGGCTTCCCCTTCCAAAACTTGGCATGTAAAGACGGGCTTATAATCTCACTTAAAACCCAGCTGACAAGCGTTGCCCATTTCATGATGCAAGATGTCTTTGCTGCAAGGCATCGAGGGTGTAGACACAACACCCATGAGCTCCTTAAAGCGCGACGAATTTCAATGGGTTTACCCTCCAATCAATCCTTACAGCGTCAGCAAACTCAGAGTTTCCGACGTGCACGAACTTTATTACGAAGAATCGGGAAATCCTAAGGGCAAGCCAGTTGTCTTTGTCCACGGCGGTCCTGGAGCCGGCACCGACCCTAGCCACCGTCGATTTTTTCATCCAGAAAAATACCGCATCATTCTCTTTGACCAACGCGGCTCGGGAAAAAGCACTCCCACCGCGAGCCTAGAAGCCAATACGACTTGGGATTTGGTCGACGACATGGAAAAGCTACGCAAATTATTAGGCGTAGAACAGTGGCAGATATTTGGTGGATCGTGGGGCAGTACTCTAGCGCTCGCCTATGCGCAGGCGCATCCGGAACGAGTGACAGAACTAGTTTTGCGAGGAATTTTTCTCGTCCGCAAAAGAGAAATTGATTGGCTCTATCAATATGGAGCGAGCCAGATTTTTCCAGACGCGTGGGAACCGTATTTCAACAAGATCCCAGCAGCAGAAAGAAATGATTTATTAACAGCGTATTACAAACGCCTGACCAGCCCGGACAAAAAAACACAGCTCGAATTTGCAAAACCGTGGTCTCAGTGGGAAGGTGCGACCAGCAAACTTTTCCCGGACCGCACCATGATAGACAACTATGGCCGGGATGAGTTTGCCTTAGCGTTTTCACGCATCGAAGCACACTACTTTTACAATAAGGCCTGGTTCCGATCGGACGATCAGCTATTGGAAGACGCGCACAAGATTCGCCACATCCCTGGCGTCATCGTGCACGGTCGCTACGATGTGGTTTGTCCCGTCGACAACGCGTTTGCGTTGAAGAAGGTTTGGCCTGAGGCGGATTTCTTCGTGATTCCAGACGCAGGTCATAGCGCGTTTGAGCCGGGAATTAGCCGCGCTCTGGTTTCCGCGACCGATCGCTTCGCGCACTAGACTTAGAGCCAAACTCAAATTTCAGCTCGCCGTCTTTCTCGTCGACAACAATGCGTCCACCTTTGGCAAGTTTGCCGAAGAGGATCTCGTCTACCAATGGCTTCTTCACATGTTCGTCGATTGCGCGACCCATCGGGCGGGCGCCGTACATTGGATCATAGCCCTTACCCAGCAACCACTTGCGTGCTGCAGGTAAAACCTCGAGCTCGATCTTTTTCACTTTTAGCTGGTCGCCCAGCTCGCGGATAAACTTATCTACGACTTGCAGAATCACTGGCTCGTCCAAGTGGCCGAACGTAATGACCGCATCCAAGCGATTCAAGAATTCCGGCGAGAACGAATCTTTGATTACTGATTTAGCGCGAGAGCCCGTACCTTCGCCAATTCCGATTGCGCGTTTAGCTGCCTCGCGGCCGCCGGCATTCGAAGTCATGACGATGATGGCGTTACGGAAATTCGTTACCTTGCCCGTGGCATCGGTAAGAGTTCCGTTATCCATCACTTGCAAGAGCACGTTGGCGATATCAGGATGCGCTTTTTCGATTTCATCCAAGAGCAGCACGGCGTAGGGAGTGCGTCCGATGGCCTCTGTTAAAAGACCGCCCTCTTCGTAACCGACGTATCCAGGAGGTGCGCCTACTAAGCGCGCCACTGAATGCTTTTCCATGTATTCGCTCATGTCGTAGCGAATTAGTTCGGTTCCCAAGATCTTGGCTAGTTGCTTACAGACTTCGGTTTTACCAACGCCCGTAGGACCTGCGAATAAGAAAGAGCCCACTGGCTTATTGGGATTTCCCAAACCCGAGCGAGCCATTTTAATCGCAGAGACCAAACTTGTAAGAGCTTTGTCCTGTCCAAAGATGACGTCTTTTAGATTCTTCTCCAGGTCCGCCAATTGCGCACGGTCATTTGCGCTCACAGAATGGGCCGGAACTTTTGAAATCGAAGCTACAACGTTTTCAATGTCGCGCACTTCAATGGGCAACATCTCGACTGCCTGCGATTTAACACGCAGGCGAGCAGCCGCTTCGTCAATCACGTCGATTGCTTTATCCGGCAGCGGACGCCCGTGAATGTATTTTGCAGAAAGTTCGGCAGCCG
>Ga0163144_10000227_pt1 | contig 132766 bp, 104 predicted proteins | sample OliLak19BULKMAT1_FD_123175 | JGI IMG/M metagenome (GOLD analysis project Ga0163144, IMG submission 123175) | Freshwater microbial mat bacterial communities from Lake Vanda, McMurdo Dry Valleys, Antarctica - Oligotrophic Lake LV.19.BULKMAT1 | ecosystem: Environmental > Aquatic > Freshwater >...
CTGCACACGCTCATCGACGAGTGGATCGAGGCGGCAATGGAGGTGGGCGAGATCGAACTACAAGAGGCTCGGAAGGCCACCTCGACCTAGCTCAAAAAAGGATGAGAACCCTCCACTCTCCAGATGGGTACTTGCTGCGTCTCGCTGCGTTTTGCTGCGTCGTGCTGGGACCCACGTGGACACCACGCTGCGAAATGGCTTCTATGTCGCAGGCTCCTAGAGCGCGCTCGCCGCGACGAACGCGCGCACGGCGCTCATGGAGTCCGAGTGGTGATGTGTCGGCACGACCCAGCGCACGGAGCGCGTCGGGAAGGCCTCGCTCATGGCATCCACGAGCGCCTCTCCCGTCCAAGTGTCACCAGGGGCTTGGGGCACCGCGAGGCCGTCGCCGAGTTCGAGCACCATGACGCGCTTGTCGAATTGGGGCACCAGCGCTTCATGCAGACCTTCCCCGAGCGCGCTGATCGTAAGAGGCACACCGAGCCCCGGTCGGGTGGACCCACGACCGTCGGTACCGTCATTAGACGCGCGGACGCCTCCGCCTCGGACGCGCTCCCGGGCGCGCGGAGTGACCGGGGATCTCGACGTGACCCTCGCAGGTCCATGGAGCGTGGTCGGAGGACTCGCGCTGGAGCAGCAGCGCGGCGATAGCAAGAAGCATGCGCGGCCTACGCATGGCGACACGCCCGGTTGGACCCGTTAGCGAAGCAAAAGTCGCAACGCGAGGACTGAGGCGCCGGGGGGCTAGCGCGCCGGAGTTCCGAGCGACATCCTGTTCCGATGTCCCCTCGAACCACGATTCACGCCGCGACCCTGCGAGGCCTCGCGACCGCGCTCCTCATCTGTGCCTGTTCCGATGGCGATCCGGCCGCGAAGACGGCGAAAGCCGGCCAGGATGCACCGGCGGAGAGCGCAACCCCCGAGGACCCGCTGGCCGAGTTCAGCGGCGTCATGTCTCCCGCCGAGTTCAAGGCCCTGCGTGGGCCGCGCGGGCTGCGAGTTCGCGCCGAGGGCGCGTTCGAGGGCTACACCCTCGTCATGCCCCTCGTCTCGACCAAGGTGCACCTCATCGATCTCGCGGGCGACGTGGCGCACACCTGGGAGACTGGGTACGCCCCGGGGGGCTGGTGTTACTTGTTGGACGACGGCTCGCTGCTGCACGCCGGCCGCCAGGACAAAGAGCCGAAGTTCCGCGGCGGTGGCATCGGCGGGATCATCCGGCGCCTCGCGCCGAACGGCGATGTCCTGTGGCGCTTCGACTTCGCCAACGACGCACATTGCCAGCACCACGACCTCGAGCCGCTGCCCAACGGCAACTTCCTGTTCATCGCGTGGGAGAGCATCTCCGCCGAGGCGGCTCGCGCGCTGGGTCGACGGCCCGACGCGGTCGGCGCCGCGGGACTCTGGCCCGACGCGGTGTTCGAGCTGCGCCCGACGCCGCCCGAAGGCGGCGAGCTCGTCTGGTCCTGGCACGCCAAGGATCACCTCGTGCAGGACGTCGACCCCACCTTGCCGAATTACGGCGCGATCGCCGACTTCCCGCAGCGCATCGACATCAACTTCGACTACGTGCCGCCGTCGAAAGTCACGGACGAAGAGCGCCTCGCCGAGGCCGATCGCAAGAAGCAGATGGCGGCCTTTGGTTATGGCGGCGGCGACGAGGACGAAGAGGACGTCGATGCCGCTGACGCGCGACCCGCGGACCCGAAGCTGAACAAGTGGGAGAAGTCGGGTGACTGGCTCCACACGAACGCCGTCGACTACAACGCCGAGCACGACCTCATCGTGCTGAGCTCGCCCGATCTGAGCCAGATCTTCGTGATCGACCACTCGACGACGACGAGCGAGGCCGCAGGCTCGACCGGCGGACGTTTTGGCCAGGGCGGCGACCTGCTCTGGCGCTGGGGCAACCCGGAGTTCGAGGGGCGCGGCACGCCCGCTGACCAGCAGCTCTTCTACCAACATGACCCCACCTGGCTCGCGTCGACGAAGCCAGATGAGCTGCGCCTCTTGGTCTTCAACAACGGCGGCGAGCGGCCCGACGGGAAGAACCGCTCCGAGGTGCTGGAGCTCCTGTTGCCGTTCACGCCGAAGGCGGGTTTTGCACGCGAGGCCGGTCGCCCGCAAGGACCTTTGCTGCCCGCCTGGAAATACGAGGACGCACCGACGTTCTTCTCGGCCTTCATCTCCGGCGCGCGGCGGCTGCCGAACGGCAACACGATCGTGTGCTCCGGCGCGCCGGGCCGGATTTTCGAGGTCACGCCGGCCGGCGCCATCGTGTGGGACTACGCGAACCCGTTCGGCGGAGACTTCAAGTCGCCGGATCACGCCGGGAACGCGCCGCCGCTCGCGCTCTACCGCGCGGACCGCTATGCGCCGACGCACCCGGGGATCGTCGCACTGATGCGGCTGAAGCAGCCCGCAGACGGGCGTTGAGCGCGATACCGTCCGGTGATCATTGAAGCGTGATCACGGGCCCTTCGGTGAAGTTCGGCGCCGCGCGGCAGACGGAGCGATGAGCGCTCAACGACCGTTGATCACCTGGATGTGATCAACGGTCAATCGCAGCGGAATGCGCTCGATCTCGACCGCCTCGTGCAGGAGCGCTGCGAAGGCGGTGGACTCCGAGAGGGTCACGAGCGTCGAGGCGCCATGTTCGAGAGGCAGTCTGACGCCCAATCCCGCAGCCGGCGCGACTCGCTCGTAGAGCTCCGGTCCACCGTCGCGATCGAAGAACTGGACCGCGTCGGGCATGGGGCTCCGTTCGTCCAACCGGATCAGGACCAGCGCACGGCACACGACGTGCACGACCAGGGGCCCTTCGAAGCCTCTCTAGGATGGCGATGACGATCGCGAGGACAGGGAAGACGACTCTGCGGCGCATTTCGAAGACGGTACGGGTCGCTGGCCAGCTTCGCGACCGTGAACTCGATCCAGGTCACTGAAGTGGGCCTCGACTGGAGCCGCGTGCGGATCGCGCCCGCGGGTCTCGAGTGCAGGTGATGATGGGAGCGGGGGTGAATTGGGCCATCGGGTGCACGTCGTGGCGGGGTCGAGCAGCATCGCCCAGGACGGAGCTGCGCACGACAATGCTGGAGACCAACGGGCCGCGTGCCCTACCCTACAGCCGCGCGTCGTCTCTCTCAGCGCGCTCCCTAGCACCCACGAATATGCTGCACCTGTCATCGCTCCGTCCGCACCGACTGACGCTCACGCTGGCGTTGCTCGCCTCCTTGTCCGCAGGCTGTGTCACGCCGACCCGCGCGGCGGCGCTCGATGGCCCGACCGCGGCATGGGAGGTCATCGGCACGAGCGCGGAAGGTCGCCCGGTGCGCGCGCGCTCGCTCGGGCGCGGCGGGCGTCGTGTGGCCGTCATCGCGGGCATCCACGGCGACGAAACGGAGGGCCTGCGCCATGTCGAGGAGCTGGTCGCTTGGCTCGCCGAGGCGCCCGCCCGCGTGCGCTTGATCGAGGACGTCAGCCCCGATGGGACGGCGCACGGCACGCGCACGACGGCGAGCGGCGTCGACCCGAACCGCAACTGGCCGGCGAAGAACTTCACGCCCGCGCCAGCGCGGGGACCGCAGCCGCTGTCGGAGCCCGAGGTCGCTGCGGCCCACGCCGACCTCCTGCGTTTCGCTCCGGAGCTGGTCATCGTGCTCCATTCGACGCGCCGCGGGCCTTTCGTGAACTTCGATGGGCCGGCCGCGGAGCTCGCCGAGGTCTTCGCCGACGCCGCCGGCTCGCCCTGGAAGGTCGTCCCCGACATGGGGTACGGCACACCTGGTTCTTTCGGCTCGTGGATGGGCATCGACCGCGGCGTGCCGACGTTGACGGTCGAGTTTCTGCGAGGGGCTCTCCCCGAGTCGACCGGGCCCGCCCTCGAGCGCGCCGTGCGCGCGACTCTCGCGAGCTTTGTGAAAGGCGAAGCGGTCGCGTTGCCAAAGGTGCGCTGACCGCGCTAACCCGACTCCGAGTCGGCGTTGGCCAGACTGCGTGGCCCGAAACGCTGGATCCAGAGCGCGAGCAGCGCGGCGATCGCCGCGAGTCCGATCGCGAGGGCCCACCAGACGCCGTGCAGACCGTGGGTGCCTCGAACGCCCCAGTGCCACGCGAGCGGCAGCGCCAAGAGGTACCAAGCGACGAAGTTGAACACGGCCGGCGGCAAGGTCCGCCCCATGCCGCGCAGCACTCCGCCGCCGACCACTTGGAAGCCGTCGACGACCTGGAACGCCGCGGCGATCGGCAAGACCGATGCGGCGAGGGTCACCACCGCCGGGTCGCGGATGTAGAGCAGCGTGATCGGCTCGCGCAGCACGAGCAGCAACGCCGCCGCGATGGCCATCGCGCCTACGCCCATCGCGAGCGAGAGCCAAGCGGAGCGCTGGGCGGCCTCGTAGCGGCGCTCGCCGACGAGGTGCCCGACCCGCGTCGCGGCGGCGAGCGAGACTCCGAGCGGCACCATGAACGTAAGGCTCGCGATGTTGATCGCGATGCCGTGTGCCGCGGTCGCGACCACACCGAGCAGCCCCGCGAGCAGGACGGTGAACTGAAATGCGCCGACCTCGAGCGCAAAATGCGCGCCGACGGGCAGCCCGTACCGCAAGAGCTCGCCGAGGCCGCGCAACGCGGCGCGGCTCCAGGGCACCCATGCGCCCGCGTGCAGCCCGAAGCGCAGGATCGCGACGCCGAGCCCCACTGCGAGCGCCGCGCGCGTGATCGCCGTCGCCACTCCGGCGCCGACGATCCCGTACCCGAGCGTGAAGATGAGCAGGTAATTGAGCCCCGCGTTGAGGATCACCGCGAGGACCGTGACGATGAGCGCGGGCTTGACGATCCCGCGGCCTTGCAGGTACTGGCGCTGCGCGATGTAGACGAGGAAAAACAGCTCGCCCGGCGCGAGGGCGATCGCATAACGCTGGGCGTCGACCGCGATTCGAGGGTCGAAGGAGGCCGCGGCGTCCGGGCCACCAAAACGCACGGCGAGGACGCGGAAGGCCTCCAGCACGTCCCCCGTCACGAACCGCGACAACGTCAATGGCAGCGCGAGGAGGAACGCGAGGACGAGACCCCGTTGCAAGGTCAATCCGACGCGCCGCCCGTCGCCCGCGCCGTGACCCTGGGTCAGGAGCGGGTCCATGCCCATCAGCACGCCCATCGCGGCGACTTGGGTCAGCGAGACCCACACATTCCCTTGCAGCGAGGCCGCGAGGGCCTCCTTGGACAGCCACCCGAGCATCACCGTGTCGATGGTGCCGAGCAGCATCCAGCCGAGGTTTGTGACGACGATCGGCCAGGCGAGCCGCGCGAGCACGCGTGTTTCGTCACGGAGTGAGAGGTCGGTCATGGGCGCGAGAGATGAGGCACGGGCGCGGCTGGAGCGCGTGTGTACCGGAACGGAAGTAACGAACCCGGCCGAATAAAACAATCCAACGTCGTGTGCGGGGCACGGCTGATCCGGTCTCGCCGCTCACACAGGAGCCGCTCGACTCGTTTACCCTTCCGCCCTGACATGGAGCTCGCACCTCGAACGCGATCTGCCCTGAGACTCGCGACGAGCCGGTCGCGCGGGAGCGCCCTCACCACCTTCCTCATGACGGCGCTGCTGCTCGTCATCGGGCTCGCGGTCCTGATGCGTGTGCAGCCCGAGCGCTTCGGGCTGGAGCGGCGAGGTGTATCGGAGCTCGAGCTCCGACCCCATCCGCCCGAGCCCGCTGGACCCCTCGCGCGGTACGAACCCCGCCCCACGGTCGAGGCGCACGCGCCCAGCGCCGTGGAGACGGACGCCGCGCGCCTCTTCGAGGACGCACGCCCTGGAGTCTGTCTCGTCACGAACGTGCTGTACGAACAAAGCGCCACCGCGCCCCATACGGTCGACCAGTATGTCCAGGGCACGGGCTCGGGGATCGTGTGGGACCGCGCCGGCCACATCGTGACGAGTCGCCACGTCGTCGCGGAGGCGAACTCGGCGACGGTGACGCTGTTCGACGGCTCGACCCACACGGCGCGGCTCGTGGGAGTCGACGAGGCCTCGGATCTCGTCGTCATGCGCATCGACTGTGCACCGGAGCGCTTGGCGCCGCTGCGCATCGGGCGCTCGTCCGAGCTCTTCGTCGGTCAACGCATCCACGCGATCGGCTTCCCGTACCAGCTCGGGCACACCCTCTCGAACGGGATCGTCAGCGGCCTCGGGCGCACGATCCGGACACCTGGTGGGTTGACGCTGACGGGCGTGATCCAGACTGATGCGGATCTCCATCCCGGGTCTTCGGGCGGTCCGTTGCTCGACCGTTCGGCGCGTGTCATCGGGCTCTCGATCGCAGTGCACGGCGAGGCCCGCGCGGGCGGGCGGCTCGCGTTCGCGCTCCCGATCGACGTGATCCAGGAGGTGGTCCCGCGCATCATGCGCACGGGGCTCGAGTGGTTCCCACGCCTCGGCTTTGTGTTGTGCAGCGACGCGAACAGCGAGGCCTTGCTCGCGGTCCTGCGTGTCAGAGGGGACGAAGAAAGGGCCGACTGGCGCGCGGCACTGCCCGGCGGCGGAATCGTCGTCGCGGTCGTGGAAGAGGGTAGCCCCGCGGCCCTCGCGGGGCTCCGCGGCACGTTGCAGCAGCGGGATGCCACCGGCCGCGACGCCCTCACCGTGCGCGACATCGTGGTCGCTGTCGATGGCGTCGAGTGCTTGACCCGCGACGCATTCGACCAGGCGGTCCAGGGCGCGCTCGAGGGCTCGGCCTCGAAACATGAGCTCACGCTGACCGTGGCGGGCGCCGCGGGCGAGCGCGAGGTCTCGATCGTGATGCTGGGCCCTGAATGAGGCACTCACCCGACGCGTCCCTCGCGCCACGCAGCGCCGTCGCGTCGATCCGGGGTGGCTCCGAGCGGCTTAGCGGGGGACACTTCACCGTCAAGTCCCGTCGCCGGCTTCGTCGACACCTTTCTGACCGTCCCTGTGAAACTTCCCTCGCAGCAGATCCTCGCGCGGCTCGTGCTCGTGCTCATCGCCGTGGCGACGGGCGTGGCGTGTGGGCCCTCGACGCGCCCGCTTACGTCGCAATACCCTGACGATCGTCCGCGCTATCGCGGGCAGGTCGTCGCCCTCGAGGAGGGCGGCATCGGCCTCCACGGGAAATGGACCTTCTGGTACTCGAACGGCGAGGTCCAGGCGATGGGCAGCTTCGACCGGGGCGGGACACTCTCCGAGGCCGACCGCTTGCCCCACGAGACGATGATCCCCGAGGTCGGACGGACGGGGGAATGGAGCGCGTATTCACGCTCGTCGAACCCCGTGTGGCGCGGGACTTACCGCAATGGCAAACGCCATGGCGAATGGTCGTGGTGGCACGATGACGGATCGCTGCGGCGCCGCGGCCAATTTGTCGAGGGTCGCGAAGTCGGCCTCCACACTCGCTGGCATTCGATCAATGTGATCGCGGAAGAGGGACAATGGGTGGACGGCATGCGCGTCGACGCCCACCGCGGGTGGTACGAGAACGGCCAGCTCGCGCGCGAAGGCAGCTTCCTCGCCGGTGTGCCGACCGGCATGCACCGCCAGTTCGCGAGCCACGGTGTGATGCAGCAAGAGACCTTTTACGTCGACGGAGAGATTTGCGGGCTGCGCAGCCTTTGGGACGACACTGGCCGGCTGTATTGGACGGGCAATCACGTCAAGGGGCGCCTTGATGGTGAGGTCGTGCACTATCACCCGACGGGCAAGGTGCGCCAGGTGGGTGTCTACTTCGTCGGGCAACCGGTCGGTATGCACTCGGGTTACGACGCTGAGGGCCGGCTCGTCTGGGAACAGGAATACGTCGACGGTGTGCCGAGCGGCCGCCGGAGGATGTTCAACGGCGCTGGCGAAGTGCGCTCCGAGGCAGCGTTCCTGGCGGGCACGCCGGTCGGCACGCACAGAATTTGGAGCGACGGTGGCGAGCCTTTGGCCGAGGGTGAATACCGTAACGGCGAGGCCCAATGGGTTTGGCGCAAGTTGGAGCGCTGACGCAATCCGCGCTTCTCTCTACGGCCTACTCCTCGCCGAGCGCCGCGCGCACCCCTGGCGCGTCGCGCGGCCACCGTTCGACCTCGAACAACGCCGCCACAAATCGCTGATCCGGCCCCACCCGACGCGGCGAAATGTATTCCCAAATGAGCGTCCCATCGGCGGTGAGCTCGAACGCGCGGCCGCGGCACGACTCGGTCACCAGCACGTTGCCGTTCGCGAGTGGCTGGGCCACGCCGCAGTACTGCGTCGAGAACTGCGTCGGGTCCTCCGGCGCCCAACTCGACACGATGCTGCCCGTGACCACCTCGAGCTCGACGAGGCGTGACTCACCGCTGTTGCCGAGGTTGTCGAATAAGAGGAGCGTGCCGTGGTCCGTGACCGTCGGGTGATGGGGCGCGCGCCAGGGTCCGTCCGCGAGCCACACGATGCGGCCGAGCTCGGGGTCCACGACCGCGATCAGGTCGAGGTCGCGAAAGCACGTCAACCAGTGCCCGCGTTCGAAAGCCGGGTGCTGCGCCGCGAGTCGGCCGTCCAAGAGCTCCAACGTGTTCGCGTGCATGACGTCGCCCTCGCGCACGGTCAGGTGTTCGAGCATGGAGCGCCATTCACTCGCTCGGAACGCGTCCCACAGCGACAGCTCGGCCAGCACACGGCCGTCGAGGTCGAGCGTCGTGATCCGGTCGTCGACGATCGCCCGTGTGGGATGGACCTCGGGCACGACACGCTCGGCGCGGGTCAAGACATGAATCCGCTCGCCATCGACGACGAGGTCGTGGTGGGCGCGAAGCGCCGAGGCCCACACGACCGTCGAATCGCGCGCGATCCGCACCAGCGCGCGGCCATCGTGGATCGCGAGCAGGCCGCCGTCCTCGAGCAGCGCGACACGGCGCCAGGGGATCTGGTGCGCGCCCTCGAGGGGCGGCAAATGCTCGTGCGCCTCGTACGGCACCTCCCAGCGGTGCAGGACGGTCCCGTCGAGGTCGCACAGCTCGGCGGCGGCGCGGTCGCCCGAGGTCATCAGGTTGACCCCGGGTTCGAGGCGCGTCGCGTCGAGCACGTGTGTGCCGAAGCCGCGGCGATCGCTCGCTGCGCGTGGCTCGACGCTGCCCGGGGCATAACCGATCCCGCCGAGATTCGAGGCCCCCTGGCCTCGAATCTCGCCCTCACCCGCCTCGCGCGCCACTCCGTAGAGCCCGTCCAGGCCCTCGACCCAACCGCGCCCGTCGAGCGGCGGCACGGGCGCGCTCTCCTGCTCATTCGTCCGACGCCAGAAACCCGCGAGCGACACGAGCGCTCCGAGGCACAGGGCCGCGAGCGCCAAATAGGGCCAACGCATGCCACCGAGTAGAACACGCCGCGCGGCTCGGCACGATGTCCACTGGGCGGCTGCGCCAGTCTCTCGGTTATCGTAGGGCCATGACGCTCCTCGGCTCCTTGTGCCTCGTGCTCTCGCAGGCCGTCGACGACACAGCCTTCTTCAAAGGCACGATCGAGCCGATCCTCGCGCAGCGCTGTTTCGAGTGCCACGGCGCGGAGGGGCGCGCGAAGGGCGGGCTGCGGCTCACGACCCGCGGGCAATTCCTCGCCGGAGGTGACTCGGGACCCGTCCCGAGGCTCGCGGGCGAAGGCGAGCCAGAGGTCGAGGCGGCGCACGAGGACGCGACACTCGACGTGTCGCTCTTGCTCGCGGCGCTCCATTACGAAGACGAATTCCTTCAGATGCCTCCTGCGGGCAAGCTCGCCGACGAGGAGCTCGCGGCCCTCGTCGAGTGGCTCGGTCGCGACGCGCCTTATGGTGACGCGAAGCCGGACGCGGCGCACGACGCACACGACGCGGAGCCCGAATCCGAGCCGCGCTTGATCCGCGGCGATGGGCGAACGGGCTGGGCGTATCAGCCACTCGCGGACTCGCCTCCGGCCGAATCGACACCGGCAGACGGCCGCCACCCGATCGATGTGCTCATCGATGCGCGCCTCGCGGCAGCCGGCTTGTCGCCGATGCCGCGCGCAGACGATCGCACGCTGTATCGGCGTGCGCACTTCGACTTGCTCGGCTTGCCGCCCGTGCCCGAAGAGCTCGAGGCCTACGTCGCGAGCACGGACCCGCAGAAGTGGACGCACCTCGTCGACGAGCTGCTCGCGCGCCCCGAGTACGGCGAGCGCTGGGGGCGCCACTGGCTCGACGTCGTGCGTTACGCCGAGACGAACGGCTTCGAGCGCGACGGAGACAAACCGCAGATCTGGCGTTATCGCGACTGGGTGATCGACGCGTTCAACCGCGACCTGCCGTACGACCGCTTTGTCCTCGAACAACTCGCGGGTGATGAGCTAGTGGATCGCGACCGCGACTCGATCGTCGCGTCGGGCTACCTGCGCCTCGCCCAGTGGGACGACGAGCCGGGCGCAGGCGTCGTGCAGGGGCGTTATGACGTGCTCGACGACATCGTCTCGACGACCGGGCAGGTGTTCCTCGGCTCGACGATCGGCTGCGCGCGTTGCCACGACCACAAAGCCGATCCGTTCGACGCGCGGCACTACTACGAGTTCATGGCGTTTTTCCACGGGCTGACCGACATGTCGATCCGCGGCACCCTCGTCGACATCGCGAACCCGGACGAAGCGCGCGAGGCGGAGGCGCTCGAGGAGTCGAAACGTGAGAGGATCCGCGAGCTCGAGCAACGACTCGCCGAGCAACGCCTCGAGCTCGAAACCGCCGCGCGTGGCGCCGATGCGGCGCAGAGAGAGGGGCCGCTCCGCGACGTCCGTTACCGCTTCTACCGGGACACGTGGACCGCGCTGCCGGACTTCGACGCGCTGCGTCCCGAGGAGGAGGGGCGCCTCGAGGGCGGGTACTTCGACCTCGCGCCACGGACGCGCGACACGGCGATCGGCTTCGTCCAAGAGGCCACGCTTTCCCTGGCGCAGGGCGGCGAATTCGAGCTGCGCCTCGGCGCAGAGGACGGCGCGCGACTCGAGCTCGACGGCGAGGAGACGCTGCGCCTCGATGGGGTCGCCGACGAGACACGCACGACGGTGACACGCAGGACCCTCGCCGCCGGTGACCACGCGCTCCGACTCGAGTGGTTCCAGGAGCAGGGCCGCCCGCACCTTACGCTGGAGCTGCGCGCGCTCGAAGAGGTCGCGCGCGGCTGGCGGTCACTCAGCGCGCCGGAAGCGCGCGGCGGGGCCGACGTCGCCGCCCCCGAGCGACGCACCGTCGAATCAGCCGAGGCCGCGTTCGTCGCGCTCGTCGAGACGCGCGCCGACGAGCTCTTGGGTCCCGGTAGCGCCGAGCGGATCACGGGCCTCCGACGAGCCCTCGAACGCGCGCGCAATCGCTTCGTTCCGCACGTCGTCGCGTTCGCCGCGACCGAGCGCGGCGGCGAGCCAGGCCCGCTTCACATCCACGTACGCGGCAATGCGCACGTGCACGGCGCCCCGGTGGAGCCTGCCGTGCCAGAGTTCCTCGCGACGAACCGGAAGCTGCCGATCGAGCCCACTCCAGACGGCGCCGCGAGTGGGCGGCGCACCGCCCTCGCGCGCTGGATCACGTCGCCGGACAACCCTCTGTCAGCGCGCGTGATGGTGAACCGCGTCTGGCAACACCACTTCGGTCGCGGGCTCGTCGCGACAGCCAACGACTTCGGCGAGCTCGGCGAGCGGCCGACACACCCCGAGCTGTTGGATCGCCTCGCAGCGGAGTTCATCGCGAGCGGCTGGAGCGTCAAGGCGCTGCATCGTTTCGTCCTCTCATCGGAGACGTGGCGACGCGCCTCGTCGTGCGTGGAGTTGGAGGCCTCTTCGGGCGCGGAAGCGGCGTACGAGGCGGGCCTCGCGCTCGATCCGACGAACGACCTCCTCGGGCGCATGTCCGTGCGCCGACTCGCGGCCGAGGAGGTGCGCGACGGGATGCTCGCGGTCGCGGGGATGTTGAACCCCGAGCGCGGCGGGCCGAGCGTCTTCGGGCGTATGCCGGCGGCGGCGCTCGCGACCTCGTCGACACCCGACAAGGTCTGGGGGGAATCACCCGAGGCCCAGCGCAACCGCCGCACGGTCTACATCAAGGTGAAACGCTCGCTGTTGACACCTTTCCTCGTGGCGCACGACTTGGCTGATGTGGACACGAGCTGTCCGGCGCGTTTCACCACGATTCTGCCGACCCAGGCATTGCAGATGCTCAATGGCAGTTTCCCGCACGAAGTCGCGACGCGCTTGGCGGCGCGACTCTGGGAGGAGACGGCGCAAGAGGGTGTCGCACGCGAGTCCGACTCGGCGTTGCGCGCCTTCGTTTTCCGCGGGCTCGGGCTGACTCTCGGTCGGGCTGCGGACGATTCCGAGGCCCTGGCCTACGTCGCGTTGATCCAGGACCTGCGCCAGATCGAAGGCCTCACGCTGGAGCGCGCCGCGGAGCTCTGTTGTTTGTCCTTCTTGAACTTGAACGAGTTCCTCTTCGTCGACTGAACGTCATGGAGCCCCGTATCCCAATGCACGCCTTCGATTCGGACCTTACCAGCTCGCGCCGCGGGTTCCTGCGCGGCGCGCTCGGCGCTGCGGGCGCCCTCGGCCTTGGCACAGAGGCGCTCGCAGCGGGGGCCCAAGCGGCGTGGGCCCAGGACCTCCTGAATCCACTGGCGCCACGCCCGCCGCATTTTGCGCCGAAGGCGAAGCGCGTGATCTTCCTCTACATGTACGGCGGCCCGAGCCAGGTCGACACGTTCGACTACAAGCCTGAGCTGTACGGGCTCGACGGCAAGACCATCCAGGTGAAGACCCGCGGTCGCGGCGGCGCGCGCAACGAGGGTCGGGTCGTCGGCCCGAAGTGGAAATTCCAGCAGTACGGCGAGTGCGGCAAGTGGGTGAGCGACCTGTTTCCGAACCTCGCGCGCCAGGTGGACCGCATCGGCTTCGTGCACTCGATGTACGCCGACAGCCCGATCCACGGGTCCGCGATGTTCATGATGAACTCCGGGCACCTCTTCAGCGGCAAGCCGTGTTTAGGCGCGTGGGTCGCGTACGGTCTCGGCTCCGAGAACCGCGACATGCCGGGTTTCGTCGTCATGCTCGACCAGTCCGGCGGTCCGATCAGCGGCGCCAAGAATTGGTCGAGCGGGTACATGCCGGCGACGTTTCAGGGCACGGTCGTCGACGCCTCGAACGCGACGCCGATCCTCGACTTGGCGCCGCCGCCCGACATGCCGCTGCGAGCGCAACGGCGTGTCCTCGACGAGCTCCAGAGGCAGAATCAACGACACCTCGAAGCGCGTCGGGACAACAGCGAGCTCGCGGCTCGGATCGCCAGCTACGAGCTGTCTTTTCGCATGCAGTCGGCGGCGCCGGAGGTGCTCGACTGGCAGTCCGAGGACCCACGCGTGAAGAGCCTCTATGGCCTCGATCGCCCGGAGACGTTCGACTTCGGCCGCAAATGCCTCCTCGCGCGTCGCATGGTCGAGCGCGGCGTGCGCTTCGTGCAACTCTATTCGGGCGGCGCGCACAACGACGCGAACTGGGATGCCCACGGCGACTTGCATCACAACCACACTCTGCATGCGGGAGCGACGGACGCGCCGATCGCCGGGCTGCTGGAGGACCTCGCCGCGCGCGGGTTGCTCGAAGAGACGCTCGTCGTGTGGGGCGGCGAGTTCGGTCGCCAGCCGACGGCCGAATACGCCGAGGGCACGGGCCGCGACCACAACTCGTACGGCTTCACCGTCTGGCTCGCTGGCGGCGGAGTTCGGGGCGGCACGAGCGTCGGCGCGACCGACGAGCTCGGCGCGGCTGCGGTCGTCGACCGCATGCACGTGAAGAACCTGCACGCCACGATCCTGACCCTGCTCGGGCTAGAGCCGAATGGGCTCACCTATCGTTTCCAGGGTCTCGACCAGCGCCTCGTCGGGGTCGAGGGCGCCGACCCGATCCGCGGGCTGATCTGACGTCGAACGGATGGTTCGCGACGCTGAGTTCTCTTCAGGGGGGATCGGGTTCGCGCCCTGGACCTTGAACCGCGACCGAGAAGCGTGTGCCATGCTGCGACATGGCACAACGCCGCGAACCGTCAGCACTCCCGGTCATCGGCTGGCGCGAGTGGGTGGCTCTGCCGGAGCTCGGCGTGCGGCACATCAAGGTCAAGGTCGACACGGGCGCGCGGTCCTCGGCGATCCATGCGTTCTCACCCGAACGGTTCCGCCGTGGAGGGCGCGACTTCGTACGCTTCTCGCTCCACCCTCTGCAGCGCCGCCCCGACCCCCACGTCGAGGCCGAGGCGCAGCTGCTCGATGTGCGCGACGTGCGCAGCTCGATGGGCCAGCTCGAGCAGCGTCTCTTCATCTCCACCAACATCGTGTTGCTCGACGCCACCTGGAAGATCGAGCTCACCCTCGCCCGACGTGACCACATGGGTTTCCGAATGTTGCTCGGCCGCGAGGCGATCCGCAGCCGCTTCCTCGTCGACCCGAGCCGCTCATTCATCGATCGCTCCCAGCGTCCGCGCATCAAGAAGTAGCCCGCGCCTCGTAAGTCAGCCCGCGCCTCGAGATAGAGCCCGCGACTCGAGAAACAAACTGTGAAGATCGGCATTCTCTCCCGCAAAGCGTCTCTCTACTCGACCTCTAGGTTGGTCGAGGCGGCGCGCAAGCGTGGCCACAACGTCCGTGTGATCGATTATTTGCGCTGCGTGATGAACATCACGTCGCACAACCCGCACGTGCTCTATCAGGGCGAGCCGCTCGAGTTCGACGCGATCATCCCGCGCATCGGCGCTTCGAACACGTTCTACGGCACAGCCGTCGTGCGTCAGTTCGAGATGATGAACGTGATGAGCGCGAACTCGTCCGTCGCGATCTCGCGCTCACGCGACAAGCTGCGCGCGCTGCAGATCCTCGCGCGCGAGGGTGTCGGCATGCCCGTGACCGGCTTCGCGCACTCGCCCAAGGACAGCCGCGGCCTCATCGACATGGTGGGCGGCGCGCCTCTCGTGGTGAAGCTGCTCGAGGGCACACAGGGGGTCGGGGTGGTCCTGGCCGAGACCGAGAAGGCGTCCGAGTCGGTGATCTCTGCCTTTCGCAACCTCAACGCGAACATCCTCGTCCAAGAGTTCATCAAGGAGGCCGCCGGCACCGACATCCGTGCCTTCGTCGTGGGTGATCGGATCGTGGCGGCGATGTTGCGCCAGGGGCCGCCCGGGGAATTTCGCTCGAACCTCCATCGCGGCGGCACCGCTTCGGCCGTGCGCCTGACCCCCGAGGAGCGGACCTGCGCCAAACGCGCGGCCAAGGCGGTCGGGCTCAAAGTCGCTGGCGTGGACCTCTTGCGGTCGAATCACGGCCCGCTCGTGATGGAGGTCAACTCCTCACCCGGCCTCGAAGGCATCGAGACCTCGACCGAGATCGACGTCGCCGGCGCCGTCATCGAGTACCTCGAGAAGCGCAAGAGCGAGACGCCGAACCCGCGCAAGGTCGAGGGTTGAACCCGCCGCCTCGCTGCTGACCCCCTCCTGCGCGTGAGCATGGGAGGCCGAAAACACCCGCCCGCGCGTCAGCGTGGGAGGCCGAAAACACCCTCGCGCGCGTCAGCGTGGGAGGCCGAAAACACACTCGCGCGCGTCAGCGTGGGAGGCCAAAGACACCAAGCAGCCGATCCGCCGCATGCGACGGTTGCAGCGTGCCAGCTTGGACATCGGCGAGCGTCGACTTCAACTCGGCTCTCACCGAAGGGTGAGCGCGGAAGGCCTCGAGGAGGCCCTCCTCGATCAACGCCCAGACCCAGCGCTCTTGTTGACGCCGACGCTGGGCCTCGAGCTCGCCATCGGCCGCCAACGTCGCGCGGTGCGCGGTGATCGCCTCCCAGAGCTCGTCGAGACCGGCGCCGGTCGCGCCGGACACGGCGAGGACGCGCGGGGTCCAGCGCGCATCCCGCGGTCGCAAGTAACGCAGCGCCGCCGAGTGGTCGCTGACCGCGGCGCGGGCCTCTTTGACCTTCTCGCCGTCGCACTTGTTCACGGCGACGATGTCCGCGAGCTCGAGAATGCCCTTCTTGATGCCTTGCAGCTCATCGCCGGCGCCCGGCAGGAGCAGGACGACGAAGGTGTCCACCATGCCGGCGACCGCGACCTCGCTCTGACCGACGCCGACGGTCTCGACGAGCACGACGTCGTAGCCGGCGGCCTCGACGACGGTCATCGCCTCGCGCGTGCGACGCGCCACGCCGCCGAGACTCGTCGCGCTGGGCGAGGGTCGGATGAACGCCGCGTCCGCGACCGCGAGGCGACTCATCCGACTCTTGTCGCCGAGGATGCTGCCGCCCGAGAGCGTGCTCGACGGGTCGACCGCGAGCACCGCGACCCGGTGGCCGGCCTCGACGAGCTGCAACCCGAGGGCGTCGACGAGCGTGCTCTTCCCGACTCCCGGGACGCCGCTGAGCCCGACGCGGTGTGCTTTGCCGGCGTGCGGGGCGAGGAGCTCGAGTAGCGCTCGAGCGCGTGGCGCATCCGCGGAGCGCACACTCTCGACAAGGGTGATCGCGCGCGCCACCTGAGCCCGCTCGCCCGCCAAGACCCCGCGCGCGAGGGCCTCTGGGTCAGGTTCGTGGATGCCGGCGCTGGACATCGGAATACGGTACCCGGTACGCGTCGCTGTCATGCGCCCGGTCGCCCTGGTTCGTCATGCCGCTGCGACCCAGTGCGTTTCCTGCCGGTGCAAGCGCGGCGGCGTCGCTGACTCGGATGCGTACTCGTGAGCGGCGTCAGTCCGTCGATCCCCATGCAATAGGCCCGCGACTGGCGCCGAGCGACGATCCACGCGACGTGACCGGGCCACGCGCTGCTCGTGTCTGCGGCAGAGGGCACGGCCGAGTCCGAGGCCGGATGGGAGTGCCAGACGCCGATCACATGCAGGCTGCAAGCAGCCGCGGCGTCGTGCGCGCGGAGGACCGCGACGGGGTCCACTGTGAAGGCCCGCAAGGGCGTCAGGTGCACGTTGGCCTCGAGCGTGGCCCGCGCGACGATCGAGGTGTCGCCGATGCGCCGTCCGATGAGGAACCCGCAGGCTTCGTGCGGGGCGGACTGTTCGGACCACCGCCGCAAGTCCGCGCGCAGGCTCGCGCCCAACATGAGCGCGCGCGGCGGAGTCATGAACAAGAAGCGCTCCCGCGCCGACCCCTTGGAAGGAGCCGACGCGGGAGCGGGATCGAGGCCTTGGAGGCCGCTCAATTCAAGAAGCGATCAGCGCTCACTGGAACTGAATCTCGATACCGTTCGTGAAGTTCGAACGGCCCACGCTCATACCAGCCGGGTCACGGAACCAGGCCTGGAAGTTCCAGCTCTCACCGGCTTGCGCCGCGATGAAGACCAGGATCGGCGTCGGCAAGAAGGCCAGGTCGACCGCGACGTTGGACAGCGAGCCGTTCGTCGCCGTGTAGATCTGGTTGCCTACCGCGCGCCCGATTGACCCGCCGAGGCAGAGGTTGCCACCGCTGCCGCCCGGGTTCATCCAGAAGCCCTGGGTCGGGCTGGTCAACAGCAGGATGAACGTCTGCATCGGCATGTCGGTGATCGACAGCACAACGCTGTTGTCGCTCACATCGTCGCTGCCGACCGCAGAGATCGTCGCGCCGACGCCCGTGCTGTTGATCACAGCCGGGCAGTAGCTCGTGCTGATCGGCACGTTGTAGCACATCCGCCCGTTCCAGATCCGGGGGCTGAACGGAGTGCTCGAGAAGGGCGTGTTCTGCGCCTTGCCACCGACGAAGCTCAGGACGCCGTCCGGGGTTTGGGCGAGCTGGTTCGGGCCCGTCCCGTTGACATAGCGGTGTCCGGAGCCCACAGCCCGGAGCGCGACGCCGTAGCTCCCCGCGGGAAGCACGATCGGGGTGCTGAAACGGATCCGGGTCGGCACACCAGTGCCGGACGAGGTCGCGCGACCGTCGTCCGTCGCTACCAAGTTCCAGAGCGCGATGTTCTGCTCCGCGCCCACGAACGTGCCGGGGGTCAGGTAGACCATCATCCCGACCGGGTTGCCCGCGACGGCCGAGTAGTTGGTGTCGAGTGCGCTGATCGTGATGTCCTGGGTCGTGGTCAGGTCGAAGAAGACGTTACCGCCCACGCTGCCTCCGTTGTTGCTGACGAACGTCGTCTGGAGGCAGTTCGGCGGCGGCGGCGCAATGGTCCCGACGGTGAGGTCGCCGCTGCCCGTAGCGCTCGCGAAGCCACCGACGCGGATGAGGTAGGTCGTGCCCGCAGTCGCAGCCCAGGTCACGCGACTCTGGAGCGAGCACGCATCGTCGTTGCACTGCAACGAGGTCAACAGCGCGCAGTTGCTCCCGTCGAAGACCTGGAGGGCCGAGTCGTAGTTCGCGCCACAGGTCTCGGCGAACGTCAGGTCCGTCGAAGCCGCTGTGTAGCTGTACCAGAGGTCGGCACCACCGGTCGCGCACGGCCACGCCTCAGGGCTGGACATGGCGTTCAGGGTGCTGAACGCATTCGGGCCGAGCGCCAACGGCAAGGCGCCCGAGCACTCGTCGTTGACGTCCGGGACGAAGATCTCCGTCAATGTCATCTCGCCCACGCCGGACTGGCTATTGAAGCCGCCGACGCGAATGTAGTAGGTCGTGCCGCCCGTCCCCAACCAGTTGACGCTGCTCTGCAAGCCGCAGAAGTCATCGTTGCACAAGATCGAGGTCAGCGAGCCACACGTTCCGCTGAACACCTGGAGCGCGGTGTCGTAGGTCGGGTTGGTGCAGGTGTCGACCGTCAGGTCCGCGTTGAACGTCGGCGTGTAGGTGTACCAGAGGTCCGAACCACCGAGTGCACACGGCCAGGGCGAACTCGTCGTGGCCCCCGTAGTGTCGTACGGGTTGGAGCCGACGACGAGCGTCAGTGCGCCTGTACATTCGTCATTCTGGGCAGCGGCTGATCCGGCGGTGACAACCGCGAAAAGCACGCCTGTGAGGAGCGTCTTGTGTTGCATGGGGCAGAGAGTTCGAGCGCAAGCTCTTGAGAAGAATTGAACACCGTCCCAGCTGCATGGCCGGCCTTGGGGCGATGGGGCGGCGCGACTCCGCGCGGCACCACTTGACAATGTCACGCTGAAAGGTACTTCGCAATGGGAAGTCGTGCGTATTCCCGACTTCCCAGGAAGAACCACACGGTTGGTGCCTCAGCGCGCGTCCCGAATTGAGGCCTGACTCGACCCCGACGGCTCGCGTCGCGCCCAGAGGAAGACCCGTGCGTTCATGCGCGGGACCTCGTGTAGAGCGAAGCTGCCATTTCGTACCTCGCCGCCCATCGAGTCAGACTCGGACAGCGCGTCCCAGAGCTCGACCGTTTGCCCCGCAGGATCGGACATCCGCGAGTCGAGGGTCGGCGCGAGCGCCACACGCGCCTCGTCCGTGAAGTGGACCGTCGCGCCCACCAACGTCTCGTTTGGGTGGAAGTTCACGACGACGAGCGCTGCCTCGGATCCAAGGATCCGCAAGAATGCGTACACCCAATGACCGCTCGCGGGCTCCCCGTGTTGGCGACCGAAGGTCGGGTTGTCGATGTTGGCCCGGTTCAGCGGGAGCGTCGCGCCGCGCTGGAACAGCGGTTGCTGCGCCAGCGCCAAGAGGCGCGCGTACCAGGCGCGCAGCTCGCGTCGAGGCTCGTCGAGCGCGCCGCCGTCGCACAGCCCCTCGTGGTACCACCGCGCGAGCTCGGCGCAGCGACCGTAGTCGAAGATCGAGGTCCGCGCGCTGCCCTCCCGTGTCGCGCCTTCGAGGGCTGGCTCGCCGACCTCTTGGCCCATGTACAGCATGAGCGGCCCCGGGCCGAGCGTGTAGAGCAGCGCGCACACCGGCCGCCCGATCTCCATCCCGAGCCCGCCCCAGGTGCTCGGGTGTGCGAGTCGCACCTCGTCGTGGTTCTCGCCGTAGCGCAAGGAGCGCTCGAAGCGTGCGCCTGGCGCGACCAGCGCATCGAGGTCGTTGCACCACTTCCCGCCCTCGTACAGCCCCTCGAGCAAGTCGTAGAGCGGGTCGTCGTAGACCGAATCAAACCCCGCAGCCAGCAGCTCGTCGAGCACATGCCCAGCGGTCAGCTTCGCAGGGTCGTTGTCGTACGCCTCGGCGCAGAAGTGCACCGCGCCGTCCCGCTGCCGCGCGCGCGCGAGGGCCCAGCGCCAGAACTCCATCGGCACCATGTGCGCCATGTCGGCCCGGAACCCATCGACCCCGAGCGCCTGCCAATGCGCGAGGGCTGCATCGAGTACGACCCACGTGCGCGGCACCGCGTCGAGTGGCGCGTCCGGACCGGGCAAGTGCGACGTGTCGCGACCGTGTGTGAAGTCGTGACCGAAGTTCAGCTTGACCGTCTCGTACCAATCGTCGCGAGTGGGGGCCCAGGTCACGGCGTTGTTGCCCGTGACACGCCCGAACTCCGTCTCGGGCGCGAAGAGACCGTCGCAGCCCGGCGCGCCCGCGCCGGGCAGGCGCAGCGGTGGGCCGCCGCCCGGATGCTCGGGTTGCAGGTAATAGAAGTGGTTGTCGCGCGCGAAGAACACACGCCAGTCGTCGCCTTCGCCGAGCTCGAGGTCCGGTCGCACGTCCGAGTGATGGCTGCGCGCGACGTGGTTCGGCACGAAGTCGAGCCACACCGCGAGGCCCGCGCGATGACAACGCTCGATGAGCGCGCGAAACTCGTCGAGCCGCCGCGCAGGATCGAGCGCCAAGTCCGCGGCGACGTCGAAGAGGTCACGCACGGCATAAGGACTCCCAGCGCTGCCTTTGACGATGTCCGGGTCGTCCGCGGGCAGCCCGTCCAAGGCGGCCCTGGTCGCGTGCTCGAGCACACCCGTCAACCAGAGCGTGTTCACGCCCAGCTCGCGCAATGCGCCGAGCACACGTTCGTCGACGTCGACGAATTTCCCAGAGCCCGCCGCCGACAGCGCGGCGCTCGCGCCTCCACGTGAACGCCCGAAGAGCCTCGGGAGCAGCTGGTAGATCACCGGCCGCTCCCGCGTGGGCTTGACGCCGTTCATGGCGTCGCGGTCACTGGCCAGCCTGCGTTTTGAAGCGGTCGAGGAACAACTTCAGCCGCGCGGCGCCGTTCTCGGTGTGGGTGGCGACCCACTCCGAGTTCGAGAACGCCGTCGGCGAGACATTGGCTCGGAACTCGTCGAGGTACGGGTGCACCTTGGCGAACAACAAGAGCCCTTCACCGCACCAGTCCACCAACAGCTCTGCATGCACTGCGCCGCGACGCGCCAGGCCGTAGGCCATCTCGAAATAACTCGAGACCTGCCGGAAGGCCGCGTTGTGTTCGTGGTTGAAATCCGTGATGGCCTTGAACTCCTCGAACGTCTTGGGGTGCCAGCGAATCAACGTATCGCGCGACGCGCGCATAAGCGCCTCGCGGCGCAGGTCGTACAGCTTGATCACGACCTCGGCGTCGGCGGGGCCGGGTCCGTCCGAGCGGCGGCCCTTTTGCTTGTCGCGGTCTTTGTCTTTGCTCATGGTGCGAATTCGATTGGGGAGGAGAATCAGGTACGGAGGAGAGTCAGGAGTTGCAGGGCCGCCGTCGAGATGACCGTGCCCGGACCGAAGACCGCGGACGCGCCCATCTCGCGGAGCCGCGGCAGGTCCTGGGGCGGGACCACGCCGCCGACGACGATCTTGATATCGGGCCGCCCGGCCTCGGCGAGCGCAGCGCGCAGCGCCGGGGTCAAGGTCAAGTGCCCCGCGGCGAGCGAAGAGAGGCCGACCACATGCACGTCGTTCTCGACGGCTTGCCGCGCGACCTCGGCCGGTGTTTGGAACAAGGGGCCGACGTCGACGTCCCAGCCGAGGTCCGCGAACGCGGTGGCGACGACTTTCTGGCCTCGGTCGTGCCCGTCCTGCCCGACTTTGGCCACGAGGATCCGCGGACGGCGGCCTTCCGCGGTCAGGAACTCGTCCGCTGCCGCGCGGGCAGCGTTCACTTCAACGGCGTCGTCAGGCATCTCGGAGGCGTAGACCCCGGTCACGGACTGGATGGTCGCGGAGTGTCGACCGAAGACTTGTTCGAGGGCTTCGGACATCTCGCCCACGGTCGCGCCGGCGCGCGCCGCGTCGATCGAAGAGGCCAAGAGGTTCCCCGCCTCGGGTGGACCCGCCGCAGTGGCCGTCAGAGCGGCGAGCGCGCGCTCGACGGCCTGCGGGTCGCGGTGCGCACGCAGCTCGGCGAGCCGCGCGACTTGCGCTGCGCGGACCTCGGCGTTGTCGATCGAGAGCACCGGCACAAGCACTTCGTCGGTGGCCCGCAAGCAGTTGATGCCGACGATCTTCTGGGTGCCCGAGTCGATGCGCGCTTGCGTACGTGCGGCGGCCTCCTCGATGCGCAGCTTGGGCAAACCCTGTTCGATCGCGCGGGTCATGCCGCCGGCCTCCGCCACTTCGCGCATGTGCGACCGCGCGCGCTCGGCGAGTCGATGTGTCAAGTCCTCGAGGTACCAAGCGCCTCCGAGCGGATCGATGGGGCGTGTGATGCCCGCCTCTTGCTGCAGCACGAGCTGCGTGTTGCGCGCGATACGAGCGGAGAAGTCGGTCGGCAGCGCGAGGGCTTCGTCGAGGCTGTTCGTGTGCAAGCTCTGCGTGCCGCCAAGGCCCGCCGCCAAGGCCTCGACACACGTGCGCGGCACGTTGTTGAAGACGTCCTGCGCCGTCAGCGACCAACCCGAGGTCTGGCAGTGTGTGCGCAGCGCCATCGATTTCGGGTCCTTCGCGCCGAGCTCGTGCATCGCTTCGGCCCACAAGAGGCGCGCCGCGCGCAGCTTGGCGATCTCCATGAAGGGGTTCATGCCGATCGCGAAGAAGAAGCTCAGGCGCGGCGCGAAGTCATCGACCGACAGCCCCGCGGCGACGCCCGTGCGCACGTACTCGATGCCGTCGGCGAGGGTGTAAGCGAGCTCGAGATCGAGCGTCGCGCCGGCTTCCTGCATGTGGTAGCCGGAGATCGAGATCGAGTTGAACTTCGGCATACGCGCCGAGGTGTAGCGGAACACGTCGGCGACGATCCGCATCGAGGGCGACGGCGGATAGATGTACGTGTTGCGGACCATGAACTCCTTCAACACGTCGTTCTGGATCGTGCCGGTGAGGCGCGCCTCCGGCACACCCTGCTCCTCGGCGGCGACCACGTAGAGCGCGAGGATCGGCAGCACCGCCCCGTTCATGGTCATCGAGACCGACATGCGATCGAGCGGGATACCGTCGAACAAGACACGCATGTCGAGGATCGAATCGATGGCGACCCCCGCCATGCCGACATCGCCGATCACCCGCGGGTGGTCCGAGTCGTAGCCGCGGTGGGTCGCGAGGTCGAAGGCGATCGAGAGCCCGCGTTGCCCCGCATCGAGGTTTTTGCGATAGAACGCGTTCGAGGCCTCTGCCGTCGAGAAGCCCGCGTACTGGCGCAGCGTCCACGGCTTCTGGACGTACATCGTCGCGTAGGGCCCGCGCACGTAGGGCGGGAAGCCAGGCGCGCCGTTCAAGTGCCGCACGCGCCCGAGGTCTGCGGACCGATAGAGCGTCGCGACGTCGAGGCCCTCGGGGGTCGACCAATTCGGCGCGTCGACGATGCGCTCGGTGACCTCCTGGGTCAGGCCGAGCGCGTCGAAATCGAACTCGGTCAGGTCGGGAAGTCGACTCGTCATGATGGGGTGCTGGTTTGGGCGGCAGGTGCGTCTGGGGTGCCGGTGACGGCGGCCGCGCGAGAGCCGGTGGGCGCCGTCGCGCCGGCCGCGCCGAGCGCCGCTCGCAAGAGCGCGAGCGCATCCGAGCCGCGGTACGCGAACGCTTCGACACCTGCATCGCGCAGCTCTTGTTCGTGCTGCGTGTGGCGCGGACGCCCGGCGTAGACGATCCAGGCTGCGCTCGCGTTGTGTATCGCCGAGCCCGCTGCGTGTAGCGCTGAGATGCAAACAAGCGCCTGGGTTGAGTACGCGCGATCGCTGCCACAGATACACACGATCGGCGCCTCGGATTGCGACCAGGCCTCGACCAATGTCCGCGCCGCGACTTCGGGTGTCGCGTCCGATCCCGAGCCCGCGCCGACCTCGACCTCGAAACCGCCGGCCGTGAAGAGCTGGGTGGCGAACGTCGCGCGCGGCGTGTATTCCGCCAGCGCGCCGAGGCACGCGAGGAAGACCCGCGGTGGCGTGACCGCGTTGCCCGCGATGTCGCGCAGGTCCTCGAAACCCTTGGCCTCGCGGAAGTTCGCGAGGACACGTCGCTCGAGTGGCGCACCACGGACGAGGGCCCCGCCGAGCTCGGCCAAGGTCGCGCCCTCTTGCGCAGCGCGCACGGCGTGCTCGAAGCCATCGAGGTCGCCGAGGACCATGCGTCCGCGCTCACGCAGCCGCGTTTCTGCCCGCTTGGCTGCGCGCGACGTGGCGGCGCTGCGCGCGACTGCGGCGGCGTCGAGCTGGGCGGTGCGGCTCGACGCCGAGGTCGCGGCATCGCGCTCGGGGAACTCCGAGACGCCGATGATGGGGCGCGCGCGGCGCGCGATCGCCGACTCGAGCTCGGCGCGACCGAGGGTCAGGAGATCGTCGACATAACCATCGACGATGCAGCGCCCGAGTCCGCCGCGGCGCTCGATGTCTTGCATCAATGCGAACCCCGCGCGCGCGAGCTCCACCGTGCGCGCCTCGACGTAATACGCGCCGCCGAGCGGATCGGCGACGTGGCCGAGGTGGCACTCGGCGTCGAGCACGTGCTGGGTTGTCAGCGCGAGCCGTCGGCTGTGGGGCGTCGCGACACCCTCGGTGGCGATCGTGTCGAAGGGCGTCGTGGTGATCCAATCGGCGCCGCCGATGACGCCGGCGAAGGCGCTGAGCGTCGTCCGCACCAGGTTCGTGTGCGGGTCGCGTGCCGTGAGCGAACGCGGCGAGGTGAACGCGTGCACGACCGGCGCGGCAGGGACCGGCACCGAGGCCGCGGACATGACCTTGGCGTACAGGAGGCGCAGCGCGCGGAGCTTCGCGACCTCGTTCAAGAGATCCCGCCCGAGGTCGACGCGGAACACGAGCTCGGCGGCGGCCGCCGCGGGCGGCAGCTCGTCCTGGAGCCAGCGCAAGGCCTCGACGAAGCCCGCGAGCGCGAGGCCCAGCTCGTGCACGGCGTGCCCGCCGGCGCGGTGCCACGGACGTGCATCGACGGCGAGCGCGCGCACGTGTTCGAAATGCATGCGGCTGTAGACCGTCAGCTCGACGAGCTCGCGGCGCGCGTCCTCGAGATCCCCTGGCAGCGCGCCGTCGCGCGCGAGCGCGGAGTGCACGTCGACTCCCAGGTGCCCGCGGAGTCGATCCTTCGTGAACTCGCGCCGCCGGCACTCGGCGATGAACAGCGCGGCGGCGGGCAACGCGTTGCCGCCCGCGTCGAGCGCGACCGGGACCTGACTTGGATCGACGCTCGCGAGGACCTCGGCGAGGTCCGCGCGATCGACCACGGCGACGCCGTCCACGCCGACCGTGTTCGAGGCAGTGTGGTGCGCGAAACCGAGGCGCCCGCAGCGATCGAAGCGCAGGTAGAGCGCGTCCGCGCCCGCCTCGAGCGCGGCCCGGACCTCCGCCGCCGCGGCCACTGGGTCGGGGGCCGCGATCTCGGCCGCGATGCGCCAGCGACGCCCGTCGGCGGGGCGCCCGCCGCGCACGAAGGGCGACGAGCCCGGGACGCCGAGGTCGAGCCCCGGCAGGTGCTGTGGGCCGTAAAGCGGCAGCACCGGGAGGCCTTCGGGGGTGTGCGCCGCGAGGGCGCCCTCGAGGGACTCGCCGGCGAGCTCGGCCTCGACGCGCGCGCGCCAGGCCTCGAGATCGACTGCGGGAAAAGGCATCACCCGGCATTCTACGGGGCCTTTTGCCCGGGAATGCAGCTCGATCCCCGGTCCGTCGACCTACGCCGGCTGACCCGTATCGAGCGCTGCGGCGGAGGGTGTGCCGCTTTGGGAACTGAAGAGTGGGTGATTCTCCGAAGTACTGAGCCAGGGTCGTTTTTTCACATTTACCGCTCGCTCGCGCGGAGCGCGAGCGAGCGGTAAATGTGAAAAAACGACCCTGGCTCAGTACTTCGCTGGCTCAGTACTTCGGAGAATCACCCACTCCAGTCGGGAGCAACGGCCGGCTTCTGCGGACTAGGGCGCCTTCCGACCAGATTCCCCGCGACTTCACGACCCTCCGGTCGTGGCCCGCGGTGTCTAACCGTATGCGAACCCTGCCGTCCCCATGCGCCCGCTCGACCTCCGTGACCTCGCCGAACAGCACCGCCGCGCGCGGCGGCTAGCCCTCGCGCTCGTCGGGGACGAAGTACTGAGCCAGGGTCGTTTCTTCACATTTACCGCTCGCTCGCGCGGAGCGCGAGCGAGCGGGTGCGTCCAGCATGTCCAAGGAACCGGAGGTGAGTGAAAGCAAATCCTGACCCGGGGCCCCAACGGAGGGAACCCGACACCGACGAGGCAAGGGCGTTGTAACGGAGCACCGTGACGGTCCCAGAGGGGCACAAGTTCGCCCCCGCAGGATTCCCGCGAGGGGAGGTCTGGTGGAAGCCATAGGTGCGAGACCGTTTCGAGCGAAAGCGAAGCGCCACCTGAGGCGTACGTGGCGGATGAGTCGGTCCGCAGCGATGAAATCCGTGAGTTGACGATCGATTCAGATTCGCGGGAGATGCGAGTCGAGCTCCGACCTCGCGGCCACGCACTCCTCAGAGGCACGGTCCAGACCTCGCTGCAACTCGACGAAGGCGCGCGTGTGTTCGTCGCGCCGCTCACAGGCACCGGGCCGACGATCTGCGCTCCTGTGAGTGACGGTCGTTTCGAGGCACGCGGCATTAGCGAGGGTGAACACTCCGTCACGCTAAGAATCTGGACCCGCGCGCACGACCGGTTGCTCTTCGGTGGCACAAAAATCACCCTCGCTCCGGGTGCCACGGAAGCCAGCGTCACCGTCATCCTGGAGGCACCCTGAACGCGCCTACACTGCTCGAGCAACGTGATCCGCCGCGAGCGGCCCGCATGTGATCGCCCGGCGTTTGCCATACTCGCGTCCATGATCGAACGGACCGTCGATGGGGGCGTCGCGTGTTTGCGCTTCGCCCACGGCAAGGTGAGCGCGCTCGACTTGGAGTTCCTCGTCGCGCTCGAAGAGGCTTTTACCTGCGAACGGGACACACCCGAGCGCGCGCTCGTCGTGACGGGCACGGGCTCGTCGTTCTGCGCCGGCGTCGACCTCGCGCGGCTCGTGCAGGGCAGCGCCGCGGACACGCACCGTTTCTTGCGCGCTCTCGACGGCGCTTTCCGCGCGCTGTTCACTCTGCCCAAACCCGTCGTCGCGGCCCTCAACGGGCACGCGATCGCGGGCGGCTGCCTCCTCGCTTGGTGTGCGGACCACGTGCTCCTCGCCGAAGGCCGTGGGCGTGTCGGTGTGCCCGAGCTCGCTGTGGGGGTGCCGTTCCCGCCGCTGGCGTTGGAGATCGCACGCGCGCGGCTCGCGGCGCCGGACTTCCGGCGCGTCGTGCTGCACAGCGAGACGTGTTCGCCCGAGGACGCGCTCGCCCTCGGCCTCGTCGACGCGCTCGCGCCTGCCGACGAGCTGCTGCAGTCCGCGCTCGAGGTCGCGACGCGCCTCGGTGAGGTGCCGAGCGAGGCGTTCTCCTTGACCAAGGCGCTCCTGCGGGAACCGTCCCTGGAGCGCGTCGCGCGCCAGGACGCGGCCTATGGCGTCGCGCTCGACGCGGCCTGGACGTCGCCCGCGGTGCTCGACGCGGTGCGGCGCAAGCTCGCGTCGCTGCAGCGGCCCGGTTGACAGGCACAACCACATGGTGTGCGGCACCGCATGCCACTCTTCCACCTGGCCCTTTTGGTGTGGTCGATCATTCGCCGCTGAAGTCACGTCGGCGCGTGTCGAGGCCGAGCTCGCGCCGCGCCTATGCCCCCCGGGAACGTTCCCCGACGTAAGAGATGTGCAGGCGAGCCCGGTGCGTCGGCGCGTGTTCGCGCTCGAGTGGCAGAATCGTGCGCACGGAGCCGACGGTGGTGGCGCCCTTCTTCAAGCCTCGTCCCTCTTCGAGCCTCCATGAAGCGGGCCGCTCTCTGTCCTCATTCCACAAGACAGCCATGAACTACATCGAACACCTCACTTCAATCACAACGCCTTGCGCCCGCTTCCTGCGTCCAGGGGTGCTGCTCTCTCTCCTCGCCCTCGCGCCGCTCACGTCGCTCGATGTCGCGGCGCAGGGATCGACGGTGTCGTACTGCAACCTGGTCGGCCTCGGCGGGGACAACGCATCCGTTCGGGGCATCCGTTTCAAGGTCGACCAGAACTTCACCGCGGTCGAGGTTCATGTCCAAGGCGCCTCGGCCGGCCTTCGTACGTTCGACTTCGAGCTGCGTCGGTCGGACGGCTACGTCGCGCCGCTCGAAGCGACTGGCACCGTCATGGCGAACCTGAACGGCTCGCCGGGCGTGACCCCGTACCAGACCGTTCTCATTGACTTCGGGCAGGTCATCTCCGTGTCGGGCCTCGAGACCTTCACGCTGAAGGCCTTGTCGATCGTCGGGGGCACGATGTACTGGGAGGTCGCAGGCATCAACAACATCCCCTGCCCCGACGCCGAGGTCACCAACGAGAACAACACCGCGACGCCGACGATGCGGACCTCGGCGATGGGGCTCCGCGTCCTCGACAACAGCGGGCCGACCCAGGTCGGCGCACCGTACTGCGCGCCCGCGGTCGCGAACACCACGGGCAACCCAGCAAATTTGCGCGCTACAGGTTCGGACGTCACGAGCGCAAACGACCTGACCCTCGTCGCCGAGGACATGCCCGCGAACCAGTTCGGGTTCTTCTTGACGAGCATGACACAAGGCAACATCCCGAACCCGGGCGGTAGCCAAGGCATCCTGTGCTTGGGCGGCACCATCGGCCGCTACGTCGCTCCGGGCCAGATCCAAAATGGCGGCGCAGGCGGAACGTTCAGCCTGGCCCTGAACCTGACCCAAACGCCAGCGGGCCCCGTGTTCGTGTCGGTAAACGCTGGAGAGACCTGGAACTTCCAGGCCTGGTTCCGCGACGTCGGCCCAGCGGGCCAGCCCTGGTCGAACTTCACCAATGGCTTGAGCGTCTCATTCCTGTGAGGAGCGTGGCGGCTCTGGCTCGCGTGCGTGGGTCGCGACGCGGGGCACGCGAAACCAAGGGTCATTGAGTCGCCTTCAGCGGGCCGAGGCGCCGCAGCACTTCTTGAACTTCTTGCCGGAGCCGCAAGTACACGGATCATTGCGTCCGATGAACGATTCCCGGCGAACCGGCACGGGGGGCTCGGGCGGCCGCAAGTGGCGCGGCGCCGCCTCTCGCATCTCACGGCGTCGCTCCGGGACTTCCGCTGACAGGTCGCTGTGTTCCCCAAGGAACACGCGCCAGAGGGTCTCGACGCGCTCTGCACTGGACAGGATTCCAGGTTCGATCGAGGGGCGGGCTGGCTCGAACTCCGCGGTCGAAGACATGAAGCTCGCAGGTTCGAATTCAGTGACCTCGTCGTCGCCTTGGCTAACGGGCTCGATCATCCAAAGCACAGAGTCGCACTCGCAGGCAGGATCGATACAGTGCAGGTCGTCGATTTGCCAGTCCTGTCCCTCCCAGTGAACCAGCGGCCACGCTCTGTCGGGGAAGATGCGCACATGAGGCACGAGTTCGCCGAGGCGGTAGCCCTGCCAGGCATTGACCTCGTTGGGCTTCGTACGGGTCTCGGTCACAAATGACTCGAGCTTCTCTGCGAAGCCGTCTTCGAATGCGCTGAGAAACAGCTGCTCGAGCTCGCGCAGTTCCGCTTTGTCACCTTGTGTGCCACGCACCGTGCGCGCCGCATAGTCGACCGTCAGAATGAAGCAGTCTTTCGCAGTCAATGGCGCGCTGGCGGACGGGTCGTTCCACTCGAGCGCCTGACCGTCCGCCCCGCGGACCACGTCCGCCTCGTTCAGCAGCGCGCCGGCGAGTGAGACCTCCGTGCACATGCAGCCCGGTTTCTCGCAGCAGATGACCCGGTAGGCGAAACCTTGCCGCTCGCCTTTACGCTCGTTCTGGTCGGTGCGCCAGATGATCCCGGCCGAGTCTCGGTTCCGGGGTGCGCGTTCGAGGGGACGGTCGTTGTGGGATGGATTCATGGCCGGGGTCATGCGCAGAGGAGTCTGCCACGCGAGAGAACCGGTCACAACTGGGCCGACTTCCCGTACTCTCCTGCATCCACATGAAGAACGCCACATGCCTCGCCGGGAGTCTCGCAGCGGCCTGCGCCGGACTCACCCTGGCCGCGCAAGAAGCGTCCGCACCCCGCGAGCTCGGCGCCGTGCGGTGGCAGCGCGCGTTCGAACCGGCCCTCGCCAGCGCGAAGGCAGCCGGCAAGCCCGTGATGCTGCTCTTCCAAGAGGTCCCCGGCTGAAGCACCTGCGTGACCTTCGGTGAAGGTCCCCTGAGCTTGCCGCTGCTCGTCGAAGCGGCCGAGACGGAGTTCGTGCCGGTCGCGATTCGGAACAACGTCGAGGGTTACGAGGGCGAGGTGCGTACGCGGTTCAAGGAGCCAGCATGGAATAACCCCGTCGTGCGCTTCCTCAGCGCGGACGGCGTCGACGTCATCCCGCGCAAGGACGGCGTGTGGAAGACCGGGCCGTTGCTCGCGCGCATGGTCGCATCGCTCGAGGCCGCGCACCGCGACGTCCCGCGTTGGTTGCGCACAGTCGCCGCCGAGACGGCGAGCGGCGAGGTCGAGACCGCTCTCTTCGCGATGACATGATACTGGGTCGGCGAGGCCCAGTTGGGGTCTCTCGAGGGTGTCATGCGCACACGCGCGGCTTGGGTCGGGTCGCACGAGGTCGTCGAGGTGAAATTCCGCCCGAGTGTGCTGCCCTTCGAGCGTTTGCTCGAGGCCGCCATCGCGCGCTCATGCGATCAGCGAGTCTTCGCGCAGAACGACACGCAGCTCGCCGTCGCGCGCAAACGACTCGGCGAGCGCGCCTCGCAGGTCGAGCGTTACGACACCGCGAAACACGGCGCAGTGCGGCCCGTGAATGCCGGCGAAGAGCTCTATTACCTGAATCGCTCGTCAGAACGCTACTTGCCACTCACGCCGGTGCAAGCGCGCCAGGTCAACTCGGCCCTCGGCGCTGCGGTGCTCGGCGCCAAGACCGCCGGCACGGACGCTAGGCCCGATGACTTCCTCTCGCCTCGTCAATCCGACTTGGCGCGCCGCATCACCGCTGCCCTTGAACGCGACCGCAAGGCACTCGACAAACTCGCGCGCCCCGACGACTTGGACGCCCTCGCGGCTTATACCGTGCGGCTCGAGCGCGCCCTCACGGCAGCGTCTCGCTGATAGCTGTTTCTGAACAACTGCCTCGGCGACTCTGGGTTCGCGACGCCTTCTGGTCGCAGCACTCGGTCGACGAAGCAGCATAAGAGTCGAGAGCGGAATGGCGATGATCCGCGGATCAGGCACGCGCGAGAGTTCGGACTGCGTGACGAGCAGTCCGAACTTGGCGTTGTTGGCGGTCTTCTCGAGGAATGCTCGTAGGCCCTCGGTATCCATGTGGGGGTCCACACGGGACTGGTACTTCACCTCGAGCGGGATGCGCTGAGTCCCGATGGTCAGGACGAAGTCGACCTCCGGATCACCGGAGCGCTCTGGGAGATGTGCGACGTCGAGTCCGTGAATCGTCCGCAGTATGGCGCCGACGACGCTCTCGGTGATATGTCCCGCAAGAGTCGAGAGATTCGGAGACGCGCGCAGCTCGACCGGATCGATCGGGACCACCTCCTGGAGCCAGCTGGCGCGCAGTCCGTGATCGGCCAAACAGATCTTCGCGCTGCCGCGTTTCTTCTTCAGTCTGATCTCGAGTGGGGGCGGGGTCAGGGGACCTCACGTCCCGCGTCGAGAACGTCACGAACCCCTATCCTCCTCGTTCGTCGGGGCGGTCGAAGCGCGCTGACGAACAGTCCCGCTGGACGGTCAATGGATGAACAGTGAGATGCCGTTGGTCCACGCCGGTGTGCTCGAGGGTCCCGGTGGGAAGCACAGAGCTTGGAGGTGGACCGTGCCGAAGCCGGTGAGGAAGTGGTCGCCTTGGGGGGTCAGGGCATCGGGTTCGATCAGAGCCAGGCCGTTGCTGCCGCCGGCGGCCCCGAACGCGACGCGGGCATAGGGTGCGTTGAGGCACAGGCCCGGGACACCGAGCAGGGTGAAGGCGGGCATGCTTTGGCCCGTCAGCGAGCCGAGCACCATGAAGCGCGAACCGGCAGGGAGGCTCGAGAGGAGGAGTCCTCGACCCGACACGCTGCCGGCGACGGCCGGATCGGCGAAGGTGTCGAGTTGAATGCCCGTCGTCGAAACGCCACCGGGCCCGGCGCTGCACAAGCTGGACTCGGGGCCGGCCGAAAAGACGAACATGTTGTCGTCGAATTGCGTTGGGGTGCCGGGTGTGTGTGCGGAAGTCGTGACGATGCCGCCCTCGAAATAGGTGCGGCCGACGCCGCCAAGAACCTGAGCGATTCCCGGCCGAGGACGTAGGAGCTCGTTGGCGATGGTGGGGTAGAGGCCGAGTGCGTCCGGACGGAACACGAAGATCGCACCGCGGTCGTTGGTGACCGGGTCCCAGGCACCGGAGTCCGCGACCACGACGATGCCATCCCAGATTCCGACCCCGTAGCCGAAGCCGTTGCCTTGATTGAAGGGCGGCGGAGGAGCCGCGAGGTGGGAGCGGAACTCGTGCACCTCTGTGTAGAGATTCGTCGTCCCGTTGCGGTGGTAGAGGTAGGCTCGACCGCGTTCATTGAAGTCCCGGGGCGACCCGAGGAGGAGCCAGTCATTCCACGTCGCCATCGACACCCCGAAGTTCAGGGTGTTGACCCCGAGGGGCGCGAAGCGCGTGAGGGTCTGCGTCTCGACGAATCGACCCGTCGAGGCCCGCTCGTAGACGTGCACGATGCCGTTGCCGAGTTGATACCGACCGCCCACGAAGAGCCTGTCGCCGTCCAAGTGGACGAGCCGGCCGAATGCGTGGGAATGGACCTGGATCGAAGGGTCCGGGACGAGGATTTGAACCTGTTCCCATACCTGACCCACCAGCTCGTAGATCCAGACTTCACCGACATGGGGCAAGCCGCGGAACGTTGTCTGCGGCGCGCCGATCGCCATGCTCGAACCCTCGATCGCGATGGATATCCCGAACCCAGCTCGGACGTTGCGCGGGTAGTCGATTCGTTGCTCGTTGACGATCTGACCACGGTCGTCCAACAGCCGCATTTGAACGGTGCCCCGAATCTGGTCGAAAGCAAAGTTACCGAGTGCCACCCAGCGACCGTCCAACGCATGCCCATTGAAATTCGACTGAATCTGGCTCGCACTGGCGTGACTCGGCGGGTGCATCGACGCCAGCTCTGCCCAACCGCTCCCTTGCCGGCGATAGAGGATCTGTAGCGGCGCAAGTTGGTCACCCGCGAAAGTTGTTGCGAGCAACCAGTCACCGTCGACGATACCAGCCGTCCCTGATCCCACGCCCGAGCGAAGGATCTGCACTTCATGCGCCTGCGCTCCTAGCACGGGAGGCACGATGCTCACTGCCAACGGGAGCCACCAGCTTCCGCGCAACATTTTTTTCAACGATCGCGACATTCTAGATACCTCCAGAGTGAGCGAGTGAGCGACAAATTGTCCTTCCTAGTTGACGAGCCAGGTCAGAGGTGGCGGTCCTTCCACCCTGAAGGATGCACGCCCCTGCGCGGAATTGCCATAGGCTTGGGCGAGAATTCGTTCTGCTCGAGTTCCGCCCCCGCCTAGCCACTCGAGGACAGTGCGAAAAGGGCTGGTCGGTGCGGCGGAGGTCGCCCGAGACTTTCGGGCTCGACGAAGGAGCCCGGCATGTCGAACGCGACGGTCTCCGCATCTGTCGCGTGGTTGTCGCGAGTGACGTCCACGCTCTGAGTGTATGACTCCCGCCTCCATCGCGGGGGGGCCGGGGTCAGGGGACCTCACGAACCGCGTCGAGAACGTCACGAACGAGGTTTTTCGCATCCATGGCGCGGGCGGAAGGCGTTCCAAGCTACCGATTTTGGATGTCGGTGTCCGATTTGGCGTTGGTTCGAGCGCCGCTGAGGGTCACTCGGCCACGGCGCGCCGGGCCGAGTGGGGTCCGACGCGCCCGTTTGGGCGTCGCAATTGCGGTGGGCAGATACGTAAGCCAGCGCTGTCAACTGCTGAGGGTCCCCCGCGAGGGATCGAGACACGAAGCCACTGCGTCGCGACCCAGCGGTTGCGAGCGAGAGCGCGATTTGGGCCGACTCGTCAGGTAGTCAGTGCCTTCCCGCTGGGCTCTGCCGGGTGAGGCGATCCGAATCTGAACCGAGTGCGACGAGAGGGCGGCCACGGCCGGTGGGGGAACAGCTCCCTACCGGGCGAGCACCTCACCAGGCGAATCCGGCTTGCGGCAGCTCGCGGGCGGGCGCGATGGGCAGGGGCTCGGTGGGGGGCCCGGAGAGCCTGAGGACGACGAGGATGCGGCGGACCATCCGTCCGTCAGAGATTGCCGCGAGCATGTGACGGCGCGAGCCGCAGCGAGGACAGTTCAAGACGTCCTTCGCAAAAACGCGCTTCATCAAGTCAGCCCAAGAAAACCTCGGCCCTTCCGACGGCTCCGACGGCTGATTCGGGTCGATGCTGTGGGGAGTGCCACTCGCGCTATTGGCCTTGCCGCTGCGCGCTCTCGACGACGGTGGACGTAGCACGACGTGGTCGCGCAGCAGCGAGGCCGGCGCCAACACGCCGTGATAGGTAATTTGATGCTCCCGAGGATGGGGAACAAGTGCGGCAAGACGGCCAATGAGAGTGAGTGGATCGAAGACGAACCCCCGTGTCCCGTCACGCCACGGCCTGCGGAGGTTCCAGATCACCTTGCCGTCCTCGCGCAACATGAGGCGACCCTGTGCCAGGGGCGGTCGCGCCATCGCGCAGCGCCGGAGGCGCTCCAGTGACACTGCGAAATAACGAGCCGCTCCAGCGATTCACGCGCGGCAGCCCCAAGGCTCGTCGCGGCGTGCAGCGAATAGCCCTCCGAAGTCGCGATCAGCGCGCCGCGCGGCAAATCGACTTGTTCGCGCGGCGCGGATGCGAGCGACGGATCGACGAGACGCGGGACCTTGTCACCCGTGCCGGCCGCGGTGCGTGACAAGAGTGATGCTGACCAGAGCATCGGCATCGCGGAGTCCTCCAGCGGCGGTGGCTCCTCACCGGGCTCCGAGAAGAAGCCGCGCGCTCGCAGGACTCGTTCGATACGCTTCAGGATTGCGGCGGTTCGTCCAGTCACGAGAGGACCGACCTCGGGCAACGGCAGTGTCACATGTGTCGGGGTTCCCGAGCTCAATTCACTGACGGGGGCGTATCTCGAAAACGTCATCGAGAGCGACCTCCTCGCCTGGCGCGATGCGCGCCTCGAGCGGGCGGAGATCGCCTATTGGCGCACGGCGAGGAGGTCGACCTCGTCGTCGAGACCGGCGGGCGAGACCTTCCCATCGAGGTCAAAGCCAGCGCTCGCCCACGGCTGGCTGACTCCAAGCACCTCCGATCGTTCCGCGAGGAGTACGGGAACAAGGCTCGGCCCGCGCTGCTGCTTCACACAGGCAACACGCTCGAGTGGCTCGCACCGGAAGTGTCGGCGGCGCCGAGGTGGCGTGTGGTCTGAGGTGTGCCAGGCCTGGCGCGGGCCCTTACATGTTGCGACGGTACTGGCCGCCGACCTCGTACAGGGCAGCGGACATCTGGCCGAGGGAGGCGACTCTTGAGACTTCCAGCAGGGAATCGAAGGTGTTCTCGCCCGCCAAGGCGGCGCGCTGCAACCGCTCGAGCGCAGCCGGTGTGACCGCGACGTTGCGGCGTTGGAACGCCTCGCGGTTCGCGATCGCGCGCTGCTTCTCGTCCTCGCTCGAACGGATGACCTCGGCCGGCACGAGCGTCGGGGAACCCTCGTTCGACAGGAACGTGTTCACGCCGACGATCGGGAGCTCGCCCGTGTGCTTCTTGGACTCGTAGAAGAGCGACTCCTCCTGGATTTTTGAGCGCTGGTACTGGCGCTCCATTGCGCCGAGCACGCCGCCGCGCTCGGACATCGAGTGAAATTCTTTCATCACAGCCGCCTCGACCAGGTCGGTCAGCTCCTCGACGATGAACGAGCCCTGCCATGGGTTCTCGTTGCGCGAGAGGCCGAGCTCCTTGTCGATGATGAGCTGGATCGCGAGAGCGCGCCGCACGCTCTCCTCGGTCGGCGTCGTGATCGCCTCGTCGTAGGCGTTCGTGTGCAAGCTGTTGCAGTTGTCGAACAGGGCGTACAGCGCCTGCAAGGTCGTGCGGATGTCGTTGAAGGCGATCTCTTGCGCGTGCAGGGAGCGGCCCGAGGTCTGGATGTGGTACTTGAGTTTCTGGCTGCGGTCGTTCGCGCCGTACTTGTCGCGCATCGCCTTGGCCCAGATGCGGCGGGCCACGCGACCGATCACCGTGTATTCCGGGTCCAGGCCGTTCGAGAAGAAGAACGAGAGATTCGGCGCGAAGTCATCGACGTTCATCCCGCGCGAGATGTAGTACTCGACGAAGGTGAAGCCGTTCGCGAGCGTGAACGCGAGCTGCGTGATCGGGTTCGCGCCGGCCTCGGCGATGTGATAGCCGCTGATCGAGACCGAGTAGAAGTTGCCGATCTTCTGGCGAACGAACGACTCCTGGATGTCGCCCATCATGCGCAGGGCGAACTCAGTCGAGAAGATGCACGTGTTCTGGGCCTGGTCCTCCTTGAGGATGTCGGCTTGCACGGTGCCGCGCACGGCGGAGAGGGTCTTGGCGCGGATGTCGCGGAAGACCTCGGTCGGCAGCACGTCCTCGCCGGAGAGGCCCAGCAATAACAACCCGAGGCCGTCATGTCCCGGCGGCAGGTCGTCCGGCCCCGATGCGCCGTGGTACACCGGCCGCGCGAGGCCGCGGTCGTCGTACTTCGCGCGCTTGACGCGCTCGACCTCGGCCTCGAGCCCTTGTTCGCGCACGTAGCGCTCACACTGCTGATCGATCGCGGCGTTCATGAAGAACGCGAGGATCATCGGCGCAGGCCCGTTGATCGTCATCGAGACGCTCGTCTTCGGGTCCGCGAGATCGAAGCCGCTGTAGAGCTTCTTGGCGTCGTCGACGGTGCAGATCGACACGCCGGAGTTGCCGATCTTGCCGTAGATGTCCGGCCGCGGGTCTGGGTCCTCGCCGTACAGCGTCACCGAGTCGAACGCCGTCGAGAGGCGGGCGGCAGGCATGCCGCGCGAGACGTAGTGGAAACGCCGGTTCGTGCGCTCCGGGCCACCCTCGCCCGCGAACATGCGCGCCGGGTCTTCGCCCTGGCGCTTGAGTGGGAACACGCCAGCGGTGAAGGGGAACTCACCCGGGACGTTCTCTTCCATGCGCCAGCGCAGGAGATCGCCCCAGTCGGAGAAGCGCGGCAATACCACGCGACGCACCTTCGTACCAGAGAGAGAGGTGCTCGTGAGCGGCTGCTCGAGGGTCCTGCCGCGCACCTCGTAGCGGTAGACATCGCCGCTGTAACGGGCCTGGACCTCGGGCCATTCCTGCAGCAGGGCGCGCGCCTGGTGGGTGATTCGCTCGCGCAGCGCCGTGTAGTGACCCACGAGCTCTTGGATCGTCGCGCTGTCGGTCTTCGTGGCGGACAGCTCGGGCAACACGGCGCCTTCGCCTTGGCCTTCTTGGCTGCAGAGGGTCTGGATCGCGCCGTACAGCTGGTAACAACGCCGCGCGAGCGCCGCCATCTGAATAGACGAGGTGTCGTAGCGCTGGGCCGATTCGCGGATCTCGTCGAGGTAACGCACACGCTCGGGCGGGATCACGAAACGCAACGCAGAGTCGCCGACCTCGAGGTCGCCCTTGGGCGCGAGCGGCGCGCTCGTCTTGGCGACGATCGCGTTCATGACCGCGTTGTAGAGCCGATTCATGCCCGGATCGTTGAATTGGGAGGCGATCGTCCCGAACACGGGTGTGTCCTCGTCGCTCGCCTCGAACTGTCCGCGCGCGCGGCGGACCTGCTTACGCACGTCGCGGAGCGCGTCGAGCGAGCCCCGCTTGTCGAATTTGTTGATCGCGACGAGGTCCGCGAAGTCCAACATGTCGATCTTTTCGAGCTGGGTCGCAGCGCCGTATTCCGACGTCATCACGTAGAGCGAAACATCGCAATGGTCGACGATCTCTGTGTCGGATTGGCCGATGCCGCTCGTCTCAACGATGATCAAGTCGTAGCTCGCGGCCTTGCAGATGTCGATCGCTTGCTGCACGTGTTTCGACAGCGCGAGGTTCGCCTGGCGGGTCGCGAGCGAGCGCATGTAGACCCGCGGGTCGTCGATCGAGTTCATCCTGATCCGGTCGCCGAGCAGCGCGCCACCGGTCTTGCGCTTCGAGGGATCGATCGAGAGCAACGCGAGGGTGCGCTCGGGATGGTCGCGCAGGAAGCGCCGCACGAGCTCGTCGACGAGGCTCGATTTGCCTGCGCCGCCGGTGCCGGTGATGCCGAGCACGGGGATCGACTTGCCGACGAGCAGCGGCGCGAGGGCGGCGCGTACGGCCTCGGCCTCCGTCGATTGCGATTCGTCTGCTTGCGACTCGGCCTTGGTCACGAGGCGCGCCACGGCGTCGGGCGCGCGTTCCTCGAGGCGCGCCACGTGCTCGGCGACGGTGCCGCGACCCGCAGGGAAGTCACAACGTCGCAGGAGATCGTTGATCATCCCCTGCAGCCCGAGCGCGCGGCCGTCGTCGGGAGAGTAGATGCGCTCGACACCCGCAGCTTGCAGCTGCTCGATTTCGGTCGGCAGGATCGTCCCGCCGCCGCCGCCGAAGACCTTGATGTGCGCGCCGCGCTCACGCAGGAGGCGCACCATGTACTCGAAGTACTCGACGTGCCCGCCCTGGTAGGACGTCATCGCGATCGCCTGGGCGTCCTCCTGGATCGCGCAGTCGACGACCTCGCTGACAGAGCGGTTGTGGCCGAGGTGGATGACCTCGGCGCCCGAACCCTGCAGGATGCGCCGCATCACGTTGATCGCCGCGTCGTGTCCATCGAACAACGAGGCCGCTGTGACGATGCGGATGGAGTGCTGCGGCTTGTAGGGGGCCGGAGGAGTGGCCGCGGCGGAGACGCTCTTCAAGGTCATGGAATTTTCCCTCGGCTCGCCGACTTCTGGCGATGGGCCTCTGCGGAGGCGAGCCGAACGGCAGGATAACCGCGTGTGCCGTGGAGCTGGCGGGGCTGGCGTGCTCCAGCAGGGTTGCCCCGCGCAGCTCACTCAGCAGGCTACGGTCGGGTGAGATGGGTGCTTCCTCCCGCTCCCGGCGACGAGGGCGCAGCGCGCCCGCCAGAATCGTGACTTTCAGCGCCTCTTCGCGGCCCGAGATGTCGAACCCTCCTCCTGGGATGCCCCACCGTGACCAGCTCCCCGCAGCGCTCCGGACGCCCCATCCGCGCCGGCTCGATCGCGCGCGCCCCGACTACGACGAGATCACCTCGCGGCACATCGCCGCGATCGAAGCCGGCGAGGGGTTCTATATCGATCCGCGCACCGGATTGTGGGTGATGACCGCGGCGAAACTCTGGGAGCGCCCCTGTTGCCAAAACCTTTGCCGACACTGCCCGTGGCTCGACCTCGAGCAGCGCCTCGGGGAGGTCCCTTGATCTCTGCTACCGAATCGAGAACCGACACGGACGTGATCGCGCCTTAACGCGTCCGTCACCTTCCGATCGCAGCATAAGAGCGACACTCTCGACGTCATCCCCTGGTCCGCAACTGTGTCCATCTCCCACGAATTGAAGCCGGTCCGTCGCAAGCGCGCGGTCTACGGCCCCGAAGTCATCCTGTTCGGCCTCTGCCTGCTCATTCTCTGGCTGGGCCTCTCCGGCTGAAACGAATCAAGAGTCCGAAGCGCTCAACGCCACCTCGGCGGCCTGGCGCAGCTCGACCAGCGCCTCGGTGTTGATCCGCGTGAGACCCTCCTCGAATGCCGCGAGCTGCCCAGCGTCGTAGCCGGAGCGCTCGAAGCCGTGGGTGTTCCTGAAGTCCTTGAGAAAGTGGTTGCGGCGCCGGTCCAGGGCGTCCTGGCGCCGGACCCATGCCGCGAGTGCTCCGCGCAGCGCCTCGAGGCCCGCAGCGTCCAAGTCGGTGGGGAAGAGCTGCGCGAAGAGCGCCTCGGCTCGCGGCGTCAGGTCGAGCACGACGGCCGCCTTCTCCCCGAGGCCGCATCGACCCGAGGTTGATTGCCCTTTCGCGGAAGGGCGAGCCGCGGAAGGGCGAGCCGCGGAAGGGCCAGCCGCGGAGGGGCCCTCGCTCGGCAGGCTCTTCACATCCAGGGCCCGCGGCGCGCGCAAGAGCGCAGCGCCTGACTGTTCCCCGCGTGAGCGATAGACGGCCTCCTGCAGCAGCTGCTCGGCGAGGTGGATCCTCGCCGAGGAGACAGACCGTTCAGGCTGCAAGTCGCTCGGATCCGCGTCCATCGCGCCGCGCGCTCAGCAGTGCTGCTCGAAGGCAGCGGACAGGGTCTGGGCCACCTGCGCGGCTTGTCTGCCCTCGATCTCGTGGCGCTGGATCATGTGCACGAGTTGACCGTCCTTCATCAGCGCGATCTGCGGTGAGCTCGGTTGGTACGGGCGGAAGTACTCACGCGCGCGCTGGGTCGCCTCGCGCTCCATTCCGGCGAAGACGGTCACGATCCGGTCGGGCTTCTTGCTGCCGAGCATGCTCAGCTTCAGACCCGGGCGCGCCGAGCCGGCGGCGCAGCCGCAGACAGAGTTGACGAAGACGAGGGTCGTGCCCGGCTGCTTGATCGCCGCATCCACCTCGGTCGGGCTCAGGAGCTCCTGGACACCGATGGAGGTCAGCTCGTCGCGGAAGGGTTGGACCAGTTGGGGGTCGTACATGGGGTCGAGTCAGAAGTCGAGGTCTCGCTTACGGCGAGTAGCATAGGCGAGATGCCACAGGAGTTCACCCCCGGTCCTGAGCCAGATCCGAGACAGCGGACCTGGAGGTCCACAGGCTGCGGCCCAGGCGCGCGGTGACCGGGCCGGAATCGTCGCCTGGCCGAAGCCAGCTCTGTCGCGGCTCTCGTTGGCCAGAGGAAGTGAGCCTCAGCCCCGGGGGGCGACCCAATCCTTCGGCGAGCAGCCCGTACGTGACCCGCCGACCGAGCGCGTTAGCCCTCCTTGAGCTCGCGCAGCCGATCCGAATAGGCCTTGCCGACGTCGTTGCGTCGGACCATCGCGATCACCTTGCGCGCGTCGCTCGCGTCGACGACCGGCATCGCGCTGACAGCGCGGCGCGTGAACAGGCGGTGCACGTCGTGCAACGAGTCGTCCATGCACACGGTCGCGACTTGCTCGCGCATGAAGTCGCGCACGATGACGAGGTTCTCGATGCCGTCTTCCAGGAAGATGCGGCGGATGTCGGTCAACGAGAAGATCCCGACCAGGTGGCCCTCGTCGTTCACGACTGGGAAGTGGGTCTCGTGGCTCTCGGCCACGATGCGCAATGCGGCCTTGAGTGTGATGTCCTCGTTGACGAGGCGCGGCGCCGACTTGGTCGGATCGACGATGTCCGAGACGTAGACGCTCTGCAGGACATCGACGACGTAGTCGCCGGTGTGCGCCGGCGAGTCGATCGGCGACGCCACCTGAGCCTGGTACAGGGACCAGCGCCCGGACAACAGCAAGTGCACGACCGAGACGAGCATCAGCGGCGCCAGGAGCGCGTAGCTGCCCGTCATCTCCGAGACCATCACGACCGACGCGATCGGCACCTTGGCGACGCCCGCGAAGAAGCCGCCCATGCCGACGAGCGCGAAGGCCTCGGGCTGCAGGTCGAGGCCTGGGACGAGGCCTTCCGCCGCCCGTCCGACGGCGACCCCGATCAACGCGCCGATCGCGAGCGCAGGCGCGAATACGCCGCCCGAGCCTCCCGAGGAGATCGTCAATGAGGTCGCCAAGATCTTGGCCAACACCAACACGAACGCGATCCCGACCGTGAGCTCGTTCGCGATCGACGCCTCCATCAAGCGGTAGCCGCCGAACAAGATGCCGTGATCGCCCGTGAGCGGCGCGAGTGCGAGCGCCAGGGCGCCCAAGAGCAATCCGCCGAGGCCCGGTCGCACCCACTTTGGGACCGCTGTCAAGCGCTTGAACAGCGCCTCGACGCCGAAGAAGACCTTGACGTACAGCCAGCCGAACAACGCGCACGTGATCCCGAGCGCGAGGTACGGCAGAATCTCCTTGAGGCCCCCGAACTCGAGCGAAGCGAGGCGCGTCGGGTCGATGTGCACCGCGCGGTGTTCCCCCGAGATGGCGACGAAGGTGGCGTACGCGACCGTCGAAGCCACGATGCAGGGTACGAGCGCCTCACCCTCGAATTCGGGCTTGCGATACAGCACCTCGGGCATGAACAGCGCGCCGCCGAGGGGCGAGCAGAACATCGCGCCCACACCCGCCGAGCCGCCCGCCGTGAGGAAGATCCGCCGATCGCGGTCGCTGAACCCGAGGGCCGATGCGATCGAGCTGCCGACCCCGGCGCCGACCTGCGCCACGGGCCCTTCCTGTCCCGCGGAGCCGCCGCTCCCGATCGAGAGGGCGCTCGTCAGCGACTTCATGACGATCACGCGTGTGCGCACGACGCCCTTCATGCGGTGGTAGGCGCGGATGACGGAATCTGTGCCGTGGCCCTCGGCTTCCGGGGCGAAGCGCTGCACGAGCCAGCCCACGAGCAACCCGCCGAGGGTCGGGACGAGCAACACCAGCCACCAGCGATCGCCTACACCTCCGACGCCGTCGTAGCGCACACCCGTCGCTGCGCGAAAGAGGTGAGTGGTCGCGTTCGTGATCATCCAGCGGAAGACCACGGCCGCGATGCCCGCGGCCACGCCGATGAGGGCGGCGAGCCCGACCCACTTCGCGAACGAACGCAGCTCGAGCCAGTCGCTCGCGCCCTCGACCCAGCGACGCGCCGCGCTCTTGGGCGGCGGAGAGGGATCGGTGCGTTGTGACGGCTCGGCCATGTTTTACCGAGAATAGCGAGACATGGAGTCTGGAAGGGCAGAGCTCTGATGTCTCGACGGCTGGGGGTTGCCGAATCGTCGTACGGTACCAGGTACGCGGCGCCGATTCGGCAACCCATGTCGCGCGCGTCAACCGTCGACGTTGGAGTGTTCCGGCGCATCCGGCGGCCACAGCCGATCGCGCTCGTCGCGCATCAAGCGCTGCAGCTCCGACAGGACCTCGAGCTCCTCGGCGAGGGAGATCGAGTCCATGTTGAGCTGGCAGACCGCGCACACGGGCCGCGGGCCGAGGTAGCTCATGATGTCCATGCGCTCGAGCACGACGTCCTCGATGCCGTAACGCTCGGCGTCGATCGGGTGGCCGTCTTCGTGGAAACCCAGGAAGGCCTTCACGGCTGCGGGTGTGCGTCGGCAGAGCCAACAGCGGTCCACGCCGCCTGCGCGCTCGACGGCGCCGAAGTAACGCTGGAAGTTGCGCTCCAGGCTCATAGACGCTCGCCTTCCGGCACGAGGTCGACGATCAAAGGGGCCTCCGGTTTCTGCGACAGCCCGTAGACGAGGCGCAACGGCGGGCTGCCGAAAGCGCGCTCGAGCTCGTGCAGCTCTGCGTCGGGGCCACGGCGCGCCGCTTCGCCCTCGGGGATCACGATCCCCGCGACCGTTCGGCCGCGCGCGGTGCGCGCCACGGTGCGCACCCACGCGCCGTCGTGTCGCCCGATCTCGACGAGTTCGTCCCCCACGAGCTCGGCGGCCTCGCGGTGCAGGTGATCCAGGATGAAGTCGACTCGCGCGTCGTCGTAGAGGCGCGGGAGGTCGGGTTGGACGAACTCCTCGAGCACACGCCCCCCGCGGCCGGCGTGCACCAGCGAGAGGTTCGGTTGCAAGTGCCGGAAGTGAAACCCGAGGAAGCGGTCCGCGATGCGATAACGACCCTTGCGCGAGCGCAGCGGGTCTTCGCTGACCGGGACCTCGCGCTCGATGAGCCGCAGCTCGCGCAACACATGTAGGTACTTCGCGGCGGTCGGCGAATCGACACCGACGTGCAGCGCGATGTCTCCAGCCTTGTCGGCCCCCGTAGCGATCGCTGCGAGGATCGAGTTGTACGTGTGGGGGGTCGTCAACTCCGACCGCAACAGGAACTGCACTTCGTCGAAGAGGTACCCCTCGGGTCGCAGCACCTCGCGGCCGAGGTTCTCGAGCAGCGTGTGTTTTGTATCGAAGCGTCGCAGGTACGCCGGCCTGCCGCCCACACACGCGTACGCGAGCACACGCTCACGCATCGGCCAACCCGGGAAGAACTCCAGAGCCTCGATCGGTCGCAGCGGCTCGAGGCGGCGCTGGCCCGTGCGACGCCCGAAAAGCGGCGAACGCTCGGCCAGCACCTCCTTCTCCATGAACGAGACCTGGCTGCCGCACAACACGAGCATCAGCTGGCTGCGTTTGCCGCGTGTGTCCCAGAACTGCTGGATCTGGCTCGGCAAGCCCTTGCTCGAATCGCAGAGGTAGGGGAATTCGTCCAAGACGACGACGAGACGTTCGCCGCCGGCGCGTTCGGCCGCGAAACCCAGCGCGGTCGACCAATCCGGGAACTCGATGCTGTCGAGCAGGGGGTCGCCGCCGAGGCCCTCCTTGAGCGCCTCGCGAAAGGCGCGCAGGCTGTCCTTCTCGCGCACTTGAGCGGCGAGGAAGTAGACGGCGCGCCGGCCCTCACTCAGCCGCTGCAACAGCTCGGTCTTGCCGACCCGGCGTCGTCCGTACAACACGAAGAGCTCGGGCTTGCCGGAGTCCGCGAGCTCCTCGAGGACAGCGAGCTCGTGTGTGCGGCCGATGAACATGCGGCGAGGATAACGCTCGCCTCGGCCGCCCGTATGCCGTTGCTTGCGATGCGCGTACTCGGTCGGGACTCAGGAGCGAGCGCCGCGCAGTTGTTCGTCGAGCGCTTCGATCCAGCGCAGCGGGTCGTCGAGGTAAGGGTAGTGGCCCCAGTCCTCGAACTCGACGCGCGGCCACTTCGCGCCCAAGTCGGACTCCGCGGCGTCCAGCTGACTGTTCGCGATCAACGTGTCGTGGGCACCGAGCCAGACCTGGATGCCTTCGAGGGCGCCCGGACGCGCGGCCAGGCGGCCCTCGAGGTCGGCGATCCAGCCCGGGGAGAGCCACTCGAAGAGATCCTCCTGGATGTCGCAGGTCGCGAAGCCCGAGAAGAACCCACGCGCGGCGTCGGGAGCGAGCGGCCTCATGAAGTGTCGCGCGATGTAACGGGCCTGCGCGTCCGGATCACGCAAGCGCGCGCGCAGCGCTGCGCTGAGGTCTCTTCGGCCGCCGATGGCGCGCGCCGTCTGCCATGGGACGGCGCCCAAGAACACACACGGAATGCCCTCGAAGCGGCCACGCGCGCGCAGCGCTAGGAGGATCAGGGTGCCGAACCCGGTCGCTGCGATGAGCCGCGGCTTGTGGCTCAGTCGATAGATCTCGACCTGCGCGTCGACTGAGTCGATGAACTGCTCCATGTCAGCCGTGGGCGGACGCCCCTCGAAACCCGGATACAGCACCTCCTTCACGTCAAAACCGAATATGCGCGCAGCCATCCGGGCGGGCGCGAGACGGCAGAGGGCGTGGCCGAGGCCGCCGAGGAACAAGGGACCACGGCTCAAGAGGTCTCCCTTGATTCGACCCGCGGTCCTCGGCCGGCGACCGCGAGAGCCGGCGTCGCCGGGCGCAAGCTACCGGCCTCGTCGAACGCGTCGCACGCGCGAGGCGCGGCCCACTCCTTCGATGCGCCGTTCTCCACAGATGCACCGTTCTCCACAGATGCGCCGTTCTCCATAGCTGCGCCGTCGCCGGCGCCCCCGTTGCCCTCGATCTCCGTCGTGCTTCGTGGCTGCATCGCTAGATCCCAGATCGCTAGATCCCTCCCGGCGCTCGAAGCGGGAGTTCGTTGCGTCTCTCGGCCTGGACGCAGCGAACTGTAACCCCGATGAGGTTTCGGTTCGAGCAGCTCACAGCGCGCTCGCCGACCGGCGGCCCGACGGGGCCACGCGGATCGGCCGCGTCGCCCAGCCACGACCTCGTGGCTGTCCTTCAACAGGGATGTGCGCGATGACCCAGACCGATCACATTCTCGACGCGATCGTGGTAGGCGGCGGCTTTGGAGGCCTCGGCGCCGCGCTCACGCTCGCTGAAGCGGGGCACGACGTGTTGCTGCTCGAGCGACTCGGCTACTGCGGCGGGTGCGCGTGCACGTTCGACCACGAGGGCGATCGCTTCGAGGGCGGCGCGACGCTGTTCGCGGGCCTCGCGCCCCACGAGCTCTTCGGTCGTTGGATCGAACGTTATGGGCTCGATGTCGAGGTCGAGCACCTCGAGCGACCAATCGAGTTGCGCGCCGGTGACGACGTCGTCGTACGCGGCCACCGTGATCGCGCGCAGTTCCTGGCCGAGCTCAGCGCAAACGAAGGCGCGCCGCAGGCTGCGCTCGCGCGTTTCTTCGCGCTGCAAGAGCTTGTCGCCACACGGCTCTGGGAGCTGTTCGACGAGCCAGCTCTCTTGCCGCCGTTCGATCGCCAGGCCTTTTGGGTCCATGTCCGCCGCTTGCCGCGTTATGCGCCGCTCCTCCCTTACGTCGGCAAGCCTCTCTTGCGAGTGCTCGCGCGTTTCGGGCTCGCGGATTATGCACCGCTTCGCAGCTGGGTCGACGCACAATGCCAGATCACGGTGCAGTGCCCCGCTTCCGAAGCAGAGGCGCTCTTCGCCCTCGCCGCGCTCGACTACCAACACCGCGGCGCCGCTCACGTGAAGGGCGGCATCGGGCAGTTGGCGCGCGGACTCAGCGACGCGCTCGTTCGTGCGGGGGGCCGACTGCAGCTGCGCAGCGCCGCGATGCGTGTCGAGCGCAGCGGCAGTCTCTGGCTCGTGACCGCTCGTGGCATGACTTGGCGTACGCGCGCGGTCGTCTTGAACGTCTTGCCGCAGGTCGCGCAGCGCCTCGTCGTCGGGGCGCCTCCGAACGCGTTCGAGCGGCGCGCACGCGCTGTTCGGACGGGTTGGGGTGCGGCCACATTGTTCAGGACCCTATTGCCCCCGAACGACCTTGCCCCGGGGCCGCTGCACCTGGAGCTCGTCGATAATCCGAGCGCGCCGCACTTCGCGGGGAACCACGTGTTTCTCTCGATCGGCGCGGCTGGAGAGGGCGTTGCGGATCCAGCGACCCGGCGCGCAACAGTGTCGACGCACGTCGATCTCGGCGCCCTTCAGCGCCTCGGCGCCGTGGGGCAATGCGCGCACATCGAGGCTGTGCACGCGCGGATGCGTGCGACGCTGGCGAAGCGCGCGCCCGAGTGGGAGCGAGTCGTACGCGAATTCACAGCCTCGCCGCGCACCTACGCGCGCTGGGTCGGTCGTCACGAGGGAGTCGACGGCTCGGACGCTGCGCAACTCGGGGGATGGGTCGGCGGAGTCCCACGTCGGGCCGGCCTCGGCGCCTACCGCGACCTCTTCTTCGATCGCTCGACGCGCCGCCTCGCTGCACTGGGGCTCGTGCTCGTCGGTGACTCCGTGTTCCCCGGCCAGAGCACGCTCGCGACGGCCCTCGGTGGTGTGCGTGCAGCGGAGAGCCTCGTGCGCCGAGCCGCCGCTCAGACCGACAGCCCGAGCCTTCGTTCGAGGGCTGCGACGAGCGCCAATTGAACTTTCGCGCGCACAAGGTTGTGACCCTCGTAATCGATATGGAAATACGTGTCGCCAGCCAGGTGGTCGGCGAGGAAACGCATTCCGATCGTCAACGTCACGAGCCGCGCGGCTTCGGGCATGAGTTGACGCTCCAGGGGCGAGAGCGCCTCGCCCGCGCCGGCGAGGTAGCCGTCTGACAGCGCCTGGTACAGGTCGAGGTCGACGTCGACTTTGCTCAGGTCACGTTCGTCCTCGCGCGCGGTCGCGGCGGTGAAGCGCACCAAGTCACCAAAATCGTAGAGCGCGTAACCCGGCATGCACGTGTCGAGGTCGACAATACAACGCGGTCGCCGAGTCTTGGCGTCGAAGAGCACGTTGTTGAGTTTTGTGTCGCCATGCACGACACGCGTGGGGATGAGCCCGCTCGCGAGCCCGTCTTCCATGAGCGGCACGAGCGCGCGGCGTGCGTCGATGAATCTGAGCTCGACGCTTGCGCCTGCGACCCGGCCGACTTTGTCCGCGCGCTGCGCCTCGTCTAGCTGCTCCAGCCGATACGGTGACGAGAAGAAGCGCGGGATCGTCTCGCGCAGCTCCCCTGCGGGCAACGACTCGAGGCGCGCCAGGAAATCGCCGAACGCGCGCGCGGCCTCGAAGGCCATCTCGGGGCTCTCGGGTCGATCGAACGTGAGTGTGTCGGGTACGTAGTGATAGGTGCGCCAAGGGCCGTCCGAACGGAGGAGGTACGGCGCGCCACTACGGGCCGGGACGAGCTGGAGACCCACGAGGTCGCTGAGCGACGCGACGCCTGTCTCGCGCATGTGGCGGGTGAGTCGCTCGACGTTGTGCATCAGACCCTCGACGTCCCGGAAGACGTCAGCGTTGATCCGCTGGTGGAGATAACGCCGCGCTGAGCCAGTGCCATTCCACGTCGACACGTAGGTTTCGTGGATATGTCCGCGTTGCAAACGCTCGAAAGAGCGCAATTCACCCTCGATCGCGAACTCGCGGAACGCCGCGGAGGGGTCTTCAGGCGGAGACTTCGGCATCTTGCGCAGGCTGGGCGAGGGTCAGGGAAGCACGATACCCTACTCCGATGCAGTTCGATAACGCGAGAGTGTTGGTGACCGGAGGCGGGACCGGGATCGGATTCGAGACGGCCAAGGTCCTGCGAGCCGAAGGGGCCGCCGTCGTGATCTGCGGGCGCAGGGCCGACGTCCTGCACGCCGCGGCAGCGGAGCTCGGCGCCACGGCGATCGTCGCCGACGTCGCCGTCGAGGCGGATGTGATCCGCCTCGTCGCCGAAGCCGAGCGCGCGCTGGGTGGCCTCGACGTGCTGATCAACAACGCGGCGTTCGCGTACAGCGCGCCGCTCGTCGAGGTCGACTTAGAGCGCTTCCGCGACGTGCATGCGACCAACGTGATCGGCGCGATGCTCGTCGCCCGTGAGTGCGCGCGGCGCTTCATCGCTCAAGGCTCGGGCCACATCGTCAACGTCGCGTCGACCGCGGGCAGCAAGGGTTATCCCGGCGGCTCGGCTTATGCCTCTTCGAAGTTCGCGCTGACCGGCTTGACCGAGTGTTGGCGCGCCGAGCTGCGGCCCCACAACGTGCGGGTCATGCAGGTCAACCCGAGCGAGGTCCTGACACCCTTCGGTGGGCGCGACATGGAGCGCGCAACGAACCCCACGAAGTTGCGCGCCGCGGAGGTCGCCCACGTCATCCGCGCGATGCTCGCGCTGGACGATCGTGGATTCATCACCGACGCGACGATCTTCGCGACCAACCCGCGCTCATAGTTTTTCCACGAACCCGCGCTCATCGTTTTTCCACGAACCCGCGCTCATCGTTTTTCCACGAACCCGCGCTCATCGCGCGGGGTGGTTTTTGGAGCGGCACGCAAGGAGATATCGGTCCGGCTCAAGGCGCCCGGCACGCTCGATCCGGATAGGCCGCTGCCTCACACAACGCACCGGACCGAGGCCGTTTACCTGCGCGGTGACGACGCGCCGCCCGGCGATGTGCCTCGCGCCTCCAATGCGCCGCGACCGCCGGTTGCGTCACGGAAGAGCTCTTCGAACCGCGCGCGCTCCGCCCGCGGGACGCGGACCTCGAGTTCGACGAGCTCGCCGTAGTGCGCCTCGTCGGGGATCGAATGCACGGCTGCGAGCGCTGCGGCGACGGCGCTCGACGCGCTATAAGCGTGGCGCAGGGTGAGCGCGTCCAGCACCTGGACCTCCACGATGTTCGCGCGATCGAGAGCTTGGCCGGCGGCGCCGCCGTAGGCGCGCATCAGGCCTCCCACACCGAGCTTGACGCCGCCGAAGTAGCGCACGACCACGGCGACGACGTCGGTGACGCCGCGCCCTTCCAGCTGCATGAGGATCGGCCGCCCGGCGGAATTGCCCGGCTCGCCTGCGTCGAAGGCGCGCGTCTCCGATCCCGATGCACCGAGGCGCCAGGCGTAACACACGTGTCGCGCATCGCGAAACTCGACGGCGACGGTCTCGATGAAGGCCTTCGCGGCGATTTCGTCCGGAGCGGGGGACAGGCGCGCGAAAAAACGCGAGCCCTTGGTCGGTTCGGCCTCGAATCTCACGACGTCGGCGATGGTCTTGAAACGCAGCAGCATGCAGCCTATTCCGCTCGCGACAACGGCCGCGCCGCCGGCCGTCCTCTGCGAAACGGCGCGGTTAAAGCCTACGGGTAGGCCGTGTCCGGCCCATGGGGTGCGCGGGCAAACCACCGGGCTCAGCGTCTCTTTCGGTCCCGTCGCGCTCTGGCCACACCTCGACCCGCCGCACGGCTACCCTACCCGTAACCCCGCGGCGCCGCGGGGGTCGGTCCGCGCTCCGCTCCAGTCGACTACCACCCTCGAGCGAGTCGGCGTGTGTCCTTCGCCCGCCGACGTTGCGGGCTCGGTTCGACTCCACTTCATATCCCACTCGCTTGGCACGCTCCACCGCTCTCCACTCGGCGCAACGCGCTGCACGTCTCGCCGTGCTGCTCGTGTCGGTTCCCGTCCTGTTGCCCGGCTCCGCTTTCGGGGCGTGGGCGTCGGCGTCGACTGCGATGGGTGCGGCGAGCCTGCCCTCATCCGCGTTGCCCGGTCTTGCATGGTCGCCCCGAGCGCAATCCGCCGCGGCAGCGGCGCCGCCGCAAGCAACGTCGACGGTCTCGCCCGCGGTCGATGAGGTCGCGCTTTATTGGCTCGTCGACGATCCGTTTCGTGTGCTCGAGACCCTGCTCTCCGGCCTCGGTCGTTGTGCTGCGCTGGGTGCCGAGCCCACCAGCGGTGCGCCGAGGGCGGCCTTTGGCATCGTCCAACCACTGGCCCCCAGCGAACTCGGCGACCACGCCGAGGAATGCGCGCGCCTCGAGGTCGCGCTCATCCTTGCCACCGAGGCCTTGGCCGGGTACGTGTCGTCCGATTTTTATGGATCGCTGCTGCTGTCACAGTTCATAAGGGAGCCTGGGCGGCAGCACCCGAGGCTCCATCCGCTGGACGCGCGACTCGCATGGTTGACGCGCGAGGGCGCGCGTTTGCGACCTGTCGCAAACTGGGGTTTTGTCGGCCCGTTCGACAACGAGCGCGGGCGCGGGATGGCGCGTCCCACCCTCCCCGAGCGCGAGCCCGCCGCGCTGAGCTATCCGGGCAAGCTGCGCAAAGTCGCGTGGCGCGAGACGCCGCCGCTCGGACCCGACGGCATCGTCCGGATCGGCGCGCTGCTGCACCCGGAACAGCAAAGCTGCGTGATCGCGCGCAGTTGGGTGCGCGCGGAAGAGGCCCAGGACGTGCTCATGCTCGTCGGCGCCAGTGAAGAGCTGCGGGTCTGGTGGAATGGCGCTCCGGTCCTTGCGGCCCTCGGCGAGCACGAATTCGCGCCCGACGCCCACACGCTTCGTGTGCGGCTCCAGGCTGGCTGGAACGAGGTCGCCCTGAAAGTGGGCGCGCAGGACGGTGAGCTCGCGTTCTCCCTGCGCTTCGTTACGGAGCCCACGGGCGCGCCAGTCGCCTTGCACTCGACCGGAACGCCGCCTGATGGGGTCCAAGCGCAAGTCCTTACCGATCCAGGTCAAGGCCGGACCGCAACGACGTCCGTGGCGCGTCCGGGTGCATTCGCGTACTACAGGGGCCGCACCGACTCCGAGGCCCTCGTGGCGCTCGCGCTCTTGCAGCGCGATGCGCGCGCGTTGCCGCGCAAAGAGCGCCCGGGCGCGGCGACCGCCATAGCCGCGGCCGCAGCCGCGCCTCAGTCCATCGCGGCGACTCTGGCCGAGCTCTTGACCACGCGCGTCTCTGGCGCCCTGCTCGTCGAGCAGGACTTCAATCCGTGGCTCACGAAGTTGCGCGCGGGTCTCGAGCGGTTTGGTGATCGACCGTTGCTGCTCCTTTGGTATGCAGACCACGCCGAACACGGCCAAGGTCTACCGCGCCGCGCTCTCGAGTTTGTCGATCGTGGGCTCGCCGTGCGGCCATCGTCGCTGGAACTGCGGCGCCGTCGCGTTCGTTTGCTGCACCAGCTCGGGCAGGGCGCCCTCGCGGACCTCGAACTCGTGCAGCTCGTGGACCTCGCGCTCGCTGGGCCCACGGGCATCGATCCAATGACACTCGCATTCGTCCCGGGTGGTGGGCGCTGGCCGGACCTCTGCGATGTCCTGGCGCGACAGCTACCGCGAGGCAGCGCCGCAGTCGAATCGTTGGCGCAGATCGCGGAAGTCGCCGGTGTACGGTCGGCCCTACGACAGCGCGAGCTCGACATGCGACTCACCCAGCGCTCGCGGGATCCGCGCGAGGTCTTCGCGGCGGTGAATAGCGACCTCGAGATCGAACCCTGGGATGTCGAGTCGCGTCTCCTGGCCTCGCAGAAGCTGCTCGCGCTCGGCGGCGAGGACCTCGCGCTCGTGTTGCTCGACGACGCGGTGGCGCTGTGCCCCGAGGCGCCCGAGCTGCACAGCGCGCGCGCCCGTGCGCTCCTCGCGTTGGGTGACACGGCCGAGGCCCAGGCGGCGCTCGAGCGGACGCTGGAGCTCGACCTGTCCGCAGCGGACGAACAGCGTCTGCTCGAGTACGTACAGTCGCTGGGGGCGACCGCCGCGAAGGAGGCGCCGTTCCACGCGCGTTTCCAAGAGCCGCTCGCGGACATCCTCACGCGTCGCGCGAGTGACACGCCGCTCACGGACTCGTCCGCGCCCCGCGAGGTCCTCCTGCAGCGTATGGTCGTCGAGGTCGCACCCGACGGCACCGCGCGCCGTTACCAGCGTGTCGTCGAACGAGTGCGCAACGCTGTTGGCGCGAAGGAGCTCGACCGACGCGGATTCCGCGCCTTCCCGGGCGAGAACGAGGTGCGTGTCCTGACCGCGGACGTCTTGCACGCCGATGGTTCTGTCGGCCGCGCGCGCACGGGTCGCACGGGTGGTGGCGGGAGCTTCACGGTCGACCTGCCGCCGCTCGTCGCGGGTGACATCGTCGACCTCGAATGGCGCCACGACGATCTACGCCCTTCGATCTTCGGCACCTACTTCGGTCTCGACGCGGGCTTCAGCCCCGATCCGCGCCTCGCGGTCCGCGAGAGCGAGGTGATCGTGCTCGCGCGGCCGGGTGTCGACCTCACCCAGCACATCACGGGCCTCGAGGAGCTCGCGAGCGCGGTGCGTTTCGAGGAGCGCGCGCTGCCCGACGGCACGGTCGAGCGCACCTGGCGTCTCGCAGGCATCGAGCCCCGCCGCGCCGAGGCCCTCGAGCCGCCGGCTATCGAATGGCAACCGCGGGTCCAGGCGAGCACCTACGCCGACTGGAACGAGTTCGGCCGCTGGTGGTGGAACCTCATCCGCGAGGAGCTGAGCGTCAGCCCCGAGATGCAGACCAAGGTCGCGGAGTTGACGGCGGGCCTCACGACGCCGCTCGAGAAGCTGCGCGCCGTGTACGACTTCATCGTGACCGACATCCGTTACAACGCGTGGGAGTTCGGCATCAACGGTTATCGCCCTTACAGCGCGCCGGTCATCTTTAGTCGGCGCTTTGGCGACTGCAAGGACAAGGCGATCCTCATGCGCGCGATGCTCGGCGAGGTCGGGATCGAGGCCTGGCCCGTCATCATCCGCTCCGAGGGGCGACGCTTCGAGGAGGATCACGAGCTCGCGCTGATCTCGGCCTTCAACCACTGCATCGCGTACATCCCCGAGCAGCCGGGCATCCCCGAGATGTTCCTCGACGGGACCGCGCGACTGCATCCGCTCGAGGTGTTGCCCGATTCCGATCGGGGCGCGAAGGTGCTGATCGTGCGCGACGACGGCGTCGAGCCGGTGCGCATCCCGTTCACGCCCGCGGCGCAAAACTTGATGCGCGAAGTGACGGTGGTCGACATGACGTCGGGCGACCGTCCGAAAGTGACGCTCACGCGCACACCGAGCGGGCGCTTCGATCCACGCGAACGGCACCTGTTCACGGGCACGGACGAAGCGCGCGCAGACACCGTGCGACGGCTCTTGTCGTCGCGCTTCGGCGCGCTCGTCGGTGAGCAGCGCGGGGAGCACCCGGACTACGAGGACCTGAAGCAGTCTGTCACGGTGAAGCTCGAGAGCGAAGTCGAGCGTGTCGGGCGCGAGACGCCCGGTGGCCTCGAGCTGCCGACGACCTTCGACCCGCTGCGTTTGCTCAGCTCGGTGGCCACTGAGACGGAGCGGAGCACCGACCTGTTGCTCGATGTGCCTTGGTCGACGGAGCGCGAGCTGCGTTACGAGTTGCCGAGCGGCGCGCGCATTCGCGCGGTGCCCGAGCCGCTGAACGTCGAGAACGACGACGTGAGCTACTCACGCACCGTCGAGGTCGAGGTGGGCACCGAGCACACGAACGTGATCGTGCGCGAGCGCTTCGAGCTGCGCACGCATCGTGTCCCGGTCGGACGTTACACACGTTTCCGAGAGCTCGTCCGCGAGGTCGACGAAGCCCAACGCGAGATGATCGACGTGGAGGTGGCGCGATGAGAAGTGTTGTGAATGCAAGCACCTGGTTGCGCACGGCCGCACAGGCGACGCTTTGTCTGGTGGCGACATCCGTCGCGAATGCACAGAGTGGATCCGACGGCGACGCAGCAGACGGCGCGGCGCCGACCCTCGACGCCGAGCTCTTGTGCGCCCATCCGGCCTACGTGAGCGGCGACGACGCGGCGCTGGTCGCGGACCTCTTGGCGGCTCTCGAAAGCCAACCCTCGGCGCCCCTCGCCATCGAGGCGCTGCACGTGCTCGCGTGGCACCGAGCCGAGCTCGGTCCGGGGGAAGTGCGGCGGCTGCTCGCGCTCGCTGGACGCCTCGCCGACGCGGAAGCCGCGTTCCAGGCCCTCCGTCTTGTGTCGATGTTCGTCCGCGAGGACCTCTACTCGGACGAACCGCTCCGCATGGGGGAGGCAACGCTTGCGGGGCGTTTCGTGCGCCAGTGGTTCGTCGTCGGGCCCCTCGGCGAGCTCGACCATCCGGCCCCCGCCGCGATGGACGCCCCTGTGTCGTCGCCGGAGCTGATCGGCGCCCCTGACGCCGCGCAGTACATCGGCACGGACGGTGTTCTCCGTCCCTGGCGCAGCTGCGCGCTCCCGAGTGGCGAGCTGTGGGCCGTCACGCCTTCGGACCACGTCTATCCCGGTGGTGGCGTGACCTACGCCGTCGCCTTCGTCGATGCGCGTGAATCGATCGATCACGCGCTGCTCGAGATCCGGACGTCCGGCGCGCTGCGCGCCTGGTGGAACGGCGCGCCGGTTCTCGACGAGCGCCGCGATTCGCGCTTTGTGACCGAGACGCGGCATCTCGCCGATGTCGAGGTCCATCCAGGCTGGAACGTGCTGCTCGTGCGGCTCGTGACGTCCGAGCAAGCCTCGCTCGGCGCGCGTCTGCTCGATGAACACGGCGTGGCGCTCGCGCTGGACGATGCCCCGCGTCGCGACGATGGCGCGCCGCTCGATGTGTGGTCGGTTCCGTGGCAGCGCGCGACGACGCTGCCCGTGTCGCTCCCGTCCCAGCGGCTCGGCGCTGAGGACGAGTCGGGTGTGTTCGGCCCGGCGCTCGAGATCACGCGCGCTCTGATCGCCAGCCGCGCGGACCTCGCGCTCGCCGTGACGATGCCGGACGACTCGCGGGGCAGAGCGGCGGTGCGCTACGCGCGCCTCGCGGCGTTGGCGTCCGTGGGGCATCTCCCCGACGAAATGCGTCGTCGCGAAGTGCTCGGATTGCTCGACACGCTGGAGTCTGAGGGGCCGCTCTTCTCGAACGCGCGCATGACTCGCGTGCAGGTCCTCTTGCGCGACGACCGGCCCGCCGAGGCCCTCGAGCAGGCCGAGGCCTGGATCGAGGCCACACCCGACCTCTTGTTGCCCCGGCTCGCGCGCGCTTGGTCCCTGCGGCAGCTCGATCGCCAAGGAGTCCTCTGGCGGATCGCGCTCGAAGAGCTGCGCCTCGCATACCCAGAGGCGCTCGACGTACAGACCCTCCTCACAGAGGCTCGGAGCAGCGTCGGCGACGAGGTCGGCGCGAATGAGCTCGCCTGGTCCGTGCTGCAGCGCGACGCGACCTCGGGGCGCTCGTTCGATCTCGTCGTCGAGCTCGCCGCGCGCGCGCGCGACCGCGCGCGGCTCGAGTTCCTGCTCGACCGCACACGATTGGCGGCGGCCGAGCGGCCGGACGACGACCTGCGTGACCGCGAGCGAGTGTTGCTCTCGTTGCTCGATCGGCCGGCCGAGCGGATAGCGACGTTCGAGCTCGCTGTGGAGCAGAGCCCCATGCAATCGCACGTGCATTGGCAGCTCGGCTCGGAGCTCCTGCGTCGCGGAGACCTCGACCGCGCGAAGGCTGCGTTCTCGCAGGAGCTGGCGCTCGATCCAGGGGACGCGACGACGCGCGAGACGATGCGTTTGCTCGGCGAGGAGGACCCCGCTGAGCGTTTCTTCGCGGAATTCGAGCCCGAACTCGCGGAGGCGCTCGCGCGCGCCGAACACGTAACGGACGCTTCGGTCGTCGAGGCGCTCGATTCGGGCCTCGTGTACTTCTTCCCGAATGGCGATTCTCACGCGCGCTTTCAGTCCATCTCGATTCCGCGCGATCGCAGCGGCACCGAGGCGCTGCACGTACGGGCCGTCGAGGAAGACACTCGCAGCGCCCGTATCCTCACACGAGACGGGCGACAACTCGAGCCTGTCGAGGTGGACGGCGAATGGACCTTGCCGGCGCTCGAGCCGGGGGACCGGGTCGAGTTCGTTTGGGACGCTTACCGCGAGGGCGTCCCGGGCTCTGTGCCCGGAGAGTACGGCTGGAGCTTCTCGTCCTTCGAGAAGGCCTTCCCGACGTCGCGCTGGGTCGTTTACGTCCCGAGCGACTTGCCTGGTCGCCTCGAGGTGCGCAACTTCAAGGGCGAGCGGCGCGCCGTGCCCTACGCCGGGGGCACGGTCCACGTGTTGACCGCGTCTTCGCCGCGCCTCATCGAGGAGCCCGCCCGGCCGTCCGATGCCGAGGTGTTGCCCGGCGCAGCGTACGGTGATGATCGCGAGCGTCACGGCGAGCTGCAGGCCCTCTCGGGCGAGCTCGTCGGTTTGAGCGAGCTCACCGCGGACATCGAGCCCGACGTGCGCGCCTTCATCGCGCAGCACGCGGGCGCCGATCCGAGCGCGGACCTGCGCGTCGCCGCGCGGGCGCTCTACGACGCCCTCGAGGCCCGCACGCCCGAGCGCCGCGGCGGGGCCGGCGCGACCGACGTCTGGCTCACCGAGCGCGGCCTGACCCTCTTCCTCCTCGGCGCGCTGTACGAGCGGGCCGGTGTGCCGTTCGAGTGGGCGTTCCTCGAGCGCGGAGTGGCGCCGGAGCTCGACCCCGAGCCCGTGACCATGTTCGACAATCAGCGCCGCCTGGAGCGCGCCGCGATGCGCCTCGGACTGCTCGACGACGCGGGGGATCCGATTTGGATCGTGCCCACGGGCGCGACGGGCTTGCCATTCGGCGCGCTCCCCCAGGTGATGGCCGGCGCCGCAGCGATCGTGCTCGACAAGCGTCGCGGCGGTTGGCGCGAGGACGCGTTGCCGCGCACGCAGATCGAGACTGCATGGGATGCCGACATCGCGCTCACGTATCGACTCGCTGCGGATGGCAGCGCTGTGGTCGAGGGGCGCTTCACCGACAGCACAGCCAACGGCGCGCAGCTGCGGCGCCAATTGAGCGACGCGACTCGTGAGCAACGCGACGCGTTCGCGCGCCAGCGCGCGGGCGCGGTGGCGCGCGGCGTCGATCTCGACGCGGCGGACTTCGACCTCGAGGCCGAGAATCCCGGCGCCGTGCTGGTCTTCAAGGGCCGCGCGCCGCGCTTCATCGCTCGTCGCGGTGACCAATGGCTGGCGGATCCGCCGCTCCTGCCGCTCGGACTCGATACGGCGTTCGGTCCGGCGCAGCGCAATTGGCCCTTGGCTGTGCGCGCGTCGACGCGCATTCGCGTGAACGTGTCCTTGGAGCTGGGAGAGGTGTGGCGAGTCCTCGGGGGGCCCGAGACGCTGCGTGAGGAGCGCGAAGGCCTCCTCGTCGAGGTCGGGCACGATTACGACGAAACGACCGCCCGTTGCGCGGTCTCGCAGGTGCTCGACCGCCGCGGGCTGTTCGTCGAGGCCGAAGAGATGCCGGCGTTTGTATCGCGGATGGGCCTCTTCGAGGCGGAATTCCGCCGCGCCTTGCGCTTCGAGCGACGGGAGTGAACGCCCCGGGTCAACGCGAATCGGATAGTCTGGTAGGGCGCACAGCACCCGTGCGTGCCAGACCACCATGTCGGACCACGACAGCGCTTCCGTACCTGACCGCCTGCGCGAGGCAGGCGGATTGTTGGCCGGTGTCGCGCGCCAGATCGCGCGCGAGACCGGCGTACCTGAGGCGACTGTCTACGGCGTAGGCAGCTTCTACCACTTGCTCGCGCGGCCGAACGCCAAGGTGCGCGTGTGCACCGGCTTGTCGTGTCTGCTCGGCGGCGCCAACGAGGTGCTCGAGGCGGCGCGGGTGGCCGGCCTGCCTTGCGAGGGGACCTCGTGCCTCGCGGGCTGTGATGTGCCGCCCGCAGTCCTGAAGGACCGTCGTACGTTGCCGCGGGTCACGGTGGCGGACATGGAACGGACTGCAGGTGACTGGACCCGTCTCGAGTCGTCCGTCGCGCCGGACGGCCTCGATTGGAAGGGCGTCGTCGGCCCGATGGACGCCCCTGAGGGCAGCCTCGCGCTCGATCTCTGCGCGCCGCAGGAGCCGCTGGGCGGGGCCTTCACCCGCGCGCGCGAGCTCGGCGCCGAGGGTGTCATCGGCGCGCTCGAAGCGGCGGGCTTGCAGGGCCGCGGTGGCGCAGGATTCCCGGCGCACATCAAGTGGAAGGGTGTGCGCGCGCAAGCCGTCACCGAACGTTACGTCGTGCTCAATGCGGACGAAGGCGAGCCCGGCACGTTCAAGGACCGCGAGTGCATGTTGCGTCGGCCCGACCTCTTGCTGGAGGGCCTCGCGATCGCGGCCTACGCCGTCGGCGCGCGCGACTGTTACCTCTACTTGCGTGGAGAGTTCGAGGTCCCGTGGGGGATCGTCGAACGCGCGATCGCAGCTGCCCACGCCTCTGGGGTGTACGGCGACATCCGCTTCCACATGCACGCCGGCAACGGCGCGTACATCTGTGGCGAAGAGACGGCGCTGCTCGAGGCGCTCGAGGGCAAACGTGGCATGCCGCGCCTCAAGCCGCCGTTCCCCGTCGAGGTCGGGCTCTGGAACAAACCGACGTTGATCCACAACGTCGAGACGATCTCGTGTGTGCCCGGGATCGTTCTGCGCGGCGGCCCATGGTTCCGAGCGCTCGGGCGCGCCGAGGCCGGCACCAAGCTGTATTGCATCAGCGGTCACGTCCAGCGCCCGGGGACGTACGAGCTGCCGCTCGGCGTGACGCTCGACGAGCTCGTGCAGGCCGCCGGCGGTTATGTCGGCACGCTCAAGGCGTTCAGCCCGGGCGGCGCGAGCTCCGGGTTCTTGCCCGCTTCGATGCGGACCACGCCGCTCGATTTCGGCTCTCTCGGCAAGCTCGGTTCGATGCTCGGCTCAGCGGGGGTCGTCGTGCTGAACGACACGGTCGATTTGCGCTGGGCCGCGAGCCAGCAGCTGCGGTTCTTCGAGGACGAGTCGTGTGGGCAGTGCGCGCCGTGCCGGATCGGGACGCGTTACCTGCGCGAATCCGTCGACCGCCATGCCCGCGGCGAGGCCATCGATGGACCTCTCGAGCACGTCGCCGACGTCGCCTGGCAGATGAACGAAGGCTCCATCTGCGGCCTCGGTCAGGCAGCCCCACTGCCGCTTACGAGCGCCTTGCAGTACTTTGGAGAGGACTTCCCGGACCCCGACTGATGATCGATCGCAACGCACCCGATTCTGTCGCCGCCTCGTCTGGCTCTTCTGGCTCGTCTGGCGTGTCTGGCTCGTCTGGCGTGTTTGGCTCGTCGGGCGTCTCTGGCGCGACCTCGGCGCCGCCGACCCTCGAGCTCGATGGTCGCTCCGTAACGTTCGAGGTCGGCGACACGATCCTCGAGGTCGCGCGCCGCGCGGGCGTCGACATCCCGACGTTGTGCCACGACCCGCGGCTCGACCCGGCGGGCGCTTGTCGTACCTGCCTCGTCGAGGTGACGGGCCAGCGCCGACTGTTGCCGGCGTGTGCGACACGCGCCACCGACGGCATGCGCGTGAGCGCGGGGAATGCGCGAGTCGAGCGCCATCGCAAGACGCTGTTCGGGCTCTACCTCACCGATCACCCGCACGATCGAGAGCGGGCCGAGCGGGGCGCGCCGAACGAGCTGCTCGACATGGCCGCGCGGTACGACGCGCCGCGGGACTGGGCGCGAATGGCGCCAAAACGCGAGGCGCGCGACACCGACTCGAATCCGTACATCCACTTCGATCCAGCCACGTGCATCGCGTGCGCGCGTTGCACGCGCTACTGCGAAGAGGTCGAGGGGGTCAGCGCGATCACCCTCACCGGGCGCGGCGCGGCGACGACGATCTCGACAGTCGACGGGCTGTCGCTGCTCGATACGACGTGCGAGATGTGCGGCGGCTGCATCGATGTCTGCCCGACGGGCGCGATGGGGGAGAAGCTGCCGTTGACCCGCGCTGCGAAGCCCGAGCGCGAGCTGAAGAAAGTGCGCACGACCTGCAACTTCTGCGGCGTGGGCTGTCAGCTCGACTTGAACGTCGACACCGAAGCCGACGGCGGCAAGGGCCGCGTGATCAAGGTCACGAGCCCGCCGCCGGGGACGACGACCAACGACGGCAACCTGTGTGTGAAAGGGCGCTTCGCCTACGACTTCATCCACCACGAGGACCGCATCCGGGCGCCGATGGTGCGCAATCCGAGCGGCGAGCTCGTCGAGACGACCTGGGAGCACGCGCTGACTGCGGCTGCCGAGGGTCTCCGCGGCGTCGCCGCGCGTCACGGCGTGGACGGCCTCGGGTTCGTCAGCTCGTCGCGTTGCACGATGGAGGAGAACTACCTCGTGCAGAAGCTCGCGCGGGCCGTGTTCGGCACGAACAACGTGCACCAGTGTGCTGCGACATGACACGCGCCCACGGTGGCCGGTCTGGTCACGACCTTCGGTGCGGGCGCGATGACGAACTCGATCGGCGAGATTCGCAACGCGGACTTTTTGTTCGTCATCGGCAGCAATACCAGTGAGGCGCACCCCATCATCGCGATGGAGATGAAGCGCGCCGTCCGCCGCGGCGCGACGATGGTCGTCGCGGATCCACGTCGGATCTGGATGACGACGATCGCGGAGAAGCACTTGATGCTGCGGCCGGGGACCGACGTGTGGCTGTTGAATGCGATGGCGCACGTCATCTGCGCCGAGGGCCTCGTCGACGAGGCTTTCATCCAGGGTCATACGGAGAACTTCGAGGCGGTGCGCGAGTCCGTCGCGCGGTACACACCTGAAGAAGCCGAGCGTGTGACTGGGATCCCGGCGGAGGACATCCGCTGGACCGCGCGGCGTTACGCGACGACGGCCAAAGCGGGCATCTATTACACCCTCGGGATCACCGAACACACCCACGGGACGGACAACGTCTACGCCCTCGCGAACCTCGTGTTGATGACGGGGCACCTCGGCAAGCCCTCGGCGGGGATGAACCCGCTGCGCGGTCAGAACAACGTGCAAGGCGCGAACGACGCAGGCGCGACGCCGATTTTCCTCCCGGGTTACCAGCGTGTCGACGACCCAGCCGTGCACGCCAAGTACGAACGCTCTTGGGGTGTGCCGCTCTCGCCGAGACCGGGGCTCAACCTCAACGTGATGATGAAGGAGGTCGGCAAGTCGATTCACGGCCTCTTCGTCATGGGCGAGGACATCGTGCTGTCGGAGCCGAACTGCATGGAGCTCGAGAAAGGCCTGAACAAGGCCGAGTTCCTCGTCCTGCAGGACGCCTTCATGAACGAGACCGCGCGCTTCGCGGATGTCGTGTTCCCCGCGTCGGTTTTCGCCGAGAAAGAGGGCACGTTCACGAACTCGGAGCGCCGTGTGCAGCGTGTGCGGAAAGCGATCGAGCCGCCGGCAATGGCGCGTGAGGATTGGCGCATCTTGATCGACCTCGCGAATGCGTGCGGCGGGTCGTGGCGCTTCGACTCGGCCGCCGAGGTCTACGACGAGATGGTGCGCGACGTCGACCGTTTCCGGGGGATCAGTCACGCGCGCCTCGACGCGCAGTACGAGGAGCGGCTCGCGGCTCTGGCCCAGGGACCGGTCACGGACGTGACTCGCACGGGTTTGCAATGGCCGTGCCCGACTCCCGAACACCCAGGGACGACGTTCCTGCACGAGGGCGGCGTGCTGCGCGGGAAGGGCCTCTTCACCCCAGTCGACTATCGGCCGTCTGCGGAGCTGCCCGACGAGGACTACGGCCTCGTGTTGTCGACCGGACGGACGCTGTACCACTACAACTGCGCGACGCAGACGCGGCGCGAGTCGGGCCTCGACGCCAAGCAGTCCGAGGCGTTCATCGAGATCCACCCGCGCGACGCCAAGCGACGCAAAATCGAGGATCGTTCGCTCGTTGACGTCGTCACACGGCGCGGGTCGGTGCGGCTGCGCGCGCTCTACTCGCGCCAGGTGCAGCCCGGCTGCATCTGGATGCCGATGCACTTCGCCGAGGCCCGGGCGAACGTCGTGACCAACGACGCGGGCGACGCGGTGACCCAGACCGCGGAGTACAAGGTGTGCGCGGCGGAAGTGCGCCCGGTCCCCGAGGGCGCCTCGCCCGAGGTCACCGGTAAGGCGGCCAAGCCGCTCTACCCGGGCACGTTCTACGGGATCGACGCCCCCGCCTGAGCGGGTCGAGACCAGAGGTACCGAACCCGACCCAAAAAACAGGCGAGCGTCGGGCGCGCGGAGCGCGCCCGACGCTCGCCTGTTTTTTGGGTCGGGTTCGGTACCTCTGGTCTCGACCCGCTCAGGCGGGAATTCGGATTCCGAGAGCCTGCGTGACACGGCTCCGCGCGTCCGGTTGGTGGTCCCATGGCGATCCTCTGGGATTGAATGCCAGGTGGGACGCCGCGTAGTCCTCCCGTCTCGTAGCCTGATCGCGGCTCCCGCGACCACCAGGCACTTTTGCCCGCAGCGCGGGCCTCCACTCTCGCACCTCACCTCCACATGCACTTCACACGCCTCGCGACCGTCGCCACGGTCGCCGCCCTTGCTCTCGCGCCCATCGGCCGCGCCTTTACGGTCCAGGACGCTCCGCCGACGCTGACCGAGCCGAACGTAATCGCCGGCACGATGGAGATCACGTTCGAGACCCGCACGAAACTCGACACCACCGGTGACCTCAAGAAGGGCTCCGCGGCGGTCGGCGCCAAGGACACCTACAAGCTCGACTTGCAGGTCGCGAAGACGACCGAGTTCTCGGGCACGATCCAGCGCCAGCCGAAGCTCTTCAGCAGCCTCCTCGGCCGCACGAAGCAGGACGCCGAGCTCACCTACTCTGTCGACCTCGCGGTGCTCAACCCGGCCGACATGAAGCAGAAGCGTACGGTCGGCAAGTGGGTCGGGACAGTGCCGATGAATCCGCAGACGGGTGCTTATGACCTCGGTGCAGGCAAGGAGAAGGAGAGCCCGCTGCGCATCGCCGTCGACGCAGTCGGCCGGGCGCAGGCGTTCCAGGACAACTTCTCCGGCCGCCTCATGGGCAAGTCAGAGAAGAAAGAGGGCCTCGGTAGCTCGGTGTACAAGCGCGTGATCGGCAAGCGCACCGTCGAGGTCAAGGTGCTGAAGAGCGACCCGATGCGCTTCGAGAACATGGTCCTCGCGATGGGGCCCGCGATGAGCTACCCGCGCACGACCGTGAGCGGCCGCCTCGACTACGACTACGAGACGGGCAACTACTACACCGACGGCATCACCTTCCGTTACACACTCGACGGCAAAGAGCACGAGGACCTCGTCACCGGCTCGATCAAGTGGATCCAGGAGAAGGACTACGCGACGAGCGGTAAGAGCTACTACGACTTCAACCTGCGCTTCAACGAAGCGTCCAACCTGTCGTCATCGGGCGAAGGCGCCGCGTTCGAGGAGATGAGCGAAGAGGACGCGTTCTTCGCGGTCGACAACACGATCCCTTCGCTCACGGGCCGTATCAGCTACGTCGACATGATCCCGGGCGAGGACGAGCTGCCCACCTCGAGCAAGGTCACGTACGCGCTCGACGCGAATAAGCTGACGAAACAACAGGTCATGAACTTCTTCAAGCTCTGGCTGATCTGCGTCGGCCCGACGAACGACGAGTGACCGGCTGAGTCCAACCTGGCCACGGCCGCGCCCAGCATCGGGCGTGGCCGTGGCCTTCCTTACATCCACCCAAACCGCCACTGCCACCATCTGCCATGACCCGCTCCTTCTATCGCCGCCTCTCGCGCTCCGTCACACCTCCCGCCGAGCTCGCGAGTCGCCGACAATTCCTTGCCGCATCAGGTGCCGTGCTCGGCACGACCCTGCTCTCGAGCTGCAACTTGCCGGGCCGCGGCCGATTGGGCCCGTCCGCCAAGCGCGTGGTGATCATCGGCGGTGGCTTCTCCGGCCTCGCGACCGCGCACGAGCTGCAGACGGCCGGCTACGACGTCACCCTCGTCGAGGCGACCGGGCGTGTGGGGGGCCGCGTGCGTACGACGACGGACTTCGTCCCCGGCCGTGTTGTCGAGGTTGGCGGCGAGCTCATCGGCTCGAACCACCCGACGTGGATGGCGTACAAGGACCGGTTCGGGCTCGAGATGCTGGAGCTCAGCGAGAGCGAGACCTGGGAGCAGCCCGTGGTGCTCGACGGCAAGCGCCTCAGCCGCGAGGACGCAGCCGCGTTGCTCGCGGAGATGGACGAGGTGTTCAATTCGAACATCGATCCGCTCGCCGCGACGGTCAACGCCGATGAGCCGTGGCTCACGCCCGACGCGAAGACCCTCGATGCGCGCAACACGGCGAACTGGATCGCGAGCCTCGAGTGCTCGGACCTTTGTAAGCGCGCGCTCGCGGTCGAGTTCACCTCGAACAACGGCCAGGAGACGACGAAGCAGAGCTTCCTCGGCAACCTCGCGCAGGTGAAGGGTCACGGGACGGCGGAGAGTTATCGCGACGAGAGCGAGGTCTATCGTTGCCTCGGCGGCAACCAGCAGCTCGCCTTCAAGCTGGCCGAGACGCTGAAGAGCAAGGTGGTCGGCGTGCCCGTGCGCAACGTCGACACCACCCAGAAGAACGTCGTGGTCACGTGCAGCGACGGCCGCACGCTCGAGTGCGACGACGTCGTGCTCGCGGTCCCGCCATCGGTTTGGTCGCGCATCGACTTCAAGCCGGGTCTGCCCGCCTTCCTCGCGCCGCAAATGGGCCAGAACGTGAAGTGGTTCGCGCACCTCAAGTCGCGCTTCTGGCAGGCGAACGAGCAAGAGCAGTACGCGCTGAACGAGGGCATGGTGAACATGACCTGGGAGGGCACCGACCAGCAGGAGGGCGACACCGACATCGTGTTCGTCGCCTTCTCGGGCGGGCCGAACGCGGCCCGCGCGCGCGAGCTGCGCGGTGACGCGCAGAAGGAGGCCTACCTCAAGGAGCTCGAGGTCCTTTACCCAGGCTTCCGCGAGGCGCTCACTGGCAAGACCTTCTTCATGGACTGGCCGGCGGAGAACTGGGCCCGCGCGAGCTACTCGTTCCCCGCGCCGGGTCAGGTCACGACCCACGGCCCGGTGATGCACCAGGGGCTGCAGAACCGTCTCCACTTCGCCGGCGAACACACGAGCTATCGTTTCGTCGGCTACATGGAGGGCGCGCTCTACTCGGGCGCCTACCTGGCGCGGCGCATGGCGCTGCGCGACGGACTCGTGAAGTGAGCGCGCCGCGCGGCGTCTGGGCGATCCCCTGACGCCGCGCCGCCATTACGCTGAGAACAGGCGCGCGAGCTCGGCGCAGCGTCAGGACGAGCTGAGGGGGCAGGAGGCCCTCGCGCGACTCGAGTCGAGCGCGCTCGTGCTCCCGCTCGTGCTGCTCTGGATCGCGAACTCCAGCGCGCCGTCACCCATCACGGCCGTCGTCACGTCGAGCGCGATTCGCCCGCCGGTCAAGGACCGCGCGCGGTACGACCAAGGCGTGCGTCTGACCGAACCTAGGAAACGACACCACCGCCGGACGATCCAGTTGGATCGTGCGGCGGTGGTGTGCACCGAAAACGCAGGCAGATCCCTCAGGGGGATCTGCGCGTTGGGATCAGGGCGTGAAGGTGATTTCGATGCCGTTCGTCACGTTCGCCTGGAAGCCCGTCGACATACAGTCACGGTAGAACACGGTGAAGGTCCAGGTCGTACCGACGACCGGAACCGGCGCGGGAAGCGCAGCAAAGTTCACCGCGAGCGACGTGTCGCCAGCGCCCGTGGATGTGTACAAGTTGAGTCGACCCACGCCCGGCGTCAGGTCATAGCAGAGGAAGCCGTCGCGGAAGGCGAACTGCGTTCCTGCGCGGCCGACGAGCAGAATGCCCAGCTCGCTCGGGGGAAGCGCCGCGACGTCGAAGGTGAGGGTCGAGGCCGTCAGTGAGGTCGAACCGCTGGCGCTGAGAGTCGCGCCGGTCGGGCTCACCGAATTCGAGGCCGCGGTGCACACGATGGTGCCCACGCCAACGGGCGCGGCGGCAGGGACAGCGTTCGCGATGGCGAACGTGCCCGCGAGGAGTAGCGCAGAGATTAGGGAATTTTTCATGGGGATAGTCTCAGGTAGCGGGTGTCGGATCACGTCCGCCTCGATGCGGATCATCGTCACGGAGCGGGAGTGTAACTGAGGTCGTTTCAGAAAGTTGGTTGCGAAGAGTGCGACTTTGGCGCGCGTTGGAGCCGTATGGCCGAATCTTCATTCCGGTATCCGCTGCGCGCACGACACGGCGAGCAAGGGGAGTCGGTTCGCCGCGCCTACACGCATTCCTCTAGAACCGGCGGTGCCACGAGCGCAGTGCACATGGCCCGGAAACCGCCAGCCTAGGAGCCTGCGCCCCATGCGGCGCTCTTCGGGCACGACGCCCCGGTTTGAGGCGGCAGGGCGTTGGGGGCGCGTGTGAGGCTGCTACCCTCGGCCGACGTCCTACGGAAATGGACGCACCCCATGCACCACGGTCGCGCTCTTCAATTCCTCTCCCTCGCCGCTGCTCTCGGTTCCTTCACCGCGCCCCTCGCGGCGCAGATCCTGGTCGAGAATGCCGGTGTCGGTTCGCCCGAGGTGCCGACCTACGAGCAGTCGATCGCGGCCTTTCAGAGCGACCATGTGCGCGAGGTCGCATGGGTGCACAACTTCTCCTGGTCGCCGACGCGCGTCGATGAATTGCGGATCGTGCTGCCCGTCGTGTCGCGTGAGGTCGAGTTCGCCGGTGTCGAGGACGACAGCTTCGGGCTCGGTGACGTGCGCTTGCGTTACAAGCGTCAGTTGTGGCGCGAGGAGGGGCTGCTGTCGTCCACGCGCTTCGGCGCTGTCGCGGAGCTGCTCGCGCCTACCGGCGACGATGACCTGAGTGTCGGAGGCACACGTTGGCCGCGCGCGTTGCAGCCGGGCGGAGGCGCGTTCGGCCTCGGGCTCGGCCTCGCCTACACACGCATCCGTGATCGCCATCGTTTCGCGTCAGAGGTGATGTTGCGTGCGCGGGACGAGGACGAGGGGTTCCAAGTCGGCGAGTCCTTCAGCCTCGGGCTCTCGTACTGGTATCGACTGAGCCCCGCTGTGTTCGAGCCCGGGCCTCACGTCACGGAAGTGCGCGGAGTCCTCGAGTGCCTCGCGACGTGGCGCGCCGAAGCGGAACAGGACGACGTCAGCCTCGGCGGCGACGGGACTCTGCTGTGGCTCGTGCCGGGCCTCCAGGTCTTCGTGCGCCGTAACTTGTTGCTGCAATCGAGTCTCGCTCTACCGGTCGTCGACGACGTCGACGACCCGCTCGGTGACCGCCGCTGGGCGGCGCTATTCTCCGTACGTTATTATCTCTGAACCCGTTATTGTCTCTGACCCATGGACGACTCACCTCAAATCGCGCGACGTGGATTGATCGCCTCGTGGCTGATGTTCTTTGCCGCCTGTGCTCAGCGCCGCGCGACGCTCGAGGGACAAGCCACCGATGGGCGCTGTGGCCTCGAGTCGGTCAGCGTGCTCGTCCACGGCCTGGAGTGAAGCCCGTGAATCAAGGCCGTCGAAGACGGCCTCGGACGCCTGGGAGGTGTCCACAACATCCAAGTCGACCTCGCGACCGGTTGGGCGACCCTGCGCTGCGGGCCGCACACCGCTGTCGATCTGGCGTCGATCCCGCGCGCGGTGCGCGAGGCGGGCTTCAAGCCGATCGAGCTGCGTATCGTCGCGCGCGGCACCCTCGAGCGTGATGACACGTACTTCCGCGTGACGGGCTGGTCCGAAGCGCTGCCGATCGAGGGCCCAGCAGAAGAGTTCCGCGAGGCCCTCGAGCAGGGCCACGTCGTGCGCGCCAAGGTCGAGGGCTGGGCGGTCGGACGCGAGCTCAGCTTGCTCGCGGTCGGCTCCTGAAACGCACGGGGGGCCGCAGACGACCCCCCGTGCGACGCTCCACGACGCATTTCATGACTAGTTCCACGGCTGCCGCCGGCGAGTCCGAAGTCCGGGCGCGGGCCCTCAACGCTGTGGCGCGTGTGCGTCTGTTGCCGCCTCCGTGCGCACGAAGAAGAGCTCTTCGTGCACATCGACGAGCGCGGTTTGGCCTGCCACCAGCCGACCGTCGAGGATCGCCTCGGCGAGCAGATTCTGGACATGGCGCTGGATCGCGCGCTTCAAGGGGCGAGCGCCGAACTCCGGGTCGTAACCCTCCTCGGCCAGTCGATCGAGCGCCGCGGGAGTCAGCTCGAGGCCGATCTCCTTGTCGGCGAGCTGTTTGCGCAAGCGCACGACCTGCACGTCCACGATGGCGCGGATCTGCTCGCGCTTCAAGGGCTCGAACGTGAGCACCTCGTCGAGGCGGTTGATGAACTCCGGCCGGAAGTACTCGCGCACGCCCCCCTCGCTGCGCAGGTTGCTGGTCATGAGGACCAGGGTCTGCGTGAAGTCGACCGTCCGTCCTTGGCCATCTGTCAAGCGACCGTCGTCGAGCAACTGGAGCAAGACGTTGAACACGTCCGGGTGGGCCTTCTCGACCTCGTCGAGCAGGATCACGGAATGCGGCTTGCGCCGCACGGCCTCGGTCAGCGCGCCGCCTTCGTCGTAACCGACGTACCCGGGAGGCGCGCCGATCAAGCGGCTCACGGAGTGTTTCTCCATGTACTCGGACATGTCGATCCGCACCATGTTGCGTTCGTCATCGAATAGGAACTCGGCGACGGCCTTCGCGAGCTCGGTCTTGCCGACGCCCGTGGGGCCGAGCATCAGGAACGCGCCCAACGGCCGGGTTGGCTCCGCCAGGCCTGCGCGCGAGCGGCGCACGGCCTGGCTGATCGCCGTTACCGCGGCGTCCTGCCCGATGACTCGGCGGTGGAGGCCCGCTTCCATCAGGACGAGCTTCTGGCGCTCGGTTTCGAGCAACTTGTCCGCGGGGATTCCCGTCCAGCGCGCGACGACTTTCGCGATCAGCTCTGCGTCGACGGCCTCGGGCAGGAGCGCGCCTTCCGCTTGGGCGGATGCCAGGGCCTCCGTCGCCTTCTCGATGCGCGCCTGCGCCTCGGGCAGCTCGCCGTAACGGATCTTGCCGACACGCTCGTAGTCGCCCGTGCGTTCTTTCTGCTCGGCCTCGGCGCGCAGGTCCTCGACGAGGACGCGCGCGGCGCGGATCGCTTGAATCAGCTCCTTCTCCTTCGACCAGCGCGCGCGCAGGGCGGTCGTTTCTTCCTGGAGGCCGGCGTGTTCACGCTCGATCTGGTCCAGCCTGCGGCGGCTCGAAGGGTCAGCCTCTTTTGTCAACGCCGAGCGCTCGATCTCGAGTTGCCGTAAGCGGCGCTCGATCGAGTCGAGCTCTGCAGGCAGTGAGTCGATCGCCGTTCGCAGTTGCGCCGCAGCTTCGTCGACACAGTCGATCGCCTTGTCGGGCATGAACCGGTCGTTGACGTGGCGATCCGCCAAGCGCGCGGCCGCGATCAGCGCCGCGTCTTCGATGCGGACGCCGTGGTGGACTTCGTAGCGCTCTTTGAGGCCGCGGAGGATCGCGATCGTGTCTTCGACGGAGGGTTCGTCGACCATGATCGGCATGAATCGGCGCTCGAGGGCTGCGTCTTTCTCGATGTGCTTGCGGTACTCGTTCAGCGTCGTGGCGCCTATGCAGCGCAGGTCGCCGCGCGCGAGCGCGGGCTTCAAGAGATTCGCCGCGTCGACGGCGCCCTCGGCGCCGCCCGCGCCGATCAACGTGTGCAGCTCGTCGATGAACAATACGATCTCGCCGTTCGCGTCCGAGATCTCCTTCAGCACGGCCTTGAGGCGCTCCTCGAACTCGCCCCGGTACTTGGCGCCGGCGAGCAACGCGCCGAGGTCCAGCGCCATGACGCGCCGGCCCTTCAGACCTTCGGGGACATCACCCGCGACGATGCGGTTCGCGAGGCCCTCCGCGATGGCGGTCTTGCCGACACCGGGCTCGCCGATCAGAACGGGGTTGTTCTTGCGACGGCGCGAGAGGACTTGGATGACACGGCGAATCTCGTCGTCGCGGCCGATGACGGGATCAAGTTTGCCCGCGCGGGCGTCCTCGGTCAGGTCGCGTGCGTACTTGCCGAGGGCGTCGAACGTGGCCTCGGGCTCCGGCGTCGTCACGCGGCGGTTGCCGCGCACTTCGGTCAACGCCGCCTCGACCTTTGCGCTGGTCAAACCACGCGCGGCCAAAAGGCCCGCGGGCTGCGGCGCGCCCTTCGCGACGAGCGCGAGGAACAGGTGCTCGGTGGAGACGTACTCGTCGCCCAGCCGCTTCGCCGACGCGGCCGCCTCGGTCAGGACCTCCGCGAGCGCGCGCGACATCCCGACTTGGCCACCTTGGCTCCGCGGCGCTTTCGCGAGCTCGCGCGCGAGCTCGCCGCCGACGGCCTTGGGCTCGAGCCCGAGCTTGGTCAACAACGCGGCGGTGACGCCCTCGGGCTCGGCGAGCAGCGCCGTTCCCAGATGGAGCGGCGACAGCTCCGCGTGGCCCTGGGCTTGGGCGAGCTGCTGGGCGGCGGCGAGGGCTTCTTGGGAGCGGGTGGTGTACTGGGGCTGCATGGCACCCCTCCCCTCGCAAGGTGCGTACCAAGGACCCCAAAGCCGCGTACCAACGCCTCCGAGGCGCGTCCCGTCATCCCCTGTGTCGCAGCGCCATGCCACGCTGGCAGAGCGGATGCCGACTTGGCACGTCTCCACGGGGAGGCAAGGCCCATCCGTGGCGTCGAACCGTGGTGGGCTTCGTCGCTTCAGTTCGACCCATCGGCTACACGCCGCTTCTGTTCCAGTCGCTTTCGACGATTGTCATTCGAGCGCTTGATCTGCCATTCTGCCGCGCGCAGCGACGCCAGGGAGCGCGCTCTCGAGCGCGCGCGGAGGAGCGGCGCGACGTCGAGCGCGAGAGTGACTACGAATACGGCGATCACGACGAAGAGCCCGCCGCCGCGTTGGACCTCGCTCCCGAATGGCCAGCCCGCGGTGACGACTGCCAAAAGGAGGCCACCGACAGAGAGGGCGATGGCCGGTGTGTCGCGGAAGACGGTGTTTGGGGCGCGTATCGTCCGGATCAGCGCCGCACCAGCGAGCGCGACGAACGCCATGGTCCACGGGATCGACACGGGACCGATCACCGTACTGCCCTGGTAACCGACGATCTCCTTCAGCGCCAGCTCGCCTGTCGACGACTTCGCCCAGTCGCCGAACGGCACCCTGAACCAGACCTGCGTGGTCGCGGCACCCACGATCAATGCGGCGATCCACGTCCGCAGCGTGTCTCGCTTGACACGATCCAGCTTTTGCGGCGCGGGCGCTCTGTGCATCGCGCGACGGGTCGGCCTGGGCGCGGAGAATTCGCTCGCCCCGATCGCACGCGCGACATCTGCGGCAGATGCATAGCGCGCCTCAGGGTTGCTCGCGAGGCAGCGCAAGACGACCTCGTCGATGTGAGCCGGAATCTCGGCTAAAGTGGAGGGAGGTTCGAACCGGCCTAAAGGCAGCTCGCCCGTCAGGAGCTCGTACAGCACCACACCGAGCGCGTAGATGTCGGCGCGATGGTCGACGGGCCGTGTTCCTCTCAGCTGCTCGGGGGCCATGTAGTGCACGGTTCCGAGCACTTGGTCCGTTTGAGTCAGTCCCAGGCTCGCTCGCCCGTCGTCGACGAGCTTCGCGAGGCCGAACTCCGCGACGCGTACGCGGCCGTGTGTGTCGATCAAAATGTTCTCGGGCCTCCACGTATTCCGGGCTCGACACCGTCGACGCGACCTCTATTCGCACCAACTCTCCGAGGCGCGCACGCAATCGGTGCACGGCGACTCGGACCGCCCCTTCCGTCGCCCCGAGCTCGGCGGCGCGCGCGGCGTACGTCGCGCCCCGTGTACCGCCGTCCAGCGAGTCGGACAGGACGGCGAAGACGCGGGCTCGGCCGCGTTCGTTCCACTCTCGTTCCAGTTGCTGCGTCGCGCGCGTGAGGAGCTCGAGCGCACAAGCTCGCGCGAAAGCGCGCTCAGGAGAGGGCGCGCGTGCGAGTGCGGCTCTGTGCCAATTCGCGTCGAGCCTGTCGCTTGCCTCGTCGAACGAGACAAGCCGATGACCGCCGCCTCGCTTCTCCGCGCGCTGGGCGCGACTCGAACGAGAGAGATAGTGGCGCAACGCACCGACCAGGTAATTCCGAAAGCGTCCCTGAGCCGGATCCGCGCCGCTGAGGGCCCGCGCAAGCAGGCCCTGGCCCAGGTCACAGTACTCGCTCTCACCGGCCTCGAGCAACGAGGCGATGAAGCCCTGCACGTCCTCGAGCGCTTGGTCCTCCGTGCGACCGGCTCGCCGCTGGAAGACGACGAGTGGGAACCAGTAGGCCTCGCATAGTTCACGCAGCGCCGCTCGCGCCGGAGGACCGCCGCCACGGGATGCGAGCACAAGAGTCCAGCGGGTCGGCTGGAACGCGTGGTTCAAGGGCATCGCGCGCAGCTCCGTTCACGCATCCTCGCGCTCGTGCGCGGCGGCCGCGGCCTCCGCGAGGAGCGCCTCGGCGAACGGGCCCTCGAAGAGGTTGTCGCGGGGGACGTCGGTGTGCGATGCGCCGTCGACGGCCTCATCGATGACGGCTTGTTTGCGCAAGAGCGTGCGCACCATGCTCGCATCGAGAGATTTCTCTAGCACGATGTGCTGCACGAGGACGCTGTCCTTCTGGCCGATGCGGTGGGTGCGGTCCTCGGCCTGGGTCATGTGCGCCGGGACCCAATCGAGCTCGGCGAACACGACGTGCGAGGACGCGGTCAGCGTTAGGCCAAACCCCGCGGCGGTGATCGAGCCGATGAAGAGGGTGCACGTCGGGTCGGTCTGGAACCGATCGACCGCGGCTTGGCGTTGCTCCACGCTGTGCTCGCCCGTCAGCGTGACCGCGAGCTCGCCGAACGTTTCGGCGAGGGCTGCGACGACATCGCGGTGGTGCGCGAAGACGACGACCTTCGGGGTCTCCTCGAGCACGGAGCGCAGGTGCTCGAGGACCAGCGGCACCTTGGCGAGGGCCGTCGCGTGGCGCAGCTTCGAGAGCTCACCGAAGGCCTCGGCCGCTTCGCGCCGTAGCGCCGCGCGCGCCGCGGGATCCTCGACCTCTGCCTTCGCCGCGCCCTTGCCCGGAATCACACGCGCGCTCGCTCGCAGCTCGCCCAGGCGGGCTTTGTGTTTGTCCCACGCCTCACGCTCGCGCTCGATCAGCTTCGTGACCGCCTCCGAGCCGACCTCGATCACCTGCCGGCGTTTCGGAGGCAGGTGCTTCAGCACATCGGCCTTCGTCCGCCGGATCATGATCGTGCCGCGCAGCAGCTCGTGCAGCTCACCGAGATTCGACGCGCCCGACGTGTCCCACCCGAAGTTCGTCTGGAATGGCGCGCAGAAGCGCTGCGCGTAGTCCCAGAACTTCGGGAAGGCCTCGGGCGCGAGGTGGCTCACGATCGGGAAGAGCTCAGCGGGGCGATTCAAGATCGGCGTCCCCGTCAGGAAGAGGCGCCGCGTGGCATTGAGCGCGTAGACGCGCTTCGAGCGCTGCGCCTCGCGGTTCTTCACGTAGTGACACTCGTCGACGATTAGGAGGTCCCATTTGCGCCTCACCTGGCGCGCCCATTTCCCCAAGAGGTCGTAGTTGATGATCACCACCTCGGCCTCTTTCGGGTACTCCTTGCCTGCGACGCCGATCGCGAACTCGCGCACGAGCCAGCGCTCACATTCGCGTGCCCAGTTGAGCTTCAGGCTCGCGGGGCAGACCACCAAGATCCGGCGCACCTTCGGGTCCGCGTTCGCCACCGCGAGCGCCTCGACCGTCTTGCCGAGGCCCATCTCGTCGGCGATCAACGTGTTCACGCGGCCGAGCGCATAGGCGACTCCTGCGCGTTGGTAGGGGAGATATTCGAGGCCCGCTGGGGCGGGCACATCGAGCGTCGTCTCGGCGGCCTGGCTCGCGCGCAGGCTCATCGTCCGCTGCAGCTTCGTCACGCGCGCCGCTTTGGCCGCGGCCGTGCTGGCGCGTTTCGCCTCCGCGACCGCGGGCGCCGCGCGTTTCGTGAGTGAGGCCGCCAACGCTTCGGCGGCATACTCGATGAGCCTCGCCGCCGCCGCGAGGTCTTGCGTCCACCACGCCTTGCCGAGCTCGAGCTCGCAAGCTGCGCACCCCTTCGTCTTGCAACGATCCCCTGCGTGCCAGCGCAGACCCGCGTCCTTCGCGACGAAGCGCTGCTCGTAGCTGCATTCCAACACGAACGTCCCGGGCCGGAACTCGACCAGTTTCGGACCCGTGCCCTTCGGAGTTTCCCTGTCGGCCATGGCGCTCACCGCTGTGACTCGACGATCTCCACGGGCGTGCCGACGGCCACGAGCTCGAACAGCTCGAGGACATCCCGGTTCTTCATGCGGACACAACCGTGCGAGGCCGGCGCCCCGATCAAACCCTCTTCGTTCGTGCCGTGGATGTAGATGTAACGCGAATGGCTGTCGACCTCGCCGCCACGGTTCTTGCCGTCCTCGAGGCCCTCGAGCCACAGGATCCGCGTCGTGATCACGTCCTCTGGCCCGTCGGTCCGAGCGGCGAAGATCTCGGCGATGCGGCCGGTGGGCCGACGGGTCTCGAACACCATCCCGAGCGGTTCTCCGGCGCCGAACTTCGAGTGCACGCGATGGCGACCGAGCGGCGTGCGCTGGCTCCCGCGCGCTGAGCCAACGCCGTTCTTCGCTGTCGACACGGGGTACCGCCGCACGAGCGCAACGCCAGCGAACAGCTCGAGCTCCTGGGTGCTTACGACCACGCGCACGCGGTCCACAATCGTCGGCGTGGCCGCTCCCTTGATGCCGCTCGCGGGAGCGACGCTGCGCATCCCTGGGAGGTCGAGTTGCAACGCTCCTTCTCCGCCTTCTCCGGGCACCGACTCCTCGGGACGCGAGCGGGCCGCTCCCCCTGTGACCAGGGACAGCTCCCTCTCCACGTCCACCACGGTCCTCTGGCGCGACCTACCAGGGAGTTCGGAGCCCGCGGACGCATCTGTCCCAGCCCCGAAATCGGTGAATACGAGGACCAGCATCACGAGCGCCCCGGCGGCCGCGACGAACCGCAGAACGCGCGACAGCGCGCGGGTGTCAGCGGCCCGTTTCTTCTTCGGCATGGCCCTACATCGTAGCCAAGAAGCCCGCCGACCCGTCACCCTCGCGACGGAACGGCCAAGCCTCCCCGGCGAACCTTTTCAGGCCGCGAGCCCCCCAGCTAGCCTCGCGCGACTCGCGGCCCCCGCCCCTCTACCTTTCCCTCGCCGACGCGTCGCCGGGAGCACCTCCAACAGCGACAAGGGTTCGCCCACGAACGCGATCCGAAACAGCGCGCACTGCGCGCCCCGCACGATCGCGCCCATTTCAGCGAAGAGCACTGCCGGGACCCCAACGCCCGTCTCCGCTTCAGCCTCCAGCCAATACGGGAACACCACCGCGCTCGACAGCGGATCCAACCCGCTCCACCAGGCCCGGCTTGCGCCGCCTTCCTGGCCACCGTTCAAGGCGTCCATGTGCGCCAAATCAGACGCGCCACGCAACAAGTCGTGTCGCTCCGCATTTCGAAGCACATAGCGCACCGCGTTCCGCACCTCGGCGCGCGTGTTCAGCACATGTGCGTGATAACGATCCGCGATCACGCGCCCCTTACGACCGAGCACCCCGTTTACCTTCTTCGCAATCCGACCACCGATCCCGCGCATGCCGAGCGCGAGCGCCTCGTTCCCATGCGCCTCACAGATCAGGTGAATGTGGTTCGACTGTACGCTGAAGTGAACAACGCGAAAGTCCTCGCGCTGATTCCCGCCTGCGATCGCCGCGAGCACGTGTACCGCGAGCAACGCCCCACGCAGGCTCGGCAGCCCCGCGACCCCATCCCCCTCGCCCGCGGACGTCACCGACTACTTCGCGCTGTGCCTCGGCGCGCACTTCGGCAGCGTCGCGACCTACGTCCCGACCGACGTCGATGCCAAAATCCGACACGCGCTGTGGCTCGACCAAAACGACCCAACGGAGCTCGCCCGCATGGCCCAGCTCGCCTTCAGCGCTTCGCACTGGGACATCACCGGCGTCAGCCACCGCACCGTCACCGTCGAAGGTTTTGGCGTCTTCAGCGGCCACGACGGTGCGCGCCTCTCGGTGCTCGGCGGCGGCTGGATCGGCTGCATCACCCACAATGACGCGACGGGCGCCGAGGCCTTCGAGACAGCCCTCGACACCGAGCTGCGGCGCGAATCCTTCGAGTCGCGCTACCTAAAGGAAGCGCGGCGAATCGTCGGGTGAGCCGCGCCGTGCAGCTCCAGCCCCTCACGGCACTGCGAGCTCGTGCGCCTCGCCCGCGCCACGTGGCACGCGGACGGAGCTCACCAGCGCCTGGATGTGCGCCGGCGGCGGCGGGAAGAACCGCGAAACCCCGAACGCGACGGCGAAGTTGAGCGCCATACCGACCGACCCGATCCCGATGGGCGAGATCTGCCACAGGTAGTTCTCGCGCGCATCGAGCTCCGGGTGCAGGAACTTGAACCACGCGATGTACCCCCCTGTGAACGCGAGGCCAGCCAACATGCCGGCGATCGCGCCCTGGCGATTCATGCGCCGCGAGAAGATCCCCATCGAGATCGCCGGAAAAAACGACGCCGCGGCCAAGCCGAACGCGAACGCCACCACCTCGCTGACAAATCCCGGCGGGTCGATCCCGAGCCAGCCCGCGAGCCCCACGCCGACCGATGCCGCGCCCCGCGCGGCCCACAGCTCCGCGCGCTCGCTGATGCTCGGAACAAATGTCCGCTTCAACAAATCGTGGCTGATCGAGGTCGAGATCACGAGCAACAGCCCAGCGGCGGTCGACAGCGCCGCCGCGAGGCCACCCGCGGCGACGAGCCCGATCACCCAGTTCGGCAGACCCGCGATCTCAGGGTTCGCGAGCACCATGATGTCGTTGTCGACGTGCAGCTCGTTCGATACGGGCTCGCCGCTCGCTGGATCCACGAACCCCCGCCCGACGTACTGCACTCGCCCGTCGCCGTTGTGGTCCTCGAAGCGGATGAGGCCGGTGCCCTCCCACTTTTTGAACCACTCCGGCAGCGACTCGTAGGGCGCATTCGAAACCGTCGTCAGCAAATTTGTGCGCGCGAAGACCGCGATCGCCGGCGCGGAGGTGTAGAGGATCGCGATAAACGCGAGCGCCCAGCCCGCCGAGAGCCGCGCGTCGCGTACGCGCGGCACCGTGTAGAAGCGGATGATGACGTGTGGCAGTCCCGCCGTCCCGGCCATCAGGGCCAACGTCGCAGCGAACATCTCGATTCGCGGCGCGCCGCGTTCGGTGTAGAGCGGGAATCCGAGCTCTGTGTGCAGCCCATCGAGGCGATCCAGCAAGAACGTGCTCGTGCCCGTCACCGTTGAGCCCAGCCCGATCTGCGGCACTGCGTGCCCAGCGACGTAGAGCGAGATGAAGATCGCCGGCACGAGGTAGGCGAAGATCAACACGCAGTACTGGGCGACCTGCGTGTAGGTGATGCCTTTCATGCCGCCGAGCACGGCGTACACGAAGACGACCACCATCCCGATCAGCACGCCGGTCTCGACGTCGACATCGAGGAAGCGCCCGAAGACGACGCCCACGCCGCGCATTTGGCCCGCGACGTAGGTGAACGACACGAACAACGCCGCCACGACCGCGACGAGCCGCGCGGCGCGGGAGTCGTACCGATCACCGACGAAGTCCGGCACAGTGAAGCGCCCGAATTTCCGCAAATAGGGCGCGAGCAGCAGCGCGAGCAGCACGTAGCCGCCCGTCCAGCCCATCAAGTACACCGAGGCGTCGAGTCCGCGGAACGAGATGATCCCCGCCATCGAGATGAACGACGCCGCCGACATCCAGTCCGCGGCGGTCGCCATGCCGTTCACGATCGGGTGGATGCCCTTGCCCGCGACGTAGAAATCGCCCGTGGACCTCGCGCGACTCTTCAGGGCGATGCCGATGTAGAGCGCGAAGCTCACTCCGACGATCAACGTCGTCCAGGCTTGAACGTCCATGGGCGCGTCCTCACTCCTCGTCGAAGCCGTAGCGACGATCCAGCCGGTTCATCACGAACACGTACACGAAGATCAGCACGATGAACGTGTAGATCGATCCCTGTTGCGCGAACCAGAAGCCGAGTTTGAAGCCCGTGCCGGGCAAGCGCACAGTGTTCAGCGCGTCGACGAAGAGGATGCCGCAACCGAACGAGACCAGGAACCAAACAGAGAGCAGCGCCGCGAGCACGCGCACGTTGGCGCGCCAGTACAGGTCGAGGCGTGTCGCCTCGTCAGCCGCTGAATACGGCGTCGCTCGGGTCGTGTCGTTCGGTCTCACGCTCGCACCGTATCACGACGGCGCCGTATCACGACGGCGCCGTATCACGAGGGCACCAGGAGCCGCGCCAAGGTGAGCACACGCTCGAGGTTCGTGCGGTTGTTCGGCTCGAGCTCGGCCAGGGGTCCCCGCAATTCGCCTCCGATGGCGCCTAGCGCCGACAGCGCAGCCTTCAGCGGCCCCGGATTCGGCTCGACTTGCAGCGCGTCAACGAGCGGCGCGAGGGCGCCCTCCCAGTGTTGCACTTGCTGCGGCTCGGCGCCCGTGCGCGCGGCATCGACGAGACGATCGACCTCGTCCGGGACGAGGTTCGCGACGATGGACAGGGCGCCTTGCGCGCCCGCCGCGGCGAACGGCGCGAGGACTCGGTCGTCGCCGGCGAGCACGGGCACCCGCGCCGCCGCGGCGGCCGAGCGCACGCGCGCGGGATTGCGAGTGACCTCGACCCAGGCGCGGATCGAGGGCACGAGGCGCGTCAGCTCGCGCGCCTCTTCGGGCTCGACGTCGTAACCGACCCGCTCGGGGTCGTTCACGAGCATGAGCGGCATGTCCGAGGCGGCCTCGGCGATGGCGCGCAAATGTCGCAGGAGCCCGAGGCGCGTGGGTCGAACGTACGGCGGCGTCGTGATGTGCAGCGCATCGGCGCCCGCGAAGACTGCGTCGCGGGCGAACTGGCACGTCTCGTGGGTCGAGCTCGTCCCGATGGCGGCGATCACTGCGAGCTTGCCTGAGGCGCCCTTGGTCTTCGTCGGCCGTCGGCGAGGCGCATCGCCGCCGAGCCGGCGCGTCGTCTCGACCGCGCGGGCGATCAGCGCGGCGCGCTCTTCTCGCGTGAGCGAAGGGCCCTCCCCGGTGACGTCGCACACGACCACACCAGCCGTCGCGCGCCGCGCGTGGAACACCAGCAGGCGGTCGACGGCGGCGTGGTCCACGTCGCCGCTCTTGAACGGCGTCGGCAACGGCACGAGGATCCCGCGATAGGCGCTCACGCCTGCACCCCCGCAGCGATCCGCGCACGCATGTCCCGCACCGCGACATCGACTCCATCGAAGACCGCGCGTGCGAGGATGGCGAACCCGATGTTGAGCTCTTCGAGGTCGTCGAGCGCGGTGATCGGACCGACGTTGTCGTAGTCGAGGCCGTGTCCGGCGTTGACGCGCAATCCGATCTGGCGCGCGTACCGTGCCGCGTCGACTAGGCGCACGAGCTCCGCAGCGCGCATCGCGCCCCGCGCATTCGCGTAGGAACCCGTGTGAAGCTCAATGAACGGCACCGCAACGCGCGCGCATGCCTCGATCTGTTCGAGGTCCGGGGCGACGAAGATCGACACGATCCCGCCCGCCTCGGCCAGCCGCGGCACGGCCTCGAGAAGGCGCGGGAGCTCCTGCACGACGTTCATGCCGCCCTCCGTCGTGACCTCGAGGCGATTCTCAGGCACGAGGCAGAACGCGTCCGCGCGGCTGGCCTCGGCGAGCGCGAGCATCTCTGCGTCGAGGCTCACTTCGAGATTGAGCAGCGCGCTCACCGCGCTGCGTAGTCGATCCAGATCCGCGTCCTGGATGTGCCGGCGGTCCTTGCGCACGTGGCACGTGATCCCGTCGGCGCCGGCGGCGATGCAGCGCACGGCCCATTCGGCGGGGTCTGGGAAGGCCTCGCGCCGCGCTTGACGGAGGGTGGCGACGTGATCGACGTTGACGTGGAGGCGGGGCGCAGCGTGAGGGCTCGACACGCGGCCGATCGTAGCGAACGGGACTCACGGTATTCTCGCCCCATGACCGAGGATTTTTACTGTGACGAAGTGCTCTCGGGTCGCACGGTCGTGCGTGTGGTGCGCGAGACGGAGGAGTTCCTCGCCTACCACCACACACGGCCTTTCTGGCCCGTCCATATCGTCGTGATCCCGAGACGGCACGTCCCCTCCTTGACGGACCTCGGGGGGGCGGATGCGGGCCTCGTCGGGCGCCTCATGGAGGTCGTGCGCGACGTGGCAGCCGAGGTCGAGCGTGAACACGGCGCCGCGCGCGTCTTGACGAATCTCGGGGCTTACCAGGACTCGAAGCACCTGCATTTCCACGTGAACTCCGGCGATCCGCTGCGGTGAGGCGGACCCCCTGTTAGCTTCTCCGCCGCCATGCTGGACGTCCTGCGCACTCTGTTTCGTACCTCCTTCACGAACCTCTCGTTCTTGAAGCGCCGGATGATGCGACTCGCCGTGGTCGGCATCCTCGGCGGGGGCGCGGCTTACGCCTTCGGGGTTCAGCGCAACGCGACCGTTGGCGGCATCGATTGGTCGCATTTGTCGCTGACCTCGGGCGTCGGTTTCATCGGCGGATTCCTGGTTGGAGCCACCATGCGCCTCTTCCTCAAGGTCGCGTTGATGCTCGGGCTCGCCTTCGTGGCCCTCGGCTATGGCCTGCACTACCTCGGGTGGATCGAATTCCCGTGGCACTCGTTCGGCGACGCGGCGTCGGACATCGGTCGGGTCGTGGAGCGCCAGGGCGAGAGCCTGCGCACGTTCTTCAGCGGCATCCTCCCGGCGGGCGTCGCGACGGTGTTGGGGCTCGGCTCAGGTGTCACGCAGAAGCCCCAATTCGACGACGACACGGATTGAGGCCCATGAACGGAATCGCGGGACCATCGAGGTGCGCCCTTGAATCGTGATGCGCGACAAATCGACGCCGCTCCAGCCTTCGACTCGCGCGCGCCGGTGCTGGCGGCGCGAGGGTTGACCAAGACCTACAACATGGGCAGCGTCGCGGTGCACGCGCTGCGGGGTGTCGACCTCGATCTCTATGCGGGTGAGTTCGCCGTCCTGCTCGGTCCATCGGGCAGCGGCAAGTCGACCTTGCTGAACATCCTCGGCGGCTTGGACGAGCCGACGTCCGGGACTCTCCTGTACAGCGGTGACGCGCTCGACGTCGCCACCGAGCGGGCGTTGACCGCGTATCGTCGGCGCCACGTCGGCTTCGTCTTCCAGTTCTACAACCTGATCCCGAGCCTGACCGCGCTCGAGAACGTCTGCCTCGTCACCGAGATTTCCCATGAGCCGATGGATCCGGAGGAGGCGCTATTGCTCGTCGGCCTCGGTGAGCGCATGCACCATTTTCCGGCCCAGCTCTCGGGCGGGGAGCAGCAGCGTGTCGCGATCGCGCGCGCGATCGCGAAACGCCCATCGATCCTCTTGTGCGACGAGCCCACGGGGGCGCTCGATATCGCTACCGGAGTGCTCGTGCTCGAGGCGCTGAGCGCCGCGAGTCGCAAGACGGGGACCTTGACCCTCGTCATCACGCACAACCAGGTGATCGCGGACATGGCGAACCGCGTGCTCGTGATCGCCGACGGGCAGTTGGTCGATGATCGCCGGAACACACACCGCAAGGAGCCCGCGGAGCTCGTGTGGTGAGACTGAGCGCCCTCGATCGTAAGGCGCTCCGCGACGTGTGGCGTTCCCGGGGACAGCTCGCGGCGATCGCGGCTGTCGTCGCGAGCGGGATCGCGACCTTCGTCACGATGCGGAGCGTGCTCGACTCCTTGGCGATCGCCCAGGACGATCTCTATACGCGCCAGCGCTTTGCCGACGTCTTTTCGAGCCTAGAGCGCGCGCCCGAGCGCTTGGTTCGTCGGATCGAGGCCCTCGATGGCGTCGCGCGCGTCGAGTCGCGGGTCGTCGCGAATGTGACCCTACGCACACCCGAGGACACGCCAGAAACCCCGCGGAGCGTCGACCTCACCGGGGCGATCACGGGGCGCTTGATCTCGTTGCCGGACACCCGCGAGCCGCGCCTCAACGCGCCGCGGCGCCTCTACGGCCGTTGGCCCGCGCCGCATTCGACCGAAGAAGTGATCGTCAACCAGCCCTTCGCCGACGCGCACCGGCTCGCGCCCGGGGCGATCCTCACCGCGGTCGTCAATGAACGGCAGGCCGAGCTGCGCGTCGTCGGCGTCGCGATGTCGCCGGAGTACATCCTCGCGCTTTCCCCCGGTTCATTCGTACCGGACGACGCGGGATTCGGGTTGCTCTGGATCCGCCGCGGCGCGCTGGCTGCGCTCTTCGACATGGAGGGGGCCTTCAACGACATCGCGCTGACCCTCACGGCCGACGCGCGCGCCGCGGCCGTCGTCACCGAGCTCGACCGGCTGCTCGACCCCTACGGCGGGCTCGGTGCCGTCGAGCGCAAGAATCAGCAGTCGCATTGGTTCCTGCAGAATGAGCTCAAACAGCTCCAATCGCTCGGCGCGCTCCTGCCCACGATCTTCCTGTCCGTGGCGGCGTTCTTGTTCGCCATGGTCCTTGGACGGATGATCGACCAGGCGCGCGGCGAGATCGCGGTGCTCAAGGCGTTCGGCTATTCCGGGCTCGAGATCGCCGTGCACTTCGGTAAGGTGGTCGCCGTCGTGGCGTTGATCGCAGCGGTGCTCGGTCTCGCCGCCGGTCACTGGATGGGCTCCGGGATGCTCGACCTGTATCGGGATTCTTTCCGTTTCCCGCACATGGAATACCGGCTCGCGCCGCGCATCGCGTCGATCGCGGTCGGCCTCGCGAGCGGAGCCGCCTTGCTCGGCGCATGGCGCTCGCTCGCTCGTGCGATGCGCCTGCCGCCCGCGGAGGCCATGCGACCCCCGGCGCCGCTGCGCTTTCGCCCGACGATAGTCGAACGCTTGGGGCTGAGTCGGCAACTGCCGGTGACCGTGCGCATGATCGTGCGCAGCGTCGAGCGCCGGCCGGTGCGCGCGCTCGTCAGCGTGGTCGGCACAGCTGCTGGTGGGGCGCTCTTGCTCGCGGGACTCGCGATGTTGGACTCGATGGACGTGGCCATCGACACCCAGTTTCGCGCGGCGCAGCGCGAGGACATGACGGTTGCATTCAACGCGCCTCGCTCGATCGCTGCCCTCGGCGACCTCGAGCGCTTTCCGGGTGTGCGCCGCGCGGAGCCTTTTCGCGCCGTACCGGCGCGGATCCGATCCGGCAATCGCTCCCGACTCGTAAGCATCGAGGGATGTGTCCGTGGCGCGACGCAGCGACCGCTCCTGGACACCGAGGGACGAGTCCAGGTCGAATGGGCGCCTGGCCTCTCCTTGACCGAGTCCTTGGCGGACGTCCTCGGGGTCGCGGCCGGCGACGCTGTGTTCGTCGAGTACCTCGAGGGTGAGCGGCGTGTCGTCACCGAGACGATCGCTGCGGTGTACCCTTCTTTTGTGGGATTGGGCGCGCGCATGGAGCTCGGGGCTTTGTGTCATTCACTCGGAGAGGGTCCGTCGATGAATGGCGCTTATTTGCTCGTGGACGCTGCTCGGCAAGCCGAGCTCGACACAGCTCTGACCGAGACTCCGCTCGTCGCGAGCGTCACCTCGAAGGCCCGCATGTTGCGGCAATTCGAAGAACTCACCGGCGAGAACATGGACGCGATGTCGTTCTTCCTCGTGTTCTTCGCGTCCGTCCTGGTGATCGGGGTCATCTACAACAATGCGCGCATCAATCTGGCGGAGCGCAGCCGCGAGCTCGCGTCGATGCGCGTGCTCGGGTACACCCGCGCCGAAGTGTCGACGGTCCTGCTGGGCGAGCTCGCGTTGCTCACACTTCTTGCGCTCCCGCTCGCGCTGATTGCCGGGCGCCAGCTCGCGCTCTGGACGTTCCAGTCCATGGGGACCGAGGTGTTCGTGATCGACCTGAAGATCCATGCGAGCAGCTATGCCCGTGCGGTGTTGGTCGTCGTCCTCGCCGCGACTGCAGCGGCGCTGGTCGTGCGGCGTCGCCTCGACCACCTCGACTTGATCGAAGCCCTCAAAGCTCGCGCCTGAACGCGAACTGCTGTCATGCGAATCCCACTTCAACGCGCTCTTTATGTTCTCCTCGCCGGCGGAGGCGCCGTCGCGCTGGTGATCCTCGCGCTGCGCGAGGAGCCGATCGCCATCAGCACGGAGCGAGTCATGAGCGGGCCCTTGCGAGTCACGCTCGACGAAGAGGGCCGCACCCGCGTCGTCGAACGCTACATCGTCCTCGCGCCACTCGACGGTCTGCTCCACCGCATCGACTTCGAGCCCGGTGACGCGGTCGAGGGCGGACGGACGGTGCTCGCGACGGTCGAGCCCTTGGCGCCCGGACTCTTGGATGCGCGGTCGGTCGCCATGGCCGAGGCGCGCCTCGCCGCGGCCACGGCCGCGACCGAGCGGGCGAACACGCGGATCGCGACCGCGGACGCGATTCTGCAGTCCACCGAGCTGGACCTGCAGCGCCGCCAGGACGCCGCGCGCGCGGTCAGTCGCCAAGAGCTGGAGGCTGTTCGGCGCGAAGTACTGTTCCGGCGCGGTGAGCTCGACGGCGCGCGTGCGGACGAGCGCATCGCGCATGAGGACACTCGCGTGGCGCGCGCGGCGCTGCTGCTCGCGCGCCCCGGCGGTGACGGAACCCCGCCCGACACGAGCACCGCGGACGGTGTGCGCCTCGAAGTGCGCGCGCCCGTCGACGGCAAGGTCCTGCGAGTCATGCGGAAGAGCGAGGGTCCGGTGCGCATCGGCGACGCCCTCTTGGAGATCGGTGACACCGCGCGTCTGGAGGTCGTCGCCGATTACCTCTCGAGCGAAGCGGTGTTGGTCCGCGCGGGCATGGAGGCCTGGATCGAGGATTGGGGTGGTGACTCGCCGATCGCCGCGCGCGTTCGGCGGGTCGAACCCGCTGCGCGCACGAAGGTCTCCTCGCTCGGTGTCGAGGAGCAGCGCGTGGATGTCGTGCTCGACCTCGTGCAGTTGCCGCCTGACGCTGCGGCGCTGGCGGATGGCTTCCGCGTCACGGTGCGCGTCGTGGCGTGGGAGCAGTCGGAAGTGTTGCGGGTGCCCGAGGCCGCCCTCGTGCGTACGGCGAAGCGCTGGTCGGTCTTCCTGCGCGTGGGCGATCGCGTGCGGCTGACGCCTGTCGAGATCGGCCACCGCGACGGCTCACACGCCGAAGTCCTGGACGGGCTCGCCGACGAGGACGAGGTCGTATCGTACCCGAGCGATCGATTGGTGGATGGTGCGCGTGTGCGTTTGCGTGAGCAGACGTGAACGCGGTTGTGCGAGCTGACTCAAACGCGGTTACCGTACGACGATTCGAAGTCCCAAGTCATGCAACAGCAACTCCACTGTCCCCGCGATGGCAATGCCCTCGCCCCGGTCCAGGATATGGGCCTCGATCTCGACACCTGTCCCGACTGCAAAGGGATCTGGTTCGATCTCGGCGAGCTGCGCCGCGCCGAGGACCTCGTCGAAGGCGACCTCCATTGGCTCGAGTTCACGCTCTGGCACGACGAGGAGGCATTCGAACTGACGCCGACGCCTCTCGCGTGCCCGCGTTGCGGCGAGCGCCTCGGGAGCATGCTCTACCACAACACCGGTGTGGTTGTGCACAGTTGCCCAGCGTGCGAGGGCACGTGGCTCGACCACGGCGATCTGGAGCTCATCGTGCGCCAGCTCGCGGACGAGTTGCATGCGTTGCCGACCTCCTCGCTCGTCGCAGCGAGCGTGCGTGAGGCCGCGCAGCTCATCACCCGGCGCGCCACGCTAGCGGCGGAATGGGGGGACCTGCGGGGCGTGCTGGGCCTCCTCGCGAGACGCTTCGGCGCGCGCCACCAGGGGCTGCTCGCGCGGCTCGCGCAGGTGGTCCGCGAGACCCCGTTGAGCTGACTGACGGCGCTGCGCGAGCGCGAAGTGGCGGATGAATAGATCTACAGAAGCGGCTTGAATCAGGGAATGGCTGGAGGCGGAAGCGAAGACCGCCGCTGGTGCGCCGGAGGTGCTCGTCGCTGGCATGGGCGCGATCGTGAGGAGCGCGCAGTGTGCGTTGTTCCGGATCGCGTTCGACGGCGAGTCGTTGTCGCTGCGGGAAGGGTTTCCGGCGACGCGGCGACGGGGGACGGGCAGGAGGGCTGGCGCGACGAGTCGGGTGCGAACGTGCGGAGGGCTCGAGGCCTAGCACCGCGCAACTCAAGTCTAGGCCGGGCTCATTTGGCGGTCGCTGCAGAGTCCGCTGAAGAACGCGGCCGCATTGGCGCCGAGGCTGCTCGAGCGATAGCCGCCCTCTTGCACGACGACCGTCGGCAGGTCGAGGGAGCGCAGCATCTCGCCGTTGCGCACGAAGTCTTCCGGCCCATGGCTCCACGAGCCGGTCGGGTCACCTTTGGCCGTGTCGAGGCCGAGGGCGACCACGAGGTAACGCGGCTGGAACTCCCGGATGCGCGCCAGCGCCGTCTCGAGCGCCGCGCGGTAGTCAGCGGCATCGAGCTCCTCGGGAAGCGCGATGTTGAGGTTGAAGCCCGTCCCGGCGGCGCCGCCAACTTCCTCGGGGAAGCCCGTGAAGAACGGGTAGGCGTGGCTCGGGTGCCCGTGCAGCGAGACCGTGAGTACGTCGGCGCGCTCCCAGAAGATGTCCTGCTGACCGTTGCCGTGGTGGTAATCGACATCGAGGATCGCGACCTTGCCCGAGGCGCTCAGCAAGTGCGCCGCGATCGCCGCGTTGTTGAGGTAGCAGAAACCTCCGAAGACGCGGCGCTCTGCGTGGTGGCCGGGTGGCCGCACGAGCGCGTAGGCGAAGCGCTGTCCGTCGCGCACGAGCTCCACGGCGGTCAGCGCGCAATCCGCGCCACGGCGCGCCGCGAGCCACGCATTGCGGTTGAGGGGTGTAAACGTGTCGATGCAGTAATAGCCCGCCGCGTAGGCGCCGTCGCGCGGCGGACGGCTGGCGTTACGGATCGGGAAGACGTACGGGTACAAGGACTGGCCCTCGGGCAAGTTCTCGCACGTGCGTTGGATGTAGGCCACGAGGGCCGGATCGTGCACGCCGAGGATGTGGGTCTCGTCGTGCTCCCGCGGTTCGACGCGCCGGAAGTGTCCCGCCGTGTCGAGTCGGCGGAGGATCGAGCGGATACGGACCGGCGCTTCGACGTAACCCCGCTCGCGGACGTGGTGGATGTCATGCCGATCGTTGACGACGAGCGCGACCTCGTCGAGCGGGCCACGCTTGGTACCGGACTTCGTCGGTAGCGCGATAGGCCTCGTACGCACGGGTTCGTCCTGGATCGACGCGACGATCGTCTCGACGTATTCCGGTCCGACGAGGTAGGCGTACTTGCGCTCGAGCACCGCGCGCACCACCGCTCGGCAGTCGTCGCGGCTGAGCGGTCGCCCGGTGCCGAGGTCGTCATACACGAGGTGCGGCAGGTCCTTGTCACCCGGCGAAGTCGGCGTCTCGTAGCCGGTCCCGACCAGCGGTAACGCGCCGAAGCGCGCGTAGAACCGCAGCCTCGATGCGTTCGGCTTGGCGAACACCGGGTCGCTGCACGCCGCGGGGTCGTCGGGCAGGCATTCGAAAAAGAGACCGATCGAATCCTCGGCCCGCGCGAGCTCGCGCACACGCTGGTACAGGGCGCCGCCGATGCCATTCCCACGCAGCTGGTTGCCCGTCGCGACGTAGTCGAGCCACCAGAACTTGATGTCCGGCGCGTACGACGCGAGCGCGAAGCCGCGCAGGTTCCCGCGCATATCTTCGGCCACGAGGAGCGAGGTCTGGAAGCGGTGAGACAGCGGATTGCTGAGCTTCTCGGGCAAGCCGTCGATCTCCTCGGGGCGCAGCCCGCTGAAGCTCGAGCGGAGGATCCGCTGGACCTCCGAGAGCTCCCGTTGGCTTTGGGGCAGGGTGGCGCTGGTGATCGATCGGATGCGAAACATCGGTAGCTACGGACCTTCAGTGGGTCGCTGGTTCGTTCGGGCGATGGGCAAAGGCGTTCAGGCGCGCGGACGCAAGTGCTCGGCGTAGGTGTCTTCGTTGAAGCCTACGAGCCACGTCTTGCCCAGGCGCAACGTCGGTGCGCGCAGGTTGCCCGTCGGCCCGAGCACCCAGCCCGCGAGCTCGGACTCTTCGAGCTCCGCGTCCTGGAGCGCGTGCTCCTCGACCTTTTTGCCCTTGGCCACGACGATGCGGCTTGCTCCGGCGAAGAGAGTACACAGTTGCTGGGCGCCGAGGCGCTCCCGGCTCGCGTCGACCATCTCACGGACGGTCACGCCGACTCCCTCGATGAAGGCGTCGGCGCGCTTGCAGCTGGTTCAGCCCTTGCGGTGGTAGTACCAGTCGATCTGCCGAGCCATAGGCGCATCCTGACGTCGAGTGCAGCTCGGCGCCAGCGCTTCCGCGTGTCTCGCGCCCGTCGGACGCTCCTCCGCCAGGGTATCCTCCGCGTCTGTGCGTATCGTGGCTGGACGTTTCGGGGGCCGTCGGATCGCGCCCCCTCCCACTGACCTCACGCGGCCGCTCTTGGATCGTGTGCGCGAGGCGCTCTACTCGACCCTCGGCGACGCCGTGGAAGGGGCCCGCGTCTTGGACCTCTTCGCCGGCACCGGCGCCAACGGGCTCGAGGCGCTCAGCCGCGGCGCGTCCTTCGCGCGTTTCGTCGAACGCGACGGAGGGACGCGTCGCGTGCTCGCGAGCAACGTCGAGGCTCTCGGCGTTGGCGACGAAGCCGAGGTCCACGGCGGCGACGCCTTGGCGCCCCGTGCTCGTGAGCTCCCACAGCGGCTTGTCGCCGAGCCTGAAGCGGCAGAGGCCGACGCACGTCGTTGGGTGGACCTGGCGCTCATCGACCCGCCGTATCCCGTTTGGAAGGAGCTGGAGCAGCGCCGGCGGGTCCTCGCGGCGCTCGCGGATCTGCTCGCGAGGTATGCCGCGCCGGGCGCCGTACTGGTGTTGCACACCCACCCGCGCGACCTCGCCGAGCGCGAATTGCGTTTCGCCTCGAGCATCGAGGCCCGCGACTACAACAACTCGCGCCTCTGGTACTTGCGCTGAGGGCTGAACGCGCCGTCGCGCGGCGTCGACGCGAACCTCGGGAACGCCGCGGAAACCCTGGTTGCGAAGGTTCCTCTCGCACTCCAGCATGAACTCCCGCGCGTTCCGTGAACCCCGCGCGAAGCTGCGCGGCGTACCAATCGTCGCTATCGCGACCCGACCCCTCGATTACGAGGCAAATGAAACCGCACATGGTGTTCCAGTGGCGCCCACCGGGACGCAGGCTTGCCCATCGCCCGTACCGCGTTGTTGGTCCACGTGTTGCACGTGCGGAACGCGTGGTACGCGCCGCGCCCCTCAAAAAACCGGTCGTTGTTCTCGTAGCCCGGGTGATCGACGAGGACCGGTCGACCGTCGCCATCCAGCGCAAAACCAGAGTCGATGAAGCCAACGAGCGCCTCGTAGTGGGCCCGATCCACCCGCAAGAGGTGCACCTGGTCGTGTTCGATCGGTCGCCCGCTGTACGCCGTGACGTGCATCGCCGTGCCGCTCGGGATGAGCACCGCCCGCGCCGCGATGGCGAGGGTCAGGTCATCCCAGGTCGGAACGTCCATGTAGAAATGGCGTTCACCCCATCCGAACGCGACGTAGCCGTACCCCTCCAGCGGGACCTCGGTCGGCAACCACGTCGTCCAGTCCCGCACATCGTGGTGTGCGGGCACCCACACGTCCACGTGCACTCCGTTCGAGACGAGGAAGATGTCGATCTCGCCGGCCAACGGGTCGACGCCGCGATGGACGCCGATTCGCGTCGCGAGCTCGGCGGCGAGGAAGAACGTCAGCACTCCTCCAAAGAGCAGCATGAACGTTCGGCGCACCCACCGCCATTTGCTGCGGCGGCGCGGGGCCGGAGACGGCCCAGGGCCCACGTCCGCGCGGTGCTCTGACGTCGCGACGGTCGGGGCGCTCGCCTTCTCCTCCGTAGCGTCTCGCTGATCCACTCGTCGCGTTCCTCGGGGCGAGAATGCCCCAATGGGCACGGACCTGCCAGTAGAATGCCCTCCCGCGGCGCCCCGCGCGCGATCCCCTGTGAGCCAAATCCTCCTCTGTGTCTCGGCCTCGGTCGCTGCTTACAAGGCAGCCGACCTCGCGAGCAAGTTGACCCAGGCCGGCCATCGTGTCCGGTCGCTTCTGACCCCGAACGCCGCGCGGCTCATCAGCCCCCAGGTCTTCGAAGCGGTCACCGGCGAACACGCCGCAAGCAGCGAATGGGAGGGGGACCGGCGCACGGCGATGGACCACATCGACAACGCCAAATGGGCCCAGCTGGTGATCGTCGCACCAGCCTCGGCGGACCTCATCGCGCGCCTCGCGCACGGGCTGGCGGGTGACCTCGTCGGGTCGTCCCTGCTCGCGGTCCCGCCCAGTATCCCGCGGCTCCTCTGTCCGGCCATGAACCCGGTGATGCTCGAGCACCCAGCGGTGCGACGCAATTTGGCCCAGCTGGTCGCGGACGGGTGGCGGATCGTCGAGCCCGACGAGGGGCACATGGCGTGCGGCGACGTCGGGCGCGGGCGGCTCGCGGACCCCGGGGACATCGTCGGGCGGGTTCAGGAGGCGCTCGTTCCATGAGCGCCATCGCCATCGCCCCCGGGCCGAGCGCCACCAAACCGAGCGCCACCAAACCGAGCGCCACCAAACCGAGCGCCAAGCGCGCGCGCCCGAAACTCGCGCGCCCCAAGCTGCACATCGTCGTCACCGCCGGCCCGACCCGGGAGTACATCGACCCCGTGCGTTACCTCTCGAACGAGTCGAGCGGTCGCATGGGCTTCGAGCTCGCCGCCGCGGCGGTGCGCGCCGGGCACCGCGCCACGTTGATCGCGGGGCCCGTGCACCTCCCGACGCCGAAAGGCGTGGAGCGCATCGACGTCGTGAGCGCCCGCGAGATGCTGGCTGCGATGCAATTTGCGTTCGCCGACGCGGACGCCCTCTTCATGGCGGCGGCGGTCGCCGATTTCCGGCCCGCGCGCAAGTTCGCCGGGAAGTGGAAGAAAAAAGAGGGGGGCGGGGGCGGCGCCACCCTCGAGCTCGTCGAGAACCCGGACCTCCTGCGCACGGTCGCGCGTCGCAAGGGCGCGCGGCGAGTGATCGCCTTCGCCCTCGAGACGGGCGACGGGGAGCGCCGCGCAGCCGCCAAGCTCGTCAAGAAGAACGCCGATTGGATCGTGTTGAACGGCGCCGGCGCCCTCAACGCGGCGGAGTCTGCGGTGACGGTGCTCGATCCGGCCGGGGTCCTGTGGCGCGCGGAGGCGCAGCCCAAGAAGGCCACCGCCGAGCGCTTGATCGCGCTCCTCGAGACCGCGCCGCGCGCGCCCTCGGCGCCCCGCGCCGCGCCGCGCCGCGGCAGCCGCGGGTCGACGCAGTAGCTGGTACGCGGCGCCGGTGGGCGCGCCGTCGTCCGCGCGCCGGCGTCCCCAGGCGGCAGCATTTTCTCCGCGCCGGCGCGTCCTGCGGGTTGAACGGCGACCCCTCAACCGCGACGATGGCCCATGGGGCAAGGCCACGAGGGGGTGGCCGCCGCACTCGTTTTCCGATCGACGACCTCCGAGGAGGGAGGGGTATCCGCTTGGCGCGCAAGAAGTCCGGCTCGAAGGGCAGGGGGCGGAAATCCGCGCCGCAAGAACGGGGTCGCCTCGGGGCGGTCGTGGCGAGCTTTCTATTCGGGGAGCCCCTCGACGACGCCACGGCTGCGCGGGTGCGCGAGCTCATGGGCCTCGCCTTCATCGGGTTCGGGCTGTGGCTCCTGCTGTCGATCTGGACCTACCACACGCCCTACAACACGGCCCCGGGCGGCGCGAACAAGGGCGGTCGGGTCGGGTATTACCTGGCCAATTGGGCGCTGATCGCGATCGGCCTCTCGGGTTACCTGCTCGCGGTCCTCGGGATCGCCTGGGGCGCGATCATCGTCGCGCGCAAGCAGGTCGATAAGCCCGTCATCCGGGTCCTCGGCGCGGCGTGTTTCCTCGTGTCGTTCGCGTTCGTGCTCGACCTCGCGGGCGGCGAGCCGATCGCGAAGCGCCAGGCGTGGCTCGCGACAGCGAACGATCTCCCGGACGACGCGCTCTACAGCGACTTGCCGTTCGGACCAGGCGGCTGGCTCGCGATGATCAAGAACCCGGAGCTCGTCGATCGGTTCGGCTCGCCCGGCCTCTGGGTGCTGCTGGTCACCATGGCGGTGATCTCGTTCATGTTGGCCACGCAGATGGCCTTCTACCCGGCCCTCGTCGCCTTCCAGGACTGGGTCGAGGAGCGCCGCGAAGAGCGCGGTGAGAGCCTCGGCCGAGCCGTGATCGGGTGGCTGCAACAGCTCGCCCTCGGCATCTGGGACTTCCTGCGTGGCGCGGACCTCGTCGACACGACGAAGCCGAAGTCACGCTCTCGCAAGGGCCGGAAGGGCAAGGTCGCCACGGCCTCGAAGCCGCGCAAGTCGCGCGCGAAGGCCGTGGTTGACGAGCTCGAAGAGGACGCGGAACTCGAGGAAGAAGAGTACGACGAGGAAGAAGAGTACGACGAGGAAGAGGTCGAAGAAGACGAAGCCGAGGAAGAAGAGGACCTGCTCGCCGAAGTCGAGGAGTACGAGGAGGAGGACCTCGAGGAAGACGACGAAGAGGTCGACGAGCTCGACGACCTGACCCTCGCGCCAGCCAAGAACGCACGCAAGGGCCCGCTCGTCAAGGGCTCGTCCTTCGCCGCGCCCATCTACGACCCCCCGACGCCGCCGCCCGGGCCGTGGACGCTGCCGTCGTTCGATTTGCTGGAGCCGCCGGTCGCGGGCGGGGTCCTCGACAAGGACTTCCTCGAGGCGAGCGCGCGCAACCTCGAGCACGCCCTCGGCAGCTTTCGCGTGCAGGCCGAGGTCGTCGGCGCCCAGGTCGGCCCGGCCGTGACGATGTTCGAGCTGACCGTGTCGCAGGGCACGCGCATGAACAAAGTCACGCAGCTCAGCCAGGAGATCGCAGGGGCGCTGAAAGCGCGCAGCGTGCGCATCATCGCGCCGATCCCCGGGAAGAGCACGATCGGCATCGAGGTGCCGAACGCCAAACGGCGCATCGTGCGCATCTCCGAGCTCGTGACGCAGAAGGCCTACGACAAGGAGCACATGGCGTTGCCGCTGTTCCTCGGCATGGACGCCGAGGGCAAGTCGATCGTCGAGGACCTCGCGCGAATGCCGCACCTCTTGATCGCCGGCACCACGGGCTCCGGTAAGTCCGTGTGCATCAACACGATCATCGCGAGCTTCCTGCTCACGCGTTCGCCGCACGACGTGAAGCTGATCCTGATCGACCCGAAGATGGTCGAGCTCGACATCTTCAAGTCGATCCCGCACCTCGAGCTGCCCGTCGTCACGGACATGAAGCAGGCGACGAACGTCGTCAACTGGGCGGTCGAGAAGATGGAAGGGCGCTACGAGCTCTTCCAGAGCGCGGGCGTCAAGAACATCAAGACGTACAACGCGCTCGGCGAAGAGAAGCTGCGCGAGCGTATGGGCGACGACTTCGACGACGAGCGCACGCCGCGGCACGTGCCGTATATGGTGCTGGTCATCGACGAGATGGCCGACCTGATGATGCAGTCGAAGAAGGAGGCCGAGCAGGCCATCCAACGCCTGGCGCAGAAATCGCGCGCGGTCGGCATCCACGTCATCGTCGCGACGCAGCGTCCGTCGACGGACGTGATCACGGGCGTCATCAAGGCCAACCTGCCCTGCCGCATCGCGTTCCAAGTCGCATCGAAGGTCGACAGCCGCGTCATCCTCGACTCGATGGGCGCCGAGAAGCTGCTCGGGCAGGGTGACATGCTCTACAACCCGCCGCAGACCTCGCAGATCCGCCGTGTGCAGGGCGCGCTCGTCGAGGACCACGAGCTGCAGGCCCTCGTCGACCACGTCTGCAAGGACGCGGCGCCGAACTTCATCCAAGAGATCGTGCAGACCGCGACCGGGACGGCGCCGCCCGGCTCCTTCTCCCAGGGCGGCGACAAGATCGACGATATGTTCGACGAGGCGGTCGGCGTGGTCCTCAAGTATCGCCGCGGCTCGGCGAGCCTCCTGCAACGCGCGCTCGGCGTCGGTTACACCCGCGCCTCGCGTTTGATCGACCAGATGACGGACCACGGCATCATCGGACCGCACCTCGGCTCCAAGTCGCGCGAGATCCTGATGACGCTCGAGGACTGGGAAGAGAACAAGGCCAACATCGACCGTGCAGCGGGCTTCGAGTGAGGCCCCAATTCCACACGACCCGCTGAAGAACCGCGACAACACGAGGCTCTGCGATGACCGAAGCTGAAATGGACCGGAGACCCTCCCCCGAGCTCGTGGGCGGAGTCGTGTTCTTGTTGGGGTGTATTCCGGCGGTAGCTGTCGCCAAGGCCCTGAAGGACGGGCTCCGGCCGGGCGACCCCGCGGGTGGGATCGCGAAGTTCGCGACGAACCTGATGGGGGCCTGGGGCAAGTGGCCGAGCTTCCTGATGGGCGCCGGCGTCGCGTTCGTCGGCGCGGCGATCCTGATCGGCGTCGTCGAGCGCGAACGACTGCGCCGGGTCGTGAGCGTGGTCGTCGCTTCCTTTGGGCTCTCGGCGCTGATGGCGGCGCTCACGCCAGGCGCGGGTGGTGCGCTCGGCGAGGCGACGGGCGGGCGGCTGGCCGAGGGCCTCGGTGTCTGGGCTGGCGCCGTCGCGGGTTTGCTGGTCATCGGCGCAGCGTTATGGCTCGGCTGGTTGCAGGGCAACCTGGCGCTCGCGAAGGTCGAGCTGCCCGAGATGCGGCTGCCGAAGATGCGCTGGCCGTCGTTGCCGAAGCGCCAACCGCGGGTCCCCGCGCCCTCGCAGCGCGGGGTCCGGAAACCTCGCCCGGCGCCCGAACCGACGCGCATCGCCGAGGGGTTGAAGCGAAGCGCCGAAGACGGCGTCTCCGCGGCCGAAGCCAACATGCTCGCGCCGGACGAGAAGACCCTGAAGTACATGGAAGAGGTCTGGCGGCGCGCCTCGCTGGGTCTCACGCAGCCGGCCCCGATACCGCCGTCCCCCTATCCGAAGGACCCGCGGCTCGAGGGGCGCATCCCCCCGGGGACCCAACCGTTGCATCCCGAAGGCGGCAACTCGAAGGCCCGCGGCGCGCCGAGCGCGCGCAAGGGGTCCTCGCTGCCGCGCACGAGCGAGGCGGAGGATCCCTTCTCGTGGGTGCCGGGCGTGCGTCCCGACGAGCTCGATGCCCCGGGTTTCGACGCCGGTAGTCTCGACGAGGCCGACACGCGTGCGCTCGCCGACGCCGTGCGCCGCGAGAGCGCGATGAGCAAGCCGCCGAGCCTCTATCCGCCCGGCGTCCGCCCGCTCGGTGAACCTCGTCGCGACCCACGTTTCGCAGAGGGGCCGGGTGCCCGCGACGGTGTCGAACCCTTGTCTCCCTTGCATCGGCCGCGCCCGACGTGGGAGGCAGAGGCAGACGACGACGAGTCAGACGACGACGCCGTGGCCCCGGTGCGCGCCGTGGGTGGGCGAGCGAGCGCCGCCGATGAACCAGAGACCGCTGAGGCCAGAGAGGTCGCCGAGTTCCCGACGGTCGAGGCGTTCCTGGCCGCGAGCAGCGACGACACCGAGATCGAAGCCGCGCTCGACGACGATGACAGCGGCTGGGTCAACGAGAACGAAGACGAGTCCGAGGACGACGCTGACGACGACGAAGAGGACGAAGAGGACGAAGAGGACGAGGACGAGGACGACGAAGAGGACGAAGACGAAGTAGCGGAAGACGAAAGAGAAGAGGAGGACGAAGAGAGCGAAGTCGAGGACGACGAAGACGAAGCCGCCGAAGCCGCCTACGAGGAGGTCGAGGACGAAGCCGAGGTCGCCGAGGGCGAGGCACCCGCGCCCAAGGACGACGACCTCGTCCCGGTCGGTGACGCCGTGGCCTACGGCAACGACGGCCTCGCCTACGAAGTGGTCGACGAGGACGTCGACGAACCGTCTGTGACCCTCACGCCTGCACCCAAGAAGGGCCGCGCGCGTCGCGCCGAGGTCGTGCCCACGAAGGCTCCCGCGCCCGCGCCCGCGCAACGGAAACAACCTGCGACCCCGTCCGTGGCGAAACAGGAGTCCAGCGTCACGCCCAAGTCGCGCTCGATCGCCCTCTCGGGCAACACGACAGTGCACCGGGCGGGCGACCTCTTCGTCCAGGAGGGCCGGGTCGCCGTGTCCCTCTTGCAGCGCCAACTCGGCCTCGGTTTCGACGAAGCTTGCGGCGTCCTCGACACGCTCCAGCAGGTCGGCCTGATCGGCCCGTACCAAGGCGGTCAGAAACGCGAGATCCTGCTGACCGCAGACGAGTGGGCTGAACGCTGCACGACGGTCTAAGTACGATACGGAGCCGCACCACTTCTACCCGTTTTCGTTCACTGCCAGGCCGTCGCGACGGCCTGGCAGTGGATGAAAACGGGTAGAAGTGGTGCGGCTCCGTATCGACGTTCTTCGATACGCTCGTAGATGTCGTGGCGGTCGCCGAGCGAGGTGCGCCGGAAGAGCGACGGCAGGTCCACAAAGGGCACGCACCCTTCGACCTCGTGCCGCCGCACCGGCGCGATTGTCTGTGTCTTCTGCCAACCCGCGGCCTCGAGCGCTGCGCGCCAATCGGCGACCTCAGCGGTGCGGATCTGGGTCCCCGTGTGGTTGTGCCAACTGGTCGCGAGGACGAGGACATCGTGCGAAGTCGCCAAAAGGAACTCCGTGAGCTTTTCACTGCGCGTCGGATCCGGGGCGAGGGCCCGGCCGGCATCGAGCGCGACCGGGACGGCGTCCAGGCCCAAGGGCAGCGAGCCCCATTCGTCGAGACGCCGTCGCTGGTAGGTGAGCCAGCGATTGGGGCTCATCGGCGGGACGATGGACACGAGGCGCTCTGGGCTCCAGTCAGAGACGGGCTCGACGATCGCGAGGGCGGCGGAGCGCGCGGTGCCGTCGAGCTCTGCGCGGACGGCCTCGGTGACGAGCGTGTGCGCCGACGGCTGCGTCACGAGCCACGCGATCCGTGACGAAGTGAGCGCCGGCAGCGCGAGCACGAGCGTAGCGCCGATCACACGACCCCGGCGCCCGAGCCCGAACGCACCCGCGAGCGCCTGCAACCCGAGGGCGCCGAGGAGCGCGAACAAGGGGTAGATGGGCAGGAAGAATCGGTCGTAACTCAGCTCATAGAGGCCGAAAACGAGCAGGAATGGCACGAACGTCGCTGCGACCACCGTTGCCCCCGCGCCGTCGACCGCGCGCCGGACGCGCGGGACGAGCAGGCCGACCAGAGCCACCAATAGGCCGAGACACGCCGCCGCGCCGAGGATCGGATCGAGCTCGCGGAAACCCTGGAAGAGGACCGAGAAGCCGCGACCATTGAAGAGGTCGTCGCGCATCAGATGCCCACCGAAGGGCACATGGTGCGTGTCCACGCCGGCTTGTTCGAATAGCGCCGCTTCGCGCGTGTACCAATCGCGCGGCTCGTGCGGCTCGAGCCCGTAACCCCAGACCACGAACGCGAGCGCCAGCACACCTGCCGCAAGCGACCCCACCAGAGTCCGTGGGCCGCGGCGAATGAGCAGAATTGCGCCGACGAGCGCGAGCGGGATACCCGCGATCGCGCCGCTGTGCAGCGCCGTGGCCGACAAGCCGACCGCCACGCCCGCGAGCACCCCGTCCCGCGTCCGCCCGCGCTCGAACCACCTCGCACAAGCGAGCAGCGCCAACACCACGACCGCGGCGGTGGGCGCGTGGGGCCGCGCCTGCACCGACATCCAGGTGTGCAAGCCGCTGGTCGCCAAGAGCAGCGCCGCCAAGGTCGCGCCGCCGAGCCCCATGAAGCGCAGCGCGAGGAGCAGCGTCAGAGGCACCGCAGCGATCGAGGCCACGGCACACACGAGCCGCGTCCAACGGTGCGCGGCGCTGGCGCTCCGGAGGTGATCCGCGAGCGGCGCTTCGCGGTCGGGGTCGGGCGCCTCCCAAGGTAGGGCCGCGGTGAGGGTCCCGAAGAGCAAGGGGTAACGCCAGCCCGCGAGATAACGGTCGGTGAGCCCCTCGCTCCGCAGGCGCTCCACCTGCCGCACGGTGTAGATGTCCGGCTCCGCGTCACACGGCAACCCATGGAATGGCGCAGTCAGTCGCAGGCCCGCTGCGAAGAGCGTGACCGCGGTGACGGCTGCGAGTGTGGCGCGTCTCATGTTCGTGACGCAGCATATCCGCCGCTGCTCCTGCCCCAGAACCCTGGCCATGTGCGCCCACCGCGGGACAGGCGGTCCAGGTCGCTGTAGGCTGCATGCAATGCTGCTCGCCGCCTCGGACTCGAAACGGGACGACCCCCGTCACTCGCGCCCCGGGCGAGGTGCAAGCGCGCTCGTCCTCGGCGCGGCGTTGGCGCTCGTCGGCGCCGCCCGGGCGCAATCGACCGACAGCGTCGATGTCGAGTATTTCGAGGTCCACGTGCGCCCGCTGCTCGCGTTGCACTGCACCGGATGCCACGGCGGCGACCAACCCAAAGGCGGGCTCGATCTCTCGACGACGCGCGCATTGCGGGCCGGCATGCGCGACCTCGAGCTGGTGCACGCACCGCAAGGAGTCGACGGCGCGCCGGGCGGGCTCCTGCTCGAGGCCATCGGTTACGAGGACCCGCTGCTCGCGATGCCGCCGGACGGCAAGCTGCCCGACGAGGCGCTCGCGGTGTTCCTCGAATGGGCGCGCCGCGGCGCACCCTTGCCACCGGAGTCGAGGGACAGCGCGGAGGCCCACGGGAGCCGCGCGGCGGTGTTCGATCTCGAAGGCCGCCGCGCTGCCCATTGGGCGTGGCAGCCGCTGCTCGATGTCGCGCCACCCGACGTCGCGAGCGCTGATCCACTCGCCGATCCCATCGATCAGTTCTTGGCTGCTGCCGTCGCAGCGAGCGGCCTCGACCTTGCGCCTCCCGCGCCGCGCGCGACGTGGTTACGACGTGCCACCTACACGTTGACCGGCTTGCCTCCGACACCCGCTGAGCTCGAGGCTTTTGAAGTCGACCGCGCGCCCGGCGCCGACGAACGTGTTGTCGATCGTCTGCTCGTCTCGCCGCACTACGCCGAGCGTTTTGCGCGACACTGGCTCGACCTCGTGCGTTACGCGGAGACACGCGGGTACGAGTACGACTTCCCGATCCCGAACGCGTGGCAGTACCGCGACTACGTCATCCGCGCGTTGGATGCGGATGTGCCCTACGACCGATTCGTGACCGAGCACTCGGCGGGCGACCTCCTGGCCGAGGACCCGCGTTACGGCCCGCGCCTCGACCCGACGGGCCGCTTCGACGAGTCCGTGCTCGGGACCGGTTGGTGGTGGTTGAACGACGAGGTGCACGCGCCCCTCGACACCCTCGCGGACGAGGCCGAGCGCGTCGCCAACCAGGTCGACACGCTCTCGAAGACGTTTCTCGGGTTGACCGTCGCTTGCGCGCGTTGCCACGATCACAAGTTCGACGCGGTCTCCACCGAGGACTACTACGCCCTCGCAGGTTTCGCGCGCTCGATGGCCTACCGCCAAGTGCCGTTCGAGGCGCGCAGCATCAACGCCGACGTCGGACGCGAGCTCGCGGAACACGCCGTGGAGCAAGACCACGCGACGCGCGCGGCCATCGCGGACTTCGTGCGTGGCCTCGGCGGCGAGCTCGCGGCGCTCGCGCAGGACGACACGCGCGATCCCGCCGTCGGCCCGCCCGCGGCGCCGCGGCCGGAGGACCTCGCCCTCGCGCCGTGGATGGACGTCGTCCTCGCGGACTTCGAGGCTCCGGATTTCACCACAGGTCTTCTCGGTCCGTGGACCGCCGAGGGCGAGGCTTTCCGCGACCGGCCGGCCCGAACCGAGGACCTGAAGCCCGAGCACCAGGTGTACGGGCAACGCGGCGCGGGTTTCCTCGCCTCGCACGCCGGTCATGCAGGGGAGGGAGGACCGACAGGCAACGACGGTCCACGCGGTCGCTTGACGAGCGCGCCGTTCACGCTCGAGCGCGATTGGCTGCACGTCCTCCTGTGCGGAGGGGACGACGGATCGACGGCGCTCGGGGTGCTTGTGGACGGCGAGGTCGTCGCGAGCGCGAGCGGCGCGCGCGACGTCGTCCTCCAACGTCGGCGGCTCGATGTCCGACGCTGGCGCGGCCGCGAGGCGCGGCTCGTCGTAATCGACGGAGCATCCGGCGAATGGGGCCACATCGCGCTCGATCACGTGGTCGCGAGCGACGACGCGGAGCTCGCGGCGCTCGATCGCGGGTACTACCGCGACTCCTGGCGCCATTGGCTCGGTGAGGCGCTCGAGGCGACCGGCAATGATCGTCCGCGGGTCCTACGGCGGGTGGCTCTTGCGCGACTGATCGATCGCAGCGCAGCGCGGGGCCCGGGTTCGCCGCTCTTCTGGTTGCGCGGACACGAGGACACGTTGACCGTCGTTTCCGATCCCACGCAAGCGGCGCGGGCCCTCGGCGCCGCGCTCATCGACTACCGTCTTCCCGGCACCCGTTGGTTCCAGGACGGTGAGACCTTCGGGCCAGGGCCGCGCGAAGCGGGCGCGGTGTTGCTCGGGCGGCCGTCGACCGAGGACCCCGCGCTCGAAGGACGCTGGCGCGCGCCACGTGTCGTGACCGCGACCTGCGCCGCAGCGGATCCGTTCTGGCGCGGACAGTCGCTCACGCCTGAAGCCGAGGTCCACGGCGGCGTCGCGAAACACGTCCAGTCGGGACGCACGCTCGTCACGCCTACCGTGCAGATCGAGGGCGGCCACGTGCAGTACCTCGTTCGCGGGCGGGGCACCGTGTTCGCCGTGTGCGACGGTCACCGGACGATCCATGGACCGCTCTGGGACGAGACCGTCATGCCCTTCGACACGGAGGGCGAGTGGCGCTACGTGCACCACGATCTGACGCGCCTCGTGGGCGCGCACGCGCGATTCGAGTTCACGGTGGAGGATGACGGTGGGGCCTACGGGCTCGAGCTCGCGGCGATCTTCGACCGCGACGAGGCCGAGCCGCCTCTGTTGCCGTTGCCCGGAGACTGGCTCGCGCGGCGACTCGAGGAGCTCGAGCTCGATAGCGATGGGGGCGCGCGCCGTGAAGACCTCGTGCGCAGCGCCTTTGCGGACGCAGCGACGTTCTTGGAGTCTGGCGCCGTGCCGGGGAGCGCGTTGGATGACAGCGAGCGCCGTGGCCTGCTGCAAGCGATCGACGAGCTCCTCGCAGACGCTTACGCCGTCGGCTTCGAAACGGGGCTCGTCGCGCCGCTCGAGCGCCGCCTCGCAGAGCCGAGGGTGTCGGTGCCCGAGCTCGCCGAGCGCGCGGCGCGGATGTCCGCCATCGCGCCCGCGACCCTCGAGCTCGAGGGCCGCGACTACGAAGTGCTGCGCCGCGGCGAGGCGCGCAGCCCGGGCGCGCTCGCGCCGCGGCGCGACCTCACTGCGCTGCGCGGCGACGACGTCGCGCTCGCAATGCCAGGCAGCGGCAGCGGTCGACTGGCCCTCGCGCGCGCATGGACGCAGGCGGAGCAGCCGCTCCTCGCGCGTGTCTACGTGAATCGCCTGTGGCACCACACTTTCGGCCGCGGGCTCGTGCCTACGGTCGATGACTTCGGTGTGACCGGCGCTGTGCCGACGGATCCGGCGCTGTTGGATCGACTGGCGCGTGACTTCGTGGCGGATGGGTGGTCGACGAAGCGCCTCTTGCGGCGCCTCGTGCTGTCCGCGACCTTCCGCCGGGCGAGCGCGCCGCCAGCGGGCGCGAGCGACGTGGACCCCGGCAATCGGCTCTGGTCCCATATGCCCGTGCAGCGGCTCGCGGCCGAGGCGGTGCGCGACGCGCTGCTCGCTGCTCGCTGCCTCGGGCGAGCTCGATGAGGCGCGTTTCGGGCCGCCGGTGCCCATGTTCCTGACGGCCTTCCTCCAAGGTCGCGGTCGGCCTGCCGAGAGCGGGCCTCTTGACGGCGCGCATCGGCGTTCGATCTACCAGGAGGTGCGACGCAACTTCGTGCCGCCGTGGCTCACAGTCTGGGACTTCCCACCGCCTTCGGCTACACGCGGCTCGTGGACGGTGTCCAACGTGCCGGCGCAGGCGTTGGCCCTCGCCAACGATCCCTTCGTGCTCGGTCGCGCGGAGGCCTTCGGCGGGCGCGCCCGGGCACATGCAGGGACCGAAGCGAACCGAATCACCTGGATGTACGTCACAACCCTCGGGCGTCGGCCTACAGAGGCAGAGCTCGCGGCGTGTATTCGATTTCTCGGCGCCTCGGGGGACGAGGCCGCGGGCTACGCGGACCTCGCGCAGACCCTCTTTACCCTCCAGGAATCCGTGTGGATCCCCTGATCGAACGCGCGCTGTCGACGAGTCGGCGCGAGCTCCTGTGCCGCGCGGCGCATGGATTCGGAGCGCTCGCGTGGTCCGTGCTCGCGGCCCGCGCGAGCGCGGCGCCTGGGGGTGAGCGCTTACTCAGGGTATTCGAGCAGGGCGCGCAGAGCCTCGGCCGAGGCGCGGCCCTCGGCGCGCTGCACCACCGCCCGCGCGCGGAGCGCGTGATCTTCCTTTACATGGACGGCGGCCCTTCGCAGGTCGACACCTTCGACCCGAAGCCGCGCCTGCGAGCCGAACACGGGCAGCCGATCGGGATGAAGATCCCGAAGACTCAGTTCGACGACGTGGGTATGGTGCTCGGGTCGCCGTGGGAGTTCCAGCCGGGTGGCACCTGCGGCACGCCGATCTCGGACCTCTTCCCGCACGTGCGCAAGCAGGCCGATCGGCTGTGTGTCGTGCGCTCGATGGTGTCGAAGTTTGCCGAGCACTCCGCGGCGAACTACTTCCTGCACACCGGCCACAACGCTGCGGGACGGCCTTCGATGGGGGCGTGGGTCGGGTACGGGCTCGGCTCCATGGTCGAGGACCTGCCCGGGTTCGTCCTGATCGATGGCGGGCTCGTGCCCCCTGGTGGCGCTGAGTGTTTCGGCAGCGGCTTCCTCTCGCCGCGTTTCCAGGCGTCGACGTTCAAAGCTGACCTCGGTGTGCCCAACACGCTGCGCGGCACCACTGCTGCGCGCGAGGCGGCGCGGCGGGCGCTGGCGCGCATCCTCGAGACGGAGCGCAGCTTCGAGGACCAACAGGTCGAGGCGGCCCTCGCGAACGCCGAGCTCGCTTGCGCGATGCAGGCCTCGGTGCCCGGCGTGATCGACCTCTCCGGCGAGAGTGACGCGACGCGCCGCCTCTACGGCCTCGAGTCGGACTTCGAGCCCACGCGTCTCTACGGGCAACAGTGTTTGCTCGCGCGTCGCCTCGCCGAGCGGGGCGTGCGTTTCATCGAGCTCACCTGCCGCCGGTTCGCGCACGATCGCTGGGACCAGCACGCGAATCTCCGCGCGGGCCACGGGGACCACGCGAAGGCGGTGGACCAACCTATCGCAGCGCTGCTGGAGGACCTCGCGCAGCGCGGGCTGCTCGAGACGACCCTCGTCGTGTTCGCCGGCGAATTCGGCCGCACGCCGATGTCCCAGGGCACGAATGGCCGCGACCACAACCCACACGGCTTCTCGATCTGGCTCGCGGGCGGCGGCGTGCGCGCCGGTCACATCCACGGCGCGACCGACGACTACGGCTACTTCGCCGTCGAGGACAAAGTCACGATCTACGACCTACACGCGACGATGCTGCACCTGCTCGGAGTCGATCACACCCGCTTGACCGTCCCGTACAGCGGCCGCGACATGCGCCTGACGGACGTGCACGGCGAAGTGGTGCGGGGCATCCTCACCTGATCGGTGTCGCACACCGCTTCGAGATGGCTCGGTTGACTGGCGGCAGCATCCGGATTTCGTCGTATCGGGGTCGCCTTGACGTACCTGACAAGTCGCGTGGACCAGCGCGAGTATGCGGTTGCTCCGGCACTCCGTGTTGTCGGAAACGACAACAGGTGTGCGGCACGAAGCAGCTCCGACGTCGTTATTCGAACGTGACCTGGATCGCGTCGGAGAAGTTGGAGCGACCAGGGGCACCCTGGTCGCGGTACCAGCACTGCCAGAAGCGGGATTCACCGACGGCGGCTGCGCGCAGGAAGCCCGGCGCCTCGATCGTCGGCAGCGCAGTGAGGTCGAGCGGGAAGGTCGCGGTCGAACCCACTGCGAGGCGCGTCGCATGCCGTGTGACGTGACCTCCGGCCACGCACAGGTTGCCTTCACTCGCCACCCCGCTGATGACTGGGAAGGGGACGCGACCGAAGATCGCCGACGACAAGAGGAGCGTCGGATTTCCGCTCGGTATGTCGGTCGCTACGAGGCTCATCGAGTTCGAGACGATCCGGAAGCTGCCCATCGTCCGGAGCTGTGCGCGCACGCCCGTCGAGTTCGTTGTACCGAAGCACACAGTCGCCCCGTTCTGCCGATCGAGTGTGTGCACTTCGACTGCATAGCGCGTCGTGTTGTTCGGAATCGTCCGGCTCCAAGCGATGTCATCGAGTCCATCGCCATTCGTGTCGCCAGCATCAGCGGCGTGATCGAAGCGGTCCGCAAAGCTCGCTCTCGCGAGGACGATGCGTGTGCCATCGCGCCCGGAGAGGCAGTCGCGGTTGTACTCCACCTGGCCAGTGCTGCCGACCATCACACGGGAAGCCACGAAATCCCGTGCACCATCGCCATCGACGTCCCCGATGACCTCTCCGAGTCCATTGAAGCTGAAAAGCGGCGTCGTCAGGTCGAGTCCCGAGACGATTCGGGTCACGAATCCGATCCCAGGCACGTAACTGCCGATAAACAACTCTCCGCGTCCGTCGCCATCGAGGTCGTTGAGCCCGGCGACGCGAATACCTAACAGAGTTTCGGGAGCCTGGCTGAAACGTTCGACCAGGAGGGCGCCGGTGGCTCCGGAGTAGACCTGAATCCGGCTCGCGCCGGGTCCCGCGCTGTTGAGACCTGGGAGTCCGAGGATCAGGTCCAGCGCGCCATCCAGATCGAAGTCGAGTCCCGGGCCGAACGCGGCGCCCGGATGGCTCGCCGCGGCGGGAAGCGCAATCGAACGTATCAGCGCGCCGCTCGCGCCGGAGACGATCCGTACCAGGTAGGGGCTGCCGGTGGTCGTGTACGGGGCCAAAGCGAGGTCGTCTCGCCCGTCGCCGTCGAGATCACCCATCGCCACTAGAGTCCCTGCGGAGGCTTCCCCCGCGAGCCCGCGGCGCAGCCACAGGAGCGCGCCGGTCGCCCCCGAGTAGGCCCGCGCGGCGCCCGAGCTGGGCAGCGCTGCGGTCGATTCCCGAAAGCCACCCACAACCGAATCCGGCACGGAATCGCCGTCGAGGTCGAGTTCTCCCAATACATCCGAGACGAAACCAATCGGCCCGGAGATCGTACGCAAGATCGAACCGTCATGACCTGAACGCACTTGAACGAACGGCATCGCCGCAGCACTCTCGGCGACGAGGAGGTCGCCACGGCCGTCGCCATCGAGGTCGCCCGCGGCCCTCAGAATGCTGCCGAACGTGTAGAAGCCCGGCGAGCTCGGGTCTTCGATGCGCCAGAGCTGACGCAGCACCACCTCCTGTGGCAAGGGTCGCAGACGGAGAGAGTCGATGGCACCGGATCCGACGAACGTCACTTCGATGCGACGCACTTCGTCGCTATCGAACCCGACACTCTCGGTCACGGTCGCGGCTCCTTGGACTCCCAGCTGCCGAATCAGTGTCTGGAGGTCCAGCGTCCTCCGCCCCATGCCCGCGGCGACACTCCCCGTGTAACCGACGTCGACTTGATACGACCGCGTTCGATTGTTCGTGTCGAACAGTTGAACGTTCGCGCCTCCATTTGCACCGATGTCGAGGCCGACGAGGTCGATTGAGATGGGCCGGCTCGCCCGAAGAAGCTCCACCACGATCGTGCCGCCGCCTGCGAATGCACTGGGGACGTCGAAGATCCCAGGGACCGTTTGCTGGGAGGTCGCCTGAAGGAGCACGACATTGCCGCTGTCAGCGAGCAGATGCGCCGAGGGTCCCGAGGCGTTCGGACCCATCGGCGAGGAGTCGAACGCTGCCGGGCCGAAGTGCCCGGGGCCCATACCCAAGAGGTGAATGAAGCGTCCGAAACGCGCTCCACTGCCAACCGCGCGCCCGTTCTCGAGTGGCGTGACAAAGTCGTCGTCGACGTCGAACTCGAAGGTCACGTCGGTGTTCTCGATTCCGAAGGCCCTGACATACGAGAGCTGCGGCGGGATTCTCGAACTGGGCGAGCCGACCAGAACATCGTCGCGACCGTCGCCGTCGACGTCGCCGATCCCAGCGACCGACGACCCGAAGTAGCGGTTGAGTTCGCCGCTCGTCGCTACCAACAGATCGCGGCCAGTCGCTCCCGACATTACGTAGGCTGCACCCGCATGGACCAGGCCGCCGCTGTTCAAGGGCGCGCCGACGGCTAGATCGACGAAGCCATCGCCGTCCACATCGCCCGCGTTGCTCAGCCAAGTGCCGAACCCGTCATCGATCTCGCGGCTCGGGTATAGCCGCAGCGGCGCGCCATTCGCACCAGAGAGGAGTCGGACCTCGTTGCCGAGATTGGAACGTCCGATGGCAAGGGCCAGGTCTCCCACGCCGTCGCGATCGACGTCTCCCGGGTCGGCCAGGGTGAGGGGAAAAGAATAGCTCGTCGAATCGCCGAAATGGGTCCGTAACAGGGTTCCGTTCAAGCCCGAGACAACTAGGACTTGGCCTCGTACAGCAGGAGAATACTGGATGTAACTCGGATCGCCGATGGCGATGTCGCGCACGCCATCCCCGTTCTGATCGGCGATGGACGCTGCGGCGCGACCGAAGTTCGTCGTCACCCCAACGTGTTGGCGCAGGAAGGCTCCCGTCGCACCGGAGTAGATGTGAATTCGACCCGCGCCGGATTCGGAGACGTAGACGAAGAAGTCGCCACGACCGTCGGCATCGACGTCGCCCAGAGAACCGATCGTCTCACCCAACGTGTTGACGTTGTTCCCCGCCGCGGCCGCGGTGACCGAATAGAGAAGCGCGCCGCTCGCGCCCGAGCGGACCTCGACACGCCCGAAGTATCTCGAATTCTGTGGAGGGAAGCCCGCGGTGACGAGCAGGTCCGAGAGCCCGTCTCCATCGAGGTCATCTACGGCGACGAGTCGAATCCCGAGACCATCGTAGTTCCACGCGCCATCGACGCGGTAACGCAGCTGGCGCGTCGCACCCGAGTACACCGAGACGCTCCCTCGCGAGGGACTGACCAGTCCGTCGTTGTAGGCCGAGACCGCGAATTCTCGGACACCATCACCGTCCAGATCGTCGAGCGCGACGACGTTCAGACCGAATTGGCTGTCCACCGTGCTCGCGTCGAGTTGGAACAGCACGGACTGGGCCGCAGTCCCGCACATGGTTCCGGCGAGGACAGCGAGACCTGGCAAATGGCGTGATGACATGCGAATCGTAGGAAAGGGTGAATAGGGTCGATCGACTGCCAGGACCCTTATGCTCGTCGATGTAGGCTGATAGCGCAATCGAGCGTTGACCTGGAAACCCAAGACTGGAGCCTCACCGGTGCATGCCGTGGGGGTGCTTAGGGTGAATCTCCACCGTTGGGCATGACTGAGACATGAACATATCTCCTGATGAACGTGATCCGATGACGCGATCGCTCGTCCAGCTCATCCTCTGGGCCGCGGTTCTGACCGCGCCCATGTTCCTCTTCGCAGAGGAATTTTCGTCGCGATCGCTCGCGCGAGTGGCGCTTTCGAACGGCGTGTGCGCGGCGCTCTGTGTGTGTCTCTTGACGCTGCTGCGTGTCGGGCGAACGCGGCTGGCCGCGCAGCTCCTCGTCTACGGTCTGACCGTCCTCGTGGCGTCCCTCGCGTCGACCAATGGCGAGCCGATCCACGTCAACGTGATCAACTTCGTGTTGGTGACAGTGCTCGCGGCGTCGCTGCTCGGCCGGACCGGACTGCTCACCGTAGCCACGCTCTCTGCGGCGATCATGGTGGGCGTCGCGTGGGCGCACCCCTCACCGAAGGCTGGCGAGGAGCTCATCGAGGCGCGCCTCGAATCGATCGTGCAGTTCTTGCCGACCTACCTCGTAGTCGTCGGCGTGCTTTGGCTTCGCGGAGATCGCGCGTCGCAGCAGTGAAGTGACACGGCCCGAGAGCACCGGTCGAAGTGGCCCTCTGGTAGCGCCAGAATGGCCAAGGCCGGGCCCCGCTTGCAGGCCACATTGCAGGCCACATTGCAGGCCACATTGCAGGCCACATTGCAGGCCACATTGCAGGCCACATTGCATTTTCGCGTCCAGCGCTGGCCCAGCGCGACCAGTCGCCTACTTGCCGGTGCGCCCGTGGCGCACCAACTTCAGCGCACCGTCTTGCAAGAGCCCTATGCCGGGCGCGTAGGGACGAGACCAGAGGTACCGAACCCGACCCAAAAAGTAGGTGAGAGTCGCGCGCGCGGAGCGCGCGCGACTCTCACCTACTTTTTGGGTCGGGTTCGGTACCTCTGGTCTCGTCCCTACGAGTCGGCGACGGAAACTTGGTGCCCTGTTCGTTCAATCCATGTGCGCGACGACGCGCTCGTCGCCCATTTGAAGCTTCACGCGGATTAGGCCGGGCTTGCTAGAGAAGCGCTCGAAGAAGCGCGCGAAGAAGACGGTGTAGACCCGCATCACGCCCTTCGTCGAGAGGCGGTGGATGAAGTCGACCCACGTCCAGTAGCGCGGGCCGCGCAGGCCCTGGGCGTTGGCGTAGAGCTGCGCCTGCTCGGCGACCAGGTACTCCGCGTGCAACATCGAGAGCACGAGCAGCGGACGGTACATCCACTTCGCCTTGATGACGCGGCGCGTGACCGGCAGCAAGAACGGGTTGCGGACCGTCAGCGTGAACAGCTTGTGCAGGTTCTCGATCGCGCGTTTGTCCTCGTAACCGATCGGGACGGTGCGGCGGAAGTTGACCGGGAAGTCCTCGTAGGCCGAGACTGCGTAGCCCATCTGCTTCGTGATCTCGTTGATCTCGAAACCCGGGTACGGCTGCATCAGCGACGCGAGCGGGTGGTCGACCTTGCACTCGATGTTGAGCTTGAGTGTGTCGATGTCGTCCTCGATCGTGCCGCCCGGGCCACCGAGGATGTTCAGCGAGCCGAGGCGGATGCCGTGTTTGCGGATCCAACCCGAGGCGTCGACGAGCTGCTGGCGCGTCGTGTGTTTCTTGAACACCGCGTTGCGCACGTAGTCGTTGGCGGCCTCGAACGCGATGCGCGCGTAGACACATCCGGCCTTCGCGAGCTGCTCGATGTGGCGCTCCGTCGTCATGTTCGCCATCAGGATGACGTCGAACGGGAGGCCGACCTCCTTCGGATAGCGCTCGCAGAACTCCTGGAGCCAGTCCGAGCGCAGGTTGAAGATGTCGTCGACGAAGTGGACGAACTTCAGGTTGTACTTCTTCTTGACCTCGTTGATCTCGTCGATCGTGTGAGACACCGAGCGCTTGCGGACGTACTGCACGTTGCGAATGCCGTACACGTCCTTCTTCATCGCGTGGTGGAAGCAGAACGAGCAGGGCATCGGGCAGCCGCGCTGCGTCACGAAGACCTTCCGATCGGACTCGCGATAGATCGTGCCCGCGTCGTACACGACCTCGCGGTCCGGGAAGCCGATCGACTCGATGTCCTTGATGATCGGCCGCACGGGGTTCTCGTGGATTTCGCCGGTCTCGCGGTTCTTGATGTGGAAGTTCGCGCAGTCGTCGAGGCTCGCGCCCGTGGCGAGGCGCTCGAGGAGCTCGACGATCGCGTGTTCGCCCTCACCGCGGCAAATCGCGTCCAGGCCCTCTTCCTTGACGTACTCCGGTGAGAACGTCGGGTGTGGTCCGCCGGCGATCGTGTACACGTCGGGCAGGATCGCCTTGACCTTGCGGTTGATGTCCGCGAAGTAGACGTGCATGCCCGTCGTGATCGAGTACAGCACGACGTCCGGGTTGTACTCGCGGACCTTCGCCTGCCAGTCGCGGTCCGGGATGAAGATGCATTTCGACTCGTGCCCCGCGTCCTTGATCGCGCGGGACAGGTACATGACTCCGAGCATCTCCTGGGGGAGGTACTCGTCGATGAAAAGGACGCGCATCCGGCGCGTTTTGGGCGGAGCTGTTTGGATCATGACGGCGTTCGCTGCTCCGTTCGAGCATGCAGGGAGCGTGCGGAGACACACGCCACCTCGAATCCTATCGGACCCTGGGAGGGCTGGTCTGTGAATCCACTTCGAGTCCGTCAGTGGACTTCCAGCTCTCGTAGCCTACAATTCGGTGTGCGCGGGTCGGTGTGCGCGGGCGCGCAGCGATCCCCGCTCTCAGGCTGGGAACGCAGCCCCCACCGTGGCTCTGAATCGGGGGCCCAGGCGTCTCGGCTCGGGCTCAGATGCTGACCTCGAGACCGAAGGCGTCCGGGCTTCGCCCCGGGCGCGTAAAGGCCTCGCTGGTATCGGGATGGGCCACCCACGTGGTATCTTCCCGGTCGGCGTGTCGGATGTGGCGTTCGCGACTCTCGACCCGACCCCTTTTCCATTCCCGTCGCGGCCCGCTGACGGCCCGTTCCGCCCTTCCAGGCGCGCCTCGCTTGACCGTCCGTCCGATCGACCTCGTCTCCCTCGTGCACCTCGGTTGCGCGCGGAATCTGATCGACTCCGAGCTCATCCTGGGGCGGCTTGCCGAGGAGGGGCTCGTGATCACGAACGATCCTGCGGAGGCGCACACCGTGGTCGTGAACACGTGTTCGTTCATCGGCCCGGCGCGCGACGAGAGCCACGCCACGATCGAGGGCCTCCTCGAGCGCAAGCGCGCGGGTGAGCTCGCGCGCGTCGTCGTCGCCGGTTGCCTCGTGCAGCGCTTCGGCACCGAGCTGCGCGAACGGCACCCCGACGTCGACATCTTCGCCGAGATCTCCGACTACCGCGAGCTCGCGAAGTCCGTGCGTCGCCTCGTCGACGGACACGACCACCGCGACTACCTCTCGAGCCCCGGCCTGCGCGCGCCCGACCGCGACGACGCGCGGCTCTTGTCGACGCCGGGCAGCTACGCCTACCTGCGCATCAGCCACGGCTGCGATCACACGTGTTCGTTCTGCGCGATCCCGGGCATCCGCGGACCGCACCGCTCGAAACGTCCAGCGGCGGTATGTTCCGAGGCCGAAGAGCTCATCGCGGTCGGCGTCAAGGAGCTCGTCCTCGTCGCCGAGGACTCGACCGCTTGGGGCCGCGATTTCAACATGGAGTTGCCGGCCCTCGTCGAGGCCTTGGCCGAGCTCGACGGCGATCACCGCATCCGGGTGATGTACGCCTACCCGAATCGTTTCCCGTGGGAGCTGACGCGGCTCCTGCGCGAGCACCCGCGTGTCGTGCCGTACCTCGACATCCCGATCCAGCACGCCGCGACGCCGGTGCTCCGCGCGATGCGTCGCGCGGGCAGCGGCGACCAGGTGCGCAAGACCCTCGATCGTCTCCTCGACGAGGTGCCCGGGATCATGCTGCGCACGACGGTGCTGCTCGGGTTCCCGGGCGAGACCGACGCGCACGTCGAGGAGCTGGTGCAGCTCGTGCGCGAGTACCGCCTCTCGCGGCTCGGCGCGTTCACGTACTCGCCCGAAGAGGGCACGTTCGGATTCACGCTGCCGGACCGCGTGCCCGACGACGTCGCGCTGGCCCGCCGGGACGCCGTGCTCGCGGCGCGCGACGAGAACCTGGAGCTCGTGCAGGAAGAGCAAGCGGGTCGCATCATCGAGGTGCTCGTCGACGAGCCGCCGGGCCCAGATGGCCTTCAGGTCGCGCGCGCGCACACCGACGCACCCGAGGTCGACCTCGTCACGTGGGTCGAGGGCGCGAACGCGCCCGTCGGCGCGCGCCTCGCGGTCGAGATCATCGGGATCGACGACGACAAGAACCTCGTCGGCCGGCCCGTCGCGGCGGCGAACGAACGTACGAAGCCGAAACGCGAGGGAGCAGCACACGCGGGCCAAGGTCGCGCCGCTGGCCGCTCGAGTCGCGGCTCACGCGCATCCGGGTCGCGGGGCTCGGGGGCCAGGGGTTCCAGCGCGCGACGCGGCGGGCGTGGAGGCTCGCGCAGGGGGCGGCGCCGTTGAATCCGCTCGGTGCCGCTCGCCGTCCGACTGACGGAGTGTTCGCCCACTGGCCGAACCGGATCACGGCCATTCGCTTCGCGGGCTCGATGGTGCTGTTCGCGATCTTCGCGATCTGGGGCGGCATCGAGCCCGCGCAAATCGTGGGTCGCCGCGCTCCTTTCTTGATCGCCTTCTGGCTCTTCGTCGTCGTCGCGGCGACGGATTTCCTCGACGGCTATCTCGCGCGTCGCGACAAACACATCACCGCATTCGGCCGCATCGCGGACCCGTTCACGGACAAGGTCCTCATCCTCGGCACGATGGTGTACTTGGCCGCGATGCCGTGGTCCGAGCGCTATCTGCCGGTGACGGTCGTCGTCGTCATCATCGCGCGTGAGTTCCTCGTGACCGGGATCCGCGGTTACGTCGAGAGCCTCGGCTACGAGTTTCCCGCGGACCGCTTTGGCAAGATCAAGATGATCGTGCAGAGCATCGCCGTCGGCGGCTTGATCTGGCTCGAGGCCTGGCCGTGGGGCGACGCCTGGCTCCGCTTCTGGAAGGTGGTCGTGATCGGCCTCGTCTGGTTGACCCTCTTCACGACCGTCGGATCGGGCGTCACGTACATCCTGAAGACGCGCGCCATCCTCGCTGCGGAGCGCCGCGGCGACAGAGATGGTGGAGGCGGAGTCCAGCCGTGAACACCCTGCGCCTCGGCCTCGCGACCTTCGGGTTCCTCGGCCTCGCGCCGTTCGCGCCGGGGACCTTCGGCACGCTCGGTGGGGTGCTGCTGGCCTGGGCGCTCGCGGGCAACGAGCAGTTCCTCCTCTGGTCCTTGCTCGCGGCTGCGCTCCTCTACGCGCTCGGTCGCGCCGTCGCGCCCTGGGCCGAGGCGCGCGGCGGAAAAGACCCTGGGTGGTTCGTCATCGACGAGGTCGTCGGCTACATGATCACCATCGCCTGGGTCGGAGGGCCGACACCTCTGACCCTGCTCGTCGGGTTCTGCCTGTTTCGGTGCTTCGACATCACGAAGCCCTGGCCCATGCGGCGCCTCGAACGAATCCCTGGCGGTGACGGGATCCTGCTCGACGATGTGATGGCCGGGATCTACGCCTTCGCCGTTTTGGCCCTTCTGCGCACCACCGTCATGACACCGGCCCAATGGACCCTCGGGGGCGCGCTGTGAGCCGCGGCGGCCGCTCGAGCGGGATGTCGCTCGCGAGTCGCTTCGCGCTCGGGATGGGCCTCGCGCTCGCGCTCGTCATGGGCGTCGCGCTCGTGTTCCTGTTCAACTCGACGCGCCTCCTGGTCGAACGTTCCGTCGACGACGCGCGCGACTCTGCTGCGGTCTTGACCGCCGGGCTCGAGGGCGACGAGGACGGACCCAGCGTGAAATTCGAGCGCATTTCCGACATGGGCAAAACCGCGGGTGGTGGCCTCGTTCGCCTGCCCGTCCGCTTCACGGCGGGTCCTGCGGCCGGTAGCACCGGGCAGGCCTGGGTCAGCCAGCGCCCGGGGCACGCGCGCACGGTCCTCGTCGCGCCCGATGTCGAGAACGAGAGCGGCGGTCCCGAGCGCACGCTCCATCAGCTCTTCATCGCCGTCGCGGGCCTCGTGCTGCTCGTCGGCGTCGCGGTGGCCTACGTGATCGCGAACAAGGTCGCGCGGCCGATCGAGGTCCTCGCGGACGACGTGCGGACCATCGCGCGGGGCAACCTGCGGCACCGCACGCGCGCGCAGGGCGGCGCGGAGATCGCGTCCCTCGCGTCGGCGATCGACCGCATGGGCGCGTCCCTCGCTGAAGCCCAAGAGGCCGAGATCGAGCTCGGCGTGCGCGAGCGCGAGCGCGCAGTCGCCCTCGAGGTGCAAGAGGCGCTCTTGCCGCAACGCACACCCGTCGTGCCGGGATTCACCCTCGCGGCGCGGCAGACGAGCTCGACCGAGCCCGGCGGCGACTTCCACGACTACATCGAGGCCCAAGACGGGCGCCTCATCGCGCTGGTCGCCGACGTGTCGGGTTCGGGTGTGCCGGCCGCGCTCATCGGCAGCACGGCGCGCGCGTACTTGCGGGTCGTGTTGAGCCAGGGCGGCGACCTCACAGCGGCCCTCGTCCGAGCGAACCGCGAGATCGCGCGCGATGTACGCCGCGGGATGGCCGTCACGGCCCTCGTCGTCGCCCTCGACCCGCGCACGGGCGAGCTCGAGGTGGCGTCGGCGGGGCACAAGCTGCCGTTGCTCGTCGCCAGCGGCGGCAGGCTCAGCAAGGTCCATCCCGAGGGCATCGCGCTCGGTTTCGACAAGGGACCGGTTTTCGAGCGCGGGCTCGCCGTGAAGCGGCTCACCCTCGCGCCCGGCGACCGCGCGGTCCTCGCGGGCACTGGCGCGGTGCAGGTCGTGAGCCCGGACGGCGAAGAAGTGGGGGAAGAGCGTTATTTCCGCCAAGTCGCCCGCAACTCGCGTGACTCCGCGCAGGTCGCGTTGGAGGGCATCATGGCCGCGCTCGAGATGTACGCCGACGGCGAGGCCTTTCCCCAGGACGTCTCGCTGATCGTCCTCGCGCGCAACGCGTGAGCCAACGAACACTGTCCTCACGGGCAACCCGTGAGCCATCAAACACGGTTCTCACCCGCAACCCGTGAAGACCTGAGGCGGCGCGCGCGCCGCGTGGTTAGGTTGATTCGGCGGACTTCGACATGGCAGCGCGACCCAACAGCAAGAACCTCGGCGCGACGGAGCCGGGTCTGTTCGGTCCGGAGACGTTTGGCGCCCCTCCGGCCGCGTCATCGAAACCTGCGACCGCCGAGCCCGCCGCAGCGAAACAAGGTGCAGCGAAACAAGGTGCAGCGAAACAGGCCTCGGCGCCCCAGAGGCCGCCCCGCGCCGTCCCCGAAGCCGCGCTCTTCGCCGAGGTCGCGGTCAACCGACCGATGCGGCGCGAGTACACGTACGCCGTCGAGGCGCGCTTCGCCGCGCAGATCGCGCCCGGTGTACGTGTCGCCATCCCGTTCGCGGGCAAGCGCGAGGTCGCGGTCGTCGTGCGCACGAGCACGTCCTCCGACGTCCCCGCCCTGAAACTCAAAGCCGTCCTCGACGTCCTCGACGTTGAGCCGATCGTCGACGAGTCGCTGCTCGGATTGACACGCTGGATCGCCCACGAATACGCCTGCGCATGGGGCGAGTCGCTCGCGGCTGCGCTGCCCGCCGCGCTCAAACGCGAAGGCACGCGACGCACGGTGGCCTTCGTCGAGGTCGTGCCGGGCACCGGGGCCGAGGCCCTCGCCGAGGTCGAGTCGCGCGCGGAACAGCACCGCCTCTTGCGGACCTTGCTCGAGGCGAGCGGGCCGCTGCCGCGGGTGGATCTCTTGAAGCGGCTCAATCTTTCCGGCTCGCCGCTCCAGACGCTGGTCAAACGCGGCTTCGCGCGCGTGCTCCATCTGCGCGCCGAGACCGACGCGCTCTTGTCCGGCAGCGCGACCGAGCGCACGCGCCCGGAGCATCTGACGGACGACCAGGCGCGTGTGCTCGCGCGCCTCGGCGAGCACCTCGACGCGCGCCGGTTCGCGCCGACTCTTCTCTTCGGCGTGACGGGTTCGGGCAAGACCGAGGTGTACCTGCGGATCATCGAGGACGCCCTCGCGCGTGGCCGCGGCGCCATCGTGCTCGTGCCGGAGATCTCGCTGACGCCGCAGACGGTGGGTTGGTTCCGCTCGCGTTTTGGCTCGGTCGCGGTGCTGCACAGCCAGATGACCGACTCGCAGCGCCACGACATGTGGTTGCGAGTCAAACATGGCGAGGCACGCGTCGTCGTCGGCGCGCGCTCGGCGATCTTCGCGCCGGTCGCAGACCTCGGCGTAGTCGTCGTCGACGAAGAACACGAGCCCTCGTTCAAACAAGGCAGCACGCCGCGGTACCACGCCCGCGAGGTCGCGCTCGAGCGGGCGCGCGCAGCCGGCGCGGTGTGCATCCTCGGCTCGGCGACGCCGGCCCTCGAGAGCTGGGCCGCCGCCGAGCGCGGCGAGCTCGAGCTGCTGCGTCTCAGCGGGCGCCCCGGCGGCAGCCAGATGCCGAAGGTCGAGGTCGTCGACACGCGCCAAGAGCGCGGCGAGGGCGGGCGGCCGCACCTCGTCTCGCGGCGCTTGAGCGCGCTCTTGCTCGACGCGGTGCAGAGCGGCGAACAAGCGATCCTGTTCATCAATCGCCGCGGCTTCGCGCCGACACTCTGGTGCGGCCAATGCAGCGAGGTGGTCAAGTGCGAGGACTGCGACGTCGCGCTGACGTGGCACAAACGCTTGAAGCGCATGGTCTGCCACTCCTGTTGCAAGGAGTCGAATCCGCCCAAAACGTGTCCCGCATGCACGGCGCCCGCGCTGCGTTTCCTCGGCGCCGGCAGCCAACGTGTCGAGGAGGTGCTCGCCGCGGTCGTGCCGCAGGCGCGCATCGGGCGCATGGACTCGGACACGATGCTGCGGCGCGAGGACTACGAGACGATGCTCGGGGCCTTCGGTAAGGGCGAGCTCGATGTGCTCGTCGGCACGCAGATGATCGCCAAGGGCCTCGACTTCCCGCGTGTGACGGTCGTGGGGATCATGGCCGCGGATCAGTCGTTGCACCAACCGGACTTCCGCGCGGCGGAGCGCACGTTCCAGTTGGTGTCCCAAGTCGCGGGCCGCGCGGGCCGGGGCGCCTTGGAGGGCCGCATCGTGATCCAGACGAGCCTGCCCGAGGATCCCTCGATCGTGTACGCCGCGCGCCACGCGTACGAACTCTTCGCGCGCGGCGAGCTCGAATCACGCCGCACGACGGGTTTCCCGCCCTTTGGTCGACTCATACGGGTCGTGCTCGAGGACCCGGACGAGGTCAAGGTGGCGACCGCCGCCGCGAGCCTCGCCCAACAAGTGCGCGCAGCGATCGAGCCGCTCGGCGCGCGTGTGCTCGGCCCCGCCTCCGCGCCGATCGCGATGGTCCGCGGACGGCACCGCCAACACGTGCTGGTGCGCACGGAACGCGCGGGCAAGGACGGCGCACAGCACCCCGCCTTCGAAGCCGCGCGCGAGCTCCTGGCGGACTTCGCGGGCCGCTCGGGCCAGCTGCGTGTGTCGGTCGACGTCGATCCGGTCGCGATGCTTTGAACGCCGAGAGTCTGCGGCAAGTTCAGCGCTCCGCTTGGCCCTCGGCCAGTAGCTCCTGCATCGCTTCCTCGAGCCCGACCGCTTCCACGCCGTCGCCGAGTGGAAAGCGCTCCTTGCCCGGATAGACGAGCAGCGTTCGGTCCGGTTGTAGATCCCCCCTTGACGCATGGAGACTCTTCGTGGTCTTCGGACTCAGGGTTCGTTTGAACTCGATGGCCCAGCGCTTGTTTCCCGGGAGGTCGAGAACCAGATCCATCTCGGCGCCGCCATGTGTGCGGTAGTGGCTCGGCTCGGTCCGCGGAGGGGCGACGGCCAGCAAGGACTCGATGGCGAAACCCTCCCAGCTGGCGCCTGCAATCGGGTGGCCGAGTACGTCGTCCAGCGACGCAACGAACAGATCGAGGGAGGACCAGCACGGTCTTACCATCCAGGGACTCGAGGAGCTATCAGCGCCCGCCGCGCTCGTCGCACAACCGACGAACCCGTTCGGCCGTCCAGGCCTCGCGCTGGGCATTCGCTTCCTCCATGCTGCGGAGGAACCAAAGTCCGCGGGGTAGAGGGTACTTCGCCAATTGCCGGCCGAACTCCCAGACGTGGCTGATCTTCTCGAAGAGACGCGGATCGTCCGGCGCGAGCCAGAGGGCCTCGCGAGCCGCCTCGAAGTCACGGAAGCGCTGGATCGGAGTCATCTTGTTTCGTCGAGCCCCCGGTCGGCTCGCTGGCGCAGGTGGGCCGACAGCGCGGCGGCATCGGCTTGATCGATCGGGCGCAGGGTGCCCTCCTTCATCCGGATCAACGTCGGAATCGTCGCGACACGTGCTGTCGCGCCGCCAACGTCAATGGTCTGGTACTCGAGATCGGTGAACGCGATCTTCGTTCCGATGCGCGTGATGATATCCACGACGAGCGCCGTCCCCGGTGGGGCGTAACGGAGCGTCGGGTAGCCCTCGTCGAAGTCTTTGGCCGAGAACGTCGCGAGCTCGGGGTCGTCCCAGACCGACCGCAGAGCCGACTTCAGCCGCTCGATGTTCCCGTCGTCGAGGCGCACGAAGAGGTCGATGTCCTCCGTCGCCCGCACAACACCGTGCAGGTTGACCGCCACGCCGCCGACGAGGACGTAGTCCACGCCTGTGTCCGCCAGCGCGCGGAGAATTCGGCAGAAGAGTTCGAACTCCATACCCGCAACATAGCCCAACGCGACGCCTTCCTGCGACGGATAGGAACTCGAAGCTTCCAATTTGGGGCGTTGAGTTTCGATTGAGTACCCACTCGACAGCTCCCTGCCGTAGGCCTGGGCGCGTCGGTCTGAGTCGCATCCCCGACGGCCGAGCGCATTTCCTGGAACAGAGGCTGCTCTACATCGAATTGAAGTCCGACCAAGCTGATCGCGCTTCAGCGTGGATCGGATACGGACAGCGCTCCAAGTCGGTCAGGACGGTCTACTTCAACGGCCGTGCGCTCCTCCGAACCAAGGGCGGCCCCTCTTCTGGCAATCACATCACCTGTCCCACCGTTCGGGCAAGACATCCCACGAAAGCGGACGCCCACAACCAGAATTATCAGCCTGCACTTCCCATCCGCTGGCCGTCGCGTACCCTCGGGCGGCCTGGTCAGGACGGTCTACGTCGATCTCACGCGCGAGTTCAACCGCGGTCGCCTGCGCGCCATCATCTGCAGCGGACCAGCCGTCGTACTGCATCGACTCGCGATCATGAGCAAGGACGGGGACTGGATCCTGCGTGAGGATGCAGAGGCCCTCGACCACGTCCTCCAGACCTTGGAGAGCCATGGCGCGCGGTATCGCTTCGGAGCACCGCTCGATCTCGCATAGTTGCGCGGCGGCTGGAGCGCGCACTTCGATTTCAACCGCGGCAGTTTGCGCGTGCGCACCGATTTTTTGACCCGTCCGCCGTGACTCTCGGCAGAACAACTCTCGGCTCTATGGGCGCAGCCGCCCAAGTCCGACCCTCCGTTCATCGACGCATTGAGTTGGCCAGGATCATGCCGCAGACCGTCGATCAACTTCGCTTCTCTCGCAGCGCGCGCGACCTCGAGGGACTTCCACTGCGCGAGGCCCACGCGTGTCTCGTGCGCGCCGCGGAGAGTGTCCCCCCCGCGACGAATTCGCTAAGAACGGACCAAGAGACCAATTCCTGAGCGAAGAAGGCCTCGACCTCGCGAACCTCTCCAAAAGGGAACTCTTCGCTTGGTGGGACCTTTGGTTGCTCCAGGCCCAAGCGAGCAATGAACTCGATGCGCATACGTATTCGCATGGCGTGTTCGTCGTGGAGCCTGGCCACGGTTCGGAGATTGCAGATCGATTCTGAGGCGCCCCTCACAGCACGAACCACGTCGCGAGGCCCAGCAGCAGGCTAAGGCTCGTTACGTCCGACGCGGTCGTCAGGAAGATGTTCGAGGCCATCGCGGGGTCCGCGCCGATGCGGCGCAGCGCCAACGGCACGAGCGCGCCGGCCGCGCCGCTCACGAAGCACGCGCCGGTCATCGCGACGAGGACGACGGCGGCCAGCGGCAACGCGTTCCGATCGCCGTGGCGGCGGGCCAAGAGATACATCCCGAGCGCCGCAGAGAGGCCGACCAGGACGCCGTTCAGGAGCCCGAGCGTGGCCTCCTTGCGTACGGCGCGCCAGCTCGCTCCGCGCTGGAGTTGGCCGAGCAACATCGCGCGCACGGTGACCGCGAGCGCTTGGCCGCCCGAGCTCGCGGCCTGGCCGGCGAGGACCGGGAGGAACGCCGCGAGGATCACGACCTGGCCGATCGTGTCGCGGAAGTAGCTCACGACCGCGCCCGCGAGGAGCGCGGTCAAGAGGTTCAACTGCAACCACGGGTGGCGGCGGCGAAAGCTCTGCACGATCGGCGTCGCGCTGTGCTCGTGTTGTTCGACACCGACGAGGCGGCCGGCCTGGGACGTGATCTCGTAGGCCTGGCTCTCGAATAGCCGCGCGCCGCGCACGAGGCCGATGACGCGCCGCTCGGCGTCACACACCGGGTACACCGGGAAGTGCAGCGCTGCGACCTGGCGCATGGCCTCCACGACCTTCGTCTCGGGCTCGAGGTACTCCGGCGACGGGACCATGATGCTCGTGACCGCCGCGCGCTCGTCGGCGAAGAGGAGGTCGCGCATCACGAGCACTCCCGTCAATCGCTGCTCCTCGTCGACGAGGTAGGCGTACGTCACGAACTCGGTCAGCACGATCGGCCGTAGGGCGGCCTTGACTTCGGCGACGGTGAGGCTCTGCGGCAGGATCGCGAGCGGCGGGTCCATCAGTCGTCCGACGGTCCCCGCGCCGAATGTGTGGCGCTGCGTCCGCTGCGCGGCGACCAGCGGCGGGATGCGCTCGCCCAGCAACGCCGCTGTCTCGACCGACGCGGACGCGAGCACCTCGTCGAGCAGAACGGGGCTCATGACACGCAGGACCTGCCCCGCGGTTCTCGGCTCCATCGCGGCGAGGGCTTTGCCCGCAGCTGCGGCGTCCAGGTTCGACAAATCGCGGACGTGCGTCAGGAGCGCGGTCTGTCCGGCGGGGTGGAAGGGTGGATGGTGCGAGGTCATGGAAGCGGATTCGACACGGTGTCCTGCGTGACGGTGCCCTTCGTGAGCCTCGTCTCTGGCACGCGCATGGAATCGACCGAGAGTACGCGGCACGAGTTCGTCTTGAACACGAGGAACACGAGTCGCCCGGCGGCCAGCTCGAGGTCGGCGACCGAGCGTTGCGTCAGGCTCGCGCACAGCTCGGCGCCGCGGCCTTCTTCGAGCCGCGTGTCCACGCGCGCCGCGCCGTTGGGCAACAGCGTGATGCCCTCGACGACGCCGCCGATCACGTTGCGCGCGGAGATGCGCGTCGGCGCGTCGAGCGCGATCAGGATCTCGTCGGCGCCGAGCGCGATGACGGCGCGTTCGCCGCGCGCGAGCCCCGCTGCCGGGACGTACACCGCGCCGCCTGCGTCGAGCGCGATCGTCGCGAGCCCGCCCTCGACCTCGGCGGTCACGCCGCGTAACACGTTGTCGTAGGCGCTCGCGAGGCCCCGCGCGGCGCGCAGCACCTCGGCGGGTGGGCCTTGCGCCTCGACTCGGCCGGCTGCGAGGATCACCACTTCGTCGCACAAGGCCTGCACCTCGGTCGCGTCGTGCGAGACGAATAACGTCGGCAGCTCGAACTCATCGCGCACCCGAATCAGGTACGGCAAGATCCGCCGGCGCAGCGGCAGGTCGAGCGCGCCGAGCGGCTCGTCCAACAAGAGCGCAGCCGGTCGCGAGACGAGGGCGCGCGCGAGCGCGACACGTTGGCGCTCGCCGCCCGACAGCTCCGTCACGGGCCGCGCGAGCAAACCCTCGAGCTCGAGGACGCTCACTGCGCGGCGCCGCTGGGTCTCGAAGTCGCCGTGGGCGCGGGCGCGCCGTCGCCCGACCTCTAGGTGTTGCTCGACGGTCCAATGGGGCCAGAGCAGCGCGTCCTGGGGCACATAACCGAGGCCACGCGCCTCGAGCGGCAACATCACGCGCGTCGAGTCATCGAAGAGGACCCGACCCGCGATCGCCAGCCGGCCACTGGCGAGCGGTCGCCAGCCGGCGATGCTGTCCAGAAGCGTCGACTTGCCCGAACCGGATGGGCCGAAGACCCCGAGTGAGCGCGCGCCGCTCGCGATATCGAGCTGCAATACGAAGGACGGCGTCGCGACGCGCGCGCGCAGCTCGAAGACCGTGGATGTCATCGGTGCGCCCTTCGAGGATCGCGCCGTAGAGGCCGCGCGAGCCGCTCGATCGACCACATCGCGACGAACGCGAGCGCTACGGTGATCGCCACGAGCTGCAACGCCGCGGATGTGTGGCCGAGCTGGATCTCGCTGAAGATCGCGAGGGCGAGCGTCTGCGTGCGACCCGGGATGTTGCCGGCGACGATGACGGTCGCGCCGAACTCGCCGAGCGCGCGCGCGAACCCGAGCGCGATCGCCGCCGCGAGGCCGCGACGCGCGAGCGGCAGCGTGATGGAGACGAACGTGCGTGCGCGCGAGAGGCCCATCGAGCGCGCCATCAGCTCGAGGCGCGGCTCGACACCCTCGAACGCCGCCCGCGCAGCGCGCGCGACGAGCGGGATCGCGACGACGGTCGAGGCGAGGACCGCCGCGCGCCACGTGAAAAGCACGTCGAGATCGAAGCCGAGCGTGTCGGCGCCGAGCGGGCCGTGGCGCGAGAAGAGCGTCAGAAGGACGTAGCCGATCGCGGTCGGAGGGAGCACCAGCGGCATCGCGACGAGGGTCTCGATCACGCTCTTGCCGCGAAAGTCGCGGCGCGCGAGGAGGTAACCGAGCGCGATCCCGAGCGGCGCCGCGAAGAGGCCCGCGACGCCCGCCACGCGCAGGGTGATCGCGAGCACGACCCACGTCCCCGCGTCCGCGGGTGCCGACACGGCGAGCGCCATCACTCTGCTCGCGCTTTCTCTTCGCCGACTTGGCCCGGGAGCCCGACACGGCCCGGAAGCACCGTGAAGCCGTGTGCCTCGAACGTGGCTCGGGCCTCGTCCGTGCTGAGGAACGACAGGAAGTTGAGCGCTTCGCGCGAGGGCGCCTTGACGCCGCGGCGCAGCGCCGCTGCCGGATAGACGATCGCCGGTCCCTCTTCCGCGGGCACCTCGCAAAGCACGAGGACACGCCGCGAGCTCGCCGCGTCGGTGCGGTACACGACGCCGACGTCGGCGCCACCGGCTTCGACGGCGGCGAGGGCCGCGCGCACGTCGATGGCGGGCAGCACACGCGCTTCGAGTTGCTGCCAGACCCCTGCGCGCTGCAGCCATTCGCGTGCGTAGCGCCCTGCAGGGACCGTCTCGACGTCGGCGAGCGAGATCCGCCGCACCTCGGGGCGCGCGAGGGCGGCCGGGTAGGCGGAGGGCTCCTGCAGATCGCTCCAGCCCACGCGTCCGATGACGACCAGCCGGTTGGAGAGCAATCCGACGCGTGTACCCTCGGCGACGAGCCCAGCGGCCTCGACCAGGTCGAGCTCGGGCTCGCCGGCCGACAGGAACACGTCCGCGCGCGCGGCCGCCACGATCTGCCTCGCGAGGTCGCCCGAAGAGCCGAAGTTGAAGATCAGGTCGACGGCGTTCGTGGCCTCGAATTGCGCTTCGAGCGCGCGCAGCATGTCGCGCGTGCTCGTCGCGGCGTAGACCATCACCTCGGGGTGATCCCCGCGCGCCGCGGTCTTTGGCGTCGCGTTGTCACGGCTGCATGCAACGAGCGAGAGCGCTGTCGCGCACAACACTGCCGACGCGCGAAGTCGCAGAAGGCGGCGCACTACGGCGAGGATAGCCGGGCCATCTGCGGCGGTCGAGCGACCTTGCCGGCAGTTGCGTGGGCAGGGGGCGGCCTTTCTGCATCGCGAGGGGAGGCGCCTCCCCAAGGCATCGTGCGCCCGCCAAAGGGCGGCCGGCGGCTCGACCCTGCCCGGTTTCCGTGGACACCGAAGTCCAGGTGGACCCGAGCCGGGCTGGCCGCGGGCGGCGTCGAAACCCGGCGGCGACGAGATTGCGAGATTCTCGTCCGGTTCGGCAGGCCTTTGCGCCAGTTCCAGGACCGGGGACACACGTTCGTTGTCCCCCCGAACCTCAACTGGAACCGTCCCATGTCGCCCCGAGTCCTGAATCTCTTCCCGGTCCTCGCGAGCTCGTTGCTCGGCCTCTTCGCTGCCTCCAGCGCCCTCGCCCAGGCCCCACCGAAAGAGTGGAAGGGCGGGATCTTCCGTCCCTTGGAACCTTCGGGGACCTGGCTCGTTCAGGGAGCGCCGGGCAACAACCTGCTCATCACGCCGACGAATCCGGCGCTGCGTGATGGGGTCGATATCCTGTTGCCGCCGGGTACCGGCGTTCCGCAATCTGTTGAGCTGACGCTCGCGCCGTACGACCCGATCGTCGCCGCGAACGTGCCGATCGGCGCGGAGTTCCGCGTCGAGGCCTTCACCGCCGCCGCCGCCGGGACGCCAGGCCACGCGGTCGGCTCCCTCAGCATCGTCAAGCAACCGAGTGGCCTCTTGCAGTACGAGTACGACCTGTCCGGCACCGGCGCGACGACCTACACGGTCGAGCTATGGAGTGGACCGACGATGGTCGGGACCTACAGCGGCGTCCCCGGTGGGGGCGGCGGTGGACCGTTCTTCACGCCGAACTGCACCTGCCCGTCCTGCCCCGCGAGCGCCCACTGCTGCGAGCTCGGCGCCGTCTACTACTCCAACGGCGTTTGGTACAACGCCTGGAACTGCACGCACCGTATCGACTTCGGTGGCAATTCGCACAACAGCGTCGAGCGGGTCGTGGTGATCCCCGAGATTCCGCCGATCACCCTTGGTGACCTCGAACGCATCGAGCTGAGAGGGCTCGCTCGGCCGCAATTCGAGCTCACGGACCTCGTCCTGGGCGGCTTCGCGCCGATCGGAACGAACTACTGCGCCGCGAACCCGAACTCGACCGGCGCGACCGGCTACATCGCGGCCCTCGGCTCACCGATCGCCGCGAACAACGACCTCGAGCTGTACGCGTTCGATCTGCCCGCCAACGTGTTCGGCTTCTACGTCGTGGCGGCGGGGCAGGTCTTCGTGCCGAATCCGGGTGGTACGCAGGGCAACCTGTGTGTCGGCCCGAGCATCGGCCGGATGGTGACTCAGATCGGCAACACGGGGCCTGGTGGCTTCTATGCGATCCCGGTCGATCTGCTGAACCTCGCGCAGCCCTCCACCACCGTCGCCGTGCAGGCCGGCGAGACCTGGAACTTCCAGTTCTGGCACCGCGATTCGAACCCGGGGGTGACCGCGAACTTCACTTCGGGGTACTCGATTCTCTTTCAGTGATCGATACGGAGTCGCACCACTTCTACCCGTTTTGATCGATACGGAGTCGCACCACTTCTACCCGTTTTGATGCGCGGCCTGGCCGCGCATCAAAACGGGTAGAAGTGGTGCGACTCCGTATCGATCAAAACGGGTAGAAGTGGTGCGACTCCGTATCGATCAGGCTCGCTCCGCAGCGGCGGCAATGGCGCGCGTCGGCCTCGTGGCCCTCGAGGCCGCAACGTGCGCAGCATTGTCCCCTGATCGGGCGGGGCGCCCGCGCGAGCTCCGCGGTCACGATCCCGGTCGGGACCGCGATGATGCCATACCCCATCACCATGATCACCGAGGCCATGAAGTGCCCGGTCGTCGTCGTCGGGACGACGTCGCCGTAACCGACGGTCGTGAGTGTGACGATGGCCCAGTAGATGCCGACGGGAATGCTCGTGAAGTGCGAGGTCGGTCCCTCGATCAGGTACATCGCGGCGCCACACATGGTCACCGTGCAGAGGATCGTGATCAGGAACACGATGATCTTCGGGAGGCTCGCCTTGAGCGCGAGCGCGAGCGCATCGCTCTCGCTCACGAAGTGCGCGAGCTTGAGGACGCGGAAGATCCGCAGGATTCGTAGCGCGCGCACGACGACGAACGTCTGCGCGCCCGGCACGAAGAGCGCGAGCCAGATCGGGAGGACCGAGACGAGGTCGACGACTCCGAAGAAGCTCCGGGCGTAGAGCCCCGGGCGAGGGTGGGAATAGAGCCGGGCCAGGTACTCCAAGGTGAAGATCGCCGTCAGCGAGTATTCGATCACCCTCAAGGTCGGTCCGTGCAGACTGCGGATGCTCTCGACGCTCTCCAGCGACACCGTGATCAGGCTCGCGAGGATGAGGGCGATCAGGACGATGTCGAAGAGGCGGCCGTGCCCCGTGTCGTGTTCGAAGATCGTCTCGAAGAGCCAGCGACGTGCGGCGCTGCGGCGTGGAGGCGCGGACATGGGGGCATCATGCCTGGCTCCAGGGGGCGAGGCACGCACGCCGTCCCGGTCGGGGCACCGATCCGCCCAGACGGCGTGGCCGGGGTGTACTCTCCGCGCCATGGATATGGCCACCCTCACGTCACGAGTCCTGCGGTCCTTCCTCGTGTTCGCGCTGGTCGCATGTAGCTGCGGACCCGCCCCTGAATCGCGTTGGCCGGCGCCGGCGGGGTCCTGGGACTTCGACGGCGGACGGTCCTACGCGGCCAACGAGGCCAAGATGCTGGCCGGCATGGTCGAGGCGACCTCAGAGGAGCGCCTCAAGGTCTCCGCGGCGATCGCGCAGACGTTCGCGGTCCTGCGAATCGAGCTCGTTCTCCGACCCGACGGGACGTTCACCGCGACCACGGATGCCGAAGGAGGCGTCAAGCCAGCCGAGTCGATCCGCGGCACCTGGGTCGCGGACGGCGCCGAGGTCACCCTCGAAAGCGCGACCGGGAAGGGTCTCGAACAGGTGCACCACGGCACCTGGACTCCTGAGCAGCTCACCCTCGACTGGACCACCGAGGGTGACTCCCGGCGAATGATCTTCGCCCGCAAGTGATACGGAGTCGCACCACTTCTACCCGCTTTCATCCGCTGCCAGGCCGACGCGTCGGCCTGGCAGCGGATGAAAACGGGTAGAAGTGGTGCGACTCCGTATCAGGCTCAGTCACACCACGTGATCGTGACCGCGTCCGAGTAGTTGAACCCCTGCATGCCGTTCTGCGTGTCGCGGAACCAGCACTGGAAGTTCCACGTCGAGCCCGGGAGGATCGCCGCCGGCGGGCCGATCGGCATCGTCAGGTCGAGCGGGAAGCTCGCGAATCCGAAGAAGTCCGACTGCTGGATCGAGAGGCGCAGCAGCGTCCCGCCGAGGCAGAGCGTGCCGTACCCCGACGCAACCGAGTCCTGCATGTCGCCTTGGACCAGCAAGCCGAAGTTGAGCGCCGACATGCCCGTCACATCGAACCGGATGTCGTTGGCGGCCACCGAGGTCGAGCCGATCGCGTCGAGGCGAGCGCCGATCGAGGTCCACGAGTTCGCCGCGCCGGTGCAGTAGACCGTCGGGCTGAGGCATGGCACGCCGCCGGTGCCGCTGGTGCCACGCACGACGAGCGCGAAGTCAGCGTCCAGGCCCGGCGTCTCGACGTGGCTGTCCTGGTTGATGTCGTCCGCGAAGACCTCGACGGTCCAGATACCCGCCTCCGGGTTCGGGACGATGACCATCTCGATCGGATCCTTGGTGTTGGAGACACCACCCGCCGTCGAGACATTGCCCGCGGTCAGCCCGTTGTTGCCCCAGTAGAACGTCTGACCGCCCGGCGCAGTCACGCGCAGGGACAGGTCATTGATCCGGTGCAAGCTGCTCGAGGTCGTGCCCGCGGGATCGAGGTACACGAGCGTCACGACGAGCTCTGGCGTGTTGGCGTCGACGGTGATCGGGTACGCGACGGAGTCCGTCTCGGCGAGCACCTCCGTCTCGTTGATGAAGAAGTACTTGTCGCGGTTCTCGTACAGCGTCTGCACGTTGGCGCGGCCCCAGCCCTGGTGCACACGCGTCAGGTCCGCGTTCGTGCCGCTGAATGCGTAACGCGACGCCGTGTTCATCATGAACGCGCGCGCCAAGGTCGCTTTCGGGCGGCTGTCGAACACCGTCGCGCCCGTCGAGTTGCCGAAGACCCCGTTGTGCCACATCTCGAAGAAGAGGCCGAAGTGGCCCGCCGTCATCGGCGTCGCCGCGCTCGTGCCGCCGAACTCCGTCGAGCCGCCGCTGGACGAGGGCGCCGTGATCGAGTCGTACCAGTACGCCATGTCGGGCTTGATCCGGCCGTCCTCGGCCGGGCCGATGCTGCCGGCGTTCGCCCACTGGTCGTCAGCCAAGGTCTGCGTGTTCTGGTGACGGATGCCGCCGACCGCGAGGATGTTCTTGGCCCAGGCCTGGGGACGCGAGTCCTGGTTGCCAGCGTTGCTCTGGCTCTGCAAGATCACGATGTCGTTCAGGAACAGGATGTCGTCCATCTCCATGGTGATCGACGAGTACACCCGATTGCGGGGACTGCCCGTCGAGTTCGACTGGAAGACGCAGTTGTAGGGCGCCTGCAGCAGCTCCGACGTCAGCTGGTAACGGTTGCCGAGCCCACCGCCGGCGAAGATCGGCTGCCCGTCGGGCAACATTCCGCGGCGCGCCGCGAGGCCTGCGCCGGTGCCGAACACGATGCCGACACACGGCGTCCCGTGGGAGGCCGAACCAGTACCCGCGCGGTGGATGATCACCGGGTGGGTCTGGAGGTCGGGGTGGGTCGTCAGGATGTTGCCGTCGAGGATCTCGCCGCGCACGCCGGTGCCGTCGAAGCCGGCGACCATCTCGACCTGGTTCGCGCCGCCATCGATGCGCACCTTGTCCATGTCCTCCTCGAGCTCGCCGTGACGATCGAGCCACAGGACCTCGTCCCAGCCAGCGATCGTGCGCATGTCCTTCGCGCTGAGCATGGCGTCGAAGCGGAAGCCTTCGTCGATGCTCCACACGACCTCGGCGCCGAGCGCCTCGACACGCGCCGCGACGCGACCCTTCATGTCAGGACCGCGCTCGAGGACCTGGATGTGAACTCGCTGGCGCTCGGGACCGGTGCCGCTGACGAGCTCGTCGAGCACCTCCTGCTCCAGGCGATAGAACGCTTGGTACGGCCCGACCCAACGCACGAACGGCAGTTGCGCGAGCTCGGCCGCGGTGCCGCCGTCCATCTCGACGAGGTTCGCCTGTGCCGGCATGTGGTGGCGCACGATGGCGCCGCGCGCTGCGAGGGCCTCGCGGTAGGCCTCGATCGATTGGGTCTCGTACTGGACGATGTAGAGCTTGCCGGACTGCGCCAAGCCTTCGGGCGCGACCGGGAGCTTGTCGCGCAGCGGATCGAAGTTCCCGCGCTTCAGGTGCAGCGTCGGCTCGACGTCGCGCACGCGACCGAAGGGCTTGTCGGGGCTGATACGCAGCCGGTAATGCTCGACCTCCTGTTTGCCGTCGGTCTCGCTCCAGCGGACGACCAAGGCCGCCGAGCCGGGGACCTCGATTTGCCGCACGTCGCGCACGGACAACTCGGTGCGGTGCACCAAGGTCCCGTTGCCGAGTCGGATCTCGTTGGCCGCGAGCCCCTCGACGAGGTGCGGCTGGTCAGTGGAGGGGGAGCCCCCGAACGAATTCTGGGGAGAGGCCGCGAGGCCGAGGGACGACGTCAGGAGCGCCGCGCTGAGAAAGGGTCGAAGCATCGGAGATCGTACTGCTGGGTTGGTTGTGGCGGCGGAGTCCGCCTGTCTGCCCCTCAACCGTACTCCCCTGCCGCGCTTTGCGAAGGGTTCTCAGCACCGAAACGTCACACCCCTCTCATCGGAAACCCATCCCGGGACCGCGCCGAGGCTCAGAGGCGCCTACACGTGCGCCCGCGCGCCGCTCACCAGCTCACGGAACCGCTCGAAGAGGTGCGCTGAGTCCTGCGGCCCCGGGCATGCCTCCGGGTGGTACTGCACGCTGAACACCGGCGAGCGCCGGTGCCGCATCCCGGCGATGGTGCGATCGTTGAGGTTCCAGTGGGTGACCTCCATATCCGCTGGCACGGTCGCCGGGTCGACCACGAAGCTGTGGTTCTGACTCGTGATCTCGACGCGGCCGGTCGTGACGTCTTGCACGGGGTGGTTCGCGCCGTGGTGGCCGAAGGGCATCTTGATCGTCTCTGCGCCCATGGCGAGGGACAGGATCTGGTGTCCGAGGCAGATGCCGAAGATCGGCACCTGACCGATCAATTCGCGCGCGGCGTCGATCGCGTACGTGCACGCCGCAGGATCGCCGGGCCCGTTCGACAGGAAGACACCGTCCGGCGCGAGGGCGAGCACGTCCGCCGCGCTCGTCTGAGCCGGCACGACGGTGACGTCGAAGCCGGTGTGCACGAGGCTGCGCAAGATGTTGCGCTTGGCGCCAAAGTCGAACGCGACACACCGCAAACGCGGCCCGCGCCACTCAGGATAGAGCTCCGGGTAACTCGCCGCGAAGCGCTCGTTCCAATCGTACGGCGCGCTGCAGGTCACGACCGACGCGAGGTCGCGCCCGTCGGTCGAAGGTGTCGCGCGCGCTTTGGCGACCAGCGACGAGGGGTCGCCGTCGATCGTCGAGGCGACGAAGCGGAGCGACCCGGCCTCGCGCAGCCGCTTCGTGATGCGGCGTGTGTCGACTCCTTGCAGAGCGACGACCCCTTGTCGGGTGAGCCAGTCCTCGAGCGACTCCGTTGCGCGGTGGCTCGAATGAATACTCGAGAGCTCCTTGACCACGAACGCCTCCGCCCAGCAACGCGCGGATTCATCGTCCTCGTTCGCGATCCCGTAGTTGCCGATGAGCGGGTAGGTCATCAGCACACCCTGGCCGCAGTACGAAGGGTCCGTCAGGATCTCCTGGTAGCCGGTCATCGCGGTGTTGAACACGAGGTCGCCGCCGCGTTCGCCTTGCGCGCCGATCGAGCGCCCTTCGACGACGAGGCCGTCCTCGAGCGCGAGCCATGCGGGTTGTTGATCTGTCATTCGAGGTCTCCGTTCGGTGTCCGAGCAGCGCGCCCATGGAGGAGGCGCACGATGCGCGCGGCGGCCACGCCTGCGCCAAAGCCGTTGTCGATGTTCACGACCGTCACGCCGGCCGCGCAGGAGTTGAGCATCGCCAGCAGCGCCGCGACGCCGCCGAGGCTCGCGCCATACCCGACCGAGGTCGGCACCGCGATCAGCGGGCGGTCGACGAGGCCGCCGACGACGCTCGGCAGCGCGCCCTCCATCCCGGCGACGACGATCAGGACGTCGGCGGCACGCAGCCGTCCGAGTTCTGCGAGCAGCCGGTGCAGACCCGCGACGCCCACGTCGCCGAGGTGAGTGGTCGCGGCGCCGTGGAAACGCGCCGCGAGCACGGCCTCCTCGGCGCAGGACCGATCACTCGTGCCGGCGCTCACGACGAGCACCTGGCCTCTGAGTGGGCCTTCTTCCCCGACAGTTACGCAGCGCGCGCGGGCGTGGTGAACGGCGTCGGGGAGGGCGCGGAGGACGTCAAGCGCGACGTCGTCCGCGACTCGTGTGGCGAGCGCGCGGCCGTGTTGCGCTGCGATGGCGCGCAGGTTGTCGATCAGCTCGTTGGTGGCCTTGCCCGCGCCTAAGACCACTTCGGGTGTACCGAGCCGCGCTTCGCGCGCGAGGTCCAGGCGGGAATGGCCGAGGTCGAGCGCCGGCCAGCCGGCTAGGCGCTCCTCCGCGTCCTCCGACGTCGTGCGTCCGTCCCGCACGGCGCCGAGCAATGCACGCAGCTCGTCCCCGTTCAAAGCGGGAAGATGGTATCCGGAAGCGCGGGGGAAGTGGTGGCGCGGAAGGGGTTGGGAATCGGGGCTGCGGCGCGGTTGAAACGCGGGGCTGCCGAACAGAGGGAGCGCGGGGCTGCCGAACAGAGGGAGCGCGGGGCTGCCGAACAGAGGGAGCGCGGGGCTGCCGAACAGAGGGAGCGCGGGGCTGCCGAACAGATGGAGCGCGGGGCTGCCGAACAGATGGAGCGCGGGGCTGCCGAACAGA
>Ga0163144_10000228_pt1 | contig 132434 bp, 136 predicted proteins | sample OliLak19BULKMAT1_FD_123175 | JGI IMG/M metagenome (GOLD analysis project Ga0163144, IMG submission 123175) | Freshwater microbial mat bacterial communities from Lake Vanda, McMurdo Dry Valleys, Antarctica - Oligotrophic Lake LV.19.BULKMAT1 | ecosystem: Environmental > Aquatic > Freshwater >...
CCAAAAACATATATGATCAAACCAAAATATTTTCTATACGCGCGAAAATCTACCGAAGATGATGACAAACAAATCATGTCTATTGAGGCACAGCTTTTTGAATTGCGAGAATATGCGCGTAAAGAAAATCTGCAAATTCTTGAGGAATTTACAGAGTCGAAAAGTGCAAAGAAACCTGGTCGTGAAAAATTTGGCGAAATGATGTCCCGCATTGAATCAATGAGTGGAGTAGGTATACTCGCATGGCATCCCGATAGACTTGCTCGTAATAGTATTGACGGCGGGCGCATCATTTACGCTGTAGACACGACCAAGATAGTTTCTTTACGATTTCCGACATTTTGGTTTGAACCAACCCCGCAAGGGCTCTTTATGCTTCAAGTGGCGTTCGGACAAAGTAAATATTATTCTGATAATCTGAAACAAAATGTTGAGCGTGGAATCCGCCAAAAACTGCGCCGTGGTGAATGGCTAACAAAAGCGCCTTTTGGTTATGTGAACAATCCGAAAACGAGAAATATTGAACCTGACATTGTAAAATCTAAAATTATTGTTCGCGCTTTTGAAGAATACAAAAATGGAAACCACGGCTTTGAATCCATAGCCCAGTTTTTGGCTCTGCATGGTGTGACACAAAAGTCCGGAACGCCACTTGGCAAAGCTTCCGTTTCTCGTATTCTATCCAACAAAGCATATCTCGGTCTTACCAAACATTACAACGAGTATTTTCCCGGAAGCTTTGCGCCAATTCTTTCTCTCGATTTATTCGAAGCCGTACAAAAAAGATTGCAAGAACGAAGTCATCCTCGCAAATCAAAGAAAAGCCACAATTTTCCTTTCACTGGATTATTTCACTGTGGCGAATGCGAAAGTATGATCACCGCCCAATGGGCAACAGGAAAAATGGGCGGTAAATATCGCTACTATCGCTGTACGAAAAAGAAAGGAAATTGTGGACAAGGATATTTGCGAGAAGATGTACTCGTCTTGCAATTAAAAGAACGGCTCGAACAAATCGCCCTTCCCGACGAGTGGACAGATTATATGTTACGCAAGACTGACGAATGGGACAAAAGTGAAAAAGTCTCGTCGGGAAGTATGCTCGGGCGGATGAAAGACAATGAGCGAGAGACGGAACAAAAGCTCGACGAACTCGTGAGTTTGTATTTAGATGGCGATATACCGAAGGAAAACTATCTCGTGAAGAAAAACGAGCTTTTGAAACAAAAAGTGTCTCTCGCTCAAAAAATGGACTCCGCCCGAGCAGAGAAAAAGAATTGGGTCGAACCCTTGCGGGAATGGATTTTGGATATGAAAAAAACCACGCAATTGCGAAACACAGATAATTTTTTTGAAATTCGTGACTATTTCAAAAAAATTGGAACGAACTCGCAATTGCGGGACAAGACCGTCTCTGTCTCATTTTGCCCACCCACCGAATTCGCCCGAGCCCAGAATACAGAATTCCTGCTCTCTCCATACAGCGCGCCGCAGGCGGAGCCCGATTTTGCGCTGACTTCTTCCGAAGTTTCTGTTTGTGACTCTACAGAGAATCGAACTCTGATTCCATCCTTGAGAAGGATGTGTCCTAACCGTTAGACGATAGAGCCAAACTAACTAAACACAATTAAAATATATCATATTTCTTAAATAAAAAAAGCACCTGTTGGTGCTTTTGATCTAGGTTAGGTTCACTTTTCTCCACTCCATTTTAATGGAGTATTCAATGTTTACAAGTTCTGCCATGGATGCTCTTTTGTCTGTAACTATTGATTTTTTCAATTTAGCTCTCTCTTTTTTTGTGTAGAGCCTGATGAGCTCAGTCATAACTTTTTCAGGGATTTTAGATTTAATTTTTTCCCTTTCGTCGTTGATTTGGTTTTGAATTTCAACCATTTCATTTAGAGCTTTTTCTCTATCTCTATTAAAACTCGTAAAATCCATAGACTGTTTTAGAAAATTCAGTCTTTTTCTCTCTAGTGACTTGATTAAAGGACTAGTCAATATGTTTTTTTCTGTCACAGAAAAATTACTCCATTGACCTTGTTTTTTTCGATGAATCGTCATTTTTTTTAATTTAATGATGAACTGAATTTAGTTTTAATCTAACATCTTGTATGAATATGGTCAAATAAAAATGCTTGCCTCGTTGTTAGAGGCAAGCACGCAATACAATAAAAAAAACCAGATCTTACACAACTCCCATTTTGGGAGGATTTTGTGAAACTAAAAATTCCTCTGCTTGACGAGGAAGGCCAATATTTTTAATGACAAGGGTTTTTTTCTTGCCATTTTCAATAAATGTTCCTTTGTAACCAACAGGTTGTTGCCAAATGGCTTTTGCCATCGAGTTTTGGCAACATAGTGTTCCAGCTAGTGGAACTTCTGAGCAACCAAATACAAATTTCTTTGATTTTTTATTTATGGAAACCTCAACGAGATTTCCAAACGAAACCAGTTTGTTTTGATTTCTTGGGTGAAAAATCGGCCTTTCCGGTATTGATTGGTTATTGTTTTCCATTATGTTTATCATAAAGGAAACAACATCGTTTGAGCTTTGTATAAACAAGCTCGTAATAAGTCCTGGCATTTCGAAAAAATTAAGAAGGTTAGAAAATTTAATTAAGATCTTTTTAGAAACCTGATAGGCGTCCAAAAAGATCCCAACTAAATTTTTACTCTTGTTGTCAAAGTCCTAAATAATCTGTGTAGTATTCTATACCTCTTTATTTTTGATGTCAACAAAATTTTATTCCTCTAAATTTGGTCGATCGAGTGCAATAGAGGAGAGTTCGGGAGAAGTACTAGTAATACGGATGACATCTTTGTCTATTTTTTTGAATTCTTTACCAGAGGCCTCATAATGGTTTTGTACTGTTTCAAGCTGTTTGCCAAGTCTGTTATGGTAATCTTCGTATGCTTTTAAATGTTTATCTAATTGTTGAACGTTTTTAATTATTACTTTTACATTTTCTTCAATTTTAAAAGCTTTAAATCCATAAAGTACTGATTGAAGGTAGGCCATAAAAGTAGTAGGGGAAACTACGATAACTTTTTTTTCATTATACGCATAATCAATTAAATTTCTGGTATTAACTTTTATTGAGCCAACTTCATTAACTAGAAGGTCGTAATATATTGCTTCAGCTGGAATGTACATAAAAGCAAAAGGAAGGGTTCCTTCTTCAGGTCGTACATATTTTGATGTTTCATCAATTCTTTTTTTCAGATCATTTTTAAATTCCTTTTCTAATTCTTCTCTTTGCTTCTCATCCATTGCGTGGACTACTCGATCATAATTATCTAGAGAGAATTTAGCATCAATGGGAATTATTCCTTCTTTTGTTATAATTATTGCATCTACCGTTTCTTTATTTTTAAACTCGTGTTGCATCTTGTATTGTCCAGGAGCTAAGGTATTTGAAAGAATTAATTCCAAAGATGCTTCACCCCAATTTCCGCGTTGCTTCTGGTGCTTTAGAGTTTTTTCCAAGTCTCCAAGTTTCTCAGCAATACTTATAAACTTATTTGTTGCTTCGTTTGTTTTTGTTTGTTCTTTTGCAACATCAATAAGATTTTTGCTCATCTGTTCATTTATGTCTTTTAGTAATTTTTGTGATTCAGAAAATTGAGTGTGTACGGCTTCTTGCATATCTTTTCTTGATTCTGTGAGCTTTAGATCAAGCTGTTGGGTTAAATTTGAAATCTGCTGTTGTAAAAGTAAAAACGACTGGTCATCCTTTTGTGAGCTGTCTTTCTTTTTACCAAACAAAAAATACGCGAGTATGCCTCCCACAAGTAAAGCTATGACTATGAGTTCAACGTTTTGCATACTATTTTCCTAAATAATGTTTAAGTGTATAAATCCAGTCTTCGTCTATTTGGTCGCTATTTACTTTTTCACGATAGAGCCATTCCAGCCATCCACGGTCGAGCGACACGACTTCTTCTAAAGTCTTGCCTTTGTATTTACCGAAATTTAATTTTTTGAAAAGAGAAGGGTGGCTGGATATTTCAATCATCTTTTCTATGGCGATGTCTTCATCCACGCCATCTTCATCTATTATTTTTTTCTGCAGTCTTTTAAAAAGTTGTTCCAAGACCATTACGTCACCCATGGCATCGTGCGCAGTTGCCTCTATTTCAATATCTAAAAAGTAGCGCAAGAATTGCAAGCGATACGAGCTGATTTTTTCCTCTGGGTCCAAATGTCTGGCTACTCGTAGGGTGCAGATGAATTTACCTATATTTATATTTTCATTTTTCAATATTGCAATGTCAAAAGGTGTATTGTGAGCCACAGGTATAGTTTCAGAATTTTCAAAAAGTTCTTTTATTTTTTTATACTCTCCGCTTGCTTGGAATGCGGGTTTTCTTTCTATCATTTTATTTGAAATGTGATGCACGGCGGATGCTTCAGCAGGAATACGCATCGGTGGTTTATACATTTCGGAAAAACTCACTCCACTATCTTTATAAGCTATTTGGCACAGGAAATCTTTCTCAGTATTGCCCGTGGTCTCTGTATCAAAAAATATTATATTTTTCATAATGCTATTTTATCACATATTTGGTATAATGTATTACAGAAATCTTATTATTTTTGGGGTCGCATATTTACCTACTGGCAAATTGCTCATACTTGGCTCGGTCAGCCTGCGTAAGTCCCCATAGATAACAATATTTCTTTCATATTATGTTATTACATGAACAAATCAAAAATGGAATAAAAGAAGCCATGATGGCAAAAGATACCGTCAGACTTGAAACTATGCGTGGCATGGTGGCTAGTTTTATGAATGAGCTAGTCGCAAAAGGCAGAAAACCAAATGAAATGCTTGAAGATGCTGAAGCTCTTGCAGTTATTACAAAGTTAGCAAAACAACGCAAAGATTCTATAGAACAATTTACGAAAGGTAACAGAGAAGACTTGGTCAAAGAAGAGTCTGCTCAGCTGGCGATACTTGAAACCTATTTACCAAAACTTATGGAGAAAAGTGAAGTCGAAAATATTGCTAAAATCAAAAAAGAAGAACTTGGTATTACTGACGTTACGAAAAAGGGTATGCTGATGTCTGCTCTTATGAAAGACCTAAAAGGCAAAGCTGATGGTATGGTCGTGAAAGAAGCAGTGGATTCACTATTTTAATATGATTTTGAGTATGGCAAAAAAGAAATTCGTAACCCATAATGGCAAATTTCACTCTGATGACATTTTTGCTTGTGCGACATTGTCTTTGGTTTTAGAAAATAAAGGTAAATCTTTTAAATTATTTCGAACCAGGGATTTAGAAATCGTCAAGAATGGCGATTATGTTTTTGATGTTGGTGGTATTTATGATCCTGAAAACAATCGTTTCGACCATCATCAGTTAGGAGGTGCAGGTAAAAGAGAAAACGGTATCGAATATGCATCTTTTGGTTTGGTCTGGAAAAAGTTTGGTATAGAATTATGTATTTCTCAAGAAATCTCAGATGCTGTTGATGAAAAATTAGTTAGCTCTATAGATGCCCAAGACAATGGTATGGATTTGTATACTATAAAATTTGAAAACGTTTTACCGTATGCTATTTGGGATGCTTTCCGTTCTTTTTTACCAACATGGAAAGAAGATGAAAATATCCCAGACTCTTTATTTTTAGAAGTTGTCGAGATAGCAAAAAAAATTCTAAGTAGAGAAATAAAAAAAGCCAAAGATAAATTTGAAGCAAAGACCTTAGTTCAAAAAGCTTACGACGACACACTAGATAAAAGACTAATAGTTTTAGATATTTATTATCCATGGCGAGATGCGCTTATAGAATACAAAGAACCATTATTCGTGGTTACACCTAGACTCGGTGGCAAGTGGGATTTGAGCACTATAACTGTAAATAAAGACTCTTTCAAAGCACGCAAAGATTTGCCGGCAGTGTGGGCGGGTTTACAAAATGAAGAATTGCAAAAAGTATCAGGAGTACAGGACGCAGTATTTTGTCATCGAGGTTTATTCTTGGCGGTAGCAAATTCTAAAGAAGGAATTTTAAAATTAGCAGAATTAGCATTAAAAAGTTAGTATCAATAAATGGCATTCGTAGATGAAATAAAAATATATGGTGAGGCAGGCAAAGGAGGCGACGGCGTAGTGCGTTGGCGTCAGGAAAAATTCGTACCCAAAGGGGGTCCTGCAGGAGGCGACGGTGGCCGAGGTGGGGACTTTTTTATAGAAGCAGTGCGAGATGTCGGTATTTTGGCAAGTTATCGAGCTAAGAAAAGTTTTATTGCAGAAAAGGGTGAAGATGGGGGCAATAAAAGTCTGCACGGCAAAAATGGCGAAGACTATGTTTTGAAACTACCGATAGGTTCTATCGTCACTCGCATAGACACTGATGAAAAGTGGCAACTCAACAAAGAAGGTGAAAGAATAATGTTATTAAAAGGTGGCTACGGTGGCTATGGCAATGAGCATTTTAAAAGTTCTGTAAACACAACACCAGAAGAGCGTAATGTCGGACAAGAAGGCGAACATGCAGAGTTCCATGTGGAGCTCGAACTTTTTGCAGACATTGGCCTAGTGGGTTTGCCGAATGCTGGCAAATCATCTTTGCTCAATATGCTTACAAACGCTCAAGCGAAAGTAGGTGACTATGCTTTCACAACTCTCGACCCAAACTTGGGAGAATTCTACGGATTCATCATTGCCGACATTCCAGGAATTATCGAAGGCGCTTCGGAGGGTAAAGGCCTTGGTATAAAATTCTTAAAACACATCAAACGCACAAAGATGCTGGCACACTTGGTGTCGCTGGAAAATGAGAATCCAATGAAAGTTTACAAAGAAATTCGTGGTGAGCTTGAAAAATACGGCAATGAATTAGCGGACAAAGAAGAAATAATAATTCTCACTAAAACAGATGTGACAAAAGATGCAAAAGAAATAGCTAAACAAGTCAAAGCTTTTGAAAAACTTGGCAAGCCCGTTTTCACAATCTCTCTTTTTGACGATGCTTCAGTGAAAAGTTTACGTGATAGTCTTGTAAAATTGTTAAAAGAGGTATAGAGTTAGTAGGTAATGAAAAAATATTATTTCTGGAACTTCTCATAGTATTACTGGAGCAGGTAATTTTCCCCAAGGTCTTACTTTTGATGGTACTTATTTTTGGGTAGCTGATTATGCAGATGATGAAGTCTATAAATATAATTCCGACTGGACTTACACTGGGACTCATTTTGACTTAGCAGCTGCAGGTGCAACCAATGCCAGAGACATAACTTATTACGGTGGTTTTTTGTGGATTATTGATAGTAGTGACGATTTAGTTTATAAATATAACACTGATGGCACATATACTGGCACTTCTTTTGATACTTATGCGAGTGGAGTAGGTAATCTTATTGGCATCACCGCTGACGATAACTTTTTGTGGATTTTAGACAATGGAGCATTTAAAGTTTGGAAATTTAACCCAGACGGCACATATACAGGAACATCCTTCGACCTTTCATATACTGATTTTGATAATCCTGAAGGTATTGTGTACAACAACGGTTATTTATGGATAGCCGACAGTGGTAATGGAACTGAAACAGTAAATGCTTTTACTACAGCAGGAGTAAATACTGGTTTTTCTTTTGTTATTTCAGATAATGGTGATTATGCTACAGGTATTACAAATGCTAATGATTTTTTCTATGTGACTTATGATGGTATTTCTACTGTCTACAAATACGAAGGTGGTCAGCTCGATGCCACAAATCCAAGTGTATCTTCTTTTTCTCCAACCGATGGAGAGACAAGTGTAAACACGGACTCTGATCTTGATATTACTTTTAGTGAAACAGTGATAGTAGGAACAGGTAATATAACAATTAAAAAAAGTAGTGACGATAGTATTTTTGAAACAATTGCCATAGGTAGTGCCAATGTCACAGGTTCTGGAACAAATACAATTTATATTGATGTAAATAATTCTTTTGCATCTGGAGAATCATATTATGTGCAGATTGACGCCACCGCATTAGATGATGAAAACGGAAATGGTTATGCTGGTATTGCTGATACAACTACTTGGAATTTTACGATACAGAACCCTAGTTCTTCTGGCTCTAGACCAAGAGTACAAAATGTAATTCCTGTGACGACTGATCTTCCTGTATTAATTCTTCTACCATATCCGACATTTGCCACAGAATGTAAAACAGGAGATAAATTTAGCATCTTAACAGGTTTTCCGTGTCCGCTAGAGATACAAGTACCGACAGAAAACACGATTCCTCCCACTTTTCAATTTAATAAAAATCTATCTCTAAAAATGATAGACCCTGATGTTAAAGAGCTGCAGAAATATCTAAATACTCATGGTTTTGTCATTACTCCAACAGGGCTCGGATCACCTGGTTATGAGACAGAAAAATTCGGTTTGTTTACATACTACGCTCTCATCAAATTCCAATTAGCTAAAAGTATCGTACCACCTGTCGGCTTCTTTGGACCGATAACTAGGGGAGTTGTAAATACAAATCAATAAATAAAGACGATAGATTTCTTTATTTACCACTTTAGGCACATAATATGTTTTTAACATAAATTTAATGGTATGATATACTAGATATAGATGAATAATCTAAAAAAATCAAGAAGAAGCTTTTCCAAAATTTCAGCAAAAGTCGTACTACCCATTGTACTGTTTTTAGGTTTCTTTCTCTTGTCTCCAGTATTAGCCCAAGCGGCAGAAAGATATTGGGTGGGAGGCACAGGCAACTGGTCAGATGATGACAATCATTGGGCGACTACATCCGGTGGAGCACCAGCAGATACGAACATTCCTACAGCAGTAGATAATTGTGTTTTTGATTCTCTATCGAATGCTACAGCATATACTGTCACTGTAGATGTATCAGCCACCTGTCTTGATTTAAATCTCTCACAAGCCCCAGCTACCAGTGGTACTGTTACTTTCGCAGGAAGTTCAGCAGTTGCATTATCAGGAAACCTTACTCTGCTTACAGGTATGAGTTATACTCACACTGGAACGATTACTTTTAACGCCACTTCAGGAACTAAAACTATCACCAGTAATGGGGTAAGTATCACAGGTAGTATTACATTTAATGGTGCAGGTGGAACATGGCAACTCGCGGATCATCTCACTGTTGCTATTACAGATGGAGGTATAACTTTAGGACCTGGTACTTTTGATGCAAACGCTATGAATGTGACTACTACAGCATTTTTTTCAAGTAATTCGAGCGTTAGAACTTTAACTATGGGCTCTGGTACTTGGACACTAACTGGTGGTAACAATGAAACGATATGGACTACTTCTACTGCAACTAATTTGACTTTGAATAAAAGTAGTAACCCTGTTATATCAAATTATAGTGGATCAACTGGTACTCGAACTATAATAGGATCCACAGCTCTTGGAATGAATAGTCCTGATTTTAACTTTACTGCTGGTTCTGGAACCATCTCTCTCGGTAGTGTGGGATCGGTTAACTTTACAGGATTCAGTGGAATCCTGGCATCTTCTTCTAGAAGTATTTATGGTAGTTTAACACTGGGTTCTTCTATGACTTGGACTTCTGGGGTTCCTAGTACAACATTTGCCGCAACTTCTGGGACACATACAATTACCACAAATGGGGTTACCATTAATTCATCTATAATCTTTAATGGAGTTGGAGGGACTTGGCAATTAGGAGATAACTTTACTTTAGGATCTACTAAGGGTGTAACACTAACTAATGGAAACTTTAATTTAAATAACTATAATATTTCCTCGGCTGCATTTTCCTCAAACAATTCAAACACAAGAACCCTCACTATGGGCTCGGGTACTTGGACATTAGTAGGCAATACATCTTCATCACCTTGGTCTATCCCCGACGCAACAAATCTTACCTTTAACGCCAATACATCTACTATAAAATACTCTACTAGCGCGAGCACTGTAAAAGGTTTTACAGGTGGGGGGCTTACCTATAACAATGTATGGATAGACAATAGTACTGGAGTAGGGGCAATTGAAATTTTAGGATCAAATACATTCAATGACTTTAAAGATACTGGCTCGGTCGCTCACTCATTATTATTCGCAGCTGGTACTACTCAAACGATGACAACATTTTCAGTTTCAGGTACTACTGGAAATGTAATAACTATTAACTCCAGTGACGGTACTCTAAACGGGGCTACTTCTACATCCACTCATGCTCTGACTCTAACCGGTGGAGGGTCTGTAAGTTCTGATTATTTAAATATTCAACACTCCATAGCCACCCCATCTGAAACTTGGTATGCAGGGGCAAATAGTACAAACAATCAAGGTGTAGCCACAGCGGGATCTGGTTGGATATTTACTGTTCCTCCTCCTGTGCCTCACACCTCATCAGGAAGTAGACGCACACGAACGACGACAGCCACCCCTTCTACGCCAACACCTGTCACTTATCCCACCGACTGCATACCTACTTATAATTTCAGCCCTAGCACAGGACTCAAGTGCCCAGAGCTCTCTATTCCGATTCCACCACAACCATTTATATTTCTAAACAATCTCTCCTCCGGCATAACCCATCCTGATGTTTTGCAATTACAAAAATATTTAAACACTCACGGCTTTTCTTTAGCTCTTTCTGGTCTCGGCTCGTCTGGTCTGGAAACCAATTTCTTTGGCAAACTAACCCGTGGAGCGGTGATAAGGTTTCAACTAGCCCACAGCATTGTGCCACCCGTCGGCTTCTTTGGACCGATAACTAGGGGAGTGATGAATAGTGGTTTGTAAAATTTAACAAAAAGCATGTTTTGCGAACTTGTGTTTTTTGTGTTATGATGTCTTTCTATATGCAAAAAATAACAGGTTTTTTAGGTAAATATAAGAAGTATTTGATAGGGGTAGTCGTTCTGGCTATTTTGGCCTTTGTCTTTTTAGGTAAAAATGAAATAAGAAATCAGAATTTTTATATAGTTGAAACTCAAAATATTGAACAATCAGTTGTATTGTCAGGAAAAGTAGAGACCACAGCCAAAGCTGATTTGGGCTTTGCAGCCAGTGGTAGAATAAATAAGATTTTTGTAAAAAATAATCAAAAAGTATCCCAAGGGCAAACATTAGCACAGCTAGAAATAGGTGATTTATTGGCAGATTTGAAAATTAAACAATTGAATTCCAATACCACAGGAGTAGATATAGAAGATGCTAAAGCTGAAGTTGAAAAAGTAACCAAACAAGAAGATGCTAAAGTAAAAAATGCTTACCGCAATCTTTTAACTGAAGGACTAGAACTCGTGGCTGATTCAAATACTTATAACGTAGAACCTCCTTTTGTCTCAGGTATTTATGATGGTAAAGAAGGTGTCTATAAAGTAAATATTGGTAAGGAAAGTGTTACTGACACTGATTTAACTATCAGAACTTTTAATCTAGAAAAAACTGAAAGAATAATAAACGAACAAGGTTCGACCTTGTTGGGTTCTTTTGGGTTGTATATTTCATTTCCAGATGATGATTTAGATTTATATGACGACACTACTTGGTATTTAACTATTCCAAATAAATCTAGTTCTTCTTATTTATCAAATTTTAATGCTTATATTGAAGCCAAAAATACTCGTGATTTAAATATCAAGAATGCGGAATTTGCTTACCAAAAATTACTTTCGGCTGATGATGGTATATCTTCTGTTGACCAAGCTGAAATCCAAAAGATAAATGCCGAGATAAGAAAAAATACTATCTACGCTCCTTTTGCTGGCCGAGTCACAAATATTGAAAAAGAAGTTGGAGAAAATGCGTCTGTTGGCGAGAGAGTGGTGTCTATCATTGGTGAAGATAAACTACAGATAGTTTTACAAGTCTCTGAGTTGGATGTTTCAAAATTGGTAACTGGAGTAAATATTGAAATTTCATTAGATGCTTTTCCGAACGAAGTTTTTAATGGTGTTTTGACTACTATTAATTCCAAAGAAACAAAAATAGATGGTGTGCCAGTGTACGAAGCCTTTGTTGAATTGGCGTCAGATACCCGTATTAAAACAGGAATGAGTGCTAGTGGTATGGTAATTCTAGCTTTTAGAGATCAAGTCTTAGCAATCCCAAATTATCTAATAGAAAAAGACGGCGATAAAAATTTCGTACAAGTTTTGACGATTGATGAAAAAACAGAAAAAAGAGAAGTTTCATTGGGTCTTACTGGTTCTGACTCTATGGTAGAAGTTTTGTCTGGATTGAGTTTCGGAGACAAAGTTTTGATCACTACTAAAAAATAATAAATGATAAAGAAAGAGAAAAAAATAACTATAAATAAATGGAGTAATAATATTAGAGTTGGTTATTTTTTAGCTAAAAGACAAATCAAGGGTTCTAATAAATCCACGACGCTACTCATCATATTTATCATGATGCTGACTTTTTTAAACTTGGTAGTTATTTCGGGAGTTTTGATTGGTTTGATTGAAGGCGGTAATATTGCAAACAAAGAACAATACACAGGAGACGTTATTATAAAAACGATTGCAGGAGAGAAAGATATTTCTAAAACATATGAAATAACAAATACTCTTCGCACTATGCCTGAAATTTCCGATGTAAGTATTCGTTATATTGAAAATGGACAAGTTGAGGCAAATTATAAAACACGTAGAGATTTCGACACCTTGCGAGATACTGCTGGCACTCAAGTGACTGGAATAAATATTGCTGAAGAAAATAAGCTCTCCAATCTTTCAAAATATGTTGTCGAAGGTGAATTTTTGAGAGAAAATGAAAGTGGTTATGTATTGCTTGGGGCAAATTTATTATTACGATATTCTTCAGATTTTGGAGATGCTTTTGCATCACTCGATGGGGTTTTCGCTGGAGATGAAGTCAAGATAACTGTCGGTGAAAATACAAAAACTTTTATAGTAAAAGGCATTGTAGATTCTAAAGTTGGAGAAGTTTCAATGCGTGCATTTTTAACCGAAGAAGATTTTTGGCGATTAGTAGATAGGCCGATAGTAAATGCAAATGAAATAGCCATCAGAATAAATCCAAATACGACTCTTTCTGATGCGGAGGTAAAAAATAATTTGATTGCTTCTGGTTTCGGTAATGATGGAAAAATCCAAACTGCAAAAGAAGCCATACCAGAATTTTTAAATCAAATACGTTTAGCTTTTGCGCTCTTGGGTAATGTCATCGGGCTTATCGGCATCGTCGTAGCATCTATTACCATATTCATCGTGATATTTATCAATGCGGTCACTCGCAGAAAATACATTGGTATTATGAAAGGTATCGGCATATCAGAAAAGGCGATTGAAATATCTTATGTTTTCCAATCCATATTTTATGCACTACTAGGCGGGCTTTTTGGTTTACTTATAGTTTATGGTTTACTGGTACCATTTTTCTTAGCTCATCCGCTGAATTTTCCATTTTCTGACGGCATACTAGTAGCTCCAGTAGGAGGCACGATGTTTAAATTCTTTTTATTAATGGTGGTGACACTTATTGCCGGGTACATACCAGCGCGAAGAATTGTAAAACAAAATACCCTAGATAGTATCCTGGGAAGATAGGTGTAGATAAAAAATTTATGATAAAAGTAAAAAATTTAACAAAATCATATCAGACCAAACATTTAGAAACTCAAGTTTTGAAAGGTATCGACCTTGAAGTCAAAGAAGGCGAGTTTTTGGGAATTATGGGTAAGTCTGGAGCAGGAAAGTCCACCCTTATGTATCAGATAGGTTTGTTAGACCATCCGACATCTGGAGAAATTATTCTAAATGGTATTAGTACAGAGAATTTAAATACTTATGAACGCACTCAATTGCGACTAAGTATGCTCGGCTATGTGTTTCAAGATTATGCACTTATCCCAGAGTTAACGGCAAATGAAAATGTAATGATTCCGCTTTTAATGCAAGGCAAAACCATGGAAGATGCAAAAAACATTTCCGTAGATATTTTAAATAAAGTTGGACTAGGACATAGAACTGAAAACAAACCAAGTCAGCTCTCAGGAGGTGAACAGCAACGTGTTTCCATCGCTCGTGCTATGGCTCACGACCCTAAAATTCTTTTTGCTGATGAACCGACAGCAAACTTAGACACTGCTTCAGGGCAATCCATCATTGAACTTTTCAAAGACCTAAATCAAAAGGGCCAGACCATAGTCATGGTTACTCACGAAGAAGAATATGCAAAGTATTGCGACCGTATCGTCTACCTCGAAGACGGCCTAATAGTTCGAGAAACTAAACAGAAATAAATTTGACTTTTTATTGAAATAGTAGTAAAAATTAAGGGAAATAAATTTTTAATTCTTTTTATTAAAAGAATTAAGTTTTTGGATGAGCTTAGTAGTCTGTGTAGTGTCGGTGGGATTATTACGTCCCTCGTATATCCAATCTTTTCCATTATTTATTACGATACTTTTATTTTTTATCTGCTTGGGTGGATATTTAAATATTTTTTGGTATCGAAAATCTGTAGAGAAATTATCTATTCAAATTACTGAACCTTTTTCGCTCAGTGATTTAGATTAAGTTTTAAAAGGTTAGTCTTAGACTAGCCTTTTTTTATTACTTATTTTGAGTTATAATTGCTCAAATGGAAAGTAAATATTACACAACTATAGGGCTAGAAATTCACGCGGAACTCTCGACGAAGACTAAGATGTTTTGCAGTTGCAAGAATGACCCCGATGAGGAAAAGCCGAATATAAATGTCTGTCCTGTCTGTATGGCGCATCCAGGGGCTTTACCTGTCGCCAACAAGACTGCGATAGAAAATGTTATCAAGGTTGGTCTTGCCTTGGGGTCCAATATCGCAAACTTTTCAGAGTTTGATAGAAAGAATTATTTCTATCCCGATATTCCAAAGGGCTATCAGATTTCTCAATTAAAATATCCAATAGTCTCCGGTGGGCACTTGACAGATATGGACATCACCCGTATTCATCTAGAAGAAGATACAGGCAACAATAAACATTTCGATGCCGATGGTGGGTACTCACTTATAGATTTCAATCGTGCTGGCGTGCCCTTGATGGAGCTCGTCACTGAGCCTCATACATTTGAGACTGCCGAAGAAGCGGGCAGAGTAGCTTCAGCATTTGCCAAAGAGTATCAGCTAGTGCTTTGGTATTTAGGAGTATCTGAAGCTAATATGGAAAAAGGTGAGATGCGCGTAGAGGCGAACGTTTCAGTGTCGAGAGATAAAGACAAAATGTCTCCGGTTTATGTGGAAGTTAAAAATTTAAATTCTTTCAAAACTGTCGAGAAGGCTATAGCTTATGAAACTAAAAGAATGATAGAACTTATCGAGAGTGGCAAGGGGGATGAAATAATAAAAGAAACTCGGGGCTGGGATGAAGCAAAACAAAAAACCACATCTCAGAGAAAAAAAGAAGGGCTAGCTGATTATCGATATTTTCCAGATCCAGATTTACCAAAGATGAAACTCCATGAAGCTTTTAATATAGAGAAAATGAAAAGTGAACTTCCAGAATTACCAGCAGGGAAGCGTGATAGATACAAGAATGATTTTGGTATTAAAGATGAAGATATTGAGGTGTATGTAAACGACCCTGTCCTTGCAAAATGGTTTGAAGAAGTTGCAAATAATTTAAAAGATGTAAGTAAAATAAAAACTGCATCAAACTATGTAACTTCTGATTATATCGGTCTCAAAAAATCTAACTTGGACATTCGATGTCCAAGTGCTGAGAATTTCACAGAGTTGATGAATTTGGTGGCAGATAACCAGATTTCTTCTCGAGGTGCCAAAGATATACTAGCGATGATTGTATTAAATGACGAAAGCCCACTAAAAATAGCTACAGAGAAAAATTTACTACAGAAAAATGACGAAGGGGAGCTAAAGACTATTGTAGAGAAAGTAATAACCGAAAATCCTGAAGTCGTAGCCATCTACAAAGGCGGAAAAGAAAATGCAATCATGTCCCTCGTAGGCAAAGTCATCAAAGAATCCAACGGCTCTGCAAATCCAGCAGTGGTTATAAAACTATTAAAGGAGATGCTACAATAAGTAAATGAAAACACTTCGGGAGTATGTAAAAGAAGCTGGAGAAAAAGGAGTAGCTATCGGGCACTTTAATATTTCAAATTTGGAAGGACTGCATGCTATTTATAATGCAGCCAAGAGTTTGAATGTGCCGGTGATTATTGGGCTCTCTGAGGGTGAAGAAGAATTTGTTGGGAGAGATGAAGCAGTGGCGCTGGTAAAGATGATTCGTGAACGGGATGACTATCCTATATTTTTAAATGCAGATCATCATGCTTCGTTCGAATCAGTGAAAGCTTGCATCGATGCAGGTTTTGATGCGGTTATTATTGATGCGGCTAAAATGTCTTTCGAAGATAACGTCGCCTTAACTAAACGATGTGTTGAATATGCTAGAAAAATTTCGACTGAAACTGGACGAGAGGTATTAGTAGAAGCAGAAATCGGTTACATAGGCTCTGGATCAAACATCAAGGATGTTATCCCTGAAGGCGCTGGAATTTTAACTAAACTCGAAGAAGCGAAAGCCTTTGTCGAGTCTACTGGTGTAGATATGCTGGCTCCTTCTGTCGGCTCTATTCATGGTATTATCAAGAGCGGTAAGCCTCATATCGATGCAGTTCGAGTCAAAGAGATACTAGAAGCGACGAAGGTGCCCCTAGTGCTCCATGGAGGTTCTGGGCTTCGGGACGAAGACTTTACCAACGCCATCGCATCTGGGATATCTATTATCCACATCAATTCTGAAATCCGTTTAGCTTGGAAAGAAGCAGTGGAAAAATCTATCGAATTAAATCCCACCGAAATCGCCCCAGCAAAAATCCTTCAGCCAGCAGTGGATGCTATGCAAAAAGTAGTTTTGGAACGTTTAAAACTTTTTAATGGAATCAAGTAATTAATGAATCAAGATTTAAAAGAACAAATACAAAAAATTTTTAAAGGGGAGGTGGAAGATGGAGAAGAGACACTTTCAAAATATTCGCGCGACGCGAGTATATTTGAAATTCGTCCTATTGTAGTAGTTTTTCCGAAAGATAGTGAGGATGTAAAAAATTTGGTGAAATGGGTGAGTGAGAATAAGGATAAATACAAAAACCTTTCTATTACTTGTAGATGCGCTGGTACAGACATGTCTGGAGGCGCTATCGGAGAGTCTATTATTATGGACTTCACGAAGTATATGAACAAGTTGATTTCTTTTAATGGAGATAAAATAACAGTCGAGCCCGGTATGTTTTATCGAGATTTTGAAAAGATAACTTTAGAGAAAGAGATGATTCTGCCTTGTTATACAGCTTCTAAGACTTTAAATGCTATGGGTGGAATGTATGGCAATAATTCTGCTGGAGAGCGTACCCTAAAGTATGGCAAGACTGAAGACTATGTAATGGAAGCGAAAGTTGTTTTTGCTGATGGCAATGAATACACAGTAAAAACACTTTCTAAAAGTGAGCTTGATAGAAAAATAGCTCAGAATGATTATGAAGGAAATATTTATAAAAATATTTATAACATAATTGATCAAAATGAAATTGAGATAAATCAAGCGAAACCAAAAGTTCACAAAAATTCTGCTGGGTATTATTTGTGGAATATAGTTAATCGCAATTCTTCAGGAGCGGGCTTTGAATTCAACTTAAACAAACTTTTCGTCGGCTCACAGGGAACTTTGGGTATTGCGACGGAGATTACTTTTCGCCTGGTGCCAAACCCAAAATATTCCAAACTCGTTGCAGTATTTATGAATGACATGGAGCCCTTAGGTAGACTAGTGGATGATATTCTAACTACGAATCCCGAGACCCTGGAGACTTATGATGACAAAACCATGAAGCTCGCCGTGCGTTTTTTCCCAGACTTTTTGAAAAATAAAGGTTTGATAGGAATGATAAAGTTTATGTGGAGCTTTTTACCAGAGCTTATGATGATGCTCAAGGGTGGTTTCCCAAAACTTATACTATTAGCAGAATTTGCAGGTAGCGACGATAGAGAGGTGCAAAAAAAATGTGAAGCTTTGGTGGAAAAAATAAAACATTTCAAATTAGAAATGCATATTACCAAGAATGAAGCGGAAGCGGGGAAATATTGGGACATAAGACGACAAAGTTTCGCATTGCTTCGCAAACATGTCTCCGGTAAACACACGGCGCCATTTATCGACGACATAATCGTCCGTCCAGAATTCTTACCAAAATTCTTACCTCTTTTAGATGAAATATTAAATAAATATGATTTGACCTACACCTTGGCTGGCCACGCCGGAGATGGGAATTTTCATATTATTCCTTTGATGGATTTTTCACGAGATGACACAGCGAAAATTATTATGGAATTGTCTGAAAAGGTTTACGATTTAGTTTTACGTTTTCATGGTTCTATCACAGCCGAGCATAATGACGGCATTATCCGAACTCCATATTTACTTCAAATGTATGGTGAACATATGATTAGCTTATTTAGCCAAGTAAAATATTCTTTTGATATAAAGAATATTTTTAATCCTGGTAAAAAGGTGGGTATTGCTGGGGGTGTCGGAAGTAAGGGGTATATTAGTTCTCATATCGTCAAAGAACACACTCAAAATCATCATGTATAGACTATGTGGAATGCAGAGTTGCTTTTTAAAGATTTTCGTATATAATGACACTCATGTTTACAATCAAAGCCACTAAGAGAGATATAGCTACCAATTTGGAAGTTTTACGCAAAGGGGGAGAAATCCCTGCTGTTTTTTATGGTATGGGTAATGTTTCCACCCCTGTTTCTATTTCAAAAATTGAATTTAAAAAAGTTTGGTACAAAGCTGGTGAATCTTCAGCTGTATCTATGGATGTAGATGGTAAAAAAGTTGATGTTTTAATTCACGAAGTTCAAACTCACCCAGTAAATGACGAACCTATGCATGTAGACTTTTTAGCTATTGATATGAATAAGAAAATCACTGTTGCTATCGCTCTCGAATTTGAAGGTGTATCTCCTGCAGTTAAAAATGGTACTGGTAATTTAGTGAAGGTATTGCACGAAATAGAAGTAGAAGCTTTGCCGAAAGATTTACCTCACAATTTAGTTGTAGATATTTCCTCTCTTGTAGACACTCAAAGTCAAATCACAGTTGCAGATATAAAAATCCCAGCTGGAGTCACAGTCATCACCCTAGGCACTGACATAGTGGCCTCTATCATTGAACAAAAAGAAGAAGTAGAAGAAACAGTTCCTGTAGACTTGTCTGCTATTGAAGTAGAAAAGAAAGGTAAGAAAGAAGAAGGCGCCGAAGCAAACCCACCAGACGAGAAAGAATAAAACATGCTATAATGGGTGTATGCCTAAACAAGGTTTTGTAATTTTTAGTTTGTTAATTTTTATATTTAGTTTTACTTTCGTGCCGAAGAGTCACGCGGCTATTAATTGTTTGCTGATTACACCTGAGGCCAGTGAAGCTGATAAAGATGAATGTAAAAAAGAGCTCGCAAATATAGAAGCCGAGCTTGCGGCGCTTTTAGCCAAACAAAAAGAGCAACAAAAAAATACCGGAACCATAGCCGGAGACATTACTTACCTTACGAGTCAGATAAATGCTCTAAAAACCAAAGTCAAAGCCCGAGCACTCGCTATCGCTCAGCTCAAAGTAGCCATTAAAGAAAAAGTCTCGACTATAAACAATCTTTCTACAAAAATCCAAAAGCAATACGCTTCCATCGCCCAGCTTTTAAGGAATACCAATGATTTCGATAATGCCAACATGGTGCATCTCATTTTATCTGATGAAAATTTGTCAGACTTTTATAGTGACTTAGAATCCTATTCTTCAATTAAAGAAGCGGTGAAAACATCGGTAGATGAACTTCGCGGTATAAAGTCTGAAACAGAAGATCAAAAGAAAGATTTAGAAGACAAACAAAACAAAGAAGCTGATGCAAAATACGAATTAGAAAATACTCAAAAGAAAACTACTCAGACTGAGGCCGAAAAGAAAAAATTATTAGCAATTAGTAAATCAAAAGAAGGTGAATACAAAAAATTAGCTGCTGAGAAGAAAGCCCAAGCAGATAAAATACGGTCAGCACTTTTTCCATTACGTGATTCTACTGCTATACCTTTCGGCACAGCATTGACCTATGCCGAAAATGCTCAAAAGAAAACTGGAGTTCGTCCAGCATTTGTCCTTGCAATTTTACAACAAGAATCAAACATGGGAGCCAATGTCGGTTCTTGTGTTATCGCTGATCTTTCAACGGGTGCTACAAAGGGTGTAAAATCAGGAACAATATTTGCAAATGGAATTCACCCCACTCGAGACTTACCATTGTTGCAAAAAATCGTAGAAGGTTTGGGTAGAAATCCTCTCACCACTCGAGTATCTTGTCCTATTGCAGGGGGGGGTTATGGTGGAGCTATGGGCCCGACTCAATTTATACCTTCCACTTGGAATATGATCCAAGGTAGAGTCGCTAATTATTTAGGTAAAAAGACTCCTGATCCTTGGAATCCGGAAGATGCTATTACAGCTTCGTCAATACTTTTGATGGACAATGGAGCTGGTAGTGGCACCTACACAGCTGAACGCACAGCAGCACTTAAATACTATGCAGGAGGGAATTGGAGTAAACCCGGCAACGCTTTTTATGGAAATCAAGTTATGGTTCGAGTCACAAAAATCCAAGCCGATATAGATTTGCTTTATAACCAATAATATGATAATCTAAGTTTCAATGAAAAAAGATATACACCCAAAATATGATTTAAAGACCAAAGCTACTTGCGCTTGCGGAGCTTCCTTTGAAGTTGGTTCTACTATGCCCGAAATTAAGATGGAAATTTGTAGTAATTGTCACCCATTTTATACTGGTAATGAAAAGTTGATGGATACAGCAGGACGTGTTGACCGATTCAACAAGCGTAAAGCTGCTACTGTTAAAGTTAAAACTAAGAAGTAACTACTTTAAGTACCCCTTCCGTCCTTAGATTTTCTGAGGACACCTCCCCCTATGCAGGGGGAGGCCGGGAGGGGGTATTTTGTTGTATAATTATACCAATGAATTTAAATCTTGAAGAACTAAAGAAGAATCACAATACCAGTTATTTAGCTGGGGAAATTGAACGTTTAAATCGAGAGGAAAAAGAAGTTCGCGAGATGCTCGACAGCGATGACTCACTTCACGAACTTGCTGGTAAAGAATTAAAATATCTTCAAGAACAGAGGGAGGCATTAGAGAGTCAAATACAAGATATTTTAGATAAAGAAAAAGAGGAAGAAGAATTCCCCAATGAAGCAGTTCTCGAAGTCCGTGCTGGTGCCGGTGGGGATGAAGCTTCACTTTTTGCTTGGGAGTTAGCGCATATGTATGAGCGATATTCAGAAATAAATAAATGGGATTGGAGAGTGAATTATGAATCAAAGAGCGACGTAGCTGGTTTTAAAGAAGCAAGTTTTGAAATAAAAGGTAAAGATGTTTACAGAAAACTTCGTTATGAGACTGGTGTTCATAGAGTTCAAAGAATTCCAGCCACTGAGAAAAATGGACGAGTACACACTTCTACAGCATCAGTCGCAGTATTACCTATAAAGAAAAAATTAAACTTTGAAATTAATCCTGCAGATTTGGAAATGGAATATTCTCGTTCTGGTGGAAAAGGAGGACAAAATGTAAACAAAGTTGAAACAGCTGTGCGCTTGATTCACAAGCCGACTGGTATCGATGTTCGCTCTACAAACGAACGCAGTCAGGTGGCAAATCGTGAAAAAGCATTGGGTATCCTCACAGCAAAGCTTGTAGCCCTAAAAGAAGAAGAAGAGGCCAAGAAATACGCTGGTGAGCGTAAGAGCCAGATAGGTACAGGAGACCGAAGTGAGAAGATACGTACCTATAACTTTCCCCAAGACCGTATGACCGACCACCGTATCAAAAAATCATGGCACAACTTGCCGAAAATAATGGAGGGTAGTATTGAAGACATCATTAATGCTATTGAGAGTGGGGAGGAGGGAGAGGCAGAGGAGTAAATTACTATTTTAGTATTATAATTATTTTTTATGTCGTTATTTTCACGAATACTTAAATACGTGTGGCCTCAAATGCGTAAATATAAATACGCCTTTTTCACCATTATATTTTTCTTCAGTATCAGAGTTGTCTTAGATGTTATACTGCGTCCTTTGTATTTTAAAAAAATTATCGATGTCCTTTCATCTTTAAATATTAGTCGTATTGTAATGGCACACGATCTTTATCGATTAGTTTTCATATTAATTATTTTAAATGTTCTTTTGTTTATTGTCGCTAGAATTATAAAATTCGTATTTTTTAATTTTGAAATTAATGTTATTCATGAACTTAGAAATTTTACTTTTGAAAAAATATCCCTGCATTCACAGACTTTTTTCTCAAATACTTTTGCTGGAAGTTTAGTAACAAAATCTCGACGTTTTGTGGGTTCTTTCGAGACAATGTTTGATATGTTTATTTATAATTTTTTGAATTTCTCTATAATTTTAATAGGTGTTTTTATTGTACTTATCCAACAATCTACAATGATGAGTTTAATTTTTCTTAGTTGGGTCATTATTCATATCTCAGTGGTTTCTTATTTTGTGAAAAATAAAATGAAATATGATGCATTAGAAGCTGAGCAGGATTCCAGGATAAGTGGTAGGTTAGCAGATATTTTTGGAAATATTTCAGCAGTAAAGTTTTTCTCTGCACGTGGGAGAGAAATAGAATCTTTTGGTGAATATACAAAAGAAGGAGCTACAAGAAGCAGAAGAGCTTGGTTTTTGGGTGGACGAATCGATATGATTCAACATGGTTTTATTTTAATAATAAACGGTGTTGTTCTCTATGCCATGATTTCTTTATGGTTAAAAGATCAGATGTCTACTGGAACAGTAGTATTGATTCAAACATATATGTTTATTATTTCAGATAGATTGTGGGATTTAGGTAATTCACTGACTAAATTTATGAAGTCAGCTTCAGACATGAAAGAAATGATTGACATATTTGAAGTAAATCCAGATATATTAGATCCTAAAAATCCCGAAGCACTTAAGATTGAAAAAGGAAATATTATTTTTAAGGATGTTAATTTTAAATACAATATAGGTGAAAATATTTTTAATAATTTTAACCTTAATATTAAACCGGGTGAACGTGTGGGCGTCGTGGGTTATTCTGGGGCTGGGAAATCCACCGTAACTAGACTTATTTTAAGATTCAATGATATTGACTCTGGTTCAATTACGATTGATGGACAAAATATTAAAAATATCACTCAAGATGACTTACATAATGTTATAGCATATGTTCCTCAAGAACCTGTACTATTTCACAGACCAATACGAGAAAACATAACATATGGGAATCCTAGTGCAAGTCAAGAAGAGATTATAAATGTTGCAAAAAAAGCCCATGCGCATGAATTTATTGAAAAGTTGCAACATGGTTATGACACTTTGGTTGGTGAGCGGGGAGTAAAGCTTTCTGGTGGTGAACGTCAACGTGTAGCTATTGCGCGAGCAATGCTCAAAGACGCACCGATACTAGTCCTAGATGAGGCGACTAGTTCCCTAGATAGTGTTAGTGAGTCGTACATCCAAGATGCTTTTGAAGAACTAATGAAAGGTAAAACTACGATAGTCATAGCCCACAGGCTTTCTACTATTCAAAAGATGGATAGAATTATTGTTTTAGGCAATGGTGAAATAACGGAAGATGGAACTCATAAAGAACTTCTAGAAAAGAATGGCATTTATGCCGAACTTTGGAATCATCAAACTGGAGGATTTCTGGAATAATTATTGCCTTTTAGTTTTTATATGTTATGCTGTGAGGGTAGTTTCTCGAGAGCTTTTTTGTTTTTATTGAGCGACAAGAGCATCTACGCCGAATACCAAAAGGGTAAAGGCATTATAATAATTTTTTGCCTGTTTTTTAAAAAATAGGAGAAGTAAATAGTATGGCTACAAAGCTATATGTAGGGGGATTACCTTACAGTACACAAGAAGATGCGTTGAAAGACCTCTTCACACAAGCAGGGTCTGTGACATCTGCTGTGATTATTATGGACAAGATGTCTGGTCGTTCAAAAGGTTTCGGTTTCGTAGAAATGTCATCTGATGCAGAAGCGCAAGCTGCTGTTGGTATGTTCAACGAAAAAGAATTCGAAGGACGCAAACTTACAGTCAACGAAGCTCGCCCTATGGAAGCTCGTCCACCACGTACTGGTGGCTCAGGCGGAGGATATGGAGGAGGCAATGGCGGATACGGTGGAGGTCGCTCAGGCGGTCGCCGAGAATACTAAACCATTCTTTAAACTAAATCTAAAACAAAAATCCCGTCGCTCTAAAGCAACGGGATTTTTGTTTGCTTAAAGTCTTTATTTCTGTTATATTTTTTATATTGTTTTTAATTTGAGTGTGTAGTTGTTGGTAATGTACCAGAGTCCCATTCATTGAGTGTGTAGTTCAGTGGTAGAACGCTGTCCTGATAAGACAGAGGTCGATGGTCCGATTCCATCCACACTCACAAAATTTGTTGTTTTCCACATTTGCGAGGATTATAAAAATGTTATATAGTATATGGGTAAAGCCCCCTAGGCTTTTTTTTATGGAAGAAGATAATAAAATACAAGAAAATACAAATTATTCCATATATAGATCGATTTTTATGTTTTATGCCCAAATTACTTCATGGATTATAGCTCCTTTGGGTGTAGGTATTTTGATAGTAAAAATTACAGACAATCGAAGTTTATTTTTCCCAGTTTTAGTTTTAGGTTTTTTTATTACCATATTTGGGATTTATAAAGAAATTAAAAAGTACAAAAAAGATTTAGAAACAGAAGATCAAGATAAAGAAAATGGCGACAAATAATTTAGAAAAACAAAACACAGAAGAGGTCAATAAAGTTTCTCATGAAATTACAATTTACGCAGAACCCATTTTTCATATTGGTAAATTTGAAATTACCAACTCACTTTTGAATTCATGGCTTGCAGTCATTGTTATTATTGTTTTATGTGTAATTTTGCGTTTAAAGTTGAAAAAAATTCCAAGCAAGATTCAGCACATCTTTGAACTATTATTAGATGGAGCACTTGGACTAGTGGATCAAGTCACGAATAATCGTAGAATTTCATTAAAAATTCTCCCTTTAGTTTTATCTTTGTTTTTATTTATTCTTATAAACAACTGGTTTGGACTTTTACCTGTGGTTGGATCTATGGGCTTTATTATCGAAGGTGGTGGTCATAGTGTTTTTCATCCATTATTTCGGGCAGGAACAGCAGATATAAATACAACTCTAGCTCTTTCTATTGTTATGGTTATCGGTTCAAATATTTTTGGTATCATATCTATTGGGGCTTGGAAAACCTTTAATAAGTATGTTAATATAAAAACACTTGGTTCGATTTTTACAAAAGTAAGGCATGACCGAAGTATTTTAATAGTAGCGCCCATAACCTTCTTTGTCGGTATTTTGGAGCTCATAGGTGAGTTTGCGAAAGTGGCATCACTTTCTTTCCGACTTTTTGGAAACGTATTTGCAGGAGAAGTATTGTTGGCTTCTATGGCAGCGATATTTCTTTATGTTTTACCAGGACCGTTTTTGTTTTTGGAAATTTTTATTGGTTTGATTCAAGCACTTATCTTTTCACTTTTGACTACCGTTTATTTCACTATAGCGTCGCAAGACCACAGTGAGCACGATAGTCATCAAGAAAAAGAGCTGGCGCATGTTTAAAATTTTCGCCTAAGGCGGATAAAATTATAAGTTAGTCGATTATTATTAAAAAGTTAATTAAAAATTATTATGGAAAACGAAGTATTGAGTGGGGTAGTAAATTTAGCACCATTAGCAAAATCTTTAGCGATAGGTCTTTCTGCTATCGGAGCAGGTCTTGGTATCGGCATGATCGGAGCAAAAGCTATGGAAGCGATAGGACGCAATCCAGAAGCAGTCGGCAAGATCTTGGTTCCTATGTTGATCGCTAGTGCCTTCGCTGAAGCTGTGGCTATTTACGGTTTGGTTATTGCATTTTCTATTAAATAAATTATAAAATAAATGGAAGAATTTATACAAACATTTCACATAGATTGGAAGCTGATGATTGCTCAAATCATAAATTTTGGTTTGGTTTTTTTAGCTTTTTATTTATTAGCAGCAAAACCTCTTCGTAAATTAATGAAAGAGAGAACAGAAGAAATAGAGAAAGGTCTTGTTGACGCAAAACACAATTCTGAGATGCTGTCTCTTACTCAAAAAGAAGCTGACGATATAATCTCTAAGGCACGCCAAGAAGCTCACAATGTATGGAAAGAAGCCAAAGAAGAAGCTGATATAAAGAAAACACAGATGTTAGACTCGGCCCGCGAAGAAGTGCAAGTCATGCTTGTAAATACAAAGAAAGTGCTAGAAGCAGAAAAAGCAAAGATGATAGATGATGTAAAAAAAGAAGTAGTGTCTCTAGTCGTACGTGCTACAGAGAAGCTATTAGAAGATGATATGAATTCTTCTTTTGTAGATAAACAATTAAAACACATAGAAAAAGCTTAAATAAATTATGTCACAACTATCAGAGAAAAAAGTTGCTCAGGCAATATATGAAGCATCAAAAGAAAGGGAGGGCAAAGACCTAGACTTGATTATTGAGAGTACGACAGACTTTTTGATTGAAAAAGGAATGATAGGTAAGTCGCCAGAAATACTTAGCCACTTACAAAAAATAATTGACGAAAAAGAAGGTATGGTTAGAGCTCATGTAGAGACAGCACATCCTCTTTCGGAAACAACTACTGCTAATTTAAAAAAAGAACTCCAGGAAAGATATAATGCTAAAGATGTAAAACTTGAGATAGTAGAAAATAAAAAACTTTTAGGAGGAATAAAAATACAAGTAGCAGATGAAGTTATAAACCTTACTCTAGCAAAAAAATTACACCAATTGCAAGATTATTTAAATTCACAAATATAGATTTATGATACAAAACGATATTATAGAAAAATTAAAAAAACAAATCGATAAATTTAATGTAGAAGTTAAAGCTGAAAAAGTGGGTTATGTCCTAGAAGTTTTTGACGGTATTGCCAAAGTCTCAGGGCTCGATCATCTTAGAGCATCAGAAATGGTAACTTTTGCAAGTGGGGCAAGAGGTGTAGCGCTAAACTTGGACGAAGATTCTGTCGGTGTCATCGTACTTGGAAGTTTTTCTCATATTAAAGAAGGCGAAGAAGTAAGAGCTACAGGAAATATCCTATCTGTTCCAGTTAGTGATTCACAGATTGGTCGTGTATTAAATGCTCTTGGTGAACCTATTGACGGTAAAGGTAAAATTAACTCCAAAGATTCTTATCCTATTGAGCGTGTTGCATCTGGAGTGATGTCACGCCTTAGTGTGGATCAGCCAGTACAGACAGGCATTAAAGCAATTGACGCTATTATTCCTATTGGTCGTGGTCAGCGTGAGCTCATCATTGGTGACAGACAGACTGGAAAAACTGCCATCGCAATAGATGCCATCCTAAATCAAAAAGGTCAGAACATGATTTGTATTTATGTTTCCATAGGTCAAAAAGATTCAAAACTTCGCAAACTTCAAACTAGATTAGAAGAAGGTGGTGCTATGGATTACACAATCATAGTATCTGCTGGTAGTTCTGAAGCAGCAGCTCTTTCTTATGTAGCACCATATACAGGGGTATCTATTGCTGAATATTTTATGGACAAAGGTCAAGATGTCTTGATCGTTTATGATGATCTTTCAAAGCATGCTGTCGCATATCGTGAGATTTCTCTTTTACTACGCCGACCACCAGGTCGTGAGGCCTATCCTGGAGATGTGTTTTATCTTCACTCAAGATTACTTGAGCGTGCTTGCCGAAAAAATAAAGAATACGGAGGTGGATCTATTACAGCTCTACCCATCATCGAGACTCAGGCCGGCGACGTGTCTGCGTACATTCCTACAAATGTGATTTCAATCACAGATGGACAAATATTCTTGGAGACTGATTTATTTTACAAAGGTATTCGTCCTGCGGTAAACGTCGGTCTTTCAGTGTCGCGTGTGGGAGGTAATGCACAGATAAAAGCGATGAAGAAAGTCGCAGGAACTTTAAAGCTCGACCTCGCTCAGTATCGTGAACTCGAAGCTTTTTCTCAATTCGGTTCTGATCTCGATGAATCCACAAAGCGTCAACTTGAAAGAGGAAAGCGTTCTGTAGAACTCTTGAAGCAACCTCAATACGCACCAATCATCGTGGAAAGACAAATCGTGTCTCTTTATTCTCTAGTAAAAGGCATGATGGATGATGTGCCAGTTGAAAAAATCAAAGAATTTGAAGAAGGACTCGCCGAATATGCAGAAAACAATGCAAAGACGTTCTTCAACGACCTTCGTACAACAAAAATGTGGTCAGATGAAGGTGAAGCCGAACTTAAAAAAGCGATTGAAGATTTTAAGGTAGGATTTTTGAAATAAAAATTTTATGGGAGGTACAAAAGAAATTAAAAGAAGAATAAAAAGTGTAAAGAGTACAAAAAAGATCACGAAAGCTATGGAGCTCGTGGCTGCTTCGAAGATGAAGCGCGCAGTTGCCAATGCTTTGGCTTCCAGAGTTTATGCCGGATATTCATGGGGGGTTTTACAATCCCTATCTTTGGGCCTCGAGGAAATCACGCATCCGTTCTTTACTGGTAATGACAATGAAAAATCTTTGATAGTACTCATCACTTCAAATCGTGGACTTTGTGGAGCCTACAATACCCAGGTAATAAAGAAGGCTATCAAGATGATAAAAGAGGGAACAAATTCTACAAATCCTGATCTACTTACTATTGGAAAGAAGGGTGAAATAGCTATGCGCAGGACTGGTCAAAATATTATAGCATCATTTCTTGAGATTTCAGAAAATGCAGGATTGTCAGATGTATCTCCGATATCGACATTTATCACTAATGAATACAAGAAAAATAATTACGGAAAAATATTTGTAGCATACACGGACTTTGTATCAGCTTTGAATCAAAAACCAAATCTCAGAAATTTGCTCCCAATCAGCAAGATTGAGCTCAAGCAGGCAATTGAAGAAATAGGAGAAGAGAGAAATAAAGAAAATCTTGTCGAGCCCACTATAGAATATATCTTTGAAGGAAATAAGATTGACTTAATTGAATCTATCGCAGAAAAGATTGTTCGAATGCAGATTTACCAGATGATCCTCGAGTCCCAAGCTAGTGAGCAATCTTCTCGCATGATGGCGATGAAGAATGCATCGGAAGCCGCAGGAGAAATGATAGACGACCTGACCTTAGTATTCAACAAAGCCCGCCAAGCAAACATTACTAGAGAAATTTCAGAAATTAGCGCCGGTATGGCTAGTGTGAGTTAAAAGCCCTCATTATTGTCGAATGGATTAAAACATATATTATTAGCATTATCGAAGTATTATGAAAGGAAAAATAAAAAAAATTATCGGGCCGGTCGTGGATGTAGAGTTTGAAGAAAACTTACCAGCTATTTACAATGCACTCACAGTAGACAACAATGGCAAAACTCTAGTACTAGAAGTAGAGCAACACGTAGGTGGAAACATGGTGCGAACTATAGCCATGGATACCACAGATGGTCTTGCTCGTGGTATGGAAGTTGTTGACACTGGCAAGCCAATCTCTGTACCAGTAGGAATAGATACTTTGGGGCGAATATTCAACGTCTTGGGTGAAGTCATAGATGACGGCAAAGAAGTAGCTACAGAGATTCGCTCTTCTATTCATCGTGAAGCGCCTAGTTACGTATCTCAGGCAACAAAAGTGGAAATTCTCGAGACTGGCATCAAGGTCATCGACCTTATTTGTCCTGTACTCAAAGGAGGAAAAGTAGGACTATTTGGAGGAGCTGGAGTCGGTAAGACTGTGGTTATCCAAGAGCTTATTCACAACATCGCATCGAATCACGGAGGATACTCTGTATTCGCAGGAGTGGGAGAGCGAACTCGTGAGGGTAATGACTTGTATCATGAAATGAAAGAGTCAGGGGTTCTCCCAAAAGTGGCCATGGTCTTCGGACAAATGAACGAACCACCTGGTGCTCGTCTACGTGTGGCTCTTTCCGGGCTCACTATGGCTGAATATTTCCGCGACAAAGAAGGCAAAGACGTGCTATTTTTCATAGATAATATTTTCCGCTTTACACAGGCAGGTTCTGAGGTATCTGCATTGCTCGGCCGTATTCCTTCTGCTGTGGGTTATCAACCGACGCTAGCGACTGAAATGGGAAATTTACAAGAGCGTATTACTTCTACAGACAAAGGTTCCGTCACTTCTGTGCAGGCTGTGTATGTGCCAGCGGACGACCTTACTGACCCAGCTCCAGCTACTACTTTTGCTCACCTTGATTCTACTGTTGTGCTAAACCGTTCCCTTACAGAAATCGGTATTTATCCAGCTGTGGATCCACTAGACTCTTCATCTACAATTCTTGATCCAAATATCGTAGGAAAAGAACATTATGAGATAGCCCGTGAAGTTCAGCGTATGCTACAACGTTACAAGGATTTGCAAGATATCATCGCGATCCTAGGTATGGAAGAACTCTCAGAAGCTGACAAAGCTCTCGTATCTCGTGCTCGTAAAATCCAGAAATTCTTATCACAGCCTTTCTTTGTTGCAGAACAATTTACTGGTTCAAAAGGTATGTATGTTCCACTTTCTGAAACAATCCGTTCATTCAAAGAAATTTTAGAAGGCAAGCATGATGACAAGCCAGAAAACGAGTTTTATATGAAAGGGGCAATATAATTTTAGATATATATTATTTATATGTCAAAACAATTCAAATTAAAAATAGTGACACCAGAAAGACTTGTTCTAGAAGATCTAGTCAATCAGGTGACAGTTCCTACCACAGAAGGGGAAATTACAGTTTTGGCTGGGCACGTCCCCCTTATTGCTGGATTAAAATCTGGTGAGATAGTGGCTGTGTCGCACGGTGAGTATATACCTATTGCTGTAGTAGGTGGTTTTATTGAAGTAAAGACAGAGGATAAAATGACTGTAGTAGTAATACTCGCAGATTTTGCTGAGCATGTTCATGAGATCACAAATGAATCTATCGAAAAAGCAAAAGCTCTCTCAATTGAGTTCAAGAAAAAAGCGGACAATAATGAGATCGTAGACTTCGAACATTTTGAAGCTGAACTCGAACGTTCACTTACACGAGTAAAAATCTCTGACAAATGGCGTACTCGAAAATATCGTAAATAATTATTTTGGTAGTATAATATAAAAATGGAAACAATAAATAAAATCTTAGAGAACTTTGATACAAACTTAGTCTCTTTTTCTAAAAGATGGGTTATGCCAGTTTCTCGGTTCGCGATATTTTTAGTTTATTTTTGGTTTGGTTTATTAAAAGTTTTGGGTGAGAGTCCAGCGGGACCTCTGGTCTCTGAACTTCTAGCTCGCACGATGCCTTTTATCACACCAACCGGGTTTATTTTTGCTTTTGGAATACTTGAGATGTTGATTGGTATTATTTTTATAATTCCACGACTAGAGCGCTTAGGCATGTTTGTTCTATCACTGCATCTTATAACTACTATAATGCCATTATTTCTTTTGCCGGCTGTTACATGGAGCGGATTCTTAGTCCCAACCCTTGAAGGACAATACATCATAAAAAATATTCTTATTATTGCGGTTGCTATAGGTATATTTTCGCATCTTCATGCAACTACCGAGCAAAAAATGGTATAAAAAAACCGGCTTCCAAAAGGAAACCGGCCAAAATACCTATTATCAACAATCTTTAGCCATTGAGCTTATCGCTCGATTGAGGCTTTTTGATTTCTGTCACTTGAAGAATGTCTTCCCTCAAGTCGTTATCGCTTTGGAAATAAATTTCCTTAGCAATTATTTTGTCACCCGTTTGAGGGGTGTATGATCTGAAAATAGCGATGCCATTTTCATCCCTATCCGCGACATACTCAATTTGAGTTATGTCCATTGTCAGTGGAGAACCGCAAAATGGATCTGCGATTTCAATTTCTGTGTTACTTCCAAGAGATTGGAAGTAGTAAACTTTGGCGACATTCATGCCGCCGTGGTCATTGGTGGGTTTAATGGATGTGAGAAAAATTTCTCCATCCATTGTGTACTCGATTTCGAAATATCCTTCTGAAGGATAAATCTCTGTTTCTTTCCCACATGAAGTGAGAAAAATTATCGCACAGAAGGTAAGCAATAAAAGTGCGTATCTCATAATGAGTCGTTTTTGAATTTGTGATCTCAAAGCCCTCTGATATAAGCAGGGAACTGGGATCACAAATCCGCAAAATAAACACCATATTTTTTTCAAGGTACAATGTAACTAAAAGTAGCTTAGCATATTTAAGTGATTTTGTCAATTTAAAGAGCAAAACTGTGGATAACTCAGGGTTAAAATGCTACAATCCTAGAATGGCTAAATTTTACGTTATAGCGACGCCAATTGGAAATATGGGAGATATTACCTATAGAGCAGTAGAAACACTTAAAAGTGTAGATTTGGTGCTTTGCGAGGACACTCGGGTGACGGGCAAGCTTTTGACGAGGTATGAAATTAAAAAACCTACCATGAGTTTTCATGCTCAAAGTAAACTAGCTAAAACTGACAAGATTTTTGAATTACTTAATGAAGGTAAAAATTTAGCATTAGTGTCAGACGCAGGCACTCCAGGAATTTCAGACCCAGGGGCTATGCTTATTTCAAAAATAAAAACTGAATTGCCTGATGTAGAAGTAATTCCTATTCCAGGTGCATCTGCTGTCATTACCGCACTCTCAGTATCAGGGCTCCCGACTCATGAATTCACATTTTTAGGATTCTTGCCACATAAAAAAGGCCGAGAGACTTTGTTTAAAGAAATAGCTTTATCAGAACGCACTATGGTTTTTTACGAATCCCCACATCGCATTTTGAAAACCCTAGAAGCTCTAGATAAATTTTGTCCTGATAAAAAAGTCTGCATCGCGCGTGAGCTCACAAAAATCTACGAAGAGATAAAGTTAGGTACAGCCAAAGAGCTTTTAGAATATCTCACCAAAAACCCAGTCAAACAAAAAGGAGAATTTACTGTTTTAGTTTCTTAATTACAGGGTTCGACCTTGTAATCTATAACAGATTGTCTGGGTCTATGGAAACAGTGAAGTTCGGGGGCAGATTTATTAACAGGTTTTTAAGTTTTTCGTCAATTGTGGATGCACTAGAGAGCTCGGGTAAAGACCACTTCTTTGTATCGAGTTTTATGAGGGTATTAGTAGTATATTTATTTTTTAATTTTGCCATAAAACCACTAAAAATGTCAGGATTATATTCCGAAAAAGTTTCAGCTAATAAAATTTTTGCTTTATCGGTTTGATCCTTATCTCCCAAATGAGTAATTTTGATAAATCTTTTATAGGGTGGGTAGCCTAAGGTGCGTCTGTCTTCTAATTCACTATTTACAAAAGATAAAAGATTTTCATTTTTAATAGCCAGGAGCGCTGGGTCATTTATGTTTTTTGTGATGATGAGTACTTTCTTAGTAGTTTTAGAAATGATTGAGAATATGAGCCCAATTATTTTCTCTCCAATTTTAAAATTTGGCATACTCCACAGTGAATCAAAAGAAGCCACAACAGAAAAAGGTACATTGGTTTTGAGGTAATGAAGTGCCATCTGAGTGCCTATAAGTATCGCTCCTTTTTCATTTTCAAATTCTTTGATTATTTTCTCAGCTTGTTTGGCAGTACTGGCTTCTTCTTTGTCTAGTTTAAAGATTTTATTTTTTGGAAAACTTTTCTTCAATTCTTCATATACAGTATCAGTACCTATACCTATAGGGAATAAATTCCAGCTTCCACAAAGTCCACATTTAGTTTCTGAGTCTTTCTCACCACCACAACGATTACAGATAAACATTCTTTTTTTACCATCTCGAGATAGATAAAGCACAAGAGGAGCAGAACATTTTTCGCATAACAATATATCATTACAATCTCTACAAACTGTCATGGTGGCTAGTCCTTTTCTTAGTGAAAACACAAAGACGTTTTCATTCTTGGCTAAAACATTCTTAATACTTTCTAAATTTTCTACTGTAAAAATACTAAACTTTCTTTTATTTCTTTCCGTCACTCGCTCTAGGAGTTCTATTTCTTTGTCGAAAGATATACGAAAAGATAAGGGAGCTATTTCTACAAAATCATCTATTTGTTTCCGAGCATATGTTTCAAAACGGAGTAGTGTGTCACACATTATTAATTTAGCATTTATTTTGGAAGCAAAAATTTCTACAAAGATTCGTAAATCATAATACGGCGCGAAAGGCATTTTATAAGCATTAGAGCTTTCTTGTTCTAGGATGATAGTGCCGAAATCGTAACGAGGTAAAGATAAAAATGGCGCTGTGCCCAAGATGAGTACCGGGTGCTCCATAGTTGCCATATTTTCCAATTTCTTAATTATCTTTTTCGTATTTAAACTTCCAGAGAAAGAAAAAGTAAATTGCTCGATGCCTTTACTGAGTATTTTCTCAAATTCTTTAACGTCGGACTCGGTAGGCAAGACCACAAAGATAGATTTCTTTTCTGCGAAGCTTCCACGAATAAGTGTTTTATAAAAAGACACACGGTCTTCGAGCTCAGCTTGGAAAAGTAATTTTTCTGTGCGAATACCTGGAGATACAATATTTATTTTTTTATCTTTCACTATCCAGTTTGAGATCTTGTCGTACTCTTCTCTTAATATATTAGGTATTAAAGTAGTGATGCCGTCATTGCCACGGCTAGCGAAATATTTATTAGTAGCTAAAATACTGTCGATGTATTCTTCTCGAAAAATAGAATGTTCTTTTACTTTTACAATTTTCTTTAAATTAAAGTCTAGTTCTTTTACTTCACCCTTTAGCGAGCTAACATCGTCTACTGCTACCACCAAACCAAGTAATTTTTTAGTTCGCAAGGTTATCTCTACAATATTGCCGAGTTGTATATCTAAAGAGGAAAAGTAGGTTAAATTCTCTTTCAGTGGTCCTTTTATGAATGGAATAACCGTCACTATTTTCATGTTTTTATTCTATCACAAACTGTGCTATATTTGTTTGATATGGGAATTTTTTCACGAAAATTAGGCATAGATTTAGGGACAGCAAATACCTTGGTATTTCTCCCAGGTAAAGGCATCGTCTTAAACGAGCCTTCTGTGGTAGCTGTTTCTGAACAAGACAACAAAATCATCGCTATTGGGGTGGAGGCAAAAAATATGATTGGAAAGACTCCAGACTCTATTATCGCGTATAGACCAATGAAAGATGGAGTCATAGCCGACTATCGAGTTACCGAAGCCATGCTTCGATATTTTATAACTAAAGCTTTAGGTAAATGGAATTTATTTAAACCAGATGTGATGGTGTCTGTGCCAGCGGGGGTGACTTCGACTCAGCGTCGAGCAGTAGTGGAAGCAGCTATCAAAGCGGGAGCAAAAAATGCATATGTCGTAAAAGAACCAATTTTGGCGGCAATAGGTGCTGGAATTCCTATTTATGAATCTACAGGATATATGGTGGTGGACATTGGTGGAGGCACGACAGACGTGGCCGTTATATCACTCGGTGGTATTGTGGCTTCTACGTCAGTGAAATGTGCTGGAAATAAAATTGACCAAGCTATTGCAGATTACATCAAGAAAACTTTTAATTTAGCTATTGGAGACAAAACAGCTGAAGAAGTAAAAATAAAAATTGGTGCTGCCGTGCCACTCGAAGAAGAACTTCGAGTCACCATAAAAGGGCGGGATTTTATCCAAGGACTACCACGAAGCGCCCAAGTCGGCACCAATGAAATAGTAAAAGCTATTGACCCTGAATTAAAACAAATTATCAAAGCTATAAAAAGTGTTTTACAAGAGACTCCACCAGAACTCGCAAGTGACATTATTGACCACGGCATCATTATGACTGGTGGCTCATCACTTTTGCGTAATTTTGCGGACTTGGTTTACCGAAAAACTGGCGTGAAAGCAACTATTGCTGAAGATGCACTTTATTGTGTGGCTAAAGGCACTGGTATGGTGCTCGAGCATATCGACGTGTACAAGAGAACTGTTTTGAGTAAGAAATAATTATGAAAATAATTGAACATCTAGATAAGGACAATTTACATCATGCTTATTTGATAGAAGGAAATAAAGATGAGTTATTGCTAGGGCTTTTGGAGTGGGTAGAAAATGCAGGAATTAAAACACAGCAAAATCCTGATTTTTACCAGATGTCATTTGGAAAATTAAAAGTCAAAGACGCCCAATATTTAAAATCTTTCGGTGGAGAAAAAAGTTTCGGTGTGGGTAAAAAAGTTTTTTTAATTTCTGCGGACAGTATTTTGCTCGACGCTCAAAACACATTGCTTAAAATGTTTGAAGAGCCGACCGCAGATACTCACTTCTTTATTATTGTGCCTGATATCAATGCATTACTTTCCACTTTTGTTTCTAGGTTTTATACTATTCGTGGGGGAGAGGAAGATGTGGAAGAAATGAAAAAAGTAAAATCTTTCGTAACTATGTCTTTGCAAAACAGAATTGATTTCTTAAAAGAATTATTAAGTGATGGCACTGAAGATAAAGAGGATGATGAAGAGGAAATAGAGCCAGTTATTACAAACAGCAAAAGCGCTAAAGCTTTGAAATTCCTAAACTCTTTAGAAACATTTTTACATAAACATTCTTTTGGAAAAAATATTCCTCCCGACGTTTACGTTTCTTATTTCGAACAAATTTTTAAAGTCCGCAAATTTCTCCGAATGCCCGGCTCTTCCACCAAGATTTTAATGGAATCCATAGCTCTTTCAATACCAGAGAAAATATAATATAATAAAACCATGAATTATAACTTTTCAAATTTTAAGATAGAGTTGAAGAAGGTGGAGGATTTTTTGAGTAAAGAATATACCCAACTAAACATAGGGCGAGCGAGTCCGATGGTACTAGACGGTGTGTCTGTAGAGAGCTATGGCTCATTTACAGCGCTCAAGAACGTAGCTTCTATCTCTATCGAAGACCCGAAGACTCTTCGCATAGCTCCTTGGGATAAAACTCAGATAAAAGCTATAGAGAAAGCCATAGCAAGTGCGAATTTGGGTTTGTCACTTGCGACAGATGATATGGGCATGCGAGTAATTTTTCCTCAACTCACAACCGACACAAGGGTAACCCTTGTAAAAGTTCTAAAGGAAAAACTAGAAGAATCTAGAATTACAGTCAGGAGAGAGCGAGAAAATCTTTGGGACGATGTTCAAGCCAAAGAAAAAGAAGGTAATCTTACAGAAGATGAAAAATTCCGCGCGAAAGAAGATTTACAAAAATTAATAGATGAAGTAAACAATAATCTCGAAGCTATTTTTGAAAAGAAAGAGCACGAAGTAATGAATTAATATGAGTATAATAATTTTTGTCGTTATACTCCTTGTTCTTGTTTTAGTCCACGAATGGGGGCATTTCTTTACTGCGAAAAAGTTTGGTATCAAGGTGGATGAATTTGGTTTTGGTTTTCCACCGAGAGCATTGGTTTTATTTAAAAAAGGGGAGACTACTTATACTTTAAACTGGCTACCTATCGGAGGGTTTGTGAAAATATTTGGCGAGAATCCAGATGATGAGAATACAAATGGTCCCGAAAAAGATCGAAGTTTTGTAAATAAACCAAAATGGCAACAAGCTATAGTTCTTTTCGCTGGAGTATTTATGAATTTTATATTGGCGTGGGTGCTCTTATCTATTTGTCTTTTTTCTGGGCTTTCAATGTCTACTCAAAACATGCCAGCAAAATACAAAATTTCTGATACAAATTTAGTCGTGATTTCAGTAGCTCCAGATTCTCCAGCTCAAATTGCTGGATTGGAATCTAGAGATAAAATTGTTTATTTAGGGACAGGGGAGACAGATTTTATTCAAGCTCCAAATATTACTCCAGAAACCTTAAAAGAATTTGTTGTGACCCATAAAGAGGCCACTCTGCAACTAGGATATTTACGAGGTAAAGATGACACAATGAGTATCATACCCATTACCCCTAAATTAGAAAATTCTGTGCCGATGATAGGTATAGCTATGGATACAATAGGAACAGTGAAATTGCCCCTTGGTGGAGCTATTGTTCAAGGTTTAGCACTTGATTGGTCTATGACCAAAGGTACAGCTGTAGGGCTTTATAAGCTTATTGCTGGGGCTTTGACTGGGAATGGAAGCTTTGCATCTGTTACTGGGCCAGTCGGCATAGTCGGTATCGTGGGCGATGCAGCGAAGTTTGGCTTTGTTTATCTCTTGTCTTTCGCAGCTCTCATCTCTATCAACCTCGCAATCATAAACCTGATTCCGTTTCCGGCGCTTGACGGGGGACGCTTACTATTTTTACTTATTGAAAAAATCAAAGGTTCTCGCATCAACGCAACATTCGCCAACTATGCAAACATGATCGGCTTCGGCATTTTAATCTTGCTTATGGTAGTTGTGACTTACCACGATATTGTAAAATTGTTTTAGATTTTTGAAACCTTTTGGCCAAGGTCAGTGTCTTTGACGTCGTAACCTAGAGAGAAGATTTGAGCTCGAAGGTCATCAGACTTTTGGAAATCTTTTTCATTGCGGGTTTGTTCGCGTTCTTTTACTAGAGCTATTACTTCTTCTGGAATCACATCTTCTACAAGACTCTCAAAATCAAGCCCCAATACTTTATCAAAATCGAGTATTGTGGCTTTCTTATTAGCGTTTGAGATATTTTCATCAGCGACAAGCGCCCAAAGTAATGCGAGAGCTCGAGGTGTATCCAAGTCATCGTTTATGAATTTTGTAAATTTTTCTTTGTGTTCTGTGTTTACAGTTCCAATATCATTTCCTAAATTTAAATACAATACTTGTAAACGTTTCAATGCTGTCTCAGAAGCTTTTAGTGCATCCCAAACGAAGTTCACTCGAGTGCCATAGTTTGCCATAAGGAGCCAAAAACGATAAACCAGTGGGTTGATGCCTTTATCTGTGAGGTCTCGAAGGGTAAAAAAGTTTCCAGCAGACTTTGCCATTTTTTTGCCGTCTACGAGCACCCATTCATTGTGCATCCAATATTTTACAAATTGTTTTCCAGTAACTCCTTCTGATTGAGCGATTTCGTTTTCATGGTGTGGGAAGATGTTATCTACTCCACCGGTATGAATGTCTAGCTGTTCGCCTAATGTCGCCATAGACATGGCAGAGCATTCTATATGCCAACCCGGGCGTCCTTTACCTAAACTCGTCTCCCAAAATACATCACCATCATTTGCATCCCACATTTTCCAAAGCGCAAAGTCCTGAGCATTTTCTTTTTCATATTCATCTGTTTTGATTCGTCCGGATGCGTTTTCTTTTTGTTCTTCCAAGACTAGATGAGAGAGCTTCCCATAATTTGGGAATTTCTTTATATCAAAATACACAGAGCCATCATCGCTTTTGTAAGCCATACCGTTTTTAAGTAATTTTTCTACGATTTCTACCATCTCATTGATATAGTCTGTAGCTTTGGTAAATTTTAGAGGTGGTAAAATATTTAATTTTTTACAATCTTCAAAAAAACCTTGGGAATAAAATTCTGTAAATTCTTTCAGACTTTTGTCTTCCTTGATTGAGTCACGAATAGTTTTATCATCGATGTCAGTGATGTTCATTATGTGTTTTACATTGTATTTGTTGTACACAAGCACTCGTTTTAAAATATCTGCAAAAACATAAGCCCTATAGTTACCTATGTGAGGGTAATTGTACACAGTCGGTCCACAACTATAAAAAAGCACCTCATCTTTATTGATGGGTATAAATTCTTCTTTTGAACGAGTGAGAGTATTGTAAAAAAATATCGACATAATTATTCTGTAGTCAAATCTTTTTGAAATTCATATTTGTAGATAGAAACAAGTGTGTAGAGCAAACTGATAGTAAGTGGCCCCACAAGTATGCCTATCGGACCTAAAAGGGAAATACCACCCAAGACTGCAAATAAGATTAAGAGCGGAGGTATATTCATTTTTGCACCCACTACGATCGGATTTAATAAATTATCTACCAATCCTACAACTACTACAGACCAAACTAAAAATCCTAAAGCTGCAGCACTGTGTCCTGATACTAGTAGAAAGATAATGGCTGGAACTGCTACGAATGCAGTACCTATCATAGGAACTAAGGATGCGATAGCTGCGACGACACCCCACAGGGCAGCATTTGGTACTCCAAAGATGGTGAGCCCAACTGCCATCAGTATTCCTTGTGCTATAGCAATCAATAAGTATCCTTTTACCACACCATTGATGGCTTGGATTATTTTACTAATTATCTTTCTATCATCAATGTCTGCAAGTGGACTTAAATTCACAAGTGAATTTTTCCAGTTTGCTCCGTCCTTTAAGAAATAAAACATTGCTAAGAGCATCAAAGTAAATGACAAGAAAGTGGACAAGGTCGTGCTAAATATTTTCGCTAGATTGTCTGTAATAGAAAGAGCTATTTCGGATGCTTTTTGTTGGACGTTAAAGTTCACTCCATTAGGTAAAATCTTATTTATTGCACCACCCAAGGTTTCTATAAAGGGTTTAATATTATTTTCCGTCAATACTGATTGATATACATGCTGACTTTGCTTGAATACTAAAATTCCTATTCCAGAAATAGGGCCTAGAACTAAAATCATAAAGATAATTACAGTTACAAAACTAGCTAACCACTGTGGGAACTTCGCTTTTACTAGCCATCTATAAAAAGGATAAAGAACTACTGAAAAAGAGACGCCCAATAAGAGAACTATCCAAAAAGGACGAAATATTAGAAAAGTAAAAATAAACGTTGCCAATAATAGCCCAAAAAAGAAGTATCTCTCGATGATTTTTGTTTGCATATGCATATTATATACTAAGACTTGCATTTTAGGCAATTCTTGTGTAATATGTATTTTATGGAATTTGCAGTTATAAAAACAGGTGGAAAGCAGTACAAAGTCTCAGCTGGGACGACTGTTTCTATTGAGAAAATAAAGACAGTGGGCAAGGACTATGCAAAAGGCGATAAAATCTCTTTTGATAAGGTTCTTTTGGTGGACGACGGTAAAGACACCACCATCGGGACTCCTTACATCACAGGCGCGAAAGTAGAAGCAGAATTAGTAGAAATAGGCCGTGCTCGAAAAGTTCTCGTATTGAAATACAAGCAAAAGTCTCGATATTTAAAAAGAAACGGCCACCGCCAACCTTTCTTTAAAGTAAAAATAATCTCTATAAAATAATCCACATGAGTGGGTTATTTTTTTGACAAATCTAGCAAAAGTGGTAATGTTCATTTGAGTATAAAATCAGCTCCTTGAAAAAAAATGCAAAGGATTCAATTAAAAGATCCAGAAATCATTCGTGCGGTTTTTGAAGTGCAAACCAGAACACAATATCGATTTCAAAAACTTCGTTTACTACCTAATGGAGGTGGTCAAATACAATGTAACTCTGAATCAGATATTTCTAAACTGATTCAGAATGGAGAAATTGAAAAATTGTTTGGCCGAAAAGATTGGCAACTTCTTTTCAAGAATGCAAAAAAGATCGATGCTGAATTAGGAATTATGACAGCATCATTAGAGAACTTAGAAGACATATGGGCTAAAACACAAGTAGCCCATTATAATAAAATTACATAATAATTATCAAAACATGCCAACTTTCGAAGTCGGCGTGTTTTTTTATTGCCTGTTTTTGACAAAATTAATCATTTATGTTAGTCTTTTGAAGAAAATAATATTCTTTAATATTTAAAACTCAATTTACTATGCTTACAGTGAGACCTATTGATTTAGGGACGGACAGAGATTTTGCTCAACTTTTGATAAAAAAAATGAGCGATTCGAAAGTGACAAAAGAAGAGAAGGAAATAAATACCTTTCTCACAGAGAATTATAAAGAATTCAGGATAGAGTATATGAAAAGGGACCTGTTTTATGTAGTAGAGAATAGGCTAGACTTATTTAAGAAGATCGGATTAATCTATATGGGTAAATCCTTCATCTAGCACTATAAATATGTCAACCTGAGAGGCTCAACCTCTAAAACACAAAACATACAGCGCCAACATGCGCTGTATTTTTATTGCCTATTCTTAAGGGCGTTTTTGAGGGTATCGTTATCGGAGTATTCGAGCTCGGTGCCGGTGGAGAGTCCACGACCTAAAGAGGATATTTTTATATTGAGAGTTTCAGTGATATTTTTCAATTCACCACGGATGTAGTGGTCAGTGTGGTCACCTTGAGGATTTAAAGAAAATGCTAAAATTATTTCTTTAATATCTTTTCCTTCTTTTTCAATTTTCTTTTTCAATTCTTCTATACGAACCCTACTTTTTGTAGTTTTTTCTACGATAGGTACTAGTCCACCGAGTAAGAAATATTTTCCATTGTAGGTGCGACTTTTTCGTAGAGACTCTAAATCAGAATCTTTTTCTAAAATCATAAGCATACTGGTGTCAGCTTGTGGATTTAAACAAATCTCACAAGTATTTTTTGTATTATTATGTTTGCCGATAAAAAATCGAAAACAATCAGAGCACTGCGAGATTTCTTTTTTTAAATCAGATATTGATTTCACTAAGTTAGAACTATACTCACCATTTTTAGACATTAAGAAATACACAAAACGCCTCGCTTGACGTTCACCGATACCAGGGAATTCTTTAAAAATTTCAGTTAATTTATCGATGCTATCCATAAAGGTATTATACCCCCTCCTTGCTCCTCCCCCTAAATTAGGGGGAGGTAGGGTAAGGGTACTCTAAAAATCATCCAATTCATCACCGACTTTTGGAGCAGAGAATTCAGAAAGGGAACTCTTCTCAAGTGTGAGAAAGGTAGTAGTTTTTTCATCGAAGTATAAGTCCACTTTTCCAGTCGGGCCATTTCGGTGCTTTTCGATTAAGATTTCAGCAATGTTTGTTTTCTCTAGTTCACCCTTGCCTTTGTCCTCACGGTGGATGAACATAACCACGTCGGCGTCTTGTTCGATGGAGCCTGAGTCACGAAGGTCAGAAAGGCGAGGTTTGCCTCCACGACTCTCCACTGCACGAGAAAGCTGAGAAAGAGCCAATACGGGCACATTAAGCTCTTTTGCCAAGCCCTTGAGCGAGCGAGAGATTTCAGTCACTTGATTGACCATTGAATCATAATTCTTAGATGTAGTCATAAGCTGAAGATAGTCGACGACGATAAGGTCGAGGCCTTTTTCTGCTTTGATTCTTCTGGCGAGTGATTTCATTTTCACAATAGAATTTCCGGCTTGGTCATCAATATATATTTTTGCTTTTGCGAGTTTGTCGAGGGAGTCGCGTAAATTAGAAAAATCTTTATCAGAAGAAAGTCTGCCAGTACGCAAATTCCAAGCATTGACTCGGGACTGCGCAGAGAGCATTCGGTCGACTAGTTGTTGAGATGACATTTCTAAAGAATATATCAATACGGATTTTTCGTGATTAATAGCAGACATACGAGCTATGTCGAGAGCGAGTGTGGTCTTACCCATCGAAGGTCGAGCAGCAAGGATGATGAGGTCAGAATTTTGAAGTCCAGAAAGCATATTGTCTAAGTCTGCAAAACCAGTAGGTAAACCTCGAAGTCCTCCTTTGTGTTCGTGAAGTTTTGATAAACGCTCCCAAGCTTCAGGTAAGGCACTTTCCAAAGTCACATACTTTTGATTCTTAGGAGAAGAAACTACACTGAAAACTTTTTTTTCAGCCATATCTAAAATATCATCCATATGATCGTCACCTTCTTCAAATGCGATGTTTGAAACATAATCAGCAGCTTCAATCAAACTACGCAAAACATATTTTTTTTGAACGATATCAGCATAGTGTTTTACATTAGTAGAAGAGGGAACTGTGTTTACTATTTCGGCCAAGTATTGATTGCCTCCGATTTTCTCCAAAACTTTCTGTTCGCCTAATTTTGTAGAAAGGGAGAGCATATCTATCGGTTGACTTTTGTTTTCTAAGTCGAGCATGGCTTGGAAAATAATTTTATGTTTTTCAGCATAAAAAGAGTCTGGATTTAGCGTGTCTTCTACTTCTTGAATGCCGTCTTTACGAAGCATAATAGAACCGAGCACTGCTTGCTCGGACTCTAAGCTTTGTGGTGGAATTCTTAAATTATTTTTGAAATTTTTTGCCATGTCTTTCATCCATACTAGCATAATCAAAAAATAGTCAAAGTTAAAAAGTTAGCATATCTGTTATTAAAATGTGGACAAATAAATGCTGTATTTTTTAGAGTATGATAATATATAGAAATGAGTAAAAAAGTATTGTTATCTGGTTTAAAACCAACAGGCCGTCCTCATATAGGAAATTATTTTGGTGCAATAAAAAGATGGGTAGAAATGTCCAATGAACATGAAAGCTATGTATTTATTGCCGACTATCATGCTTTGAATTTCATTCAAAATAAAGAAGAAATGAGAGAAAATATAATGAGTGTTTTATTGGATTACTTAGCTATTGGTCTTGATCCTGAAAAAGTAACTCTTTACAAACAAAGTGACATCTCTCAGCACGGAGAACTTACTTGGATTTTCGATACTATTACCACTATGCCTTACCTTATGCGTGCGCATGCCTTCAAAGATGCCGAAGCAAAAAATAAAGAAATTAGTATAGGAACATTTAATTATCCCATGCTCATGTCTGCAGATATTTTATTATATGATGCAGATGTTGTTCCAGTGGGCAAAGATCAAAAACAACATGTAGAAATAGCCAGAGATACTGCAGAGAAATTTAATAGAATATTTGGAGATACTTTTAAATTGCCTGAAGCAAAAATATTAGAAGATGTCGCAGTGGTACCCGGCACTGATGGACGCAAGATGAGTAAAAGCTATGGAAACACTATTCCGCTTTTTGCCGAATATGAAGAAATAAAAAAAGCTGTGATGAGCATCGTCACTGATTCTAGCGGTGGTATACCTGAGAATGTTTTCGCTATTCATAAATTACTTAAATCCGAAACTGAACTCCGGCCTATTTATGAAGCTAAGCAGGGAAGTTATAAAGAATTAAAGGAAATGCTTATCGTTGACTTAGAAACATTCATCGCCCCACTTCGAGAGCATCGCAAAGAATGGAAAAGTAAATTACCAGAAGCATTAGCTATACTAAAAGCTGGTGGCGAAAAAATGAAAATAAAAGCGCAAAACAAAATGAAAGAAGTAAAGGAAAAAATAGGAGTGAGTCTTGACTATTAATTTTTAATAAATTATAATAAATAAGTTATGAATTTAAACATGAGTCGAATAAACCACCTACGTATGATGACCAAGCCCTTTTTTGCTTGGTGTTATTTTGGTGTCTATTCGAGAGCTCGTGTTTGATTTTTCTCCCCCAATAATGGAAGAAACTAAGCAAGAACTCTTGAGTAATCAAGAGTTCTTTTGCTAAATATGTTATTTGACAATTAAAAACAAAAAAATATGAAAAGGCTGAATTCATTTTATCCAAATCAAATTGTTACTCTGGAATCACTAAGGAGTCAAGATTTAAATTTCTTTATTATCGGAACAGATGGGAAAAACCCTTGGGGGGCTCAATCACACAAGTTAAAACCCTTGGACGTTTTAGAACTTTCTAAGTCTGGGATAATAATTTTGGCCACACCTCATATAGGAATCCTGTGGCCGTCGAATTTAATGTATCCATATATGGGTGTGATAATTTGTGATTTTACTGGCAACCAATCTTTTATTGATTATGCAGATGAACCAGAAAAAATACAAGAAGGATCATCGAAGTATCATTGTGCGCTGGAGATAGAAGCAATGTTGTCACCATATCTGCACTTAGATAGAGATGCAATTTTAGGGAATGGTTTTATTTCTGCAAAGAAATTTGCTGGAGCATCCAACCTAGCGCATGTTCACCATAGTGCAAAGAAAATGGCATTAGCGGAAGGGCGTGTGATTATGGACATTGATCTGTACGATGTTTCATTTACCTTCGATTTCTTTCAAGTTTTGATTGAAAACCAAGACTGGATTTTATCTGGCTTAAGTAGACGAGAGGGCATATTTGATAGGTTTGTTTCAAACAATGGTGTGATGCAAAGATGTGAGCCTGGGAAAGTTGCAGATTTATCCCAGTTTCTTGAAATGAAAAAATCTCATCGGGTCATGATAAATGAAGATACTCATCTAGAAACAAGTGGATTTTTTCCGATAAATGAAGCAAACATATTATTCGATTCTATTCATGGTTATTACAAACAAATAGGACTCTCACTTGCGGATAATGAAATTGGCGATACTTATGCGATGTCTGGAGTAGATATGATTAACTATACTAAAAACTCGCAATTTAGAGGAATAGTTGATCGGATGTATAAAGCACTCTTGAATAGCGGTAAATTTTCTTGGCTTCCAGAATACATGGCACATACATTTTTTCCAGGAGGGGTGTTTCGTTTTCTACCATCAAACACTGAAGATAGATTATACGAAGACACTTTGCATTTATTCAATGCGCACACTGAAAAGCAATTACTTAATACTAAAATTGCACAAGCCAATGAAATAGACCGCATGAATCTGATTTTGGAAAATAATAAAAGTAAAAATTTAAAAAATATTTTTACTGAAGCAAGAGATAGATTTCAAAAATCATTTTCATCACGTCGCGGATTGTCTCAGTATGATTTACTTAATGGAGAGTTTGTACCAATCGAGATAATCGATCAGTTGATGCCAATGTCATTTGAACAAATTGGTGTACTTTTTAAGACGGATTAAATTTACAAAGACGTTGTTCTATTTATAGACAACGTTTTTTTGATTTTTGTTTTATTTAAAGTAGAATAACAATATGAATAAATATAAGATAATTGACGGGCACCAAGACATAGCTTTTAATGCTATTCAAGTAACTGGTAAAGATTTTTTAAAAGAAAATAGTGTGAGTGAGTCACAACTATTACCCGAACCCCAACTAAACCAATCTGACTATGTAAGACTTTCTAACTCTGGAGTTAGGTTGGTTTTTGGTGTTTGTTTTCCTTATAAACTAAATGAAAATGAAGCGTATACAGATAAAAACTTTGCTCAAAAAGAAATGCACACCCAGCTTGATTTTTACAATAACCTAGAGGTCAGGAGTTCAGACAAAATTAAAATCATAAAATCCAAATCAGATTTAGGACAAGTGCTAAATACTGAAGGAATATTAGGACTGGTACTTTTAGCTGAAGATGCTATTGGAATTGACGTAGAACTTAAAAACTTGCAAGAATTTTATGACAAAGGTTTACGGATGATAGGTATCGTTTGGAATAGAGATACGGAGTTTGCAGGGGGAACAGATTCTATAAATGGACTTACCAAAAAAGGAAAAAATCTGCTTGAAAAAATGGATGAACTAAATATGATTCTGGACACTGCTCATATGAATCCAACTGTGTTTATGCAAGCGCTAGAAATATTTAAAGGATGTGTCATGAATTCGCATACGTGCGTTTCTTTTTTAAATGCACATCGAAGAAATCTAAATGACGAACAGTTAAAAATGATTGCAAGTAGAGGAGGTGTGGTTGGTGTAGCTTTCGTTCCTGAGTTTTTAAATATTGATGAATTGAAAGCAAGTGTGGATGACGTGGTGGCACATATCAAACATGCTGTAGATGTTTGTGGCATAGAACATGTCGGTCTCGGTTCTGATTTTGATGGTATGTCTTGGCCAGAGTATGTACCAAACCTTGCCCACACAGGCGAGTATATTAATTTAATAAAAAAACTAGAGGAAATTTATTCTAAAGAGGAGGTTGAAAAGATAATCTATACAAATTGGAAAACATTTCTCGAAAATTCACTCTGAGAGATTTTTGAGTAATTTTATGTTAATATTTAAATATTATGAAAAATAGAGTTTATATAAAGGATTTAAAGGACAATATTGGCAAGGAGATAATCATCGCTGGATGGGTGGATGTCAGGCGTGACCAAGGCAAAATGGTATTTTTTGATATGCGAGACATGACCGGTCGAGTACAGTGTGTGACTTTACCGATGCACGTTGAAGCCATAGAGAAGGCGAAAGAAATTCGTCCTGAATGGGTAATCTCTGTTTCAGGTCTAGTTAAAACGAGGACCGACAAAAATGCGACAGAGGGCAATAGTGTCGAAATAGAAGTTCTAGGTATAGAAGTTTTAAATAAAGCAGAAACCGTGCCATTTGAAGTTAATACTGACACAAGTGAGATAAATGAAGAGACTAGATTAAAATACCGCTATCTGGATTTACGTTCTGAAAGAATGCAGAAAAATATAAAGATGCGTAGTGATTTTGTGAGAAATTGCCGTGAGTTTCTTTTCGCAAAAATGTTTAAAGAAATTGAAACTCCACTGCTAACTGAATCTACCCCTGAAGGCTCTAGAGACTTCGTAGTACCTTCTAGAATCCATCCTGGAAGCTTTTATGCATTACCGCAATCCCCACAGCAATATAAACAACTTCTGATGGTAGCAGGTATGGAAAGATATTTCCAAACTGCCCGAGCACTGCGTGACGAGGATCTACGCGCAGACCGTGGTTTTGAGCATACTCAAATAGATATAGAAATGTCATTCGTAGAGATGAATGATGTCATGAGTCTAGTGGAAGACATGATTACAACTACCGTTGAAAAAATGGGCTTTACTATCAAAGAAAAACCTTTCCCTCGTATTAGTTATAAGGATTCTATGGAGAGATATGGTGCAGACAAATTTGATATGCGTACAGATGAAGAAAAGGAAAAGGGAATTCTTGCGTATGCTTGGGTTACCAATTTTCCATTTTTTGAAAAGACAGATGATGGCAAGTGGACATTTACACATAATCCTTTCTCGATGCCTATACCGGAACATCTTGAATGGCTAATGAAGGGTGAAAATATTGAAAATATCCTAACTACTCAGTATGACTTGGTCTGTAACGGCTACGAATCTGGTGGTGGATCTATAAGAGCACACAAACCGGAAATCCTTGAGGCCACATACAAGGTTATGGGCTACACAGAAGAAGAAATCAATGATCGAGTGGGTCACATGATTGAGGCTTTTAAATACGGTGCTCCGCCTCACGGGGGTATAGCGCTCGGAGTTGAGAGAAATCTAATGAACCTAACCGGTGAAGCGTACTTGCGAGAAGTTGTAGCGTTTCCAATGACTCGTGGTGGTAAAACTGCGGTTATGAATGCTCCTAAGCCCCTAGAAAAAAAGCAACTCAAGGAACTTGGAATTGAATTAGAAAAATAAACTATCTCCCATGCTCGAAACTCAGGAAATTATAAACCAAATAAGCGTCTTATCTTATTCTGGCATATGGTTGTTGTCATTTGCTGCAAATGTAATTGTCCCTATACCGGAAGAGATTATTCTCTTGGTTCTAGGGTACGTAGCTGGTGGACCAGGTTGGAATGGTCTACTACTACTCCTGACTATATTTACCGGGGTTGTCGCCTCCGACGTACTAATTTACTACTTAGCGCGAAGCGGTAACCGTTTCGTAACGGGGATATATAATACACTCTTTGCAAATAAGGTAGAGAATAAAAAGGAATGGATCGAAAAACATATGAACAAGGTTATTTTCTTCTCTCGCTTTTTGATTCAGCTTCGATTTTTGGGACCATTTATTGCCGGACAAATGAAGGTTCCATTTAAAAGATTTATTTTTTGGGATACTTTAGCTTTGCTTATATACGTACCGTTTTATGTGACCTTGGGTTGGTACTTTAGAAGTAGTTTTAGTTCTATAATCAGTGGTATAGGAGTGCTCCAAAATGTGTTTATATCTCTCGCACTCATAGTTGTGGTGCTCGTCCTTATGCGCTTTTTAAGGAAAAAGTATTATAATATAAACCATGAATGATGATATAAAAAATTTGTTAAAGAAAAAGTGTGTGGCTTGCGAGAAGAATAAAGACCTCAAGCCCTTTGATGAAGAAGCGGCGGAAGACTATCTAGCACACCAAGATGGTTGGGTCTTAAGCCCTGACGCGAAGACTATTTCCAAGGATTACAAATTTGCTGACTTTATTGGCGCCATTAATTTCATAAACCTAGTGGCTGACATCGCTGAGATGGAAGGCCATCACCCTGACATTCATATAAATTATAATAAAGTAAAACTAGAACTCTCCACCCACGCCATCGGCGGACTCTCCCTAAACGACTTCATCCTCGCCGCGAAAATCGACGCACATAATATTTAATTCTTCTTCAAGAATTTCTCTATACTTTTTGCATCTCGCTTTTGCCAGAGAGCATTTGATTCTATGCGCTCGTAGACTTGCTCAAGGGAACGGGTTGCGCCAGGAGCTTTATGGGTGGTGAAGAATTTTTTGAGATAAGTTAGGTGCTTAGTTTCAGGTGTATTCCAAATAGCTTTAACCATTCGGCCTAAAGAGTGTCCACCGTCTCCGTAGTGAGTTAGAAATGTCGGCCAGTGGTATTGCAAGGCTTTCAACCAAACACTTCTGCCTGCTGAGTTTAAAGCTATCGATGAGAGAATTCCTATAGTGTCTTGAACTCGCACATTTTCCGACATAGCAAACTCAACAACTTCACAAAGTATTTTTTCATTTTTAAAATTCCCTAAAGCTCCACCGATTCTGTTTTTTTCTTCATGTAAAGTTTCCTTTTTATACATCGAGATTAATGTTTTATATTCTTTTTTACCACCTTGAAATGAAGTGAGGTTATACACCACACCTTTTAAGTCCGGATTAATGTGTTTACCTTTTTGGACGTCATTAAACATTTTCGTAACTTCTTTATTGATTTGTTCATGCCCTGCATGACCTAAACGAGAAATTACCAAAGAGCGTAGAAGAGAATCAGTATGGTTTTCATTTTCTTTTTTCTCCCAGCCCAGTTTTTTCCAAATAGGCGTGAAAAGCTCGACAATAAGTTTATTGAATTCTGGTTCTATTTTTTTATTTAATAAAACTTGTTCGATTTTAGAGAGTCCTGATGCTATTTCTACCCAGACGGTATAGTTATCTTCATTTTTATAAGCAGATAAAAATTCTAGGGCATTAGTAGTTGGAATTATTCCTGCTTCAGAGAGTGCAAATAAATCTCTTATAATACCCAAGCGGTCTATCGGTTCAAACTTTTTCTCTAAAATAAGGGAGTAAAGATCCACCAAAAGTTCTTTACTGTATGCTGTGCGGAAGAATCCTGATTCGCTAATGTTTATTTTATTACCCTTAGAATAAGATACTTTAGTTTGTTTTTTGTCTAATAATATTTTTTGAGACTTGGTACTCGGAGTACCAAGTGAAATAGGTACTTGCCATAAGGTCTTATCTTTACTTTTTAGTTTTGAAATAGGGCTAGAAAAGAATCTACTTTGAGAGAGTTGTAATTTGTTTTTACTTAAAGATGCTTTAATTACAGGATAACCACTTTTACTAGTCCAGTTGTGCATCATTTTGGAAACAGGTTTTTTGGAGATTTTCTCAAATGCTTGCCAAAGGTGAATAGTCTTAGTATTTTTATAACTGTGCTTTTTTAGATAATATCGAAGTCCATCACGAAAATTTTTCTCACCAAGGTAATCAGCGAGCATTCTAATTATGGATGCACCCTTAGAATATGAAATCTCATCAAAAATCTCACCAATTTCATCTGGATGATATACAGGTATTTCTATAGGATGAGTATTAGCTAATGAATCTAAACGCAATGCGATACCTAAGTCTGCTGTCGCAAATTGAGTCCAGATATCCCATTTTGGGAATAATTTATCAGTAGCTAGGTATTCAATGTATGAAGCGAAGCCTTCATTGAGCCATAAATGAGTCCACCATTCCATGGTTACCAAGTTTCCAAACCATTGATGGGCAAGTTCGTGGGCTATTACAAGCGCCACCCATTGTTTACTTGCAAGAGATGAGTGCATGTCATCAACTAAAATAGCAGACTCTCTGTAAGTAATTGCCCCCCAGTTTTCCATAGCTCCTGAAGAAAAATCTGGGATGGCGATGACGTCCAATGTGTTTAATGGATACTTGATATCAAAATATTCTTCATAAAAGTCTAGTACTTTTACCGTAGTGTCTAAAGAAAATTTCGCTTGATGAATTTTACCTGGAGTCGTATAAACTCGGACGATTACTCCACGTTTGGATTTTTTTTCGATAAATTCAAAATCTCCGACGATAAAAGCCAAGAGGTAAGTGGACATCTTTGGTGTGGGGGAGAACTTTACGACTTCAAACCCTGCTTCGTGCTCTATTTTTGAAATTGGTAAAGTATTTGATATTGCAGTTTTGCCCTTTGGAACTACGAGAGAAACGTGGAAGACTGCTTTTTGGGCCGGTTCATCGAAGCAAGGAAAAGCACGTCTTGCGTCTGTTGCCTCAAATTGGGTGGTAGCTATATTGTGAACTTTCCCCTCATATATGTATGAGCTTCTATAGAATCCACGCATCTTGTCATTTAATATACCTTTAAAATTGATCACCAGAGTGTGTTTGCTTTTAGGTATTTTTTTAGGAAAAACAAAAGTGACAGTTTCTTTCTTCTGGTCGTATTTTATTTTATTTGCAAAATCTTTATTGAGTCTTACAGTATTAATCTCTATTTCTTTACAGTGTAATGTTATTTCTTTTGTTTCTTTAGCTATATTGATAGTTATTATCTCTTCGCCTGTGAACGTAAAATTCTCCAAGTCAGGGTGTAATTTTATGTCATATTTCACCGGAACCACATCTTTCGAAAGTCGTACATTTAATTTAGTATTTTTCTTTTGCATAGATTTTAGTATAGCTTTTTTAGTAAAAAATGCTAATATTTAAGCATAAATACATGGGAACAGAAGAATTAACCAATACTTATACAGTCAAAACCTCTTCATTTGAAGGGCCTTTTAATTTGCTCTTGAGTTTGATTGAAGAACATAAGCTCTTTATTAATGACTTATCTCTCGCAGAAGTTACAGAGGATTATTTAAAATATATCAATACATTGGGGAGTTTGCCACCAGCTCAAATTGCGAGCTTTATGGTTGTGGCCTCCACTTTGATTTTAATTAAGTCTAAATCACTTTTGCCGAATCTTTCTCTGACAGACGAAGAGACGCAAGACATATCAGAATTAGAAAACAGATTACGACTTTATGAACTTTATTCTAAACTTGGAATAAATATTAAAAGTAATTTCGGCAAGAATATTATTTTTGCTCCACTTGAACGTAAAAATGACGTTTTGATATTTCTTCCCGACAATAGAATCACCAAAGAATCTATGATGACTATGGTCTCGGATGTATTGGGTAGAATTCCTAAAAAAGTATTTTTACCAGAAGTGGAAGTCAAGAAAGTCATAAGTATAGAAGAGATGATAGACAAATTAACTGAAAGAATTCAAAAAGCCCTTAGTTTTAATTTTAAAGAATTTGCCGGTCACGCTTCTACAAAAGAAGAGAAAGTGGTGGTAATAGTAGGATTTTTAGCTATACTTGAGATGTCTCGACAAGGAATGTTGAATTTAATGCAAGAAAATAATTTTGAAGATATTATAATCCTGTCTACACAGGCAGATGAGGAACAAACAATAGTTGTTAGTGATTAGTCTTTAGTCTATAGTAGAAAATACCAAATGAACTTAGAACAAAAAATTGAAGCAGTATTATTTTTTAAAGGTGAACCAGTAACTCTAAAAAAGTTGGGTGAAGTTTTAAAAGTCCCACCTCATGAATTACTAGAAGCAATTTCGCATCTTAAAGAAAATCTAAAAGATAGAGGTATAGTTCTACAAGAAAAAGAAAATGAATACACTTTGGGCACTCATATGGAATTGGCAGAAATGGTAGAGAATTTGCAAAAAGAAGAATTAAACAAAGATTTATCGAAAGCCACCATTGAGACCTTATCTATCGTTCTTTATAAAAACGGGGCAACTAGAAGTGAAATAGATTATATCAGAGGAGTAAATTCAAACTTTACCTTGCGAGCTTTATCTGTGCGAGGGTTAGTAGAAAAAGTTACAGACCCAAAAGATGCTAGACGCTACATTTACAAACCCACCTTTGAACTATTATCTTTTATGGGGGTCACAGAAGTAAACCAGTTACCAGACTATGAGGCGACTTTAGCGAACTTAAGTAACACAATAAAAGATCAAGAAGTTGGCAACTCAAATGCGAACGAAATATGAAAATAGTTTAGTGTTGTTGGTATTCATGCTGGCAATATTTGCTGGTTTTTTCTTGTACAATAATCATATTTTTACAAAAGGAGAACTGAAAAAAAAAGAAACTGCCAAAGAAAGTCTTTTTATTCTAAAAAACAAATTAGATAATTTAGAACTCGAAGCCAAAGCCGTGTCTGTTTATGATATTACTTTAGACACTAAACTTTACGCCAAAAATGATTCTATAGTTTTACCAATAGCATCCCTAGTGAAGATAATGACTGTATTAGTGACTCTCAATACTTATGACGAAGATAAGCAATTTACGATATCAGATAATGCTTTAAAGCAATACGGAGATAATAGTTTATATGTAAATGAGCAATGGAAGTTAAAAGATTTAATTAAATTTACTTTGTTTCTATCATCCAATGACGGTGCCTACACACTTGGTGAAGATATTCCAAACTTTATTGAAAAAATGAATGAAAAAGCAAAGAGAATCGGACTTACAAATACTATATTCATAAACCAAACAGGGCTCGACATAGACATAGAACACGCCGGAGCCTACGGTACAGCCGAAGAGATGAACAAACTAGCAGTCTTTGCTTTCAATGCTTATCCTGAAGTATTTATGAGTACAGCCATGAAGGATAAAGATTTTGCATCACTTTCTGGATTTTTACACAAGGTTCAAAATACAAATACGGTTATTGATAAATTACCCAACATATTGTTATCAAAAACAGGTAATACGAATCTAGCTGGTGGAAATCTGGTAATTATATTTAAAAATGATGAAGGGCATAAAATAGCCGTCACTATTTTAGGATCAAGTATTGAGGGGAGATTTACGGATATGGAAAAAATAGTTAGTGTATTGTATAATTAGATTAATGAAGATTAAAAAAATATTCCTTATTTTGATTCTTGTCTTGTCGATATTCCCAACAAGTAAAATTTTTGCCCAAGGAAATAATATTACTAACTCCGGAGTGGTGAAATTAGTAGAGGACAAGACCCCAAAGTTTGTTAAAAATATTGTTGCGAAAACTATAAATACTATTGAGGGTTTTCGTATAGCCACCGGGAATTTATTTTTTGATATGCGAAATCAAACCAGGGTTGAATTAGAACTCATACCATCTCCACAGCCTAATACAAATATAGAAAATGAGGAAACCTTTAAAGTAGATACTCAAGCATCATTTGACCAAGTAGTAAAAGAAACTAAAAATGGTATTTTTCTAAAACCTTTTAAGTATGCTGAATTATTCCTACTAACTCTTGTAATAATTTACTTTAAAAATGTTTTCCTATTTTACATAGGTTCTCTTATTTTTATATTCTTGCTATTTCGAATGCTTACAAAACAGTAAAATTTTGTATTTTTACTCAAAGAATGTAATATACATATATGTCACAAATACCTAAAAGAGTGATTTTTGGTGTAATTCTAGTATTATCGGTATACTTTGCACCTTTTTGGCTAACAGCTATCTTGGTATTTTTGGGTATGATTTTGTTTAATTTTTACATTGAAGGAGTAGTGGCGATGCTATTTTCTGATTTATTTTTTGGGGTAGGGGAAATGAGGTTTTTTAATATTTTATTTTTCTCCACAATAATCTCACTATTTAGTCTTCTATTTATAGAAATGTTAAAAAAGAAATTGAAGTTTTATACAAATTAATATGATAGTCCGGATGTTTAGAAAAAATAAAACAAAGAGAATGAATCATTTAGTTGACCCAGATGAGATATTTCTTGATTCCAAAAATATCGGGAATTTTGACCAACAACAATTCGAAGGCCGTATCGAAAAACCAATTACAAAAAAAACTATACTTGTTATCGGTTTATTTTTCTTTATTATTATTTGTGTTTTTTTTGCAAGATTATTTATTTTACAAATTAAAAATGGTCAGTCTTACCTAGCACGCAGCGAGAGCAATACCTTGTCTCAAGGTATTATTTTTGCTGATAGGGGAATTATTTACGATAGAAATAAAGTAGAACTGGCTTGGAATAAAAAAATTGAAACTTTTGATGACATTAAAGAAAAAATAGAGGGCACAAGTAATACATATCCAACTAGAGTATATATGACACCTGGGTTTTCTCATGTTTTAGGTTATGTATCCACTCCTAGTCAAGATAAAAGTGGTAAATTTTGGCAAACAGAATTTATAGGTAAGGATGGTTTGGAAAAACAATATGATACGGAAATTTTAGGAATAAATGGTTCAAAGATTGTCGAAGTGGATGCGAAAGGCAAGGTGCATTCTGAAAATATTGTAAATACTCCAAAACGTGGCGCAGATTTAATCACTTCAATCGATTCTAGAATTCAATCAGAATTATTTACATTGATTAAGAAATTATCGGAACAAAGTTCCTTTATAGGTGGAGCGGGGGTTATTATGGACGTAGATACAGGAGAAATCATCGCTTCAACTTCATTTCCTGAATATGATGGTGAAGTTTTATCACTCGGACAAGACGCTCAAAAAATAAAAGAATATGCAACTGATAAAAGAAAAGTATATCTAGACAGAACTATTTCGGGACTTTATACTCCGGGTTCCATTGTAAAGCCATTTTTCGCACTAGGAGCTCTGACTGAAAAAATAATCAGTCCATACCAAGAAATACTTTCAACTGGTTCGATATCCTTACCCAATAAGTATTTTCCCGACCAGCCCACAATATTTAAAGACTGGAAAGCACACGGATATACAGATATGAGTGAAGCTATCGCTGTGTCTTCTGACGTTTATTTTTATTCTATTGGTGGAGGATTCGAAGGACAAAAAGGTTTAGGAATAACGAATTTAGAAAAATATGCTAGACTTTTTGGAATTGGAGAAAAAACTGGGGTAGATCTACCAGATGAAAAAGGAGGAGTTATCCCAAATCCTGAGTGGAAATTGAAAGCATTCCAAGGTGAACCTTGGCGTATTGGTGACACTTATCATACATCTATCGGACAATATGGTTTTCAAGTGACTCCGATGGAGATGGCTCGTGCAACTTCTGCGCTCGCAAATACTGGCACACTAGTGACTCCACATTTTATTTTAGGAGACAATAAAAATACAAGTAAAATAAATTTACCTTTAGAATATTACAAAGAGGTGCAATTAGGTATGCGTGAAGCAGTGACTTATGGGACTGCGGCATCTCTAAATGTCCCGTACGTAGACGTAGCTGCTAAAACTGGGACAGCCCAACTCGGTGCCCTTAAAAACAGGGTAAATTCTTGGGTTATAGGATTTTTCCCTTACGATAAGCCAAAGTATGCGTTTACAATTATGATGGAATCTGGGCCCTCTGTGGGCTCTATAGGCGCGTCTTCTATTATGCGTGGACTTTTTGATTGGATGTATTGGCACACCCCTGAATACTTCGATTTACCACCTTGGCCTAACCTGCCTGCGCAGACAGGAAAAGAAAAGGTAGTAGAACCTGTAGAGACTCCAGTACCTACACTAAACCCTGAAACTGTCCCATCTACCACTACTCCCGAAATTGTCCCCGAACTAGAAATCCCTCAATAAACTAAAAAAACCGTATTAGTATATAATGTTATTGATACTGTTTTTCAAAAATTTTAAATCAACGGCAAAATGAAAAGTATTCTATGTGTGTTAATACTTTTAGTATTTTACAAAATGGCAATTGCTCAATATTATGATCTAATTGCTAGTAAAAATATTAACTATCTTTTGATGGATTTTACAAAAAAGTGTATTAAAAAAGGATACAACGAACAGGAATATTTTTTAAGTCCTGTTGACACTGTTTGGTCAACAATAAAAGGTCAGTTAGATTCTAGCTATGCTGATCCATTTGTTTTCTTCGGAAGTGGTTATGTACCTTTTGATTATTCTTTTGAGCATAAAATTCTCAAGGATAGCTCAGAACATTTGCGAATACATTTTCGCAATAAGTCTGCATTTGATAGAATCAACTGCGAATTTATTTACAAAAATAAACAAATTCGCAGTGCGAAGATTGAGTGTATTTGGTACTCAGAACTTCAAGGTTCTATGCCTTATACTAATACTAATTCCTATATCTGCACGACAGATCTATTGGGAATGTTAAAAGTCTCTACTTCAACCTTGAAAGAGTTTGAAGAGAGATTAAAAAGAATTTTACCCTATTTATAGGGTAAAATTAAAAAACCTCTCAGTATGAGGGGTTTTTTTTATTAGAAAAATTTTCTAATTAGCGAGTTAAACAATAATCTGGAGTTGCGTTGATTGCACAAACAGTAACATGATCATCACTTTCTAGCTTAGTAGTATAATCAACATCATCAGCATCTACATCAGTACAGTCGCTAATGGCTGCTCCATCTTCTCCTCCATCAGGATCAGTTGGTATAGCACCAATGTATTCAGTAACCAACACATTACAGAGAGCTTCATCCACTTCTTCTGCAGTAGTACTAAGTGTTGAAGGAACTGAACCTTTATTATCAACAACGTATTGACCTATAGCATTTAATATTGCGTTTACATTTGCCTCTCGTTGAGCTTGTTTTGCATCATCGAAATGCTTCTTAGGATTGATAGCTATGATAACGATAGATGCCAATATAGCTATAATACCAATAACGACCAAAACTTCGATGAGCGTAAAACCTTTATTTTTTTTGTTTAAATTCTTCATTTTTATAATAATTTACTTATAATTGTTTCTCCTCCAAAGGCGGACAAGCGTTTAGAGACAGAATTTTTCGACATTTTTAATAAACATATTTATAGCACAACTTACATAAAAAGCAACTATGGACAAGGGGATAAGTTGCTGTCTTCTCCAAGCTCTGTAAAATTAGTTATAGGGATATTAGGGATGTTCTTATTTACATCAACATTATAGTATGTGAACGCTTTATTTACTTGTGCACACGCTCGTATATTATTACCTGAATTTAAAATTTTATACCTACACTTTTCAGTGCCAACATCAAGCGAAGTAGAGGGCGAAGAAGAAGACCCTTGCGCAACCAAAAGTCGGGCATGTTCTATACACGCATCTGCTAGCTTGGCACTACGTTCTTTGTTTTCAGAATTAAAAATATTAAAGCGTCCAGAAAAACCAGAAAAGTTTACCGTGATGGCAATGAGTAGAAGCACGAATGATACTATAATCACTGTGAATAGAGCAATAAAACCTCGCTGATTGTTTTTTAATGATTTCATATTCTTAAATATTTACTAAATGTCGCCGTATTGCCATCTATTACTATTTTTACACTCATGCCTTTAGGCGTTCCAGTTATTGCTGTAAATGTGAGTTCATCCACTTTGGCATTTATGGTGGTAATAGGGAATTTATTTAAGGTACAGGATGAATTACCACAAAAATCTATCTCGGTGTCATTCTTTGCAACATAAGTCTCCTGATCATCCTTGGTAACTTTTAAAGTTCCTGAAACGACAGAAAAATCTGACGCACCAGTGAGAAGCCAGTCGATTTTCTTAACTACAAAAGTCATTTCGGATTCCGATGTAATTTTATTTTCAGTACTTCTAGAATTTTGCATTATATTAAATACACTCACCAGAAGTCCGCCAATCATAATCGAAAAAAGTGCCACATATATGATTATTTCTATTAAAACGAAGCCTTTGTTTTTCATATTATTCATTTCCAGTAATTACAGATATATAACCTTTGTTATTACTACTTTGAGAACCAATAAAAATATAATTTCCTTCACAATCAGTGGCTGTACCTTGCAATCCTCCTCCAGTACCTGGTGGTAAAGTTGATGGATTAGTATATTGTGTAATATTTGACGGGTCGGAAGTTTCTAAAATTTGAAATTCTTTGTTAGTAACTAACATAGTTAAATTATTTCTAACGATGATACCATTGACACTAGTATTGCTCCCACTATTTTGAATATTTTTAAAACCCATATAAGGTAATGAGGTCTCTGGATTCGTATTATCAAGAATGTAAAATTCATTCCCAGTTAAAAGAGTACGGCCGAAATATATTTTATTGCCTACAGCATAAAGACTTTTTCCATTACCATTATTACCGCCTCCGCCTGGTGCATCGAAATTACCTACTAAAGTTATGTCAGTTGGGTCGCTGACACCAAATATTTGTAATTCTAGATTATTAGGTGAAGCAACATAGGCGTAACCGTTTCTAACTAAAATATCATTTACACCGTTGCCAATTTCGTAACTATCTAAAATAATAGGGAGTGCAGGGTTGCTCACATCGATAGTATAAAATTCTGCTCCTATTGAGTCATTGGCTAGACCTAAATACACAATACTGTTTTTATAAAACACCACTGTTCCTATACCTTGCCCAGCATTACCTGTAACTCCTGGTATTTTAAAATTCCGAACCAAAACAGGATTAGCGGAATTACTAATATCTATCACTTGCAGCTGCGCACAACTTGGACCTTCAGGGCAAGTATTAAAATTAGATCCGTGAGCATTCGCTACGTACGCATAATTAGAGCCATCCACAGCAACACTGTTCAATCCTTCACCTACAGCTGGATTGTTATCAAAGTCTGTTATAACACTTGGTTCTATGGATGGATCTGAAATGTTTAAAATAAAAAAAGTTCCCGGGTTATTGCCATGAGTATTATTTACCGTAACATACATTTTGTGGTCAAAAGTTTGTATCGATGTGATAGGGAAACCACTTGAGTTGTCATTTAAAATATCTGCGCCAAATTCGTACTCAGTTTTTCGTGGATTAGTCCAATCACCAGCTAATACAGAACTACAAGTATCTCCGCCATCTACTGCATCAGGATTCGTAACTAGGGTTGTCAGTGTTGTAGTGAAATTTTTTCCACCAACAAGCCAAGTTATGACGCTGGTAACTTTTTTTGTAAATAAATCTACTTGTCCTACTTCTATATTTTTGGTGTAGATATCTTCAGTACTAGTGGACGGATTCACAAGATTAAAATCAAATTGTGCATCAGCTTGAGATTTTTCTATTTGTCCTTGAGCGAGTGCTAAGGCCTCGGTGTTAGTCTCATTGTCGAGCGCCACAGACTGTCCTTGGTTTACTAAGAGTATGACCCCAGTAAGATTAATAAGCAGTATCGCAAAAGCTACAAGTAGCTCTATCGTCGCCATACCCATATTTCTTTTTAGATTTCTTATTTTCATTATATTTTTCTCTACCAAATAATTAATCCATTTGCTTCTAAGGTAACGGTTTTTATTCGTCCTGTGCCAGAATCAGTTTGAGCAATAATCCCTATCTCACTTGAATTACCGGAAAGTTGTTCAAAGTAAACTTGATCAAAACTAGCATTAGTAGATATGTTTGTATTTATAGGCACATCTTCATTCGTAGAAGAGCCAGAACTATAGGAAGTTCCCTCAAAAAGTACATAATAATCTAAAGTATTATTAAAATACACCCCATGTGGTTTTGCATTTATATTATTCATAGACCTATTGCGAGCAGTTTGCAAGACTGAAAGTAAATCTGTTTGCTCTGCACGAGAAAGCTCACGAGTGTAGAAATTTACATTTACCAACGCCCCTATAGCAAAAACAACACCGAGAATACCGATAACCACCAAAAGCTCAATAAGAGTAAACCCTTTATTTTTATTTGTGTATGCTGTTGGTGATTTCATATATAGGGGTGATAACTGATATAGCCACAAAGCCGACCATGATACCCATGATTATCATCAGGATTGGTTCGATGGTGCTAGAAAGGTTTTTAGTCTGATCTTCAAATTCGTGTTCATAATATTCTGAAAGATAAGTAAAAGTAGTAGAAAGATTCCCGCTTTTCTCTCCAATAGAGATCATATGTGAAAGCATGGAAGGGAATAGAGATGGATATTTACCAATATTTTCAGACATAGTTTTACCACGCATAACAATGCTTGAGATATTATTGAAGGCGTCCTTATAACGCACATTGTCAGTAGTGTCTGCAGTAATCAGTAGAGCTTCGGTCAACGATACTCCACTTTTTAATAGAAGTCCTAAGGTGCGCATAGTATTTGTCAGATTGTAGTTTTGAACAATAGAACCAAAGATTGGAATCTTGAGCAACATTCCATCGTAAAAAAACCTAACTTTAGGAACTTTTTTAATGAGCAATACAATTGCCACAACCAAAATAACTAATCCTAAGAATAAATACAACCCATCATTTCGAATAATATCCGTAAAACGCATTATGAGTCTAGTGGAAAGTGGAAGTTTGGCATTTAAACTTTGGAATATCGGCATGATTTTTGGAAAGATATACACAGTCAAGAATCCAGTGACACCGAAAGTAGCGATGGTCACGATGATAGGGTATAGCAGAGCGCCCATTATTTTTTTACGGAGCATCTCTTTTTTCTTTAATTCGTCGGCAAGGTAGTTTAAGTTCTGAATCAAGGTTCCACTAGTTTCTCCAGCACGAATGACATTGATGGCGAATTTACCGAAAACTTTTTTAAATTTGTCTAAGCTATTTGAAAGAGTTTTACCATTGGAAACATCGGCAATAATCTTCTCAAAAACTTTTATCTCACCCTTGGATTTGGTTTGGTCTTTAATAACATGAATGGATTCTAGCATCGGCACCCCAGCACGGATTAGAAATGAAAGTCTTTTTGCGAAGAAAGTTTGTTTCTTAATAGAAAAAGAAGCGTAAGAAGAAAAAAGAGTAAACTCAAAGTTATTCTTCTTGGTGATTTTTTTCTTAGAACTATAAGTCGGCAATTTTTGGGCAAACTTTACTTCTACTTTTTTAGGTTTTGAAAAATACTTTTTTATTTTATTCATATGTCACTCTTAAAACTTCTTCTATGGTAGTAAGTCCGGCCACAGCTTTTCTTATTCCATCGACAAGCATTGTATTCATGCCATTTTTTATTGCAATTTGTTTTATCTCATACGCAGAAGCCTTGAGTAATATTGCACTCCGAATTTCTTCATCTGCTACTAAGACTTCGTCGATAACTATTCTGCCTTTGTAGCCAGAATCATTACATTCATCACAGCCTTTACCCATAAAAAACTTTCTATTCCCACCTAAAGTTTTCTCTGATATGACTTCTCCTAATCTTAAGTATTCTTCATCTGTTAAATTCTTTTCTACTTTACAATGAGTACAAATTTTACGCACAAGTCTCTGCCCGATAGCGATAGAGACTGTGGAAGACACTAGAAAGGGTTCAATTTTCATATCAAGTAATCGCGGAAGGGTAGTCGCAGAATCGTTTGTATGAAGCGTCGAGAGGAGAAGATGCCCCGTAAGTGCTGTATTTACGGCTATACCTGCTGTTTCTGCGTCACGAATCTCTCCTACCATTATCACATCTGGGTCTTGGCGAAGAATAGAACGTAAACCTTTAGCAAAAGTAAGTTCGGTGCGAGGATTTACTTGGATTTGTTTTATATTACGTACTGCATATTCTATTGGGTCTTCAATGGTGACAATAGATATTTCTTTTGAGTTAAGCATTTTGAGTAGGGTATAGAGCGTCGTGGTTTTACCACTTCCTGTCGGGCCAGTGACCAAGATCATCCCTGTCGGCTTTTTGAGTGCGCTCGCTATTTTTATCTGGTCTTCTTTTGAAAATCCAAGCATGTCTAAGGTGTAGTTTTCAGAGTGGTCAGCAAGTAATCGAAGCACAGCATTTTCACCATGATAAGTCGGAGTCACAGACACACGGATGTCCACCGAGCCACCTTCGGAGATAATACTTCGGAATCTTCCATCTTGAGCAGCAGAGTGTTCGTCGGTCCTTAGTCCAGAGAGAATTTTGATACGAGAAACTACTTCACCGTGAATTTCTTTCGGCAAAGTACACATATCTTCCAAGACTCCGTCCACTCGAAAACGAATCCGAATATTTTTATCAGATGGATCGATATGGATGTCAGAAGCATTCATCTCGGAAGCACTACGAACAAGTTCATCGATAATGTTGATGATAGAAATATTCACCCCAGCGCCAAGTTCATGCTCAATTTTCTTTTGCAAGTCAGTTGCCATTTTTATATAAACTTGACGAAATATTAACATATTGTATATTTTTTGCAAGTTAACAAAAAATTAATTTAACCTAAATTTAATTAAGTACTTTTTGACCTAAATATCTATAGAAAATAAGGATTAAAATTTATTTTTGACTTAATATAGTATTAATACTTATTTGCATTAAATATAGATTAGTAGTATAAATAAGTCATGATAATCTTAGTAGTTGAAGACGAGCAAAAGCTCGTAGATATATTAAAAAAAGCTCTAATAAAAGAGAAGTACTCCGTAGATACTGCACTAGACGGTGAAGAAGGACTAGCTAAAGCCATGAAGAATAATTACGACCTAATTATTCTAGATATTATGCTTCCTAAAAAAAATGGTCTTGAAGTTTGTAAAGAATTAAGAAATCTGGGTGTACATACTCCGATCATTATGTTGACTGCGCGTAGTGTCGAAAAAGATAGAGTATTAGGTCTTGACATTGGAGCTGATGATTACTTAATGAAACCATTTGGACTAGAAGAACTTTTTGCTCGTATACGAGCACTTTCTAGACGCAGAAAAACAACTGATTCTATGATATACAAAATCGGAGACTTGGTGATAGACACCAAAAAACACGAAGTGACTCGAGCTGGAAAAACAATCTCGCTCACTCCTAAAGAATATAAATTATTAGGTTCTTTAATTCGACACAAGGGCGAAGTCTTAAACAGAAGACAGCTCTTAAATGATGCTTGGGGTCCTGATTTCGAAGAAACCAGCCATGAACTCAATGTGCATATCAGATATTTAAGAACAAAAATTGATGGACACAATCAAAAACCGCTAATACATACAGTTCGTGGCGTGGGATATGTGCTTCGTGAATAAATCTAATGAAGGTAAGAAAATGGATAAAACCATAAAAGAATTAAAGAGGATCAAAAAAGACCAGGATGCTATTTTGAATCATGTGCCTGCGATAATCTTCTTTAAAAACAAAGAAAATAGATATCTACGGGTCAATAAAGCTTTCGCGAAGTTAATGAGAGTCTCCGAGAAAAAACTGGAAGGCCAGTCTTTGTTTAAACTTTTCCCTAAAAAACAAGCTGAATCGTCTTGGATAGACGACAAGGAAATAATCTCGACTGGTTTGCCTAAAATGAACATCATTCACCCGATGGACATCAAGAGGGAGACACGATGGTTTCAAACAGATAAAATTCCTTATCGTGATGAGGATGGAAATACTATTGGTGTGATAGGTTTTGCGATTGATATCACAGAGCGGAAAAATACCGAGACAATTCTACATGATTCTGAGATGCGTTTTCGTAGACTTTTTGAGTCTGCCCAAGATGGAATATTGATACTAGATGCACAAACTGGCAAGATAGATGAAGTGAATCCATTCATTATAGATATGCTGGGGTTTACTCATAAAGAATTACTGGGTAAAAAACTTTGGGAAATAGGTGCTTTTGTGGACATTAATAAAAGTAAAGTTGCATTCAAGACGATACAAAGAGAAGGATATGTTCGATATGAGAATATGCCACTACGAACTAAAGACGGACATTTAATAAAAGTGGAATTTGTTAGTAATTTATATAAAGTGAATCATCATAGTGTTATTCAATGCAATATCCGCGACATTACCGAACGCAAAGAACTCGAAGCTTATAATAAAAAAGAAGGTATTCTTTCAGAAGAAAAAAGGAAAACAGAATTTATAGCAGATGCTACCCACGAGCTACGTACACCGCTCGCTATCATAAGGGGTACTGTAGACTTGGCAATGCTGGAGGGCTCAAAGAAATCAAAATCGTCCATCAGTACTTTTAAAGCTATAAACCACGAAGTTGAGCACCTGTCAGAATTACTCTCTGACCTAACACTACTCACAACAAGTAGTAGTAGTAGTAGTATCACATTACGAAGAAAAATCAGAGTTCAAAAAATAAATCTGTCTATACTCGTAAAAAAAACAACTGATGCCTGTAAAAAAATTGCTTTCAATAAACACATAACAATTAAAACTGACAAAATACCTGATGCATTTATAATGGGGGACAAAGTTTACATAGAAAAACTATTTCGCAATATTATAAACAACGCTATTACCTACGGCAAGGAAAAAGGCTGGATAGAAATAAGTTTTATAAAAGACAAGCATTATGTAGAAATAATTATTAAAGATAATGGCATTGGTATTTCAAAAAAAGACTTGCTAAATATTTTTAAAAGATTTTTTAGAGCTGAAAAATCTAGAAATAGAGCGGGCGGGGGAACAGGACTCGGGCTCGCTATAGCAAAACAAATCGCCCAAGAACACGGAGGCGACATTGAAGCCTCCAGTGTGCTAGGCAGTGGTAGTACTTTTACCATCATTTTACCTTTAATCAAAAAGATTAATTAGATAACTTTTTCTCCTCGAATAACACGAACTAAGACAACGATTATTGCTATGACTAATAGAACATGAATGAATCCTCCTATTGTAAAAGAGGTAACCATTCCTAAAAGCCAGAGAGCGATAAGTATTACGGCTATTGTGTATAACATATATTTTTTATATTAATTAATAATTTTTAAACTTTTTCGACTTTGTATTTTCTCTAACTTGCCTAAGGTGTGATTGCGGGCGGAATAACGTCCGGTATTGTAACATTGATATTTGTACTACTTGGCTTTTGATTATTTCGGAGAGCTGGTAGACCATACACTACAAAAAGAACAACTAGACCTATTGCAACCAAGACCCCGATAATCAAACCGAGACCTGAACCACTATCACCATTGCTTCCACCTGGAGTATTTATAATTGTTGTCATATTTTTATTCCTCTCTATAAGAGAGATTAACTATTAAAGACTATTAATAAACCAACCAAATAAACTGAATTTCTTTTCTTGTTTTTTAATAAAATTTTCGACTTTTATTAATTCTTCTTTGGACAATTCAATTTGTTGGTTTAATTTTTGTTGTTCGTCATCATAATCTACTCTTCCCACAAATGAGATTAAATAAATATTTTGATCTCGCATTTGGACCATTTGGAATCTTAATATGCCCAAATTAGTACCCAGAAAAAAGTGTTTTAATTTACTATTACCTATCTTTGTCATTGCATTCTCCATTTTATTCATGGAATCAGTCTGCTTTTCTGTAGTATGAATGTATTTGATATTTTCTAAAGCAGCTTCTTGCTCGATAGCTTTTACTTGTTCTGCCAGTATGTTTTCAACACTGTCGGGAATTTTATTTTCAGCAATAGTGATGATACTGCCGTTCATCTCCATATAAGATAATTTACTTTCTAACGCATGATAACGATAGATACTATCGTCTTTATTAATTTCAATATTTGATTGAGCAAAAGTAATTGCAGGGAATAGCACAAAAAACAAAGCTACAAATACTACATATGAGCTGTTGTTCTGGAAATATTTATTTTTTAAATGAATTATTTTCATACAATATTTAATATACTTTTAATAGTATAGCATATACTATATTAAATTACTATTAAAATAAAGGATAAAGTTGTGTATACTGTGGATAACTTTAATGTAGTTTTAATATTAAAAATATGTTACTTTAGTATTTTTCTTTGGTGTATGGTATAATTAACGTACAGAGACTTATAATAGTCAGTTGCAAGCTGGAAAATAGACAATGAAAAAATCGAATAAACATACAAAATGAAAATTAAAAAGGATGATTTTTCAATGTCCTTTTTTATCGTATTCATTATTTTACTTTTGATTACGACATTCTCGGTAAAAAATATTTATGAGTTAAATAATAATTCTAAGTCGGTTGTTCATACTTATGAGGTCAAGATAGCTTTGATCAATAATCTTTCTTTGTTAAAAGATGTTGAAACAAATGCAAGAGGTTTTGCTTTGACAGGAAATAGAGATTTTCTGGAATCCATTGCTTTGACAAAGTCTGAAATTCAAAAAAATATTTTGAATTTGCAACTGTTACTTAAAGATAACCCGAATAAACTATTAATCCTCGAATCGCTTAAAAAACTTATCGACCTGAGAATTGCAGAAAGCTCTAAACTTATTAATGCTAGGGATCGGCTTGGATTAAATGAAGCAATCAAAATTATTTCTACTCAAAGAGGTAAAGAAATAATGGACGACATTCGAAAAATCTCTAATAACATGGAGAAAGCAGAAGATACATTTTTAATTGAACGAAATAAAATTGCGACTGATAGTTACTTCCTTGCTCAAATATTCGCTGTTGCAGGAAGCATTATCTCTATATTCTTTACTCTCTTGTTAATAATTCTTAATAAGAAATCTCTTAAACTTAAAAAAAATCTCCTGCAATCTGAAGAAGAGTTTAAGCAATCATCACAATACGCCCGCAGTTTAATTGAAGCATCTCTTGACCCTCTGGTGACTATTTCTGCTGATGGGAAAATCACTGATGTTAATGAGGGTTCGATTAAGGTTACCGGTTTATTTAGAGAAAAACTTATCGGCACTGATTTTTCGGATTATTTCACTGAGCCGAGAAAAGCTCGTGAGGGTTACAAACAAGTGTTTGCTAAGGGTTCTGTTACGGACTATCCTTTAACAATTCGTCATAAAAATGGTCAGCTCACTGATGTTCTATACAACGCATCAGTTTACACAAATGAAGTAGGCGTCGTGCTTGGAGTTTTTGCGGCTGCTCGTGATATTACTGTAAAAAAAGATCTTGAGAAAAAACTCGCAGAAGTAGCTATATCTCAGGAGACTAAAATAGTCGAGCGAACTGCTCAGCTTGGGGAAAAAGTTAAAGACCTGGAAGAAGCTAATGCAAAAGACGAAGCGATTTTGCTATCTCTTGGTGATGCGTTAGTTGTGGTTGATCAAGAGGGAAAAATAGGATTTGTTAATAAAGCTTTTGAAGAATTACTTGGCTGGAAGAAAGAAGAGGTGTTGGGTAAACGTATGGTTGATATTATCCCAAGAGAAGACGAAACAGGGCTAGAGGTTTCCTTTGAGGAAAGAATATTGTCATCGGTACTTGCCGGTAAAAAAGTTACTACTACTACTACTACTGCTACTACTGCTACTACGCCAATTGTTGTGTTGCCAGCTTATTATTATATCCGTAAAGATAAAACTAGATTTCCTGCGGCAGGTGTGGTTAGCCCTATTCTTCTTGCTGGTAAGATTATTGGAGCGGTTGAGATATTCCGTGATATTACTAAAGAAAAAGAAATCGATAAAGCCAAAAGTGAATTCGTTTCTCTGGCAAGCCATCAACTTAAAACTCCTCCAACTATTATAAGTTTATACACCGAACAGATGTTAAGAGAACATGGTGAGGTGCTTAATGCAAATCAAAAAAAATATATCGAGGAAATTCGTACGGCCAATCAACGTATGATTGATATAGTCAATGCACTACTGGATGTCTCCCGCATTGAACTTGGGTCTTTTGCTGTGAATTCATCACAACATGATGTAGTTAGTATGGTTAAGGATATGCTTCATGATCTCAAATCACACATGAAAGAAAGAAATCTTACTCTAGAAACTTCCTATCAAAAGGAATCTCTAATACTTTCTGTGGATGAGTCATTACTCCGTATGGTTTTTTATAATCTTATATCAAACGCCATCAAATATAGCTCAAAAGTTGGGACTATTCGAATAGAAATTAAAGAAGTAACAGAAGGTAAAAAGGTTGATACACAAGTGATGCTCGAGGACAGCCTAGTTGTAAGTGTCTATAATACTAGTAGTGGTATTCCAGAAAATCAACAAGCACAAATTTTTACAAAATTTTTCAGAGCAGATAATGCCAAGATACAACAAACTGATGGCACAGGACTAGGTCTTTATATTGCTAAATCAATTCTTTACAATTCTAGTGGAACTATCTGGTTTAAATCGGAGGAGAATAAAGGTGTAACATTTTATGTTACAATTCCTTTAACCGGCATGAAGCAAAAAAAGATATCTAGTATTATTTGACCCATTAGAACTTTAATGTATAATTTGTCTACATGATAGATGGTGCGAAAAAAATTATATTGATTGTGGAAGACGAGCCAGCACTTCTTAATATTTACACTCAAGTACTTACTATGGAAGGTTTTCATGTATTAAGAGCAGCAAATGGCCAAGAGGGCATGGAGATTGCACTTAGTGATAAACCAAATCTTATTTTACTTGACCTACTGATGCCAGTAATGGATGGTTTGACTATGATGAAAAAGTTGCGTGAGGAGAATGTTTGGGGAGAAAAAGTGCCGATCATTGTTTTCAGTAATTTGTCTGCAAAACAGGAGAAAATCACAAAAGCAGTTATAGAATACAAACCAGCTGGCTATCTAGTAAAAGCCGACTGTTCATTGCAAGACATCATAAAAAAAATAAATGAACAACTTATTTGTAAAATCTAGTTTATAACACAACTAAGATTATTAACTTTTTATACACATAAGCTTGTTGCTAAGTATATTAATATATTTATAATACAGAGGGATTAAGTTGTTCACACCTTTCGATTGACAAAAAGGTGTGTTTATGGTATGTATAATTATAAATGTGTTTTTAACAAAGGTCTAAATTATTATAAATATTAGCTAATTATTATAAGTTTAATTAAAAATTATGAATACAAAAATAATGTTTTCAAAAATCGCTTCAGCAATGACGATTTTTATGATGGTTTTCTCTATGGTCGGCCCTATGAACGCAAGAGCTCAAGAAGTAGATCCTGAAATTTTAAATACTATTAGTGATGTAGTTGTGGGTTGCATGGATGAAACTGATACAAACTACAACGCAACTGCAACAGAAGATACAGATCCATCTTCTTGTGAAGAAGTATCAAGAGTAGCAATAGTTATTCCTGATCTTCCTGATCTATGTGAAAACATCAAAGGAATCCAAATTGAAATACCGAACGGTATGGAAGCAGACGGTGACTATTGTTATACACCAAAAGTTCCTGAAGAAGGCATGTGTCAAGAAGGTGATGAAACTTATACTAGTGTTTACTTCTCTAATGAAGACACTCAAGTAAATGGAGACGACGCGGTACTTTTGGATTTTATTCATACTGCATGGACAGCTGTTATTGATCCGATGGCAGAATGGATTTGGAGTACAAATCCTGTAGTGCTAGTACCTGAAGTAAATGAGGTTGAAATTTTCACAAAAACTTTTGAAGTCACTGGTACACCTACAAGTGCTAACTTAATGATAGCAGCTGATAATTTTTATTCTGTAGACTTAAATGGTGAATTTCTGTGTTCTGACTTAACTGAAACAAACTTCAATTCAGGAGGACAAGATAATTGTATTATTGACGTTACTGATTTAGACAACGGAACAAATACTCTTGAATTTACAGTTAATAACATGGCTGGAGATAACGCTACTGATAATCCAGCAGGTTTGATGTACAAACTTACTGTCAATGGTGATTGTGAGACTTGTGAACTAACAAATGGTTGGGCAGTAGACTACTTCAATTACCTAGCTACTGATGTAGGTATGAACCTCCCTGTTCAAGAATGGTATAAAAAATCTACTTACGGAAACCCTTTAAGTGCGAATAATACTTTCGTAACTACAGCTGATGCTTGGACTGGATGGTCTTATGCAGATGCAGATATAGCTTTTAGTCAAGTAGAATCTGATCTTATGTTTGGTGCAAGTAATTTCTTCCCATTCGATAGTGGAGCTGGACTAGCTGAACAAAATGAATCTTTAGTTTTTCAAAGTATTGGCGTGAATAATGTTTACACTTTCACAACTGACCCAAGTGGAACAGACTATCACTTTGGTTTACATGCGAAAGGTTTCGTAGATGCTCCTGTTGCAGGAAACTATGCATTTACTCTTACTTCTGATGATGATGTTTGGATATATGTAAACGGAGTTCTAGTAGTAGACAATTCTGGAGTACACGGCGTACCTGGAACTGTAACTGGTGGCAACATCGCTCTTAATGCAGGTGTAAACGAAATTGACCTATATTATGCAGAACGACACGCAAAACAAGCTGCATTAAACTTTGAATTTACTGACAAAAATCTAGTAATCACAACTAATGATGATTGTGTCCCTCCTCCACCACCACCAGTGGATGTGTGTCCTTTGGTTGACGGTATTCAAACAGAAGGTCCTTGTAAGAATGACTCATGTGAGACTCCAGCTATCTGGAATGAAGAAACACAGTCTTGCGAAACTCTCATAGAACCATTAGTTTGTAATCCAGAAGTTAACCTTTTAGCAAACGGTGGCTTCGAAGCTCCGGCTCTATCTGCAAACACTTGGAGTATTGTCCCTGATGTCACTCTTGATGCTGGTTCAGTATTAGAGTGGCTGGTAGCTTGGATAGGAACACCTGGAACTGGAGCTCTAGGTCTTGAAATACAAAACAACGTTGCAGGTGCACCAGCTTCTGGTTCTCAACACGCAGAACTCGATGGTGACCATCCAGTAACTATTTGGCAAGACATTCCTACTATCCCTGGAGCAACTTACAAATTAGATTTTAAATACTCAGGACGACCAGGAGTAACTGATATTGATAACAGTATCCAAGCGAAAGCCGATGGTGTTGTTTTAGGTGCTGACTTAGCAAATACTAATGGCACAGGTAATACTATCTGGTCTTCAGAATCACGAACTTTCGTAGCTGACAGTAATACAAAAATCGAATTCTATGACAATGGTACTGACACATCTCTAGGAGGTTACTTGGATGACGTAAGTCTTACATGTGTTCCAGAGCCAATAGTAGAAATGTGTGAATATGACGAACAAATTCCTGCAGATTCTGATAATTGTGTCCCTCCTCCAACTGTTGGAAATATCGTAATCAACAAATATGAATGTCCTGCTGATACTGTAATCCTACGAAGTGTAAACGGTGTCAATGGAATAGTTCCAGCAGGATGCGTAACGCAAGCTGGTGCAACTTTTGGAATTGTTCACGGTGAACAAACTGATGCAATTGGTCCTTACCCAGAATTAGATGCTGTAGTCACTAACTTAGAAATTTCTAACGGATCAGGTGTAGCTACTTTTGCTGAACTTTCTCCTGCTGGACGTTATTTGGTAGTAGAAACAGACAGTGAAGGCAACAAGCTCTCTCACGGTGACATCTTGGGCCTATTCTGTGAAGGCGACGGTGATACGTCTAACAACAATGACAACCAAGAACTTACTTTTGTTGAAGCAGGTGAAAATTCAAACTGTATAGCTTACAATAAAATTGTAAGTACTTCGCAAGACGAAACCAACACAATAGAATGTTCTGAAAATCAGATTGTAGTGGACAACGAATGTGTTGATGAACCACAAGACGAAACTCCAAACAGAAGTTCTAGCGGTAGCAGAACTGGCGGTTCTCGTCCAGCAGGAGCAGTCTTGGGTGCGACAACTGACATCTGTGCTTGGGATGCAAGCTTTATGCGCCGAGGATACAAGGGCAACAAGTCTGATGATGTGAAGAAAGTGCAACAAGATGTTGCAAATGGTTTGATGCAAGTAGGATTAGTTATAGATGGTGTCTACGGTCCAAAGACTGAAGCTGCTATCAAAGCTTTTCAAGCAAAGTATGCTGATGAGATTCTAAAACCTTGGGGCATAAATACACCAACTGGTCTATTCTATCTCTCTAGTCTACGTCATGCTCAAAAGTTATTGTGTCCTACAGTATCTGATTCTGTAGCTCCAATACCTAATCTTATTCCTTGGAGTAAGAATCCAAATTTATAATTATTACTAAATACTAAAAAAGACCCACCATTTGGTGGGTCTTTTTTTATTAGTATTAATAATAAGCTTTGATGTCCAATAAAATTTAATTATCTATTTTATATACATATTCTAACGGACATGCTTTTTTCTATTGGACATGTATCATTTTGACTTATCATTCTGACTTAAAATTTACTTTAATTTTGAACTTTTCATAAACAAATACACATTTATTTAACATAATATTAACATATTCACTTGACACTACTGTATAGAGATGCTATATTTAATGAAAGTTTGTATAAATACTCATAGAAAATCTTAGCGCGGCTCCCAAAAGACTACTTGTCTTTTAACTTATTATTAACAAATTAATTAAAAAAAATTATGAAAAATTTAATGCCAAAAATTATGTCTTTCGCTGTTATGTTTGCATTGGTTTTCTCCAATGTGGGTATAGCATACAAAGCATATGCGGACGATACAATTTCCACTGAAAAAAGTATTGTCGAAGAGGTTCAAAAAGTCGAAAGTGAAGTTGAGACTCCAGCAATATTAGAGAATATTTCTGATATAGACACTTCAATAGAAACCACAACATGGGATGAGGATTCTGTCCTGATATCCGAAACAAAAGACGAAACTGTTTTAGAAGAAAAGGTGATTACGCCTGCTGAAGTGATAGCTCCATTAATAGTAGAAGAAGAATTCGTGCAAGTACTGGATATTATTATGGACAATGCAAACATGTGCATAGAAGGAGACCAAACAGAAATGGAAATTACTTCTGACACAAGTACACAAGTAAATGGGAATAATGCCGTTTTAGTTGCAACTCCTTATAACGCAAGTTGGACTGCTTTTATTTTAGGTGCTTCATGGATTTGGAGTACACCTCAAATAGTCTTAGTTCCTAATGCGAATGAAGTTGAAACTTTCACTAAAACTTTCAATATCGCTGGTGCTCCGTCCGGGGCAACATTGATGATAGCGGCAGACAATACATACGAAGTAAAAGTAAATAATAATCTCGTATGCTCTGATTCTAATCCATACAACTTTACTCTGAGCACTCAAGACACATGTACAATTCCCGCAAGTGTTTTAGTAACTGGTGAAAATACAATTACTTTTAAAATTACCAACCTTCAATTATTTGGTGAAAATGTAGCAATCAATCCAGCTGGATTGATGTATAAACTTTTCATTAATTCTTGCGTAGGAATAAACACAGCTCCAGTAGCAGTGAATGATATTTACTCTATGAATGAAAATACTACTCTTGCTGTAGGAGCTCCTGGAGTAATGGTAAATGATACTGATGCTAATGGAGACACTCTTACTAGTATGGTTGTCGCCAACCCTACTCATGGAAACCTTGTTCTTAATTCAAATGGAAGTTTTGTTTATACTCCCAATGCAAACTTTATCGGTACTGATACATTTACCTACAAAGTAAATGACGGAGCTCTTAATAGTAATATCGCAACAGTAAGTATTACTGTAAACGAAGTCACTGACACTTGCGTTGAACCTAGTCAAACTGGTTGGTACACTACTTATTACAATTATCCATCTACAAATATTGGAATGAACCTACCTGTATCACAGTGGTACATAAAATCTACTTACGGTAACCCTCTTTCATTGGATAATCCTTTTGTAAACACAAATGACACTTGGGTAGCAAATTGGTATAACACAGAATTCGCAAGATTTTCACAAGTAGAATCTGACTTGATGTTTGGTTCTAGCTTCTTTCCATTCGACAATCCAGCTCCTGGAATACCTGAAGAAATAACAAACGGACATGATTTTTATTTCGGCTTACACGCAAGTGCCATCGTCACTGCACCGACATCAGGTTCTTATGCTTTCACTTTGTCAGGCGATGATGATGTCTGGGTATACGTAAATGGTGTCTTAGTAGTAGATGATAGTGGAGTACATTCAGCATCAAATGTAGCTGGAAATATTTCTCTCAATCAAGGAGCTAACACTTTAGAAGTATATTTTGCAGAAAGACACATCGTTCAATCTAAACTTGATTTTAAATTTACAAATTCAACTTTAGCAATAACTCCAGTAGGGGAGCCTTGTGTTCCAACTCCAGCAAATCTTCCTCCGACAGCTAATGCAGGAACTGATACTTCAATCACTCTACCTACAAACTCTTTAATGCTAAACGGTACAGGTACTGACACAGACGGCACTATCGTTGCTTACACATGGACTCAAGTCTCTGGTCCATCGATAGTTGACCCTAGTGATGTAGAAGATCCGATAGTAAATGGTCTTGTACAAGGAGTTTATGTGTTTCAACTTATCGTCACTGATGACGACGGCGCAATGAGTGCACCTGATGCAGTTACTATTACTATTAATCACGCTACCTCTACACCACCCGAGTGTAGTGATAACATGGACAATGCTGATACAGAAGACGCATTAATAGACGCAAACGATCCTGGTTGTCATACTGATGGAGACGTAAACAATACTGAATCTTACGATCCAAATGATAACAATGAAACCGACGTGCATGATTTTTGTCCAAACATTAATGGTATTCAAACAGAAGTTCCAAGTGGGCAACATTTAGATAATGGAAATTGTGTAGATGATTCCAATGGTGGAAGTAGTGGTTCACGAAGAAGTTCTAGTGGTTCTAGACCAACAGGTCAAGTATTAGGTACATCCACAGACATTTGTAATCTAGCGATAGAAACATATATGCGAGTAGGGCATAGAAACGATCCAGTGCAAGTAAAAATCTTGCAAAACTTCTTAAACGGTTATATGAATTCTGGATTAATAGAAGATGGTATTTATGGCCCAATGACTGCAAACGCAGTAAACAATTTCCAATTGAAACATGCTGATAATGTATTAAAACCTTGGGGATTAGATGGTCCTACTAGTATCTTCTACAAGACTACATTGATTCAAGCAAAGAACTTGATGTGTCCTCAAACATTGATACCAGTACCACATGTGGATAACTCTGATAATTGGAGCCAAAACCCTCAGTTAGTTCCAAGTAGAATCTAATAAATACAGACCACATAAGACAAACCACTCTTTAAAAGTGGGCTTGTTTGGTGTGTTATCTAAAAATAGGTTATAATATAATAAGTGTCCTAAAGGACATGAAAATTCTATCGGACATGCTTGACTATTATAAACAATTCCTGTATAATGTAAGTATATATGACTAAGTTTTCTACATGGTTTAAAAAACATTTTATTCCACACGAGGGGAATAATCATCAACCACACTTTTTGCGACATAAATCTTTTATGTTGTTTTTCCTGATTGTAATGATTGTAGAACTAGGATTTTTAGCTCAAGTATTTATTGTTTTCGATAAAACAAAATTCTTGGCTTCTGTACTACCAGGGGTTTTGACTGCATTAACAAACGAAGAAAGAAAAGACATAAATTTGCCAGCACTTATCCAAAATGAACTTTTAAACAAAGCTGCTCAAATGAAAGCCGAGGATATGGCAAGTCGTGGATATTTTGCTCACACTAGTCCAGATGGAAAAACTCCATGGTATTGGTTACAACAAGTTGGTTACTCATACGCTGGAGCAGGGGAGAACTTGGCAGTTAATTTCTTTGAATCAAATGACGTCAGTGAAGCTTGGATGAATTCTCCTACTCACAAAGCTAATATCATAAAACCAAATTACACCGAGATAGGTATCGGAGTGGCAAATGGTGTATATGAAGGCAGACATACTGTATTTGTGGCGCAATTCTTCGGTACACCAATTGCTTTTGCAACACCGGCTCCAAAGAAAATCATAGAAACGCCAACACCTGTAAAAACTACTCCACCTATTGTTAAAAAAACAACACCAGTTAAAACTACGCCTACACCAAAACCAATAGTTCCAAAACCGATTCCTACCCCAACACAAATAATTCCAACTCAAGTGGCAATAAATACTCCGCTAATAAATCCAACTAAAACAGTAGTCTTGGGTGAAGAGACAATTACAGTAAATACAAATCAAAATTCTAAATCTTCAGATTTTAAAAATATAGTAAATACTATACTCACTTCACCATTAAATTCCTTAGAATATGTTTATATAATAATTGGAGCATTATTCTTATTTGCCTTAATATTGTTTATTCGCTCAGAAATAAAACACCCAATGATGATATTTCGTGGAGTCGCCATGCTTTCTGTTATAGTATTTCTATTACTTGTAAACATTAAAATACTTCATATAGACACAGAAGTACCAAGGGAAGGCCTTACTGCGAACGTGATTGCATACTAGGGCACTATTCGTGTATAATATGGCTATGAATAGAGCCAGAATAATTTTAGCGTTAGGGATTTGGGTAGCAATACTACCTTATTTGGGTTTTCCGTATACTTTGAAAAGTATAATATTTGTTATTACTGGTTTGGGGATAATGTATCTCAGTTTTGTAATTTACAGAGAAGTAAAGAATAGTAGAGACAATTTTAAAAAGGTTTTTGAAAATTTTAGTGAAAGTAATAATAAAAATACTGATGAAAATGGAACAGCATAAAACTAAAAAAATACTAAGTGTTATCGCTCTTGTGTTTGGGTTTTTTTTCTTGGGTCTGTATATTGGTTTTAGTGATAACTTAAAGACAAATAAAGTGATGGCATTTTTAAATACTAAAGATGCTACCATAAAAGAAGATGTGGATTTTTCTGCGTTCTGGAAAGTTTGGAACACTATTGATAAAAAATATCCTGGGGCAAATACAATAACTGACCAGAGTAGAATGAACGGGGCTATCGCAGGACTAGTAGATTCATTAGAAGACCCATATAGTGTATTTTTTGATAAAGAAGAATCTAAATCTTTTAAAGAAGAAATATCTGGGAGTTTTAGTGGGGTAGGTATGGAAGTGGGCATTAAAGACAAAATACTTACTGTTATAGCTCCATTAAAAGGCACTCCAGCAGACAATGCTGGAATGTTGCCAGGAGACAAAATCTTAAAAATTGACGATAAAGTGACTATTAATTTGAGTGTAGACCAAGCTGTAAAATTAATTCGTGGTGAAAAGGGAACTACAGTTAAACTTTCCATACACAGAGATGGTGATAAAGAACCACGAGAAATAAGCATCGTTAGAGATACTATAGCTGTGCCTACATTGGAGACAGAAAAAAGAGCTGATGGAATCTTTGTCATCAAACTCTATACTTTCTCTTCAAATTCTAGAGTGCTTTTCCAAAAAGCAATGAGTGAATTTTTATTATCTAAATCAGATAAATTGGTGATAGATTTACGGGGTAATCCAGGCGGATATCTCGACATAGCTGTCGAGATGACTTCTTACTTCTTACCTAAAGGCAAAATAATAGTGACTGAAGACTACGGCGATGCTCAAAAACCAAATATTCTAAGAAGTGTTGGTTATAATACATTTGGAGACAATTTAAAAATGGTTATATTGTTAGACGGTGGTTCTGCTTCTGCGTCTGAAATCATGGCTGGTGCTTTGCAGGACTATGATAAAGCGAAAATAGTAGGAACTCAAAGTTTTGGTAAGGGTTCTGTTCAAGAAGTAGTCAACGTCGGCAAAGACACATTACTTAAAATTACTGTTGCAAAATGGTTAACCCCAAATGGTAATTCTATTTCTGAAAAAGGTTTAATTCCAGACTATACAGTAGAATACTTGGCGAAAGACAAGACAGCTAAAAAAGATCCTCAGATGGACAAAGCAATCGAATTACTAAAAAATTGGAAATAAAAATAAAATGAAAGTAATATTCCTAAAAGATGTGCCTAGAGTTGGTAAGAAAAATGATATAAAAGAAGTGAATGACGGTTATGCCTTGAATTTTTTATTTCCAAAAAAATGGGCCGAAACTGCAACAGCTCACGCTATCATAAATTTGGAAATGCGTAAAAAAGAAATCGTGGTGGAACGACAAGTTCAAGATGACTTGCTCCAAAAAAATCTCGAAGAGATAAGAGGGAAGACAGTCACCATCATAGCTAAAGCTGACGACAAAGGACACTTATTCTCTGGTATTCATAAAAAAGAGATAATTGAGGCTATGACGAATGAGCACGTAGCTGTAGTGAGTGAAGAGTCTATCGTCCTCCCAAAACCAATCAAAGAATTAGGAGAATTTGACATCCCGGTAGAAATAAAAGGCAAGAAATCTTTTTTCAAATTAATAGTGAAAAACCAATAAAAAAACCCAGCACGAAGCTGGGTCTCAAGAACTTAAACTTTTTTGCGCGTAAGATAAAAATGATAACTAGGATCTATCCAAACGTTGTTAATATAAGACATGTTGTCTTATATTGAATTAGAGTTCAAAAAAAACTTTTTCAGAACTTCTTTTCTAAGTTCAATTTTCTTTGTGCCTCCTTTCCCTGATTTTGTAACTTCAGTACCATTGATGAATCTACAAGTAATTCTCGCTGATTTATTAAGCAACTTAAGGTCACTATTCATTAATTCGCAAGTTTGATATGCATTTAAATTCCCATACAAAATATGCCAAAACTCATGTATATCTTTCTTTACATAAGATAGATTAAAGGGCTTACTACTACCACTTAATGACCTGGGTCTTCGATGGTGAGGTTCAGTTCGGACTACTATTTTTTTTTCGACCATACAAATGCGTTTTTCTTTATTAAAACATATTCAAGTTGTGAATGCAAAATAAAAAATCCCCTCCAAAATAGAGGGGATTTTTTATTTATTTTTATGCGATTACGTTGACTACTTTCTTGACCATAGTTTTTCCGTTGAAAGATGTTTTGCGCTTAGAAGAGAATTTTACTACTCCATCCTTTAGTGCAAAGAGGGTGTGATCTTTACCCATGCCTACGTTTGTACCTGCCATGATAGGCGTACCACGTTGGCGAATTATTACAGAACCTGCTTGTGCCTTTTGGCCGTCAGCAAGCTTTGTACCTAAGTACTTTGGGTTCGAGTCTCTTAAGTTTTTGGCGGTACCGCCGGCTTTTCTATGTGCCATGTTGTTTTTATACTATATAATGTTAAAATTAAGCTGTTATTAACTGAATGTTTATTCTATACAATTCTATGGAAAAAATCAAGCAGTTTATGGAAAGTGATAAAGGTAAGAACTTTTTCATAGTTCTAACTATTATTTTAGTTGGTTTAGGGTCTTTTGGTTTAGGCAGACTATCTAAAAAATACTCTAGCTCCGGAATCAAAATAGAATACCCGGCACTACAAGCCAATACGATATCTAGCTCAACTTTAACTACTAATAATACTAATACTGTAAAAGAAGGTCTTAAAAAGCCGTATACGAGCTCATATATAGCACCCAGCATACCTAAACCTACCGATACTGTCGTAGATAAGAACTTTTTGGCCTCCAACCGGGGGAGTAGGTATTATCCGATAAAATGCAGTGCGGGGAAAAATATTAAAATAGAAAATAGAATTTATTTCGCCACAGAAAGTGAAGCAATAAATAAAGGATACACAAAATCTACTTCGTGTAAATAAAATTTAAAATGAGTGGCTATATGAAGGGAAGGGCTTTTTTAGCTATATATAGAATATATACCCGTGTCGCACAATATATGTTTTGTGACATCATGTGTCACAAAACATGGCGCTATTGTGCGAACATTTAGAATACGCTCTGCACTAAATTCCAAAGCCAGTTCCAAAGACCTGTTAGAGTTAATCCATAATACTTCATTATCAAAAGCACAATAACAATCATTATTATGATTCCAATAAATCCTCCTTGTTTATTTTTTAAATTATTTTTCATATATCTAGATTATGACACACTTTTAATTTATTGAATAGTATAAGGTGGTAAATAAAACATCGGGTCTAAATAACCATTGGTAGCTGCTATAGGCTGAGTTAGAATTTTTCCAGGACATGATTTACTAGGTAATGTCTCAACTTTAGCTGAATTAGCTGCATATAAAGAAAGGTGTAAATGAGGTCCAGTGACACGACCTGTGCTACCTGTGTATCCTACAAGCTCGCCACGAGCGACCTTTTGACCCTTGGAGACCTTTATAAGCGATAAATGACCATAAGTGCTAGCTAAACCATTTCCGTACTCTATAAATATCCATTGACCAAAAGAAGCCCCGGGACAAGTCACATCAGTATTGCCAGCACCACCGACGATTCCGTCTGCCATGGCATAAAGTTTTTGAGGAGTTCTGGCTCTAAAATCAGTCCCACTGTGTCCATTGGCGTAAATTCTATGTGGGCCAGTCTTTACTCCAAATTGTTGAGTGACAAATATCTCATCCAACGGCCAAGACAATACACCGGCACCTGGTAATGTATTGGGGTCTAAAATAAATTTCAATTGAGACTCATAACTTTTTATTTCTTGCTCTAGCGCCAACTTTTTTACAGTTTGATCTTGTACTAATTTTTGATAAGTTACTTCACTATTTTTTGTATCTTTTAATAATTTACTCTTTTGTGCTACGTTTTGGTCAACAATTTTCTTTTGGTCAGCTAAGTCTGTTCGTAGACCGACTAGCTCTTTTTTAGCTTCTATGGTTTCATCTCTAGTGTCTTCTAACTCCCCTTTTACCACTTTTAAAGTTGTGATTTTGTTTCTAATACTATCTCTTAGAGTATTAATATTATCTATATCATTCCAAACCACAGTGAAATTACTATCTTCTCTAAAGATATTCTCCACTATACTTATATCTTCAAATTCAGCGATTTTTCTAATACCAATTCCAATAGCACCTGTGTGATCTGAAATAGACTCCTCTTTATTTGAAATATCAGAAGACAAACTTTGTATTTTTAAATTAGTTTTATCAATCTTATTTTGAGTAAGTGATATATCTGCAGAAAGTTTTTTCTTAGTTAAATCAAGCTGTTTTATATTATTACTCAAGGAATCTTTTTGTTTCCCCAATTCTCCAAGTTGGCTCTGAAAGGATTTTATTTGCTCTTCTAATTTTCCGATATCTGAGTTTTTTTGTTCAATTTTATTTTGTAATTCTGTAGCAGTTTGTGCAAAAGAAAAATTGGAATTAAAAAACACTGACACAATTAAAAATATGCCAAATATTAAAAAACTAAATAGATTTTTGTAGTCTGGATAATGTTTCATTTTTTCCTATGATAGAAGCTATGATAAATGGGTCAGGGGATTTGTCTTTGCCTGTGAGTGCAAAACGTACAGGATGGAGTAGCTCTCCCCTGCTAGGTAAATTTTCAGCTAGACCCATAAGAGAATTTTTAATATTTTCTACAGAAAAATCTTTTTCATCTATATTCGTCAATACTTTTATCGCTAATTTTAAATTCTCAGTAATTTGTTCTTTAGTAGAATTTTTGTAAATTAGCTTCTCTTTTTCATACACTGGGGCCTGTATAGCAAAGTCTAACTCCCCTTCTTCTACTACTTTTTTAACCTCACTCCATTTTGAAATTCTATCAAAAATAATCGATATTAATTTAGGATTTTTTAAATTCTCTGGCAAATTTTCTAAAATATTTTTCTCGATTTCACTCTGAGAAAGTAACTTCATATGCTCTTTATTCATCCAGTCTAATTTTTCTAAATTGACCTGAGAACCAGAAATACCTATTCGACTTATTTCGAAAATATCAATCAATTCTTGCTTAGTGAAAATTTCTTTTTCACCTCCTGGATTCCAGCCAAGTAACACTAAGAAATTCATCATGGCTTCTGGTAAATAACCCTCCATGGCATAATCTAAAACATCTTTAGCTCCATCACGTTTGCCTAATTTTTTATTTCCACCTTCGGCTAGTATGGGTGGCAGAGTAACGAAAATTGGTGGAGTAATTTCTAAAGCATCGTAGAGTGATAAAAACCTTGGGGTGGAAGATATAAATTCATCAGAACGCATAATGTGAGTAACTCCCATTTGTAAATCATCTATAATGTGAGCAAAATTATAAGTCGGATATCCATCACTTTTAAATAAAATAAAATCATCAAGTGCTTCAGGGCCAGCAGACAAATCTCCACGAGCTGTATCGTTCCAATGGTAAGTTTTTATTTCAGGCGTCTTAAAACGCAATGCTTGAGTACCGTCCCAAACGCTAAAAGTTTCAGGCCTGTGGTCTCGATAAAGAAATGGTCTTTTTTCTTCTTCGGCTTTTTTACGAAATACCTCAAGTTCTTCTTTGGTATATGGGTCAGGATAAGCATGGCCTTTTTCAATAAGCTCTAATGCATGCTTTTTGTATAAATCTAAGCGCTGTGACTGAATATAAGGCTCGTATGGGCCACCTATATCAGGACCTTGATCCCATTCAATGCCTAACCATTTTAAAGATTTTATAATATGTTCAATTGAACCCTCAACTTCTCTTTCTTTATCTGTGTCTTCTATTCTAAGTATAAAAACACCTTTATTTTTTTTCGCCCACAAATAAGCATACAAAGCTGTTCGCACACCTCCAATATGCATAAATCCTGTCGGGCTCGGAGCGAATCTGGTAACTATTTTATTACTAACATTTTCACTCATAATGCTATTTTAGCATTATTTTTAGTATTTTAAAAGAAAAAATTATTTTTCGTGAGAAAGAGATATGTCGACTATCTCTCGAGCTATTTTTAGAGCAGCGTCTGGCACAAAAAATGCCTTGGCTCCATGAATCATTTTTTGTATATGATTTTTATCATCCAGAACTCTTAAAATTTCAGAATATAAAATATTTGCTGTTAAGTTTTCTTCTTCTACTACTATACACGCGCCAGACCTAGCATAAGCAAAAGCATTTTTTATTTGATGATTTTCATTGGTGTTTGTAATTGGTATTAAAATAGAAGGTATTCCCCAAGCAGCAACTTCAAAAATAGTTGACCCCGCTCTAGCTATTATTAAATCTGCCACTCCGGCTGCATTCTTCATGGCCAATGGATTTAAAAAAGTTATCGGCATATAACGTGACTTATTTGGATTATCGCCCAAAATAACTTCAGCCCTACCTTTTGCGCCTTTAAAATTTTTAATTCCTGTTTGATGAATTATTTGAAAATTTTCTAACAATCTAGTTAAACCGTCCAATATAGTCTGATTTATAAGCTCAGCTCCTTGTGATCCACCTAAGATAAGAATAACTGGTAAATTTGATTCTAATTTAAAATATTCAAGGCCTTTTTCTCGTATTACTGGTTCTTCTATGTCAGAACGTACGGGCTGACCTGTCCAAGCTACTGTATCTTTTCGAAAATAATTACCAGCATCTCTATAAGATACAGCCACACGTGAAGCAAAATTACCAGCCCATTTATTCACTCTGCCTGGAGCAGAATCTGATTCATGAATTATAACTGGTATCTTTAAAAGTTTAGCAGCAAAAAGCGTCGGAAAAGAAGCATAACCACCTTTACCAAAAACAACATCAGGATAAATTGAATACAATTTAAAAATTGCCTGAACTACACCTAAAGCAACCTTAAATAAATCAAAGAAATTTTTAATAGAAAAATAAGTCCTCATTTTTCCAGAAATAATTTCTTGATAATTTAAACCAACTTGAAAAAGAGCCTCCTTGTCATATGGAGTGTCTGAAAAATAATAAAGTTTAGCACCTATTATTTTCTCTTGATCAATTATTCGATTAACTTTTTCGGCAACAGCAATTATGGGATAAAAATGTCCACCTGTTCCACCTCCTGTAAAAACTATTTTCATATAATTAATTTTGTTTTTGTAATTTTGATATTTGAAGCACAATACCTATAGCAGTAAGATATATCATCAAAGATGTTCCTCCATGACTCATAAAAGGAAGCGGTACACCAGTTAACGGAAACACTCCTACAACAGAAGCAATATGCATAAATGCTTGTGCTCCAATCAGTATAACAATTCCAGAAACCAAAAGTCTACTAAACAAGTCCGGACTATTATTTGCAATTCGCAAACCTCTTAATATAAAAAGTAAATATAAAAATATAGTTGCAACAGAACCAACAAAACCAAGCTCTTCACTCAAAACAGCAAAGATAGAATCTCCTTGTGCTTCTGGCAGATAATTGAATTTTTGAATGCTTTGTCCATATCCCCTACCTAAAATACCTCCACCGCCAACTGCTATCATCGACTGTTGGATTTGATAAGAAGCACCCTGAGAATCTTGCGACGGATTAATAAAAGTCTTTACACGTTCTTGTAAGTAAGGTTTAAAAGAAACCAATAAGCCAAATAGTAATACTGCTCCGAGTCCTATTCCTAAAATATATTTTAATGGTACTCCAGATATGAAAAGCATACAAATACCCGTTACTGACATTAAAATCAAACTTTTTGTGTCTGGTTGTTGTAATAAAATAAAAGCAATAATTCCTATCATCGCCACAAAAGGCAAAATACCATATTTAAAACTTTTAACTCTATCTTTTGCCCAAGAAAGCCACGCGGCAAAATAAATAATGAAGGCAAATTTTAATATCTCAGCTGGTTGAAAAGAAACTGGGCCTAATTTTAACCATCGTTCTGCCCCACCATGACTCCAACCCAATGATGGTATAAAAACAGCGGTAGTAAGCAAAATAGCACCTACAAATAAAGGTAAGGCGTATTTGCGCCATTTTTTATAATCTAAACGCAAAGTAATATACATACCCACAAGACCACAACCCAAACCTAAAACTAATTGTGAAAAAAGTACTGACTGAAATATGTCTTTATTTTTAACCAAAACACCCAAAGATGCAGAGACAAACATGGCTAAACCTAATCCAATTAAAATAAGTGTAGTAGTTAGAAAAAATTTATCTATTTTATTTGATTTGTTTGCCATTTTTATTTTCCAACAATTGATAAAATGACACCAATAATCGCAAACATAAATCCGAAAATCCAAAAACGCATAGTCACTTTATATGAAGGCCAACCGAGAGCTTCAAAATGATGATGTAGTGGCGCGACTAAAAAAACTCTTTTCCCAAAATATTTTTTAGAAAACATTTGAATAGACGAGGATAGTGACGTGACTACGAGAGGCATAGCAATGATGGGTAAAATTAAAACTGAATTCGTCATAAATGCTAATGTCGCAAGCACTAGTGTTAAAGGCATCATCCCTGTCTCCCCCATGTAAAATCTCGCCGGAGGAATATTGAACCACAAAAATGCAAGTATGGCACCTGTAATAACTCCAGAGAATGCTGCTAAATCAAGTTGATTATTTAAAAATGCCACCACTGTATACGCACCAAAAATAGAGGCGAGCACTCCCCCCGATAATCCGTCAATACCATCTATAACTCCACCAGAGAAAGTAGCTAAAGCTACGATTATAAAAAGCGGAATAATTAAAATACCTAAATAAAGTTCGCCACCAAAAGGCACATGAATACTTACCATTCCTAGTTTAGAGAAAAACCAAAGTCCTCCTATTAGTCCGCACAAAATAATTATTAAAATTTTGGCTCTGGTATACCATGCTGATTTCCGAGTGATATGTGATTTACCAATTATTTCCAAGACATCGTCCACTAGTCCTACTACGGCACCCAAAACTAAAATACCAAAAGGTAAAAGTGTCTGAGACCTACTAAAGAAGTTCAAACCTCCAAAAAAAGAATTAGGAAAAACAAAAGATAGAAAATAAAATAAAAACAGAGTTAGGATAACCGATACCCAAATAATAATACCACCGACACAAGGCACAGATAATTCCGCTTCGGCTTTGTCTTTGTGGATTAAAGCAAAAGTAGAGGAAATAGTATCTTCTGTTCGAACTTTCTTTTTCCACATTTTATATTTATAGAAAAAATAAGTAGCAATAGGCGTAATACCCACCCCTATAAAAAAGGCTCCGGCTGTTGGTATAAAGATTTTTACTACGTCCCCAAGCATTCTATGAGTATACCAGAAAATACCTTTTCTTAAAAATGCCAATTTGATGTCATTTATTGATTATTTGATTTATTGCGTCTTTTTTTAAGTATTATTCTTATGATAATAATCAAAAATAACAAAAGAACTATAGATAGAATTAGATTAGATGATATTAAACTAGGTATAATTATCTTTTTTTCAATAAAATTATTAGAAAAGTCATAGGCCTTTATATTAATTTCACGAGGAAACAATCCACGAGAAATTGATAATGGATTTTTTACTTCATGCCATTGATTATTAGTCTTTAACTCGTATTTTTTAATACCTGAGTCAACGTCTGTGGCGTTAAATACCATCATTGAATTAGTATTCAAGAAAACATAGGATTCAAATAAATCTATTTCCAAGGTATCTGGAGGTGTGTCGTCTATTAAATTTTCTAATGGATTGTTGATTTGTTCTTCTAGTTTTTTTACAAAAATACTTTGATTTATCTTGTCATGGTCGAGATTTGTAGCCTTACCGTCGTTTTGAATAATTTGTGTTTCTAAAAATTTAAAATCTCCTGTTCCATTATTTTTGGCATGAAAAATAAGATGTACGAGAAACAATAGAAAAATAATCATTTTCCATAAATAAGAGAATTGTTGTATTTAATTTAATTTATTACTGTGTATAGTTCCCATCTACCACATAAGTATTCACTGGCAAAGATATATTTTTGGGTTTTTTTACTCCGAAATATATACCGAGGAGTATTAAAATAAGTATGGTTATAATTATAGTTGTTTTGGACATTTAAAATAATCACTTACCGTTCATCTGTTTTTGTAATACTTTTTCAATTTTACTTGTGTTTGTAATGTGTAGCATATCTTCAAGTTCTTTATCGTGGGACAAATCAATACCGTTCTTTTCTAAAATCATTTTTTGAAGTCTTAAAATTTTTGTTATTTCTTGTTCAGCCAAAATATCTATCTGTAAATCTATTTCTTCTCTCAATTCATCTATACGTGAAGCTCTGTTTTGAGAAATAAGCACAAAAATAGCCAAGATAATAGCTTCGAGAGATACAAAAGTAGTAAGTAAATTAAAAGGATACGGGTCAAAAGCTACAACATTTTTAAAAAAACCAAGATTAAATAAAACCCAAAATATAAAAAAAATAAGATTTAGAATTAGAAAACCTATACTACCAAAATTTTTAGTCAGCCAATCTGCCATCTTTTCTCCATTGGTTCTGTGTGCATTTGCTCGCGCTGTAAAACTTTTAATAATCCTTCTTCTTTTTTGTATTTCCTCATCGTGAATAAGATTTGTTGGGTGTTCTTCTAAAATAGTGTTCATCTTTTTATTATAACACTACTAATTATAGATGTTAAGCAATTACAGCATACTAAAACTTTGAACACTATTAATATACTTTTAATATTATGTATGCTATACTGTACGAGTCGAACGATTATTATGATTAAAGAAGTAAATATTATGGATAATGATGATATAAAGACAGATCTTGATACAGAAGAAAAAGAAGAAGGAGCTGAACCTGCTATGGGTACTGGTGAAGAAATGCCAGCTGAAGAAACTCCTGCTGAAGAAACTCCTGCTTAATACATAAGCTAAACAAAAAGACCGCGGACTCGTCCGTGGTCTTTTTGTTTTATTGTATTATTTGAATGTACATATTTGCACACATTGCATAGTGCAGACTTGGGCTTGTGGATCATTTCTACAAGCCGAAGCGCATTCATTCCATTCTCCACCCAAGAGAACACACATTTTAGGAGTCACACCTACGCACTCTTTGTAAACTATGTCATAAGTACCCCCTTGAGATGAACAACTCTCAGTCAATTCTTTATTCTTAGCTATTTCTTCTGGAGTTAGTTCTTTAATAATTGGTGTTATTATTTTTAGCTGTTCTGGGGTCAGTACTGTATCTTTTGTGATATCAGTTTTTTCTTCACACACCAAAGCTGTGTGCCATTCTCCATAACAAAATACTTCAGTGACCTCTACTATTGGTATAGTATTTTCAACTCCATCAGTCGACAACAAGCTAGTCACATCTGATGCAGTAATAAGTGTTGGAGTGACGATAGGTTCTGTTTTGTTTGTTTCTTTTGTTTCTTCTATAATTAGAGTTTCAGCTACTTCATCTTTTTTTTCTATTTCTATTTGTCCATCTGTTTTAGAGATTTTTAAATTGGCTTCATCGTCAAGCACTATCAAAAGCTCAGTGTAAGCTGTTTTCATTTCTTCAGTTTTTTGAACGTCAGTCGTCACAGTCACATCTTCTTGAATTAATCCTTCAACATCGGTTAATGCTTGACCCACGTCCGCTATCTCAGCTTCAGAAAATGACGTAGCGGAAATCTTTTTTTCTTTGGCTATATTTTTAATTTTAGAAACTCTGTCTGTCGCTAGTTTGTATTTCAATTCACTTTTCTTGCCGTCAGTCGCCAGATTAATCTGAATTTTATCCATAGCTAAATCAAGTGGATATAAAAAGTCTCCTGGTGCAGAGTTTTGAGAACTTGCTACCACACCACTCCCCCCCCCACCTAAAATCAAAACTATTGCTAATATGGCAATAGATACTTTTCTAAAAGAAAAATTAAAAATATTTATAAAACCTGGTTTTTGAATTTCACCTTGAATTTCTTTTAAATGGCGTACTAAAATAGAGTGCCAAACATTTTGTTTTTCATCTTCATTTAATTTCCTAGTTTTTAAGTTTTTTAATTTATCTTCAATATTATTCATAATCATTCATTAGCTCTTTCAATTTTTTTATTGCTCGATGATGCAATACTTTTGTATTACTTTCAGTTGTATTTAAAATCTCGGCTATGTTTTTAAACTTCAAGTCTTCAAAATAACGAAGCTCGATGCAAACTTGCTCTTTGATATTCAGTCTTTTTATTTGACTTAAAAGGACTCTATAATCTTCTCTTTCATCCCCCTCTACTGGAATATCAAATATTTCATCAAATTCTACTGTGTCTTTTATCTTGGCTCTAGCTTTGATTAGTTGTCGTCGAGCGACTTTAAATAAGAAAGCGTAGAAATGAGGTTCACTGATATATATAAAATTATCCAGTGATTTCCATAAAGACAAGTATATGTCTTGAACTACATCAAGTGCTTCACTTTTATCTCTAATTCTCAAAAGAACGAACGAAAACAGCCGATTTATAGTCAAATCATAAATCTCCTTAAAGGCGCTTTCGTCTAATTTTGCCTTATTTAAACACTTTTCCAAATCCATAATTTGACTCTAATTATATGCATAATTTGCCCTAAAAGGTTACACATTGTCTAATATCGCACAATCCACATCAGTTAAATCAAGATTATAAAGAATCTTCTCAGGATTAGCGTAGACATATACTCCATCCCCTCTATCTTTCATCTCACCCATACCGATACTAGCATTACCTTCTCCGAAAATTATATTTAACTCTTCTTTGGTGTTCATTCCTTCAGCAAAAGTATCCCAAGTAGCAGAAACTGCACGCGCCATCATGGTCTTGTCGACTGGACTAACTAAGCCCTCAAACTTGCCCACTTTAGAGTCTTTTTCTTTCGGTAAGAATTTTAATTCCCCGTCTACTTTGTCACCATTTAGATTGAGTCTCAGAGTATACTTGCCAGAGCTAGGATCTGTTGGAATTTCTTTTTTAAAGAAACAGAGAGAGATGGGGGTATTTTGATTATCATCTAATACCACATCATCATTCACTTCTTTATTCTTATTTCCTAAAAACACTAAAACAAGTGCAACTAAAACCATGAATAATAACACTCCTTTCCACGCGCCACTCTTTTTTGCCGTACTTTCCATAATGAGTTAAGTATAACACAAAATTTAAATAACTAATTTCGACAAATAAAATATCTTTCTTGGTTTATTATCTTAGGAAACAAAATTAGTTTTGATTCTTTTCTTTTTTCAAATTCTAGTGTATCACCCTTAACAAGCCAAAGACCTAAACTTCCTGGGATCTGTGTAGCATTTATTTTTTCTCTAGTCATTGTATTTACAGCATCAGTGATATTCTCGCTCAAAGAGTGAACTTCATTTAAAGATATCTTGCTTATATTATTGAAAGCAAAGTCATTTTTATTAAAAGATATATCTTGTCCAATATCTTTGATACTACTTTTAAATTTGAGAAAGTTATCTAAATCTTCTAAAACACGCAAGACATTGTCTTGATCATTTTTAAAAGTAAAAACCTTATTTCGAACATCCACTTCAGTTTTATAAGGATCTTCATCCGTTAAATTTTTCTTCTTTGATAAACCAAAATCAATAACCCAGGGCATTGCTGTAATATTATCAACCATGATATTTCCTTCATGTAAATCTCGATGATATATATTTAAATTATTATTCATATTTATCACAAATTCTTTCAAAGATTGTGCGAAAAGATTGAAATCAAAGTTCTTTGGTAATTCTACCCTATTTTCTAAGACATCTTTCAATGACACACCCTCGATGCGCTCCATGCAAATAAGACTTTTTTTAGAAAGCATTCCATTGTCTTCTGAAACAGTGGCGTCTAAACTAAATAATGGATCTGGAGTTTTTACATCTTTATTTATTTTTTGTAATTCTAATAAGAACATCGATTCATCTTCTGCAGACAAAAGGGATTCGCTTTGTCTAGTGATAACCTTATAACAACAGCCATTTAATGAGTCACGAAAAACGTCTGCTGATTTACCGAAATTTATTCGATCATTTTTAGTAAAAATTTCTTCAGCAAAATCTTTTATGTATATACCATACTCTGCCACTTCGACTTTTTCTGGATTTGGTTCGTATATATTATATTGTTTTATTTTTTTAATCTTTTCCAAAGTTTTCTAAGTATAGCACAAAATTTATTATTGAGTCGGCATATTATCAGCACAAGAGACTTCCAAGAACATGTCGATATAGGTAAGATTTTTTATATTTTTATATTCAAAAATATCTTTATTTTGAATCATTGTACCCATACCTAAATACGCGTGTTGATTTTCAAGTCTAAGTAATTTTTGTTCTTTGCCACTAGTAGCACTTTTTTTATAATCATGAATAAAATTTAAAATAAAACTTCCATTCTGCCTACTCCATTTTCCTGCAAAAACTCCCGCATAAGACTCTTCATTTAAAAGAGACACTTCGAGGTCACCATTCACCGAACGATCTGGCAAAAGATTCACTTTCATAAAAGCATAGTCACGACCTTCTGGATAATTTAAATCTTGCAAATAACACAAAGTTAATGGCTCAGGTAAAACATAAGAGTCTTGTTTGCCATTTTGAATTTTTGGTAAAACAAAAATTGTAAAAATAATAAGTGCCAAAACAAACACCACTAAAATAAGATTTTTCTTCATATCTACATTATATTTCATTTAGTAAGTAAAGCAAACAAAAAAACAAAATTATTGGCAATAATAATAAATATTGGTATACTCATAATTGCAAGCATATTGGGAGATCGTCTAACGGTAGGACAGAGGCCTTTGAAGCCTTTAATTGGGGTTCGATTCCCTGTCTCCCAGCCAAGTTTCGGAATTCGTTTTTTCGCCACCGGAAATTTTTTTTCTTATTTTTTTAAGCATACCTTAAACACCTAAAATGTTTAAATTATCCTGAATCGGCTCTCATCGCTTGCGATGAGGGTCGATTTTATTACCCATTTTATGCCTTGACTTTTAGGTTTAGTTGTGCTATGCTGACTCTTAGATGAGGTTCCTTGAGACTTTAATCGTGGGATAGCCAAAACCCAGTCATAGTAGGCAATAAAAAATGAAGAAAAATGAAAAAAATTTATTTATTTTTAGCCCTCGTGGGCGTTATCTTTTTTTCTTTCACTTTGACATCTTGCGACCAGAATTCATCTGGACCAGGGGTGTCAAAGTTAATCACCGCCGATACGACGGTGACTTACCTCCAACCAGACTTGACTGGACGTAAAGACTGTGACGGTAAGTCAATTCCACAACCAAAAGTTGTGGGCTGGCATAAAAAAGTGGTTCCAGTATCTGTGACCATTGAATGCGGATTTACTGCCAAGGAACTGGAAGCCAAAGGCTACCATTATGGTGGTTCAACCAGCGCTACCATAATACCAGCAACACCTTTCCATTACTGGAATGGATTCTGGAATCTTAATTTTGCTGGAAGATTGCTAAGCGATCTTTTGCAAGGACTCATCTGGTTAATTTTATTAGTATTAGCTCTCGGGCTAATATACTGGTTATTACGACATCTTTTCTTTGGTGAAAATTGGTACCGCAATGATCCCCGTTATATACGGGTAAGTGATGCTACTCCACCACAAGGTGTTGTTGAGCCTGTAGCACCAATTTTGGTGCCAGCATATACACCTAACGGTTATTTTCTACCGATTAAGCCGGTAGGAGAATATCGTAAAATAACCGTTGAAGAGGGCCCTGTCGAAACAGAGCCCACAACACCACCCGTTGTTCGCGGTGGTGGTCATTAAGACACTGATCAGAGAAAGATCGAAGGCCTTACAATTTATTGCAAGGCTTTTTTTATTCTTATTTTTATTCTTCGAGAATTTTTATAAGCGCGAGTTCGAGTGGAAGTTCAGAGATGAAAGCATTGTCTATATTTGCATAAGCTTCTAGGAGAAAGCTTAAGTTTTTTGAGCGGAGTGTGCCTTTTTTATCATCACTCAAAAGCTTTTTTATAAATGCTAAATCATCATTTGATAATTCTCCTTTCATCTCATCTTCTAATTTCGACGCATGGCGAAGTATGAGCGCCATTCGGAATTTTTGAATAATAAGTTTTAAAAATAATTTTATATCTAAATTCTCAGCGGTGGCATTTTTCACTGCCTTAATACCACTTTCTAAACTTTGCTCTGTTAAGGCAAATAGGAAATCATTCACTAGTGTTGTTTTCGGCGCGCCAGTGATGTGCTCTACGTCAGTGCGACTAATCTTTTTACCTTTGCTAAAGTTTAAAACTTTCTGAAGTATTCCTTCTGCGTCCCGAAAAGAACCATCACCCAATATCGCCATCAACTCCGCACTGCCAGCATCTAATTCATAACCTTCTTTTTCTGCAATATCAGAAACCACATTTTTTAAAATCAAATCCGATGGCTTTTTGAAATTGAAAACCTGACAACGAGAAATAATTGTGTCGGGAACTTTTTGGAGCTCAGTCGTAGCCATTATAAATATCACGTGCTTTGGTGGTTCCTCTAGAGTTTTCAAAAGTGCGCCCCAAGCGTCTTTTGAAAGCATGTGCACTTCATCGATAATGTAAATTTTATATTTAGAATCAAAAGGTAAAACTCGAACACCATCACGAAGCTCACGAATGTCATCTATTCCCCTGTTTGAAGCGGCATCTATCTCGTAAAGGTCATTTACTGACACCCCTATCTCTTTCGCGAATATTCGCGCCACAGAGGTCTTGCCTGTGCCTCTAGAGCCCACAAAAAGATAAGCATGAGAGACCTTGTTGTCTTTAATAGACTTCTCCAAGACAGAAACGATATGCTCCTGTCCAATAACATCAGAAAAGGTGTCCGGTCTGTATTTACGATATAGGGCCAAGTGCTCTTTGTGTTCCATAAAAAGATTATAGCAGAAAAATTACATAAATAAAAAAGCCCCCGAAAGGGCTAATTACATATTATGAGTTTTAGGTCAAATTCTGTCATCAAAAAACTAATGACCTCTTCTTTTTCATATTCAATTAAAGAATAATCGAAATACAATGTTTCTCGCATGTCTTTAATGCGACAAAAGATAAACATATTCCAGGATTTGTGCATATACTCTGGAAATTCCCAAATTTGTAATTTCTCACAAAATAACGGAAGGTCAGGATTTTTACAAGTTTTCAACAGGATTTTTTTTGTTTCTACTTTGATTACAAATAAGTAATAAAATTTACTACCCACATACAAAGGATCAAACCCCTTCCTTGTTAAGGACGAATAAACAAAATTAAAATTTTCCTTTAAAAAAATTTTAGGTGTATCAATTTTAATTTTACAACTTGCAATTGAAATATCTGAGGAATCTGGGGTGGTTTTAAATATTTCATCTTCCATTATTGAAAAAAATTTACTTTCTGTTGGTTTTGGTTCTCCAGTAATAAAGTTCCCAAAATGATACAACAATTCCAAAGAAATAGGTGCTGAATTTAGGTCTATCTTATTCATTACTTTAGTTTTTAAAGATCAAAAAGATACATATCAAAATAATTTTACTCTCATTGAAGATGAAGTCAAATAAAAAAAGCTCCATGTGGATTGTGAAGCTTTTATGTTTTACCCTACTTTAGAGTAGGTTTTGATGGTACAAACAGAACTGAATCTTTTGGTAGTGAACGTGTATGCTCGAGTAATTTTAACGGCACTAAAAGCCATTTCTGTTCTCGAAGTCGAATGTGACAAACTATTATACCTAAATGTTCACACTCTTCTACTCCCTCAAAATCAACAAAAATGGCATTGTTTCCATTTTGATTTCGAGTATCCATGCTGTTTTTGTGAGGATGCATGTTTTTGTTTTTTTCCAAAAGAAAAGACAAAACTGGAATAAAATCAAGAATATGAATCGTTGTCTCTTTACTCCAAATATCTTTTGGGAAAGTTGATTCTTTTAAAATCTGTTTCTCGACACCATATCCTGGTAATGGAAAATGAAAACCGTGCATCGGTTTAATAAACCACTCAATAAAATTTGGGGATTGTGATACCCAATTTGGTTTGAGCTGTTTTTTAAATTCAACCATGCTAAGTTCCATGGGATTTATCATCAGTTCTCCGACGCGCTGACAAGGATTATACACTTCTTGCATCTTTATCTGTTTTTAAAAAATTAAAAAGAAAATTCTTTTACAGACTAACACTTTTTCATAAATCTGTCAACAATGTGTTCTACACTATCTGCATTTTCAGCTTCCATAAGTTCTATTCGCAGTTCTTTGGCGCCATTAAAACCGTTTACATACGCTTTGTAATGCTTTTTCATAATTGCGAAATTTTTATGTCCTCCCAACAATTCTTCAAAAAGTTGAGTGTGCTCTACCATGACCTTTAACTTTTCTCTCAGTGAAGGAGTATTCTTTGAAAGGGCTTTCGGAGAGCGACGGAGTGAGAAGGAAGAAATTTTTTGCAAAAAATTATTTGTACCTTTTAAAGGATACTCCAAACCTAAACCAGAAAAAAGCCATGGGTTACCAAAAATAGCACGGCCAAGCATCACCCCATCACAACCATATTCTTTAATTTTATTTTTTCCATCAGCTAAATCTAAGACATCACCATTGCCTATTATCAAAGTCTCCGGACTCACTTCATCACGAATTTTTATAACTTCCCTCATTAAGTCCCAATGCGCAGGCACGAGCGACATTTCTTTCCTAGTTCGCAAATGCACCGTGAGTACAGCCAAATCTTGTTTCAAAAGTTCTCGTATCCACTCCATATCTACTTTGTTATAACCCACTCGAGTCTTTACTGACACCGGCAAAATACCTCCCCCTTCTTTGGCAGCGCGAACAATTTCTTTCATTAAATCTGGATTTTTTATCATACAAGCTCCAGCACCTTGTTTCTCGATACTTTTATCAGGACAACCCATATTAATATCAATACCATCAAAACCAAGCTCACGGCAAAGTTTCGAAGCTTCACGAATGTTATCAGGATTGGCACCAAAAATCTGAGCCACCATCGGGTGCTCATTTTTTTTGTATTTTAAATCAATCAACAATTTCTCTCGTGCTTTTGGATGAGCCAGCCCGTCTGCTGACACGAACTCTGTCCAAAAAACATCGGGCTTACCGTATTTATTTATGATTTGTCTAAAGGCACAGTCGGTGACGTCTGCCATGGGCGCTAAAACAAATGTGGGTTTATGTAATTTTCCCCAAAATCCTAAATTAGTCATTGAACTTGAAATATACTTTATTACCAAACCGCAGGTCAAGATATTGTAAAAGTTTATATTCGTTTTTTAATTTTGTTACTAAAGGCTCAGTGGTTATGGAGGCCTCTAAATTCTCTGCTAATTTCATAAAATCTGCGTCTTTATTGAAAATAATTTTAGGTGCTTCAGGTGGGAGAATATTTGAAGATAAATAAATCTCTATTTCATTGTTTTCTTTTACCAAAACAGAAACTGGGTTAATACCCATTTTACCAATATTTTCTAAAAAGGTCGCAAGCTCTGTAAAATAATTTAACAAGAAAGTAGAGCCTGCTGGATTTTCTCTATTTTTATTTTCTGTCATACCGTAAAATTTTAAATAAACTCCATCAGAAAAATATGGGGCTTCGTCAAAAACATAACCACTATCGTCCACAAAATAACATTTATTATCTTCTGGTTTTATTCCTATCTCAGGTAAAGTTTTTCCACACCAAGTAAAAGTTCCCACTCTCTCTCCAACTGACACAGACAAAGTCTTGTCATTTGTAATTTTTAGATTTATATCTTTTAGTCTGTGATATTTTTCTTCCAAAGCACTTTTAATTTTATTTTTAGGCAAAAGAACAAAATTTGTCTTTGGCATTAGCCATAGATATTTGCCACTGATATGTTCTCGCACCATACTCTCTATGCCTTCTGTTTCTATTATTTTATTCCCAGCCACTGCTACATTTACCACATTCAAACTTTTAATTCGAGTGATAAAACATAAAGCTATAAATACAATAACTACGCATACTAAAATAAGTAAAATTCTATTTCGAATAACTTTTCTTTTCTTCTTTTTGATTTCAAGAAGTCGCGGAGTATTTAAAATATTCTTTTTCTGCATTATAAAATAAGTTTATTTTATAAATTCCCTACCGCCCATATAAGGCCTAAGTACTTCTGGGATTTTTATAGAGCCGTCGGCTTGTTGGAAATTTTCAATTAGAGATACGAGAATTCTAGGAGTAGCTATCGCCGTCTGATTCAAAGAGTGAGCGTAATTCATCTTTCCATTTTCGTCTTTATAACGAATGCCAAGTCTGCGAGTTTGAAAATCATGAAAATAAGAAGCTGAAGTCACCTCTCTGTATTTTTCTTCTTTTGGTACCCAAGCTTCTAAGTCATATTTTTTAACTTGTCCTAAACCTAAGTCCCCACCACAGTTTACTACTTTATGATACGGAATATTCATAGACTCGATAAACTCTTCAGAGTTTCTAGTTATCTCTTCGTGGAATTTAACACTCATCTCATGATTGGCTTCAGATAAAACCACTTGTTCTAATTTGTAAAATTCATGCACCCGAATAAGTCCCTTTACATCTTTACCGTGGCTTCCTGCTTCACGTCGAAAACATGGAGAAAATCCTAAATATTTTAATGGGAAAATACTTTTATCCAATATCTCTCCCATATACATACCCATTATCGGGACTTCAGCTGTACCAGCAAGATAATCCCCGTCTTGAGTTTTATATAAATCTTCTTCGCCTGCTGGTAAAAATCCAGTGCCTAAGAAATTTTCTTTTCTGTCTAAAACCGGAGGCAATACTGGGGTGAATCCTTTAGTACTAAAAAAATCCATAGCGTAATTCCAAATAGCAAAAGAAAGTCGTGCGCCGTCGCCTATTAAAAAATAACCACGGAAACCATGAACCTTTGTGCCTCGTTCAAAATCCACCATCTTAAGTGTGGTCATTATCTCTACATGGTCTTTTGGTTCAAAATCAAAAACTGGTTTTTCGCCCCAAACTTTTATTTCTTGATTCTCGGCATCATTCACTCCGTCCGGCACAGACATGTCCGGAACATTTGGAACTTGAAACATCAACTTCTGCCATTCTTCGGTAATATCTCTTAATTTTTCTTCTTTTGTTTTGATGTCTTCTTTGACCACTCGCATTTCTTCTATCAACTGCATCTTGGCCGCGCCGTCTTGGTCACGAGAAATCTGCATAGAAACTTTATTTACTTCCCCACGCAAGTCTTCGACTTCTTTAAGTATGGCGAGGCGTTTATCGTCGAGGGTTATTAGTGCGTCAATATCAATATCGGAGAGCTTTTTCTTCGCCCCTGCTTGCACGATGTCTTTATTTTCACGAATAAATTTGATATCTAACATCTTTATATTGTATATGAAAATGATATAATTGCAAAAGCTCACAACAAGCTTGGGATTGTTTTAGAAGAGGCTTGAGAGCGTGTCGACGCGAGCACGAGGAATTTTTTAGTAAAAAAATATCCGTACTCTTATAAAACAATACCCAAGCTTGAAAAGTATGGAAATAAAAAAACTTTCAAAAAAAGAATTTCCAAAGGCATTACTCGAAATTCCGCAACCTCCGGAAAACTTATATCTTATTGGAGAATTACCAGACTCTAATCTTATTCCTCTTTGCGTAGTGGGTTCACGTAAATTCACTTCTTATGGTAAAGAGTGTTGTGAGAAATTAATCACCGGACTCAAGGGTTACCCTATAGTTATAGTTTCTGGTTTTGCTATGGGTATAGACACTATAGCTCACAAAACTGCGATGAAGATGGGCTTGCAAACTATTTCCTTCCCCGGTTCTGGACTTTCAAAGAGTGCAATATTTCCAAAAGTAAATTATCCAATGCTGGCGGAAATAATCGAGAGTGGTGGATGTTTGATATCAGAATTCGAACCCGACTTTAAAGCAACTCAATGGGGGTTCCCTATGCGCAATAGATTAATGGCTGGATTCTCCAAAGCCGTACTCATAATAGAAGGCGAAGAAAAATCTGGCACAATGATAACAGCTAGACTTGCCACTGAATACAATAGAGACGTATTGGCTGTGCCTGGAAATATTTTTTCTTCTAGTTCGCGTGGGACAAATAAATTAATAAAGCTTGGCGCCACGCCCATAACAAAACCTGAGGATTTATTAGAAGCGCTTGGTTTTGAACTTCCGAATAAAGAAGACAAACAACAAAAACTTTTTGCAGATTTATCACCTGAAGAAAAAAAGGTTGTGGATATGCTCCGCGAACCCATACCTCGCGACGAACTTATTCGTAATATGAAAATGCCGATACCTCAAGCAAATGCTCTACTCTCAATAATGGAAATAAAAGAAGTAATAAAAGAAGAACTCGGAGAAATCCGATTGGCATAAATTTGCCTAAAAATTTGTTTTCGTGTAATACTTGGGTAATGCGTTTATTAATTGTTGAGTCACCATCTAAAGCAAAAACTATCGAAAAGTACCTCGATGGCGCTTCCTCCTCACCGGCGGACAGGTTTATTGTGCGTGCATCTGTCGGGCATATTCGGGATTTACCAAAGTCTAATAAGAAAGCCATAGACATAGAAGCTGGCTTTGTACCCCACTATGAAATCTCTAAAGGCAAAGAAAAGGTGGTTCACGAACTCGAAGGACTTGCAGAAAAAGCGACTGAAATAATGCTCGCTACTGACCCCGACCGTGAAGGTGAAGCTATCGCTTGGCATATCGAAGAACTTTTGAAAGCTGACAAGAAAGTAAAAGCTCCAATACAGCGTGTGACTTTTCATGAAATCACTAAAGAAGCAGTGGAAGAAGCATTGAAGCACCCAAGAAAGATAGACACAGCTCTCCGTAAAGCTCAAGAAGCTCGCCGAGTGCTCGACCGACTGGTCGGCTACGACCTCTCTGGAATTATTTGGAAAAAAGTTCGCTACGGCCTCTCCGCAGGACGAGTACAGTCCCCCGCTCTCCGAATCATCATGGAAAGAGAAAGAGAAATCCGTGCTTTTATTCCAGAAAAGTTCTGGAGAATCTCAGGAGATTTTGAAACAAATAAAAAAGATAAAATTACTCTGGAATGTAACGAGGAACCTCGTGACTTTAAACTCGTAGATAAAATCCTCAAAGCCGGTAATGAAAATCCTTGGTTAGTGGAAAGCGTAAAAGAGTCCGAACAAAAGCGTAGTCCGCGCGCGCCCTTCACTACTTCGACCTTACAACAAACAGCGAGCTCACGACTTGGGTATTCTCCTTCCCGCACCATGCAGTTAGCTCAGAAGCTATACGAAGCTGGACACATTACTTATATGCGTACTGATAGTACAAATTTATCAAAGGTTGCCCAAGAGCAAATCATTACTCAAGTAAAGAAACAATACGGCACTGAGTATGCTGAAGCTAGAGTTTACAAAACAAAATCCAAAAATGCTCAAGAAGCCCATGAAGCTATCCGACCCACTCATGTAGAAATACTTCACGCGGGCACCGAAGAACAACAAAAACTTTACTCTCTGATCTGGGAACGAACCGTGTCATCTCAAATGACTGATGCAAAATTATTGAAAACAAAAATTACCGCCGTGATAGAAGGACATGAGGAGTTGCCTTACTTCTCGGCGACTGGTTCTCGCCTTCTATTCCCTGGTTGGTTGTCTGCAGACATAGGTGCTCGTGGTGAAGATGTAGAATTGCCAGAATGTAAAGTTGGTGAGAAATTAAAACTTTTAGAATTAAAAAGTGAAGAAAAGTTTACCGAGCCACCAGGACGATACTCTGAGGCAGGACTTATTAAAGAACTCGAAAGTAGAGGCATCGGACGGCCGTCTACTTATGCCTCCATCATGCGAACAATCGAAGACCGAGGTTATGTAAAAAAAGAAGGGCGAACACTATTCCCTACTGATACTGGTGAAGTGGTGTCAGACTTTTTGGAAAATAATTTCGCAGAATATATTTCAGATACTTTCACTGCCGACATGGAAGACAAGCTCGACGAGATATCTCGTGGTGAACGTGAATATGAAAAAACTTTAAAAGATTTTTATGGTCCATTCTTAAAAGAAGTAAAAATTAAAGACAAATTAGACAAAGCTACAAATCTAGGTGAAGCTCCAGATGACATCAAATGTCCAAAATGTGGTGGTAAAATGATAATCAAACTCGCTCGTGCTGGGAAATTTTATTCTTGTGCGAACTACCCAGACTGTGACGGTGCCCTAATGCTCGACGGAACCGAACTCCAAGGTCCGAAAGAGACTGGCGAGATGTGCCCTACTTGCGGTGAGAAAAAAGGAAAATCAGGAGGAGGTAAACTCGTAATTCGCGAACGACGCGACGGTACAGGCACATTTATCTCTTGCTCTCGATATCCAAAATGTAAATTTATCAAACAAGACGAAGAAGAATTAAAAAGAAAAATGACAGACGTCACCTGCCCCACTTGTGGCAAAGGTAAAATGATGGAAAGAAAAGGACGTTTTGGAATATTTTATTCTTGTTCTGATTATCCTGATTGTAAAAATGCCATCAAGGCCAAACCTACGGGCAACATCTGCTCTATGTGCCAGTCGCTGATGATGGAAGGCACCAAAACCATACCGGAGAGATGTTCTAATAATAAGTGCCCAAACCACCGTCCCGACAAACTAAATAAAATGCAATAAAAAAAGAGGACTTTTTGAGTTCTCTTTTTGTCTTTTGATTACTTTCTTCTCTGTCATGAGTTATGTGGTTTTTCTTTTGTATAGAAAACCTCCTCTTTCATTTTTAAGATAATGTTTAAGAGACTTTGTAGAGACTTTAACTTTGCTTCTCTTTTCAAATTCTGCCGCCTGTTTTTTGGCGGCCACAGAATCCTTATGAACAATCTTAAATCTCTTATATCCAACATCCACAGTAGTAAACTCAGGACATTCATCTACAACCATGCCTAGCCTTACATCTCCAGTTTGCTCAGTGTAACAATGAATCTCCCCCTCTCTCTTCATTCTAAAAATTAAATCGAGTACTTCTTGTTTAGTAATAGGTCCCATTTTTTTTGCATCATCTTGTGCATAACAATCATCATAATGACCCATATTAAAGTTTTTTAAATTGTTAAGAATTAATTACCTTTAGAATACTTCTTTTAACTTCAGTTGTCAAACCTAACAAGTGTCAGTTCAACAAGCAAGTGTAACACTTGACTGCGTTAGGTCTTGCCTAACGCAGTATTAAAATTTATCTTTAAAATTAAGCCAAGAAAAAATCTCCGATAAAAAAGACTTAATACTTTGAAAGTACTGTGGAAAATCTTTAATATTTAAAATATTACTCTGAATTCTTTTTACACCAACAAAATCAAAATAACTGGAATACTCATACTTGTTAAGATACTCAATAACTTTCTTTTTATCTTGTATTCCCTTCTCCTTCCAATACCTGTCTATAAGTTTAATAGGATTAAGATTAATATAGGAAAAAAGGTATTTTAAGTGAATATCATTTTTTACATATTCCGATTTGAACTTACCTTCAAACAAGCCCCCAGTTCTTTGATATTTTTTGTTATAGTACATAACATAAGCAGTGGTTATTTTTTGCATAAATTTACTAATACCACCTTCTGATTTTTCAGTTATCAAAATATGAAAATGATTTGGCATCAAACAATAAGAGCCGATACTAACCAAAAAATTATTATTTTTAATTAAATAAGGATCAAAATTATTATTTCTTTTTAGATCGTAGATACTACGTTGATCTTTAGTATTTAAAACATAAAGTAAACTAATAAAATGCACATAATCCTGTTTATTTTGGAAAATTTTTTGTTTACTGTTTCCACGATTGTAAATATGATAATACTCTCCTGAAACAAAATTTACTTTTCTTATAGACATTAATTTAATTATACCAACCCTATTGCGTTAGGCAAGACCTAACGCACTTAAATGCAATAAAAAAAGAGAAACGATTTTGTTCCTCTTTTTGTCTTCAGCGCAAAACTAACAAAATTTGTTCGTCTAGCGCAATTTTTATTTTCTTGCCGTCTGGCCGTTCGGCATTATTGCCGTTTTCGTCTGGTCTTACTTTGGTCAAAAGTGGAATAATCACTTTTGTTTTCTTGACATAAGCATCTACATCTTTTCTTCGTATAAAGAAAACATTAAAACGTTCAATTTGATTAATCGTCGTCATGGTTATGGTATGTTTTAGTTCAAAAATCAATATCGATAAGATATTACCACTTTGAATATTTTTGTCAATCAATGAAATTTTTAAAAATGCTATAATATTTATATGGTAGATATAAAAGAAATACTTGAATTAATTCAAGGTAAAGTCAGTAAAGACGAGGAGATCTTGATAAGTAAAGCTTATCTTATGGCAGAGCGTGCCCATAAAAACCAAAAGAGAATGAGTGGTGAACCTTATTTTTCTCACGTCTTGGCGACAGCAAAAATCTTAGCAAAACTCGGCATGGATGCTAAAACAATTGCTGCTGGACTTTTGCACGACGTCTTAGAAGACACAGACATCAAAGAAGAAGAAATGCAAAAAGAATTTGGTGATGAAATTGTTTTCTTAGTAAATGGAGTCACTAAATTAGGAACTTTAAAATACCGTGGACATGAACGCCACGTAGAGAGTCTCCGTAAATTCTTCATCGCGATGGCAAATGACCTTCGTGTGGTCATCATCAAATTCGCAGACCGTTTACATAATCTGCAGACACTCGAGCACGTGCGTGAAGACAAAAGAAAACGCATAGCCATTGAGTCCATCGAAGTATATGCCCCACTTGCAAACCGTCTCGGTATGGGAAAACTAAAAAGCGAAATAGAGGATGCTGCTTTTCCATTTGCTTATTCAAAGGAATATGCAGAAACTGAAGAAATAATGAAAGACAGGATTGATGCTTACAAAAACCAACTGACAGAAGTTCAAAATACCCTCACTCAGGAATTCAAAAAAAATAAAATAAAAATTTCGGAAATGACTTATCGATTGAAGAGCAAATATAGTTTGTATCGAAAATTATTACGTTATGATATGGATATTGAAAAAATCTATGATATCGTAGCTCTTCGTGTAGTAGTCGACTCTGTCGGGGAATGTTATCAAGTCTTGGGCTTAATCCATTCTATTTGGAAGCCCCTTCCTGGACGTATCAAAGACTACATATCATTACCGAAACCAAATGGATACAGAAGTCTACATACCACTATCATCACTGACACAGGAGCCATAGCTGAAATCCAACTTCGAACAAAAGAAATGCATGCTGAAGCAGCGTACGGTATAGCGGCACATTTTGCCTATAAAGAAAATGGTGGAAAAAATAATCACAATAATTCTAAATTCAAATGGCTTGAAGAATTGAAAGAATTAAATTATACACCCGACAAACCTCAAAGCTTCATAGATCATTTGAAGATGGATTTCTTTAATGACCGAATATTCGTATTTACACCGAGAGGTGACGTGGTTGATTTGCCGGAAGGCTCCTCTCCTGTTGATTTTGCTTATTCAATTCACTCTGATTTAGGAGATCACACCTCTAGCGCAAAAGTAAATGGAAAAATGGTTCAGATATTATCTGTTTTGAAAAATGGAGATATCGTAGAAATAATAGATAAAAAAGACGCTCACCCGTCGAGTAAATGGCTTGACCACACCAAGTCTTCCATCGCCAAAAAACACATAAAGTCTTACTTAGAAAAAAATAGTCTACTCAATAAACTAAAATCTTACGGTAAGTGGTAATCTAAACTAGAATTACAGACTAAAATTTGAGATGTCGTAAAGTTTGGAGTCATCCTCTTTGATTTCTTCTTTGCTTCTGTCATCCACGGGAGGTTCATCTCCAATTACTTCCATTTCCTCCCCGACTTCTGTTGGTATTTCAGCTTCGGCTGAAACATTTTTTGCAATATGATTCTCAAGCATTTCATTGGGCTTTTTTTCTGTAGCTCCTTTGTTTATTTGCTCTAAAATCGCACGCAAGTCCTCAGTGGAAAAATAGTCAATTTTAATTTGACCACCGTTTTCACTTCGTTCAATATGCACTCGGGTACCAAGCTTATCTTGAAATTCTTCTTCGAGTTCCACTATTTCTGGGTCCGGCATATATTCTTTCTTGCGAACACGGTCATAGGCAATTTTTCGAGCAAGCTTTTCTGCTTCACGCACAGTCATTTTTCGGTAGATTATTTCTTTAAATATTACTAATTGCTCTTCGGGATGGTCTGCAAGCATTAAAAGTGGCCTAGTGTGCCCTTCGGAGATTTTTCCAGCTGACAAGGCATTTAGAATTTCTTCTGGTAATGACAAAAGACGCAAAGTATTTGAAATAGATTCCCTACTCTTGCCGACTTTTTTAGCAATTTCGGCATGAGTGAATTTAAATTCATTTGCGAGACGAAAAAATGCTCGAGCTTTGTCGACAGCATTCAAGTCTTCTCTTTGTAAGTTCTCAAGAATAGCGAGCTCAAGCTTCATTAGTGATGTGTCGCCCACACGAATGATTACAGGTACTTGAGTCACCCCTGCGAGCTTCGCCGCACGAAGACGACGCTCTCCAGCGATGAGTTCGTATTCTGTGATAAGCCCGCCATCTTCTTTTACAATTTCTACTCGTGACACAGTAAGAGGCTGAAGGATGCCGTATTGACGAACAGAGTCAGAAAGCTCGGCTAAGCGAGTTTCATCGAAGTCCCGACGGGGCTGATAAGGATTTGGTTTGATTTTATCGGTATCAACCCAGAAAATTGAATTGGAATATAAATTAGACATAAATACATTTTAGCATATAAATTTTTTTTCTAAAAATTGATTTTACAAGCATTTTTGTGTAAAATCTGTTAATTGCCCAGATGGCGGAATTGGTAGACGCGATGGACTCAAAATCCATTGATGGCAACATCATGAGAGTTCGATTCTCTCTCTGGGCACAGATTTTATGAAAAAAATAAAATACAATTCAATAGACTTCGAAGTTAGTGGAGGTAAAAAGTTAAGTGGTAGTATTAAGACAAATTTTTCTAAGAATGGTTCTGTGGGTTTGCTTTGTGCTTCCTTGTTGAACCAAGGGGTCACCACCTTGCACGGAATAGCCCGTATCGAAGAAGTGTATCGAGTGATAGAGATTATTGAGAGTATTGGGGTTAAAACCAAATGGACGAATCAAAACACTATTGTCGTCACTCCACCTAAAAAATTCACTTTAGAGAAAATAAACACAGAGTCTGCCGTGAAGACTCGTTCTGTGGTGATGCTTATGGGTCCACTGATTCATTATTTAAATAAATTCTCTCTCCCCCACGCTCAAGGATGTAATTTGGGCAAAAGAACTATTGCAGCTCACACTTACGCTTTGGAAGAATTTGGAGTCAAAATCAAAACCACAAATTCTAGTTATGAAATCTCAGCTCCTAAATTAAAACCAGCCGAAATTGTAATGTACGAAGCGGGAGATACTGCTTGTGAAAATATCTTAACTGCATCAGCGCTAATTCCCGGAGTCACCACTATATCTTTTGCTAGTGCAAACTATATGGTTCAAGAAATTTGTTTCTTTTTGGAAGCTCTTGGTGTAAAAATAGACGGCATCGGTACATCCACACTCGTGGTTCACGGAATAAAAGAAATCAATAAAGATATTGAATATTCAAATAGTGAAGACCCAATAGAGTCTATGATGTTTATCTCGACAGCTGTGGTGACTGAATCACGCCTTATTATTACCCGAGCACCGATAGACTTTTTGTCACTAGAACTTGAAAAGTTAAAAAGGATGGGACTAAAATACAAAATTCTAAAAAATTATTTTTCTTATAATGGACGCACAAAATTAATTGATTTAGAAATACTACCTTCAAAATTAATAGCTTTGGAAGATAAAATCCATGCGAATCCTTATCCAGGAATAAATATGGACAACTTGCCTTTTTTTGCAGCCATAGCATTAAAAGCTAAAGGTCAAACCATGATTCATGATTGGGTTTATGAAAACCGAGCTATTTACTTAACAGAACTAAATAGGTTGGGCGCTAATGTTACTCTTGCTGATCCGCATCGAGTCTACATTCAAGGTGGCGCAACTCTAAAACCCGCCCAAGTCGTCTGTCCGCCGGCACTGCGTCCGTCTATGGTCATATTGATAGCTATGCTGGGCACCCCAGGAACTTCTATCTTGCGTAATGTCTACATGATAAATCGAGGTTACGAAGAAATAGCACAACGTCTAAACTCTATCGGTGCTGATATAAAAATAATTCAAAGCTAATGAGAAAAGTTATCGTCATCTTGGGTCAAACTGCTACCGGCAAAAGTAATCTCGGAGTTAAAATAGCCAAAAATTTTAATGGTGAAATCATATCTGCTGATTCTCGCCAAGTGTATAACGGGCTTGATATTGGTACTGGTAAAATCACTAAAAAAGAAATGGCTGGTATTCCCCACTATTTACTCGATGTCGCCAATCCTAAAAAAAGATTTACCGTAGCCCAATATCAAAAACTCGTAATCTCCGCCATGGCTGAGATAATAAAAAAAGGTAAAACTCCTATTATCGTCGGGGGCACTGGTTTTTATCTTGACGCTGTGACCAAAAACATTGTCTTGCCAGAAGTCCCTCCAAATCCCAAACTCCGCAAAACTCTTGAAAAACTTTCTATTCTAGAACTTTTCAAAAAATTGAAAAAGTTAGATAAATTTAGAGCAGAAAATATAGACGCAAAAAACAAAGTGCGTTTAGAGAGAGCCATCGAGATAGCCACTCATTTAGGCAAGGTTCCCCAATTAATGAGCACTCCACCTATTTACGAATTTATAAAAATTGGACTAATGTTGCCTAAAGATAAGTTAGAGAAGAACATAGACAAGAGAGTAAAAGGTATGTTTAAGAATGGTTTATTAAAAGAAATTAAAAAACTAAAGAAGAATGGTATCAATGAAAAGAGATTAAAAGAATTTGGTTTTGAATACAATGACCCTACAATCGAGAGTGTAATTTTGGCCACAAAACAATACGCCAATAGACAAAATACTTGGTTTAAAAGAGACAGTGAAATAAAATGGTTTTCACCAAAAGAATATTTAAAAATTAGAAAATTTTTAAAAAAAAAATTTAAACGATTTTAGCTTTTTTCTTTCTTCTAAATATTTCAAAAATTACTGGTAAAAAAGAAATAACTATAATTAAACCTAAAACTGGGGAGATGTAATTTTCAATTTGAGGAATAATTTTACCTAAAAAATACCCAGTTAAAGTAATGAGTGTAGACCAAAGAAATGAACCCAAAATATTATACTTAAGAAAAGACAAGTAATTCATCTTTACCACTCCAGCTACTATTGGAGCAAAAGTTCGCACAACTGGAACAAAACGACAAAAAATAATAGTGAGCTTACCATATTTTTCAAAGAAAATGTGTGCTTTTTTTATGTATTCATCTTTTAAGATTTTTCGAAAAAAATAATATTTGTGAAGTTTGTTTAAATGAACACCTATTTGATAACCCACCAAAGATCCTGAAAGGGTGGCTATAAAAATAAGTGGTATGACTTTAAAAATAGAAAGTATACCTGTCGAAGCTAAAAGCCCGGCTGAGAATAAAAGTGAGTCCCCTGGTAAAGGAAAAAATATCCCCGACTCTAAAAATACCACGGAAAAAATCCCTACATAACCGTAGTTAACTATCAAACCTGAAATATCAAAAAATGCGAACATGTATAGGATTATAACACGTACAAAAAAAGAAGAAATTTACATTCCTTCTTTAAATTAATTCTAAGTCTTAACCACCAATGAAAAGTTTTTAAAAATGATTATGGAACCATCATTTAGGTGTGTGAATTTTTCTGATAAAACAATAGACTCTACATCGGTCACAACATAGACTGACTCGTCTATTATGGCGTAAGATAATTTATAATTACCCTTTCTAGCCACAATTAATTGATCTGGATTAGCAATATCTGTAACCATAATAGCGTATGTGTGTGTGCTATAAAGTTTACGCATAGCCAAAATAGTAGCTTCGGAAAAATCTTTTCTTCTTTTATTGTGCACAATCATTGCAGTGAACACTTCTGCAAAGTTGTTAGAAGAAAAAGTATAATTTTGCTTTTCGAGCTCTGTCTTCATTTCTATGTACTGACCAAAATGACCAACAGCAACGACAGATACTCCATTAGTTGTGTAAGGACCAACATTGTAATACTTACCTTCCGGGTTTGTAAGACTGTGAATATGTCCAATACCAGCAACAATGCCACCAGTTTTACCAAAATCTAAATTTGGATCAGGTGTATGCGGTATGCCTTTATGTTTATATATTCTTCCATTAATTGCAATACCGTACTCTGAGTGAGTATTAGAACTCATAACTTGAAGAGAGTCGTATATAAAATCGACTACATGTGCCGCGTCCCAACTGACGCATCCAGATAAATGATGCATAATTCGATAGTTTAAAAATGAACAGATTTTATTTCAAATTCAGAATATCAAAAATGGAGCTGTAAGTCTAGGGAATCTTTCCTTATGGGAAGAGTATACCTTTTCCCATTTTCTCAATGATTGCATTTAGAAAATATGGAAAAGCTTTTCGCTTCCCTCACGCAAGCAAAGTAATTTGCTTGCTATCTACGCAGTTTTTCACTATGTTAAAATCTGCGGGCTTGATGTTTGGATTTCAGAACTTTTAAGAAAACGCAAATCAATAAGTCTTTCCTTGTCTTGTTTCAGTAAATTCAATTAGTGGTTTTAAGTGATATAAATCTTCACATCCTACTTTTATTACTTTAATGGGTTTCACTTCTTGATAAGCTCTCCATTCCATATTCCCTTCATGCGCGTTTCCATCTCTTGAATATGGCTCAAAATCTTTTTTATCCAAAATATATACAAACCCTTCTTTGTCTTTTAATGAATCAAATACTTCTCTAGAAGGAATTCTAAATTCTTTTTTTCCTTCTTTAAAACCAAAACCACCTACGTATCCATCTTTAATATTTTCTCTATTAACCAAGGATTTAAAGATTGCAAAATCAATATAAGGGGTCGCTGATATAGCTGGGGCACCGTCCAATATAAATTTTTGTGGTTTAGATAAATCTGGAATATGTTTTGCTTGTCGTAGATCTAAAGAAATAATATCCCCATAAGGCGAACCATGAAATACATACTTCCCTTCTTTTTCTAAATCAAGTAAACTAGAGTACATATAATTAACTATACCAAAAATTCGGAAATAACTTAAGGTCTATAAAAAAACCTATACAAAATATAGTTAAAAAATCTGCGGGCTTGATGTTTGGATTTCAGAACTTTTAAGGTGGCAGACACTAGTAAAGACAAGTATGGTAGAATTGCGAATATTTACTATTAGTAAATCAAATTAAGTATTTAAAACTGTTATTTATTATAAAAAAATCTTATATTTATAATGACTTAAAATTTACTAACCTATTGCCTCATTGTTTAACCAAACCAAATTATGATTTATTTCTAATTTCTTATAGATATCAAAATCTTCTTGTAGTGTCGTATTTGTCATTTTCTTATATAGCTTTATTGTATTTGTTTTAATCACATTTTCTAACACATTAATCTTGTTTTCTGAAAAATTAAAGGACTCTTGAATATTACAAAACTTTTGCATAATATCCATTTGTTCTTTGTGGGTATTAGTTTTATCAATTAAAGTATTTAAATGTTTATTAAAAGTATCTGCCATTCTTTCACAAATTAAATCTATATTTTTACCATTATCATATTTTGATATACACTCCTTTGCAAATATATAACCAATAATTTCATCTTTAAACTTTTTTAATTCATCATCTGTTTTATCTATTTGTGTTAAATACTTTTCTTTACTCTCTTCTGTTTTGTCCTTTAGAGAATTTAATCTTAAGTTTTCTTCTTCATTGATAATCTGTTTTACAATATCATACTCTTTTATAAATTCTGCTGAATTTACATCATTTTCTTCTTCAAAATCAAAAATTACAGTATTTGATTTATTAATTTCCTTAAAAACATTTTCGATACCATGTATATTAAATACCAAGTCCTTAAAAGCACCATCATTTATTTGTTCGTCATAAGTTTTTTCTATATGATTGATATCATTTTTCTGGAAAGCTTCATTTACCTTACCATTTGTTATAACATCGATAATTTGAGCACATTTAACATTCGGGGAATACCCCTCTTTCTTTTTACCAGTCATTTCAACTGTCATCTTTTCTGTTATTCCTTCGTTGAGTGCTACGTATATTTTGTAATCTTCAATTTTTGACCCATCTGGATTTTTATCAATAGATCCAATAGCATGAGTAATTTCGTGTATAGATACCTCTAGATTTTTATAAGTTTTCATGTCTGGAAAAAACAAAGTCTTCAATTCTGGAATATAACCAGCTAATGAATTAGAATTAACACTCCCTAACAAAAAAAATGCTGGATCAAATCTTATCGCATAAATATTATTTTCTAGCTTATTCTTTATTTCCTCTTGTTTCTCTTGACTCGCACCATAAGATTTTGAATAAAAAGAAACAAAATTATCAAACAAATTAATTTTAGTTTTTTCAAAACATTCATTTGTCTCAAAAACTACATGTTTATGTCTAAAAGATTCTTCTACAGACAATTTATTAAAATCTTCAGGCACTAAGATTAATTTATCATCTTTATTTTCCAATTGATTATTGTTTGTATTTATAGTTTCTTTCATATAACTATTATACTAAAAGTTAAGAATTACACTAGTGTGTATAAAAAAAACCTATATAAAATAAAGACAAAATGCGAAGCTGGTCCACGAGGATTCGAACCTCGGTCAACGGTTTTAGACCCTGTCGCTCGCGAGCGACAGGGTGGAGACCGCTATTCCATCTGCGGGCGATGAGGGAATCGAACCCCCGCCAGCGGTTTTGGAGACCGCTGTTCTACCACTAAACTAATCGCCCGTTTTCATGCTCCTCTCTATTCTTTTCACTAATCCATTATACACAGATCCACTTTTTTTGAAACTCTTTTCTCTTTCCTTTGTATCATCTATGTTCTTATATGCTTCATAATATACAAGCTCGACTGGCAAGCGAGATTTGGTGTTAAATACGTTCCTTCTTTTGTGTTCAGCTAACCTTTTCTTTAAATCACTTAAATAACCAATATAAAGTTTATTATCTTTTTTACTTTTTAGAATATAAACATAAAACAGGTGGATCCAGTAAGACTCGAACTTACCTCTCGGTTTTAGACCCCGTCGCTCGCGAGCGACGGGGTGGAGACCGCTATTCTACCATACTCCGTCATTTGAGAATGACAGGGACTGAACTATGGACCCAAATTCCGACACGAAGGTTTGCCGAAGCAAAGACCTAAGGCCGGAATCCGAAAGAACAAAATTATTAATAGTGTCCTCCCTTTTGGAATATCCGAAGATACTCCAATAAAAAGAACGAGCAACAAACCTTTGTTGCTCCTCTAGTATACCAAAATAGTAAAGAAATTAAAAATTATCTACCCGACGAGTTTTGCTTCTTTGTGTTTGGTTTTCTTGCGGCAATGCTTGCAATACTTCAAAAGCTCGATTTTCTTTACAACGAGTTTTTTATTCTTTTTGGTGTAATAATTAGCATTCTTGCAAACACTACATTTAAGTCTGAAAAGTTTATCTTGTGACATATGAGTATATTAATACAAAAATTCTAAAAAAGCAAATAAGTGCTATTAGTCTTTATTTAGCCACTCTTTGTCTTGGCGGACGAGCAAATTCGCCTTATTTTCTTGGTCTAGTAGAATAGCTTCTACAGCTCGTTCCATACGAGTGCCTTGAGAACCCTTCAAAAGCACAATATCGTGTTTCCTGACATAACTTTTCAAAAATTCTCCAACTTCCAATGAATTTGAGAATTCGAAAATTTCATTATTGTTTTTACCAATATTATAAAAACCCATTTCTATCGCACCTGTTTTTATATCTTTAGCTCGTGGTCCCACCACCACAATCACATCGACATTTTCTTTGGCAATCTTGCCGATGTGTCTATGTGCTTCTACGGTATGTTTACCCAATTCAAGCATATCACCCAAAACAGCTATTCTTCTACCTATGTATTTTCCTCTGCCTCCAATTTTTATTTCTTTTAATGTATTCAAGGCTGATTCACAAGCAAAAGGAGAAGAATTATAAGTATCGTCAATGATGATTGACTCATTTATGCCTTTCAATATTCGCATTCTTCCAGGGGGAACTTCATAATTTTTTATAGCATCTATCGCACTAATAATATTAAACTTCAATACTGAAAAAACAGCAAAACATGCCAGCGCTGCGTAAACATGATTTCTACCAAACACACCTTCGATAAATACTGGTAGAGAAGTTCCCCCTGTTTCTAATTTTAGATTTATACCCTCGGGCATACCATTTTCATTGTAAAAAATACTATCGTTATTCCCCAAAATATCAGCACCTTCTGTAAACCCATAGGTGATAACCCTATTCTTGGTTTTATTTTTCATGCCGAGCACTATCTCATCATCATTATTCAAAATTAAAAATCCATCTTTCTTTAAAGTTTTAATTAGAGAACTTTTTTCTTCAACTAAGTGTTTTAAAGAATTAAAAAATTCTATATGTGCAGGAGTTTCGCCTATTGAAGTCATAACAACAACATCGGTTTTAAGCCACGATGCAGTTTTCTTCATGTCCCCTGGCTTGCCGACACCTACTTCCAAGACAAGCCATTTAGGGTACTGATGCGGAGTAATAATAAGCCACAAACCTTTCATGATATTTTTAAACCAGACGATAGGATCATTCCAACCATTTGGCACACCTAATATAGTGAGTGGTAATCCTATTTCACTATTATAACTTTTCTCACTTTTACGAACATGAGCCACAGTAGAGAGTACTGCATAAATAGCGTCTTTGGTAGAAGTCTTGCCGACAGAACCTGTGATGGCGATAATTTTCGGTTTATACTTTAAAAGCACCAATCTTGCTTCTAGTTTTAGAATATATGAAATTATGATTTTAAATGTTTCGCGCATTTTTTTGAATTTATCTATCTGGTGGAACTTGGTAATAATTTAATAAAAACTTTGTAATATTTAAAAACGGATCAGCCCATGTTTGTGAAGCATACCTTACGCCCTTAGGATTGATCGCATACAAGAAAACAATAAATTTTGGATCATATGCTGGAAAATATCCGAAAAATGAATGGGTATGCCTGTCTTCATAATAACCGCCACCATTAGGATTCGCAACTTGCGCAGTTCCGGTTTTTACTGCAACGCTATAATGTGGTAATTTTGCAAGTCCACCTTTCAGCGAACTGTCCATGACTTCTACTAGCATGCGAGTGATCTCTTCAGAGGTTTCAGGAGATATCTTGGTTTTTGAAGTAGGATACACTATTTCTTTCGAACTGCCATCACTGTATTTTATTTTTTTTACTAAATGAGGAACTACTAAATTACCACCATTTGAAAGTGAGGCCAATGCTCGTATTAATTCAAAAGGGGTAAATGCTAAACCTTGTCCAAAAGAAGCGTTGGCGTATTCTAATTCACGTGGACTATTTAAATTTGTCACCAAACCACTTGTTTCATTTGGTAAATCAATTCCTGTTTTATTCTTTAAACCAAAAGATAAAAGATAGTCGCGCATCTTTTCTTTACCCAAATGCTGATAAACGAAGACCATACCGGTGTTTAATGAATCATTCAAAACTTTTTGCATTGTAGTATTTGGGCCTCTGCCTTTTTTGTCAAAATTTGAAATAGTTTTCTTTTCGACTATTACTGAACCAGTATCGGTATATGAGGTCTTCGCTGTTACCACTCCTGCGTCTAATGCTCCAGCCATAACTAATGGTTTAACCACGGAACCGAATTCTAAAACATTCTCAACCAATGGATTACCAAATAAAGTTGCAGATTTTACATCAGAAAAATTATTTGGATCAAAATCAGGTTTTACTGCAAGTGCATATACTGAACCATCTATGGGATTCATGATTATACCGCCGATGCTGTCTATGTTATATTGCGTTTTAACACTAGCTAATTCTTTTTCCAAAAAACTTTGAACCACTGGTTCGATGGTGGTGATTAAATCCCCTTCTCTTTCTTCATTTGTAAATAACCTTTTTTGTATATTTGAAAATACTTCGGCAAAAAAATTCACATAAGGATTATCTTTACCCCGTGAAAGCTCAGTATCGTATACTCGTTCTAAACCATACCTTCCACCTAGTTCATCACCCCTAAAACCCACAAAGCCAAGTGTGTGCGAAGCCAAGTGTCCTCCTGGATAAAAACGCCATTTATCTTTAAAAATAGAAACACCTGCTAATTTAAAAGCCGAAATACGGTCTGCTTGTTCTTTTTTTAAACCATCAATCAAGTCCTCGTAAGGATCATCTACTTTATTAGCTTTTTTGGTGAAATCATCGACATCTATTTCAACCACACTAGATAATTTAGCATATACATCTTTTTGATTTACAATTTTACTTGGATTAATTGCTAATTTAAAACCAGTAGCTTGAGTAGCGGCCGAGATCAATTCACCATCCTTACGTTCAAAAAAAATACTACCTCGTTCAAAAATATTAGAAGACGGTGTAGCATATTGCCTATTGGCTTTTTCTGTATAAAATTCTTTATGTACTATTTGAAGAGAGAAAAGTTTACCTACTAAGATAAACGCAAAAAAAATTATACATAATGATAAAATTTTTGTCCTGAAAGAGAGACTAGATTTCATTTTTAGCAAGTTTTATGCTGGATGAATTTTGAGGCAAGACTCCAAGAGCTTTGCGAGTAGCAAAATTAGCCTTTACTTCTTTGAAACCCATACTAGTAGACAAGGTCATATCCACCTCTTTTGACATTGAAAAATAAGAGGTTTCAAGCTCGCTTAACTCATTTGAAATATTGTGAGCAGAAACTTCTAAAGTCTTGCGTTCGATGATATTTGAAATCATGCTACCAACAATAAAAAGATAACAAAGCGACAAAAATCCAAAAGAAATCAACAAAACATGAAAAATCTTTTTCTCTAAATCATTATCGGTAATAAAGTTTACTTTAGTTTGATAATAATTTTTTAATTTTAAACTTGCTTGTCTCATTTTGTATTTTATTAATTATTAATTTTTTCTAATATTCTTAATTTTGCACTTCGTGCTCTAGTATTTTCCTTTAATTCATCTACTCCAGCAATAATCGGTTTTTTATTTATTAAAATTACTTTACCGTTTGTCTCTTGTGATTTAAAAAATCTCTTTACAATTCTGTCCTCTAAACTGTGAAAAGAAATAACTACTAGTCTTCCTTTTATCTTTAAAACATCAAAACCATTTCTTAAACCAATTTCCAATGTATTTAATTCATCATTTACTGCTATGCGCAAAGCTTGAAATGTCTTAGTAGCGCAATGAATCCTTCCTTTTTTGTAAAATGCTGGCACACTTTCTTCGATAATTTTGACTAAATCAAATGTGGTTTCTATCTTTTTAATTTTTCTAGCTTCGATGATTCCATTTGCAATTCGTCGAGAGAATTGTTCTTCACCATAGCCATAAATAATATCTGCAATATTCTCTTCACTCCAAGTATTAACTATGTCTTTTGCAGTTAGATCCTCTTCTTTTGGATGAGTTTTAAAAGTCATCAAAAGTGGTTCGTCGCGAATAATAGAGAAACCTCTACCGGCAGACTCTAATTGGTCTGAAGACAAGCCCAAGTCGAGCAGTATCGCATCTACTTCTTCGACGCCCTCACTCTTTAAAACGGTATCTATGTCTCGAAAGTTTTTATTTACAAATGTTATGTCCGCTGGGGTACCTTTAAATTTGGATTTGGCACGACTCCAAGCATCACGGTCTTGATCGAAAGCAATTACTTTCACATCTTTATATTTTTTAACTATTTCTAAAGTATGCCCTCCTCCTCCAAAAGTACCGTCGATAAATACAGAATTATCTGTTAAATCCAAACCTTCTATACTTTCTTTTAAAAGAACACTCTTGTGAACTGTCTCTGTCTTATTCATTTCCTTTAGTAGCCAATTTTTCTGCTAAGCCTTCAGCTTTCTTTTCGGCATTCTTCTTGTATTCCATCCATGTCTTGTCATTCCAGATTTCGAGTCTATCTTGGACTCCTATAACTGCTCCGGTATTTTTTAATTTAACTCTGTCTTTTAAATTCTCTGGGATTAAAATTCTACCGATACTGTCTACCTCTACATCGACTGCTTGTCCAAACATATTTCTATTGAAAGTACGTTGGTCATTGGTCAAAAAAGATAAACCTCCTTCACTACTGCCTAATCTATTTGTGACCTTCTCCCACTCTTTGACAGTAAAGACAAAGAGACACTGATCAAGCCCTGGCGTAACTATTACCACCTTGCCCATTTCTTTCCTAAACTTTGCAGGAAGAGAAATTCTATTTTTCTCATCTATGGTGTGTATATATTCGCCGATTAACATATTTTTTTAATTCCCTAAATTTTTCTAATTTCCCACTTCTTCCCACTTGATATATATTATAAACCACTCTACTCCACAATACAAAAGTATTTATGTGGATAACTAAATAGGCCAAAAATTGCTTTTGGCTTGAATTTGTGGTATTGTATTAAGGAACAAAATTGTATAAGAATGAAAACATTTATGGTCATTGAAACTTCTGTGATAACACCAAACACAGAGGAGCAAAGGGGGGAAATGAACTATCATTTCCAGTTAATACTGGAATTCTTTTCTTTTTATAAAGAATAAAATAAAAAGTCCTGCATGCAGGGCTTTTTTTATTCTTCTTTTTTAGGTCTCATGAGGGGGAAGAGTTGAGTTTCGCGGATGGGTTTGTCTACCAAGAATGCAAAGAGTCTTTCACCGAAGCCGAAACCACAAGTAGGAGGCATGCCGTGCTCGAGCATCTCTACGAATTCCCATTCTGGCATCATGGCTTCGTTGTCTCCACTCTTAATCAGTTCTTGTTGTACTTCAAATCTTTCTCGCTGGTCTATCGGGTCGTTTAATTCAGAAAATCCGTTACCGACTTCACTACCTGCGAGTAATGGTTGAAATCTTTCAGTAAGCTGTGGATTATCTACTCGTGCTTTGGACAAAGGAGAGACGAGTTTTGGATGCCCGACTAAAAATGCCGGCCCGGAAATTTGCTTTCGGCAATATTTCCACAAGCTGTCGGTAAGACGCTCTCTGTTCTCCCCTTCAAACTTTACTCCGAGCTCTACTAATTTATCTTTCATTTCTTTTTCACTCGCAGACAAAACATCTATGCCGGTGACCCTTTTTACTTCGTCCACGTATTCAATTCTTTTCCATTCGTCCGCCAAATCATAGGTATGCCCCCTGGTGGTGAACTTTGTTGTACCAAAAACTTCGAGCGCAATAGTTTTGTATAGCTCTTCGGTTAATTTCATACCATCGGAATAATCAGCATAAGACCAGTAAAATTCCATGTTTGTAAATTCTTGCAAGTGTTCAGGTGAAGACCCTTCATTTCTATAAGCTCGTCCTATTTCAAAAGTCTTTGGTAGTCCGCCTGCCATGAGTCTTTTCTGCCAGAGCTCTCCGATAGAAATACGCAAATAAACATCTATATCAAAATCATTATGATGAGTTTTGAAAGGGTTGGCTTCCGCTCCGCCCGTAGTCACTTCTAGGGTCGGTGTTTCTACTTCCACAAAACCTTTGTCTTTTAAAAATTTACGAGTGACGTCCCAAAACTTGGCTTTCTTTACGAATATTTCTCGTAATTCTGCATCCATAAGTAAATCAAGATAACGCTTACGGTAGCGTTCATCATCATCAGTCAAGCCATGCCATTTTTCAGGCAGAGTAAGTAATGTCTTGGAAAGCATATGCCAGTCGGTGACTTCACAAGTTTTCTCCCCTCTTTTAGTTGTAAAAAAAGTACCTTGTATTTCGACAAAGTCACCTATGTCTACAGCTTCACTCCATAGGTCAAATTTTGTATCACCCAAAACATCTTTTTTTAAAAGTCCTTGAAATTCGCACGTGCCATCGTTTAGAGTTATGAAGACGATAGCTCCCTGCCCACGGATAGACATTATCCGTCCGGCTATCCATTTTACAGTTTTATCTTTTTCTAAATTATCAAAAGTATCTATCACCTCACGGAGTGATAGTTCTCGCATAGCTCGAGCTGGATAAGGATTGATGCCTTTGCTTTTCAAGAGCTCGAGTTTTTTTATTCTAATTTCTCTAATCTCATCGATGGATGACATTTTAAGATACGTCAATAATTTTATAATTTATAAAGCCCCGTGGAGTATTTACTGAAACTTTGTCTCCTTTTTTCTTATTAAACAAAGCTTCACCTAATGGTGATCTATTGGAAACTTTTCCTTCTGCCATATTTGCTTCTTCAGAGCCAACGATGAAAAAAGTCTTTTCTTCTTTTTCTTCTTCTTTTTTTACTAAAACCTTAGAACCTATTTGCACGATATCCCCTCCTCCTCCAGTCACTACCACCGATGAGCGTAAAATCTCATCTATTTTTTGAATCCGAGCTTCGAGTTTACCTTGATCTTCTCGAGCTTGATGATACTCAGCATTTTCAGATAAATCACCCAAGGATTTTGCATACTGAAGAGCATCTAAATTTTCTCTTCTTTTGGGACCTTTCAAATCTTTTAATTCTTCTTCAAGTGCTTTTTTCTTTTCTTCTGTTATATAATCTCCTGCTTGTTTCATAATAAATATATATTATATGTTTTCAGTTAAAAAGTAAATAAAGCATACGGTGGACTTGCGATAAATTTTATTTATGATAATCTATAACGAATGGCTAAAACAATCATAGAAGTAAAGAAAAACCCCAACGAAAACAACGCAAGTCTTTTGCGCCGTTTTTCTCGTAAAATGCAAGAATCCAACATAATCCAAAAAGTAAAAGGTAATAGATACAACGAAAGAAAAGAGTCAAAACTAAAAGTAAAAAGAGGTACTCTAAAAAGACTAAAGAAAAGACAAGCAAATGAACGTCTTCGCAAATTAGGCAAAATCAGATAATTAAGCTAAATGGAAGATTCTCTCTCTATAATAAACAAAACAAAGAAGATCATACCAAAGATCGACTTTTGTGTTATCAAAAATAACATCTTGGGTAAAAATTATGATTTGTCTATAGCTTTTGTCGGAGAGGCCACTTCTCGCAAATTAAACAAAACTTGGCGAGGTAAAGATAGAGCTACTAATGTCCTTTCGTTCAGCTTAAATAAAAAAAGTGGTGAATTGGTTTTGTGTCCACATGTAATTAAAAAAGAAACGACGAAATTTGAGAAAAATTTTACAGAGTTAATTAGATATTTAGTTATCCACGGAATGCTTCATTTGGACGGAATGCAACATGGGGCTATAATGGATAAAGCCGAGAAAAAATACTCGCAAAAATATGACAAGAAACATAGGAGTGGGCATAGACGTCGGGACCATGACGACACGAGTCATCGTGGGAGAGTTTTTAAAAGGAGAAAAAATTCCTAAAATTATTGGTATGGGTGAATACCCTACCGTCGGCATGCGTCATGGTTATGTAGTATCTTTTGATGACGTAGTATCTTCCGTAAAAAACGCCATCTCCCAAGCAGAAAAAACTTCAGGAATAAAAATAAAAAAATCTTTAATAGCTTTAGGTGGTCTAACTTTGCGAGGAGACGTGAGTATGGGTACTGCAATTGTGTCCAAGGCTGATGGAGAGGTCACAAATCTAGATGTAACAAAAGCACTTGATGAGTGTGAGGGTAATTTAAGTTTAGGCAATAAAAAAATTGTTCAAGTTATTCCGATATCTTTTAAATTAGACGGGCAAGAAGTTTTGGGTAGACCCGAGGGTTTGCGTGGCAACAAGTTGGAGGTAAAAGCTTTGGTTATCAATTGCAATACCCAGCATTTAGATGATTTACTTGCTGTTATTGAAGAAGCTGGAGTAACTCCTTTTGATATTGTGTTAGGACCTATATCTGCTAGTAATATAGCTTTATCAAAAAAACAAAAAATAGTTGGTGTTTCTTTGGTGAATATTGGAGCAGAAACTACTTCTATTGCTACTTATGAAAATGAAACTTTAATAGGGTTGCACACATACTCTATCGGTTCTTCTAACATCACAAATGACATAGCTCTTGGAATGAAAGTAAATCTCGACGAAGCTGAGAGTTTGAAAATCGGAAATGTTGCTGGGGAATATTCAAAGAAAAAATTAGACGAAATAATCGAAGCACGTTCTACTGATATTTTTGAATCATTGGAAAATCATTTACGAAAAATAAAAAGATCGGAGTTGTTACCCGCAGGTATTGTTTTTATCGGCGGTGGAGCGAATTTAAACAAGTTGGAAGATTTTTCCAAAGCCATCCTCAAACTACCCTCCAAGGTAGGCATAAGTGAGGTATTTGGAAATACAAAAACCAAACTTCGTGATCCCGCATGGTTCACAGTTTTAGGACTTTTAGATAACAATAAAGAAACAGTTATTTATTCTAACAATTCTTTTAATCATACCTTTAAAGATTTCAAAAAATTACTAAAAATAGGATTAAAACAACTCTTACCTTAATTTTTGCAATTATCTGAGTTTCTGCTATTATAGGGTTATTATAATTTTTAATTTTTAATTTTACCGTAAAGACGGTTTAGTCTTATTTTAAAGGCTAAAATCTAAAAATATTATGCCAAAAGTAAATCCTGCAATAGAAAGTTTCGCTCGCATTGTGGTTATAGGTGTCGGAGGATCTGGCAAGAATGCCATCAATCACATGATAAATTCTAAGGTAAAAGGTGTGTCTTTTATCTCCATGAACACTGATACTCAAGATTTGCACAATTCTCTAGCTGAGAAGAAAATTCATATTGGAAAAAATCTCACCAAAGGTCTAGGCGCAGGCATGAATCCTGAAATTGGTAAAAAAGCAGCAGAAGAAACCAAATCAGAAATTCAAGATGTCATAAAAGGAGCCGACATGATATTCATCGCTTGTGGTATGGGTGGAGGCACAGGCACAGGAGCAGCGCCGATAGTAGCAAGAGCTGCAAAAGAACAAGGTATACTCACTGTAGCTGTAACTACAAAACCATTTTTCTTTGAAGGAAATCACAGAATGAAAATCGCAGAAAAAGGAATCGAAGAACTTGCAAAAGAAGTAGACGCGATTATTATCATACCAAATGATAAATTAATTCAACTTGCCGAGAAAAACACAAACTTTAAAGATGCTTTCGCTATGTGTGACGATGTGCTTCGTCAAGCAGTCGAAGGTATATCTGACCTCATAACCACTCCTGGAATCATCAACGTCGACTTTGCTGACATTAGAGCAATCATGTCTGATGCTGGATCTGCTTTGATGGGTATTGGTATTTCTTCTGGAGAAAAGAGAGCTGAAAAAGCAGCTTTACAAGCTATTAATTCCCCACTACTCGAAGTATCTATCAATGGTGCGAAAGGAGTGTTGTTTGCAATCTCTGGTGGTGATGACATAACTATCCATGAAATCCAAGAAGCGGCGAAAATCATTACTGAATCCATCGACAAGGATGCCAAGGTTATATTTGGAACTATTCACGATGAAAAAATGAAGAAGGGTGAATTGAAAGTGACTGTTATTGCTACTTCTTTTGGATCTGAAGCACCAAAGAAAAGTTTATTTGCTGGAACAGGTGCCTTGAATCAACCAGTAATCAAAGAAGAAAATGCTATTGCCGCAAAAAAAGAAATTCATAATACAATCCAAAGTACTCAAAACAGTACTAATGCTATAAATAGTAATGAATTTCTAAAGAAAACGGAGAAGAAAATAGAAAATATTGACGACATAATCATCGACGATGATACAGATGATTGGAGTGCTGTGCCTGCTTTTTTGCGAAGAAATAAAAAATAATCTATACTAAGATGATGACTTACGATTTAATCATTGTTGGTGGTGGACCAGCTGGTGCTTCTGCTGCTGTTTACGCTGCTCGCAAAAAACTAAAAACATTATTTATCACTGCTGAATGGGGTGGTCAAAGTGTGGTTTCAGAAACTATCTATAACTGGATAGGAACTCCTACTATTTCTGGATCTGACTTAGCTAATAATCTAAAAGCTCACGTCTTGGCAAATGTCGGCGACTCACTCACAGCAAAAGAAGGAGAAAAAGTCACAGCTATAGAAAAGAATGGAGAAATATTTTCTATAAAAACAGAGTCTGGAGAAGTTTTTGAAACCAAAACTGTACTCATAACTGCAGGTTCTGGACGTCGCAAACTCACAGCTAAAAATGCAGATATTTTAGAACACAAAGGTCTTACTTATTGTGCTTCTTGCGACGGTCCCCTTTTCTCTGGTATGGACGTAGCAGTCATAGGTGGGGGGAATGCAGGTTTTGAATCTGCTGCCCAACTTCTTGCTTATTGTAATTCTGTAACACTCTTAAATCGTAGTGATACTTTTCGTGCAGATGAGATAACCGTAGAGAAAGTTTTGAGTAATCCAAAAATGAAAGCTATCAAAAATGTTGATATTTTAGAAATCACTGGAGAGAAATTTGTGGATGGATTGAAATACAAAGATGTAACTACAAACGAAGAAAAAGAATTAAAAGTTTCTGGTATCTTTGTCGAAGTAGGGCAAATTCCAAATACTAGTTTTGTAAAAGATTTAGTCCCACTAGACGAATACAATAGAATCAAGATTGACCCATGGACAGGTAAAACTGAGACCCCTGGCATCTGGGCTGCTGGCGACTGCACAAACATCCTTTACCACCAAAACAACATCGCTTCCGGCGACGCCGTCCGCGCCCTCGAAGACATTTACTTAGCTATTCATACAAAATAAAATAGGCTGTCTCCGAATACTCGAAGACAGCCTATTCCCAAAAACCGATTTATTCTTTCTCAAACACCAAGACGCCCATACCGCCAAGTACATCCACTGGGCCAATTAAATATTTCCTATTTAATCTAAATCCACATAAAGCAACTTTCTTTTCAAACTTATCTACAGACACCTTATAATCTCCTCGATTGAAGCTTTTTTGAGAACCAAGAATTAATACTTTTTCGATTTTTTCCTGTAATCCTGACATAAACTTCTGATACGTATCTCGTAAAAGTTTTTGATGAAAAACTCGCTCACCACTATCATAAAACATTTTGTTAAAACTCAAAGCTTGTTTCATAATGGATGACAGGACGGCTTCATTTCAGTGTCCAGCATATTGTGTCCCGGAGAAATAATCATCGATTAAATTCTTTGCTTCTTCCTCTGCAAGCTCGTCGAATCCACCCTTGACTGCTTCACCAATAATATGAAGGTAAAACAAGCCAGCATTATATCTTCGTTGTTTCTCATTTACATAATTTCGAATGAATTCATCCCCAACAATAAGTATGCCAAGACTGTTTAATGCGTCGTGGCAACTTTGCAGTATTTTTGGCCTGTCGGATCCGTGCATATGGTGCATTACACCCTGCATTAGAACAACATCCGCCATTCCCATAGAATATCCCGGGAAAGATTCCAAACCAAAGTCTCTACAAAAATAATGAAGCTTTAGTTGAACTTTCAAATCAAGTGATGATAATTTGACTCTGGCATACTCTACAAAGCTTTCAGAAATATCAATTCCGGTTACCTTCGCTTTGTTTTGTAATGCAATATCAGAAGTTAGTCTCCCGGGTCCACACCCGACATCTAAAATTATTCGATTACGGGATGATTTGGAAATATACTCATAAATCAGGTTTTTAATACATTGATCGCTTTGTGGAATGTACTGATGCCCTTGGAGCGCTTTAATGTAAAGTTCGGGAGGTACTGTTTTACCGTAGTCTTGGATAATTTTGTTAGTATTCATTTTTCAAAACAATTTTTAAATTGGAGATTTACCTTTGAAGCAGAACACTAAATCCAGATGTCAAAATACATAGGCCTTGCCTATGATTATAAATTAATCATCATTAAAAGATAACCATTCAAAGATTTCTCGCTCAAAAGACTCACGACGTGGAAAATAATTCGGAAATGACTCATAATTTATGATTATATTTTCTGGACGGATGTTGCCCATATAGTCTAAATAACTTGAATACGTATATCTTTTCAAAAAATCCAAGAACTTTTCCTTATTTTTAACCTTGCATACTTTCCAATTTTTATCGATAAGTTTTAATGGATTTAAGTGAATATAAGAAAAAATATATTTCAAATATTTGTCTTTTGCTAAATGCTCTGCTTTAAATTTTCCTTCAAACAAGCCTCCGGTTCTATTGTACTTTTTGTTGTAATACATTGAATAGCTTGTTGCTAGTTTTTGCATGAATTTACTCAATCCACCTTCTTCCCTCTCTTTCAATAATAAATGAAAGTGATTCGGCATTAAGCAATATGATCCTATGCCAACAAGCAGACTACCTCGTTCAAAATAAAAAATATCTTTATGAATATTACGCATCACAAAATTATTTTTACTGTTTGAAATAAACAGTAATTTTATAAATCTTTCATAATCGAATTTATCATGAAATATTATCTGCTTGCTGTTACCCCTGTTATATACATGATAATACTCATCTACTGAAAACAAAGTTTTTCTTATAGACATGTGCTAATAATAACACAAAATACTTCACATAGGCAAGGCCTATGTATTTAATTCAATTCACACCTTGTTTTGAGGGCGGTGATATCGTTCTCGGTGAGTTCTTGATTTATACCATTATTGAGCCGATACATTATCGCTTTTGGATCATCTATGTGTTCTAAGTCTAGCGCATGTCCAAACTCGTGTGCTAGAACTCGCATAAGTTTGCCTTTATCTTCGAATTGATAGATATTTATCCGAGCGCCATTAACATCTCGCTCATAAGTTCCCTCTTCAAATTCCCCCGCATTTTCACTATTCACTTCATTAAATTTAGCTACATTAATATTTAACGATGAAGCTAAATTGTTTAATTTTGTAGCAGTAGCATTTAGTTCGTCAATTTTTTTATTCAAAACACTTTGCAAATTCGCTATCTCTACTCCTTCTATTTTTAGCCATTTTTGTTCTATTTGCAATTTATTATAAGCATCTTTGGTCGCTCCGCCTTTACTATTCCAATACACTACATCGGCTTCATAAGCATCTCGTCTCTTATCAAATTCTGCTAGGCGTATTTCAAAAGCTTTTTTCTGTTTTTGATATTCCACCTTCATGGTTTCATATCTTGTTTTGACCTCATTGTAAGAGCCCTTACCACTGTCGACTACTTGGTCTATCTTTTGCAATTTATTAGTCACTTCTTGGCGAGTGTCGTAAATAAGATTTATTTTTAGCGCGCCATCTTCTTTATACTCAAACAAATTCTTCCCAATAGTTTTTTCCCAAACTTCTTCTGCGGATTTAAGTGATACTAGGAAATCTGTCTGCGATATTCCAAAACGCTCATCAAAAGAGCCAAGTGAATAAGCTATAGGACTACTACAAGGAAAATACTTCCCTTTCATTTGCGTCCAAACACTTGAAAGTTCGTTTCTAAAAGAAAAAACAATAAAAACAAGCAGTAAGAGTAAAAAGAAATTTTTAATCAGATTTTTCATCTATCATTCTATTATACTAAATTTTAATTTTTTAAAAAGTGGGTGTTTGATAAAAAGGATTTTTTGTAGTAATCTTACTAAGAATTTTCATCTAATCACTAAATCTTTTCTACATGAAAGGTGCAAGCTATCTCCGTCAAAGGAGCGAAGACGTCACCATCATCGTAGTTCGAGTGATTGGTGTTCTTTCTTTTTTAATTGTTCTCATTTTTGGTGGGGACTTTCTGTGGTGTCTTTTAGCACCATTTATCACCATTGGGGTTTTTTATCCTTTTTTGATTCCAATGCGTAACGCCATTGGTAATAAAAAAATGAAAATAAATCTCAATTCTTTTTTAAATCGTTTTTTAAAAAAGAAACAAGTAATTAAGAAGAAATTCTTGATTATTGAATTGCCAGTATTATTAATGGAGTTCCCATTTTTGATTCTTGGGTCCTACATCTTTGATGTTGGAAAAATTGTAGTGATGGGAGTTATGATTATAAATCTTGATTCCTCGTCAGGATTTTTGACTCATTTGTTCTCAATCCTAACCATTGCCATGGTTATAAACTTCTTTGCAAGTTTAGCCGTCTGGCATTTTGGATGGAAAAAACGAGTTCAATACAATAAATAGGAAGCCAGATATTTGCTTTTGGCTTCCTTTTTTTATTTGACTTTTTCTGACTTTCTGGTATAGTTTAGACAGAGCTAAGCTCATTTACATAACAAAAAACCTATAAACCATGAAATCAGTGGCTATTTTAGTGCTTAGGCACTTACTTATTCCTGCTGGCTTCTTATGGGCAGTGGGATTTTTCAACTTAATTCACTACATATCTTCTATTAAAGAATCAGATGTAACATTAACTTTTTCTACAGAAGAAATGTCTACACTTGAAATATCATCTTCTAATCTTGGAGAGTATGGTGATAGTCTCTATAAAGAAAGGAATAAGTCAATCAATAAAACCGGCTTCTACGAACCATATTTGTATTTCCGCGACCTTAAACAATTCAGCATGTTTGAATCAAAATACAGAAAGACAAAAAAGGAAAATCCTAACTTCAACCACCTTTGGCTTACACTATCAATGCAACAACAAAGCATTGTTGGATTGAGAGACAATAATTGGAGAAATATAGATTGGGACAATCTATCAAATTATCCTAGAGCTCAAGAAAAACGCATGACCATAGGGGAAGCTAGAAATTTTTGGTTTCCTGAGTTTGCAATAAAAGAAGCAGAATCTAGGCAAAATCAATCAAAAAATTTGTCTGAAGCTGGTCACGCAATTACAAGTTGGCTTTTGAAGTTATACTTGAAAGGACTACCTATTGCCTTTATCCTCTTCTTGATTTGGAGAATTCGGTTGAGGACTGAAATAGATGATCAATATTGGGAAAAAGAAGAAAGAAAGCCACAATTTGAAAGTGGTTTTACTCCATTATCTTTTCTGATATCCTTGATCATTTGGCCAATACTTGTATACAAAAACATCAAGGACAACTTGAATAACGATTTAAGAAAAACAGAGATCCTTTCTAGAAGAAAGAACATGCTTTCTTTATTATCAAAACAAGACAAGGAACTTTATGTCTTGAGCAAAGAAATGTCACTCAAAGAGTTTCGAGTGCATTTGGATACCTTGGGTATTAAGCGAAAACATTCGTTTAAAGTAGCATTACTTGTAGTTTTCTTTTTTGTATTTGCGGTGAAGATAGAGGCCGGAGTGAAATTGAATTTAGATGGAAAATATCTTATTACCAATATTGTTGTAGATAATGATGTTGGGTATATTTATTCTTTCACCTATTTTATTGAAAGTCTTGCTACCCTATCGAATACAAGCTCGATAGGAAAAATCACCAAAACAAAAAGTATTTTTTCACTCTTAAAAATAAAAGTCGTAAATGGCTTTACTCGATTGATAGATGGTATACCAAAAGTTTCGAATCAATTCATCTTTTTTGAAATTGATTTCTTAACTTAATACCAATTCACAATGAAAAATATAATTTTTGCTTGTTGCTTCATCTTTGCACTGACTTCTTTGAACGCTCAAGATTCTTTACATCTTAAGGTTGGCTTTTTCTTTGCCCCTCAAGCTGGTATAAGTTTTCAGAGTTTAGAAGAAGGCACCTACACCATCACTCCCGTATCAGCTTGTGCGTCTTTTTCCAAAGGGCGCTCTGTATTGAATGCTATGTATAATCTAACTTACAATAAAGTCCAGTTAGTGTACTGGCATAAGCTAGGAAAATACACAGGTGCGTATACTGCTTTGAATAAAAGTGTATTTACAAAGGGTGGTTATGCTAGTGTCGGAGTTAGTAGAGACGTGTATGGAGGTAATGCGTTTGGTTTTTTCGAAATAGGATCAACTTGGAATAAATGGAGTCCGGTAATTTATATTGGGGCCATCATTCCATTAACTTTAAGTATTCAGTAATATAAAGCTTGCGATTCTTCGGAACCGTAAGCTTTTTTTGTTTTGTTAGAATTTTTGCAATTTTTAAAAAAAATGTTATTATATTTTTACTTGGCCCTATCGTCTAACGGTTAGGACATCGCCTTTTCAAGGCGGTAATCAGAGTTCGATTCTCTGTAGGGTCACCAAGAGAGACATTCGCGAAATTAGAAATAAGGAGCGGATTTTGTGAAGCAAAATCCGCACAAGGTAACCCGTTTCCGCCTTTTGCGGAAGCGACAAAATCCCAAAGTTCCCCCCAGTGCATGGAAACCGTTTTGTCCTTGATTTTAGGGTTAGAGCCAATTTTTTGGAAAAAAGTTTTCCATTCTAAATAATTTTCGCTTTTTTCCAAATCGGCGCATTCTTTCAAGGACAAAACGAAACTCCGCAAGGGTTCGACCCAATTCTTTCTCTGTTGCCCAAAATCTCTTTCGGATTCGAGGAGAGAAGCTTTTTTTCGCATAAGCACATCTTTCCGTTGTAGATATATTTCTCGTTCAATATCTTCGTCTAGGTAAATAGAGACAAGTTTATCCAGCTTCTCTTGATTCTCTCGAATCATATCTTTGAGATTTTGGGCAACACTTCCTTTTTCTGAAATTGATTCTTTTTCCCATTCATTGATTTTCATTTCCATTTTTTCAATTTCATAAAAAGGAAGCGACACTGATTGAAGCAATGTTTTTAATTGTGTGGCGAGTGCGGATTCCCCGAGGTATGGTTGCGAACATTTACCAAATTTTTTTGTACAACGATAATACGCATATTTTGTGCCAAACCTGTTTATGGAATATTGAGCCGTAAACATACCTCCGCATTCGCCACACCTTGCCAAACCGAGAAAATGGAATGGATGAGCAATTTTAGATTTTCTCGGTTTCTGGCGAGTTTTAAACACTTTCTGCACGGCTTCAAACAGAGTCGGAGAAAGAATTGGTGTAAAGCTTCCGTCGTGCCATTCGTCGTGATGTTTTAAAAATCCTAAATACGCACGATTGGTAAGTATTCGCACGACGGAAGCTTTGGCAATTGGCGTTCCATTTTTCTGACATACTCCGTGATCCGCCAAAAAGTCAGAAAGAGTTTTTAAGGTATGAGTGGCTTTTGCATATTCCTTGAAAGCGCGAACGATTATTTTGCTATGCACTGGATGAGGTTCAATATTTCTCGTCTTGTAATTATTCACATATCCAAAAGGCGCTTTCGTAAGCCACTCACCCTTTCTGACTTTTTGGCGCATTCCGCGCTTCACATTTTCAACCAAGTTGTCAGAAAAATATTTGGATTGTCCGAACGCCACTTGTAACATGAATTTGCCTTGCGGAGTTGGCTCAAACCAAAACTGTGGAAAGCGTAAAGAAGCAATTCTGTTGATGTCTATGAGATAAATTATTTTTCCGCCATCAACAGAATTACGGGCGAGACGGTCTGGATGCCATGCCAAAATGCCAAGTGGTTCAGACGAACTTTCAACATATTCAATCATTTTGGCAAATTCTTCTCGCCCGGGCTTCTTTGCGCTTTTCGCTTCCGTAAATATTTTTACGATTTCAATGCGTTCTCTGCTCGCAAATTCTCGCAATTCAAAAAGCTGTGCCTCAATAGACATTATCTGTTGGTCATCTTCTTCTGTGCTCTTGCGAGCATAGAGAACGCATTTTGTTTTGATTTGATTTGTTTCCATACACTGGGGGGAACTTTGGGATTTTGTCGCTTCCGCAAAAGGCGGAAACGGGTTACCTTGTGCGGATTTTGCTTCACAAAATCCGCTCCTTATTTCTAATTTCGCGAATGTCTCTCTTGGTGA